>WNFJ01183855.1_pt1 | contig 207959 bp, 180 predicted proteins | sample 5400461 | NCBI WGS metagenome assembly WNFJ01 (sample SAMN13153349, study PRJNA577476) | soil metagenome | isolation source: 115 cm saprolite on Douglas fir-dominated hillslope | place: USA:California | collected 2013-09-17
TTTGATCTTGATCAGTTCCGCGCATACTACAAAGACGACCAGAAATGTTCTAGGGATACACCACAACTTACTTTTTCAGCAACGTCTTTAGCCTGTGAGCGCTTAGAGGTCAAGTCCGCCCCAATACGGATAATGCAATAGATGGCCCGCGACACGCTCGTCGATTGTCAAGTACCGCAAATACGAAGATCAGAAACTGACTCGCATGGCCAGTTGAAACGCGCGCGGCCCGCCCGATCCGAATATCTGCGTGGCCCGGCTGGTGGGCTGTCCGAACGCACTGCTCGTGAGATCTCCGCTATGGCCGGTGAGGTTCGCTTTGTTGTACAGGTTGAACACCTCACCGATCAGCGACAAACGCCAGCGCTCGCGAAACACGAACGACCGGCTCAGGCGCAAATCCAGCGAGTGGAGATTGTCACCGAACGCATAATTGGACGGAAGCGTCAGGCGCGGAATAAGACGGCCTTGAGTATCCTTCGTGAGAGCGTAGGTTGTGTTGAACTGCGCCACCAGCCGCTCCAGGTCCGCGCTCCCCATGCCGCGGTTGAATGCATTCACCGTTGTCCCGGGTAGCAGATCGCTCGTGGTGCCATCGCCGTTGAAATCGATTTGGCCGACGTACGCGCTGAATGGCGGCGCGCTGGAGTAGGAGAAATTGAGCCCCAGCTCGAACCGCCAAGGCAACTGCACCACGCCGGCGAGATTGGCGATTTGTGTGAAGTCATTGCTGAGCGGGCCGCGGTTTTTAAGCCAATTGTCGAGATCGAATCCGCTGCCAGTATTGGTTCCAGCGCCGTTGGTTCCAGTGGTGCTCGAATAGGCATACGAGCCGAGGATCTGAAAGCCGTGCGAAAAGCGCTTATCGGCCCGCAGTAACAATCCCTTATACGTGGACCGCCCAACGTACTCCTGCACGCCGATCGGCCCATTGGAGCAAAGCGCCTGAGGATCCTTCGCTTGGGCGCCAGCGCACTTGGGAATCACGGGTCCACGCGTGCTCATGTAGTGGTTCAGGTCAATGGTGCCCAGCAGGTCCGAGTGGGTGAAGTGCCGGTAGGCAAAATCGGCGCTCAACACGAAGTCTCGGACGATCTCCCGCTGAACGCCCAGGCTGGCGTGCAGCGCGGTCAAACTGGGAACGTCGGCAGGAAACACTCCATTCGGTCCAGGAAGCTGCTTGGTAACCTGGATCGCTTGCACGGTCGGATCGGCATTGGCTAAGCCCTGAACCAGGCCGCTCCGGATGGCGGGCAGAATCGCCATCAGATCCGCGCCCGTGAACAAAGTTGGACCGCCGCGGAAGTCCAGCGGCCTCCCTAAGGGGACGCCGGGAATGCCCGGCAACGTATTGAGAATCGCAGTTCCTTGAAAAGTCTGACGGCCGAGACCAGGCGGGCCTAGCACTGCCCGCTCCGGGTCGAGAGGGGGTGAAAACAGGAATCCATAAAAAATGCCGGCGCCAGCGCGTACCACAGTCTTGCCGTCCGGCGAAGGCGCCCAGGCCAGTCCCAGCGCTGGGGAAAAGTTGGTCCACTTCTTTCGCGTCGGTCCCAGGCCGTCGGCCCCCAGGATCGGCGCAAGTAAGGCGGGCTTGTGGAGGTCGTAGTTGAGATCACGGTCGACGTTCCAGCCCAATCCGTAGTTCAGCGTCAGCCGCTGATTGAGGCGCCAGGTATCTTGAAAATAGAGCCGGAGAGTATTCCATCTTCGGACCAAGCCTCCATTTTCCTGCGGGACGCGCGGGTCGCCAACTGCGACGGCGATGCTTTGGAGGGGAAGCGCAAGAATATCGTCTAACGTGCGGAACGTGGCTGGCAGTGGGAGGTTGTACCGGCGCGCGTCATCCGGTGAAAAAAGCGTGATCGTCGCCGGCTCGTTTTGCCACACGGTATTCCCGCCGCGGTGATGTTCCCAGTCGACACCGAAGCGCGCGCGATGTGTGCTCCGCTGCCAGGTGATGGAATCGTTGAATTGGAATTGTCGGGCGAGATTGTAAGTCGCCGCCGAGTTTCCAATAAACAAGCCGGCCTGCGGGATGTTGATCGACGGCGCGCCGAGGCCAAGACATCCGGGGCAGTCCTGATCCAGGGGGCCAGTTACCTTGTTGCTGGTGAAGAAGTAGGAAAAACGGAGGTCATTGACCAGCGTGGGGCGGAACACGCTGGTGAGACCCAGCAGGCTCTGGTCCGCCCAAGCCACCACGCGGCTCCATTGCGTGGGATATGCTGCGTTCCCTGAGGCCGGGAACAGTATGATGCTCGGGGCAAAAGCGCGGAGGCCCTCGTGCGAGTAGCGGACGAAGGCCGTGTGTGTGTTGCTGATGCGCCCGTCCAGCCGCAGGCTGAGCTGATTGCCGAAAAACGGACTGGGGGTGATGCGGCTGAAGTGAGCGAAATCCGGCGCCACTACGGTCGTGCCCACGCCCCCCCGCTGCTCGTTGCGCTCCCAGTTTCCGAAGAAGAAAACGCGGTCCCGGCGGATGGGACCGCCCAGGGCGAATCCAAATTGCCGGCGCTGGAAGAACGGATCGAGATTGGCGGGATCGCGGCTGAGCGCCGGATAGGCGGCCAGCTTGTGGTCGCGGAAGAAGTAGATGCCGGTGCCGTGCAGATCGTTGCCTCCCGAGCGGGTGACCACATTGACCGCGCCGGTCGCGGTAATGCCGGTCGAAAGATCGAAGTTCACGGTGGAGATCTGGAACTCTTGCACCACTTCCTGGGAGAAGCCCATCTGCGAGCCTGCATACCCAATGGCCTGGATGCTGCCGCCATCTACCGTGACGCGCGATCCGTTGCCGTTGTTGCCTCCCCCGGGCGCGCCCAAAGCCGGCACAAAGGTGCGATTGTTGCTGGTGCGCGTCGGCGGCTGCACGCCCGGTTCGAGCTTGGCGAGTTCCAAAAAGCTGCGCCCGTTCAGTGGCAGGTCCTGAATCTGGCTGCGCGTGATCACGCTGCCGACGGTGTGCGAATCGTAATGTATCTGCGGCGAGGCGCCGTCCACAGTCACGGATTCCGTCACTTCACCGACATGCAAGGCGAAGTCCGTTGTTGTTGTAGTTCCCGCTTCCACCGCCGCCTGGCGAACCATGCGCTGGAAACCCGAAGCCTCGACGCTCACCTCGTATTCGCCCGCCTGCAGCGCGGGGAAGCTGAAATCGCCCTGCTCGGAAGTGACGGCGGTCCGGGCGAAACCGGCCGCCTGGCTGGTTAGCTTCACATGCGCGCCCGCAACCGCGGCGCCCGACGGGTCACGGGCCACTCCCGCGATGGTGCCAGTCGGCGCTTGCGCCATTACCGCGCCAACGCAGGCCAGATACACGAAGCCCAGTGACATAAAGCCCCGGAACATAGAGTTTGGTGTGATGATCTTCATTCCACTTCTCCCTTCTATTACCGCCCTACTGTCTCTCCAGCACAAGTCGCCGCTCGAAGCGGCGGCCGTTGGTCTGTTGCTCTGTAATCTCCAGAACCAACTCCTTCGGCTGCCCGGCCAATCGCCGGACGAAGCGGGCCCACTCACCGCTCGTACACTTGCGCAGGATCTCCACGGTCCGGCTATCCACGCGCCGCGACGATTGCGTTCCTGAACACTCCAGGCCCTGAAAATCGCGCGGCTTGCCGTCGAGGTACAGGATAGTGCTGGAGCTAGTGGCCCGGCCGTCGCCGTCGATCGCATCCATAGTGAACACCTCTCCCTTGGCGTGCGGTTCAAACCGCACGATGACGCTCTTGGGCGAAGGACCCGTCGAGCGCACTGAATTCACCTTCCAGGTGCCGAATGCATCTCTGGCCCTGCTCGGCGCGGTACAGGAGGCGGCGCCCATCAGGATCAGCAGTGCAACGATACGCATGTGGATACGATGCCGGTCGACGGGCGAAAAAACAAGCCTGGGTAGGTAGAAAGAGGGTGTAATACCCATGCACGGCACAGAAAACAAGAGGTATTCTCGAACCGATGCCATCGGTCGATTCTGAGGCACAGGCCGCGCGGCGGCCGGAACCGAATGGCTAGCCGCAGTCCAATCCCGTTCATCGCGTTCATCGGCGGCTCGATTATCGGTTGAGGTTCGGGGCCGCTGACGAACGCAGATGAACGCAGATCTTGCCGCTCACCCAGCTCGTGTTTCAAACGCCTCCGTTCCTCCGAGCGGCGGCGGGGCACGGCTGGGGCAAGCAGCATGACCTGCGGCAGGGGGTCATGCACAGGAATCACATGGGGGAAACGACGAGCCTGAGGGAAACAGCAGGACCTGAAGCAGGTTGACGGTCGAGCTTCCGGTATTCTTCAGCACCAGACGGAACTGGCTGCCGTACACGGAGAACTGTGCGCCCCCGGTATTTCCGTAGATGAAAGTGCTCCACTCGATCGCTTGCGTGGCATTGTAGAACTCGGCGCCCGGCACCGACCAGTAGGCCACGAACTGCAGACTGCTCAAGTCCGCGTTGGCGCTACGCACGCTGACGCGGACCAGCTCGACATAGGTGTAGTCGAGCCCCGAATCGAGAACGGCCGATTGTCCCGGTCCGATGGTCACGTTGCTAAAAACTTCAGAGCGGCCGTGCACTTCACCCGATGTGGCGGCCTTGCTGGCGCCCGTCTTGGCCGCGTGGGACCCATCGTCGGCTGTTTTGCTGCTCTGTTTTTGTGCGAACCCGGCTGGAACCAGCAGGGCCGTTAATGCGGCGGTAACAAACATTGTCCTCACACTCGTCTTTACTTTGGTTGTCATTGTACTGTCTCCTTTTTCCTTTTTCTGTCTTCGGCTCTCGTAACGCGGCCGGGGTATGGGTTTGCCGAGGGGATCGGATCCACCTTCCTAACGCCAAATGCATTTCCAGCGCAGCCAGTGGCGGTCCAAGCGGTCCCAATCAGCGTCGGCAGCGCAACGATTCGCATGGGAATACAATGCCGCTCTTCTGGCGAAAGAACAAGCCTAAGTGGGTAGAAATAGGGTGTAATACGCTTGCACGGCACTGCAAACAAGAGTATTCTCGAACCAATGTCACCGGTCGAATGTGACGGACAGGCCGCGCGGCGCCAACTGGAACGGGTACTCCAGAGTCCCGGTTTCGTGCGCAACGATCGCCTGTCCCGGTTTCTGCGGTTCGTGGTGGAGCAGCATCTGGAGGGCAGGGATGACGAGTTGAAGGAATCCCTGCTTGCCATCGAGCTTTTCGGACGCAAGCCGGACTACGATCCCAGGCACGATCCGATCGTGCGGACCGAAGCGGGGCGTCTCCGTGCGCGGCTGAGCCAATATTACACAGGCGAGGGACAAGGCGATGCGCTGGTAATCGAGCTGCCGAAGGGAGGCTATGCACCCAAGTTTCGCCAAGCCGCGGAGTCCGCCGCGGCAGACCACAAAATGCGATGGTCTGCCCCACGGCTTATGATCGCACTGGCTACGCTCGCCGTTTCGTTGGCAGTCGCAGGCTGGTGGTGGGTTCAGCACAGAAGCGCGTCTGTCACTATCGCGGTTCTGCCGCTCGAAAACTTGAGCCACGATCCCGCCAACGATTACTTCGCCGACGGACTTACCGATGAGCTGATCCGTAACCTGTCCATCATCGAGGGGCTGGCGGTGCGTTCCCGGACTTCGTCCTTTGCTTTTAGGGGTAAGGCGGGGAAGGTGCGCGAGGTGGGAAAGCAGCTTGCAGCCGATTACATCCTGGAAGGTTCGGTGCTGCGCGCCGGCCAGCAGTTGCGAATCAACGCCCAGTTGATTCGAGTGCGCGACGATTTTCCGCTATGGGCGGGCAAGTATGACCGGGAGTTGACGGACGTTTTCGCCATCCAGGAGGAGATTTCCCGCGGCATCGTCAATAGTTTGCGGTTGAAGCTCGGGCGCGGCCGGCGGCGCTACGAGACCAGCCCCGAAGCCTACGATCTCTATCTACGCGCCCGCGCTGTACAGATTCAGCGTGGCTTGCTTGGCTACCGCCAAAGCATCGATCTCTTCGAAGAAGCCATCGCCAAAGATCCTTCGTTTGCGCCCGCTTATGCGGGTGCAGCCGCGGCTTACGCAGCCATTTCGGCGACCTTCCCTAATTTGGATCGCGGTGAGAATCTCTTGGGGAAAATGAGAGCTGCGGCCGAGAAGGCGATTCAGTTGGACCCGTTGTTGGCCGAGGCGCACGACGCGATGGGAATGGCCGACGCGCGCGACGGGCAATGGGAACAGTCGGAAAAAAGCTTCCGCCGCGCGATCCAGCTTGACGCCAGCCGCTCGGACTCGTACGACGATTTCGCAATGGGTCTTCTTTTGCCGCTGGGCCGGATGGAGGAGGCACTCCGCCAGGTGCGCATCGCGGAACGGATAGACCCGCTTGCCCCCCGGGCTCAATACGACTTGGCCTACGTGCTGATTTCGGCTGGCAGATTCGATGAGGCGGCCGGCCATTGCGAGAAGCTGCCGGCAGACCGCCCGGACAAGAGCGAGTGTCTGGGTCGAGCCAGGTTAGGCCAGGGGAGAACCGGCGAGGCTATCCAGATCCTCGCCACGGCAGCTAATCGGGGCTATCTCGGCTATGCGTATGCGCGCTCAGGCGGCCGCGAGGAGGCCGAGAAAGTTGCGGCCGATGTCTCGCCAAACCCCTTCAACCAAGCCCTGGTCTTCGCCGGTCTCGACGACAAGGACCGCACCTTGGAAGCTCTGGAGCGTATGGCGGTACTTGGCCCTGTGCGGATCGGCCGGGCGCTCACATTCCCGGAATTCGCTCTGGTTCGCGGCGATCCACGGGTGAAAGCTCTTCGCAAAAAGGTCGGCTTGCCGGAATAGCGGCCTTCACGATTTCACGTAGCACACAGATAATGTAGAAAGATGGCCCGCGACACGCTCGTCGACTTTTTCCACGACTTCGCGGACCTGCCCGGCGAATTCCTGATCTACGACGACGGCTTCCGCAGCCGCAGCTACCGCTACAACGAAGTCGCCACCAAGGCGCAGGCTTTCGCTGCCCGCCTGCGCGCGGCCGGAATCGCAAAGGACGACAAGATCCTCCTCTACGGCGAAAACCGCCCCGAGTGGATCATCGCGCTGTGGGGTTGCCTGCTTGAAGGCGTCATTGCCGTTCCCATCGATTACCGCTCCTCGCAGGAATTCGTCGACCGCATCGACAAGATCGTCAATGCCCGCGTGATCCTGACTGGCGATGAAGTTTCCCTGCCCGCAACGCCAAAAACCTGGACCTTCGCCAGCTTGAACGAAGATGGACCGGCCACGCTCCTGTCCGCCGCCATCGAGGCCGGCCAGATCGCCGAGATCATCTTCACCTCCGGCGCAACCGCCGAACCCAAGGGCGTCATCATCACCCACCGCAACATCCTCGCCAACATCGTCCCGGTGGAAGGCGAGGTGCAAAAGTACCGCAAGTACGCGCGCCCGTTTGCTCCCATTCGTTTTCTCAACCTGCTGCCGCTCAGCCACATGTTCGGACAGGCCATGGCGACGTTCATTCCGCCCATGCTCCCGGGCGTCGTCATTTTCATGCGCGGGTTCAATCCCCAGGAGATCCTGCGCCAGATCCGCACGCGGCGTGTATCGGTGTTAGTCTCCGTTCCGCAGATCCTCCACATTCTGCGCGAGCATCTGCTGCGAACTTTCCCGGAGTTGAAGGACCTGCGCCCCACTCGCATGCACTGGACGCGCCGCTGGTGGCGGCATCGCAGAGTTCACCGGTTGACAGGCTGGAAATTCTGGTGCTTCATCGTCGGCGCCGCGCCGCTTTCCGCCGATCTCGAAGCATTCTTTGCCGAACTCGGGTACCTCGTGATCCAAGGCTACGGGCTCACCGAAACGGCGCCCATCGTTACGCTGAACCATCCGTTCCACGCGCGCAAGGGAACCGTGGGGACGCCGATCGCGGGCGTCGAAGTGAAGATCGCCGCAGACGGAGAGATTCTGGTGCGCGGTCCGAACGTCACCTCCGGCTATTATCAGCGCCCCGAGGAAACCGCGCGCGCCTTCGAGGACGGCTGGTTTCATACCGGCGACATCGGCGTGCTGAAAGAAGGTGGAGAACTCGCCATCCTCGGCCGCAAGAAGGAAATGATCGTCACGCCCGAAGGGCTCAACGTCTTTCCCGAAGACGTCGAAAGCGTGCTGAATCGGCAGCCCGGCGTGCGCGATTCGGCCGTGATCGGCACCGATCGCGTCCACGCCGCGTTGATCCTCGATCCGGGCACGGAAGCCAACGAAGTGGTGCGGCAGGCGAACATGCAACTCGCCGATTACCAGCGCATCCGCAGCGTTTCCACTTGGCCTTACGATGAATTCCCGCGCACGGAAGGAACCGGCAAGCTCAAACGGGGTGAGATAGCGCGCGGCACTCCGCCCCCAAAGAAGCAGACCAAATTCGATCCCAGCGTTCCGCTCGAATCGCTCACCTCGCTGGAACGCGTGGAACGCATGGTGGCTCTCGGACTGGATGAATCCGAGATCAGCGGCGCGGCCGCGCCGGAGTCCAGCGTCGCCGATTTTCCCGACTGGAATCGTCGCGGATTCGCGCGCGCTACCCGCCGCCTGCTGCTGCCGGCCTTCATCCTTCCGCTGGCGCGCATCTTCGCGCATGTGCGATCCGAGGGGCTCGCCAACCTTCAAGGGCTCGATCCGCCCGTGATCTTCGCATCCAATCACCAAAGCTACATGGACGTTGCGGCCATTCTGTGCGCACTTCCGCGACGCTGGCGCTACCTCGTGGCGCCCGCCATGCGCAAGGAATTCTTCGAGCAGCACTTCCGCGGCCGAAGTTTCACCAACAGCCTGAACTACTATCTCTCCACCTGGCTGTTCAACGGATTCCCGATCCCGCAACGGGAGCCGGGCGCGCTCACCACGCTGCGCTACATGGGCGACCTCGCCAACGAAAAGTGGTGCACCCTGATCTTTCCTGAAGGCAGGATGAGCGACCACGGCGAAATCGCTCCGTTTCAACCCGGCGTGGGCATGATCGCGTCCAAGTTGGGAATCCCGGTAGTTCCTGTCCGAATTGACGGCCTCAATCGCGTCCTCCATCCAACCTGGAAAATGGCGCGCATGGGCCGCGTCCGCATCGTCTTCGGCCCGCCTTTGCATCTCAAGGGCGACGATTACCTGGCACTAGCCAGGCAAGTTGAAGAAGCCGTGAAGATGCTGTAGCGTGGGCTTATGCGTCTCCTCACCTTTCTGCTCGCGACCATGCTCCTCGGCGCCGGCTTGGCCGGAAGTTTCAAAGGCACCTATTCCGGCTCGTCAGGCGCGAGCGGCGACATCACCTTCGTCCTCACGCAATCCGACAGTGGCGACTGGAAATCCGAAGTCACGTTCACGCTGGGAGGCGACACCGTGAAGACGAAGATCACCGCTCTCAAAGTAGACGGCTCCAAGCTCCGAGTCGTCTACACATTCGACCTGCAGGGAACCGTTCTTGAATCGACCGTCACGGGCGACCTAAAAGACGGCACGCTTGCCGGCGACTACCACACCAAAGCCGTCGCGGATGGCTCGGCCGTAGACGACGGAACCTGGAAAGCCACAGCGGCCCAATAGCCGCTATTCGGGCTTCTCGAACAGTCCCAACTGCTCCTTCGGCGTTGGCTTCGTTTTGCGCATCCGGAGCGCGCTGCCGACCACCCCCAGCACCTGAATTCCAGATAGAGCGGTCCGCGGAACAAAAACTCGCTGATTTTGAAACCCCGGATCGGGCGGAACCACCGAAAAGCCGTACTGCTCGATCTGAAGCAGATTGTTGGCCAACATACCGTCCATCACATCGCCGTCGCGGAAGCGCATGCGCAGCCATAGCCCCTCCATCTTTGGCCGCGTGTTGAACAGCCGCAGCTCCTTGCCAGGCTCGCCTTGCTCGAAATCTCTAACAAAACAAACGAGTTTTATGTCCTGAAAGGGAACGATGCTGACGGCCCCTTCCTGACTCAGCAACTCCAACCCGTCGGCCAGGAGATAGCTCTGCGGGTTGACGAAACCCGTCAGCGGCTCGCGGTCGAACCGTGTCACCAGCACTTTTTTGTTAGTTGAGACCCCCAAATCACTCCTACCGTAGCACTTTTCCTCGCAAACAATTTCGCGAATATTGTATCATTGGCACGATGCAGGCTGTTGCATCATTATCGGCTCATATTGCGTCTTTCCTCGACTTCTGCCGCATCGAGAAGGGCTTGGCGAAGACCACTGTCGATGCCTATCGCCTTGATCTGGAACGGTTTGCTGATTCCATGAGGCCGCGCTGCGACCTCCGGGACCCGGCCACGCTGCGCCTCCACGTCGATGCGCTTTACGAGGCGGGACTCGCCAGCCGATCCATTGCGCGCCATATAACCACGCTCCGCAATCTCTTTAAGTTCCTGCTGGAGAAGGGAATCGTCGATTCGGACCCCACCAGCCTGCTGTCTGCGCCCCGGCAGTGGAACAGTCTTCCTAAATACCTCAATAAAGGGCAGATCGACGCCCTCGTGGCCGCGCCGGACCTCACCAAGCCGCAGGGACTCCGGGATCGGGCCATGCTGGAATTCCTCTACGCCACCGGACTCCGGGTCACCGAACTTTGCCGCGTGCGCGTATCCGATCTCGAGTCCAATATGGGATTCGTTCGCGTCGTAGGAAAAGGCAATAAGCACCGGATCGTTCCGGTAGGGAAGGCGGCGCTCCAAGCTGTGGGGCGGTATCTGGAAAGCGGACGGCCGCGGCTGTTGAAGAGGCGGGCGAGTCCTTATCTGTTCGTGACCAATCGCGGCGGAGCGATGACGCGCCAGGCGTTCTGGAAGCTGCTGGCCGGCTACGGAAAGAGAGCCGGAATCTTCCGCGGTCTGACGCCGCACGTGCTGCGGCATACATTCGCAACTCATTTATTGGAAGGCGGGGCGGACTTGCGCAGCGTGCAAACCATGTTGGGACACGCCGACATCTCCACTACCCAGATTTATACTCATGTCATGCGATCCCGTCTGCGGAAAACCGTGGACGAGCACCACCCGCGTGCCTGATCTCGCGGTGCAGTACAACGATACTGAGCCGCGACCGTGAGGGAGCGGTCGAAAAGAGCGAATCGATGAGCGATTACATGTTTATGCTCGAGAGCCACCTCAGCTCCGATCAGAGCCGGGTGGTTGCCGAGGTCCAAGCCGCCGCAACGCGGGCCAACCTGAGCGTTTTCCTCACAGGTGGGGCCATGCGCGATATGCTGGGCGGGTTCCCCATTCTGGAGATCGACTTCACGGTCGAGGGGAACGCCGTGAAACTGGGTCACACCATCGCCAAGAAAGCCGGCGCGAAAGTGGTGTCCGAGGACGACAACCGTAAAGTTGTGCATCTTCTATTTCCGGCTGGCGTTCATGCGACCATCGGCATGGCGCGCCAGGAGAAGTATCCGAAACCCGGCGCGAAACCCGACGTCCGGCCGACCTCGATTCACGAGGACCTGCGGGGACGCGACTTCACCATCAACTCCATCGCGCTCTCGCTCAATCCGGCGTCGCGCGGCCTGCTGCTCGATCCCAATAATGGAGTAGGCGACCTGGAACGCAAGGAATTGCGCGCTATCAGCAATTACACGCTGTACGACGATCCGGTCCGGCTGCTGCGCATGCTTCGTTTCAAGGTGCGGTTGGGCTTCAATATCGACGAACGGACCAAGCTGCAGTACGACAACGCGCGCGAGGCTAAGTTGGAGGAGCACATTCCGGAGCGCGATCTGCTCGAAGAGCTGCGGCACACGGCCAACGAGCCGAACTGCGCCGACATCGTGCGCCTGCTTCACGACGAAAAACTGCTGAGCCTCTATTCCTCCGCGTTGACTGGCGCCAAGCTGAACCTGCCGGGCTTGCTGAAGTTGCAAAAGGCGCGACAGATGGTGCCGTTCGGCGTCGACATGCACCTCGAGCCGATGGGACTCTTTCTGTATTTCCTGGCCGATGCTCTGCCGGTGAAAGACAAGGCGGCGCTCATCAAGCAGGTCGGCCTGTCGAAAAAAGAGGTCGATCAATGGCAGAGGCTGGAGGCCAAATCGAAGAAGCTCGAAAAGGATCTGAAGTCGGCCAAGCTGCAGAAGCCTTCACACGTTTACCTGGCGCTCTTCAAGGCTGCGGGCGATCAGATTCTGTTCCTGCTGGCGCACACGCAGCAGCGCATCGTCCACGATCGAATCCGAAACTATCTCCAGAAGTATCTGCCCAGCGCTCAGGAAGTGACGGAGAAAGATGTGCTGGCTACGGGCGCGCGGGCCGGAACGCCGAAGTTCCAAAAGGCGAGGGAAGAATTGATTTTGACGCGGCTGGATGCGCGTCCGAAGAAAGCGCCGCCTCCGGCGGAAACACCAACCGGGCCGGTGTCGGCGCTGGCGCGCAGAACTTAGGGACAGTTACTAGCCTACGTTTCCCAGGCTCAGAAACACGATTCCCACCAGGATTAAACCTACGCCAAAAAGCTTCGTTCGCGTGAGCGCCTCGTCGAAGAACAGGCGCGACCATAGCAGCGTGCAGATGTATCCCAGCGATACCATCGGGAACAGAATCGAGAGCTCGCCGTTCGCCACTCCTTTGACGTATAGAACCGAGGACAAGAGGTAGGCCGCAACCCCCACCGCCAGTCTCCAGTTGAAAACGACGCTCGCCCAGTGACGGCGTAATGCCAGGGCTCCGGACTTGAGGAACACTGCTCCGAAGGATCCGATCACGGATCCCCCCAGCACCAGGCCCATCGACGAAATGGGAGTGGTCAGCGTGATCCTCCACGGCCCAGCACGGCCACGCCTGTAACGATGACGGCGACCCCGATGAGCTTTTGAGGATTCATGGTCTCGTGAAAGATCAGCACGGAGAGTAAAGTGACCCAGACGTAGGATAGAGCGATCACGGGATAAAGAATGGAAAGCTCCGCGTGGCGCAGCGCATAGACCAGCAGTGCACAGAAGATGCCGTACAGACAATAGCCCGCGAACAGCGTGGGAATGGTGAAAATACCGATGGCCGTTGCCAGCAGGCCGGAATCGTGCAGCTGAGCGGCGCCCAGTTTGATCAAGACCTGCGCGGTGGCGCCGATCAGTGTGCATGCAACAACGATCAGCACAGCGCGCCGGCGCTTGTGAGCATCGACTACCGGAGCATCCGGGGAAATGCTAACAGAACTCAAGCCCCCTCCCGCCTTTCCATCATAGCAATCAATTGGGACGTAAAATGGTTTTATGGATGCGGCTCCCGCCGGACCGGTATCGCCGGCGGACAAGTTCTTCGAATTCTCGCTGCTCGGTTTGCTCACTAGCGGTTTTCTGGCCGTAGTGGGCTCGGGTTACCTGGACGTCCCGACGATGTTGATCACGGCGGGAGCTCTGGCGGCGCGCGCTCTGATCGCGGCCGGGGTATTGCGCCTTAATCTTCCGCCGGCTGTCGTTACCGCGGCTACGCTCGCGTACGTCGGCTTCTATCCGATCGATTATTTTTTCATCTCGCAGACCTTCATCCCCGCGGCAGTGCACCTGGTGTTCTTTGTCGCCGTGGCGAAAATCCTGACCGCCAAAACCAACCGCGATTACTTCTTTCTCAAGCTGATCGCTTTTCTCGAGCTGCTGGCCGCCTGCGTCCTGTCTTCCCGCGTCAATTTCTTCGGCTTCCTGTTGCTCTTTCTGGTGCTGGGAGTGGCCACGTTCGCGAGCGGGGAGATCCGGCAATCCAGGCAGCGGCGCCTGGCCGTGTCGAAAAGCTCCGGGCGCGGGCTTTCTTTGCGGCTGACTGCGGTTGTCTTGTTCGTTTCGCTTGGGATACTGGTGCTTACGGCGGGATTGTTCTTCTTCCTTCCACGCACGGCCCGCGCGGCTTTTCAGCATCTCATCTCGCATCGCTACCACCTGGCCGGCTTCTCCAATCGCGTAACCTTGGGCGAGATCGGCGAGATCAAGAAAGACAACACGCCCGTGATGCACGTCAAGATGGACCGTCCGGAAGACCGCAATTTGGCGCTGAAATGGCGCGGTGCGGCGCTGTCGCAATTCGACGGCCGGACTTGGTACAACCCGTACGTTCAGGCCGAGATTATGCGGCCGGATTCGGCCGGGTTGCTGGTTCTGGAGAGCGAGCCGAAACGCCGCGCCGACAGCAAGCACATTTCCTACGCCGTGCACATGGACGAAATGGCCTCCGATGCGCTGTTCTTCGCCGGCGCGCCCCAATATCTGAGAATCGATTCCACGGTTTTCCGCAACTCGCTGGATAACTACCGCGTCCGCTTCGGCGATACGCGGAACGTCTGGTATCAGGTCTACAGCCGCCTGGAATCATCCGGCCATGAGAGCGAATCCGCCGACCAATTCGCCGAGCCGCTGACCGAGGAGTGGCGCAGAGTCTATCTCCGCCCGCCGCCGCGTCTCGACCCCCGAGTAATCGCGTTGACCCAAAGAATCGTCGGCGCCGAAAAGTCGCCCGCCGCCGAAGCGCGCCTGATCGAGAATTATCTGCGAACACGTTACGGCTATACGCTGGAGCTTCCTCCCTCTGAACCCGTGGACCCGCTCGCGTTCTTTCTGCTGCATCGCAAGAAAGGACACTGCGAATACTTCGCCTCCGCCATGGCCGTGATGCTGCGCGTGGTCTCCATTCCATCGCGCGTGGCGACTGGCTTCCAGAGCGGCGTCTACAACCCGGTGAGCGGCTCGCAACTGATCCGCAGCTCGGATGCGCATGCCTGGGTGGAAGCCTGGCTGCCGCATCGCGGTTGGACCACATTCGACCCCACACCGCCCGATCCGAACGGGCAGCGTCTGTCGGTCTGGACGCGGCTTGGTTTCTATGCCGACGCCGCCGAAATGTTTTGGCAGGATTGGGTGCTCAATTACAACCTCGATCGCCAGTTGCAGCTTGCCACGAAGATGGGCGAATCCAGCCGTCACGTGGGAATGAACTGGTTCGATGGCGTCGGACCGGCGTTCACGCGGGCGCGCGATGCTTCGCTCGATTTTGCGAAGCGTTACGGGTTAGTGCTTCTAGGCATTGCCGCCCTCGCGCTCCTGATCCAACAATTCGGCCGCGATGGATGGCGCTGGTGGAACACGCGCCAACGCGTGCTGAAAGTGCAGCGCGGCGAAGCGGAGGCGTCCGACGCGACGCTGCTCTATGAGCGAATGCTGCGAGTGCTGCGCCGCCGCGGAATCGAAAAACCTGCCTGGCTGACGCCGTTCGAGTTCGCGCGCGTTTTGCAGGAACCCGAGCTTTCCTTGCTGGTAGAGGACCTCACGGCCGCCTATAACGAACTTCGCTTCGGCAGGAATTCCGAGGCTGCGGGGCGCATGGTTGGGCTGCTGGAACGATTGGAGGCGGGATAAGCTACGGGTTCTTCGGCGTAATCGTGATATCCACAGACATCGGAGTTGCTGCGCCGGCAAGCGTGCCTTGGACAGGCGCAGCGGCGGCCCTGGCTTTCTTTGCTGGTTCCTTCGCCTGTTCGCGAACTCCGAGTGACTCTGCCGGAGATACAACGGACATCGCCAGCGTCAGCCGCAGCTTCTCTTCTTCGCCGGTGAGTTCGATCGCGGAATCCGTCGGGATGGTATAGCTGATGTTCGCGGCCACCGGAATGCCCGGACCGGTCAGCGGAAAAACGCGCTTCCACACGCCGGAGTTATCGAAACGGGACAGGACCAGGTACCCCGATACAATCGGCGACACGCTGAGGCGGACCGCATCGCCTGCGTACAGCTCGGTTGCGGGCGCTGGCGAATATCCGCCGCCTGCGTCTCGTTTGAGCAGCGAATAGCGTAGCGGTGAACCCTTGGCCGCGAATCCGAGCTCAAAACCGCCAACGCCTGGCGCGCCCTGGGTGTCGCGAAACCCACTCACAGCAGCGCGAGACTGATTCTGCGTTTGGTTCTGGGACGGCGATGGTGTCTGCTGTGTCTGCTGCGCAACTTGTGGAGTAGCGGCCGGCGGCGGCGGTGGTGGCGCGGCAGCAGCCACTTCTTCCTTCTGATCTTTTCGCGCTTCCTCAGCGGCGGCCCGCGAGGATATCGCATCAGCCATCTGCCCCTTGTGACTCCGAGCGATACGCGTTGCTTCGGGCGCCGGTTTAGCTGTTGTCGCCTTGGCCTCGGGCTGCGGCTCACTCGGCGGAACCTCCTGCTTGGCACGCATAAGAGCCGACGTGTGCGGCCCCTGTTGTACCACTGCGACGATCAACACCGCGGCCGCCACTGCCGTCAGAGCGCCGCTCCATGCCCACCATCGCGACCACCAGATTGGGCGCGGCTTCTCGAGCGCCTGCCGAACCTGCGCGCGCGACACCGGATTGTCCAGCAATTCCTTCAGCGCCTGTTCCTCCTGCAGCGCATCGAACAGTTCCTGATTGTCGAGTGCGGCTTCAAACAAAGACTTCCGTTCCGCATCCGTGAGCGTGTTGGTGGCATAGCCGCCGAGCAATGTGCGGATCTCGTCGTTCGTCATTTGCTCACCTCCCAACCGCCGCCCATCAGCTCCAGCAGGTGTTTGCGGCAGCGAAAATCCCAAGTGTATATCGTATTGATGGAGCTTACTCCCAGGATTTCTTGAATCTCCGCATAACTCTTACCCTCCAGTTTCAGCGAGAACAGCTTGCGGCAGCGCTCGCCCATTTGAGAAACCGCCGCTACCAGCCGTTCGCGCATCTCACGCCGCTCGGCCGCCGCCAGGGGATCCGCGGCGCCGTCCGGCACCTGAATCTCGTCCAGCGGCACTTGCGTGTACTCTCCGCGCCTCTGCGCCTTGCGACGGTGAGCCATCAGCTTGAACCTGACAATTTGCAGAGACAGCGGGAGAAGGTCTTCCAACCGTTCGAGGCGCCCATATTTCTCATGTAGCAGGATCAGGACTTCCTGGGCCAGGTCCTCGGCAGCGTCCCTCTGTATTCTGGATGCCGCGAAGGCCACAATCCTTTCACGCAGCTTCAGCAGGATCTCTTCCCGCGAGCTGACGGTCGGCGTCGGTCCCATCTACTCGCCCAAAGGATACAGCTTTGTGACATCCGCTGACAACTTCGCTGGCGCGAAGCTCCGCACTAATTTCTTCCCACAAAGCGCCGCTTGCAACTCCGGCAACGGTAGCGCGACAAGTTGAAGACACTCAAGATCACAGCCAGTATTCCCCGGTTCCGGCGGGACAGACGCGTGTCGGTGGATCCGCAACGCGGACAGGCCTTCGGTTCTGCGTCCTCCGGCACATCATCCTTGTGGCGTCTAGGTTCCAAGCTTCGTAGACAGCTAATGCACCAGCTTTTCGATGCGCCACCCGTCATCGTGCAAACCAAACAAAAAAACGGGCGGCGTGTCTTCCCGGAAATCGCCCTTCTTCACGCCCATAATCGGCAGCGGGTTTTGAAAACAGGCATGGTCGATCTTTAGGCCGGCTTTCACATCGGCAATCTTGGTGCCCTGCTCGGGTCCATCGCGAATCGCAGTAACCGCATCCACCTGCAGCGTGAAAGCGCCCTTCACTTGCGCAAATGGCCGGCGGTAATTCGGTTCGATCCGGACATCGTCGCTGAACTTGAGCTCTCTGCCTTTGGCGCTTAATCGGGCGCTGGATCCCTGACCAACCTGAGTCGGGCGGTCCCACAAGTCGTCTTGCACTCCGCATTCGACTTGGTCCGTTGTCAGCGAGACCTGTTCCCCATCCAGGGTCACCGGCTTCCCTTCGAGGATGGACCTCACCTTGTCTTCATTGAAGTCACGAGAGCCGCAACCGGCGGAAACCATGAAAATGCCCAGCAGCGGAGCGATCGAGAGGCGAGCGGTCGACATCTGCACTGAGCTTACGTGCCTTGTCTGTGCGATGTCAAATTACTTGCGCGCCGCCGTGGCCGGCTTGGTGCAGTCGAAATTGGCCGCGTCGTCCGTGCTGCCAGTCCCCTTCCAATGCGCCACCTGCGGATACGGGCAGAGCGGTCGAGTGCGAGCCACGCCACTGGCTGGATTAGCGCCCTTGTATTTCGTGGCGACGATCGCATCCGGCGCGACTCCCTTCTCCACCCACAGCTCCATCGCCGCGTCGATGTCGTGCTGCGGATCTCCTTGCGCGACGCTCGTCTGGCCGAACACGTTCGGGCCCGGCCCTCCGCCGCAGTGCTGCATCCCCGGCGCCATGTACAGCCGGACGAACGTACTCACGTCCTTCGCGCCCATTTTCGACACCACGCTCTGGTAATAGTTGATCGAGTTCACCGCCGGGATCGCTGCGTCACTCCAGCCGTGATACAGGATCAGCTTTCCGCCGCGCTGCTTGAAGCGCTTCAGATCCGGATCGGTCGCATTAAAGACAAGCGCGGCTTTGTCATCGAGCACTTTCACGTCATGGTCCATGTCCAATTTCTTGAAGTCCCAAGCGGCATCGTCGTAGACCATGTTTTGAAAGAATCCCGTTCCGAAGGCGAACTGTAGGCTCTTGCCCGGCCCGGCGCCGGTGATCCAAACCGGCCAACCGCCTCCGCCGGACTCGCCGCCAGGGGGAAAGCCGGGTAGAATCTGCGTACCCTTGGAATCGCGCGGCCCGCTATAGATCTTTCTTAACGCGGCCACTTGTGGCTCGGTGAGACAGGTATCGGCGTCCGCTCCCTTGCAAAGGAGCTTCGATGGATCGAAGTGACACTGCGTCGGGTCGTCGATGACGCCGTCCTTGACGCCGTCCAGCGCATCGCAGGCCTCCAGCGTCGCCGCTTCGATGGCCGGGATTTTGCCGGCGGGAATATAGCTGGCCGGATCCGTTATGGTCGCTTGCATGTTCCAGATGGCCGCCGTCAGAAGATGCGTCCAATAATTAGCGGGCGCGCCGGCGATGATGCCGTCGTAGTCGGCGGGAAAGCGCTGCGCTTCCATCAGCGCCTGGCGGCCGCCGTTCGAGCAGGAGTTGAAATAGGAGTGGCGCGGCAGCTCGCTGTAGAAGGCGCGGATGATCGCCTTGGCCTTGTCGGCAGTTTCATGGATCGCGCGATATCCAAAGTCGATCACCTTCTCGTGGTGCCCCAGCGCCCATTTCCCGTCTGTTCCGCCCGCCTGATGCCCCGTGTCCGTGGCGGCCGTGGCGTAGCCGTGCGATACCGCGTTGCCGAGTGCGCCGAAGGTGATGGATCCCGCGAACCCTCCGTTGCCGATCCCTTGAAACTTTCCGTTCCAGCCCGAACTCGGCATCCATACTTCGAACTGGATGTTCGAATCGCTGGAAGGCTTGAGGATTCCAGAGACGCGGCAGAACGCCGGCAGTTTGTTGATCGCAGGCCCGTTTGGCGGCGTAAACGATCCGGAGGTCACAGCTTCCGCCGTGCTGATGGTCGCGCCGGGAAGCGCGAGCGTAGCCAAACTTTCGCACGTCGTGGCGACGGCGGGTAGCGAAACGAGCAGTGCAATAAGACAAGCTCTCATAGGCACTCAGTATAACGTTTGTGGGGCAGCTTGTTAAAGCTGCGGCCGATTGGCAATCGGCCCGTTGCGGCGGTTACCAACCGCCGTGCAGCTTAACAAGCTGCCCTACATCAGTTAATATGACCTCATGTTCACTCGTAGAGACGCATTCGCCGCCGCATCCTTGTTCCTGAGCGCCCGCGCCAGCGCCCAGCAGCCGCAACCTCGCGCTCCCGTCTATCAACACGATCTGCCCAATCTCACCATGGACGATTGGCAAGTGACCGTGAGCGAGATCAACGTTCCGCCGGCGCAGGCCGGACGCGCGCATCGTCATCCCGGCTTCGTGCTGGTCTACGTGCTCGAGGGCGCGATGGTGACGAAGATTTCCGGCCAGCCCGAGACCACCTATAAGGCCGGTCAGATGTTTTTCGAACCTCCCGGCAGCACGCACGAAGTCTCGCGCAATGCCAGCGACTCGCAACCCGCGAAGTTCCTGGCGTTCATCTTCGCGAAGAAGGGCCCTCCCTTGACCACGCCGGTATAGCGCCACTCAGGAGCGCGACTTAGTACGCCGTTTCGCAATTACCGCTTGCTGACGCGCGCGGCTCTGTAGCAGAGCCGTGACCGTGAGGGAGCGGTATCGCAGAATACGTTACCGAACTTGTGAAACTGTGCGCTTAGTGCGTTTCACCGGCTTCGCTTTTGCCGGTCTGGACTTGAGCCACTCCAGCCGCAAGTATCCGGCCGCGGCGCGCACGCGCACAGCCTCCTTCTTGTCTTCGAACAACGGGATCAGGCTGGGTTCCAACGTGGGATCGTTCCGCAGTGAGATCGCGTGCACGGCGGCAGCGCGTACGGACCAGTCTTTATCGGTCAACGCATCCTGCAGCGCCGGCAATACCTGCGGATCCGTGTCCGTTCCCAGCAGCAGCGCCGTCGCCGCGCGCCCGGAAACATTCGCGTCGGAGAGGATTCCCTGCAACGACGAAACACCCGCTCCCAATCCCGGCACTGGTGCGACGTACATGCCCTGCCGCAGCACGAACAGGAACATCGTCTTGGGCGTGTGCATCATCCGCACCGCATCGCGCTTCTGCCGCGTGAAGAATCCGGATTGTGTCTTCGTCTCGCCGCTGAGCACCGAAATCAGCGCCTCGCGTCCCAGCGGCTCCTTGATCGACCAAAGTCCTTTGGCGGCCGCGAAACTCACTTCCGGCACGTCGCTGTCGAGCGCCTTCTGCAGCAACGCAGCGGTGCGCTTATTCTGCAAATCCACCAGGCTGGTGATGGTGGCCACGCGTACCGCGACATCCTTGTCGTCAAGCATCGCCTCGAGCTGCGACAAGTAAGGCTCCTGCGGCGGAACCAGGCCCAGCGCTTGAACCGCATGTGTCCGGACCTCCGGATTCTTGTCCTTCAACGACTCAGTCAGAAAACCATGCGCCCGATCCGACTCCCGCGTCGCGGGGTATGCAACCACGATCATGAGAAGCACAAGTGAAGCTCGCATGTCCTAAGCGTAACGCACATGGCCGCGATACTATACGTCAATGCGTTGTCGAGCGCTTGTCTGCATGATCGCCGCAGCAGTAGCAGTGTGCGCGGCTGGAAAAGATCGGCCCATACCCGTGAAGGTCGTCGTGGTCACCATGTTCGAGCGCGGCGCCGACACCGGCGACGAACCCGGCGAATTTCAGTATTGGGTGGAGCGCAACAAACTCGACCGCATCTTTCCGTTCCCGCAAGGCTATCGCGACCTGCGCATGAACCAGGACGGAGTGCTGGGAATTGTCACCGGAATCGGAACGGCGAAGGCGGCCGCCAGCATTATGGCGCTTGGACTTGACGCCCGCTTCGATTTGCGCAACGCATATTGGCTGGTGGCCGGCATCGCGGGCGTCGATCCCGCCGACGCCTCCCTCGGCTCGGCCGCATGGGCGGAATGGGTGGTGGACGGCGACATCGCTCACGAAATCGACGCTCGCGAAATTCCGGCGGACTGGAAGACGGGTTACGTGCCGCTGCGCAAGTCCGTCCCGTACGAACTGCCGCGCCAAGTGCCCGGCGAGGGCGAGACCTACCATCTGAGCGCTTCCCTGGTCGATTGGGCGTATCGGCTGACGCGCGACGTGCCGCTGGTGGACACCGAAGCGATGCAGCGCGAGCGCAGCCAGTTCGAGTCTCCGAACGCGCGGCGCCCGCCATTTGTGCTGAAGGGCGACGAACTCTCCGCCTCCACGTTCTGGCACGGAAAACTTCTGAGTCAGTGGGCGAACGACTGGGTGAAGTATCATACCGACGGCAAAGCCAACTACGTGACCACGGCGATGGAAGACACGGGAACGCTGCAGTCGCTCACGTTCCTGGCCAAAGCCGGGCGCGTCGATATCAATCGCGTTCTAGTTCTGCGGACCGCCAGCGACTTCGACCAGCAGCGTCCCGGCATGACTGCGGCGGAAAGCCTGGCCCGAACCAAGATCGGACTCTATACAGCTTATCTGCCGGCGCTCGAAGCAGCCTGGCGGGTGGGCAACAGAGTGGTCACGGAGCTAGTCCAGCATTGGAAACAATATCGCGAGCGAGTCCCGTAGGACTGGGCCATGCCCTGTCTTGCACAGGCTGAAGCCTGTGCCATCAGATTCGGCAAGTTACGAGTGCCATCTGGCACAGCGCGCCTTCGCCGCAAACCGAGCCGCGACCGGCAGGGAGCGCTACCACGATGGTCCAGGCGATAAAAATCGTCGCGGCGCGCGAAGAAACAAAGATTTGGTAATACAGGCGTTAGCCTGTGAAGGACAGGGCCATGCCCAGTCAGATTCAGATCAGGAGTCAAGCGCGATGGCGCCGCAGCCGTTACCTACGGCGCTTGTAAGTCTGCATGCCCCGCTGCTTCTTCAGGCATCAGAGTTTTCGCCGAAGAACAGACCATGAGCGCGAGACCCCAACCTACCAATGACGAGAAATGTGACAGCATCTCGACTGGCGACATCTTCAGATCTGTCACTGGTTTGCTCAGCCACAATGCGATCCCGCATAGAAGCCCCGCAGCGCAGATACTGCCTGCCACGCTCGACACTCTGCCATTTCCCCAACGTCTATCGATCGCCAAACCACCGGCCAAACCAAGAATCGCCCAGGGAACCGTGATGACCACCATCTGCGTTAGCCCGGAAGCGTTGCCCTGTGCGATCTCGTCCACATATTGCTTCGGAACCAAGGGTATCAGGGCAGTGACGATCTTTTGCTTTGTGATTCCCGGGCCCTCCGGTTGTGAATGCGGCGCGCTGGCGAGGAGAGCCACGGCAACCAGGAAGCCAAGAACTGTCCCGCTTAGGAGGCCGCTCCGGGCGGCATGCGGAGGATGCCGGTGTGCGGCGCCGATCCAGAAATAGGTAATCCCTCCGGATACCAGCAAGGCGGCAAGCAGCACGGTCACCGTCCGCCAGAGGTCGCTCTGGGTCGCTTGGTCGATCTCGGAATGCAGAAGTCCGTGGAACACACTGGTCAGCACCAGGATCATCGCTGCAGCCAGGCGGAGGAGCAAAGGCTTGGGCGTTTGCAAAGCATGCTGATGATGCACCTCAACGCCGAACACCATGCGCAGCCTGTCGAAAACCGGCTCCAGGAAGACCACAACTCCAATGGACACGAGGATAATTGCCGCAAGATCATGCAGCCTTTCTACGGCGTCCTTCGCACGGAAGTCCTGGATGGCTTGAAACAGCACGAAGCTGAACACCGCGCCAACTCCCGCGGCCATGGAGAGCTTCCACTGGTGCGCGCGTCTAAGCCGCGAAGGCTCGCGAGCCGGCACAACGGTCTCTAACTTGCGTAGTAGATAAACTCCAAAACCAAAAATAAGACATAGACGGATGCTCTTCAGCGCAGGCCACAAGCCCAGGATGGAGGCAGTGACCAGTAGTAATCCTGGCCACACCTTGGACATGCTTTGCGCGCCTCCGGATTCCTCATGCATGAATTTCGCAATGTGTCTGGTCCATTTGAAAGACCAATAGTATACGAAAATGGGAATCAATTGAAATCCGGCAGCTTTGCGTGGAGAAATTGGATACCGGGAGAGCGTGTACTCCTTCAGGACGGTGTGGATGCGGTGGATGCAAAAAATCCAATAGCACGATCCCACAACGCTGACTAGCATTTCAACACCGATCCCACCTGCCGCAAACTGAAGCAGAATGCAGATGACCGATAAGGCAACCCCGATCCACATGTTTGGCCAGGGCGTGTAGATACGGCCTCGCTTTTGGGTCGGCGTGGTTGAAGTTGGTTTCTGGGAAGGATCAGGCGAAGTGGCGGGCGCGCTCATGGAATAACTCCTGAAATAGGGCTTCGTTTGGCCTCGACATAGACAATATATCCAGCCGCCTCCCTGAAAACGGGTTCTTGACTGGGGTTTCTGTCTAGTATACACCCAGCCGCGGTCTCATGATTGTGGCGCTTGTAAGCGCCGGTGATAGAATCGCCCTGTAATGCCTGTGCGAAGAGCGCTTGCTATCTTCACCTTCTTTGCCGGACTTGCGCTCTGGATCGTTTACATCCGATGGGAACGCGCCAACGAGCCTGTGGCGCACGTCGACGTGTACGACGGTTTCGAAGCGCGCAAGCTCAGCGGCATTTGGGATGACAGCCGATTCGTTCGCGGCGCGGTCACGATGCAACCCGACGTTGTGCGCGCCGGCCGGAGCGCGGCCAGGGTCGTTTTACACAGCCGCGATAAATTCGAAGCTGGAGCCGGCGGCGATGCGGATAGTGAGCGGGATGAGTTGATGGAAGCAAGCCAACTCCTCTCCAAGGAAAACAACACTTACGAGTACTCGTTCAGCATGTTGATCCCGGCGGATTTTCCCATTGTGCCCACACGGCTGGTGATTGCGCAGTGGAAACAGGACTGCCACGGTCACGCCAACTGCTCCAATGACGCCCCGCTGGTTGCAGTTCGCTATATTTCCGGCGTGTTGAAAATCACGCATCAGATTGGGGCGCATCGGGCGACTCCATTCGAAACAGCCGAGAACCTGCGCGGCAAGTGGACCGATTTCCGATTCCAGATCCGCTTCTCATCCCAGGAAACCGGGCGCCTCAAAGCCTGGCTCAACGGCAGACAGGTGGTTGACTACACCGGCGTGACTGCCTATCCGGAGAATGCAACCACAGGCTACCGGAATCCGAGCCTGTTCTATTTCAAGATGGGTTTGTACCGCGACGTAATGGCGCAGCCGATGACAATTTACATCGACGAGTATCGGAAGAAACAGCTGGATTAGCAGCCCGCTACAAACCGAGCCGCGACCGGCAGGAAGCGCCACCACGATGGGACAAGCGACCGCCGCGTCACGCAGCACGGTCGCGAGATCGCTATACTGGTGTCCAATCGGGGATTTAGGAGATACGCTTATGCGACGCAATTCGCTCAGACTTGCCGTGCTGTGCGCGATGTTAGCCACCGCGGCCGTAGCCCAAGGGCCTTATCAGGTGCTCAAGACAGCCAAAGTTGGCGGCCTGGGCGGTTTCGATTATATCTTCGCCGACGACGCCGGTCGACGGCTCTACATTCCTCGCGGCGCCGTTCAGGGGCCAACTCCATCGCCGGCTCGCGTGGCCGTCTTCAATCTCGACACGCTGGCGCCCGTGGGCGAAATCCCCGATACTCGAGCCAATGGCGCGGCGGTCGATCCCAAGTCCGGCCACGGTTTCGCCAGCAGCAAACCGGTGGCGATGTGGGACACCAAAACCCTGGCGCTTATCAAGACCATTGAGGTCGCCGAGAAGTGCAGGCCGGACGGCATTCTTGCCGACCCGTTCAACCAGCGCATCTACGTGCTCAGCCACCCGACCGCGGATGCGACGGTCATCGACGCGAAGGATGGCGCAGTGCTCGGCACCATCGATCTGGGCGGCGCTCCCGAGCAGGCGGTCGCCGACGGAAAGGGTCGTCTTTACGTCGTCATTCAAGACAAGTCCAACGTCGCGGTCATCGACGCCAAGGCGATGAAGGTCACGGCGCACTACGATTTCGGAGACAAGGGCAGCCGCTGCAACGGACTGGCGCTGGATGCCAAGAATCATGTGCTCTTCGCGGCCTGCGGAAATTCCGGCACACCGCCCGCCGCGCCGCCGCAGCCCATGCTGGTGATTCTCAGCGCGGACGACGGCAAAATTCTCACCTCGCTGCCGCTCGCCGGCGGCTCCGACGGCGCGGTGTTCAATCCGGCCACCATGGAGGCGTTCAGTTCCCACGGCAACGGGACCATGACCATCGTCAAGGAAAACAGTCTCACCAGTTTCGTCGTGGAACAGAATCTCCAAACCATGCCGGGCGCCAAAACGCTGACCCTGGATACGAAGACCAACCACATCCTGACCATGGCGGCCGAGTACGGCCCGCCGCCGGCATCGGCCACGCCTCCAGCACAAGGCGCCCCGCCACAAGGACCAGCCGGCCGGTTTCCCGCTCGCGGACCGATGCTGCCGGATTCGTTTTCGATCCTTGTGGTGGGCAAGTAGAGACCACTGCTCGCTCCGGGCCTCCGATTGGCGCTCGCCCAATCACCCAATCATGGATCAGGTTCGCGTCGTCTTTGCCGCATCAGCGTTGTGGGGCAGCCAATCCTGGCTGCAGCCGCCTTTCCAGGCGGCTCTTTCCGGTCGCTCGTTTGCCATCTATTTTCGCGGATACTACACCAGACAAACCTAGCCTGACCGTCTAGACGTCATTGCCGTAAAGGAAAGCACGCGATAGCCGAAACCGTAAGCGTGGGCAAGCACTGTCTCGACGGCTTCGTTCATCCTCGAACCCGCAAAACTCGCTAGCCCGTTCGAATCAGTCGTACCGCTTTCGGCATCTTCAATCCGAGCGCCTGCACCACTCTCAGAATGCGCGCAAAGCTGGCGCTCTCGTACTCGGTCGCTTCGTAGCGCTGGACCTGTTGCGGCTTGACCCCCAAACGCCGCGCGAGGCCTTCCTGCGTCATCCCCGATGCGATGCGGGCGCGGATCAGGGCCTTCGGCAAATCCTCGACGGCTTCGAGAATCACTTCCTTGCTCTTGCCCAGATGGAGCCGTTCGTAGGCTTCAACCTGCTCCCGCAACTCTTCCATCTGACTCTGGGCGGCCTCGCGCTGAGCTCGCCACAGGCGCGGAGCGATGTTCGATGGGCGCTCCTGACCGGCCAACTCCGCGAGCGCGTCCTGAAACCGCCGGACTTGCGCCTTCGTGATTCGGTACTGTTTTTCGTTCTTGATCATTTTCGCCTACTCCCTCTCAACCGGATTGCCACAATCCCTTTCGGCTCGCCGGTCAGCTTGTTCAACTGGAAGAAATCCAAGAATGCCCGGCCGGTCGCGCCTTCCCCTAATTGCGCCGGAATGAATTCGCACTGAAGAAACGTCACGCCGCTTCTGCGCCGCTCGTCCGCGCGAGAAATCCAAGAAGACCGGGTCGAGCGCGTCATCGTTCACGTTCTTCACGTCCCAACAGGCGTCGAAGTCGCCAGGATGCTCCTTCCGGGCCACGAAGCTTCCGTCCAAATAAACCAATCGGCAACCAGCCTTCCGCAACTCCCCACAAGCCTGCCGGAATCCCGCCAGCAGCCGCTGACGCCGCGGATTGAAACTCAAGCGATCCCCGATCTCCCGCCAAGTCGCAAAATGCACGCCGGGCGGAAGGTCGCCATTGGGCAGCCATTCTGGAATCATTGTATCAATACTACACTATCGTTGTATTGACCACAAACTCAGCGCGCCGCCTTCAGCCAAATCTCCACCATTTCCGGGAAGTCCGCGAACGTGATGATGAATACGTCTTTGCTGCGGAGGCGAGCCGGCACGCGTCAGTCGCCTGAGAGGCGCTCACGGATGACGGTGGACACCGCTCTCTCGATCGCTTTTCTTCCGAGCTTGCTCTTGCGCGCAAGCCGCTGCACTTCGGGAAGCCCGTGACTGTAACGTGTTCTCATGTAGCCGTCGCGGACGTGGATGACAACCTGCCCCGCGGACATCCGCTGAACGATCTCCCGCGCCGCCTCCATCGCTTCCTTCTGCGTTGAATACACACTCGTTGTGTGGTTCGTGTAGCCTTCTTTCCTAAAGGCCCATCCGCCGTTCTTCGGGATCACGTGAGTGGTTTTGGCGCGCATTTTCGAGACGACTCCATTATAGAAGATCGCTGGTCTGCTTGGGCTTCTGATCCATTCGGTGTTGTGATGCACACTCCTGACTTGTGCTCACGAGGTCACCGGTCACGCCATTCTAATCCCGGTAGATTCACGCGAGCGCCTCAAAAAAAGGTCTTGGTTACTTTCCTTGCCCCATCCAACAGGTCACCAACTTGTTCGACAGTAGGTTCCTTCGTCTTGTTGTGAACGCAGGTATTACGTATGTCGGCCAGGCGCTGAACAAAGCGCCATTGCGAGACGTCAATGGCATTCGCTGCCTTCAGGGCGTCGTTGAGATCGGAAATGACGGGTGACTTCTTGCCGATCTTGATGGTGTGGTTTTCGCACACCTGCGCGAGATGACGTTCAAGAACCACGCCAGCGAGGGCTCCTGCAGCGCGGGCGAACTTGTTCTTGACGAGTTCCTCCGCTGCGTCAAGGTCAGAATCGAAAAGATCGGCCTGGACAAGCTGACGGATATCGAACAGAGAACTCTCGAAGCGCCTCTGCAACGACTTTAATATGCCCAACTGTTGTCTGAACTGCGGTACGGCAGCATCCGGCCCAACGATCGTCTCCTTCACCAAGCCGATAGTTCGAGTCACGGTGAGTCCTTGAAGGTAATCCAGAATTCTGTAGTTCTCGTATGTAATGCTCTTGCGCGATTTTGGCTTCTCGTAGTGGCCGACAAAATCCGAAAGGCGATCGGGCAAGAGCTGCTTTACCAGCACCTTCGATTCTGAATACCACACCTGATAGGAGTCATTGAACGAGGGAAGCAGCTTAAGGATTTCGTCCGCCTTCTCCTTATAAGCTTTCTTAATCGCCTTATCGAACTCGTCGGGCGAGCTTTCTCTTTCCATGGCCAGGGAAAGATGCCCCCCTTTGATAATCAAAGACTCGAGGTCCTTTTTGTAACGATCTAAGTTTGATACCATGCCACCTCATCATGATCCAACGGCTTCGTCGTTTGCAATGGCGCCTGTTACGACCGGAGCGACCTCTTTCCGGAAAGCGTGTCAAAGCTGTTTGCAGTACGGAATTGCACGGATGTAGGACATTCGCCGCAAGGCTGAATACACGTCGAGCTCGCACCGGTCTGGAGCGCCGTCGACACCACGAAATCCGGGAGAAAGCGCGTTCGGCCGCACCAGGGCTGTTTTAGGAGCGAGAGGAAATTAGCTCACGTCGCGACGACATGCGTCCAGAATCAGCCAGCTGACGTTGCCACTATCCTAGCCCAATCTAACCACCCTACGTCGAAGTGTGAGATTGCCTCGTAGCATGAGGTTTTGGCATCCCACCGTCATGCCGGCCTCGACCTGATGCTGTCGGCAGCGGGTCGGCTGCGATCTCAACCAACTTCACTTGGCGCATTCCGCAAGGCTCAGCGCAAACCCACCGAACCGCGATCACGCGCGCGCAACAAAAATGTCTCCCCACCGCTCAGCAACTTACAGCCAACGCCCCTCCCGACCGCCACCTCGGCAAGTTACGATCTTCGTAGAGCAGATCGCTACGGCGCGGCCATCTCCCGAGCCCAACGCGACCCGAGTGGCGGCAACCCCTCGGTCTACCGCCCCTGGAGGCACTTTTGAACGAACAACTGACTGCAACTCAGCAACATAGAACGAGACACCACACGTGATCGACATACGCACACACGGCATGACGCTAGCCCCTCATTCTGGCGTCATGGAATGCTCTTCTGAAACCGTAACCACTTGCAGGTCAATAACATACCGCGCGACACCACTCGATGCTCAGATCACGACACACGCCGTCAAGTCGTTCGAAAAAACGAACGTCGGCTACAATAGAAGAAGCGGCTCGCTCCGGCCAGCCAACTCCACATGCAATCAACCAAGCTTAGGTTCGCTCTCCTATTTCTTTGCCCGCTGCTTCTCGCGGCGCAGTCGCTCAAGGATTTTGAAAAGCGCGTCACCGAGTTCACGCTCGCCAACGGACTGCACTTCATCATCTTCGAGCGGCACGAGGCGCCTGTCGTCTCCTTCCACTCCTATGTCAATGCCGGCTCGGTCAACGATCCCAGCGGCGAAACCGGCATCGCCCACATGTTCGAGCACATGGCGTTCAAGGGCACCGAAACCATCGGCACCAAAAACTACTCCCTCGAAAAGCAGGCCATGGACGAAGTCGAGCGCGTCTACGATCACTACGACGCCGAGCGCAACAAGGGCGAGCGCGCCGACAAGAAGAAACTCGACGAACTCCAAAAGCAGCTCAAGGCCGCCATGGACAAGGCCAACAGCTACGTCATCCCCAACGCCTATCCGCAGCTCATTGAAGAAAACGGCGGCGTCGGCATGAACGCGGGCACTGGAGAGGACTCCACCAATTACTTCTACAACTTTCCCCGCAACCGCCTGGAGCTGTGGTTTCTCCTCGAGTCGCAGCGCTTCCTCGATCCCGTCTTTCGCGAGTTTTACAAGGAACGCGACGTGGTCCGCGAAGAACGCCGCATGCGCGTCGAATCCAGCCCGCAAGGCTTGTTGGTCGAGGCGCTGCTGGCGACCGCTTTCGAGGCGCATCCCTACCATGTCATGCCCGGCGGCTGGTCGAGCGACATCGAAAACTTCCGGCTGCCGGAAGCGGTCGCGTTTTACAAGAAATACTACGTGCCGGCGAACATCACCATCGGCATCGCGGGCGACGTCGATCCGAAAGAATGCCGCCGCCTGGCGGACAAATATTTTTCATTGCTGCCTGCCGGTCCGTTGCCGAGCGGTCCGCGAACGGTCGAGCCTCCGCAAAAGGGCACGAAGCGCGTCGGAGTAGAATCGCCCGCGCAGCCCTTCATGGCCATCGCCTACAAGCGGCCGAACCAGATCGACAAGGACGATCCCGTGTTCGACGTGCTCAGCGAAGTTCTCGCCGGCGAGCGCACCGGACTTCTCTATAAGGAACTGGTCCGCGACAAACGCATCTCGCTGGGAGCTTTTGCGCAATCCACGTTCCCCGGCGGCAAGTATCCCAGCCTGTTCCTCTTCTTCCTGGTTCCCAACATGGGCCATTCAGTGGAGGAGAACGAAAAGGCCTGCTACGAAATCATCGACCGCCTGAAAACGCAAAAGGTGGACGCCGCCACGCTGAACCGCATCAAGACGAAAACCCGCGCGGCGCTGATTCATCGCCTCGATAGCAATTCCGGAATGGCAGAGGCGCTTACGTCTTACTATGTCAGTTACGGAGACTGGCGCAAGCTGTTCACCGCCATCGATGACATCGCCAAAGTAACAGCCGACGACGTGCAGCGTGTAGCCAAACAATACCTGATGGAAGAGACCCGCACCGTAGCCTACACCTTTGCACCGAAGGGGGAAGGGAAATGAGAGCCATACGGTTTCCGTGGCGCAGGCTCTCAGCCTGCCGACTCGACACTCGTGTCGAGTCTTGTGCTCAGCTTGGCAGGGAGCGTCGAGACGAGTCTCGACGCAGCAGCCTGAGAGGTTGCGCCACTAAGTTGTTCCTTACGCTGCTTCTCGCGATCGTCGCCGCTGCCCAAACCGAAGTCCGCCGCACTCCCACGGCCCTTCCTTCTTACAAGGACCTAAAACTCTCTCCACTCCCGCCCCTCAAAGTCCCCGAGCCAACGGAAGTAACCCTCTCCAACGGCATCAAAGTGTTCCTGCTTGAAGATCACGAGCTGCCCGAAGTCAGCGGCAGCGCTCTCATTCGCACCGGCAATCTTTTCGATCCGAACGGCAAGCACGGCCTGGCACAGTTGACCGGCGAAGTCTTGCGCTCCGGCGGCAGCAAAGCGAAGTCGGGCGACCAGCTCGACGAAGATCTGGAAAATGTCGCCGCGTCGGTGGAAAGCTCCATCGGAGAAACCAACGGCGCTCTTGCATTCTCGTGTCTGAAAGAAAACACGGACCAGGTGCTCGCAATCTTCAAGGACTTCCTCACCACGGCCGAATTCCGCGACGACAAAGTGGAGCTGTCCAAAACTCAGATGCGCAGTGCCATTTCGCGCCGCAACGACGAAGCCAGCGGCATCGCCGACCGCGAGTTCGCCGCCATCCTCTACGGCCGCAACAACCCGTATGGATGGCAGATCGAACTCGCCGACGTCGATAACATCCATCGCCAGGATCTGGTCGACTTCTATCGCCGCTACTACTTTCCGGCCAACGTCATGCTGGAAGTCTACGGCGATTTTTCCACCGCGGAAATGAAAACCAAGCTCGAACAACTCTTGGGCGGCTGGAAATATACGCAGGCCCCGGTCCCGCCGTTCCCCAAGGTGCAGCAGGCCGCAACGCCCGGCGTTTTCGTCGCCGACAAGAGCGACGTCACGCAAACCTTTTTCGACGTGGGACACCTGGGCGGCGAGCTTCGCGACAAGGATTACCCGGCGCTGGAAGTGGCTGCCCAGATTCTGGGCGGGTCGTTCTCCAGCCGCCTCTTCCGCCGCGTTCGCACGGAAATGGGATGGGCCTACAGCATCGGGTCCGCTTGGAGCGTCGAGTACGACCATCCGGGCCTCTTCCGCATTAGCGGGAGCACGCAGTCCGTGCACACCGTGGATACTCTGAAGGCCATTCGCGAGGAGCTGGACAAGATTCGCACCGCTGAAGTAACCGATCAGGAATTGCAAACGGCCAAGGACACCGTGCTCAACGGCTTCGTCTTCCACTTCGATCGGCCTAGCAAGACGCTGAGCCGCTTGCTGCGCTATCAATACTACGGCTATCCCCGAGATTTCATCTTCCAGTATCAGAAAGCCATCGGCGCGGTCAGCAAAGCCGACGTCCTGCGCGTCTCCAAGCAGTATTTCCGGCCGCAAGATCTGGCTTTCGTCGTGGCCGGCAATCCGAAGGAGTTCGGAACTCCGCTCAGCGTGCTCGGATTGAAAGTCGAGCCGATCGACCTCAGCATTCCCGAGCCGAAACACGCGGCCGTGAAAACCGACGGTGCCAGTCTCGAAAAAGGCAAGGAGCTTTTGCAGCGCGCGCAGCAGGCGCTCGGCGGAATGGAAAAGCTAGCCGCTGTGAAGGACGTCGTCTATCAGGCGCAGGTTGACGTGGAAACTCCCGGTGCGGTGATGAAAGCCAAACAGAAGAACTCGTTCCTCGCGCCTTCCACCATGCGGCAGGATATCGAGCTGCCCTTCGGCAAGCAGTCCGTCTATTCGGATGGAACCACGGGTTGGCTCGCCAGCTTCCAAGGCATGATGCCTCTTGCTCCGGCCGTCTTGAAGCAGGTGCGCGGGGAAGTTTTCCGCCAGATTGACGGACTGGTTTTGAGCGATCGCGATCCGGAACGCACCGTGAATTACGCGGGCGACGGCGTCATCGAGATTTCATCCAAATCCGGCGAAAGCGCACGGCTGGTGATCGACGAAAAAACTGGCATGCCGCAGAAGGTCCTTTACACAGAAGGCCAGGGCGAAACCGAGCAGCTTTATGCCGACTGGCGCGACGTGAACGGCGTTCGCCTGCCTTTTCTCTGGACCATCACGCAAGCCGGCCGAAAAGCCGCAACCGTGCACATCGAGGAATACAAGATCAACTCCGGCCTGACGGCGGAAGCACTAAGCAAGAAACCATGAAATTCGCCGCACTCGTTTTCATCCCGGCGCTTCTGCTCCACGCCGAATCCGCCCAAGAGCGCGGCAAACGCATCGTCAACGAATGCCTCCAAGCCCTCGGTGGCGATCGCTACCTGAACATGCAGAGCCGCGAGGAATCCGGCCGGGCCTACTCGTTCTATCGCGAGCAGTTGAGCGGCCTGAGCATCGCCAAGATCTACACGCGTTATTATCCCGGCGTCACCGACACGGCGCATGAACTCGCCGTCCGAGAGCGCGAGAACTTCGGCAAGAAGGAGGACTACGGCGTTCTCTTCGACCAAAAAGAGGCTTGGGATATCACGTTCCGCGGGGCGCGTCCGCTGGCGGACGACCGCTTTGCGCGCTACAAGGAAACCACCATCCGCGACATCTTTTATATCCTGCGCCTCCGGCTCCACGAGCCCGGCATGATCTTCGACTCGCGCGGTGCCGACGTGCTCCAGAACGCGCCGGTCGAGATTGTCGACATCAACGACGCCGATAATCGCACCACGACGGTCTACTTCCACCAGATCACCAAGCTGCCCATCCGCCAGATCTTCTATCGCCGGAATGCGGTCACAAAAGAGAAAGACGAAGAGATCACCCTTTACTCGAAGTATCGCGACGTAGGTGGCGGAGTTCAATGGCCTTTTGCCATCGAGCGTGTCCGCAATCAAGAGAAGATTTTCGAGATTTTTTCCGAGTCGGTTACGATCAACAAGAGCGCGCCGGAAAGCCTGTTCGCGCTTCCGTCTGGCATCAAGTTGCTAAAACCGGAGTGACGTCAGACGCCGCCGGCTCCTTCACCATCGGTAGGTCGATGGTCACGAGCAGCCCCGGATTGGCATTGCGGGCTTGCAGCTTGCCCTTGTGCAGCTCCACCGACCGGCGGGCGATCGCGAGTCCGAGTCCCAAGCCGCCGCTGATGCGGTTGCGATCCGAATCCACGCGATAGAACGGATCGAAGATTCGCGGCAGCGCCTCTTCCGGAACGCCCGGCCCGTAGTCGCGCACACAAACCTGCGCCATTCCGCCGGATTTGCGCAGCTCGATGTCCACGGCGGTGCCGCGCGGCGCGTAACGGATGGCGTTGCGGATCACGTTTTCCACGGCGCGCCGGAGCAGCTCTTCGTCGCCATTCAGCGTTACCGCGACGGGAGCTTTCAGCAGCAGCGTGCAATCTTTGGCCTTGGCTTCGAGCAGCGAGTCGTAGACCAGATCCGCGAGCAGTTCGTCCAGAGGGACGATCTCCATCTTCTGCATCGATGGATCGCCTTCGACGCGCGTCACCTGCAGCAGTTCGGCCACAAGTTCGTTCAGCCGGTCGGCTTCTTTCTGAATCCGGTCCAGCATGTGTTCGCGATCCTGGCCGGACCGCGCCAGTTCGACGGCGACTCCCAGCCGCGCCAGCGGGCTGCGCAGTTCGTGCGAGACGTCGAGCAGCAGCCGCCGCTCGGCCGCGAGCAGCGTCTGAATACGCTCGGCCATTTGGTTGAAGCTTTTCGCAAGCTGTCCCAGCTCATCCTTGCGGTTGACTGTGGCGCGCGCCGAAAAATCGCCGCGCCCGAAGCAATCCACGACGGTGCGCAATCGGCGGACGGGCGAAGTGAGGTGATACGCGAAACCGTAGCACAGCAAAACCACGAGCCCGATGATCCACAGATGCTGCGGCTGCAGGAAAAAGAACGTCAAGCCGCGCGGCTGATCGATCAGAAACAACCAATACTGCCGGCCCGCGTCCGCGCGTGCAATAATTGCCCGTCTGCGGCCGGCGGTAAATGGAAAGGGCAGGCGCCAACGGCTGCGCTGCGGCCTGCGGAGCAGTTCCGGACGGGCTTTGCCGGTAACCAGATCGGTCCCTTGCGCGTTGGTGAAGACCACTTCCATTTGCGTAAGCTCGTGGAATCTGGCGATCACCGGCGCTAATGCATCCCGGCCGCCGGTTTCATAAGCGCGCTTGGCTTCGTCCACTTGCAGGTTGAGCAGCGTTCCGGAAGGCCCGCGCGGTTCGGACGCGGTGAACGTGATCGCGGTGGTGATGATGATGCCGGCGATGGCGACGGCGGTCGTCGCCAGAAACCACAGCAGTGTTTTCGCAAAGAGCGATCTCATACGGCCGCCGCATCCTCCGGGCTTTGGCAGAACTGATAGCCCACGCCTCGAATGGTCTTGATCACCGGCCGCGCGCCTTCCAGTTTCCTTCGCAGATGGGAGACGTGCATGTCGATGGACCGGTCGAACGGCGTCGCTTTCCGATTGTACAGGCTTTCCATCAGCCCGTCGCGCGAAACCACATGGCCGGCGTTTCGCATCAGATGTTCCAGGATATCGAATTCGAGCGTGGTAACGTCCACCGGCTTGCCATCGCAAGTCACTTCGCGAGTGCCTGGATCGAGCGCGACTCCGTTCACTTCCACGCGGCCGCGGTTGGTTTTGGCGTCGGTGCGGCGCAAAATGGCCTTGACGCGCGCCGAAAGCTCGCGGGGATTGAAGGGCTTGGGAAGATAATCGTCGGCTCCGAGTTCGAGGCCGACGATGCGGTCGACGTCCTGGCCGCGCGCGGTGAGCATCAAGACTGGAACCTTGCTATCGGCGCGAAGCCTCTTGAGGATGTCGAAGCCGTCGAGTCCGGGCAGCATGACGTCAAGGATGATCAGGTCGTAGCCGCCTTGCTGCGCCTGTTCCAGTCCGGCATGCCCGTCGTGGACGCACTGCACGCTATAGCCCTCGCGCTGGAGAAACTCCTGGAGCAGCGAGCACAGTTCGGCATCGTCGTCGACCACCAGTAAGCGCATTCGATTTTATGGTAGCGCAGGGGAAAACGATTCCTACAAATCCTGGGGTTAGTGAGCTCATAGGGATCTCGCCTTTGGCATCTTGCGTGCTCTAATCGCTGGTCATGACGCTACTTGAGACCGGTGTCGATCTGCAGCGGCAACGCGAGTCGCAGCTCCAGCGTGTGATGAGCGTTCACGCGATAACCGGTCTGCTTTTCATGTTGTTGCCGGGAACGTTCCTGGGGGTTTGGAATCTGATTTCGATTAGCAGCCAGCACTCCCTGGCGACGCTGTCGGCGGCATGGCTGCAGGCGCACGGGCACGCGCAGATTTTTGGGTGGATCGGCACGTTCGTGATTGGCATCGGTTATTATTCGCTCTCCAAGATGGGGCGGCTGGCTCCGTTTGCGGTCAGCCGGGCGTGGTGGAGTTGGGGGCTCTGGACCGCGGGGTTGATCCTGCGTTGGGTAGCTAATGTTGAGTTGTGGCAGTGGCGGGTGCTGCTGCCGCTTTCGGCCGGCCTGGAGCTGGCGGCGTTTCTTATCTTCTTTATGACTGTCAGCCGGCACAAGAGCGGCGGCGGGCGGAGCAAGATGGAGACCTGGATGAAGCTGGTGGTTGCCTCTACCACCGGGTTTCTTCTGCTCTTGCTTCTGAATCTCGGGACTGCGGGTTGGCTTGCGTTCTAGGCGGATGGTCCCGCGATTCCGCACTGGTTCGATCAGCGCTACCTGGTGCTGGCCACCTGGGGATTCCCGGTGTTGGCGGTTTGGGGATTCAACGGGCGCTGGCTACCGGTGTTTCTGGGTTTGAAGCAGCCGTCGAGCGGGGCGTTGATGGCGGCGCTTGTGTTGTGCGCGAGCGGCGTGGGGAGTGCGCTGGCGGGGTATTTTTCGATTGCTTCCGCGCTGTTCGTGATTGCTTCCGCGACGGTGATCTACGCGTTGAACGTTTTTGAGCCGGCCCTGCAACCGGCGAAGACGCAGGGGGTTCATCCGAGTTTTCCTCTTTTCGTGAGGCTGTGCTACGTGTGGCTGTTGATTGCGTCGGGGCTGTCGATGTGGGCGGCGCGAGCGGACTCGAGCGGCGGGATCTGGGGGGCGTCGCGCCATGCGCTAACGGTAGGATTTCTGGCGGCCATGATATTCGCCATCGGGTCGCGAGTGCTGCCGGCGTTCTGCGGAATGCGGCAACTGTTCAGCCCGCGGCTGATGCTGGCGGCCTGCGTGACGCTGAATCTTGGCTGCCTGCTGCGAGTGTCGTCGGAGATACCAGCTTATGAAGGCTTCTGGCAGGGAGCGTGGAAGGTTCTTCCGGTGTCGGCGGTGCTGGAACTGGCGGCAGTAACGATGTTTGCGGCGAATCTGGCGCTGACGCTGGCGCAGCCGCCGGCGCATCTGAAGGAAACTTCCAGGCCGGTTTCGGCCTGAGTTACGTTCGGAAGGTCATCTGATCGCGTAACCACCATCGACACGAATCGTAGTACCGGTAACGAAGTCCGAAGCCCGCGAGGCCAAGTACACGGCTGTTCCGGCAAGTTCCTCCGGTTGACCCCATCGACCAGCGGGGGTCCGCGCAAGAATTTCGTCGTTCAAGGGCATTGTACGTACAGGCGCCGTCATGTCCGTTTCAATCCACCCTGGCGCGATCGCATTGACTTGAATGTTGTGCGGGCAGTTGGACTATCGCACCTTTCGCTGCGCTGTAGGAAGGGATGAGCCCAGACCCAAAGAACGAGTACATACTGCCGATGTTAATAATCTTTCCACCTTTTCGGCTAAGCATCGATTTGGCAGCGAGCTTCGAAAGAAGGAAGACTGCATTGAGTTGGGTCTCGATGACGCTGTCCCAATCTTCTGATTTTTCGTTCAACACACCGCCGCTCAGCGACACGTTTCCGGCATTATTTACAAGGATGCCTATGCCACCGAGTTCGCTTTCGACCCTGTTAAGCGCGGGCTCCAATCCGGCGCGATTGGTCACATCGACCCTCACGGCAATCGAGGGAACACCGATTGCTTTCAATTCGGAAAGCACCCGCTGGTTCTTTTCGTCGTTTCGTCCAAACACTGCGACGGCAGCTCCGGCTTCGGCCAACCCGAGTGCAATGCTGCGACCAATTCCGCCATTGCCACCGGTCACGACAGCCACCCGGCCGGTCAAGTCAAATAATGCAGGTGTTTTCATCAAGCTCCCCCATCGAATCACTGGAGTGGCGGCCCATCTGCTGCTCAGACTGGGCCCCGGTTAAAGAAAACCGCAGAGGGTGAGCCACCGCGAGCCGCAACGGCCCCAGTGAAGGGCTCCCCAAGTTCCGAGGTATTGGACGGTCGCGCCAATCTAAACCGGCTTTTGCTCTTGCATCCTGACCCTCCCGCACTTGCGGCACTTCCATTTTCTCTTCTTGTGGTAGATGTGGCCCTTGAGTTCTGTCATCGGAATCTTGCATCTGTTGCAGGTCACGTTACTTCGGAGCGCCTGGCAGGATGTCATTCCTGATGATCTTGCCACCCTTCATCACAAATTTGACTCGTTGAAGCTCAGTGATGTCGGCCAGCGGGTCGCCCGAGACGGCGATCAGATCGGCGTATTTGCCCCGATCGATTGATCCGATCTGGTCCTGCCAGCCGAGTACTTCAGCGTTGATCGTGGTTCCGGCCTGGATGGCCCTGGCTGGAGTCAAGCCGGCACGCTTCACCAGAGCCTCAAATTCGAGGGCCTGCGTCCCGTGAGGAAAGGTTGAGCCATCCACTCCGCTGCCCAGCATGACCTTGATTCCCTTGGTGGCGGCCGCCATCGACGCGGCCTTCTCGAAAATGGGAATCATCCGATACTTGCCGCCGGTGTTCTTGGCATCGGCATCGTCCATGTACGGCTCGGTGTAGCGGACCACGGTCGGATCGTAGTAGAGCCCCTTCGTGACCATCATATTGACCAAGTCTTGATTCAAGCCAAATCCGTGTTCGATGGTGTCGCAGCCGGCGATGATGGCGTTTTTTAGCCCCTCGCCCCCATAAGCGTGGCAGCCTGCCTTTTTGCCGAGGCGATGTGTCTCGTCAATCAGCGCCTGTAACACGGGCAACGGATAGGTTACCTGGTATTGCTCCTGGCCCGCGGCAGTGAAGGAATATCCGCCCGCTGGGTACAGCTTGATCCAATCCGCGCCGCGTGCAATCTGCTCGCGCACGGCTGCGCGCGCTTCCTCAGCGGAGCGAACCACGGTACTGGCCAGTGGGTTCGGCGGGACTGCCGGGTTTGGAGCTGCGGCTCCCCAAACGATGCCCAGGGTGGACACTTGATAACGGGGACCGTCGATGCGGCCCTCGTTAATGGCGTTGCGGATCGCGATGTCGCCGTATCCATTGCCGTGTGAACTCATATCGCGCGCCGAGGTGAAGCCTGCCCGCAAGTCTGCCTGAACGTTCTGTACGGCGATCAGCAGGGAGCTTTCCGTGGTGCTCTTCGGACCGCGCTGGTTGAACATGTGCGTATGCGCGTCGATTAGGCCGGGCAGGACCGTCGCCTGCCGGAGGTCAATCACTTCAGCTCCCGCCGGAATCTTGACTTGTGCTTCCGGTCCGGCCGCCGTGATTCGCTCGCCCGAAAGTAGCACCACTTGTCGGGTCAACATTTGGCCGCTCTTGCTGTCAAACAAGCGGCCGGCGCGGATCGCGATCGATCGAGGAGCCGGCGGGCATTGATAGACACCGCCGTCGGGTCCCACGCATGGTATCGCTCCGGCCCCGCGCCATGGAGCCGGCGGCTTCTGAACTTGCGCCAAAAGCGCGGAGGCACTCAGTAATATCCCGAACGCCGCCGCTTGAGTTCTCACCACTTCACCGGCGACCCGACTTCCAACGTCCATACTTTGGTTTGTGGAAAATCTTTGAGCAGCTTCGCCAATTCTTCCGGCCGGCCGGTCAAGGCGGGGAACGTGCCGAAGTGCATCGGGATCACCTTCTTCGACTTGAGCAGGCGGCAGGCTAGCGCGGCTTCGCGCGGGCCCATGGTGTAGAAATCGCCAATCGGCAAGAACGCCAGGTCTGGGCGGTACAGCTTTTCGATGAGTTGCATATCGGAAAAGACGTTGGTGTCGCCGGCGAAGTAGATGGTTCGGTTGTCCGGAAGACGGAGCACGTAGCCGGCGGCCTCGCCACCATAAATGATCTGGTCGCCGTCCTGAATGCCGCAGCTATGCACGGCGTGCGTCATGGTAACTTTCACGGGACCTACGGCTTGCGTGCCGCCCTTGTTCATGCCGCTGCAATTCACTACGCCCTTCGATGCCAGCCAAACGCAGGTCTCAAAAATGGCGACCACCGTCGGTTCAAACTTCTTGGCTAGCGGAATCGCATCGTGAATGTGATCGGAGTGCCCATGAGAAACCAGAATCGCATCCACGCGGTTGAACTCATGTCCTTTCGGGAACTTGGGATTGCCCTCCACCCAAGGATCCATCAGGAAGACTTCGCCGGAATCGAGTCGAAATTGAAAAGTGGCATGACCAAGCCAAGTGATCTCAACCATTTCACAATCCTTTCGGTGGTGTGTGCGATGCGGGAAGCTGAATGCCGTCTCCGTACTTGGCGATTCCTGGGATCGTAACCGGCAGATGGCCGGTGATGGGGATTTCGCCGAACAGAGCCTTCGCGAGAGCCGTTTCCGAGCTGGGGGTGGGGCTGTAAGTTGTCAGGTACGCGGCGGCGTTGGGAAAACTGCGCACCAGGTATGGATTGCCGAGGGCCGCCAAGGTCACGGGCGCTTTGCCGTCGATGAGAGCGTTCAGGAAATCGGGATAAGCGCCGGCCAGCGCGACGTTGCCGCGATAGGCGCTCACGGTGACGTAGGCGGCGGCGACAATCTGGTGGCAACCGGACATTTTTTGGGTTATCTGGTCGAGATCCGCCTTGCTCATGGCGGGGTCGAGCAGCGCTGTAGTCATGTTGGGCGCGCGCTTCTTCACTTCTTCGAGCAGCCGCTGTCCCTGTTGGCCGTGGCGGTTCTCGGTCAATGCGATCAGGCAAGCGTTCTCGGGATGGCGGAGCGGAAGGGCGTCTTTTTTGTCCTTCACCAAGGTGACCGCGTGTTCGGCGACCTGCTGCGCGCGCTCCTCGGCTTCGGGCGAATCGACTGCATCGCCGATCCCTTCCAGATTCACCAGCTTCTTCTTGTTCAAACCCAGGCGCGCTTTTGCGAATAGCACTCTGGCGACGCTTTCGTCTATGCGCTCGCGCGTGATGCGGCGCGCTTCGACCGCCGCAAGCACTCCGTTGATGGCGTCCTCGGCTTTTCTCGGCATCAGCAACACGTCGGCGCCCGCCAGGAGCGAGCGGACGGAAGCTTCGGGTGTGTCGAACATGGATGTCAGCCCCTGCATGTCCATGGCGTCGGTAACGATCAGGCCGTGGAAGCTGAGTTGCTCGCGAAGGAGTCCGGTGAGTATTTTGGCAGACACCGTGGCGGGCTCATTCTCCGGCTCGAAGGCCGGGACAGCCATATGTGCCGTCATGATGGCATCGACGCCCGCCGCGATTCCGGCGCGGAACGGTTCCAGCTCCACCGCTTCGATGCGCTTGCGGTCGGCTTCCAGGCGCGCCAGGCCGATGTGGCTGTCCTGCGCCGTGTCGCCGTGGCCCGGAAAATGCTTCAAAGTCACCAGCACCGGGTTGTGGTTGTCGGAGTGCGAGCCAATGACGTATGCCTGCACAAAGCTGGAGACTTCGTTGGGATTCTCGCCATAGGAGCGGATGTTGATGATGGGATTGTCGGGGTTGTTGTTTACGTCGGCGACCGGCGCGAAGATCCAGTGCACGCCTAGGGCCCGAGCTTCGCGGGCGGTCTCGGCACCTTCCTCGCGTGCGCCAGCCAGGTCCTTGGCGGCGGCGAAGGCCATGTTGTAGGGCCAGGGAGCGGTGGAGTTCACGCGCATGGATGCGCCGCGCTCGAAATCCGCCGCGACCAGAAGAGGAACCTTGGCGGCTTTTTGCATGCGGTTGAGGAGCGCGGCCATCGCATAGGGTTCTGCGTTGCGCACGCCGCCGTTTACCGAATGGCCCGTCACAATGACGCCGCCGACGTGGAGATCTCGCACGAAATGCAGATACTTGCGGAAATTAGCCGAACGGACGTTAGTTGCTTCGCCATAGATCGGCATGATCACCAATTGCGCGACCTTTTCGCGCAGGGTCATCCCTTTCATCCACTTGCGGACGACCGGGTTGGTCTGCTCGGGTGGTTTCTTCGAGGCGGTGGCGCCGGGGGCAGCGACACAAAGAGTAAGGGATAGGATGATCGAACGGAACGGCATCCATCTTTACTTTAACGCATGAGGTCTGGTTCCCTAGTCCTTTTGTTCTTTGGTTCGTTGGTTCGACGGTGAGGCGCGAGGTTATTTGGCCTTGCGTTTGTCGGACTTTGGCGGCGCGGATCCGGGGGGCTTGCGGGTTGTTTTTTGCTGGTTGCGGATCAGGCGGTTGACCGAGCGAATCAGATGCGTCACTTCGTGGGAACTCTTTTGGATGACGACGTCGGCGCCGGTGTTAGATTCGTTCAACCCCAAGGTGTCGATAAAGCCGGAGATCAGGATCACCCGGACGGCTGGCTGCTGTTTTCTGAGGCGGGTGATGAACTCGACGCCGTTCATCTTGGGCATCTTGTAGTCGGTGACCACCACGTCGAAGCGTTGCTTGCCGCACAGTTCCAAGGCATCGTGGGGCGCGGAGCACGTGACGACCTTGTGACCCAACTCTTCCAGAACGCTGCGTCGCGCGCTCAATCCTAAACTGTTGTCGTCGACGATAAGAATGCGCCCGGCGGCGGAAGGAGAAGAAGAGTTCGGCATCAGAGGAACACAGCGACATTAACAAACCTGCAACGTGCTGTCAATGATTTTGTATCAATTTGCAGGAACGCAAGATCCAGCGCTTGACTAAAGAGGCTGAATTGTGTAGCGGTTTTTCACAGGCTGAAGCCTGTGCCACCAAATTCTTGTTTCTTTGCGCGCGCCGCGACGATTTCCTCGTCCCCGAACGCGCCGGCTGGAAAGCCGGCGGCAGGCAGGATTGCCTGCCCCACAAAACTAAAACCCGACACAGGCAGGACTGCCCATGCTACTAAATCGCTCCCTACCGGTCGCGGCTCAGTTTGCGACGTGCTGTGCCTCTCGACCTATTACTCAACTTCACGTGGTGCTGTGTAGCCGGCCTTGGCGATGATGGTGTACTTGATCGGCTTCGACTTTTCATCCACGATTCGCAGCGCCTCTCCGTTCGCTGGATTCACGAGCTCGACCTTGATCTTGCGGAACTTTCCGTCCTTCGCCTGGTTGGACGGATGGTAGGCGATGGAGTATTGGTTGCGCAAGGCATCCGAGATGGTGCGGTAGATTGACGGGAATTCGCCGTAGAAGCGCGGGAAGAAGGCCTGGCCGCCGGTCTCGCGAGCGAATGTATTCATCTGGTTGTCGGCTTGCAGGAAATCCATCCGCTGGATGGCGCCCATGTACTGCTCGTACACGATGCGAGCGGCTTGCAACAGGCTGATGGCGTAGATCGGCACGGCGGCTTCTTGAATCGACTTGCGGGCTTTGTCGAATGTAAGCTTGCTGAACGTATCGCGGCCGGAAGCGATCAGGACGATGGCCTTGCGGCCCTCGATGTTGCTCATGCGCTGCGCGGTATCGACGAGAGCGTCGTAGAGGTTGGATTCGGAGAATGCCGCGATGCGCAGGCGCTGCATGGCCTCCTGGGTCTTCATACGGTCCGTAGTGAAGTCGGAAAGGATCTCGGGACGCATGTCGAACGCCACGACGGCGACGTAGTCTTCCGCTTTCAGCGTTTCGACGAAGCCGTAGGCGGCGGTCAGGGTCTGATACCAGCCCTCCGACCAATACTGCTGGAACAGATTGCTGAACTCGATGACCAGGGCAACCGTCATGGGCGCCTCATTGCTGGTGCTGAAGTTGCTGACCTTCTGCGGAACGTTGTCTTCGAGGATGCGGAAGTTGCCGGGCGGAATCTTGGGGATGAAGTGGCCCTTGTTGTCGAGCACGGCTACTTCCAGTTGAACCGTGTTGACGTCGCTGCGGAAGGTGGGCAGGCCTTCGGGCATCTGCTTGTCTTTGTCCTTCTTGAACTCGGAGGGGATCTTGGGCTGATCGACCGGTTCGGGAGGGGCGTCTTTCTTTTTAGGCTTGGCGACGGTTTCGGACTGCTGTTTGTCCGGTCCCTGGGCAAAAGCTTGCTGGAGCGGGGGTCCGGCCAGCAGGGACACGAGCAACACGGCGAGGGCGGTTTGTAAGTATTTCATAAGACCACTTGATGGAACTATATCAAAAATGGTGACGTTCCGGCGCGGGCGGGCGTTTCGCGCAGGCTATCTTCTATGCTAGACCGTTTGCGTGGAGGCTGGGGAAAAAATCTGGGGACACGCCTACCGGGTGCAAAGATTGAACTTCTGTAACGCTAGCCCGGAGTGTCCGCAGATTTTTGTTAGTGGACCCAGGGGTCGCGGGTGGAACTCTGCTTGCGGAGGTAAACCTGAAATTTCTTCTTGGCGCGCCGGAGCCTCCAGTCGCGGTATTGGCGCAGGATGGGTCCGGCGAGGTCGAAGTTCATCCGCGGCGTCTTCAGGAAGATGTAGCCGAACAGCAGCCCGCCCAAGTGGGCGAAGTTACTGACGTTACTGCCCGACTGGAATGACATCATAAAGGCGATGACCCCTATGATCAGTACGAAGTACTTCATCTGGATGGGGATCAGGAAACCCCACAGGACCGTTCGGGTGGGGAACAACATCGCGCAGGCCAGCAGGATGCCGAAGATCGCGCCGGAGCTGCCGATGGTGGGTACGTCCGGTCTTCCCCAAGGCAGAAGATAGTTCAGCAGGACAACGCAAATGCCGGCACCGATACCACAAAAGAAGTAGAAGCGAAGGAATTTGCGAGTTCCCCACATCTGCTCCAGATCGGCGCCGAACATCCAGAGCGCCAGCATGTTCCAAATGATGTGGCCGAAACTCCCATGCAGAAACATGTACGTGGCCAGTTGCCACACCCTGAAGTGATTTACAATGTCCGCTGGAATCAGCAGAAGATGGCCGAGTGGCCTGTCGATCTCGGTGAGTTGCGCGAAAAACCCCAGAATGAAAATGCCCACATTACTGATGAGCAGCCACTTAACGCCCTTGGGGAAACCGGGAACGTAGAAGATGCCCGGCGTACGGGTTCTACTGCGGTATGACATGGAGAGACTGCCTGCCTAGACTCAGAATATCAGAACCCCGGTTAGTTTTCTTCAGAAGTTTTGCTGCTGCGGCTGGTTTTGGCGGTGAGGAAGGATGCTCCGGATTTTAGGCCGATCGCGAGGGCCATCCAGACCTGCCAATGCGAAAAGAAGCCGCTGGAGATTGGGAACGTTTCGGTCCAATTGAGATCGGCGGCAAGACGCCACAGACCCAGGGTTCCTGCGATTACAGAGGCGGGCGTCAGCAGTGCGATCATAAGGTCCGCCGCTTCTTCGGATATCGCGACGATTCGCCTGAGCCAGGATTGCAGCCGTCCGCCGGATATTCCACTGGACGCCGCGCGGGTCCAGGCCGGCTGCAATATCGCTCCGATTCTTGTCACTGACATTGCTTCCATACCTTCTTCGCGTACACCACCACCCTCTACCTCAATAGTGCGCGCTGAGCCTAACTGGTTTCTTCTAGCAAACTAGATGCACGAGATCGGCCAAAGTTTCGAGAATCCGTGGATCGCATCGCGAGTCATGCTCGCAATGACTTATCGGCGATGTTCGGAGAGATTTGAGTCGAGCGATGCGGCCGGCCAGGTCACAGAGTGTGGCGGGCGGCCACACTTGCGCGTTCCTTCGGCTCTTCTACGGATTTTCGGAGGACGGGTTCTGAGTTTCCATAGCGATTCAATAGGATCGAGAAAAGTTGCAGAATGGCGGCGCCGCCCAACCAGACCTGCCAGTGCGAAAAAAAGCCGCTGCCGATGGGGAATTGCCGGGTGACATTGAAGTCCGCCGTCAGCCTCCACAAGGCCAGAACACACGTGGTGACGGCGGCAGGCGTGAGCAGGGAAGCGAGCGCCAAGGCGACATGCTGATTCTTGCGGAACTTGCGCTGGAGTTTGGGGCCGTGGCTCAGTCGTATCCTGACACGCATTTCCGGTAGAATCTCAGTACAAGTTCAGTTTACTCCAACTATCGACATAGAGGATCACTTTGGTTATGAAGAAATTGAAGACGGCCATCATCGGCACGGGTTTCATGGGCAAGGTACACGCCGAGAACGTGCGGCGGCTGGGCAATGTGGAGATCGCCGCAGTGGCGGCTTCGAGCGACGAAAAGGCGCGCCAGTTCGGGCAGGGCATCGGTGTCGAACGAACCACGGGCGACTATAGGACGCTGCTGAAAGATACCGAGATCCAGGCGGTACACGTTCTGACGCCCAATGCGCTGCACCATCCGATGTGTAAAGCGGCGCTCGAGGCGGGTAAGCACGTGCTTTGCGAGAAGCCGTTCACGATGTCGGCGGACGAGGCGCGCGAGCTGGTTGGTCTGGCTGGGAAGACCGGACTTGCGAATTGCATCCAGCACAACCTGCGGTATTATCCCGTGGTCCAGCAGATCCGGCGGATGATCGAGGCCGGCGACCTGGGAGAGATCTTGATCGCGCAAGGCACCTATTCACAGGACTGGCTGCTTTACGACACCGACTGGAACTGGCGCATCGATTCCAAAGTCAACGGGGCGTTGCGCGCGATGGGCGACATCGGCTCGCATTGGATGGACATGGTGCAGCACTTGACCGGGCTGCGCATCACGGCGCTGTGCGCGGATCTGGCGACCTTCCACAAGACGCGCAAGCGGCCCAAGGGGTCCATCGAGACATTCGCCGGCAAGACCTTGAAGCCGGAAGATTACCAGGCCACGGCCATCGACACGGACGACTTCGGCGCAGTGCTGTTGCACCTGGGCGATCGCGCGCGAGGGGCATTTACGGTGAGTCAGATGTCGGCCGGACGCAAGAACATGTTCACGTTCGACATCTTTGGAACGAAGGCGGGTGTCTCGTGGAACCAGGAACGGCCGGACGAGCTTTGGATCGGGCAGCGCAATACGCCGAACGGTCTGATCGTGAAAGATCCGTCGCTGCTTTATCCTAAAGCGGCCGCGTACGCCGATCTGCCGGGCGGGCACGGCGAAGGCTACGACGACACGCATAAGCAAGTGTTCAAGCGCTTCTATGCGAGGGTGGCGGACGGGTCGGCGGCCGTGGAGTATCCGACATTTGAGGATGGCTTGCGGGGCATGGTGTTGCTGGAGAAGGTGTTGGAGAGCTCCAAGAAGGGCGCGTGGGTGACGGTTTAGGGGCGGTGTTAAACTGCCAACAGGTGGTCTGTGGCGTCGAATCCGGTATCTAAGCTGACCGCAGAACAGTATCTCGCCCTGGATCGGGTGGCTGAGATCCGTAGCGAGTTCCTGGATGGGGAGATGTTCGCCATGTCGGGTGTGTCCATGCCGCATGCGCAGCTACAGCAGAACATCTCAGGCGAACTCCACGCCCTGTTCCGTGACGGCGACTGCCAAGCTTTTGGCCCCGACTTCCGGGTTCGGGTGTCAGCACGCATGTATGTCTATCCTGACGTGACAGTCGCTTGCGGCAAGCCGCTGCTCGCTGACGAACATCAGGATGTTCTTTTGAATCCCGTCGTGATTTTCGAGGTTCTGTCGCCTACCACGGAAAAATACGACCGCGGCCTGAAGTTCCAGCACTACCGGACCATCGAGTCGCTGAAAGAGTACATTTTGGTGGCTCAGGATCAGGTGCGCATTGAGCAATATACCCGCCAGGAGGGAAACATCTGGACTTTGCGGGACTATCAGCGCCTGGAAGAAGAACTGATCATGAGTTCGATCGGTGTCTCGATCCCGCTGGCTCGCATTTACGAACGAGTGGAGCTGGCCGCAGGCTGACGCGATCAGCTGGTCGCGGGTGATCCCGAAGCCGCCTAGAAAGGCGGCTGCAGCCCGGAAGGGCTGCCCCACACAGAGTTGGGTTCGAAGAGGAACTTTTCCGTTTCCATCCACATGTCGTCCAGGACATTGAGCAGTTCGTGGTCTGAATTCATGAGGTGCAGCTTGACCTGTGGCTGTTGCTCGGCGAACGCGACTGAGTAACCGGGCGGGACTGCTGTGTCGTTCTTTCCGTGGAATATCAAGGTGGGTTGTGTGACGTTGGGGTACGGTTCGAACTTGCGGCTATCTTCCATCAACTGGTAGCCCAGCCGCATAGTGCGGCTTTCGCTGTAGTGAAACACTTCCAGCACGCCGGTGCGTTTCCAATCCTCGATCTTCGATTCGCCCAAGGTCTCCGGCCAGCGCGCCGCGAACGAAAAAGCGGGCGCCATCAGCACGAGGTTTTCGGCCTCGGGATGCCGCGCGGCATAGAGCGCCGCCAGATATCCTCCCATGCTCGATCCGATCAGGGTGACGGGCTCGCCTCGGGCTGTGCGCTGGATTACTTTGAGCTGGCCCGTGATGCTGAGATGCTCGAAGTCGCCCTCCGCCAACTCTGGAACTTCCAGGCCGATTCCGAGTTCGGCGAACCGCTCGCTAAAGAAACGCGCCTTCTTGGAGGATGGCCCACTGGCGAAACCATGCAGATAGAGAATGCGGCTCACTTTGCGTTGACCAGCTGCCAATCCGAATACTCGTAGATGTTTTCGACGTGCAGTTCGTCGTTGACGTATCGGCGGTAGACCACGGAGGCCGGCAGGATGGTTCCATTGGCCTTTGACTCGTAATCGACGCGCGCTTCATCGCGAATCTCCTCGTGTTGCTGACGGCGCAGAACATTCAAAGTAATCCGGAGCGGAAGGAAATCGGATTCGCGAACCCACAACTGGCCGGAGAGCGGCTCGCGGACCTGCTTTCCGGGCTCTACAATCTTTACGGATTCGTTTCCCGCGTTCTGATGGAAGGCAATCACGATGGCGCGATCCGCGCCCACTAACCCCGTGCTTTGAGATTCGAACGCATATTTCCTCAGATTTGCCTTGGTGAAGAGCAGGACCAACTGGCCGAAGTCGGTGGCGGCGATAGTCAACCCGGACTTTTCGAAATCGGTGACCAGCGCTTTCTTGGCTGCGTCGGTGGATGTGAGGGTCGCGCGTAACTTCTGGCGAGCGCTGTCCTCGGGCGTGACGATCTTGCCGTCGACGGAAACCACCTGCCGGAATTCGTGCAGCGCTTCTGGGGACGACTTGAAGGAAGACAGCGCGTAACAGGACACGATCTCCCGGTCCTTCATCACGGACTTGGGAGGCTCCACGGCGCTGGCTCCGATGTGAAGCCTGCGCTTGGGTACGGTGACCGCTTTTTGCTTCAAAGTCTCGCGAGCTATGTAATCCGGCGCCGACTGCCAGAATTTCGACGCTTGGGCCGCAAGTTGCGGTAATGCCTGACTGGCAAGTGTGTCCTGGGCGGAGGCCGGCCACCGGAAAAGGACAACTGCTGATAAGATTAAGAATCCGGAACGCATTGATCTGATTCTAACGATTTGACACTGCTAGAATCGAAACGGAAATGGCCATGGCGACCGGCGAGTTGCGGAGAACCGCCAGCATCGCTAGAATCAATGAGTTTGCAATAGATCTCTGGGAGGACTCATGTCGGTTGAACAAAGAGTGAAGCAGATCATCGTCGAGCAGTTGGGAGTGGACGAGAGCCAGGTGGATAACACTGCCTCGTTCGTGGACGATCTCGGCGCGGACTCGCTCGATATCGTGGAACTGGTGATGGCATTTGAAGAAGCGTTCGATATCGACATTCCCGACGAGGACGCCGAGAAGATCGCCACTGTCAAGGACGCCATCGACTACATCGAGAACAAGAAGAAGAAGTAAGCGGCGTGGAACCAGCGTTGTCGCGCAGAGTAGTAGTGACAGGAGTCGGTCTGCTGAGCCCGCTCGGCATTGGCACCGAGGAGACCTGGCAGGCCATCCGCGAGGGACGGAACGGGATCTCCCGCATCGAGCAGTTCGACCCCACCGCCTTCAGTTCCCGTATCGCCGGCGAGGTGAAGAATTTCGATCCGGCCCTGTACATCGAGCGCAAAGAGATCAAGAAGATGGGCCGCTTCATCCAGTTCGGCGTGGCGGCCTCCGAATTTGCGCTGGCTCAATCGCGCCTTCAGGTAGACGCGCACAACGCCGAGCGCACGGGCGTGTACATCGGCAGCGGCATCGGCGGATTCGAAGTGATCGAGCGCGAGCACAAGGTGCTGCTGGAGAAAGGGCCCAGCCGCATCTCTCCGTTTTTCATTCCTGCCACGATCATCAACCTGGCTTCCGGTTATGTGTCGATTCGAACGGGCGCCAAGGGTCCGAATTCGGCGACGGTAACGGCATGCACCTCGAGCGCGCATTCGATCGGAGACTCGTTCAAGATCATCCAGCGCGGGGACGCGGACGCGATGATCTGCGGCGGCGCGGAAGCCTGTATCACGCCCATGGGCGTGGGCGGGTTTGCGGCCATGCGCGCGCTGTCGCAGCGCAACGACGAGCCAGCGAAGGCTTCGCGTCCCTGGGATGCCAAGCGCGACGGTTTCGTGGTGGGCGAAGGCGCGGGCATCCTGATTCTGGAAGAGCTGGAAAACGCCCGGAAGCGCGGCGCGGCGATCCTCGCGGAAGTGGTTGGTTATGGAATGAGCGGAGACGCGTATCACATCACCAGTCCTTCAGAGGACGGTGACGGGGCGTTCCGCGTGATGCGGCTGGCGCTGCGCGACGCGGGCCTCGAGCCTCAACAGATCGAGTACGTCAACGCGCATGGCACATCTACCGAGATGGGCGACAAGATCGAAACGACGGCGCTCAAACGCGCGTTTTGCGAGCATGCGTACAAGCTGGCGGTGAGTTCGACGAAATCCATGACCGGCCACTTGTTGGGCGGGGCGGGAGGGTTGGAAGCCGGCATCACCGTGCTCGCGCTGCGCGACCAAGTTGCGCCGCCAACGATCAACCACGAGTTTCCCGATCCGGAGTGCGACCTCGATTATGTGCCCAACCAGGCGCGGCCGATGAAGATCGAACATGCGCTCTCCAATTCGTTTGGCTTTGGCGGCACGAACGGCTGCCTGATATTTAAGAGATACACGGGCTGAAGCCGGTGGTTACGTTCCCTTCCGGTCGCGGCTCAGAATCATGAAAATCATTGTTTCCATCAAACAGGTTCCCGTGCGCGATTCCCAGCTCCGCATCGATGCGAGCGGGCGCTGGATTCAAGAAAACGATCTGAGCTTCGAAATCAACGAGCCGGATGCGTACGCGCTGGAAGAAGCGCTGCAGTTGAAGGAGAAGCACGGCGGCGAGGTGATTGCGCTGTGCGCTGGACCGGCGCGCGCGTCCCAGACTATCCGGGAAGCACTGGCGAAGGGCGCTGACCGGGCGATCCACATCGAGGAGCAGAATCTTGCCTCGTTCGATACGCTCGGTACCGCGAAACTACTCGCCAAAGCGGCGGAGGCGGAGCAGGCGGACCTGATTCTGACCGGATTGCAGTCCGACGATCTCGGCTACGGGCAGACCGGCGTCGTGCTGGCCGAAATCCTGGGACTGCCGCACGCCACGATCATCATGGCGGTGGAGAAGACCGACGGCGGCATCAAGGTGAAGCGCGAGCTGGAAGACGGCTGGTTTCAAAATGTCGAAATGCCGCTGCCGGCGGTGCTGACGATTCAATCCGGCATCAACAAACTGCGCTACGCGACGCTGATGGGCATCAAGAAAGCCAAGACGAAAGAGATCAAGCGGACGGCGGCGGCTGAGTTGGGTGTCGCAGCCACGCCGACGGCGGTGATCGGCCGCGTCTATCTGCCGCAGCGTACCAAGCAGACGCAAATGCTCGAGGGGAGCGCCAGGGAAGCCGCGGCAAAACTGGTGGAGAAACTGAAGTTCGAGGTGCGGGTGATATGAGCGGCGTACTGGTGGTGATGGAACAGCGCGGCGGCGCTTGGAACCGCATGTCCTGGGAGACGCTTGTGGCGGGGCAGCAGCTTGCGGAGCAGACCGGTGTGAGCATTTCCGCGGCGGTGGTGGGGCAGGGAATCGATGCGCTGGCTGGCGAGCTGGCGGGCAAGAAACTGGAGCGCGTGTACGCCGTGAGCCACGCTTTGCTGGGAGCGTACACGGCGGATGGATACACGGCCGCGCTGGAGCAGTTGATCCGGAAGGTGGCTCCATCTCTAGTGCTGTTTCCGCACACGTATCAGGTACGGGATTTTGCGCCGAAACTGGCGACGCGGTTCGGGCAGGTGCTGATCAGCGATGCCATAGGGTTTCGGGTGGAAGGCGGCAGCGCGGTGTTTGTGCGGCAGCTTTTTCAAGGGAAGCTGAGCGCGGATGTGAAGCCGGGCGGAGCGGAGCCGCATTTCGCATCCCTTCAGGCTGGTGCGTTTCGGGCGGATCAGGTTGTCGACGGATCGGCGCCGGTGGAGAACTTCGCGGCGTCGTTGTCGGCGGAGACGATCCGGGCGAGGCCCTTGGAGCCGTTCCGTGAATCGGCCCGCGCTGTGGATCTCACGGCGGCTGACATCATCGTGTCAGTCGGGCGCGGGATCAAGGAGAAGGAAAACATCCCGATAGTCGAGGAACTGGCCAAAGCGCTGGGCGCGGAGTTGGCGGCGTCACGTCCGATCTGCGATAGCGGCTGGCTGCCGATGGAGCGCCAGGTGGGCAGCTCCGGCCAGACCGTTTCGCCGAAGCTTTACCTGGCCGTGGGAATTTCCGGCGCGATCCAGCACCTGGTGGGGATGAAGGGCGCGAAGACTATTGTGGCCATCAACAAGGACGCGAACGCTCCGATTTTCGAGGTGGCGGATTACGGGATTGTGGGGGATTTGTTTGAGGTGGTGCCGGCGCTGGTGGAGGAAGTGAAGAAGGCGAAGGGTTAAAGATCTCGGAGCAGAACAGGCAATCGCGAACGCGCGATGGCTTTGGAATAGAGTTTCTCGTCCGCGGTAACGAAAGGAGCACCAAGTTTTTCGGATAGCACGAGAAAGGCCATGTCATAGGCAGCATGGTCATGCTTGAGGCTATAGGCCAGGATTTCATAGAGCAGCGGTTCGACGGTCTCGATTTGCATCTTGCCAGCCATCGTCAGAAAACCAGTCAAGACCCGCTCACATTCCTTGTGGCTGGCCGTTCCCTCCCTTACTTTGAGCCACAACACGTTCACGAATTCCAGCATCAGGAATCTGGGTATGACAAATTGGGCGAGGCCAAGTTCAAAGTCATCCAGCAACCGGTCAGCTTTCGCACTATGCTCTTCCAGGAAGAACATCTTAAGCAGGACGTTCGTGTCGATTACTACTTTGCCTCTAAGCCTGGCCACGGCGTCTGACTCTGCGAACCAATTCTACACTGTCGGTCCCGCGGCCATGACGGCGAAACATCGCTGCGCGCTCGGCTCGAATAGCCTTCACGAGGTCGAGTTCCGAACTGCTGGTCCACTGGGTCGCACTCTGTTCGAGCCATTGGACCGCTTGCGAGTTCAAGGAACGGCGCTCTGTCTTAGCAGCCCGGCGCATTCTGTCCAGGAGAGCCTTGGGAATGTCTCGTACAGTGAGGCTCGGCATATTCCCATTGTCGATCGAATAGTTACATTTTGCAACTATTATTTCTGTTCCACGCAAGCGTGATTCCTGTGACACAATGTACGGGAGTGAGTTGGCAACCGGAGATCGATGAAATTCGGCGGCGCGAGGCGATTGCGCGCGAGATGGGCGGCGCCGCCAACATCGAGCGGCAGCACGCGGCTGGGCGATTGACCGTACGCGAGCGCATTGAGCGGTTGCTCGATCCCGGATCGTTTCATGAGATTGGAGCCTTGGCAGGGCGCGCGACGTACGACGAAAGCGGTCAGCTTACTGCATTCACTCCTTCGAACTTCGTGGTTGGCACAGGGTGCATCGATGCGCGGCCGGTAGTGGTCGGCGGGGACGATTTTACGGTTCGCGGAGGCGCGGCCGATGCGGCCGTTGGCAACAAGATGGGCCACGGCGAGAAGCTGGCACGCGGGCTCCGCATCCCCATGGTCCGCCTGGTGGACGGCACCGGCGGAGGCGGCAGTGTCAAGACCATCGAACAGATCGGGCGGACTTATGTGCCGGCAAATCCGGCCTGGGACACGATTACCGCCATGCTTGGCGAAGTACCGGTGATTGGTGCGTGCCTGGGCCCTGTGGCGGGGCTCGGTGCGGTGCGTGTCGTCACGTCGCATTTTTCGCTGATGGTGAAGGAGACCAGCCAGTTGTTCGTGGCGGGACCTCCGGTTGTCGAGCGCGGCGTCGGCGAAAAACTTACCAAGGAAGAGCTCGGCGGCTACGAGATTCACACGCGCGGCAGCGGCGCCGTGGACAACGAGGTCGCAAGTGAAGAAGAAGCGTTTGCGGCGATCCGGCGGTTCCTTTCTTACTTGCCGTCCAGCGTGTGGCAGGCTCCGCCGCGCGGGGCCTGTGACGATAATCCGCAGCGGCGCGAAGACGAATTGATTTCCATCATTCCGCGCGACCGGCGGCGCGCCTACGACGTGCGGCGGATTCTCGATTTGATCTTCGATCGCGGGTCGTTCTTCGAAATCGGGTATTACTATGGGCGCCCGCTAGTAAGCGGCCTGGCGCGATTGAACGGTTATCCGGTTGGCGTGATCGCCAACGATGCGCGCCACGGCGGCGGTGCGCCGAACGCTCCGGCTTGCGACAAGATGATCCGGCTGGTGGACAACTGCGACACGTTCCACATCCCTGTGGTGAATTTTGTGGATAATCCGGGATTTCTGATCGGAAGCGCGGCCGAGCGCGCGGGAACGATTCGCGCGGGCGCTCGCGCGCTGGTGGCGGTGTATCAGGCAACAATGCCTTGGATTTCGATTTTGATCCGCCGTTGTTTCGGAGTTGCGGGCGCGGGTCACGGCAACGCGCAGGCGCTGAACCTGCGCTACGCTTGGCCATCGGGCGACTGGGGATCGCTGCCGGTGGAGGGCGGAGTCCAAGCGGCGTACCGGCGCGAGATCGAGGCGTCGCCGGATCCCGATGCGCGGCGGCGCGAGATCGAAGAGCGGCTCAATCGATTCCGGTCGCCGCTCAGGACCGCCGAAGCGTTCGGTGTGGAGGAAATCATCGATCCGCGCGACACCCGGCATTTGCTGTGCGAATGGGTGGAAGGCGCATACGGGATGTTGCCGCCGGAGTTGGGACCGAAAGCGAGGACTTGCAGACCGTGAAAGCTTGGAGAGTGCATCAGTGGGGCGAGCCGGAGACCATGTCGTTCGAGGATATTGCGACGCCCGAGCCGGGGCCGGGTGAGGTACGGATTCGGAATCACGCCGCCGGGCTGAATTTCTTCGACATTCTGCAGGTGCAGGGCAAGTACCAGGTGAAGCCGCCGTTTCCGTTTACGCCGGGTGCGGAGGTGGCGGGTGTTGTTGATGCACTTGGGCCGGATGTTCGTGAGTTCGCGGTGGGCGATCGAGTGCTGTCAAGCACGCACGGCGGCGGGTTGGCGGAGTATTCGCTCGCACGTGTAGCGATGGCGTTTCCGATTCCCGCGGGCATGGATTTTCCGGAGGCCGCCGCGTTTCAGATTATCTATCACACCGCTTATTTCTCGCTGCGGGAGCGCGCCAAGTTGCGGGCGGGCGAATGGCTGCTGGTGCACGCCGGGGCGAGCGGCGTCGGCGTCGCCGCGATTCAGGTTGGGCGCGCGTTCGGTGCGCACGTCATTGCGACTGCTGGCAGCGCGGAAAAGTTGGAGTTCGCGCGATCGCTAGGCGCGGAGCACGCTCTGGACTACAACGACGCCGGTTGGGTGGATCAAGTGAAGCAGCTCACCGGGGGCCGCGGGGCTGACGTGATCTACGATCCGGTGGGCGGCGACATCTTCGATCTTTCGACAAAATGCATCGCCAGCAGCGGACGCCTGCTAGTGATCGGCTTCGCGAGCGGACGCATTCCCAGCATTGCTGTAAATCGGATTCTGATGAAGAACATCGCGATTGTGGGCGCCCTATGGGGTCCGTATGGCGCGGCGCACCCGGATTACCTGGCTGCGGCGCAGGCTGCGCTGGCGAAGATGTACGCAGAGGGCGCGATCCGGCCTCCCAAGCCGCGCTGTTATCCGCTGGAGCAAGCGCCGGCCGCGTTGCGGGATTTGGCGAATCGCAAGATTCTGGGCAAAGCCGTGCTGAAGATCGGCTGAAGGCTAACGTGTCAGAGCTTGCGGATGTTATTCGTAGGCGGATTCGCTCCAAAACGTCAAATTGCAGCAGGAGACTAGTCGCCGCCGACTGCTGTTATCGTGCTTGTTGGGTAGAGTTACCGGCAGTAGGTCGACGCTGACATTATCCTTTATTGTATAATTCTCGGGTACATGTCGAACAGACAGATTGTCTACGCAGACGCGGACGATCCCGGCTTGCGTTTTATCCTGCCATCCTTGCGACGAGGTGAAGAGGGCGGGCTTGCGCGGGAGAAGAACAACGGACACTTCGGCACCATCGTTGGTCGAGGTGGCTCGGGCAAGAGTGTTTTGGCCCTTCAGCTAGTTACAGCATTGCTAGAACGCGAGGATAAGACAAAGACAGTTAGAGGTGGCGGCCGTAGCAAGGTTTTGGCGGAACGGTCGGTTGATTGCCGTCAAGCCGCGTTCTACTTCACGCTAGAGGCGAGCCCAGCCGAATTGAAGCGTCAGCTTCTCCAGTTCGAGTGGGGTCAGAAGCGCTATAAGGGATGGGAGAAGGAAAGAAAAGAGGAATCTAAACGTGTAAGCAGCAATGACGATGAGTATTGGAATGGTCTTTATTTAGTGGCTATTCCTTCCCCAGCCGAAAGTCTGAACGCGGTCAATCTTCAGATCCGTCAGACTATTGGAAAGCAGCTTGAGCATGTTGACGACCTGGTCGCTATTGTCATTGATCCGATGGGTGCCATCAACGTCGGTAATGACCTGCGGGCGGATTTGAGCCAGCTCAAAGAGCTATCAGAGACGCACGGTACCTTCCTGTTTCTTCTAACGGAAAAGCACGCTTTCGAACAACACACGTCGATCGAGCATTACTCGCAGAGCATCGTTCACCTTGAATATGATCCGGGACAGAAGCAGCATCGTCGACTCTACGTGCAAAAAGCACGTGGGCAAAGCTTCCGATCCGGGTATCACCACCTGGACCTACAGCAGGCGCGAATGGGGGGTGTCGTCAGGACCGAAGACCTTTCGAAGGGAGTGCTCGTATATCCGTCGATAGAAGCGCAATCAGCTTATGCGCATAGACTCCTGTCAGAGACCTCTCCAGAAGAGCCGCGTAGGCCTGCGGTATCGTTTTTCCCCGACGAAGACCCAAAGGATAGCGCCAACAGGCATCGGGAGTGTACGGAATTCCTCGCGGGTAGAGAAAAGATCGAGGCGGGTTCGGCGGTGTTTCTTATGGGACCGCCAGGGGCGTTCAAAGAACACATCGCGAGTCTATTCGCCATGGCTTCCGTTGAGCACGAGGCTGGCGCAACGATCTACCTGTCATTCAAGGCCGATCTCGAGTCGATCAAGAGCCATGCCCGTCGGGCGGGGGTACGGCTTCTTCCAAAGCCCTTTGATTCTCGCACGAGCGTTCCGGACTTGAAGAATCTCGAAGGGAGAACTTATTTCTTCGATGCTCGGAACCCGCTACTCACGCCAGAAGAAATTCTGTTTACAGTTCAGCAAGCTATCAACGGTCGCACGGATCGGAAGCATCGCCGCCGTCGAGTGGCAATTCGACGAGCTGTCGTTTGGGGCCTCCGTCGCCTGTACGATTTTCCGAACTTCAGAGATCGAGTCGTACAATTTCTGGAGGCGCTGGTCACGTTACTCAAATCGCACCAAATTACGTGTCTGCTGGTCGACTGGCCCGACCCCGATAAGGAAAAGGCCAGCGCTGTTCCAATTCTTGATCTTTGCCAATACATCTTCTTGACCCGAGTCTGCAAAACGGCCGAGTGGCCTGACGTGTCTGGAGAACTTCAAAACCGTCTAGATTACTTCTGGCATCTCAAGGATGAGAAGGGCAGGAGGAGAAAGACCAAGGCAAGGCAGATAGCGCTGCTGCGTGCGCAGAGAACTCGTCATGGTGTCCACCATGACCGGGGAGCAGTCTTTGTGCAGTCTAAGGAGGGCAAGATCGAGAGGCTCGATGGGACGGGCACTGGGGACGACCCGAAGGTGGAGGAGAACTTCGAATACCGCTGGCTCCAGTACGGCGACAAGTGGGAGCAAGATACCAGCTTGCTGAGTTAACATCGCAACCCGTGCGGCTTATGAAAGCAGACGACCGACCGATTAACAACCCGGAGTTTCGCGAGCATCTCTATCACCTCGCGAATGAAGGTGACCGCGTGCGGCGGCTCGCCGAAAGTGCCATTGAGAAAACGAAGGGAAGGAACTCTTTCGCATGTATCAAGCTGCTGAACGAGGAGGGATGGTCTAAGGTCGCATGTGGGTGGGATACAATCCGTACGAAAGATATGAAGCGGCGCGCGAAAGAAATCGAACTATTCTGGGATTCGGTTCGTACGTTGATTGCGGCGCAATTCAGTCCATTCTCCCTTGAGAATGGCGCCGTCGCCAAAAGCGTATTAGCACTTGCGAGTGGCGGTGATAAACGGAGTCAAAAACGGATCGACAGGTATTGGAGTTACGATGATAAACAAACTGCGTGTAGGTTTGCAAGAGCTTTTTCGCTATTGTCGCTTTTTGGCATAGTGGTACCCCGCTTGTCTGACAAGGATGCAAAACGTCTAAAACCTCGGCTGAGGTCTGTATCGAAAGGAGTCTTCAAGTTGTCCAAGCTTCAGGAAGCCGATGACCTGGAGATGCCGGAATTATTGCGGTCAGTGACGCTTTTGAAGCTGGTGCGGTGGGTGGATCCCAGTACATGGCGTAGACGGAACAAGCGGGCCCCTGCTTCAGCGGCCGATATTTTGGACCTTCGAGAAACAAAGCTGTATGGTCTCCTAGCTCTCTGGCTCCACGATGACCACGAGGTGACCCCGGCGTTTCAGGTGGCAGATGTAGTGGGCGTGCTCGGCGGTCGTTTTCTAAACCCCACTTTGCAGATACAACCCGCTCACAATAAGCTTTACATAAAGGCTGTGCAGTACGCGCTTAAATTCCGCAGCCCAGGCGGCTCGTGGACCCGTCCGGAAGCCAAGGATAAGGATAATCTGGACCCGCTAGCACGGCGCTACTCGCCGTTGGCCTATCTTCTCGACCTGCCCAATTCGGTCTTAATGCCATGCATCGAGCCCCTTGGGGACGCGGCTGGCGAAGTGTTGGCGGCTCTAAGACGGGACCTCACAACCCATCTTCTTGATGATCGTACACCGGATGCTGGGCGCGTCATCGAAGACATCTACAACGGTCTCATGATCGGCGCTGCTGTTGGCGACCGTTTGAAGGACCTTGTGTCCGATGCCGAGTTGGACGATCTGAAGGCGAGGGTACCCACCGATCCAGTCGCCTGGGAGAACGTGTCGGACAGTTTGGGATTTCGGCAGAACCTCCAAAAGGAGGTAATCAATCGTTGGAGAAAAAGGAGTAAGCGGCGTCCCGGTGCCATCCTTGTGTTTGGTCCGCCAGGCACCGGCAAAACGACAATCGCAAAGGCGCTTTTGGGCAAGCTCTCGGAGGAGGATACGAACGGTGGGTTGATCGTTACCGCTCGTGTATTGGAAGATTGGCGGTTCCTACCCCTGAGTACGGCCGATTTCGCGAGAGATGGATCCGATCTGATGATTGCTTCTGCTGAGGCCCTCTTTGGCAGGCTCCAGCGGATTCGTCGCTGCGTTGTTCTTCTTGATGAAATGGAGGAGTTCTTACGCGCACGCGGCCCGGAGACAAGCCAGGAGAGTAGATTAATCACGACAGCTTTTCTGCCGCTCCTTGAAAAGACTGTAGAGAAGAGAGAGATCATTCTCATCGTCGCCACAAACTTCGTCGGCACGATCGACCCGGCGGTAACGCGGCGTGGTCGTTTCGATCTGATCTTACCTTTGGGACCGCCTGACGACGAGTCGCGACGCAGAATCATAGAGAAAGACGCTTGGGAAGAAAAAGATGCGGACTCGCAGCGCGACCTCCTAAGAAAACTCCCAAGGGGCGTGACGCGGGCCAAGTTTTTGCATTTCGTTGCTCACTATACGATGGGGTATACTCGCGATGAGATCCTGGACTACGTATCTGAACTTTGGCGTTTTGTAACCGATACCCCCCGATTGAAGAACACGTCAAAGCTCGAGACTGAATTGTGGCGAATTCGGCAGGAACGTGTGCCGATGGCGATGAGTGGGAACCCCGGTTGTAACTGGCGTACTTTCCGCGACGAGGCGGCCCGGTTCAAGCGTTCTGCACCCGGCGTCTCCGACGATGGCAAGTATTGGAAGGAACCCAAAATGCCGAGAATCAAGGCATAATCTTACATGCCGCGATCGAACAGTCTTGGGGCTTCTGGGATCCGCCTCAGCACTCTCCTGCACTAAAACCTGGTGGACAACGCGCGGGTCCGTCCCGCACAATGGGTGTATGAGGATCGTCAAAGTCATCGGGCGTGAGATTCTGGATTCGCGGGGTAATCCTACTGTCGAAGCTGACGTGCACCTCGCGGATGGAACAATTGGCCGGGCCGCTGCGCCTTCCGGCGCTAGTACGGGCGAAGGAGAAGCCCTGGAGCTGCGCGACAAGGATGCGAAACGCTACGGGGGGAAGGGCACACATAAGGCGGTCGGAAACATTCGAGAGAAGATTGCTCAGGCTATCATTGGCATCGAGGCGGAAGATCAGCGGGCGGTCGACAATAGGATGAAAGCGCTGGATCCCAAACCCAACAAAGGGGAGTTGGGCGCGAACGCAACTGTTGCGGTCTCGATGGCTACCGCGCGCGCTGCGGCGCTGTCGCAGGGAATTCCACTATATCGTTATTTGGGCGGCGAGGACGCGCCTCTGTTGCCGGTTCCGCTGATGAACATTCTGAACGGAGGTGAGCACGCGAATAATTCGCTTGACGTACAGGAGTTCATGATTGTTCCATATGGTGCGGCGAGGTTTTCGGAGGCTCTCCGGATGGGTACAGAAGTCTTCCATGCGTTGAAAGAGATGCTGCACATTTTTGGGTATCCAACTTCGGTCGGCGATGAGGGCGGGTTCGCTCCGAGCCTGGGGTCGAACGAAGATGCGCTCAAGGTCCTGATAAAGGCGATCGAGGCGGCCAAATATGAGCCGGGCAAACAAATTGGCATCGCTCTCGATCCTGCGGCCAGCACATTCTACCGAAACGGAAAGTACGTGTTCACGAAATCAGATAAGAGCGAACACACTTCCAAAGAAATGGTGGACTTCTGGGTCGAGTGGGTGGAACGGTATCCTGCCATCATCTCCATCGAAGACGGTGTGGCGGAAAATGACTGGGATGGCTGGGGCCTCTTGACCGAGGCGCTCGGGAAGAAGATTCAGCTAATCGGCGACGATGTGTTCGTTACCAATACTGAGACCTTCGCCAAAGGGATTGCGAAGGGAATAGCTAACTCCATTTTGATTAAGGTCAACCAGATCGGGACGCTCACTGAAACGCGGGAAGCCATTCAGATGGCCGCAGATGCGAATTACACTCACGTGGTGTCACACCGGTCGGGAGAGACCGAGGATACCTTCATCGCCGACCTAGCTGTCGCGACGCGCGCCGGTCAGATCAAGACCGGGTCGGCGAGCCGCACGGATCGCATTGCCAAATATAATCAACTCCTACGCATTGAAGAAGAACTAGGCGAAAGTGCCCAATTCCTCGGCCGGAAGGCGTTCCGCCAGTAATGCACGGCAAGAAGAAACCGCTAGTGTTGACCATTCTGGATGGCTGGGGTTTTTCCGCCGCCACGGAAGGTAACGCCATCGCAGCCGCGCGCAAACCAACGTATGATTCGCTGTTGCGCGAATATCCGAACACGCTGGTGCACACCTCGGGGCGTTTCGTGGGCTTGCCGGAAGGGCAGATGGGAAACAGCGAAGTGGGCCACTTGAATATCGGCGCGGGACGCGTCATCGATATGGACGTCATGCGTATCAACCTGATGGTGTCGTCGGGTGAGTTTTTCGGGCATCCGGTCCTGCTCGACGCGATGCGTCACGCACGCTCGCACCGGCTGCACCTTATGGGGCTATGCGGCGACGGCGGCGTGCATTCGCTGCTCACGCATCTTTACGCGCTGCTCAAAATGGCGAAACAGGAGGGCGTCGAGCACGTCTTCGTCCACTGCTTCATGGACGGCCGCGACACCTCGCACGAGAGCGGCGCTGGTTTCATCGAACAAATCCAGAAGAAGATGCGCGAGATCGGTGTGGCGCAGATCGCGTCGGTCTCCGGACGCTATTACGCGATGGATCGCGATAAGCGCTGGGACCGTGTTGAGCGCGCGTTCGGCGCAATGGTGCTGGGTAACGGCGCGAAGTCCACCGATCCGGTGGCCGCGGTGAGGAAATCCTACGAACGAGGCGTCACCGACGAATTTATCGAGCCGATCACGATTGTGGACGATCGAAATGAGCCCGCAGGGCTGATCCGCGATGACGACGCGTGCATGTTTTTCAACTTCCGCGCCGATCGTGGCCGCGAGATGACGCTGGCGCTCACGGATACGGCTCTCGAAAAGCCGTCGCGTTCGGGAGCGCCCAAAAATCTGCATTTCGTGACGATGACGCAGTACGACAAGACCTTCACAATCCCGTTCGTGCTGCCGCCCGAACATCCCAACAACATCCTGGCCGATGTCATGGCGCAGTTGAATTGGAAGAATCTGCGTGTCGCTGAAACCGAGAAGTATGCACATGTGACTTATTTTTTCAACGGCGGGAATGAAAAGCCGTACGCGGGCGAGAGCAGAGAGTTGGTGCCGTCGCCTAAAGTGGCCACATACGATCTGAAGCCCGAAATGAGCGTAGCAGGCATCACCGAAGTCGTGGTGAAGGCCGTCGAGCAAGGCGCGTTCGACGTGATCGTGATGAATTACGCGAATGCCGACATGGTGGGGCATTCCGGAAAACTCGCTCCGACGGTGCTGGCGGTAGAAGCGGTGGATGCGGGGCTCGGACAGATTTATGCAGCGCTGCGGCGCAGCGGCGGATCGTGGATCATCACCGCCGATCATGGCAACGCGGAGACCATGATCGATCCGGTGACGAAAGGTCCGCACACATACCACACGACGAATCGCGTGCCGTTCATTCTGGTGGAAGAAACGCGCATCGTGCTGCGGCAGGGCGGGGCCTTGCAGGACATCTCGCCCACGGTCTTGGGACTCCTCGGCGAAAAACAGCCGAAAGAAATGACGGGGAGGGATCTGCGCTTATGAAACCGATGTATCTGCGCGGTGTCGAAAACAATGCAAACGGATCGGGCGGCTATGCGGACTTGATTCGCTCGATGAAATCGGCGGGCGCGAATGTCTCGGGCATCATGCATCTGTTCGCGTACAAACCGGACGCGACCCAGCACCTGGAGCTCTTCTCGCAGGCCGTGATGCGCGGCCCATCGCCCCTGAGCGCCGGTTTTCGCGAACTGATCGCGGCCTTCACTTCCAAGCTGAACGATTGTCCGTTTTGAATCGAGAGTCACGCCGCGGTCGCGGCAGAGCTGTTGGGCGATCGAGCCAAGGTCGACGCTGCGCTCGAAAATTACCGGACCGCGCCGATCACGGACGCCGAGAAAGCCTTGTTGGCCTACATCGAAAAGGTGAACTGCAACTGCGCCGCGGTGGAGCAGGCGGATATCGACGCGCTACATCGAGCCGGCCTGATGGACGAAGCCATCTACGACGCGATCATGGTCTGCGGTCTCTTCAATTTCTACAATCGTTGGGTGGACGCCGCCGGGGTCAAGGCAATGTCGAGAAAGGATCACGAGGCATCCGGCAGGCGCCTGGCAAGGCGCGGGTATATATTAAGCAAATGATTCGCGTTCATTCGCGGCCGTCATTCTGCTAGCGTCGTCAGCCGGTGCGCAACCCAAACGCGCGCGCGACCTGGGCGTCCCATTCGACGGAACCGCGGGGGCCTGGAACGCCATCACCGACGTCGCGGGCATCGAAGTCGGCCACACCACGCTGATCGAAGGCGCTACCGTGCGGACCGGCGTGACAGCCATTTGGCCGCGCGGCAAGCAGTCCGACGATCCTGTGTTCGGCGGATGGTTCTCGCTCAACGGCAACGGCGAGATGACCGGCACGGCGTGGATCGAGGAGTCGGGCTTCGTCGATGGCCCGATCCTGATTACCAACACGCACAGCGTGGGGACGGTACGCGACTCCTACATCGCCTGGCAGGTGGAGCACAAACGCAGACCCGGGACGAACAATCTCAGCAGCGGCGGATTCTGGTCGCTGCCGGTTGTCGCCGAGACTTACGACGGGTTCCTGAACGACACCAACGGATTTCATGTCAAGCCAACGCATGTGTTTCAGGCGCTGGACGGCGCGGCATCGGGTCATGTGGCGGAAGGCAACGTCGGTGGCGGCACCGGCATGATCTGCTTCGGATTCAAAGGCGGCATCGGGACGTCATCGCGGGTGGCAGGCGCGTATAAAGTTGCTGCGCTGGTGCAGTGCAATTGCGGCGCGAAGCGGCAGTTGCGCATCGCGGGCGCGCCGGTGGGAGAAGAATTGGTGAATCAGCCGGTCGCCTCGGCGGCGCCGAAACCGGCCGACGACACGGGCTCCATCATCATAGTTGTCGCTACCGATGCTCCGCTGCTTCCGAACCAGACCAAGCGGCTGGCACGGCGTGCATCGCTCGGTCTGGCGCGATTGGGCGCGACTTCGGGCAACGGGTCCGGCGACATCTTCATCGCGTTCTCGACGGCCAACCCGAACGCCGCAAAACCTGCCGGCGCCACGGCCACGCTCGCAATGCTGCCCAACGACGCCCTCGGCCCAGTCTTCGACGCCACCGTACAGGCCGTCGAGGAGGCCATTGTGAACGCCCTGGTCGCAGCTCAGGACATGACGGGCGTCGAGGGCCACAAGGTGACCGCCCTGCCGCACGATGCGCTGCAGCAGGTGCTCAGGAAGTACAATCGCCTGATACGGTAACGTGTCGCCAGCCAGTGTCGTCTTGACACTTACATCAGTGTCCCTAATGACCCGGAGGTCCCTATGATTCGACAAGCTCTGTTTGTCGCCGCCCTGCTGGTGCCCGTGCTCGCCCACGCCGAAGCCCGGCTGCTGCGCCATCCCTCTTATGCGAAAGGCAAGGTCGCCTTCAGCTACCTGGGCGATATTTGGACCGCCAACGAGAATGGCTCCGGAGTCGAGCGCATCACCGACCACAAGGCGCGCGATATTTATCCGCGCTTTTCGCCGGACGGCAACTGGATCGCGTTCTCGTCGAATCGCGAAGGCAACTACGATGTCTTCGTCATTCCGGCAACCGGCGGCAAGGCTCGCCAGCTCACGTTCCACAGCGCGGACGACAACGTTGTCGGCTGGACACCCGACGGCAAGAAGATTCTGTTCACGTCGTCGCGCGCGCGGGGCGCGTTCCCCAGCGTCGCCACGCTGTTCGAAGTCTCCATCGACGGCGGCATGGAGCAGCCGCTGGACACCGATTGGGGATACACCGGCAGCTATTCGCCCGACGGCGCGAAGCTGGCCTTCATGCGCCATCCTTCGGTTTGGTCCCGAAAACACTACCGCGGCAGCTACGCGGCCGACCTGTGGGTAATGGACGTCGCCGGCAAGAAATTCACCAAACTCGCCGACCCCGATTATCACGGCAACTACCTGTGGCCGATGTACGGCCGCAATGGCGAAATCTATTTCGTGGCCGACCGGACCTCCAACGAAAAGAACCTGAAGTGGGGCGGGCCGGAGGTGATGAAGAGCACCAATAACATCTGGAAACTTTCCGAGCGCGGCGGCGCGCCCGTGCAAGTGACGCATCACACCAGCGGCAATTTGTTCTTCCCCAGCATCTCTTCCGACGGACGCACCATCGTCTACGAAGAGAATTTCGGACTGTGGAAGCTGGATACCGCCAGCGGGAAGAGCACGCAGATTTCCGTCGACATCAAGTCCGACGTCAAGGACAGCGAAGTGGAGCTGCGCACCATCCAGAACGAGGCGGATGGATTCAATCTTTCGCCTTCCACAAAGCGCGCGGCCATTTCCGCGCACGGCGAGATCTTCACCATCGCGACCGACCGCGGCGAAGTACAGCGCGTCACCGAATCGTTCTGGCGAGAAGAAGATCCGCGCTGGTCGCCGAACGGGAAATGGATCGCGTTCATTTCGGACCGCACCGGCCGCCAGGAAGTGTGGATCGCAGACGAACACGGCCGCAATCTGAAACAGGTCAGCAATGTGGAGTGCGACAAGCCCGCCATCGTGTGGGCGCCCGACTCTAAGAGCCTTTTGTGGTCGGGTTCGGATCATAAGCTGCGCCGCGTGGACGTGGAAACCGTTCAGACCAGCGTCGTCGCTGCAAGCGATGCGGGCGCGATTCAGAATCCGCAGTTTTCGCCGGATGGCAAATGGCTCTCGTACGCTAAGCAGGATGTGCATCTTCGCCCGCACGTCTACGTCAAGCAGATCGAGAGCGGCGATGAGCACATGCTCGGCGTGGACGATTTCCTGTTATCGACCGGCGCCAAGTGGACTCCCGACGGCAAGAAGTTGTTGCTGCTGGGCGGTGTCGGCGCGCCGTCAATGGCGGCTCTGAATCGCACCACGATGCAGCTTTACAGCGTGGCGCTGACGCGCGTCGAGAAGAATCCCGACGACCGCGACGTGGATACCGAGGAGCAGGCGGAAGCTGCGCTCGAAACCCCGCGGCGCGGACCGGGCGGCGCGCCGGGAGCTGCACCGAAGGTCGACGTGAAGATCGAGTGGGACGGAATCGAGCGGCGCATCCGCCAGCTCACGCGCGGGGCCGAATCGGTGATGCAAGTCGCCCCATCACCCGATAGCCGGACCTATGCGTTCATCGCCATGGGCGGAATCGAGGAAGGCCGCGGCGGTCCGGCGCTATACACCATCGCCGACGACGGCACGCGTCTCACGCGTTTGACCCAGGGTCCCGCGCCGGATGCAACTGGTGGACGCGGGCGCGGCGGTTTCGGAGGCGGCGGATTTGGCGAGCCGCAATGGTCGCGCGACGGGCGCAACATTTTCTATATGCAGGGTGGCGGGATTTATTCGGTGGCGGCTCCGGCGGCGCCAGCGGGAGAGACTGCGGCTGCGCCGGCGACCGGCACATTCGGAGGACGGCGTGGAGCGGCGGCCGCTTCCCCGGCGCCGACTGCTGCGGCGTCATCCACGCCCCGGCGTGTCGACTTCACGGTGCGTCTTGAAGTCGATCAAGAAGCCGAACGCCGCCAGGTGTTCGAGGAAGCCTGGCGCGTCATGAAGAACCGCTACTACGATCCGCAAATGCACGGCGTCAATTGGGCCGCGGCCAAGGACACTTATGAGCCGCTGCTCGCCAACATCGCCGATTCCGACGAGCTCCACACCGTCATCATGCAAATGATCGGCGAATTGAATTCGTCGCACACCGGTGTGACCGGCGGCAGCCTCGGCCAGGAGCGCATCCAGACGCATTACCCGGGTTTCGATCTGGAACCGGATGCGTCGGGCTCTTACAAGATTTCCTACATCTACCGCAAAGGTCCGGCCGACCACGAGTACGTGCGCCTGGCCAGCGGTAACTTCATCCTGGCCGTGAACGGCAAGGAGCTGAAGACCACCGACAACTATTGGCGGATGTTCAATCGGCTTCCCGGCCGCAAGTTCGAGTTCACCGTCAACTCCAAGCCGCAGATGGACGGCGCCTGGACCGTGAGCCTGGAGCCGCTCACGCAGCAGGCCATGGGAAATCTGCAATACGAGCGCTGGGTGAACGATCGCAAGGCCATGGTGGATAAGCTCTCGAACGGCGAGATCGGTTATCTGCATATTCGCGCCATGGATGCGCCGTCGCTGCAGCGGTTCCAACGCGATCTGCTCGACAACCAGGGCAAGAAAGCGCTGATCATCGACGAGCGCTTCAACGGCGGCGGCGGTATCGATCAGGAGCTGCTGGAGATTCTGCAGCAGAAGCAATACCAGTCGACTCGCGGCCGCGATTCGCTGCTGGTGCCGCGTCCCACGCAGGCTTTCTTCGCGCCCATGGTGGTGCTGCAGAATGAGCGCTCCGCGAGCGACGCCGAGATGTTTCCCGAAGGGTTCCGGACGCTGGGGTTGGGCAAGCTGATCGGCGTGCCGACCATGGGCGCGGTGATCGGCACGGGCTCCTACCGGCTGCTGGATGGCGCGACCATCCGCACGCCTGGCGCCGGCGTCTACACCAAGTCCGGCGTGGATTTCGAGAATTACGGCGTGCAGCCCGACGTGCTGGTAGACAACACACCGTCCGACTTCCTGGCCGGGCACGACCGGCAGATCGAGAAAGCCGTGGAAGTACTGCGCTCCGAACTGAAGTAAAAATGTGGGGACAGTGCACTCAATCACCAATTCTCCGGCGGGGAAAATCGGTGATTGAGTGCACTGTCCCCGGTTTTTCAGCTTAGGCGCGCGGTCGAACGGACTCGGGGATCGGAATGTGTGCAGCGTTCGATAAACTCGGCTAGCGGGGCTGGGATGGCGCGATCCAAGGGCGGCACGCGCGCCGTCATCTTCTCGTGAATTAGCGCCGGCACTCCCTTAGCCTGAAATGGCGGATGCCCCATCAGCATTTCCCAAGCGATCAGTCCTAGCGCGTAGAGATCGCACGCGGGTCCGAGCAAATCTCCTCGAAGCTGCTCCGGCGCCATGTATAAAACGGTACCTACGGGAACAGCGCCCTCCGCTGTGAGCCTCCCGCTGTGATCGAAGCGATCGACGAGCGCGACCCCAAAGTCGAGAATCCGAACACTCAAACCTCGCTCTTCGGAGTCGATGATCAGATTCGCCGGCTTCAGGTCGCGATGAACTACGCCCTGAGAGTGCGCGTAATCCAGTGCTTCGAGGATGGGCCGCAGGATTTCGACCACCGCGCTGGGCGCGAGCGAGCCGTGCTGCTTCAGATGATTCGCCAGCGTTGATCCTGCAGCGTATTCGGTCGCAAGCTAGGGCGGTGACTCGTCGGCGGAGAAATCGAGCAGGCTGATGATGGAAGGATGGCGGAGACGCAGCAGGGCGCGGCATTCCTGCTCGAACACCCGGCGGTCGGTGTCTCCGTGGAGGAACTTGAGGCAAACCAGGGCTCCATCCGAAATTCGCTCGGCCAGAATCACCTTACCCATTCCTCCAGCGCCCAGGTTTCGGAGCTTTCGGTAACGGCTGGTCCACCTGAGCGCCGCGCCTGGCTCTTGCGTCTCCGTGCTCACTACGGTCGCGGGGAGTGCGAGGTCGCTCGACGGTTCCTCACCCTCCAACACGATCACAAGCGCCCGCGTTGCGCGAATGCCGGTGATAGGCTGTAATAGTCGAACCTGACCCGTCTCGTCGATCACTGCCTCGTGGGTCTTATATGTCACCGCGCCGACCTATTTTCTCAAAAAACCGGGCACAGTGCACTCAATCACCGTTTTTCCGACGCGCGAAAATGGTGATTGCGTGCACTGTCCCCGGTTTTTTCTGGGTTCCTCAGCCGAGCGGCACTACGGCGTCGATGCGCGGCGTTCACGCGGTGAACCCCCATGTTGTCTGGGCCAGCGGTACTAACGGAACGTATCTTCAGACCACTGATGGCACCACCTGGCACGCGGGCGCAGTCCCCGACGCCGAATCGCTCGATTTTCGCGGCGTGCACGCCGTCGACGCTCGCACGGCTTACCTGCTTAGCGCCGGACCAGGCGATAAATCGCGCATCTACAAAACCAACGACGCCGGCGCGCACTGGACGCTGCAGTTCACCAACCCCGATGCGAAGGGATTCTTCGACGCGCTGGCATTCTGGGATGCGAGGCACGGCATCGTGCTCGGCGATCCGGTAGACGGACAGTTCGTGATTCTGACGACCGAAGACGGCGGCGCGCACTGGACCAGGCAGCATGCGCCGGCAGCCCTTCCGAACGAAGGAGCCTTCGCGGCCAGCGGTACCTGCCTGATCGTCCGCAGCAAGCGCGAAGCCTGGTTCGGCACGGGCGGCCTTGGCGCGGCGCGCGTATTCCATTCGAAGAACAATGGCCGGACGTGGACCGTCGCAACCACGCCCATCCGCAACGACGGCGCGAGCGCGGGCATATTCTCGCTTGCCTTCGCCGACGCGCTCCACGGAATCGCGGTAGGCGGCGATTACAACAAGCCCGCGGACAACTTACGCAACCTCGCGGTCACTTCTGATGGCGGACAGACGTGGGTCGAGCCGACGGGCGCGCATCCGAACGGCTTTCGATCCGCCGTAGCCTTCGTCGCGGATCGCCGCATCTGGATCGCCACAGGCACCTCAGGCTCCGATATCTCGCAGGACAACGGAAAAACCTGGACGCCGTTCGACTCAACCGCCTACAACGCCATCAGCTTCATCTCGAGCAAAGCCGGCTGGGCCGTCGGACCGAAAGGCAACCTCGCCAAATTTCGCGTGGAGCACTAGCTACACTGGAATCATGTCCAAACAATATGCAGCACCGCCATCCCTGACCATCGATCCAGCCGGCAAATACACAGCCACGTTCGACACCACGAAAGGCAGCATCGTCTGCGAGCTGTATGCGAAAGACGCGCCCAAGACGGTCAACAATTTCGTCTTCCTGGCTCGCGAAGGATTTTACGACGGCACGGTCTTCCACCGTGTGATCGCCAAATTCATGGTCCAGGGAGGCGACCCAACCGGCACAGGCAGCGGCGGGCCCGGTTATCGCTTCGAGGACGAGACGAAAGGCAATCCCAATCGTCATAAAGTTGGATCTCTCTCCATGGCCAACGCCGGCCCGAACACGAACGGCAGCCAGTTTTTCATCACGCACGTCGTCACCGACTGGCTGGACGGCAAGCACACCGTGTTCGGCCAAGTGTTGAACGGTCAGGATGTGGTAAATAAGATTCAACAGGGCGATCAGCTCAAGGCTGTCACCATTCAGGAAGGTTAGGGGGTCTTATGCAGAGGTTGTGGCTTGCAGTCGCGTTCATTTTCTTGATCGCTTTACCGAACTGTTTCGGACAGGCGTCGGCGATCAACGGCCAGATCGAAGGAACGGTAACGGATCCGAGCGGAGCGGTGGTGCCTGGCGCGACAGTCGTCGTTGAAAACGTCAACACGGGCTTGCGCCGGGAACTCAAGACTGACAACAGCGGGTTCTACCGGTTTACGGTGCTTCCGCTGGGCACGTATAACCTTAGGGCTGTCTTCACGGGATTCCAGCCGGAAAACCGTAGCAGAATCGTGCTCGAAGCCGGCAGCATAGTTACGGTGAACCTTGTCCTTAACGTAGCTGGAGACACCATCGAGGTTTCGGTAACTTCTTCGGCATTTGAAGTGGGGGCCACTCATCTCGGCTCCGTGTTGAGCACCAACTCCATCGAGAACCTTCCGCTGCTCTCGCGCAATCCCTACAACTTCATCCTCCTCCAGCCCAACGCTAGCGCGCGACCCAATACGGAGTTCGGCGTGCCACGTAAAATCAACGCGAACGGCTTCACGGACCGCATCAATTATCAACTCGACGGCAGCAATAATACGCAGAGCGACCGCGCCGGCATCCGGCTGCTGCCCATCTCGGACACCTTCATCGCCGAAGTCCAGCAGGTGAATAATGGATTCGCGCCCGAGTTCGGAAACACCAGCGGGACCGTGTTCAACGCCATCACAAAGTCGGGCACGAACCAGTTGCATGGAGAGGCGGCGTACATCTTCCGCCGGCCGGGCTTCAACGCGCGTCCAACCTTGCTTTTGCCCTCCGCGCCGACACCCGACCTGAGCGTCGATTCCTACTTCGCCGACGCAGGCGGCCGCGCGATCAAGGACAAGCTCTTTTGGTTCGGCGCTTTCGAACATGTGCAGCGCGGTCTGCCGGCCTCGGTGTCGGTCACCCCCGCGACTCTCACCGCGATCGGCCTGCCCACCAGTTATTCCAACGCCATTCCCTTCAGCCAGAGCGTGTACTTCTATATGGGCAAGGCGGACTGGCAGATCAATCAGAGCAACCGGCTCTCCGGCCGATTCAACTTCTTTCGAAACGAATCGCCGTTTAACAACGGCGGCGGCACGACTTTGCAGACGCAGACTTACTTGTTCAAAGATCGTGCTCCGGTGGGCGGCGTGCAGTTGATCTCCACGCTTTCGCCGCGGATGGTCAACGAATTCCGCTTCGCCATACCGAAACGCTTCCAGCGCCAAGTGGCCTTCGAAGGCACCGGACCGCAGCCCGCCATCAGCATTTCCGGAGCGACGCCGGTCAATTTCGGCGGCTCCACGCAGACCGGGCTAGTCTTCACGGAGAAGACGCCGCAGTGGTCGGACAATCTGAGTTACACGCGCGGCACGCATACTTATAAGTTCGGCATCGACCTGCGCTACATCCTGGACAACCAGACGCAGCAGCAATTCGCTCAATACTCGTTCCCCTCCATCGATATGTACCTGGCGGCCAAGAATGGAACCAATCCCAAGTCGTACAGCACGTTCCAGCAGACGTTCGGAAACCCGGCCCTGCTGTACAACTCGCTGTTCACCGGCATTTACGTGCAGGACAACTGGAAGGTGCGGCCGAACTTCACGTTGACTTACGGTGTCCGCTATGACGTCTACAAGATTCCGGGTGCGGATCCGAAGTCGCTATTCGCGGCGTCGCAGAAATTCAACATCGACAAAAACAATTTCGCGCCACGCATCGGCTTGGCTTATGCATTCGGCAAGGACCAGAAGACTGTGGTGCGCGCCAATTACGGCGTCTTCTACGATGCGCCCCAGACCAATGTGTACTTCAATGCGTTGCTCAACAACGGCTCTCCGCAGGTGTTCAACTTGAGCACCGGCTCTGGCGCGGCATTCGCACCCGCCTTCCCGGCGGTCCTCAGCGCGTTGCCCACCGGCTTCAATCTGCCGGTGCAGGATATCTTCGCAGTCTCGCCGGACTTTCGCACCATGTACACCTCCAATGCGAACATTCAGGTCAGCCGCGCGATCAGTTCGAGCATCTCGCTCGAAGCGGGCTATCTGTTCACCAAGGGAACGCATTTGCCGGTGTACCGCAACATCAACGCCGTGCCGACCGGTAGCTTTCTAGCCGATGGCCGGCCGATCCTGAAAACCGGCGCGGTCTTCACGCAGTTCAACAACATTCTCGACGCCGAGTCAGTCGGGAATTCCAACTACAACGGCATGAACGTTACTTTGCGCAAGCGATACTCGAAAGGCTACGAGTTTTTCCTTACCTACACCTGGTCGCACGCACTCGACGACGCCCCCGAGCGCAACGTGCTGGATAGCTCTAACCTGATGCCCGAAGATCCCACCAACCGCCATCGGGATTATGGCAACTCGTTCTCCGACCGGCGCCACGCGTTCACCGGGAGCGGTGTGCTGAGCCCGCACTTCGACGTCACTTCGCCCATGAAATATCTGGTGAACAACAATCAGTTGACGTTCATCATGCTCGCGACGTCCGGCGACATTTTCAACATCGGCAGCAATCAGCCCTTGAACAAGGATCCAACCGTGCCGAATACGCTGCAGCGCCCGCTCTTCATCGGCAGGGACACTTACCGGGGCCCGGCGGTTTACGAGTTCGATATGCGCTACTCGCGCTTCTTCCCCATCACCGAGCGGATTCGGCCGGAGTTTTTTGGTGAGTTCACCAATCTGTTCAACCATTCGAACTTTGCCGGCGGCTCGGCCACCAGCGGCCCCGCCATCAACACAGTTGCGACGGTGGATGCGGCGGGCAACATCACCAAGCCGCCCACCTTCGCGCGCGTCAACACCGCGCTGGACTCGCGCCTGATGCAGTTGGGATTTCGGTTAACCTTTTAGGTAGATGGCATTTCCGATACACAGAATGCGCCGGTTGCGCGCCACCGAGCCCCTGCGCAATCTCGTTCGCGAGACTCAGCTCGAACCTACCGATTTCATCCTCCCGCTGTTCGCCTGTCCCGGTGAAGGCGTGCGGCGTGAAATCAGCTCCATGCCGGGGCACTGCCAGCTCTCCATCGATCAACTGGTGAAAGAGTGCGCGGAGGCGCATAAACTTGGGCTAGGCGGCGTAATTCTGTTCGGCATTCCAGCCGCCAAGGACGAGCTCGCGAGCGGCGCTTATGCCGAGGATGGCATCGTGCAGAAGGCCGTGCGTGCGGTGAAACGCGCTCTGCCAAAGCTGCTGGTGATCACCGACGTCTGCAACTGCGAATACACCAGCCACGGCCATTGCGGTTTGGTGGTGGATGGCGAGGTGCAGAACGATCCAACGCTGGAGTGGCTGGCGAAGGCCGCCGTCTCGCATGCCCGCGCCGGCGCCGATGTTGTCGCGCCCAGCGACATGATGGACGGACGCGTCGCCGCCATCCGCAAGGCGCTCGACGAAGCCGGATTCCCCAACACTCCCATCCTGGCCTACGCCGCCAAGTTTGCCTCCGTGTTCTACGGCCCGTTCCGCGAAGCGGCCGAGTCTACGCCGCAGTTCGGCGACCGGCGCAGCTACCAGATGGATCCGGCCAACGCCCGCGAGGCAATGCGCGAAATCGAGCTGGACATCGAAGAGGGCGCCGACATGATCATGGTGAAGCCGGCCATGCCGTATCTGGACCTGATCCGCCAGGCGCGCGATCGCTTTACCGCGCCGCTGGGAGCCTACCAGGTCAGCGGCGAATTCAGCATGCTCATGGCCGCCATTCAAAAAGGCTGGCTGGATCGCGACCGTACGATCCTGGAATCGCTAACCTGCATCCGCCGCGCCGGCGCGGATTTCATCCTCACGTATTTCGCCAAAGACGCCGCGCGCCTGTTAGCGTAGTACACAGTTTCACAAATTCGGTAAGGTATTCGGCGCTACCGCTCCCTCACGGTCACGGCTCAGCTACAGAGCCGCGCGCGTCAGCAAGCGGTTGTCGAATCACCAGCCACTAGCCACCAGCCACCTTTCCTACGGCTCCGGAACCTTCGGCACCGTGTACGTCTTCCGCAGCGCCTCCTGGTACTCGCCGAACAACGCGTGAATCCCGTCGAACTCGCGCTTGACCGCCGCGCGGTAATCCGCATGCGTCGCAAAATCGAACAACAGCGCGGCCATAGCCTGCGTATCCACGACAAATCCGTGATGCCCGACATCGGTCAACGCGTCGGCCTCCATCTCGTATGTGTGCCCGGCGCCGTTCGATGAAAAAGCGCTGAACCCGATGCCAGGAATATCGCTCGAAACGCTGCCCGTCTCCTCGTAGCCCTGCGGTTTCCCGGGATCGGGATTGATCTTCGTTGCTCCGTAGGTCTTCATGTATGCGAACGCGACTTCCGCCAGCGACGCCACCGCGATCCCATCGCGATTCTGGCCGTAGTTATCGATCTTGACCTTGGTTCCGGTGGACAGCGCCGCCGCGCGCGCCGCATCGTCGACGAACTTGCGCACCTGCGCGAGATAGACGGAATCTGGATAGCGGATGTAGAAGTCCGCCACGGTGCGATCCGGCACGACGTTCGGCGCGGCGCCGCCTTCCGTGATCACGCCTTGAATGCGCGCCTCCGGCCGGATGTTGCTGCGCACGCTATCGATATTCTCAAACAAGTGAATCACGGCTTCGAGCGCATTGCGGCCATTCCAGGCGGCGAGTTGATGCGCCGGAGCGCCGCTAAAGACGTACTTCACGCCGTCGATATTCATGCAACAGGTGCCGAATCCCGGGGCGGGCCGCGAAGTCGCCCCGCTCGCATGGCTGCGCACGATCACTTCGGTGCCATCGAACACGTGCGCCTCATGCATCACGGTCTTGGCATTAGGCGGCATCATCTCTTCGCCCGGCGTGCCGAAAACCGTTACGCTGCCAGGAGACTTGGTACGCGACAGATACTCCGCCATCGCTACAGCCGCCGCGATTCCCACGGGTCCCTGGGCGCTGTGCTGGTCGCCGTGAAACGCCCGCATGGTCCCGCGCAGTGCGTCGTACTCGACGATGACCCCCAGATTCGGTGGCCCGTTATTGCCCTTGTATCGGGCCACGAACGCAGTATCGAGTCCGGGCACTCCAATCTTCACGTCGAAATCATGCTGCCGCAGGTATTCAGTCAACTTCTGCACAGAGCGCTTCTCGACGAAGCCGATTTCCGGATGCCGCGTGATATCGTCGGCCAGCGCCAGCAGCTCTTTATCCATCAGCTCGCGCGCCCGCGCCACCACTTGCTCGCGCGCCGGATTCGCCGCCGTGAGCCGCGCGACCATCGCGGGCACGTCCAGCGACTTCTCCAGCGCCGACATCTTCCGCAAGACCTCGCGAGCCGCTTCCCGCTCGGTGGGAGTTTCCTGCGCAGCCACCGGCCAAGCTGCCGCTATGAACACGCACAACAATGGTTTTCGAATCATGGAACAGTTACCGTAACCGATTATCCTATCGAAAAGCTGAGAGCTAGACTAACAGGCCCGCCCAACTCCAGGCCCCGACTTGGTATAGTCCCCTTTTGGAGGTGTTCTGAGTGAGACGAACCCTAGCCCTGGCAACACTGCTAATTTCTCTTGTGCCGGCTGTCTTGGCACAGGGACCCGATGAGCAAATAATCAACCGGCGGCGTGAACGCGCCGATCGAACGCGCCGCAGACAAGAGGAATTTTACCGTCAACGGGCTTATCCGGGTGATCGTCTACCTTCCGGTGCGCGTGCTGCTGCAGTGGCCGAGATGGAACGCATGATTGCCGCGGAACGAACGCTTCAGGCTGGTAAAGCGGCCGGAGCCGCCTGGACATTAATCGGGCCACGCCCCACCAACACACTGGCCGAGAACGGGCCCGGTGGAAATGGTTCGCCTTACTCGGCTGGCCGCGTCGCCGCGCTTGCGGTCGATCCTCGCGATGCGAACGTGGCTTACCTCGGCGCGGCTGCTGGTGGTGTCTGGAAGACTACTGATGGCGGACAGAACTGGCGGCCGCTCACCGACGATCAGCCTTCGTTGGCTACCGGGTCCATTGCGCTCGCGCCTTCCAATCCCGACGTCGTCTACGTTGGCACCGGCGAGGACAACAATTCGGGCGATAGCTACTACGGCGCCGGCGTCCTGAAATCCACGGACGGCGGCTCTACATGGACTCAACTGGCGGGGCCCTTCGTTGGTCCATTCAATTCGTCGCGCGTCTCGGGCGGCGGAGCACGCATCGCTTCCCTGGCCGTTCATCCGAGTGATCCCAACATCGTGCTGGCGGCCGCCGATCGGACGCCACCAAGCGCGTCCGGAATCTATCGTACGGCTGACGGAGGTCAAACCTGGACACTCGTATTGGCCGGTGCGGTGGGCACGGAAGTCGTATTCAATCCAGCCGACCCAACCATCGCCTATGCAGCGCTCGGCACTTCGGGCGGCAACACTTTGAACGGCGTCTACAAGTCGATCGACGGCGGCGTGACGTGGAAGGCCTCGGGTGGATCGGGCGGCAGCGCCTTGCCCGCCGCCAACCTGGGACGCATCACCCTTGCGCTTGCACCATCGAGTCCCGACGTGCTCTATGCCGGAATTCAAAGCGCGGCTTCCAATTCGTTCGGCCGGTTGCTGGGCATGTTCAAGTCCACGGATGGCGCCCAGACCTGGACCCTTCTCCCCTCGCCGGATTACTGCGCGCCACAATGCAGCTACGACAACGTCATTCGCGTTCACCCCACGAATCCTAATCTTGTGGTTGCCGCGGGTCTGCCGCCATTCCGTTCTACGAACGGCGGGCTGACATGGTCCAACATCGCGGTTGGATCGAGTGGCATCGCGGCTCACACGGACCATCATGCCTTGGCCTTCTCCACTGATGGCCGCTTGTATGATGGCAACGACGGTGGTGCTTTTAGTACCTCGAACGTGGCGACTGCGCCTCCGATTTGGACGAATCTGAACGCCACGCTCGCCATTACGGAGTTTAGTTCCAACGTCTCTATTCATCCGTCCAACCCGAGCATTGCATACGCCGGAACCCAGGACAACGGCACACAGATGTATTCGGGCAATCTGGCGTGGGATGAATTTGTGGGCGGCGATGGCGGCCGGACCGCGATCGATGCGGCTATCCCCAGCATCGTGTACGGGAATTTCTTCGGGATCAACACCTACAAGTTGAACGGATTGACAAGCGTCAGCAACCTTTTTGACACATTTACACTGTCTTACCCCTATCTGACGAACGGCATCGCCTCGGGTGATCGATCGCAGTTTTATGCGCCCATGGTCATGGATCCATCAAACCCTGTGCGACTTTACATCGGCACCCAGAGGCTCTATCAGACTAACGACGGCGCCGGGACCTGGACGGCGATCTCGCCCGACTTGACCAGCAGCAACAACGGTACAATTACCGCGATTGCCGTTTCGCCGAGCTTTCCGGCAGCAGTTGCGATCGGCACCAACAACGGCCGAGTGCAGGTTACGAACACGGCCCTGAACGGTGGTGTTGCCGGCTGGAACGATCGAACTACCGGGCTGCCAGGCCGCCCCATCGCTCAGGTCGCGTTCGATCCCATCACAGTCACTACCTTATACGCCATCGTGTCTGGTTTTTCGGGTTTCCCGTTGACGGACCGAGCCGGGCACGTCTTCAAATCTACGGACTTTGGGGAAACATGGAACGACATCAGCGGTAATCTCCCCAATATTCCGGTCAACGACATCGTCGTGGAGCCCGATCAAACGAACGTGCTTTACGTCGCAACCGACATCGGCGTATTCCAGTCGTCCGACGGCGGCGCCACTTGGTCCACGTTGTCGAACGGGCTGCCTCGAGTTCTGGTGCAAAGCCTGAATCTGCACCGGCCTTCGCGTACGCTTCGTGCGGTAACGCAGAGCCGCAGCATGTGGGATCTCAGCGTACCGCTGGCGGGCTCCTCGTCGGCGCCTCAAATCAGTGCGGTAGCGCCTGCGAGCGTCAGCGCGGGCACGAATCCGGTGACCATCTCGCTGGCCGGCTCGAATTTCGCGTCGAATTCCGTCGCTCGCTGGAATGGCGCCGACCGGCCTACGACATACGTAAACGCCTCCACCCTGCGTGTCACGCTTCCCCCGAGCGACCTTGGCCAGGCAGGGCGTGCAACCGCGTTGGTCTTCAATCCGGTCCCCGGCGGAGGTTTATCCAATTCCGTGAACGTACCCGTCGGACCGTCGCCCACATTCACCATCGCGGGCATCACCAGCGCAGCCAATCCTGCCGCCGCTCCGTTGGTGCCGGGCGCGATCTATTCGCTTTACGGAATAGGCTTGGCTCCAACCACCGTCAGCGCCGGGGCGCCGCCGTTGCCCTACACCCTGGGTGGCGTTACGGTGGAGATCAGCACCATTCCCGCGCCGCTCTTTTTCGTTTCACCGACGCAAATCAATTTTCAGGTGCCTTGGGACATGGAGGGCCATGGCAGCGCCACGTTGACAGTTATCAATGGCTCACTCAAGAGCGCGCCGTTGCAGGTGAATGTAGCAGTCGCTGCACCGGCGCTGTTCACGACAGATTCCAGCGGCAGCGGACAGGGCGCAATCCTGATTGCGGGTCCCGAGGTCTTGGCCGCTCCCGCGGGAAAATTCCCCGGCTCACGGCCAGTGCGGCGCGGCGAGTCGCTTGAGATCTTCTGTACTGCCTTGGGGCCGGTGAGCCGAATTCAAAATGACGGCACGCCCAAACCGGTAAACTCACCGCCTGCGATCACGCAAGCACCGGTCGTCACCATCGGCGGAGTGCCAGCCACCGTTAGCTTCTCGGGTTTGGCTCCGGGGGCTGTGGGCTTGTATCAGGTCAACGTGCAGGTGCCGGACGGAGTGCCGGGCGGGGACGCCGTGCAAGTCGTGCTGAGGATTGGCGGCGCGGCCTCGAACACCGTGACCGTGGCGGTCAGCCCGTAAGCCTGTGAGGACTCTTTCAGCAACGTCCATAGCCTGGATTATTTGACCGAAAAGCCGCGATGCTGTTCGAGCGGGGCTTCGGATTCGTCGACGCCACGAACGTCAGCCCATTGCGGCCCCTTCCACAACAGGCCAGCCAATTCCGAAAGCTGCGCCGCGTTGCCGGCGGCGTAGACTTCCACGCTGCCGTCATCCAGATTGCGTACCCAGCCCGCCAGCCCTAGCGCACTCGCGGCACGTTCCACGAAATAGCGGAAGCCGACGCCTTGCACGCGCCCCCGCACCCGATAGAGCCGTGCTAGCTTGTGCGAGCTCAATGCGTTTTGTTCAGCGGATAAACGACGATCCTGCGAAACTCCACCGCCCCGCGATCGCCTTGCAACAAAATCGGGCCCGGCTCGGCTTCGTTCGCATCCAGCGCGATCGCCGTGGGACCTTCGATGGTCTGCTTGTCGATCACCCGGACGGCATTGAGCACAACTGTGACCTGGCGTCCCACCAGCCGCACAGCCAGGGTCTGCCATTCGCCCGCCGGGCGGGCAGCGTTGAACGCCGGCGCGATGCGGCTCAGGATCGCTCCGCTGGTGCGATTCGAAGGAGATCGCTCGGCATCGTCGGCGATCTGCACCTCGTACCGCCCGCGCAAGCCGATGCCGCTGTTCCCGCGGGGTCCGATGCGAACCTCGGCATCCAGGGCGAAGTTCAAGAACTTCTTCTCGGAAACAAGATTAGTGGCGCTGATCGAGTTCGCGAGGATCCCTTCTTTCACCGACCATGCCAGCAATCGTCCCGGCGGTGTCGCCTGCCACCCCGAAAGATCGCGCCCGTCGAACAGGACTACGGGCTCGCCTCTCTTCCACGTGGCGTCATCCTTATCCGGAATCGCAGGCGCGCGCACGCCGGTCCATTCCAGGTACGACGAGGGATCGCCCTCGATTTCGAACGTCCCCTTTAGCTTGCCATCCTCGAGGCGCGCCCAATATAAGCCCTTCTCGGAAATCCGCTCGCGGCGGTAACGGCTCTCCAGGGCGAAACGCAACTCCCCATCGGAGATGGAAAGTTTCGGGATTTCATCCAGGTAACCGATCGGCGCGCCCACAAACTTTCCCTTCAGGGCGCCCGTGCCGGCTCCCGACACCTCCAGCCACCACGCCCGCGGGTTCGTCGCACTGTTGACGGTGATGTCCCAGCGGCCGTTCAGTTTCTGATCGTCGACGGATGCAGCCAGACAGCCGAGTCCGCAAGCTGCAAGTAAAACGACTCGCACTGCGCCTACTTTACCAAACTTTACAGTGGCTGGCTAAGCTACCGCGTCAGCTCGGCGCGCGTCTGCAGGAACTGCAAAACATTCGCGCGCGTGACGATACCTTCCAGATGATTGCCGGTGACGACAGGCAACTGATTCACGTCATCCCGCCCCATCGTCTCCAGTGCATCCATGACCGGAGTGCTGGGAGTCACCGTGTGCACCTGGTCGAGCGGGCGCATGACGTCCACCAGCGTGGTGTAAGGCCAGCGCGGGCGGTCCAATTCCTTGATCTCGTGCGGCGTCACCAGACCCGCCACCTCGCCGTTTTGTTCCACCACGAAGCAGCGCCGTCCCGAGCGCAGCAGATATTCTTCCACGAAACTCTGGACGTTCAGGTTCCCGTCCACGGGCGTGCAATCGCGGCTCATGACATCGCTCACTCGGATACCCTTCAACTCCGAGGTCAGCGTTATGCTGGCGTAGCTTGCGCTGGCGGCCTGCATGAGAAACCAGCCGATGAACGCTATCCATAATCCGCCAAAGCCGGCGTGAGCGACAAAGAACTGGAAAATTCCGAGAGCGATGAAGCACAGAGCCACGAACTGCCCGGTGCGCGCCGCCAACCGCGTGGAACGCGCGGCGTCTTTGGTCGACCACCAGATGATCGCGCGCAAAATCCGGCCGCCGTCGAGGGGAAAACCGGGGATCATGTTGAAAGCCGCGAGCATCAGATTGATGTAGCCGAGCCACACCAGCATCGCTTCTATCGGTGTCGCGGGCGTCTCACCAACCCTCCAGCCAGTCGCCCACGCCAAGCCCAGCGCAATGGAACCGATCACGGCGCTGGCGATCGGTCCCACGATTCCTACCCAGAACTCGGTGCGCGGATCCTTGGGCTCTTTCTCGATTTGAGCCACGCCGCCCAGGGCGAACAACGTGATGGCCCGCGTCGCAAGGCCATGGCTCCGTGCCACAAGTGCATGCGACATTTCATGCGCCAGTAGGGCCGCGAAGAAGAACAGCGCGGTCAGAATCGACACAGCCCAAATCGTGCCCGGCCCCCATTCCTTATGGTTCTCCTGAAATTGCGACGACAGGGACATCGTAATGAGCAGCGCGATGAGGAACCAACTGTAATGCAGGCCAACTTCGATTCCGAACACGCGCCCCAGCCGAATGTTCGACCTCATACACCACCCCCTTCACCAGAGTGGCACAGGCATTCGTGCCTGTGTGTCCCCGCTATTTCTCAACCAACAAACCCGACCGTTCCAGGAGTGCGCCGGGATTGGGATCCCGGCCCATAAATGTCCGATACAGCTCCGCCGGATCCTCGCTGTTGCCCCGCGAGAGAATGTTCTCGCGGAAACTCGCGCCCACGTCGCGGCTGAAAATGCCGCGCGCTTGAAACAGAGTGAACGCGTCCGCATCCAGAACCTCTGCCCACTTGTAGGAATAATATCCCGCTCCGTACGCCACGGGGCTCGCAAACAAATGTGTGAAGCTCGCGATCATGCCGTACTGCGCGGGTAATTTGGCCGGCGAAAACTCTTGCAGGATGTCGCGGGCGAACTTGACCACGTCGCTATGCGACGCAGACGAATATTCGCGATGCAACGCCAGATCGACAAATCCGAACCCGAGCTGGCGCATCTGCGCGTTGGCCGCGCGGAAATTGCGCGCCCGCCGCATCTTCTGGAATAGCTCCTCCGGGATCCGGTCGCCGCTCTTGTAATGGCGCGCAAACAGGTTCAGAGCCTCGCGTTCCCAGCACCAGTTTTCCATGATTTGCGAGGGCAGTTCGACAAAATCCCACGCCACGTTCACGCCGGCCAGGCTGCGCACTTCCACCAGGCTCAAGCAGTGATGCAGTAGATGGCCGAACTCGTGAAATATGGTTTGCACCTCCCGGTGCGTGAGCAGGGAAGGGTGATCTTCCACGGGTGGAGTGAGATTGCCGCAGATGAGCCCCGCATGCGGCTCCAACCGGTTTCCAAACGCGACACCGGTGATAAACGCATCCATCCATGCGCCCCCGCGCTTGTTCTCGCGCGGATACCAGTCGGCGTAGAACGCCCCGATCAAGCTGCCGCCTCCGGGCCGGTTGTCGTCGTGGATTTCGTAATACTTCACCGCCGGGTCCCACACCGGTGCGCCGGGCTTTTCCAGCACGCGAATGCCATAAAGCCGCCCGACGATTTCGAACATGCCCCGTACGACGCTGTCCAACGGGAAGTAGGGCCGTAGCGCTTCTTCATCGAAATCATACAGTGCCGCACGCTGCTTTTCCGCGTAGTAAGCGATGTCCCAGGGTTCCAGCTCGCCTTTCCCGGCGAACGCCGCCAGCTCGCGATTCTCACTCTCGAAATGCGCTTCGGTCTTGTGCTTCAGATCCGCCAGGAATTCCTGTGCTCGCTCACCCTTGTGCGCCATGCGATCCTCCAGCACCAGGTCCGCGAAATCCCGGTACCGCAGCAGATTCGCCTTTTCGCGGCGCAACTCCAGGATGCGCTGAATGATCGGCCGGTTGTCGTGTTGTCCCTCACTGGCCCGGTTCACGTAGGCTTCGTAAACTTGGCGGCGAATTGCCGCGTCGTCCAGATAGGTCATCAGCGCAACGTAACTGGGCGCCTGCAAGGTGAATCGCCAGGAGGGGGCGTCCAGCCCTTTCGACGCGGCGCTGGTGCGCGCCATCGCAACCGCGCTTTCGGGAAGCCCCGCGAGCTGTCTTGCATCCGTCACCACCAACTCAAACTCATTGGTCGAATCCAGCACGTTTTCCGAGAATTTAATCGTCAGCTTGGTGAGTTCGACATCGATCTCGGCGATCCGCTTCTTGCCCGGCGCATCCAGTTCGGCGCCATGCCGGCGGAAATTGTCGATCGTCTTTTCAAGGAATCGTTTGCGTGTGCCAGTGAGATGCCGGGCGTCTTCCGTCGCCGCATAGCCGCGCACGGCCTGCCATAACGCTTCATTCAGCGGCAGCGAGGAGTAAAACGCGGTCACCTCCGGTTGCACCACGTTGTAAGCGGCCCGCAGCTCGGGCGTAGTCGCCACGGCCTCCAGGTGCCGCGCTATACCCATGGCGAAATCCAGGCGCTCGGTCAATTGATCGAGCGGGTCCATCGTATTGGCGAACGTGCGGGGTTCGCCGACGGCGGTAAGCGTGTCGAGCCGCTCTTGCGCGTCGCGTAGGAGCCCGGCCACGGCCGGTTGCACATGTTCCGCCCGAATCTGATCGAAAGGAATTAGAAATTGAATGTGAGAAAGTGGATTAGCCCCAGTTGAGCTCATTTTTCTCTTAATTCTACGACATTTCACAAGGCATTCAACAACCGGGCGGGTGAAGCGAGGCGCCCGGCACCTTCCTCCAATTCCGTTAGGCCCCCGGGAACAAACCACCGCCGATCCCGTATCCTAAACTTAGTGGACTCCGAATACGCTATCCAAACGTCCGGCCTGACGAAGGTGTATCGCTCGCGCTGGAAGCGCCGCGAAGTTCGCGCCGTGGACGGCATCTCCCTCCTGGTCCCGCGCGGCACGATCTTCGGCCTCCTGGGACCCAATGGGGCCGGGAAGACGACGTTCGTGAAAGCGCTGCTGTCGGCTGTCCATCCCACCGCGGGCACGGCCCTGATCTTCGGCCGCGATGCCCGCGACCCCGAAGCGCGGCGGCCCATCGGATACCTGCCCGAGAATCATCGCTTCCCCACGTACTTCACGGGCGCGGGCATGCTCGATTTCTACGCGGCGCTCTCCGGCATGGAATCGGCGCCGCGAAAAAAGCGCATTCCCGAGTTGCTCGAACTTGTGGGCCTCGAAAAATGGGGCGACGTGCGCCTGGGCAAATACTCCAAAGGCATGCTGCAGCGCGTCGGACTGGCGCAGGCCCTGATCCATTCGCCTTCGATGCTCATTCTCGACGAGCCGACCGACGGCGTCGACCCCGTCGGCCGCCGCCAGATCCGCGAGATCCTCACCCGCTCTGAAGAACAGGGTGTCACTATCTTCATCAACTCGCATCTGCTGGTCGAAGTGGAGATGTTTTGCCGTGAGGTCGCTATCCTGCACCAAGGCAAAGTCGCCCTCAGCGGCAAGATGCGCGACCTCACGGCCGGGAAGGGCTATCGTTTGACCATTGCGCACGCGCCCGATCCGTTGATGGACGAGCTTCGCGCGAAGGCCGTATCCATGGCCTCGCGAGACGGCCTGGTCGACTTCCAGTTCGCCACGCGCGAACTGGTGAATGAGGCCGTCGACTTGCTGCGCGCGCAGCGTTGCGACATCGAAGCGCTGGCCCCAACCACCAGCACGCTCGAGGAAGTGTTTGTCCGGACGGTGGAGAAATGAAGTTCGCATTAACCGCCAGCGCCGCTCTGATCCGCGATACCTTCCGCGAAGCGTTTGCGCGCAAGATCTTCTGGGGGTTGTTCGGGCTTTCTACGCTCATGATCCTCTTCTTCCTTTTCCTGCTGAAAATCGACATTGTGGAAGGCGGCCTCGCGGCAGTGTCGCTGTTCGGCAGAACCGCCAGCCGCACCACGGACGTAGACCGCATGGTGCGCGGCGTCTATGGCGGAATCGCAACTTTTCTCTATACGTGGGGAATGTTCCTCGCCGTCTTCGCCTCCGCCGGACTCATTCCCAGCGTGCTCGAACCCGGCCGCATCGAGTTGCTGCTCTCCAAGCCCGTCTCCCGAACGCATGTTCTTTTGGGCCGCTACGTCGGCAATATCCTGGTGGTTTCGTGCAACATCATCTACCTGGTCCTCGGCGTGTGGACGATTCTCGGAGTGAAGACCGGCATCTGGTCGCCTTCATTTCTGGTCGCGATCGCCACTACCGTCTTTGTTTTCGCGGTACTGCTGTCGGTGGTGGTGCTGATCGGTGTCCTGTTTGAGAGCGCCGCGCTCGCCACCATGATCACCGTCGGCCTGATGATCATGAGTCCCATCTTGGCCCAGACCAGCACCATGTTGCGCCTGCTGTCGTCGGAGTGGTCGCGCCAAATCTGGCGGACGCTGTATTATTCGCTGCCGAAAGTCTACGATCTGGGCAAGATGACGCTGGACGCCATCCAAAGCCAGACCTTCAGCGGATTCATGCCCATCTGGACATCCGCGCTGTTCGGCGCTGTTGTTCTAGCCGCCGCCCTGGTGATCTTTGCGAGGAGAGATTTCTGATGCGCCTCCGGGCCGCGCTTCTTCTATGCCTGGCTCTGGCCGCCTGCCAGCCGAAAAAACCCGCCTCGCTCCGCGTCGATCCGTCGCTCGAGGCGCTCGTCCCGGCCGACACGGTATTCGTTGCAGGCGCGAATATCGACGCGATTCGCGACACCCCGGTCTACCAGAAACTGCTGAGCCGCATGCCCCTGCCGCAGCTAGACGAATTCGTCCGGCAAACCGGTCTCGATCCGCGCAAGGATCTTTCGCAGGTCTTATCCTGCACCGACGGCAAACACGGTTTGTTGATGGCGCGCGGTAAATTCAACACGGCCGAGCTCGAGACTCGACTGGCGGCGCGTGGAGCGACCCGTTTCGAATATAAGAACCGTCGCCTGTTCGGCAATGAGCAAGCCGCGATTTTTTTCCTGAACGCGTCCACCGCTGTCGCCGGCCCTGCGGCCCAACTGCGAGCGGTCATCGATCATCCCGAAGGAGCCGGGCGCGGACTGCCTCCGTCTCTGCGCGACCTGGTCCGTACCATTCCGGCCAGCGATCAGATTTGGGCTGCGCTCACCGGAGGTTTTCAAGGGTTGAACATCGGCGTGCCCCAACGCAACAATCTTGAGAACATCATAAACGCGCTCCAATCCATCGACACGGCGACTTTGGGAATGGATCTGCGCAGCGGCCTCAACGCGACCGCCGAAGTAAGCTGCAAAACCGATCGCGATGCCAAGTTCGTCCACGACATGGTGAAAGCCGTGGTGGGATTAGGCCGCCTCAATACGCCCGATAGTCACCCCGAGCTATTGAAGCTCTACGACGGCATCAACGTCACGCAACAGCAGACGCACACGAAAGTAACCGCCGAGATCTCGGCCGACCTGACAGATCGCTTCCTGGATCTCTGGCTAAAGCGCTAAACAAATCTGGGGACACTCCGGGCTAGCCTTTCGAGGAGGTTCAAGAAAATCTGGGGGCACTCCGGGCTAGCTTTGCAAGAGGTTCAGTTCGCGAATCATAGCAGGCGTGTCCCCAGATTTTTGCCCGGTGTTGAACTAGCCTATCCGTGCCTTGGCAGATGCCGCACTTGCCGCACCGGCGCGCTATCGCCAACCGGTGGCCGGCGAGAGAGCAGATCCGGATTGAGTTGCGGCCCCAGAATCAGACGGCAAAAATCCGACAGCATCAGGCACAGCGCGAGCAGAAGAAAGCAGTAGGCGAGCATCAGCAGGAGCCGATCGCCGCGTCCAGACGATCGGCTCCGCTTGTCCGAGACCAACAGGAGCGTTGGGCCTATGCCGGGCCACGGGTTCCTGTCCTCCGGCGCTCGGATGACCTGGGGGTTGGTCATGGCTGTATCTCCCGCTACTGCCGGACCATCGGCACGTAGGCGAAGGTGGGTCGCGCGTCACCCTTTTCCAGTTCCCGCTCCAGGCTGCTCTTCTTCATGATGTAGCCCGTCGCGCCGGGCGCCCAAACCTCGGCCAGAAAGTAGTGATTGCCGTAGCGGTGGAAAGTAAGCTGCGGCTCGCCCTTGCCGGTATCGCGGCCTGGAGGCAGAATGAGGATGGACTTTCCGGTTTCCTCGTTGCGCAACTGCAGCGACTGGCCGTTCGCGTGGGTGAACACGACGTAGGCGCCTGCTGGCAGCGTTGCTTGGTTGACATGGAAATCGAAGGGAACGTTGGCGACTTCCAGGACATCCTGCGCCTTTAGTAACGGAGCACACATTACAGCCGCCACTCCGGCGCCGACCACGAAATTACGAATCCGATTCTTCATTGGTTTGGTCTCCTCTCACTTACGCATTTACGCGGATCTAAATTGCAATCCCTAGACCAATGACGAGTGGCTGGTTTTTCAATGGGTTACGAGCGGCTCCGGAGCGGCGGGAGAACCAATCGGCGAATCGGGTAACCGATTGATGAGTGGCTGGCCGCTACTTGTAGATGCGCTTCAACTCGAGCTGGCCATCGAAGGCGCGCGGTTCGTTCGCATACTTCGCTACCATCTCTTGCAAGCCGGCCGTGTTGTCCCGCAGGATTACGAATTCCTTCTTAAAGCGGGTTGCAGGCCGCTCGGCGAGAATCTGTTCCTTCAGCCAGTCGGAGTCCAGGAAGGATATCTTGGCCTGGTCGCCATCCAGCGATATCTTGGCGAAATTGTGTCCAGGGATAGACCACCCATCCGTGCTCCGTACAATGTCCAGAAAACGGGACCCGTTCAACTGGACGAGTTGTACCTCGAACTTCAGCGCTACGGCCGAATCCTTCATGGACGTGTACAGCACTTCGTACGACTTGTCTTCGGACTGCCGGACCACCACCACGTCCTCGCCTTTGTCATCCTGCCAGGCGCCGACCAGGCGTGGGTCCTGGACGACATTCTCGCTTGTGGACAACGGTGAGACAGACAACATAGAGCCGCAACCGGTCATCAGCAGCGCGACCGCCGGCATCATCAACAGGATCATCTTTTTCATGTTCGTGAACCTCCACAACAGAATAGCGACACTCGCGGCCGGGAATTGCACCTGGATGAAAAGAGTTACGGGGTGGCTCGCGCCGGTATCCACACCTCGAACAGCCCGCGCGGCAAGTTGGGAAAGGATTGGCCGGCGAACAGCGGGGCAATAACCTGATCGCGCCCTTGCTGCTTCAAGGACTCATGGACCTTGCCGGCTATCAAGACGGCCTGGTCCTTCTCGTCGCTATGGAAATACCGTACGTCGCCGCTCGTTTTCTGAACCACGAGCTGTTTGCCGGATACCCGGTAGCCGGCGCTTACCAAAGCCTTGACCACACCCTCGGCCAACTGTTCGTCCGCCTTTTCTTGGTAATGAACGTAAACCAGCGGCTTGGCCTCCTCCCGAGCGGCGGTCGTGGCCTGTTCACGAGCACCCCTCCAAGTATCCTGCTGGGCGGCCGGCGCAGTTATGAGGAGATTTTCGAAGATCGGCTGGACCACCTTCGCCGTGAAGGTCGCTAGCATTAACTCCCTCATCTGGTCCCGCTCGGTGGGATCCTTGGAAAAGACCCGGGCCGCGTTCTTCGTAATGAACTCCCGCAGATCGCGACGTTCCTGAGACTCCAGTTCTCGATTCCCCCGCACCTCCGCGAGCCTGATCTCCTGCTCCCTTTGTAGAGCTTGCCGATCCTTCTCTATATAGGCCACCCAAACCTGCGCGGCCGACAGCGCCACTCCCAGGAACGCAACCGCGAACGTGGTCATCGTGCCGAAATTGCGATGCCAGAAGCGCTCGTCGAAGCGCGTCTTGGCTTCCTCCAACTCCAGCCGGCGCTTCTCAATTTCGAGATGTTCGCGTGCAAACCCCGGATCGTCCATAGCAAACGGATTTATTATAGAAAAATCGAGCCGCCACCGGAAGGGAGCGCTACCATCTAAACCGCACCGCCCGCCGCAGAGCAACCTTCAGCGGCGTATACTGCGCCGCCGCAAACATCAGCGCCAACCCCCCCACCAGCAGCCCTACCGGCCACAGCGCCTGGTTCCTGAAAAGATCCCGCTGCAGCCGCACGATCCCGATCGCCAAAAACAACAACCCGGTAGCGAAGAAATTCTTCATCTGCTTCGGAACGCTTCCAAAGACGAACGCGCACGCCACCAGCGGCAGCAGCACCTCCAAGACGCGCGCCTCGAAGCGGTCGCTTGCGGCATGCGGCTCTTTCTGCCATCGCCCGGATGCCTCCAACCCCAGCAACAGCAGCGACGTCATCACGTGACCCGGAATCACGAATCGAAACGACCGCGCCACGATGCGCATCTGCGGCAACGAAAATCTCTCGCTGATCACCTGCAAGAGAAAGTAGACGCCCGCGTTGATGATGAACAAATATTCCACCTGCCCGTGCGTCCACGGAAACGTCGACTTCAACCACTCCGCGTACGGATCGTGGAATAGCGCCACGCCACTGAGCGCGATCAAGGTGAACGCCACGCCGAACGAGTAAAAGTAACGGCAATCCGCCGCCTGGCCGAATCGCTCCAGCACCTGCCCGAGCACGAGAAATAACGCCGCACAGGGAATCAGGTAGAAGTAGACCTTGCCGGGATCGCTCTCCAGCCATTCCAGCATCCCGCTGCGCGCCAGCGTCACGATGCACAGCGCGGACAGCAGCACCGAGAGCATCAGCGAAAAGATTGAAGACTTGGTGAAGCGGCGCAGCCAATAAACCACCGGCAACGAAAGCACGATCGCCCACCATAACTGCGCGTTGGTGGTTTTCCGCAAAGGCGGGAACCTGGCGATCAGTTCCAACTTCTTTTTGTCCTGCGTGAACGCGGTAAGCCAGCCGTACTCGCCCATCGCGATCACCAGCACAATCGGCAGCAGGAAGCAGAATGCGAGCAGATACGCCACGGCGATCCGGTACCGGCCGGGTTTCCACCAACGCACGCCGAGAATCGCCATCGGCGCCGTTGCAAGCGCGGCAATGAGCACAGCGGGTGTTCCTTGCAACGCCGCGTACCGGAAGAGCACCAGCAGCGCCGCTGCCACGATCAGCACCCACGCCCCCAGATACAGGCTGACCTGCGCGAGCGAGAGCCGGCGCATTTCCATGATCCAGGCGTCGTCTCGCTCGATCAACCGGCCGTAGCCCTTGCGAAACGCCTCGTATTCGTATTCCGTCAGGATCTGGTCGCGCCTCCAACCGTCCAGCTCGCGCATGTGCTGCTCGATTTTTCCCGACAGCATGCGCGTGTACGACGCCGGATATGCCAGCACCGGCTCGCCCGCTAGGTAGCGCTCCAGATCGTCGGCCATTTCGTTCGCGGAGGCATAGCGATCTTTCGGGTTCTTCTCCAGCGCCTTCAGGCAGATGTTCTGCAGCTCGCCCGGAATCGATTCGTTCAGCCGCTTGGGTAGCGCCGGGTCCTGCTCGCGGATATGCAGCATCTGCTCGCGGAGGTCCTTGGCATCGAACGGCAGGGCGCCGGTGAGCATCTCGTAGAAAATGGTTCCCAGCGAAAAGACGTCGCTCCGCGCGTCCAGAGCCGTGCCTTGCGCATGCTCCGGCGAGAAGTAGTTCGGCGTGCCCAGAATGTCGCCCGGAATCGTCAAGCGATGCTCGGAATCGTCCACCTGCAAGGCCAGGCCGAAGTCCAGCAGCTTCGGCTCCAGGTCGCGGCCCACCAGGATGTTGCCGGGCTTGAGATCGCGATGGATAGTTTGGTTTTGGTGCAAAAATCCGGCGGCCCGCGCGACCTTGAGCATCAGCTCCGCTTTTTGAGGGAAGAGAAGCGCTCGCGCTGCTTCCGTCAACGGCGCTCCCTCCAGGTACTCCATCACGAAGTGCGGCGGTTCCTCAACTGGCCCAAGGCTGTAAATGCGCACGATGTTCGGATGGCTCAGCTTGGCCATGGCGCGTGCTTCCCGCATGAATCTTTCGCGCAGCGTGGGGTTGCCCGCATAACGCGCGTTCAGCGTCTTGATGGCCACGTGCCGGCCCAGCGCCTGATCGTCCGCCAGGTAGACGCAACCCATTCCGCCCGCGCCGATCATCTTGAGAACCTTGTGCCCAGATAGTTTGTGGGGCAGGCCATCGTTTTCCGTGGCCTGCCCAGCGGCCGGCGAAGCAGCGCCGCCGCCTTCGATCAGAGTGCCCAATTCCTCCCGCAGATCCGGCTCCAATGCGGGATAGCGCCGGCAGAACTCGTCGACATCGAGATCCATCCCCGCCGCGCGCCGATCCAGAAAATCGGCCAGCGCATCCGCGATCAGCTTTTCCCGGCCTAGCGTCGGATCGTCCGGCATCAGTTTTTCGCGAGCCCTTTGAAACGCTTCAGCGCCCGGTGCAGCAGCAACGCCGTAGCTTCTCTCGACCGCCCCAAACGCTCCGCCATCTCTTGCGTCGAGAGCCCCTCCATCTTGGCCATCAGGATCACCCGACGGTATTCGTCCGAGAGCGTGTTCAGCCGCGCCAGCAGGCCATCCACGGCCTCCTGTTGCGCCAGGACGCGGCTGGGCGTTTTGCTGTCCAGCGGCTCTGGTCCGCCGGGATTGCTGGCGGATCGGAACGGCACGGCTTCGCCCGCCCGGCGCAATCGCCCGTGCGTCCGCGCGGCATCGATCGCCACGTGATCCGCAATCGACGCCAGCCAGCGCAGGAAACTGCCCGGCGCACGATACGTGAAATGTCCGATGTCCCGAAAAGCGCGCAGAAATGTTTCCTGCAGCAGGTCGTCCACTTCCATCGAACCGCGCAGCTCATCGCTCAGCTTGTAGTGAATCAGAACCGCCAACCGCCGGCGGTACCTCTCGAACAGAGCAGTGAACGCGTCCTGGTCGCCGGCCTTCACCCGATCGATCAGACCGAAACTGGTAGTCACGCGTTGCATACTGCCTGACAGTCCATCTTACATAGACTGATCAAATCAATGGTGGGCCCCGCGCTAACGCTTGGGGTTGGCGCGAACGCGCGACGCATGGACTCGAGACACGTGGACTCCTGACCGTAACCCCGAACGTAAGTGAGGGGACATGGCTGTGGTCTGAACGTCAGAGAGTGTCTTCAACCGATGGACAAGACGTTCACTCCGGTCCGGCACGCTCAGCCACTTCCCTGCGAAGCGCTTCGCTGATATCACTGGCCACGGGATAGGATCTGGCGAGATCTTGCTTTCGCCATTCTCAGGATGTGCTCCAACTCGATGAACTGGTCCAGCTCTGCCTTCTCTTCAGGCGGCAAACCATATTCCTTCTCGCGCTCTATCAACTCCGTGACCCGCTGCTGCGCTTCAGGCGAGGGTCGAAAGTGAGCCACCGCTTGCGACGTGGCGCCGGCGGCAATAAAGTCGACGATCTCGAAATAGGCTGGAGTGACCGCACTCATCTCTTCCTCAGCATACATCAGGTCAGTACGATCTGCTGCGCCAGTTGCAGCAATCCGGGCTGACCTGCCTGGCCGCTGCGTGATTGTGTAGCCTCACATGGACCCAGTTTTCTGGTACTGGATGAGCAAGACTTGCAAATGCCAGGCTCTGCCTGTCGCTGATCGGCAGGGTATGATCGTCGTGGTGTCGGCAGCCCACCATTTTGCCGCCCATCTGAGGCAACTAACAGGCTCTAAATCAATAACATCTGACATGACACCCACTCACCTCCGGCCCCCGCCCCGAAGAGGTTACCTAACACTCTGCAACAATCGGTCGATAATGTGTGTTATCAATAAACAAGGCGCGTTCCCGCGTGCGTCTCCGGTAGAAATCAAAATGAAAAACGTCCCATCTGGTCTTCTCGCCCTAGTTCTCGTTGCGGCTGCGCAGCCTGCCATCGCTCAAACGACGCCGACCTCAACCGTGTTCAACCCCGTTCCATCCCGGATTGTCGGTCAAGCCATCTTGCAACAGCAGGGCCTGTTGACCGCCACCGCTCCTAACCTGGTCGAGGGCCGGGAGTTGAGCAGCCCCCAGGGGATCGCGATCGATACATCGGCATCGACGCCTATTCTGTATGTCGCGGATTTCGGAAACAACCGCGTTCTGGCATGGAAGAATGCCCTTGGCTTTACAAAAGGCGACAAAGCCGACCTGGCTATCGGTCAGCGGGATCTTCTTTCCACCGCTTGCCAAGGTCCGGGCACGAATTTGAGCACTGGGCTGGCCCAGCCAGTTGGCTTAGCAGTAGACAAGAACGGCAACCTGTACGTGCTCGATGAGGGCAATAATCGAGTGCTTCGCTATCCGGCGCCTTTTTCTCAGACTGGAGACCTGCTGGCTGTCGATTTGATTATCGGCCAGAAGGATTCGAGTGGCCGTTCGTCGAACGAAGGCCTGCAATTCCCGAGTGAAAAGACACTCTCGTTTTCCCCCGGTGGTCAGACTTTTCGAGCTGGCATTGCCTTCGATCCGCAGGGGAACTTGTGGGTTTCCGACCCGGGCAACAATCGGGTGCTGCGCTATCCCGCCAGCGCGCTTGCCGCTGGGGCAGCCAACGAGCCGTCGGCGGATCTCGTCATTGGGCAGCGCGATTTCACCTCCAACACCCTTCCCCAAGGCATAGACCAAAGCCCGTGCGGAAACACGACCGTGACAGGTAGAATCTGTGGCAAGAATTATCTGGATCATCCCGCGGGACTCGCCTTCGATACCAAGGGCCGGTTGTTTGTTGCCGACGATCAGAGCCGTGTGGTGGTCTATCTTCCACCATTCTCGAGCGGCCAATCGGCGGCGCGACTCATGGGCGTGGTGTTCGCAACACAGCAGAACCCCAACCCCCTGAGAGTCAGTGAAAGCACGCTCACCGTCGCCCAAGGTGTATTCTTCATGGGCGACAGACCATTCGTGGCCGACACTTTCGACGCCAGGATTCTGGGCTACGACCCGTTCGACCAATGGCCCGACGAAAACACCGCGTTCTCACCGCCGGCCAAGTTGGTCGTCGGTCAATCGAGCTTCCAAGTCTTCACTTCAAATCGGGGGCTCAACCAGCCGACCGCGTCGTCGTTAGCTGGGCCACAGCCGAATTCCGCAGTCTCCGGTCCGGTGAGCGGGGTTTTCCTGGGTACCGACATGTACGCCGTTGACACCGGGAACAATCGCGTCCTCGTGTTTCCTCAACAGGGTGGCCAGTATCTCTCCGCAACCCGGCTACTGGGTCAACAGGATTTTCAGTACAACTCCCTCAACCTCATTGAAGGCCGTGAATTTGGTTTCTCGCTTCCGGTTTCTTGCAACATTGCCCTGGTGGGTGGAAGCGCGGTTATTGATCCCTCCTCCGATCCTCCGCATATGTACGTCTCCGATCCCGTGAACAATCGCGTGCTCGGCTACCTGGATTACCGGAAGGTCAGCGCGGGCGCGAAGGCGGATATCGTGATCGGCCAGCCGGATCTGTTCACTGCGCTCCTCAACTTCCCGACCAACAGCCCGACTCAAACCAACGATCAAGGTCTGTGTTCTCCGCAAGGTCTGGCCGTGGACTCCAGTGGGAATCTGTACGTCGCTGATAGCTGTAACGGGCGCGTGCTCCGCTTCCCCAAGCCGTCTTTCAATACGCCGCAGGTCCTCCCGCGCGCCAACCTGGTTATCGGGCAGACCAGCTTCTTCGGTCAGCCGACCAAGGACGTGAGCCGCCAGACCATGAAAAGTTCGTACGGCGTTGCCTTCACAGCCGACGGAAGCTTGGTGGTATCCGATCCGGCCGCCAACCGCATCCTCTTCTTCCGGAAACCCAGGGGTGGTGATTTTCAGGCCGCGGGGGCTCGGGCGGACAATGTTTTCGGACAGCCCGATTTCGTTTCCTCATCGCCGGCTGTTTTTAGCGGGCCCCACCTGATCGCAATCGATCCGGACGATCAGTTGTATGTTGCCGATACTGGTTTTAATCGCATCGCGATCCTCCCCAATGTTCCCAGTGCGGGCGACAACCCGCCGGTGCTGTTCTCCATCCCGCGATTGAGCCAGCCTTATGGAGTGGTCGTGAATCAGAACAGCGATGAGATCTGGGTTACCAATACGCTGGCGAACCAGGTGCTCCGGTTTCCGCATTTTCAGTCCGTTGTCGTCGATCCTGTTCCGAGCGCGATACTCGACCGCGTATTCCTCCCGGTTGCCGTTGCGCTCGATCCCTTCGGCAATCCCGTGGTCGCTGAAGGCGCCACCAATCGTGTCTCATTCTATTTCCCTGCCATCGATTCCACCAGCGCGGCAGGAGGGTTGCCGGGGCGATTCTCGGGGAACGGGGCCAATTATTTCCAGCGGTTCGCGCCGGCAATGCTCGCCAGCATTTTTCCGTACGCAAACAAACGCTTCGGCGACGTGACCGAGCAATCCTCCGGCATCCCGTTGCCGACAATCCTGGGAGATGTGCAGGTTTTTGTGGCCGGCGTGGCCGCACCGCTCCTCTATGCCTCATCCGGCCAGATTAACCTGCAGATTCCGAGCGCCACGCCAGCCAACGGCGGCCTGCAAGAAATACAGGTCGTGCGTGCATCGACGGGCCAGGTTCTGGCGAGTTGGCTGTTCCGCTTCGATGCCGTTGCTCCGGGCCTGTTTACTGCGAATTCCACCGGGTCGGGTCCACTCGCGGCAACCAACTCCGACGGTACGCCGAACGACGGTACACACCCCGCCAAAGCCGGTACCTTCATCACTCTTTATGGAACCGGCCAAGGATTGGTGGACGGGCTGCCGCCAGACGGGCAGCCAAATCCCTCTGGCGAGCACCCGACCGGCTCGAAACCCGAAGTCTTTATCAATTCAGACTTCGTTCCACCCGGCGATGTTCAGTACTCCGGACTCGCGCCCGGATTTGTTGGACTCTGGCAAATAAACGTGAAGATTCCCGCTAACGCGCCTCCCGGCGATGTGCCCGTGTTCGTACGAATTCAAGGACTCGTCAGCTCGCAGGATCCTTTCGGGAACACTCGGCGCACAACCATCCGGACGGCGCCATGATGTTCATTGGCCGCCCAAGACGATCTCCACTGCAGGCCCACCGTTGATCCTGGCGGTCAATACGGCCGCCGCTGCGTTGCCCGCAGTCCAGCGAAAGCGTACCAAGCCGTCCGCGTCGGAGAACGCTGTCGTCGAATCCAATGCGCCGCTTGATACCGAGGCTTTCACAGTAATATTCGGGTACGGCAAAGCGTTGATGTCCGTTACGCGCAATAGGATTGGATCGTCGGAAACGACCTGCAGCCGCAGACTGGCCACGCTGTCTGCTACTTGGATTTTAGAGAAAGCCTTCTCGTAATTCGCATCGCGCGGCGCCGCGGTGATGGTATCGACACCCGGACGTAGGCCCATCATGAAAAAATATGCCTGCGTCCCGCCGGCAGGAATGCTTACGGATGGCGGAAGCGCCACTTGGCCGGAATCCGAATTGAGAACCACGATCAGTTGCGATTGAGCGGGCGTGTCCAGCGAAATAGTGGCCACTGCCATGCCGCCATACACTAGACCCGCCGCCGGGAATGCTGAAAGGTGCAGCGCGTGCTTAAGCGTGGTCTCCGCCGATGCGCGGCCGGAGGTTGCATGTTCGTACGTCCCGGAGAAAAGACCGCGGTAAGTTTCAAGCTGCGCGATCTGATCGGCTGGCAGCGCCGTTCCAGCGGGTACGATCAGTAGAAATGCATACCGGAACCGGCGCTGCGACACCGTGGAGTCCGGCGTGCGCCGCCCAACCGCGTCGATGAGTTCCTGGACCCCGATATCGCGACGGTTGCCGCCGAACGAGACGCCAATTTGCGGCGACCGGCTGCCGGAGAGGATGTTCGGCGAATCGGTGACCAGAAACGTCCCCGGCACTTCTTCCGGCGCGCGGAAGCCCATCAGGTATTGATCGAGCGGCGCATAGCCCTCTACCGTGGCGATGGTCTTGAATCGCGGCGTAGCGTCCGGGCCGTTATCCTGAATGCGGTTGCCCTCGAGGTAAGAGGCTTCGGAATTGAAGAGAAAACTCCAATGCGCCAATTGGCGGCCGAGCATCGGCTTGGCAGTGGGATCGTCCGGATCCTTCACGCTCGCATACGCCAGGAACAGATGGCCGGCTTCATGCCCCAGCACCGTCATGGGCGTATCCCGGCTCAGGAAGCGCGCCGGAACCACTGCATTCGGATCCATTGGATATTGATTCAGCGGGCCCATGTTGAGCACAGCCTGTAGCCGCCGCCGAGAGCCAAAATCCTGGCCAATATCTACAATGTTGTCTCCGTATCCGGTTCGCCGATTGCGGACCGTGACCTCGTAGGCCACCGCTCCGGGGGCGGCCGGCACTCCTTCGGCATTGAAGATCACCAGATAATCGTAGGCGTCGTCGTGCGTCGCATAGAAGTGTTGCGCGGCCGTGACGACGTCCACCGAATCGGATTCGCTGAAACGGTCGCCTACAGCAGCGCCGAATTCCTGTGAACTGCCGGCGCTGAAGGAGACGAGCGTGCTGCTGCCTTCGAGGTGTCCGGGCGCGATGCCGACCACGGCGTTCACGCTGACGACAGCCGCCCAGGTGAACTCGATGCGCCCGTCTGGGTAGAGCCGCATTTGAAACGTCTCCAGAGTGCCCACACCGAATTGACTGTACAGCGGCACTTTCGCCCAGCTCACGACGAATCGCCCAGCTTCCGATGTGACGAACACGCCTTGTTTGGATAGGGTTGGATCGAGATCCGTGAAAAGCGGCGCGATGCGCGGCAGGCCGCCAACGAACCGGCCGAAGGATCGATCGGTGGAGTCGGCATCGCCGCCGGTGAAGGTCGCGTTGCCGTCCGAGTTCACGAAGATCTGCTGGTAAGCCTGGCCGAAGAAGGGGAAGGGAAACGGAAGAGCGAATGGATGAGTATCGTCGTCGCCCAGGTTGACCAGGGTTCCGGACGCTGCGGCTGCGTCGTCGTAACTCAGATCGCCAAGCTCGAAACGATAGCTGGCGGCGCCCGGCTTGGTCGGGAAAAAACGCAGCGTCTTCTGGTTCAGGTCGAACGGATTCCGCCTGCCGACGACGCCGTCCGAATCTTCGATCAAAGCGATCTGGCCGGAGTCCCGCGGCGCGGCAGCTCGTCGGCTTGCCTGGAGCAGCCCGCTTGCAGCGCGATGCTGCACAGCTAGGCGATGCAGGAATAGCTCCTCTTTGGTCTTCTCCGGGTGCGTCCCGCAAACCACCGGGTCGAGCCGGGCAAGAGCCAAGCCAGGGCCGCACGCGACAACCACCAACCAAACTCCCAAACGTTTCCTCATGACCACGGATCCCACCATTCTAAGCTTTTCCCACCACCTACCACCTACTACCTACCGCCCGTCCACCCACCTCCCACAGCCCAATTTCCTAAAGACCCACCACTTTGTTGCCGATCATACAATCAGGCCGTTATCGTGATGAAAAAAGACGAACTTAGCGAGCTGAAGGGTCAGTTTCTCGCCAGCCTCAATCACGAGATTCGCACGCCGCTGAGTGGCATCCTCGGCATGGCCGATCTTCTGCTGGAAACGCATCTGACCGAGGAGCAAAAAGATTACGTTTCGTCCACCCAGCTTTGCGCCGAGAATCTGCTCGAGATCCTCAACGCGACGCTGGAATACTCGGCCCTTTCGGCCAACCACATCCAGTTGGAAGAGGCTGAGTTTCCGATTCACGAAATCATCGAGGCCGTGGTGGCGGAGTTCTCCTCCAAGGCACAATCGAAGGGTCTCAAGCTACGCCACAACTTGGATCGGAGCGTGCCCGCCGCCGTGGTCGGCGACGCAGTGCGGCTACGGCAATTGTTGTGGCATCTGGTTGGAAACGCCGTCAAGTTTACCCAACGGGGCGAAGTGGAAGTGAACGCTTCGTCGAGCCAATCCGGCCCTGGAAGCGCCCTTATCGCGATCCAGGTGCGCGATACCGGGATCGGGATTCCGCCCGGGCAGATCAATTCCATTTTCGAATCGTTCCGCCAGTTGGAAACAGGCCTGTCGCGAAATTACCCCGGTCTCGGCCTGGGTTTGGCGCTTGCGAACAAGTTGGCCGAATTGCTGCGCGGTGAAATCAAGGTGGAAAGCGAGCTCGGACAAGGAAGTACGTTTACGGTCATTGTGCCCTTGCGGCTGCCTTTGGAAACCGGGCCGCAGTCAGTGGATTTTCAGAGCTTCCGGGGCCGCGTACTGGTGGTGGATGACGATTCGGTCGCCCAGACCATCGCCAGCCGGGTCTTGAGCCGCCATGCCTATGACGTGGAATGTGTCGGGAACGGACCGGAAGCCATTGACAAGGCCTCCGGTTCCAAGTTCGACCTGATCTTCATGGACCTGCAGATGCCTGGAATGGACGGATTCCAGACTGTCAAGCGGATTCGGAGCCTACCCTCCTACTCGGCCACACCGATCATTGCAGTCACTGCGAATTGTTCCAACAACTATCGCGACTTATGCAAGAGCCAGGGGATGCAGGGCTTTCTTGCGAAGCCAGTGCAGACCCGGGAGCTGGTGCGGACCGTGGAACGATATCTGGCGAATTAGTAAGGCTACACTGAAGGTTGTTCTCGCTTGATCGTGGCAACGTCTACCACGCCCAGCCGCTCGACGAGCTTACCTGGCTGAAGCACGGTTTCGGTACGCGGCTCAGTTCCGGCTGGCCGGATACCACCGGGCTGGCTACTTTGCGCCAGAATCATTCCGACAAAATCCTGGCTGCGGATCGCGCCGGCTGCATCGGTGAAGGCGATGCCCTCATCACGGCCACGCCCGGAATCGCGCTGGCCGTCCGGACGGCCGACTGCCTACCGATCCTCATGGCCGATCCACGCAATCAGGCCGTCGCCGCCGTTCACGCCGGATGGCGCGGAACGCTGGCAGGCATCGTCCCGAAGACCGTCCAGGCGATGCAGCAGCAGTTCGGAACTCGTCCCCAGGAACTGGTTGCCGCCATCGGGCCGGGGATAGGCTGGTGCTGTTTTGAAGTCGGGCCGGAAGTTGCCGAGCAGTTCATCCCCTGGTTTCCGGAACGGAGCGATCTCTCGGGCCGGGCGCGAATTGACCTTGTGGAGACGATTGAGCGGCAGTTGAGACGATATGCCGTCACAATGAGGCATCTTGCCACAGCCAGCCTTTGCTCTTGCTGCAAGCCAGACTTGTTCCACTCATACCGCCGCGACCATGAGGCCGCCGGTCGAATGGTGTCGATGATCCGGATAGAGACACCGAAGGCGCGAGACTGACTTCTCGCGCCTTGTCGGAACGTGAAAATCTCGCTTAGGCGGCGTGGACTAAGAGATCGTCGAGGGACTCGGTGCCCTCTTCCTGGTTCCGGTCGGCCGTCTCCTGGCACTGGATGCAGTAAGCCGCCCATGGCACGGCATGGAGGCGCTTGACACTGATGTCCTCCTCGCAATGCAGGCAAACTCCAAATGTGCCTTCATCTATGCGGTGCAACGCCGCACGTACGTTGCGCAAGAGGTTGGATTCGCGGTCCAGGTTGCGAATCGCCAGTTCACGTTCGGCCGCATTCTGGACTTCATCCAGGGCGTCCGGGCTCTTCTCGATCGCGATCCCGTCCCGATTTCGCAACACTTGCATCAACTCAGCCTGTTTGGTTTCCAGGCCTTCTTTGAATTTGTTTAACTCGGTCTTCGTCATAGGGTTAACTCTCCTTCTATCTGTTCTTATCCGTTATTCAACTCGTTTAGACGCGTGAGCCTCCGGAAAGGTTCAGGCCGTTACAGAAAATGACTAAACTGTAATGAACTCTGTGGCTTGACGGTCGACGGCCCTGTCCATCCACCGTAGAGGTTCGCAGCCGGGCTCCTAAAATCATACCACAACGCCAGAGCAATTCAAGTACCAAGTGAGGCCATGTCCTTTCGGCAGCTCCCGGCGTGGTTCGCTGCCCTCCTGGTTCCTGTCCTTGCATCTGATTCTTATCGACTTTAAGCCACAAAACATTTATGGCAACTCCTGTCGGAAAGTTGCGGTTCCGGGTCGGTTCCACCGGTTCCTGATGTATACTGATTACCTTGCGCCTCGTAATTTGTTCACCGGCGACCGCCGCTAACAGGTGAGGAGGTACCTGTATCTCCAAGTCTGCCATGTCGTTACGCGCTTTCACCCAACGTTTGTGGCCGCACATCCTGTTTCCTCTCTTGTTTTTTTGCCTGGGTTTGTGCCTGCTGCCGTATCCCGGCTTACAGAACGACGAAGTTCTGTTCGCCAACCCCCTGTTTCACGTTGCCGCGGCGGACCGGTTCCACATCGAGGTTTTCCACCACAGCGTCCCTTTGATGCTCCTGACCTACATGGGGGCGCTGAAAACTTGGCTGTACGGTCCGATCCTCGCACTATTCGCTCCCACCTATCTGACTGTACGGCTGCCCGCGTTATTCCTAGGCGCGATCACCATCTGGCTCTTCGTTTGGCTACTCGGATCGGTGCACGGCAAACGGGCGGCGTGGATCGGTGGCCTGCTGCTCGCAACCGATAGCGCATTCCTGTTAACCACCTGTTTCGATTGGGGGCCAGTGGCCTTGCAGCACTTTCTGCTCGTGTTCGGCACGCTACTGGTGTGGCACTTCTCCCACAGCGGCGCTCGATCGGCCTTGTTTTGGGGCTTATTCTGTTTTGGACTGGGGATGTGGGATAAGGCGCTGTTCGGCTGGGTACTGGGTGGGTTGGTGAGCGCCGTTGTGATCTTATTCCCGCGAGAGATTTGGAAGCGCTGGACGATGAAAAATGTCTTGGCGGCTGCCGCGGGGTTCAGTATTGGCGCCCTTCCTCTGCTGGCCTACAACTTCACATCCGGGTTTCCTACGGTCCGGTCCAATTCCTCCTTCGGTTTCGAAGAGCTCGCCCGCAAGGCCGGGACGTTGCGGGGCACGTGGAACGGGAGCGTCTTGTTCGGCTATCTGGTGAACCAGCCTTCGGCGGACTATGTACGCGACCCGCAAGGGACGCTGGAACGCGCCTCTTTCGGCTTGCACTCGGCTCTCGGCGAGCATCTCTCGAACCGCATGGAAGCTGGATTTTATGCTTCGCTCGCGCTGATTCCTTGGTTGTGGTTCACGCGCGCGCGGCGAGCGATCCTGTTTGGGCTGATAGCGCTCGGCGTCGCCTGGTTCCAGATGGCGATTACCAAAGGCGCGGGAGCTGCCGCGCATCACGCGGTGCTGCTCTGGCCGCTTCCGCATTTCGTTCTGGCCATCGCGTTTACGGAAGCTTCGGTTCATTTACGAAAAATCGGCGGCTGGATGGTGGCGGCGGTGGTCCTCTATCTCGCCGCCGGAAGCCTGCTGGTGACCAATCAGTACTTGTATCGGCTGGCGCGATACGGTCCGGCGGCTGTCTGGTCCGATGGCATCTATCAACTCTCGGATGAAGTGGGGCGAATGAAGACGTCCCTGGTTGTCATCGACGACTGGGGAATGCTAAATCAGCTCGTATTGTTTCATCACGGCCAGTTACCGCTGGAATTCGCCGGCGACGATTTCCTTTCTCCGCAAGCCGGCAACGACGCGAACAAATGGGACCTCACGCGGTTGCAGCAAGGACTTTGGGTCGGTCACACAGCCGCAATGGAGCTATTCGCGGGAGCGAACGCCAGGATCGTCAAGGCCGCGGCCGGGGCAGGTCTTCAGAAGGAAGTGATCAAGGTGATTTCAGACCGGCACGGCCGGCCCACGTTCGAGATCTTCCGGTTTAAGAAATTGGGTCAGTTACCGTAACTGCGCCGGACGCTTGCGCGCCTGGCGGCTCTCCTGGCGCATCATCTCCAGCATCTGCTCCAGTTGCTTCTCGGGGATTGCCAGCGTCAGGGTCATGGTGTTGCCTGTAGTCTTGAGATCCATGCTGTCGAGCAACGTGGCAACATGTTCGGCGGTCTTGTCGTTCTGCCGGTTCATCTGCACCAGGCCGGCTAGAAACTTGAAGACATCCACCAGAGCTTGCGCGTCCTTGTCCGAGCGCGTCACCGCTTCGCCGGATATGGTGACGTTATCGCCGAAGCGGATGCCGCCGCTGGCTTCATGCACCGCTGCCAGCAGATTACCTTTCATCGCACTGCTGAGGTTGGGATCGGGCATGGCGCCGGCGAACTCAGCGATCGGGACCAGCGTCACAAACCAAAAATCGTTTTTCGCGCTCAGTTCCCGGACCTTCGTGAGCAGCCTGCCGCTGGCGGCTGTATTCGACTGCCTGCGCTCGATAGCAGCCTTCACCGAGTTAATATCCCCCATCACCGCATTGGAGGAGTCGAAAAACGCGATACCGGTCTGAACCTCGGGTTTGGCATTCGGCGCGGGCGGGGAAGTGAGGATATCCACCCCGTTGAAACTGCTGATGAGTCCACCGTTGGCTTGCGCCGCACTTGTAATCGAGGAAATGTTAAACGAGCCGTGCGCAGCCACCAGCCAGCGGCTTTCGGGGGTGGCCTGCTGCCAATTGGATGCCATCACGATTTCCGTGACATCGCGCCGGGGATCGAAGCCGGTTTGCGCGATGAACTTCTGGAAGGTCTCGTCTTCCACTTGCATGTGGGAAAGCACGAATTGGCCGAACAGGGAGTTCCTCGTCTGCGTAACCTGGAGCCCGGCGATGACCTTGGCGTCCGGCATCACCAGGCGCAGCAGCCCCGGATCGGAGGCGGCGAGGGCAATGCAGGGAAGCGCGAGCGCGAGGAGCAAAAGACTGCGTAACTTTATCATGAAAACCTCTCTATGGACACTACGAGCGTAGCATGGGGAGAGTTCCGTTATTGAACGCGAATGAACGCAAATGTTTTATTCGCGTGTATTCGCGTTCATTCGCGGCCTACACCGGTACGTGCCCTACGATCTCGATCCCGTACGCATCCAGGCCCACTACTTTGCGCGGATGGTTCGTCAACAGGCGGATCGTATGCAGCCCCAGGTCGGAAAGGATCTGCGCGCCTAGGCCGCTTTCGTGCTGCAGCATCTTCTGGCCGTCGGGCGTTCCGAAGCTGGCGTGATTGCGTATGCCAGGACCGGTCTGATGCAGATAGACCAGAACTCCGGCGCCCTCCTCGGCGATCCGCTGGAGCGAGCTTCGAACCACGCGCTGGCACTGGCACTCCACCGATCCAAACACGTCGCCATAGATGCAATGCGAATGCATGCGCACCAGCACGTTTTCGCACCCGGCGATCTCGCCGTGAACCAGCGCCAGGTGCATTTCAGGGACGATGGTGCTGGAGTAGATGATGCTCTTGAAATCGCCGAACTCGGTGCGCAGGCAACCCTCCGATTGGCGGCGGACGAAACACTCATTCTGCAGGCGATAGCGGATCAGGTCGGCCACCGAGATCATCTTGAGTTTGTGTTGGAGGCAGAACTCGCGAAGCTGCGGGACGCGGGCCATGGAGCCGTCGTCGTTCATGATTTCGCAGATGACACCGCCGGGCCGGAGTCCGGCCAGACGCGCGAGATCCACCACAGCCTCGGTTTGGCCGGCGCGCACCAGTACTCCGCCTTCGCGAGCGCGCAACGGGAAAACATGACCAGGCCGGACCAGGTCGCCCGGCTTGGTGGCGGGACTCATGGCGACCGCAATGGTATGGGCGCGGTCGGCGGCGGAGATTCCGGTGGTGACGCCCTCGGCGGCTTCAATGGATTCGGTGAATGCGGTGCCGAGGCGGGCATTGTTTTTGGCCGACATGGGCGGCAGCGCGAGAGCATCGCACAGCTCCGGGCTGAGGGAGAGACAGATGAGCCCGCGCGCGTTCTTGGCCATGAAGTTGATGATGTCAGGCGTCACCTTTTCGGCCGCGATGGTGACGTCGCCTTCGTTTTCGCGGTCCTCGTCGTCGACGACCACCAGCATGCGGCCGGCTCGAAATTCTTCGATAGCCTCGGCAATGGAAGCGAAGGGCATGAGCTTAACTACCAGGATAGCAACGCGGTTTCAATGCAGTTGGATGGAGGCGCGCCCCATTCCCATTACAAGCAAAAGCTAGCGGATGCCGAATGAGCTCCTCTGTTGCCGGGAAGCAGTACAATCAAGAGAGACATGGCCAAGGAGTACATCGAAGAGCGGGATGGCAATTACTACGTCTCTGGGACGCGAATCTCCCTGGATTCGGTCGTTCATGCGTTCCGTCGTGGCGAGTCGCCAGAGACCATCTGTCAGAATTTCGAGCTTCTTCGCTTGGAAGACGTCTATGGCGCCATCGCGTACTATTTGGCGAACCAAGCTGACGTCGATGCGTACCTGATCCACCAAGACCAGAAGTGGATTGAAGGAAAGCGGAACGCGGAGCCCCTGTCAGAGGATCTGCGCGAGCGGCTGCTGCGCGCACGGGAAGAAATGCCAACCACCCGTTCATCGTGAAGGTCCGATTTCTGGCGGACGCCGATCTAAACAGGGCCATCGTCAGTGGAGTCCTGCGCCGCGAGCCATCGCTGGATTTCCTGACTGCTCAGGCGGCTGGTTTGCGAGGTTTGAGTGATTCTGAGGTGCTCGCTCTGGCGGCAGAACAGCAACGGGTTCTGATTTCGCATGACGTGGGCACGATGCCGGCCCACTTTCATGCCTTAAGGAACGCCGGAAAACACAGCTCCGGCGTATTCCTCATTTCGCAGCGCCTCGATGTCGAAACGGCCATCGAGGAAATCCTGCTTATCTGGTTGGCATCGGAGGCATCGGAGGCATCGGAGTGGCAAAACCGCCTGGAATGGTTGCCCCTGTGAGGTCCGGAACCGGGGGGAGCAACCGCAGCTTGACGTTCAACTCGGCCGTTACGGTTTTTCAAAGCATCGATCCGGTAAAAACGCATACGTCAGCACCGCCGACAGCGGATGCATCAACCCCGCCATCAGAAACACCGGCGCGTAGGTGAAGTGCGTCACCACGTAACCGGTCCCGAGCGTCGCGAGCACGCCTCCGATCGCGCCGCCCGAGCCTGACAGTCCGGTAACTGTCCCAATCTGTGGACCGCGAAACAGGTCCGTGGGGATGGTCTGCAGATTCGCGACCCACAGCCCGTGCCCGAAAGTAATGAAGCAGGTGGCGGCGATCGCCAGCGCGGCCGTCGGCACGAACGGCGCAAGAATCGCCACCGGCATCACCGCGGCTCCCGCCGCCATGACAAACTTCCGCGCGCGCGCCATAGTCCATCCGGCGCTCATTAGCCGGCCCGACAACCAGCCGCCCAGAATATAGCCGACGCCTCCGAACGCGAACGGCACCCAGGAATACTTCCCGACGTCCGCCAGATTGAAGCCGCGCTCCTTGCGCAGATATTCGGGCAGCCAGAAGATGACGAAGTAAATCACCGGATCGGTGAAGAATCGAGTCAGGATCAGCGTCCAGCAGCCGCGCGCGCGAATCAGTGCCAGCCAACGGATGCGTTGCGCCTCGGCTGGCCGGGCTTCCTCGGGCGGCGGTAGGAGCGGCTTCAGCTTCGCATATTCATCCGCGCGCAACCAGCGATTCTTGTGCGGCGGCTGGTATAAGATCAGCCACGCCGCCAGCCAGAGAATACCAACCAGACCGGTGAAGACGAACGCGCTGCGCCACCCGTATCGCCCGGCGATCACGGCCACCGTAATCGGGGCCAGCGCTGAACCGAGCGACGAGCCCGCGTTGAAGATCCCCATCGCCAGCGCGCGCTGCGTAGCGGGAAACCATTCCGAGATCGCCTTCGCCGCGCCCGGCCACGCGCCCGGCTCCGCCAGTCCCAACAGAAAGCGGCAACCAGCCAGGCTCCACCGGCCGATCGCGAACCCATGCAGCAGTTGCGCGATCGACCAGCCGGAAATGAACACCGCAAATCCGCGGCGCGTGCCCAGCCGGTCGATGATGTAGCCGGAGCCCGTGTACATGATGGCGTACGCGAAGAAAAAGAACGACAGGATGTACGAATAATCCTGTTCGTTGAGTGAAAACTCGCGCCGGATCTCGACCGAGACTACGCCGATGGCCAGCCGGTCGAGATAATTGATCATCGTCGCGAGACACAGCAGGAACGCGATGACCCACCGCAGCTTCGGAATTTTCACTACGTACGAGTGTACCTGCGGATTCCCACCGCGTGCCCGGTGGCCGGATCCACTGTAACGATGGTGGCGTGCAACTCCGCGCCACTCTTCGAGCTATCCAGCCGGATGGGCATGCCAGTCAGAAACCGGCGCAATGCCAGATTCTTGTCCGAGCCAATCACCGAATCGTAGGGGCCCGTCATGCCGACATCGGTCTGATAAGCGGTCCCGCCCGCAAGAATGCGCTCGTCGGCCGTGGGCACGTGCGTGTGCGTGCCGAGCATCGCGGAAACGCGCCCGTTCAGGTGCCAGCCCATGGCCATTTTCTCGCTGGTCAGCTCGGCGTGAAAATCCACCAGCCGTACTTTGACGTTGGGATCGAGCGATTCGAGAATCTGGTCGGCCTTTCGGAACGGGCAATCGGTCGCGGGCAAGTGCGCGCGGCCTTGCAGGTCGATGACGGCGACTTCCACTCCATTGCGCGCCTTCATCGCGATCCAACCTTGGCCGGGCAGTTCTTGCGGATAATTCGCCGGACGCAGCAGCCGCGGCTGGCGCGGGAGATAGTCGAAGATCTCCTTCTTGTCCCAGACGTGGTTGCCGGAAGTGAGCACATCCAGTCCCAGGGAAAACAGCTCTTCGGCGATGAGCGGCGTAATGCCGAAGCCGCCGGCGGAATTCTCGGCGTTGGCAACCGCCAACTGGATCTTTTCCGTGGAAACGATCTCATTCAGGTGACGCGCCACCACTCCGCGCCCGGGTGACGCGAATATGTCGCCGATAAATAGAATATTCATGCGAGCTGGAAATCTGGGCGGGAAAAGGAGCGTCCCACACCAGCGGCGCCGGCCCCGTCATTGACCCCAGATCTCAACAGGGGCGGAGCCCTCCGGGCGTCTTTAGGCTTCTCCATGGCAGCCACTCGGCCGCCGGAGCTTGCACACCAACGCAGTAAACCGAGTCGGACCCCATGACAATTGACTGTCGGATCAATTTTAGGAAACCGACGCCTAACTGGTCAGAAACGCTCCTGGGACAAGCATAGCACCGTAGCGGCACTGCACGCCGCCGGTCACTTTGTGACCGAGGAATGCCAAGGAATTCCTGGTATTCTTGTATTCCTGACCGAGCCCGCCCAGAGTCCCCAGGCTGTTGAATGCACGTTTGATTTGACCTCTCTGCCGCCGTTCGCGTAGCTTGTAAGTATGACGGCTGAACAACGAGCCCTGCTCAACGACTTGGTGTGGGTCGATGCGGAACGGCTCAGCGGCGCTCCCTGCTTCAAGGGAACTCGTGTTCCCGTTCAGGCGCTCATCGACCATATCGAAGGCAACTCCACCCTCGAAGATTTCCTCGCAGGCTTTCCGTCCGTCACGCGCGAGCAAGCCATTCAATTTATCGAGTTGGCCAAAGACAATCTTCTGGCATGCGTATCCTCCTAGACGAGTGCGTCCACGCCGGAGTGAGAGTCGCTTTCCCTGGTCACGATGTGAAGACCGTCGCCGAGATTGGGTTGCGGAGTAGCAAAGACGGTCCGCTTCTAGCGGCTGCCGAACAGCAATTTGACGTCTTCGTAACGATTGATCGCAGCCTTCAGCACCAGCAGAATCTTGCCAAATTCAACATAGGCTTTGTCATTGCCAGGGTTCCCCGCAACGAAATCGCATTCTACGAACCACTTTTTGAACAACTCCAGCAAGCTGTGGAGGCCATCCGCCCTGGTGAAATACTTCTTGTTACTAGTCCAGAGTCGCGACGATGAGTAGTGTTTCACCCAGCAGCCGGGACGAGAGACGAGAAACGTCTTAGCGCCCCTTCAGGCAATCCGCAATCTCTTTTTCACTGACCGCGCCTTGCTTGATCACTTTCCAGTACGGTTCGGTGATGTCGACCGTCGTCGCACCCAGGCCGCTCAACACCCCGCCATCCAGAACCAGGTCCACACGGCCATCCATCATTCCGAACACATCGATGCCGCTGCGGCAAGTGGGCTGGCCGGAGATGTTCGCGCTGGTGGCAATCAAGGGCTGATCCAGCCAATCCAGCAGCGCTTGCGCCACGCGCGAGCGCGACTGGCGCATGGCCAGGCGTCCCGTGTTGCCCGTCACCTTGAGAGGCACTTTGGCGGATGCCGGAACGATCACAGTCAGCGGGCCCGGCCAGAAATGGCGCGCCAGCAAATGGAAGCGCGTGGATAACTCCTTGGCAAGTTCCTCAGCCATGAACGTACCGCTAATCAGCAATGGCAGCGATCGTTGAATCTCGCGCCCCTTCGCCGTAAATACGCGGCCGACCGCATTCAAATTGAGCGGATCGGCCACCAGCAGGTACAGCGCCTCGCTCGGAATGGCGACCACGTCGCCGCGGCGGACATGCGCCGCGGCGCGCTCAATCGCTTCCGGCATGGGGTGGTCCGGATCTATCTCGATAAGGTCGGTTGCCAAATCTTTATCTCGCGGTAAAGCACACGCACACGGTGTGCGCTCAATCAATCCCGGGGGCCGATCGCCTCGGAAACTTCGATCGCCATCGAATAGCGTCCAAACGGAGCGCTGAGTTGCACACCCTCCACCAGCCGCCGCACTCGCTCCACCATCTCGCGCGCAATCGCCACGCCCTCCTGCCGTGATTTCTCGGCATTGTCCACGCGGCGCATCCGCTCCATCAATTGCTCCGGAACGGGGACACGCAGCTCGTTCACCATGAATTCCGCATTGCGGTAACTGGTGAGCGGCCAGATTCCGCAGATCACCGGCAGCTTGAATGCTTCGATACGCTTCAGGAACTGCTCCAGCAAATCCAGATCGAACACCGGCTGCGTCACGATGTACTCCGCGCCCGCCTGCGCTTTCCATTCCATGCGGCGGATCTCTTCTTCCATATTCAATGCGCCGGGATTCGCGCCGACGCCGAGGAGCAGAGCGGTTTGCGATCCCATGGGATTTCCGCCGATGTCCAGCCCGTGATTCAGATTGTTGACGATGTTCGTCAGCCCGATGGCATCCACGTCAAACACCGCCGTCGCCTCGGGATAAGTGCCCATGCGCGGCGGATCGCCGGTGATGCAGATCAGATTCCGGATGCCTACCGTGTGCGCGCCGAGCAGTTCGGACTGGATGCTCAGGATGTTCCGGTCGCGGCAGCAGAAATGCAGGACAGCTTCGATGCTGGCCTGCTCCTGGATGAGCTGGCAGGTCACTTGGGCGCTCATGCGCGCGCTGGCGCGCGGTCCGTCGGGTACGTTGATGCAATCGATGCCATGCGAGGCACACAGCGCGGCGCCTTCAATCTCCTTGGAGGCGTCCACGCCGCGTGGAGGCAGAATTTCGACGAAGGCAACAAACTTTCCGGCAGCAAGTTTCGCTCCCAGCTTGCTCTTTTCACCGACCGGGATCTTGGCAAGCGCCTTCGCCCGGACCACCGGCTCCTCGACCGTTGCCGTCAGCCGCCGCGTCTGCGGCTGGAGCGAACGCGCCTCGGCGTGAATCAGCTTAATGTGCTCCGCAGTAGTTCCGCAACAGCCTCCCACGATCCGCACGCCCGCCCACAGGAAGCGACGCGCGTACTGCGCCATATATTCCGGCGAGCACAAATAAATCTTGCGCCCTTCCACCACGGACGGCAATCCGGCGTTCGGCATGGCGCTCATCGGCTTGCTGGAATAGCGCATCATCTGCTCGATGGTCTCGAGCGTGGCTTTCGGACCGACCGAGCAATTCAAGCCGATCACGTCGGCCGGCCATTCGTCCAACTTTTGCGCGTAGGTTTCCGGTGTCGTGCCGTCGGGCATGTTGCCGGCGTCGTCGATGGTGACCTGTATGACGATCACCATGTCGTTGCCGGCGGCTTCGCGGGCGGCGAAGATGGCTTCGCGCGTCTCGTTCAGGTCGTAAAAAGTTTCCAGAATCAGCAGATCGACCCCGGCTTCCACCAAGGCTTCGGCCTGCTCGCGGAATGTCGCGCGCGCCTCGTCAAATGAAATGGAACCGAGCGGCTCGATCCGCACGCCCAATGGCCCGATGGCGCCGGCGACGAATGCGGAATCTCCCGCGGCCTCGCGCGCCAGACGAACGCCGGCCTGATTAATCGCTTTGAGTTTCTCCGCGAGTCCAAATGCGGCCAGCCGCGTGCGATTCGCGCCAAACGTGTTGGTCTCCAGGATTTCCGCGCCCGCCTTGACATATTCCTGGTGCGTTTCTTTCACCAGCGCCGGACTCGACAGGTTCAGCTCGTCGAAGCAGCGGTTGATGAACACACCCTTGGAGTAGAGCACCGTGCCCATGGCGCCGTCGGCGACCATCACGCGGCTCAGGAGTTGCTTGCGAAACTCCTTCGGCCTCGGCTGGCTGATTGGGGGTGAAGTCGCAATCATGTCAGTTACTCTTGGCGACCCGGATAATAGCTGGGCTGGGCAATGATTCCGCTATCCCGAAGCGGAGCCCGATTAGATATACAAATTTAGTGTACCAAAACCACGCCGAACCAAACTGAGCCGCGACCGGAAGGGAGCGCCGCCACACTCGAATTCAGAACGTGAGTTCCACCGGCGACCCGGTCCCGCATCCCAGGACCTTGGCCGCCGAGCCTTGATTCGTTGCCACTTCAAGATACCCCGCGCTGCCAACCAGCGCGAAAATCTCGCCCGGCTCGCATTCCGTGAACGTGAGCGCCAGCCGCGTCACCGATTGCAACCCTACGTTTAGCTGAAACGGCCCCGTCCGGACGTGCGGGAATTCGTCAATGTGCAGGTTCGTGATCAGGTTGCCAAAGCGGTCAACCTTGAGAATCGATCCGGTCCAGGTGTGCTTGCCTGTACGCGTTGGCCGCTCGAAGGTGAGCCGCAAGTGATCGTCGATGCGCTTGCCGAAGCGGGCGGGCGGGACTCCGGACGCCAGATGGGCGGCTACGGGCGCAAAAATGTCGCGTCCATGAAATGTCCGGCTGACCGGATTGAGAAAATAGCGCTCGCTGGTAATGTGCCGAACATTAGCCTTCTCTCGCGCGAAGATCATCGACAGTACGCCATTGTCCGGAGCCACGAAATATTGCCCGGCCATCTCGGCCAGGAGCGGCCGGCGCGTGGAGCCGACCCCTGGATCGACCACGACAACGTGAATGGTCTTCTTCGGAAAGTAGCCGTAAGCTTGCGCGATGGTGAAGGCTCCGTCGGAGACCTCGAACGGCTGGACCTCGTTTGAAATGTCGACAATTCGCGCCGCCGGCGCAATTCCCAGGATGACGCCTTTCATTGTCCCGGCGAAGTGATCGGAAGTTCCGAAGTCGGTGGTAAGGGTAATGATGCGCAGGGGCATGGGCCGGAGGTACAATGATACCTCCCAAACTAATGAACGGCAAAATCTGCTACATCGAGATGCCCACCACCGACATCGCGCGCTCGGCGGAGTTCTACCAACGAGTCTTCGGCTGGAATATTCGGCGGCGCGGCGACGGCAGCACGGCTTTTGACGACACCACCGGCCAAGTGAGCGGCGCATGGAGGCTCGACCGGCCGCCCTCGCCAACGCCCGGCCTTCTGATTTACATCATGGTGGACAGCGTGGCCGCGGCCATCGACGCGGTTGTTGCCAACGGAGGCGAGATTGTCCAGCCAATCGGCGCCGACGCGCCCGAAATCACGGCAAGATTCCGCGACCCGGGCGGAAACGTGCTTGGGCTCTACCAGCAACCAGGCTAGAACGGGAACATCTTCTTCAACTCATCCTGCGAAGGCTGCCGGCCATACTCGCAAACTTCGAAGGCTTGCGCGTAGTGCACGTTTCGTGCGCGCTCGGCGCCGTAGAACTTGACTAGCACGTCACGATAAGTTCCCGCGTATCCGGCGTAGCGCGCGGCAAGAGTGCGGCGCACTTCCTCGCGGCGGCGCTGGCGCACTGCTTCGTCGTTCGGCGGATAGAGCCTGGCATTGCCGTCGGCGCCGCCTTCGTGAATTTGCGATTCCATCACGAGCAAGGCGTCCAGCGTCGGATCCATCACGTCGTCAATCGCCACGGCGACATCCGCCCGGAAAGGATTCGGACGCTCGAAGCGGTCCGGCGCATAGAGATACACGGGGTTTCTCTTCAAGCTCGGCACGTCCGGGCAGAAGAACGGTACACCCACCATATACGCCGAGTCCTGCACCAGGATCGACGTGTAGCGGTGATCGGGATGATAATCGTTGGGCCGGTTGGCGATTACGATGTCGGCATTCCATTCGCGGATGAGCCGCGTGATCATGCGCCGGTTCTCCAGCGTGGGCAGGATCTCGCCGTCGTGTATGTCCAGCACCTCGGTGGCGACGCCCAGGCGCCGGCCGACCTCCAGCACTTCTTTCTTTCGACGCTGCGCCAGCGGTCCACCAGCCATCTGCCAGTGACCGATATCGCCGTTGGTCGCGGAGACCAGCTTGACGTGGTGGCCCATCTTCGCCCATTTCATCGCGACGCCGGCGCCGCGATACTCGGCGTCGTCAGGATGCGCCCCAAACACGATGATGCGCAGTTTGCCGTCAGCCGGATCTTGCGCCTGCGCAGCGGCCGCTGCTTTGGCGAAGGCCACCTGCGGATGATGCCCGGTCCACATGCCGCCGAACAAGAATCCCAGTCCGCCCACGAGCGTCAGAGTCAATGCGGAGAATCCAAGTCGCGTTTTCATATCGATCTCTTCCTTTCGTGCGTTGTCCAGAAAAACTCAAGAACAGTAATAATCTACACCTATACGTCCTCGCGACGCGCTTCGACCCTTGACTATTCCTGCGAGCAGCACACGACGTTCCGCCCGTGATATCCCGCAGTGGCAATCAGCCTGCGCTCGCCGCCCGGCCACACCGTCAGGTGCACATCGGTCTGTTGTTGGCCGGGCTCCATGCTGAGCCACGCCAACGGCGCTTCCCTCGTCGCTCGCTCGCCCGCCTCATGTAGGATCTGACTCACACGCTCGCGTGCCGCGCCGCTGAAGTAGAGCAGCGTGATCGAGTGAAACACCACCGTCACCACGCCCGTACGCGGGTCAGCAAGCCTCGGCCCCAGCCACTCCATCGCGTCGGCCCGCTCAAGACCGGCCGGCACGGCCCGCGCCACCTGAATCGCGTTTGAAAGATTGCCGAAGCGCTCGGCCTGATCCGGCCACACAAACGACAACAGCGTCAGCCGGCCATCGTCCGTCATCACATCCACCGGATTCAAGTCGCAGCCGCTACGTTCTACCACGCGCACGGCCGTATCCAGGGGCGGCCCGCCGGTGAACGCGCCGCGGAACAAAACAGGCGAGCCGGCCGGCCCCCACCCGCCTCCGGCTGTTTCATAGCGGTAATAATCCCACCTAAGATGCAACCCCGCGCTCGCGCCGATTTCGAGCAACCGCAGCGGCAATCCGGTGCGCCGCGCGATCTCCAGAAATCCAGGCAACAGAGCGCAGCAGCGCGTCACTTCATTGGTCTGCACTGTTGGCGGCATGCTTGCGCCCAGTGCTTCGCCGTTTTGTTCCACCGCCTCGACGAACGCCGGCCAGGCCGCTTCGGGATCGGCAATTCCCCCTGCCGACGGATAATATCGCGCCAGCCGCGGCAGCCGCCCTTCCAGCACCCAGCGATGCACGGCGCCAAGAAAGCGCAGCGGCAGCAGCGACCGGGCTGCATCGCCGGCATGCGGCTCCATCACCGTCCAGCACACACCGGACGCTTCGATATCTTCCGCCATGTGTAGCAAGAGTGCGTGATAGAGCGGGGAACCGAGCCGTTCGCACCAGACTCGCTGCTCACGAATCGCGGCAGCCAGTTGCAGTTGATCCACCGCTCGCCCGATCAGTGCGTCATGGCGTAAACGATGTAGTTCACACCCACGCGAATCGCAAGGCCTGCAAACTTCTCCGGATAATACGGGTCGTCCGCAAACTCCCACGCGTCGCCGATATCCGAGTTGTAGGAGATCGCCACCATGATGCGCCCCTTATCGTCGTAAATGCCGCGCCAGTGGGCCCCCACGCCGCCGTCGTAGCAATTCTTGCAGCCTTGCCGCAAGTGCGCTTCGCCCGGAACCTGAAACCGGTCGTCCAGATCGAAAACCGTATGGAAGATCGCGTCCTTATCGTCGATGTCCACAATCGGGCGGTCCGGAAACACATAACGGATGCGTTTCTCGAACATCTGCCATTCGAACGTGCCGTGGAAATCGTCGGCCATGAAAAAGCCGCCGCGCAGCAGATAGTCGCGCAAGACTTTCGCCTGCCCCTCGGTCAATCCCCATTCGCCTACCTGGACCGCGTACAGCCAGGGCCAGTTGTAAGCTTCGTCACCGTCCTCCAGATTGACGGCTTGCTCCACGGAACGAACGTGCAGCCGCGTCAATCGCCGCACGGCCTCGGAAAAATGCCGATCCGCGCGCGGATAATCCTGCGTCCAGAGCGACAACCCCAGCCGCCAGTCGCCATCGAAACGCCCGCGATAGCCGTCATTGGGGCCGGGCGGAAACATCAGCCGCGCGAACGCCCACTCGCCTTTTTCCTGCCAGTCCTGCGGCAGCACGAAGTCGTAATATTCGACACCCCGGTACTGCCGGAACGGCCGCTGGAACGCATACACCACGCCCAAAAAGCATAGCCCGCATCCCACCGCACCGAGGACCTTCCGCCAGCTCATAAAGCCGTACCCAAAGAGTATCACCGCACCAGCCACCACCGCCTTTCCCACATCCCACAACCTACAACCCACAACCCTTGATACCCTGAAGCTTGCGATGCCCGACCACAAGATCCAACTGATCCCGCTCGGCGGCCTGGGCGAGTTCGGCATGAACTCCATGGCCATCCGCTACGGCGACGACATCATCGTCGTCGACGCCGGAATGATGTTTCCCGACGCCGAACTGCTGGGAGTTGACATTGTCACGCCCGACTTCAGCTACCTGGAGCAGAATCGCGAGCACGTGCGCGCGCTGATTTTGACTCATGGCCACGAAGACCACATCGGCGCAGTCCCGTTTCTGCTCAGCGAAATCAATGTTCCTGTGTACGGCACCGCATTCACCCTGGCGCTGGTGGAACGGCGCCTGGAAGAACATTCACTCGCCGGAGCAGCGAAGCTCAACAAGGTCACGCCCGGTTCCAGAATCGAAATCGGACCGTTCTCCATCGAATTCATCCACGTCACGCACTCGATCGTGAGTTCGACCGCGCTGGCCATTACCACGCCGCTCGGCGTCATCATCCACACCGGCGATTTCAAAGTCGACCCCACGCCCACCGACAACGAACTGTTCGATCTCCACACGTTCGCCGAGTATGGCAAGCGCGGCGTGCTGCTGCTGATGTCGGATTCGACCAACGTCGATCGTCCCGGCTACACGGAAAGTGAGCGGGCCGTGCGTCCGCGCCTGGAAGACGTCTTCTACCGCGCCGAGCGGCGCCTGGTGATCTCCTGCTTCAGCTCCTCCATTCATCGCCTCCAGGAAATCCTGGACATTGCCGCCGACTACGGCCGCAAAGTCGCGTTCCTCGGCCGGAGCATCAACAACGTCACCGAGATCGCGCACACCCTGGGACTGCTGCATATTCCGGACGGCATTTTGCTGCGGCCCCAGGACATCATGCAGACCGATCCGGCAAAGGTCGCCGTCATCGCCTCGGGAACGCAAGGTGAGCCGATGTCCGCGCTCTCGCGCGTCGCCGTCGATAATCACAAAAACCTCTCGGTGCAGCCTGGCGACACCGTGGTGCTCAGCGCGCGCATCATCCCCGGCAACGAAAAAAGCATTTACCGCATGATCAACCACTTTGCCAAGCGTGGCGCGGAGATGGTCTACGGCTCCATGAATCCGCCGGTCCACGTGTCCGGACACGGCAGCGCCGAAGAGCTAAAGCTCGTCTTGAACCTCGTGCGGCCTCGCTTTTTCGTTCCCGTTCACGGCGAATACCGGCAGCTTGCCAGGCACGCATCGCTGGCGCAGCACTTGCGCAGCGCAGGTCTGGAAGAGACATTCATTCTGGAGACCGGCCAGACACTCGAAATCGATCGGCAGGGCGCACGCAGGGGAGAAAAGGTGACGGTAGGCCGCGTCTGCATCGATTCGGGCACCATTGACGAAGTCGTGGAAGACATCGTCATCCGCGACCGGCGGCATCTCTCAGAAGACGGCTTTGTCCTGCCGATCATCGCTATCAGCAAGAATTCCGGCAAGACGGAAACCTTGCCGGAAATCGTGAGCCGTGGCTTCATGTCGTTCGAAGACGGCTCGGATCTGATGCAGGAGGCGCGCCAGGTGGTGGCGCGCACGCTCGAATCGTCCAGCGAGGAAGAGCGGACCGATTGGGGCGTGATGCAGGAAAAGATCCGCGCGGACCTGCGGCGCTTCCTGAACAAGAACACACAGCGCCGGCCCTTGATCATGCCCGTGATTCTCGAGGTTTAGGGGCGCCTGCGTGGAGGACGCTTCCGGATTCCGAGGCCGCGCCGATCAGATTCTTGTTCCTCGAGACGAAACGGAACTGCTGGATATTCTCCGCACCGCCTCGCGCGACCGCATCCCGGTAACGGTAACTGGCTCGCTGACGGGTATGACTGGCGGAGGCGTTGCTCGAGGCGGCTGGGCGATCTCGCTGGAAAAATTTCAGCGATTAGAGATCCAGACTGGCCGCGCCATCGCGGGCGCCGGAGTTTCGATCGATGCGTTGCATGCTGCCGCCGGTCGAACCGGCCAGTTCTACGCGCCCGATCCCACCGAGCGCACCGCCAGCATCGGCGGCACCATCGCCACCAACGCCAGCGGGTCGCGCAGCTTCCGTTACGGCAGTACGCGGCGTCACGTGCTCGGTCTGAGAGTGGCGCTCATCGACGGCCGCGTCCTCAACATCCAGCGCGGCGACAAGATCGACTTCGAGGTTCCCCAAATTCCGCTGCCGGGCACGACCAAGAACACGGCAGGCTACCTGCTTTCTCCAGGCATGGACTGGATCGATCTTTTCGCCGGCAGCGAGGGTACGCTGGGCATCGCCATCGAGGCCGAACTAAGGCTCCTCCCAAAACCAGCGGACATCCTCGCCGGGGTCATCTTCCTGATCAGTGATGACGCCGCGCTCGCTGTCGTGGAAGCCTGGCGGGAGATCCCCGGAATGCGCATGATCGAGTACTTCGACCGGAATTCGCTCGATCTGCTGCGCCCGCGTTATCCCGAAGTGCCCGCAAGGGCCGGCGCCGCGTTGCTGATCGAGCAGGAAGACGGCGATGTCGATTTCTGGGCCGAGCATGCGCCCGAAGACAGTTGGTTCGCCGCGGGCGACCAGGATCGCGAGCGCTTCCGCCGCTTCCGTCATGCGTTGCCGGAACTGGTGAACGACATCGTGCGCCGACGCGGCTTCCTGAAGTTGAATTCCGATTACGCCGTTCCGTTCCAGCGCAATCGCGAAATGCTGGCATATTATCACTGCCGCCTCATGGAAGCAGAGCTCGACTACGTGATCTTCGGGCACATTGGCGATGCTCACGTTCACACCAATGTCATGCCAAAGTCGCAGCCTGAATTTGAAGCCGGTCAAGACCTGATGATGGAATTCGCGCGCCACGCCGTCGAGCTAGGCGGCACAGTCTCCGCCGAACACGGTCTGGGCAAGCGCAAGGCGCACCTGCTGGAGCTGCAATACACGCCGGGTCAGATCGAAAGCATGAAACAAGTAAAGCTCCACCTGGACCCGTACTGGCTCCTAGGCCAAGGCAACCTGTTCACTGAAAAATCTGAGGCCACCATAAAATCTGCGGACACCGTAAAATCTGGGGACACTCCGGACTAGCTTTAGAAATCGCTCAACCTATGCCCCGCCGCAGGCGTGTCCCCAGATTCTTTCACAGGCCAACGAGAAACCAGAAACTAGAAACTAGAAACGTGTTATAATAAGCTTTCATGCCCGCCCATCACCATCATCATCGGAAGAAGCGATCGGCGGCCTTCTGACCAAATTCTGAAATGGAAAACAGCCCGCCGATGTCCTGGCGGGCTTTTTTATTGGTATCGGCATATGGATCTCGATTTCAGCAAACTGAACGGCCTGATAACGGCCGTCATTCAAGACCACCAAACCGGCCGCGTCCTGATGGTCGGCTTCATGAACGACGAAGCCTTCCGCCGCACGGTCGAATCCGGCTACGCGACATTTTACAGCCGCTCGCGCAATAAGCTCTGGCTCAAAGGCGAGACCTCCGGGCATCGTCTGGTGGTCAAGGAAATCGCAACCGATTGCGACCGCGACGCCCTGCTCATCAAGGCCGAAGCGATCGGCCCCGGCGTCTGCCACGAAGGCTACCAGAGCTGCTTCTTTCGCCGGTTGCAAGACGGACAATGGGTGGAATCCGAGCCGCGCGCCTACGACCCGGCGGCCGTCTACGGGAGCAACTCGTGAAACTCAAGCTCGGCATTCCCAAGGGGAGTCTTGAAAACGCCACCATCGATCTCTTCCGCCGCGCGGGCTTTAACATCACCACCAGTTCGCGCTCCTACTTTCCAGCCATCGACGACCCCGAAATCGAGTGCATGATGATTCGCGCGCAGGAAATGGCGCGCTACATCGAGGACGGCGTCCTGGATGCCGGCCTCACCGGGCGCGACTGGATCGAAGAGGGCGACGCGCGTGTCCAAACCGTGGCCGACCTCATTTACGCCAAGCAAAGTTTCGGCAAGGTACGCTGGGTGCTCGCTGTTCCCGAATCGTCGCCCTTCCAAAGCGTGAAGGACTTGGAAGGCAAAATCATCGCCACCGAGTTGGTGGCCACCACCAAGCGCTACCTTGCGTCCAACGGCGTAAAGGCCAAAGTCGAATTCAGTTGGGGCGCAACCGAGGTGAAACCGCCGGTGCTGGCCGACGCCATCGTGGAAGTCACCGAAACCGGCTCGTCCTTGCGCGCCAACAAACTGCGCATCATCGAAACGGTTCTCGAATCCAACACCCAGTTGATCGCCAACCTCGACTCCTGGCGCGACGATTGGAAGCGCCGCAAAATCGAAGACATCCGCATGCTGCTCGACGGCGCCATCAACGCGCTCGGCAAGGTGGGGCTCATCCTGAACGTGCGCAAGGAATGCCTCCCGGCGATTCTCGGCATCCTTCCCGCGCTCAAGAAACCCACCATTTCCACGCTCAGCGACGACGACTGGGTGGCCGTTCACACCATTCTCGATGAACTCACCGTGCGCAACATTATTCCGCGGCTCAAGGAAGCCGGAGGGCAGGGAATCGTCGAATATCCGCTGAACAAGATCGTGATGTGATTATGCTGAGAATTCTCCCGCTCGATGACGCCCGGAAATTTGTCACGCGCAAAGCCGTTCGCCTGGCCGAAGCCGAGCAAATCGTCGCGCCGATTCTGGAAGCCGTTCGGAAGCGCGGCGATGAAGCGGTTTTCGAATACGCCCGCAAGTTCGACGGCCTTACGGATCACGACCTGAGCGTTTCCACGCGCGACGCGCATGCTTCGGACGAATTCCTGTCGGCGCTCCAAACAGCGGCGAAGAACATTCGCGAGTATGCCAAAAAGCAGCTCCCTCAAGAAAGCTGGACTAAGTTCCCCGACGGCCGCCGCTTGGGCCAGATCGTGCGGCCGCTGGAATCCATGGGAGCGTACATCCCCGCCGGCCGCTACCCGCTTCCGTCCACGCTGTTGATGACGGTGATCCCAGCCCAAGTGGCCGGCGTCCAAACCATCTGCGTCGCGTCGCCGCACCCCAGCCCCGAAATCCTGGCCACCTGCCGATTCCTGAACATTCCGCGTCTGTTCCGCATCGGCGGCGCGCAGGCCATCGCCGCCTTGGCGTTCGGCACCGCCACCGTCCCCAAGGTTGACCGCATCGTCGGCCCTGGCAACATCTACGTCGCAGTCGCCAAGAAGCTGCTCGCCGGCGAGGTCGGTATCGACTTTGTCGCCGGACCCACCGAAATTGTCATCATCGCCGACCGCGCCGATCCCCGCCACATCGCCGCCGACATGCTCGCGCAAGCCGAGCACGACGTCGAAGCATCCGCCATCCTGCTCACCACGTCGAAAACGCTGGCTGAACAGGTCGCGGCCGAAGTCGCCCGCCAGATTGCCGGCCTGCCCACCGCTCCGGTCGCCTGCGAAGCCATCCGCAATCACAGCGCCATCATCCTCTGTCCCTCGCTCGACGCCGCCGTCGAGGCCTCCAACCGTCTCGCTCCCGAGCATCTCTCGATTTACGACAGAAGCCTGCTGCCCCGCATCCAACACGCTGGAAGCATTTTCATCGGGCCTAACAGCCCGGAAGCAGCCGGCGATTATGCCTCGGGTCCCAATCACGTCCTGCCGACGTCGGGCGCGGCGCGCATGCGCGGCGGTTTATCCGCGGCCGACTTCGTAAAAATCATCTCCGTCCAGGAATTAACGCCCTCCGGCCTGGCCCGGCTTGCACCAGCCGTTACCACCCTGGCGCGCGCCGAAGGACTCGAAGCGCACGCCCGCTCCGTGGAGGTCCGGCTTGCCAAGTAAGAGACTCGATCTGCCGCCCGGGGTGCTCCAGCCACGCGAGGCCGTGCTCAACATGGCGCCTTATTCGCCGCCCACCGGCAACCGCGCGGACAAGTTGCGGCTCGATTTCAATGAGAATACCGTGGGCGCTTCGCCTCGCGTGATCGAATACCTGCGCGAGAACATCACCGAAGCGGGCCTCGCCATTTATCCCGAATACGCCGAAATCAAGCAGGAGCTCGCTGCGTTCTTCGGCGTCGAGCCGGACGATTTCATCCTCACCAACGGAACCGACGAAGCCATCCAGGTGCTGATCAACACCTACGTGGACGATGGCGACGAAGTGCTTCTCCTGCGCCCTTCCTATGCCATGTATCGTTTCTATGCGGAAGTCGCGGGCGCGAGCGTTCGCGAGATTCCCTACCGCAAGGAAAAACTCGCCTTCCCGCTGGACGAGCTGCTGCTCGGCATTCGCCCCGCCACGCGCGCCATCCTGATCGCAAACCCGAATAATCCCACCGGAACCGGCATTTCGCGCGCAGGCATCGAACGCATCCTTGCCAAGGCCAACGGCGCCGCTGTCCTCATCGACGAAGCCTACTACGAATTCTGCGGCGTCACCGCGCTGCCGCTCCTGAACGATTATCCGAATCTCTTCGTGACCCGCACCTTCTCGAAAGTGTACGGAATGGCCGCCATGCGCCTCGGCTGCCTCTTCTCTCAATCCGGCAACGTCGAGTTCCTGCACAAAGCGCAGTCGCCCTACAGCGTAAACACGGTCGCGACACTCGCCGCGCGCGCCGCCATCCAGGACCGAGCCTACATCGAGAAATACGTCACCGAGGCGCTCGCCGCCCGCGAACTGCTGTGCGTGGGTCTGGAACAACTCGGCATCAAATACTACGAGAGCAAGGCGAACTTCGTGCTTTTCGAAGCCGGCGATCGCGCGATCCCGCTTCGCGACGAATTGCGCCGCCGCGGCGTGCTGGTCCGCGACCGCAGCTACGAGATGCCGGGATGTGTCCGCGTGACGGTCGGCACGCGCGATCAAATCCGCCGCTTCCTGTCCGAGCTAACGGAGGTCTGGTGACGCATGCATAGTGTTCTCTTAGACCTGACGAGTCGACGTGGAGCACGCACTCATGCGTGCCACGTTCACACTCGTGTGAACGCTTTTTCAATCAACTCAGGTGTCGACACGAGTGTCGACACGGCACGCAAGAGTGCGTGCGCCACCACCTGGTGAGTAGGGATGAGCAGACCACCTAACAACCAACTCCTGGTCTTCGACATGGACGGCGTCCTGGTAGAAGTCACCGACTCCTACCGTGAAACCATCATCCGCACCGTGGAACACTTCACCCGCCAGCTCATCACGCGCGAACAAATTCAAGACTACAAGAACCAAGGCGGCTGGAACAACGACTTTGCTCTCTCGCAAAAGATTTGCTCCGACTTAGGCGTGAACGTTGACTACCGCACCATTGTCGAGCACTTCAACTGGCTGTTCCTCGACCAGGGCCTGATCCATCGCGAGCGCTGGCTCCCGCGCGACGGCCTGTTGGACCGTTTGAGCGCCAAGTTTGAACTCGCCATCTTTACAGGCCGCAGCATGCTCGAAGCCGAGATCACGCTCGGCCGTGAAAAGGTTCGCGACCGCTTCCTGCTGCTCACTTCCGACGATGTCGAGCAGGGGAAACCCGCCCCCGACGGCCTGCTGAAGATCGCTGCCCTTCGGCCCGAAAAGAAGCTACTGTACGTCGGCGACACCGTGGACGACGCCCGCTGCGCCCGTGCAGCAAACGTGCCATTCATCGGCATCGCGGCGCCGGCCACGCCTCTGCGTGACAAGCTGCTCGACCTGTTCCACAACGAGGGTGCCATCCAAGTGCTGGGAGATATCAATGAGATCGGCTAACATCCGGCGAAATACCAAAGAAACGCAAATCCGCGGGTCGCTGAAGCTGGATGGCCGCGGCACTTACGACATATCCACAGGGATTCGCTTCTTCGATCACATGCTGGAATTGTTCGCCAAACACGGCGGGTTCGATCTGAAGCTGAAAGCCTCCGGCGACCTCGACGTCGACCAGCACCACACCGTCGAAGACACCGGCATCGTGCTCGGACAGCTTGTTTCGAAGGCGCTCGGCAATCGCAAAGGCATCAATCGCGCCGGATACTTCGTGATGCCGATGGATGAAACGCTGGCAGTCGTCGCCATCGATCTGGGCGGACGTTCAGCTCTCGTCTACGAAGACAACGTGAAGGTCCGGCTGGTGGGCGATCTCCAGACCGAGCTAATCGAAGACTTCTTCGGCGGCTTCGTGAATCACGCGGGCGCAAACCTGCATGCCAAAGTGCTCTACGGCCGCTCCAGCCACCACAAGATCGAAGCCATTTTCAAATGCTTCGCGCGCGCATTGCGCTACGCGTGCTCCAAAGATGCGCGGCTCAAGGATCAACTTCCTTCCACAAAAGGACTGCTATGATCACCATCCTCGATTACGGCGCAGGCAACCTCCGCTCGGTTCAGAACACGCTGGCGGAGATCGGCGCGGAATACGAGCTGGTTCAGGACGCCGCTGGGCTCCGCCGCGCCTCCCAGATCGTTCTGCCCGGCGTGGGCCACTTCGGCCAGATGATGCGCGCTCTCGATACGATGCAGGTGCGCGGCGCGCTGCTCGACCGGATCGACGCCGGCGTGCCGTTTCTCGGAATCTGCCTGGGTCTCCAGGCGCTCTTCGAAGCCAGCGAAGAAGCCGCGGACGTGCGCGGCCTCGGAATCTTCAAGGGCGAAATCCGGCGCTTCCCCTCCAACGCGCGTGTTCCCCACATGGGTTGGAACGAAATCGCTCCGCGGCCCGACTCCAAGCTCCTCCGCAACATCCCGCAGCATCCCTATCTGTACTTCGCCCACAGCTACTACGCGCCCCTGAACAACGCCACCGCCGCCACCTGCCAATACATGCTCGACTACACCGCCGTCCTCGAATCCAACAATATCTACGGCGTTCAATTTCACCCCGAGAAATCCGGCCCGCTCGGTCTCCGCATTGTCCGTAATTTCGTGGAGCTCTGACCGATGCTGGCCAAGCGCATCATTCCGTGCCTCGACGTCACCGCCGGACGCGTCGTGAAAGGCGTCAACTTCGTCGGCCTGCGCGATGCCGGCGACCCGGTGGAACTCGCGGAACGCTACAACTCGCAAGGTGCCGACGAGCTGGTCTTCCTGGATATCACGGCCTCGAGCGATGCCCGCGAGATCATGGCCGGCGTGGTGGCACGCACGGCCCGCCAGGTTTTCATCCCGCTGACCGTCGGCGGCGGCATCCGCTCGGTGGCCGATGCGCGCAACATTCTGATGTCCGGCGCCGACAAGGTCAGCGTCAACACCGCCGCGGTTCGCCGCCCGGCGCTGATTACCGAATTGAGCGAAGAATTCGGCGCGCAGGCCGTCGTGCTCGCCATCGATGCCCGCAAGAATGACCACGGAAAGTGGAACGTCATCACCCGCGGCGGGCGCGACGACGAAGGCATCGACGCAGTCGAATGGGCTAGCCGGGGCGAATCGTTGGGCGCCGGCGAAATCCTGCTCACCTCCATGGACACCGACGGCGTGCAGCGTGGTTTCGATTGCGATCTGACCCGCGCCGTCTCGCGAGCGACGCACATTCCGGTCATCGCCTCCGGCGGAGCAGGGAAGCCCGAAGATTTCGAGCGCGTCCTGACTGAAGGCGAAGCCGACGCGGCCCTGGCCGCCTCCATCTTTCACTACGGAACCTACACCGTCGGCGACCTAAAGGAGTTCCTTGAACAACACAACGTTCCAGTGAGGCCGCCGCTGTGATCATTCCCTGCATCGACCTAATGGGCGGTAGGGTCGTCCAGCTTGTACAAGGCCGGGAAAAGGTGCTCGAGATGGACAACCCGCTCAAGATGCTAGAAAAGTTCAAAGCCTTCCCCGAAATTCAGGTGATAGATCTCGACGCGGCGATGGGCACGGGCTCGAACGACGCTTTGCTGGAACTGGTGGCCTCGCGCTCCATCGCACGCGTCGGTGGCGGAGTCCGAACCGCCGTCCGCGCCCGAACCCTGATCGATCAGGGCGCGTACCGCGTGATCGTAGGCACGGTTGCGTTCAATCGGCCGGTGCTCAAAGAAATCGCTGACGCCGTGGGCCCCGAGCGACTCATCATCGCGCTCGACTCCAAAGGCGGCAAAGTAGTGGTCAAAGGCTGGCAGGAAGCCACCGCCTTCACGGCCGAACAGGTGCTCCGTCAACTGGAGCCCTACTGCTCCGGCTTCCTGTGCACCTATGTCGACAAGGAAGGCATGCTCGAAGGCACCGACCTGGACTGGTTCCGCCGCCTGCGCAAGATCACAAAGCACGAACTGACCGCCGCGGGCGGCATCACCACGCTAGACGAAATTCGCGAACTGCAAAAGCTAGGCATACACGCCGCCCTAGGCATGGCCATCTACACCGGCCATCTCAACCTGCACGACCTCGCCCAAATGTAGCCCTGTGGAGCACGCACTCGTGCGTGCCACGTCGGCATTCTTGCCGACGCAAGGCGGGACTTACCGGCCTTCTGCAAGCAAATAATCTCGTCGAGTCACTGAAGCCCGGTGCTGCCTAACTCTCGTCTTCAGAAACTCAAGTCCGCCACGCGGCTCCGAACCACCTGCTCTACGAGCGTGGCAATCCCAGTGAATTTCGCCAACAGTTTCGCCGCTCCCTCCGGGCCCAGAGCGCGCACTATCGGATTGGGACTATCCAAGTCCGCATATTTGCTAAGACCCGTCGAGAGGGTTACGTCGTTGCTGTTGGTCCCCAATCCTCGCCGGTTCACGGTGTACGTCACTTTGAGCTTCTTGTACAAGGGAAGCACGTCGGTCTTGACGATGTTCTCGAACTCCGGCATCCTGCCAGGGGCGATACGGACCCGCGTGGACACGATGATCAGAGGCGCAGTATCGATGGGGTTGCTGAGGTCGACAAGGCGTGTGCTCTGGAAACTGTTCTGGCTGAGGGTGCACTTCCGCAATTTCTCGCCCAGCCGCGCGGATGCCGTGGCCCCAAGTGCCTTGGTCACCGGATTGCCCGCATCGAAGTCCGCGAACTTCTCGATCGGCTGGATGGAGACGTACTCGTAGGAGTTGCCGAAGAGTCCCGAGGAATACACCGTTCGGGTTTTTATCCCCGCTTTTTTCAGCGCCGGAACAACTTCGTTTTTCTGAAGATCCACCCACTCAGACACCATGTCGGGCCTTAAGTGCGTGATGGTGACTCGCGATATGTTCGACTGTGCCAGGCACAGGACGGGAAGACTGAAGGCCAGCGCCGCAACGCTGGCGGAGATTCGCAATGCTAATCGATTGATCATGCTTGGGCCTCCTTTGGCCCGCAACTACAGTTCTGTTCCCGAGGTACGGCAGCGTACCCCTTTCAAAGCTTTGTTATACCGGGGTTTTTAGTATACCTCTTCCTGTGTGGCCCCACCCTGCTGTTTTCCCGAAAACCGCCGATAGCTAGGGGGGGCTGCTTAGTACCAGCCCCGTCCTATGTCCATGTCCGTCTTGCATCTGAAGGATTATGGTCCCCCGTCGCCGCAGCCGGAGATTGCGCCGACGCCAGCCGATTCGGCTGCGAAGCTCAGAAAGCAGCTCCACAACGGCTTTGCGGCGACCATGGCCATCGGCTTGGCGCTCGCCAGTTTATACGTCGGCGGACGCATCGTCAGCGCCCGAAGGGCCCCCCGAATCACTTCCGCTGTCATCCGAGTGGCGTCTATGAGACCGGCCAACGAGCCAGTGGCCCCTTCACTCGTTACTCGAACAGCCAAGCCGAAACCCTCCAATACTTCACCCGTCTGGAACATCGTCAACCCGCGTCCTGGTGAGCGCTATCTGCAAGTGGCGGCGATCCCGACGCGAACCATCGATCCATTTCTCGCGCAATTGGAGGCGAAAGGATTTCGGCCCGTCATTGCACCTTGTCCCACCGACGGCTTGTATCGTATCCTGCTCGGCCCTTATTCCCGTCCGGAGACGCGCGCAGATACGCAAACAGCCCTGGAAGCTGCCGGTTTCCAGACGATGGTGCGCGAGTATTGATCCCGCAAACCGAGCCGCGACCGGCAGGGAGCGCTACCACGATATTACTGTGACGTATATTCGATAACCGCTTGCTGACGCGCGCGGCTCCGTAGCTGAGCCGTGACCGTGAGGGAGCGGTGGCCGTGGAATACGTTAGCGAATTTGACAGGCTGCTACGCCCGCACTCCGAGATGCAGCGCCTTCCGGCAATAATCCAGGCTCCGCTGCATGTGCTCCAACTGCTGGATCTTCAGCGCGTCCATATAACGCTCGCGCAATTCATTCACATCCGCGGTGATGTGCGGCTTGTCATATGGACGCCCGCGCTTGGCCAGCGCGACAAAACGCGCCAGGTCCCGCGACCCCGCCCTCCGAAACCACTTGCTCCAGAATTCCTGCGAGTAGACCGGAATCACCACCGGCGGCCGCGCCGTGATGGGCTTGCAGTAAATGTGGACAGGCGGCAGAATCTCCGCAGCCCGCGCCACCAAAGCTTTGAAATCCACCGTGCCCTCGCCCAGCGGCACCCACTGCACGGCGATGCCGTCCGCCTGTTCGTAAACAACCGAATCGCGCAAGTGGAATGAGACAGCGTACGGCCCCAGCTCTTCCACCGTGGTGAGCGGATCCTCGGCCACGAAGACCGGATTGCCCGTATCGAGATACGATCCGACAAACTCCTTGCCCGCGGTCTCGATGAGCTGCCGCGTCTGCCAGGCCTGCAAGTCCTTGTGGTTCTCAATCCCGATCTTCAGCCCCGCGTCCATCGCCTGGCTCCGAACCTCGCGCAGGATCTTGACCGCCGTTTCGATATGCGGCTCCACGGGACCGTTGTCCGGCATGCTGTACCGGTCGCCCGCCAGCAGCGCCCGCACAATCGTCGACCCCATCGCCGCCGCCCTCTCGATGTTCTTGCGCAGCGTCGCCACCGACTGCGGAATCCGGTCCGGCGTCTTCGGCAGAATCCCGCCGCCACCGGTCTCCAGATGCAAACCCAGATCTTTCGACCACGCCCGCACTTCGGCCCAGTGCTTCGGATCCATAACGCCAGGATCGAGCGAGTCTTGCAGAAAGATCGCATCCAGACGCTGCGCGCTCGAATAATCCAACAACTGCCGATCGTTCCAGCGTTGGAAACGCAGGCAATACGTGTTGATCCCCAGCGGCCATTGTCGCGAGGCCGCCGCGGCCGGAAGCGCCAACGCCACAGCGGAACCTAAGAAATTACGCCGGGTCACCCTGACAATCTACCAAAACGTCATACGCTTCGCCGCAAACTGAGCCGCGACCGGATGGGAGCGTTACCACAATGGTCCAGGCGATAAAAGTGGCACAGACTCTGGTCGTTGCTGAAAAAAGCCTGTGCCACTCGCTTCGTAAACTATTGATGTCAGCGTGGCACAGCCATTCGTGGCTGTGTTCGCGGGGCCGATCTGGCTTTTTTCAGCAACGTCTCAAATCAAGCCACCGGCGTTCAAGACTCCGTAGGCTGAAGCCAGCGCCGCGACGATTCTTAGTTGGAGACGTTGTAGGGCGGACCCCCCGGTCCGCGCCGGACGCCCTCGTCCGGCTGGCCGGTACAACGAAGAGGCCGACCAGTGGGTCGGCCGCGGACGAGGGCGTCCGCCCCACAGACTCTTCATCATCTTTCGCGTGCCGCAGGCCGGTCGCGGCTGGTCTGCGCGAAGCCGAACTGTGCCAACGTGGGTTGCTAGAGAAGCGCGATCCTACTCCGCTCCCCGCCGCCGCTGCTGCTGTTGTTGCTGTTGCCGGGTGTTGTTCTCCTTGTCGATCGCCTGCTGCTTCTCGCGATTCAGCTCCCCCATATCCACGCTCTGGTCGAAATCGCCCAGCAGATACTTGCAAAAGTAATCCGCCCGTATCCAGGAGAAATAGTCGTTCACCGGCATGTAGCTGTGCCGCTGTCCCGGCAGCACGATCATGTCGAAGCGTTTGTTGGCCTTGATCAGCGCGTCCACCAGCCGCATCGTGTTCGCCGGATGCACATTGTCGTCGATGTCGCCAGTCGCGAGCAGCAGGCGACCCTTCAGGTTCTTCGCGATCGCCGAATTCTTCTCGATCTCGTACTCGAAATGCACGTTGCCGTCCTTGTCCGCAACCTCTTTGACGCCGTGATGCTTTTCACTCCACGACCGGTTGTAAATGTTGTTCTCGTGGTTCCCCGATTCCGATACGCCCACCTTGAAGAAGTCCGGATAGATCAGCATTGCCGCCGCAGTCATGAATCCGCCGCCCGAATGCCCCCAGATCCCCACCCGGTCGATATCGATGAACGCATGCCGCTCCGCCAGTTGCTCGATGGCAGCCTTCTTGTCCGCCAGGCCGTAGTCGCGCAGGTTCCCGTAGCCGAACGTGTGATACCACTTCGAGCGATGCGGATTGCCGCCGCGATTGCCCACCTCGATGACGATGAACCCGAGCTGCGACAGCATGATATTGGGACTGCGCGGCGTGAACGTCTTGTTGACGCTCTCGGTTTGCGGGCCCGGATAAACGAACGCGATGATCGGGTATTTCTTGTTGGGATCGAAATCGAACGGCTTGTACATCACGCCGTACAGATCCGTGATGCCGTCGTCGGCCTTCACCTTGAACGGCTCTGGAAATTTGTAGCCGGCCTGCATCATCGGAGCGAGGTCCGTCGTCTCCAGCGGGAGCAGCGTGGCGCCCTGCGCATCGTTGAGCACCGACTTCGGCGCGGAGTTGATCCGTGAGCTGTTGTCCACGAAGTAGCGCGCGTCGTCCGCCATGCTGATGCCGTGCGATTCGTCGCCCGCATCCAGCAGCTTCATACCGCTGCCATCCAGGTTCACGCGATACAGGTGGACATAGTAAGGATCTTCGCCATCCTCGCGGCCGTCCGCCGTGATATAGGCCACGCGCGCCTTCTCGTCGATGCCCGAGATGTCCTCGGCGACGTACTCCCCATGGGTGATCTGATTCCTTAAGTTACCGCTTGCATCGTACAGATAATAATGACCCCAACCGTCTCGCTCGGACCAGAAAACCAGCTCGCTTCCATTGCCGGTCACGCGCAGCGGCTTGGAATCGATGTAGGTGTTCATGCGCTCCTGGATCACAGCTTTCACCTCGCCGCTCGCGGTATCCGCGACGCAGATATCCACGCGATGCATGTCGCGGCTGATGCGCGAAAAGTACAGCTTGTCGGACCCCGGACCCGCCCACAACGCCTCAGTCTTCTCATGCTCGCGGGCGCGCGCCGACGGCCGCTCCGTTTCCACTGCGACGGTCTGATCCTGGAACCCGGCGGTCTTCATGAGCGTTCTGGTCTTCGCCGCGATGTTGAAAACTTCCAGGTTGGCTTGCGGCGCGTTCGATTCGCCAGGCATCACGTAGGGATACGATTCGAGCGCCGGGCGCGGGTTCGAAAGCGGATTGATCACCCACAGCTTCGCCACCTTGCGCTGATCCTGCCGCACCACTGCAAACTTCCTGGAATCCTTGGCCCAAAAAATGGCGATGGACGGCACGCGGGCGTTCTTGTCCTGCACCTGCTCGGTATCGGTGCGCTGTTCGGTCTGCTGCTGATCCTGCTGCTCGCGCTCGCGCTCGATGCGGTCCTGATCGTTCGCGCGGCGCGTGTAGCTGAAGTCCTCGATGCCGTCAGTGGTCAATTGCGTTTCGACAATGGTGGGATCATCCGCCTTCTTCTGCGCCTTGGCGTAGTTGGCCGCGTCCAGCATGTACAGGTTGTGATTGCGCGCGAAAACCACGATTTTGTCGTCGGGCGAAACCGAAGCCCAGCGAGGCTTGCGCGGCGGACGCTCGTCGAGCAGCGCAAGTTTTCCGGCCGCAAGGTCGTACTCAAACGTCAGCGTCTTATTGCGGGCGGACGGCGCGCCGGGCGCGTTGGCGTCGCGTCGCTGCTGCGGATCGCCGTCGGGTTGCGTGCTGACGGCCGCTTTCTTTTCGCCTGGGATCACGGCATCACGAGGCACGTCGATATCGAACTGAATCGAGCCTTCGTTCTTGACGAACTTGATGGTGCGGATATTCAAGTGCTGCGAATCGTGCGGGAGTCCCGTGGCCGTCGTCAACAGAGCCGCAAGCTTCGGCGGATCGAAGACCATCGACTTCGTCTTCTTCGCCGGATCGACAACATAGAAGCGGCGCCCGCTGTTGCTCTCGAAGCTGTACCAGAAACGGTCGCCTGTATCCATCCAGTGCGGCGTAACGGAGGTGTCGAAAACCATCTTGCCGACCTTGGCCGGCGTCCAGCGCGCCGCCAGTTCGTAATTGGCCTTGGCGTGCTTCGTCAGGACAGCCGGCGTTGACGGCGGATTATTCGTGGCCGGCACGGTATCGTCGGCGCCGGCCGAAATGGATGCAGCGGCGAGCATGAGCAAGCCTAGAGCGATTCCCAGATTCTTCATAGCAGCAGACTCCTTATTGGCATTACTATATCCCATGCCGGCGAGGCCACGTCCTCGCGGAGTGGGTCATTGGGAGCAACCTCGGTAGCTTGGGCAGGACAGGGCTAAGTGGAGCCGTCACTCCCAGAACGCCGTTGCGACGGAGTTGACCGACCGTGTGTTTGGAATGGCGAAAAACCGGCAAGATGGTTGGGTTCCAGGTGGTCCCCAAGTTCGGACGCAAACTGTGGCATGTCCGGCGGCCACCGGTGTGAAGTGCATTAAGTTTCAGTAAAATAGGGCGAGGCCTTCGAAAATTGAACCAGAAGAGGGACACCGGCGCTTGGCTTGTCGCAGTATACAAGGTCCTCTCGGAGTACAGCACCGACGAACCTGCGCTCGATCCGCTTGAGGCAATTATCAAAGCGGGGCGAGCGGCGGAGTTATTCTCCGCTGTGCGCGCAACCGGGCGGATAGACGGCGACCGATTCGAAATCCATCGCAAGCTGGCGAAGATCAGGCCGTCGGATGCCAGAAGAATTGTCGAGATCACGGAGGAGCAAGGATACCTGGACGTCACGTGGTCGGCCGAAACTACGCGCACCGTCGCCTCGTTGGAGTTTCGGATCAACTCCAATGACTCGGTGCTGGAAGCGGCGGGCGCCTTGTTCGAACGGCTCGATCCGACACCGGTCGCGCTGGCGGTCATCCAGATCCTGCAATGTACGCTGCCGATGCCAAAGACGCAGGACACCGTACGCAACGAGATGGCGGGTCTCAATGAAAAGACTATCAAAGACGCGTTGGAACTGGGTCGCGTTCGGCCTTGTAAGCGTCACTGACGGCACGCTGGCCGGGTCTCCCCTTGTCTTCAATCCGTATGTGTTCGAAGGGGACGCCGTCGACGCCTTCAAAACCTTGGAAGCGCTCAACCCGACGGAGCGCCAGCAGGCGCAAGATATCGCGAACCACGTGTACACGTCTCCGGGCGTTCCGTTGCCGAAGGGAACCGACCCGAAAATGGTCAAGGTGCTGATTAAGGTGGGTGTGATCGACTACTCGAAGATCACCACAACGAACAGCAGCAAAGGCGCGTATTTCCCCACGGCACCAAACGCGTGGGGCGTGCTTGCAAAGACGAGCGGAAGCGGCCCCGAGTTGAGTCAGGATCTCGTGGATGATGCCAAGCTGTTTGTGAACTCGTTGAGATACGGCGAATATTACTCGACCAGTGACAGGGGAAAAATCATCAGCGCATCCTGGATCGTAAATGCTTTGCTGCGCGACGGCGCGATCGGCACGCTACGACCGGCAACCGCTATCGGTGAGGATTATCCGCTCGCATGGTCGCGCGGCATTATCAACGTAGTAGAGTCGCGTGTGTATCCCGGCCGGTACAGCATGGAACTGCTCAAGCGCGACGTCGTCTCGGCCGTCAAGGACGTGATCTCGACGAAGAAGATTCTGCTGACCCCTGACGTACCTTCGCCTGAGGACGTCGAGCGTGCGGGGCGGTTCGTATCGCCGGGCGCGGTGCGCGTCGAGAAAGAGCTGCCTCCCTCCTTGAAGCATCATCACGATGAACTTGTCTTCGCACTGCGGATCATGAAGAAGAAGCGCTAGCCCATGGCTCAAAAAATACCTCGCAAAAAGGCCGAAACGGATAACAGAGATCGGGCCGCTGAAGCGACCGAAAGGCAAAGATCGGGTATCCCGCGGCCGTCGGCCCTGACCGTCGGCGACGATCTTGAATACCGCATCGCACGTCTGCAGATCTTCAGCGGCTTTTTAGTGCGGCGCGGATGTCCCATCTATACGATCGCCGCACTTGATCGCGCAACGGATCTCGACGTCCTTGCGTTCAGGCACTCGGAGATGTTTCGCAGGGAGATGATCGTAACGGAGTGCAAGAGTGGTAACACCGCGCCGCTCGACCGAATCTTCTGGCTAACGGGCGTGCGCAATTACACGGGAGCAACGCAGGCTTTTCTGGTCCGCAAGGGCACAAAGTGGAACATCAAGGACTTCGCGAAAGAGTGCGGCGTGCAGATCCTCGATATGGCGCGCGTGGCCGAGATCGAAACAGCCCTGAAAATCGCCGAGAACGAGTGGCCCGGTGTCTCGGAAAGGGCGTTCTATGAAGGGAACGTAGCGTCGTGGAACAAGGCGCTAAACGCCGAGTCACGGTATTGGGAGCTTTATCAAACGCTCACGTCGGAGGTTCGCTTCGACGACGCCTTCGTCGGATTGAATTATCTGCTGTCGCAGCTGCGCCAGATGACGCGGCAATGGGGCAAGGTGCCCGAGGAAGCGTATTTCCGTTTCCTGCTCTCCGAGTCGATCGCACAGGCTGCGGTGTTCCTGACGCGCATCGCCGAGAAGTCTTTCGATCTGAGCGCGCACGACCGGCACGGCTTCATCAAAAAGGGCATAACATACGGTAATCTGGAGCCGCAGTACGCCGATCGCATACTGAACAGCGCGTACAACATGACGCGCCAGGCGGTGCAACACTACACGCACAAGTTCGTCGACATTGATAAGTCGCTTTTCTCGATGCCAGTGCCGCCGGGCACCGAACAAATTGTCGGCATGGTGGACGACCTGCTGGCGGCCTATCCCTCGTCCCTCACCTTTCCGCAGATCTGCGATCTGATCCTATTCGAGGTATTCACGAAACGGAAGGAGGCACGGGGCTGGCTGCGGAGGATCTTCCCACAATCGGATCTGGCAGCGCGCGTCGAGGCCGTCCGTAAATTCATCGCCGAGCTAGTCGCGATGGGGGCGTGCCCCGGTTATGTGCTCGACGCCGTAGTTACGGCCGGAAAACCGATCACGGCTGACCCGAAGCCAAAGACGCAGGAAGCGCCGGCGGCCGCTCCTGCCGCTGAGGTGGCGAGGCCCACACCGGCGCAGGCTCCTGCCGAACCAGATACGGCTCGGGAGGCGGCGAGCGGCAACGCCGAGAACAAACCCAAACAGGAAAACCTGAACCTCGCCGACGACGCGTCCACCAAGTCGTCCTGACGAGATTCTGCGCAGCCTTTCAGCTTTGCCTCTAAGTCTTGGGAGTGTAGACGGAAGGGCCTTTGACAAAGCGGCGCTAATGCTAAGCCGTTCTCGCTGCTCGACCCTCATCAGCCACTGAGGGGCTGGCGCGCAATCCACTTGGCCGTATAACGCCCAGCCCATAGATGTGCGCGGGGAGCCGCGGGCCAGCAGTCCGGTTGGAGAAGGCTTCACCTGGCCGCGTAAGTCGCCGGTCCGTTGAAGCGATCGTCTGCATGGAGCAAACTTGCCCAATGCCCGTCCTCGCGTCCGATACACTTTTGGTATGCGGTACTGTTTTTCAATTCTTCTCATTTCAGCTTCCCTCGGCGCCCAGACCACTCTTCAGTTTCATCCCGATGTCGTCACGCAATGCTCCTCATCCGGGCTGGGACGCATGACTGTGTCTTGGAGTTCTCCCGGCACGGATCCGGTGCAGATTCTGGTTGGCCCCAACGGAGTTTCCATGACCGGGCTCGTGCGGCCCACCGGTAGCGCCGACACTGATGAATGGGTCATTGATGGTCTTCTCTTCGTACTGGCCGATGCGACTGGCCAGGAACTCGCCCGCGCTACTGCCCACGTCAAGTGCAACCCATTTCCCGATCCGATCGGAGCGGCGCTCGCCTCTAGCTCGTATTTTCCGTTGCAGGTCGGCGCCGAGTGGGTGTACCGGCTCAACGATCGCGCGCGTACATCAGACTACTTATTGGTGCGAGTCGCTGGCGCGCGCCTCATCGGAGACCAGGCCTGGTATTCAGTCTTGAGCAGTGTCGGCGCGGCGCCGCCCACCGAAGTCCTCTATCGCGCCGATGCGCAAGGGCGCATCTTTATGCTCGATTTTCAGGGCAGGGAAGTACTGTATCTCGACCCGACTCCCAACCCCGACCCCACGGCGGCGCTCAAACTCTTGAACGCGCGCGGCCGCCCGTTCCGCAACGCGCTCGGCAGCTTCGCCGATTCGCTCGCCTACACCACCTTTACTTCGCTTACGCAAGAGACCGGTCTCTTGGTGCGCGGCGTAGGCCGCATCTCCAGCTCCACCATCATGCTCTCCGGTTCCTCGGGTGGTTTTCTCACCGGAGTCGATCTGGTTTACGCCCGCATCGGAGGCAACATCCGCTTCGCGACGCCGGCCATTTCCATGACACTGTCGGCGGAGAGCACGGACCTGGACGTGAGCGGCGGGAAGGTCGCGAACTGCGCGGTCCCCTGCTACTTCGTGGCCTGCGGCATCACTCCAGGCGCCGATCCGCCCGGAACCTACAAGCCTTGCTTCCAAACGCGCGTGCGCCTGGAAAATCTTCCCGTGCAGGATTCGACAACGCTCGACCTGGATCTGCTCGACGCGACTGGCCTCAGCGTCTTCCACACCAGCGCCAGCGTTCCATCCGGCCCAGCCCAGCCGGACTCGATCGTCATCAGCCAGATCAAACTCTACACAGCACCGAACCAGCCCATCCCGCCCGGAAAATACAACATCCAAGCCAAAGCCAAGCTATCCACCGGATCAGACGCGGCAGTAGCAACCATCCCACTGCAAGTTCGCTAGCGTAGCGCACGCACTCGTGCGTGCCGCGTTCACACTCGTGTGAACGCTTGGTTTTCAATCAACGCGGGTGTCGACACGAGTGTCGACACGGCACGCACGAGTGCGTGCGCCACGACTACCCGAGCGCAGCTTACAATGGAAATGCGAAGGCCGGAACATTGTGTCATTGATAAAACATGCTTGGAAGAAACTGCAGGGAGCCGCTGCTGGAGTAGATTTGATTCGCGCCTACGCCGCGCACAAGCGACGTGAGCGCACACGCGAAGACAAGGGCCCCTCGATTCTTCGGCGACTTTCTCGTGGCCGATGATCCTGATGCTGACTAAGCGACTCGCTCTCGCCGCACTCTCCGCCGCGTTGCTTTTGGTCTGCTACTCGTCGACACTGCGCGGAATGTTCGACCAGTGGTACACCGACGAGGACATGGGCCACGGCTTCGTGGTTCCGTTCGTGATCCTGTGGATTATCTGGCGGGAGCGCAAGCGCTGGATGGCGCTTCCCATGGAATCGAGTCTGTGGGGCTTCGCGATCCTCGCCGGCGGCGCGGCATTTCAGTTTATCGCCGCCATCGGCGCGGGACTCTTCGCAAGCTCCGTTGCGTTTCTCATCTCGATGAGCGGCGTCGTGCTCTGCCTCGGGGGTTTCGCCTTGCTGCGCGCCTGGGTATTTCCCTTTCTGGTCGCTCTGTTTATGCTTCCAAAGCTCGCCGTCGTCTACAACCAGGTGACCCTGCCGCTGCAACTGCTCGCCAGCCGGATGGCCGCGGGGATGCTGTCCGCAGCCAGAATCGCAGTGATTCGCGAAGGCAACATTCTGAACGTGGCGGGACACCGGATCTCCGTCGCCGAAGCTTGCAGCGGCATCCGTTATCTGCTCTCGCTCGGTTTCGTAGCGGTCGTGTTTGCCTACCTCGCCGACTCGAAGCCTTGGATGCGCGTGGCGCTGCTGGTCGCCGCCGTACCGGTTGCCATCATTGCCAACGCGATCCGGGTTGCGGCCACGGGACTCATGCCCGCGCTCGACGCCGGTACGCCACATGCCGTGTCCGGCTGGCTCGTTTTTGTGCTGTGCCTGCTACTGCTGATGGCCGCGCGCCAATTGTTCAACGCGGTCTATGCCCGATACCATGCCTGACACACGCCTGATTCTTGTCCCGGTGTTCCTGTTGGCGCAGGCCGTGCTGGTGCATTGGGCGGGGAAGACGGAGCGTCCGCCCGCGCCGCCGGTTCTGGCGCAATTTCCGGATCAAGTTGGCCCCTGGAAGAAGGTGGCTGAAGATCCGATCGCGGCCGACGTGGCCGCCATACTCGGCGCGGACCAAACGTTGAGCCGGACCTATGTCATCCCGTCCGGGCTCACTGCCGCCGGTCTGTTCGTGGCCTGGTTCCAGTCGCAACGCGGCGGCGCCAGCAAGCCGCATTCGCCCAAAGTGTGTCTTCCGGGCTCCGGCTGGCAGCCGGAAGCGACCGGCGAGATGACGCTCGACACCGCAGCCGGCGCGATCGCGATCAACCGCTACGTGGTTGTGAACGGCAAGCAGCGCGCAGTGGTTCTGTACTGGTATCAAACGCCCCGCCGCGCGGTTGCAGGCGAGTGGGCCGCCAAATTCTGGCTGGTTGCCGACGCGCTGCGCGACCATCGCACCGATACATCCCTGGTGCGCGTGACGGTGTGGTCGAGTGAAGGACAGGACCAGGCGGCAACGGCAAGCGCAGCCGGATTCGCGCGCGACTTGTATCCAGCGCTGCGGACTTACCTGCCGCGATAGCTCAGTTCTCCCAGGCGCGCTCCAGCATTCGCGAGTACTCGCCGGAAGAATACAGCTCGAACTCGAAATCCTTCGCGGCCAGTGGCGCGAAGTCGCTATGCTTCTGCTTGACCTCGAACAACTGGTCGGCGTAGCGGTAGTAGTTTCGTACGAACTCGTCCGAGAGCACATCGCGCGCGGGCGCATTCGCGAATATGCATTGCAAGCCCAGCGCGCGCGTGAAAATCGACTTGTAATCCGCAACGCCCCACTTGCGCAGTTTCGCCTGGACGCTTGGCGGCGCATCCTGAACCAGCAGCGCCGCGAAACTTTGAAATACGACGCCGCGCGGCAATCTGTCGCGATTGCGCTCCACCATTTCAAGGCACTGTTCGATCCACCGCGCCAGGTCTTTGCCCACGTAAAACAGCATTCGTAATTCGGAGTACCGGCCATCCAGCAGCGCGCGATCCAGATCTGCGCGCGATAAGTCGCCGGGCGGTAACAGGCCCTGAAGCTTCAAGTTCGCTCGCGAGCTTTCCACCAGTTTGCTCGGGCCGGCGGCGTCCGAAAACGGATGCAGAATCAGAGGCGGAAGCGCGATGCAGGGCGCAGCGTCGAGGACCGCCGCCCCTTCGACGGATAATCTGGGTGCCATATCTGCACCCAGTATGCGATCTTACTTGCGTTCGGTCAGTAGTACCTTGGCTTCAATTGTTTGGTTCCCGCGCAGTACTTTCACAAGTACTTCCTGCCCAGGCTTCTTAGCTCTCAGGGCGTACGTGAAGTCGTACAGGTTCTGGATCTTCTTTCCATCGAATTCGATCAGGACGTCGCCGCCTTGAAGACCGGCCTTGGCGGCCGGCGATCCCGGCCGGATATCGGCGAAGCGAACGCCGTTGGGAAGCTCGGTGAAATCCGGGATGCTTCCGAAATCCGGACCGTAGCCCGATACCTTGCCGGAATGCGAAGCCACCTCGCCGGGCGGCTGCGTCTCGGCGACGCGCACGAATTGCGGGCGCGCCGCGCCGTCCCGCAAATGATCCGCTACGTCCGCGACCAAGTCCAGCAGGCGCACCGCATCCGGTGCGTCGATCTTGTCCCAGGTGTCGCTGGGCTTGTGATAGTCGGCGTGTAATCCGGAAAAGAAGAAGAGCACCGGCACCTGCTTGGTGGTAAAGGAGGTGTGATCGCTGGATCCGTAGCCGGCGCGCTCGGTGACATCCGCCAGGAAATCGTGGCGCGAGCTGGCATCCTTGAGCACCGTGGCGAGGGTGGTACCGGTGCCGACGCCGCCCACGTAGACTTTACTATCTCGCACGCGGCCGATCATATCCATGTTGATCATTGCCACCGCGTTGGCGAGCGGCAGCACTGGATGATTGACGTAGTAGCTCGAGCCCAGCAACCCCAGCTCCTCGCCCGCGAACGTCAGGAACAGGATCCCACGCGCATGTTTCGGCTCGCGCGAAAACCAGCGGGCCAGCTCGAGAACTCCCGCGGTTCCCGACGCATTGTCGTCCGCGCCTGGATGGACCGTGCCCACGAGCGACGGGGCCATGGAAAATTGTTCTCCCAGGCCGAGGTGATCGTAGTGCGCTCCGAGGATCACGTATTCGGCGGTTTCGCCGGGCAGGTATGCGCCGACATTGTGAACCGTCTTCACCTCGCGCCGGATATCGATGTTCAAGTCGAGTTGCAGCGTTGCGGGCAGCGCGGCCGATTGCGGATGCAGATCTTTGTCGATCGAAGCCTGGATGGCCGCGAGATCCTTGCCTGCCAGCGCCAGCCACTTCTGGGCAGTGTCGGCCTTCACCTGCGCGAACTCGATCCCGGCATTCGCCGGTCCCGCGGTGGTTCCGAACTTTTCGAGCTCATCTTTGTCGCTGGGATGCGCGGCGGTGTCGTTGATCATGAGCACCGCCTTCGCGCCGTGCATTTTGGCGTTCACGGCCTTGCTGAAAATCTGGGAGTGCGCCGTGTAAACCTTGCCGTCGAACACGCTCTTATCGTCGAACTCTTGCGGCTCGTGACGGAGCAGCAGCACAATCTTGTCCTTCGCATCCAGGCCCGCGTAATCGTCGTAGTTGTATTCCGGCGCCGTGATGCCGTAGCCGGCAAAAACCACCTCCCCGGATACGTTTCCGTCCGCGGAGAGATTCAGAGGCACGAAGTCCTGCTGGAACTTCAGCGCTTGCTTTCGCTTCCCATTTGCGTAACTCAAGCGGTTCAGTTTGCCCAGGCGCGCGCTGGTAGTGACCTCGAAATCCTGGTAGTAGCTATCGCCCGAGAGAGGCTTCAGATTCATGGAGCGAAACTGCCCGGCAAGGTAGGCGGCGGCCTTCTCCAACTCGGGGGATCCGGTAGCGCGGCCGCGCATATCCGCCGAGGCCAGGAACTTGACGTAACCAAGGTATTCCGTAGTGCTCAGCTCGGCGGCAATCAGTCCGCCGGCTAATGCCAGGAGAAGGGGAACGCGCATCTATTTGCTCAGGGGATTGGGGATTTTGATTTCGCAGCACTTGTCGGCGGCGTTATGGGCGGTCTTCTGATAGTTCAGCTCGCCGTTGATAATCTGCTCCAGATTGGGCCACGGATAATTGCCGACCAGCCGGCGGCCGTTCACGAAGATAGTCGGTGTAGCGTCCACTTTCAGTGCTCGTCCCTCTGCCAGAGACCGCTCGACATCGGCTTCGGCGGCTTTATTATCCATGCATCGTCCGAGCTGCATCCCGTCGAGATCTTTCGCGGTAGCCGCGAACTCCTGCATCTTCGTCTTGAAGTTCTCGTAGGTGATCTCTGCCTGATGCTCGTAAACCCAGTCGTGATATAGCCAGAACGTCGGCGGGTTCTGCTGATAGACGCAACGTCCGGCGATCGCGGCCGGCTTGGCCCAGGGATGAAGCTGTTCGATCGGGAAATCCTTGAAGTAGAGCCGCGCTTGCGTCGGAAAAGCTGTGAGCAGATTCTGGCGCAGAGCCTTGGCCTCGTCCCTGCAGTTGGGACACTGGAAATCGCTGAAGACGACGATGGTCACGGGAGCGCCGGCGGCGCCAAGGCTGGGAGCCAGGTCCGTCTTCAACTTGTCCAGCTCGGACTTGAACGGATTTTGCGTGAGGTCGTAGATGTAGCCGCGCACGATCTTCTGCCCGTCTTTGGTGATGTAGAATGTTTCGTCCTGCGAGCGGCCGGCGTAGGTGAAGTGAACGTCGACCTCTTGAAGGTTGGGAATCTCGGACGGCTTCGGATCGTCGACCTTGACCTGCACTTCCGGGATCACGGCCAGCAGATGCCGCACATAGGTCTCGACCGCGGCTTTATCGAGGCCGGGTTTGGGTTTCTCTTGCGCGGAGAGGATGGAGAGGCAGAGTGCGACGATTAGGGCGATACGCATATAGATGTATTGTAACTTATTGGCCGCGGATGAACGCGAATGAACGCGGATGAGACAGTTCGTTCTATCCGCGTTTATCGGCGTTCATCCGCGGCCTAAAATTCTCCTCGGATGAGGTCCTCATACGTTTCTCTTTTCCGTACCACGCGGTAGTTCGCACCCTCTACCAGGATTTCCGGCGGGCGAGGCCTGGCGTTGTAATTCGATGCTGCCACGAAACCGTAGGCGCCTACCGTGCACACCGCCAGGAAATCGCCTGGCATGACGTTCGCGATCTCGCGATGCTTGGCCAGGAAGTCGCCTGTCTCGCATACCGGGCCTACTACGTCGGCTACGATTGTGCCGGCCTGGCTTTCGCGCAATGGGATGATCTGATGGTGCGCGCGGTATAGCGCCGGCCGCAGGAGATCGTTCATCGCGGCATCCACAATCACGAATTCTTTTTCGCCGTTGTGCTTGCGGTAGAGGACGCGCGTCAGCAGAGCTCCGGCTTCGGCCACGATGGAACGCCCCGGCTCGATCAGGATCTCCAGGCCGCTCCCGGCCGCTCTTTGGCACATTGCCTGAATGTATTCGCGGATGCCCGGCGCTGTTTCGCCCGGCTTGTATGGAACGCCCAGCCCGCCGCCGAGATCCAGCGTGCTGATGGGAATGCCGCGCGCTCGCAGCCGTCGCGCCAGCGCCACCATCTTTTCGAAGACTTGCTCCATCGGCCCGATCTCCAGGATCTGCGAGCCAATGTGACAACTCACGCCCTCAAGCACCAGGTTCTCAAGTGCCTTGGCGCGTTCGTAAACCGATTCGGCCTGCGCGATATCGATGCCGAACTTGTGCTCGCGCAGTCCCGTGGATATGTACGGATGCGTGGACGCGTCGATATCGGGATTGACGCGGACAGCTACACGAGCTTTGAGTCCGCGCCGCGCCGCCAAGGAGTCGATGAGGGCGAGTTCGGGTTCGGACTCGCAATTGAAGCTTCTTATCTTGTGCTCCAGTGCGTAATCGAGTTCCTGCGCTGTCTTCCCCACGCCGGAGAAGATCACGGAGTCTGGGGACGCGCCGGCTTTGAGCACGCGGAAGAGTTCACCGCCAGAGACGATGTCGAATCCCGCGCCTGCGTCGGCCATCAATCTGAGAATCGCCAGGTTGCCGCTCGCCTTCACGGCATAACAGACCTTGTGCGGCACTTCGCCGAAGGCCTGGTCATAAGCGTTGAGCCTCTCAAGAATCGCAGCTTGGGAATAGACGTAGCAGGGCGTGCCTTCGCGCCGGGCGATGTCGGCCAGCGGCACGTCTTCGCAGTAGAGCGTGTGATCGCGGTATTCCATCACCGGACTCGCAGGACAATCATGGTCTGATCGTCGTTCATGGGAGCGCCTGCGCTGAAGCGGTCCAAATCCGCCAGAATTCCGTCCGCAACGGCGTGCACGTCCTTGCCGCACATCCGGCGCAGCGCTCGACCCAAGTGTCCGCGATCGTATTCCTCTTCGCGCACGTTTTGCTGGTCGGTGACTCCGTCGGAGTAGAGCACCATCACGTCGCCCGGTTGCGCGTCGACGATCACTTCCTCATACTCGCGATCGTCCAGCAGACCGGCCGGCACGCCTTCGACTCGCGGTTTGATGATTTCACCCTTGCGGCAGATCATGGGTGGAGCCGCGCCCGCATTCGCCATCACGAATCTGCGACTGAGCCGTTCCCAAACCAGCACCATCATAGTGACGTATTGCGCTTCGACGCTGCGCTCCCGCAGCACGTTGTTCAGGAGCCGCAGCAGCCGCGCGGGACTGCGCAGCCGGTGTGCCAGCGTGCGCAGAAGCCCGCTGACCATTGCGCCGTAGAGCGCCGCCGCCGCGCCCTTGCCGCTGACGTCGCCGAAGGTGAAGACCGCGGTGTCGGAGCCGTGCTCGAAGATATCGTAAACGTCGCCGGTGATCTCGCGGCAGGGGCGGAAGCGGATGGCAATGTCCAGCCCCTCGACTTCCGGCGCTTCGCGCAACAGCAACACCGATTGCAACTGCCGCGCGGCTTTTAGATCCTGCTCCATGCGCTGCTCTCGCTGCGCGAGTTCTTCGTAGAGGCGCGCGTTTTCCACCGAGTTGGCAATCTGCGGCGCGAGCACCGCGAGCAGCCGCGAATTGTCTTCGGTGAAATAGCCCATCTTTTCGCTTTCGAGATCCATGACGCCGACGACTCGATCCTGTACCACCAAGGGCACGGCGATCTCCGAGCGGATGTCCGGGTGCGACGCGATGTAGCGCGGATCGGCCGCGGTGTCCGTGACGCGCACGATCTCGCGCGATTCGGCCGCCGCACCGGTGATACCCTTGCCGAGCGGAATGTTGTCCAGGTTGACGCGCTGATCGTATCGTTCGCTAAAGCGATGCGTGAGCACCTTGCGTTCCGGATCGACCAGCAGAATGCTGAAGGCATCGAATGCGATCAAGGCATGAATGATCTGCGCGATCTTGGTGAGCAGCTCGTCCAGGTCGAGGATGGAGCTGAATTCCTGCGACAGGCTGGACAGCGTTTTCAAGGTGCGGTGTTGGCGATCCACACGCCGGTATAGAGTCGCGTTGTCGATGGCGACAGCCACGCGCGAGGCGATGAGTTGCAGCAGCGACCGATCCTGCTCGCGATAAGCGTTGAGGCGCGTGGATTGCAGGTCGATGACGCCGACCAGCTTGCCGCGAGCCAGCATCGGGACGGCCAATTCGGCGCGCACGGCGTCGAGGGCGGGCAAGTAGCGCGGGTCGGCGCGAACGTCGCCAACCATGACGGGTTGCCGCGTGGCGGCCGCGGCGCCGGTAACGCCTTCGCCTAGCGGAAGCACGAGATTGCGCACCAGGTCTTCGCGGTGGCCGATGGAGTGGCGAATGCGCAGCCCGCGCAGCCGCTCGCTGTAGAGCAGGATGGCGAAGAGATCGTAGGTGATGACTTCCTTTACGATGGCGGCGACGTTGGACATGATGCGGTCGAGGTCCAGCGTTTCGGCGATGGATGTGGAGACTTCGAGGAGAAAGTCCAGGAGTTCGGCGCGTTCCTGGAAGCGGACGATGGATTTGCGAGCGGGGGCGGGCATCAGTAACCGGCCGTCACGGGTTGTTGTTTTCCGGTGCTGGCCGCCTCGACGATCTTGACGCTCGCGCTGGCGCCGATGCGGGTCGCTCCTGCTGCCGCCATTTTTCTCAGATCTTCCAGAGTGCGAATTCCTCCCGATGCTTTTACGCCCATCTCCGGGCCTACCGCCATGCGCATCAGCTCGACATCGTGCGCCGTTGCGCCGGCGGAACCGAATCCCGTGGACGTTTTCACAAAATCCGCTTTCGCCATTTTCGCCAGCATGCTCGCCATAGCCTTTTGGTTGTCGTCGAGCAGCGCGGTTTCGAGAATCACCTTGACGATGGCGCCCGCGCGGTGCGATACATCCACAACGGCGGCGATGTCGGCTTTCACGGCGTCGTAATCGCCGCCCTTCAGCGCACCGACGTTCTGCACCATGTCGATTTCCTGCGCGCCAACGCGCAACGCGGCGGACGCTTCAGCGACCTTGGCTTCGGTGGAGCAGGCGCCCAGCGGGAATCCTACAACGGTGCAAACCTTTACCGGCGATTTCGCGAGTTCCGCCGCCACCACTGGCACCCAATAGGAATTCACGCACACGCTTGCGAAACTGTACTGGCGCGCTTCACAGCAGATCTTGACGACTTCAGCTTTCGTCGCATCCGGGCGGAGCAGTGTGTGGTCGATGAGAGCGGCGATGCTCGGGTCGATGTTGGGTAGCGGATCGCATGCCGACAGCCGGCACGCACCGGCCTGCACGATCTCTTTCGCCTTATGCTCGCAGATCTGGCCGCAGCGTCCGGTGCAAGCGGGGCACGGGGCGTCGGGAGGGTTGGACGGCTCGGGCGCTCGCGGCCTGAACCCGGTGGTGCGGCCGGTGCGCGCGAGGATCTCCTCGCCGATTTGTGCGACCAATCGATCTAGCTCCGCGGCGTCCAATTCTTTATGGCCTTCTCGATTTCGGCGATCTTTTCAAGTCGCGCGGCGTGGCGTCCGCCGCCGAACGGGGTGGTGAGCCAGACGCGCAGAACGTCCTCGGCCTGGCCCGCTGTCAACAGCCGCCCGCCGAGTGTAAGTACATTAGAATCATTATGTTCTCGGCTATTTCGGGCTGAAGCTTTATCATAACACAGCGCCGCCCGAATGCCCGGAAACTTGTTGGCCACGATGGAGGAACCGATGCCCGCGCCGTCGATGATGATGCCGCGCGCCGCCTCGCCGCGAGCGACGATCTCGGCGACCTGCCGCGCGATGTCGGGATAGTCAGCCGGCTTCTCTTCGTGAACGCCGACGTCGTTCACGTGCAGGTCGTGCTCTTCGAGGATCGGCTTCAGCTTTTCTTTCAAAACGAACCCACCGTGGTCCGAGCCAATGGCGACGATGTTTGCGGGCGGCACGGTGGTGTCGATTTGATCCGCTGGGACCTCGACGATTTTGACGCTGCGGTCCTTGGCAAGGTCGCGCGCCGAGGGGGTGATGATTGTGCCGCGCTCGATCTTAAGTTCGCCGGCGGCGGGGACATCAGCCTGCGTGATCAGTTTTTTCACTCTTCGATCAGGATAGCAGGGAGTGAACGAACCTAATGAACGATCGGGTGTTCCAAGCGTTCAATGCGCTCTTCGACGCGTTTGATTTCGGACTTCACCAAGTCCCTCATATCGTCGAAGCGGTTGTTAACATCGTCGAAGCGCCTGTTCACGTCGTCGAAGCGTTTGTTCAGGGAGTCCCGCAGGTCGTCGATGCGGCGATTCTGAAAGAAGATGCCAAGCAGGTAACCACCTACTATCACGGCGACCGGACCCCACTGAGAGAACTGGTTCATGGTGGGCACTGGATTCATTGTAATTGAAAGCTGCGGCCGGTGGTAGCTTGGGCCGTGACGCTAAATGTGCATATCTCGCGACTGAGTGGTGTCGCGCGGTATGTTGTTGGATCCATGGCGGATAGCGTTCTGGATTGGGCTTGGGTGGCGGCAGAATCGTGGTCTGCCGCCCCCGCTTTTCCTCCAAGCGATATTCGGTTATCAGAGATCGCGGCAGGCGCGGAAAAGATGCATGCCCTCACTTGTTGTATAGCAGGAGGGAACTCGAATCCACACACATCGATTCCGGCGGACGGAGGTAAGACGAGTGTTTAGTTGCGAATGGCGATATTTGCATGGTTGTGACCGTTCGCCAGCGCTTCGACGTAACGCTGCCAGGCCGGCGAAAAGTCCATGGTCCTTTGACGGGCTTGGCCCTGTCCTACACTGGGTCATGGACCTGCACGCCATCCCGCTTGAAATTCCTTCGGACGGCAATGTCATCGTTGGGCATAGCCACTTCATCAAGACCGTGGAGGACATTTACGAGGCCATTGTCAACACCGTTCCGCAGATGAAGTTCGGCATCGCGTTCAACGAAGCGTCGGGGGCTTGCCTGACGCGCGTGGACGGCAATGACGATGAGCTGAAGGCTATCGCTACGCGGAACGCTGGCGCGGTCGGAGCCGGGCATTTGTTCGTTGTGGCGCTGCGCGGCGGGTTTCCGATCAATGTCAAGAATCGCATCCTGGAGACTCCGGAGGTTTGCAGCATTTTTTGCGCTACGGCGAATCCGGTTGAGGTGATTGTCGCGCGGACGGAGCAGGGTCGGGGAGTGCTGGGCGTGGTGGATGGGGCTTCACCTAGGGGAGTCGAAACGGAGGCTGATGCTGAGTGGCGGCATGGGTTGTTGCGGAAGATTGGGTATAAGCGGTGATGCCGTTTCTCAGGGCGGAAAAAATTGGGGGACACGCCTGTCGTTGTGAACAGATTCAGCGACTTGTGGAAGTGAGCCCGGAGTGTCCCCCAATTTTTTCAGAAATGCCCGTACTACCAAGCCTTTGTTTCTTCGTGCGCCGCGACGGTTTCTCGTCTCCGGACACGCCGGCTGGAAAGCCGGCGGCAGGCCAGAAGGCCTGCCCCACAAAAACAAGAAACACAGGCAGGAATGCATGTGCCACGCTTCTCCTGTTTTTTTTGATTGCGGCGGCGCACAAGAATCACGCTACGCGGGATTACAAGATGACTGAGATGCCGGGGCCCGCGCGCATCGTTGGGATCGGCGATAGCCATCTGGAAATTACTACGAAGTCGGCCAAGGCGCAGGCTTACTTCGATCAGGGACTCAATCTGCTGCACTGTTTTTGGGATTTCGAGGCGTACCGCGCGTTCAAGGAGGCGGCGCGGCTGGATCCGAACGCGGCCATGGCGTATTGGGGGATCGTGGAAGCGATCTCCGATTATTCAGGAATGGAGGAGATCAAGAAATCGGCGCTGGAGAAGGCCAAGAACCTGATGGACAAGGCGTCCGACCACGAGCAGTATTACATCCGCGCGCAGCAGGCTGAGAAGGAAGACTATCGCGCTGAGATGGAGGCTCTCATCGACAAGTATCCTTCTGACTTCGACGCCAAACTTCTTCTGGCGATCAAGTCGAGCTACGGGTACGACGACAACGACGGGAGGCCGAAAGACGAAACGATCTATGCGCTGATGCTGGTGCAGGATGTGCTGGCGAGCCATCCCAACAGCGCCGCGGCCCACCATTACCGCGTTCATCTGCTGGAGGCGAGCACGCATCCGCGCGACGCGCTCCCGGACGCGGATGCGCTGGCGAAGCTTACGCCGGGTTCGGGACACATGGTGCACATGCCGGGTCATATTTACTATCGGCTGGGCGAGTACGCTCGCGCGCGGCAGTCGTTCCTGGATTCGATGAAGGTGGATGCCGATTACATGCAGCGCGAAAAAGTCGGGCCGCTGGACGATTGGAACTACGCGCACAACTTGAGCTATCTGATCGCGAGCGACGCCGAATCCGGGCGGCTGCGCGAGGCGCTGGAGATGGCCGAGCGTCTGGAAAAACTTCCTGGCAATCCGTTTATCGCGAAGGGATCGCCCATTTACGTCCAGACGGTCGGCGGAACCACGGCTCGTCTGAATTTGCGCTATGGGAACTGGCAGGCGGTGGTGAACCATCCCATCGACCTGGGTCTCGATCCGGCTACGGCGGGCAAGGGTGCGGTTGGGTATCGCGATGGAATCGTGGCTTACGCGCGCGGGATGCTGGCTTTGTCGCAGAAGAATTTCGAGGCCGCGACACACGAGTCGGACGCGCTGGATGCGATCTCGTGGCGGCTGCATGCCGATACTGCTAAGGACGAAGACAAGCCGGACCAGGTGCTGCGGCTGCTGCAAACGGTGTCGCTCGATCTGCGCGGAAACTTGCGTAGTGCGCAGGGCAAACACGACGAAGCGATCGAGTTGCTCGAAAAGGCGGTGGAACAGGAAAAGGAAGTCGGCTACGGCGAGCCGCCGCAATACGGGCGGCCGGAACTCGAGAGCCTGGGTTACGCCTACATCCGGGCAGGGAAGTGGGAACAGGCTCGCAAGGCGTTTCAGGATGAGATGATCACGCGGCCGGCGAGCGGGCATGCGCTCTATGGCATCGCGCAAACGTACGAGCTGGCCGGCGACAAGAAATCCGCCGCGCGAGCTTATGCCGAATTCCTGGCCGCGTGGAAAAATGCCGACGCGGATCTGCCTATGATGGAACATGCCAAATCCACGAGTCGTTAACGGTCTCGACGAACTGCGTGCGCTTACCGGCCAGGAAGCCGGCGCGAGCGATTGGGTGACAGTGACGCAAGCGATGATCGATCAATATGCGGACCTCACCGACGACCATCAATGGATTCATGTGGACGTCGAACGCGCCAAACGCGAGACGCCGTTCGGGTCGACGATCGCGCACGGATTTCTGACGGTGTCGCTGCTGCCTCGGCTCGCGCGCGAGGCCGTGGATGTGCGCGGCGATTTCAAGATGCGCATCAACTATGGGTTCAATCGGCTGCGCTTCGTGTCGCCGGTGCGGGCGGGGGCGAGGGTTCGCGCGCGATTTACGCCGCAGACGGTTACGGAGAATGAGGTCACTTGGCTGGTGACGGTGGATGTGGAGGGGTCGGAGAAACCGGCTATCGTGGCGGAGTGGTTGGGGCGGTTTTATTGAGGCAAAGGCTTATTGGCCGCGAATGAACGCGGATGAACGCGGATAAGACACGCTGCGGTTCAGCTTACCAGTCTCGCAGCTTCCATCTGATGAACTTTTCCTGCATTCGCCGCGAAGTGCTCAACCATGCGGGCCATCCACTTCGAGAGCGCTTTGGCGGCGCAGGATTCCGAACAGATGTGTTCGTATCCGTCTTGATCCGCGAGCGTCTCATCCCACGTCAGGAGCACGAACTGTTCCGCTTCCTGCGGACGCAGCCACCAATGGTTGGTGTCGCCTTTCGGATTCAGGCAATAGTCACACTTGTACGGATTGCGGACCTTCATCGCTTGTTCACCTCATTACAGCCCTGAGCGATCGGCCTCCAGGCCACCGATCCTAGCTTCCAATTGTTAGATGAACACCGGGGCAAAATTGTTACGAGTAGTTAAGGGCGCGAGCGGGCGGCAATGGATTGAATGGGTTGCGGGTCACAGATTGAACCCCTGGTCGTCCTTGATTAGGAAATTTACCAGGAAGTAGGAAACAATCGGCAGTAGTGCGAAGGTGAAACAGATCAGCTGAAATCCTTGTTGTTCAATGATGCGGCCGAGCGGGGCGGAGATGACGAACTGCATGAAGCCGTACGCAAAGATCAGCGAGGCAACGCCGAACGCGGCGCGCCCCGCTCCGTAGATGTCGATGGGCAGCGTGTAGTGATTCGCGCTCCAGGCGCAGATCCAGAAATAGCTCAGCGACATTCCGGCAGTTGCGAGCGCGGGATTCGGCAGCAGCGGAATCGCCATGGTGCCCAGAAGAAAACAGGATGCCAGCAGGCAGGTGCGCTTGCGCGCGGCTACCGGAGTCAGCCCCGCGCGGACCAATCGCCAGGAGATGCTGCCGCCCAGCATCGCGCCCAGGTAGCCGCAGATGGGAATGACCCAGGTGTAGCGCGCCGTATCCTGCGGACTGAGGTGATGGACCAACACCAAGTAGCGCGGGGGCCAATTGGTCCACAGGCTGTAGATGGTCATGCTCAGGAAATTGGCGACGATCAGCGCCCAGAGTTTTGGATCGGCCAGCAAGCCGAAGGAGTGTGTCGATTTCCCGTGAATTTCTTCGACCGCCGGGTGGATGATGCGTGAGGTAATCAGCCAGACCGGTATCCAGGCGAGGCTCAGAAGGCCGACGGCGTAGAAAGTCCAGCGCCAACTGTATTGATAGGCGAAGAAGACCGCGAAGCCCGGCGCGAGGCCGGCGCCCAGGCTCAGGCCGAGTTGTCCCATCGCGGATCCGACGGCGCGTTCCTTGGGGAGCAGATAGAGTCCCACGGCTTTCCCGACCGCTGAAACGCCACTGGCTTCCGCAGCCCCGAGCAAAGCGCGCCAGACCAGAAGCTCGTGCACGCTATGCGACAATCCGGTGCCGATGCTGGCGATGGCCCAGACTGCGACCGATATTGTCGCGCCGCGGTTCAAGCCGACGCGATCGATGAACCAGCCGATGAACAGCGCGCTGACGGCGTACGAGATGGAGAAGACCGAGAGGAGATGCGGATAGTCGGTGGGGCCGAAGGGAAAGTCGGGGCGCGAGCGCCAGATCTCGGCCATGGTGGCGAGCACCTGGCGGTCGAGGTAATTGAGGACGGCGGAAAAAACAAAGATGGTGATCGCGACCCAGCGGCCAGGAAAGAGCGAACGCACTCGGTTGATTGTAGCAGCGGCGTCTTCGACGCCGCCGGTCACTTCGTGACCGCGAATACGAGGAAGTCGAGGAAGGGGCCGCTGCGCGTCCCTGAATTCAAGAAGGTACACCGCTCGCAGGTTACAAATTTTGTATGTAACCCAGGCCTGCCTGAAAGACACCTAACAGTAACGGCATGTTATTCTGTAGCGTGTCTGGCTTCGTTTCATGGGTTACCGGACGTATCTCATTGCTGCAACGGCGGCTTTCTTGTTGATCGGCGAAATCCACGCCTACCAGAAACCTTTCCTGGCGTACCCTGCCATCGAGGAACCATCCGATGTTTGAATTTCTTTTCAAATACCCGCCCACGGTCTTCTCCAAAGGGACGTTCGTGCTGTTGGGGCAATGGCCGTTGTGGGCGCTGATTGGGACGCTTCTCGTTGCCGCCGCGGGGCTCGGCTGGACCATCTGGCGGCGCCGTCAGGCGATCGCGCCCTCCATGCGAGGGCGTCGCACGGCGGTGGTCTGGCTGCTGGAGACGCTGCTGATCTGCCTGCTACTGTTTCTGCTGTGGCAGCCGGCGCTGAGCATCGCGACGCTGCGGCCGCAGCAGAATATCGTCGCGGTGGTGATCGACGACAGCAAGAGCATGGCGACCGCAGAGAACGGCGTATCGCGCCAGCGGCAGGTGGTGGATACGCTGAGCGGCGGGCTGATCAACAGCCTGCAATCCAAATTTCAAGTGCGGCTGTATCGGCTGGGCGATCACTTGGAGCGAATCGAGAAACTGGAGCAGCTTAATGCGTCGGCGCCCGCTACTCACATCGGCGACAACCTGAAGGAAGTGCTGGCCGACGCCGCTACACTGCCCATCGGCGCGGTTGTGCTGCTGAGCGATGGCGCGGACAATACGGGCGGCATCGATCTGGAAACCATTTCCGAGATCAAGCGGCAGCGCATTCCGATTCATACGGTGGGCTTCGGGCGCGAGCAAATGGCGCAGGACATCGAGGTGACGGACGTGCAGTTGCCGGCGCGGTCGCTGGCGAAGTCCAGGCTGCAGGCGGATATCAGTTTTCACCAGCGCGGATTCGGCGGAGGCAAGGCGCGGCTGGTGGCGCGGGAGAGCGGAAAGGTGCTGGCCACGCGCGACATTACTTTAAAGGCGGATGGCTCGGCGCAGACCGAAACGCTGTTGTTCAACGCGGGCGAGGCAGGCGTGAAGAATGTGGAATTCTCCATCGATCCGCTGCAGGGCGAAGAGAACAAGAACAACAACAAGCAGACGCGCGTTCTGAATGTGGACTCCGCCAAGCCCAGCGTCCTTTATATGGAAGGCGAGCCGCGCTGGGATTACAAATTCCTGCGGCGCGCAGTAGAGGACGACAAGAATGTCGAAGTGGTGGGCATCGTCCGCACGACGCAGAACAAGACCTACACGCAGGTGCCTGAGGGTTCGAGCGTCGGACAAATGAAGGAAGGGTTTCCAACCAAGGTCGAAGATTTGTTCAAGTTCCAGGGTTTAATCCTGGGCAGCGTGGAAGCCAACTACTTCACACCGGCGCAGCAGGAGTTGATCCAGCAATTCGTGGACCGGCGGGGCGGCGGCCTGTTGTTCCTGGGCGGGCGCTCGGCGCTGGCTGACGGCGGCTACGAGAAGCCTCCGTTCGCGGACCTGCTTCCGGTTCATCTGCCTAATCACAAGAACACGTTTCATCGCGATCCGGCGACACCGGAGCTGACATCGGCAGGCCGCGACAGCCTGATTTGCCGCATCGACGAGAATCCGGATTCGAACGTCAACCGCTGGAAGAAGCTGCCGTACCTGATGAACTATCAGGAGGCGGGAACGCCCAAGCCCGGCGCGCTGGTACTGGCGGACATGACCGTCGCGGGGCACAGAATGCCGTTGCTGATCACGCAAAAATACGGGCGCGGACGCACCGCGGTGTTCGCCACCGGCGGGGATTGGCGCTGGCAGATGTTGCAGCCGCTCGAAGACATGAGCCACGAGATTTTCTGGCGGCAGATGCTACGCTGGCTGGTGAGCGACACGCCCACGCGCGTGGTGGCGTCGACGCCGCGACAGGTGCTGTTGGACAATGGACGCGCGCTGCTGCGCGCAGAAGTGCGCGACACGACTTTCTTGCCCACCAGCGACGCGCAGGTTGAAGCGCGGATCGTCGGGCCCGACGGCGCCGTGCAAACCGTCGAGCTGCATCCCGATCCGCTGGAGCAGGGCACTTATACGGGCGCTTGGGACGCCAGCCGGGAAGGCTCCTACGTTACCGAAATCACGGCGCGGCGCGGGCAACAAGAGCTGGGGCGCGATGTCGTGACGCTGCGGCGTGAAAACGGAGTGGCTGAGAATTTCCACCTGGAGCAGAATCGGGACTTGTTGGAGAAACTGTCGGCGCAAACCGGCGGCCGGTACTATCGTCCGAATGAAGTGGGCCGGTTGGGCAACGATATTTCTTATTCGGACGCCGGCATCACGGTGCGCGAGACCAAGGATCTGTGGGACATGCCGATCGTATTCTTCGCGGCCTTGCTGTTGTGCTGCGCCGAATGGCTGCTGCGCCGGAGATGGGGTGTCGTATGAAGCTGTCAGCACTGTTTCTGATCGCCGGCGCGCTGCATGCCACGACGTTCTACGTCACCGTCGCCGGACTGGGCGGCGAGCCGGAGTACGAACAGCGCTTCACCGCGCAAGCGCAGGAGATCGACAAGCTGGTGCGCGGCGGCCCGGACGCGCGAGTGGAAACGCTGATCGGCCAAAAAGCAACCAAGGCGCAGGTGCAGAGCGTGCTGTCGGCCATCGCCAAAGAAGCCAAGACTACGGACTTGTTCGTACTGATGCTGATCGGGCACGGCAGTTTTGACGGGGTCGATTACAAGATCAATCTTCCGGGCCCGGACTTGTCGGCTGTGGAAATGGGTGCGTTGCTGGATCGAATTCCCGCCACGCGGCAGCTTGTGGTCAACATGACCAGCGCCAGCGGCGGATGCCGGGCGGCGCTGGAGAAGGCGAATCGCGCGATCATCACCGCGACCAAGAGCGGCTCGGAAAAGAACGCGACCATCTTCGCGCGCTATTGGGTGGAAGCGCTGCGCGATCCGGCGGCAGATACGGACAAGAACGAAACGGTCTCCGCGCTCGAAGCGTTCATCTATGCGGAGCAGAAGACTTCGCAGTTTTTCGAGACGCAGAAGCGGCTGGCGACGGAACATCCGACGCTCGAAGACACCGGACAAGGCGATGGCGCGCGGAAACCGTCGCCGGAGAACGGCGAAGGGTTGCTGGCGTCTCAATTTCCGCTGCTGCGGATCGGCGCCGCGCAGGCTGCGGCGAACACGCCCGAAAAAAAAGCACTGCTGGCGAAACGCGAACAACTGGAGCAGAGCATCGACAGGCTGAAGTATCAGAAAGCGGCCATCCCGCCGGATGTCTACAAGCAACAGCTTCAGGGGCTGCTGCTGGAGCTGGCCAAGACCCAGGCGGAGTTGGATAAGTGAAGGTTTTGGCCACGGATGAACACGGATGGACACGGATAAGGCATCTGTGTTTATCCGTGTTCATCCGTGGCCTAATAATCGTGCTACCGCTCAGCGCCCAGACGCTCGAGGAATGCCGCACACTCCGTCATCATGGGCGGCTGTCGGAAGCGCGCGCTTGTTTTGGGCGGCTCGCTAACGGGAACGATCCTTATCTCCGCGCTGAGGGGCTCTGGGGCGTCGAGCAATACCAGGAGGCCAACGAACAATTCCGCGCCTTGGTGAAGCAGTTCCCCAAGAACGCCGACTACAAGGTTCGCTGGGGACGCTTCTTCCTGGAGCGATTCAACAAGGACGAAGCCAAAGCGCTTTTCGAGGAGGCGCTGGAGATTAATAAGGACCATGCGGGCGCAAGCCTCGGGCTGGCGCTTGTCGCGGCGGACGGCTTCAGCAGCGCAGCGAACCATTTCGGCGAGCGGGCCGCGGAACTGGATCCGAAAATGGCGGAGGCGCATGAACTGCTCGCTTATCTGGCGCTCGAAGACAACGACGAAGAACGCGCCGCCAAGGAAGCCGACAAAGCGCTGGGGATTTCCGCGGAGTCGCTGGACGCCATGGCGATTCACGCGACCATCGACTGGCTCAACGATAAGGCAAACTCGCCGTGGGCGGATCGCATCGCGAAGATCAATCCGGTTTACGGCGAAGCCTACTCCACCGGCGGCCACTTTTTCGTGATGAACCGGCGCTACAGGGAGGCAATCCGGAGCTATCGCAAGGCGCTGGAACTGAATCCGGAACTGTGGGAGGCGCGCTCGGAGCTGGGCGTGAACCTGATGCGGCTGGGCGAGGAGAAGGAAGCGCAGCAGCAGCTCGAGCAATGCTACAACGCCGGTTACAAGAACGCCGAGACGGTGAACACGCTGCGGCTGCTGGACAGCTACAAGAATTTCAGTATGTACGAGACCGGCAACACGATTCTTCGGCTGCAGAAAAAAGAAGCCGAGCTTCTGCGTCCTTATATGGAGGCGGAGTTGAAGCGCGCGATCGCGACCTACGAAAAGAAATACCAGGTGAAGCTGAACGTTCCGGTGCAACTGGAGGTCTATCCGGATCATGAAGACTTCGCGGTTCGCACCATGGGAATGCCGGGGCTGGGCGCGCTGGGCGTGACGTTCGGAAGCGTGGTGGCGATGGACAGCCCGTCGGGACGTCCGCCGGGCACATTCCATTGGGCGAGCACGATGTGGCACGAGCTCAGCCACGTTTACGTGCTGCAGGCGACCAATCATCGCGTGCCGCGCTGGTTCACCGAAGGAATGGCGGTTTATGAAGAGACCGCGGTTGCGCCGGATTGGGGCGACCGGCTGGATCCGCACGCGATTCAGGCCATTCACGACAAGAAATTGCTGCCGCTGGCGCAATTGGATCGCGGCTTTGTGCGGCCCAGCTATCCGATGCAGGTGATCGTGTCCTACTTCCAGGCCGGCAAGATTTGCAGTTACATCGCGGAGAAGTGGGGCTACTCGAAGCTGCTGGACATGATGCATTCCTACGCGAAACTCGAGTCCACGCCGGACGTCGTCCGCCACAATCTGGGACTTTCGACGGAAGAATTCGACAAGCAGTTTCTGGCGTGGCTCGACGCGCAGACGAAGACGACGGTGGAACACTTCGCCGAATGGCGAAAGCGGCTGACCGCGTTGGTGGACGATCTGCGCGCCAAGAAATACGACGAAACCATCCGCGAGGGCGACGCGATCCGCGATTTTTATCCGGACTATGTGGAAGCGGGCAGCGTCTATGAATTGATGGCGGACGCCTATCTGGCCAAAGGCGACAAGGCCGCGGCGCGCAAGGAACTGGAGAAGTATAGCGCGGTCGGAGGCCGCAGCCCGCTATTGATCAAGCGGCTGGCCACTCTCGAGGAGGAGACTGGCGACGCGAAGAAAGCGGCGGCCACCCTGAATCGTCTAAACTACATTTATCCGGAAGACCAGGAATTGCACAAGCGATTGGGCGATTTGTGGCTCGATCAAGATAACGTACAGGGCGCCATCCGCGAGTACCAGGCTGTACTCGCTTTGAAGCCGCTGGATCAGGCAGCGTCGCATTACCAACTGGCCAGGGCGTATCGTATGGCGAAGCGGATGGACGAGGCTCGCGATCAGGTAATACAGTCTTTGGAAGCCGCTCCGGGTTATAAGCCGGCGCAAAGGTTACTCTTGGAAATCTCGAAATAAAATGACACCTACTCTCAGCAGCACAGCCATTGCCGATTCGGCGGAACTGAAGGAACGCATCGACCGTTTCCAGGAGGTCCATTCCGCCATCGTGCGCGAAGTCCACAAGGCGATCGTCGGACAGGACGAGGTGATCGAACAGGTACTGATCTCGCTGTTCGTCGGCGGCCATTGCCTGATCACCGGTCTGCCCGGCACCGCGAAGACTTTGCTGGTTCGCACGCTGGCGCAGACGCTCGGTTTAGTCTTCAAACGCATCCAGTTCACGCCGGACCTGATGCCTGCCGATATGACCGGCACCGACATCATCGAAGAAGACCGGACCACCGGCCACCGCACCTGGACGTTCGTGCCCGGCCCCATTTTTTCCAACGTCCTGCTGGCCGACGAGATCAACCGCACGCCTCCCAAGACTCAATCGGCGCTGCTCGAAGCCATGCAGGAGCTGTCCTGCACGGTCCGCGGCAACCAGTATCAGATCAAGGCGCCGTTCTTCGTGCTGGCGACGCAAAACCCCATCGAGCTGGAAGGAACGTACCCGCTGCCCGAAGCGCAGCTCGACCGTTTTTTGTTCAACACGATACTCGACTATCTGTCCGCCGACGACGAAGTGAAAGTGGTGGATCTGACCACCACGACAGCGGTCGCGCAAGTGGAGACGGTCACGAACGCGCAAGAGATTCTCGATTTCCAGCAATTGGTCCGCATGGTGCCCATCGCCGATACCGTTGCGCGCTATGCCGTGGATCTGGTGCGCGCCACGCGGCCCAACGATGTCACCGCGCCGGAATTCGTGAAGAATTACGTGAACTTCGGCGCCAGCGTGCGCGCGGCCCAATTCGTGGTGCTCGCGTCGAAGGCCCGCGCCCTGTTGCGCAACCGCTATCACGTCGCATACGAAGACATACGCACCCTGGCGGCTCCCATCCTGCGCCATCGCATTCTGCTGAATTTCCACGCGGAATCGGAGCGCCTGGATTCCGACGCGATCCTGAAGCGCCTGCTGGATTGGAAGAAAGAACCTGTCTGAGCCGCGACCGGAAGGGAGTATCTAATGGGCCTGTCTACCAAGATTGCTGAAGACCCGGTAGGGCGGACGCCCTCGTCCGCGGCCGACCCCCTGGTCGGCCTCTTCGTCGCACGGGCCAGCCGGAAGGGGGCGTCCGGCGCGGACCAGGGGGTCCGCCCCACAGCGTCGATGAACGAGAAACTAGAAACGAGAAACTAGAAACGGATGTTGCCATCAACTCCAACCCGGTTCATCGACCCCGCGTTGCTGGCCGGCATCTCGCATCTCGATCTGGTGGCGAAGACCGTAGTTGACGGATTCGTCGCCGGCCTGCACCGTTCTCCCGATTTCGGATTCAGCCAGGAATTCGCCGAGTACCGCGCCTACTCGCCCGGGGACGACCTGCGCCACGTGGATTGGAACGTCTTCGCGCGCACCGAGCGGGCTTATCTGAAGCGCTACCGCGGCGAAACCAACAGCCAGCTGACGATGCTGCTCGACTCGAGCGCATCCATGGGATACAGCTCGCATGGGATCAGCAAACTGGACTACGGGCGGTTCCTGGCCGTCTCACTCGCGTACCTGGCCAATCAGCAGCGCGACGCCGCGGGCGTCATCATCTTTGACGACGACGTCCGCAACTATGTGAAGCCGTCCACGCGGCAGGGCCAGTTCATGCGCGTGGCGCACGCCATTGAAAAAGCCGAGCTGGGTACTCGCACGGATTTCGCGAAACCATTTATCCATTTTCAGGAGTTCCACCATCGCCGGGGCATCGTGGTGGTGATCTCGGATTTCTACGAACAGCCCGAAGTGGTAATTCGGACCGTAGCGCCGCTGAAGTTCCGCGGCAACGATCTGGTGCTGTTTCACGTCCTGGATCCTCAGGAGATCCGTCCCAAACTGAAGGAGCCGGTGCTTTTGGTGGACATGGAAACGAAGGACGCGCTGGAGGTTTCGCCCGAATACGCGCGGGAAGAATACAGCCCCAAGATCGACGCGCACATCGCCGGGCTGAAGAAAAACGCGCAAGCCTCGAACATCGACTACTGCCTGCTGCAGACCGACCGCCCTTTGGACGATGCGCTGCGCGAGTATTTTTTGGTCCGCAAGGGGAGGCTGTAGATGGGCTTCCTGGCGCCCTGGTTCCTGGCGGGAGTCGCGGCCATCGGGCTGCCGTTCTGGATCCATCTGCTGCGCCAGTATCGCAGCACGCCGCATCCGTTCAGCTCCCTGATGTTCTTCGAGCGGCGGACGCAAAGTTCTATCAAGCACCGGAAGCTGCGCTATCTGGTGCTGCTGTCGCTGCGCGTGGCGTTGCTGATTCTGATGGCGCTGGCGTTCGCCAATCCGTTCGTGACTCGCGCTACGTCGAGCCTGGGCGGACGTAAGCTGCTGGTGATCGCGGTGGACAACTCCTTCAGCATGCGCTACGACAATCATCTGGGGCGCGCCAAACAGGAGGCGCGCAAGGCCGTATCGAACCTGCATCAAGGCGAGCGGGGCGAGGTGCTGGCCGTGGGCTCGCACATTCAGTTCCTGACGCAGCCGGTGGAGGACGCGGACCAGCTTCGGGCCGCCATCGAAGCCATCCAACCCTCGGATTCGCGCAGTTCGTACGGAGAATTCGCCAGGGCGCTGCGAACCATGTCGCAGTTGTCGCACATGCCGCTTGAAGTGCATTTCGCGAGCGACATGCAGAAATCGTCCATGCCGCCGGCGTTCGCCGATCTGCGCCTGGGCGGCGAGACCGACCTGATTCTGCATTCGGTCGCCGACACCAAGGAACCCAACTGGATGGTGGAGAGCGTGACCGCGCCGGGCAAGATCTACAATCCGAAAAAAGTGCACGTGCAGGCGGTGATCGCGGGCGTGGGAACCGATGCGTCCAAGCGCACGGTGTCGCTGGTGTTGGACGGCAAGACGCTGGAGAGCAAGTCAGTGGATGTTCCGGCCAGCGGCCGCGCCAGCGTCGAGTTTCTTTCGCTCGAGTCGCCCTATGGCTTCCACAAAGCCGAGATCCGCATCGAGCCGGCCGACTCGCTGCATGAAGACGACCGGTTTCCCTTCGCGGTAGAACGCGCCGATCCGCATCCGGTGCTGTTCCTGCACTCGCCCGGACAACCGCGCGGCGAATTGTACTATCGCGCCGCGCTCGAATCGGTTTCGGAAGCCGGATTCGTGCTCGAGCCGCTGGCCGTGGATCAGGCTGCGAACCAATCGTTCTCCAAGTACGCCTTCGTCGTGCTTTCGGACGTCAATTCGCTGCCGTTGGGCTTGGAGAACAGCCTGCGTACGTATGTCAACGGCGGAGGATCGGTTCTGGTGGCGCTGGGGCCGTCGTCGGCATCCCTTCCGCATGTGCCCGTTTCGGGACAGGCGATTCGTGGATCGAGCTACTCCGGCCGAGAGGGCGACCGCTTCCAGATTGTGGCCGCGGCGGATGCCGAGCATCCCTCGCTGCGCCGCACCAACAAGCTGGATGGCGTCCAGTTTTATCAGGTTATACGCGTAGATCCGGGACAATCCCGGGTGATCGCACGTCTAACCAACCAGGAGCCGGTGTTGCTGGAGCAGCAAATCGGCGAGGGGCGCGTGCTGGTGTTTACATCCACGTTCGACAACGTCTCCAACGATTTCCCGTTGCATGCATCGTTTGTGCCGTTCATCGAAGAAACAGCGCGATACCTGGGCGGCCAGCAGGAACGCTCGACGAATGTAGCAGTGGATTCGCACATAGAGCTGCGCTCGGCGAAAGAGCAGGGAGCTTCGGTGGACGTGATCGATCCGGACGGCAAGCATCCGCTTTCGCTGAAAGAAGCCGCCAGCGCGCAATCCCACCAAGTGGATCGCGAAGGCTTCTATGAGATTCACCGGGCCAACGGTCGTCATGAAATGGTGGCGGTTCACGCCGATCGCCGGGAATCGGACTTGACGCCGATGCCGGCAGACGCGCTGACGTTGTGGCGCAACACCGGCCGCGGCCCCGATACGTCCACGGCGAACGGCGAAGCCGGAGCGCCTGCCAGGCCCTGGAGCCTGTGGCGCTACGCTTTACTATTGGTCCTCTTAGTAGCCATAATCGAATCATTGATAGCCACCAGATACTTGTCGGTAGAGAAGGAAGCCGCATGAGCAGTTGCGGCCTAAGCAAAGGAGCGCAATGAACGCCCTAGACCAACTCAACGCGTATCTACGACGCTTGGAAAGCCGCCTGCGGTTCTCCGCGTTTTCCAAAGGGACCTCGGCCGTTACCATATCGGCCCTGGCAACAACGGTGCTGCTGGTCTGGATCATCAACCGTTACGCATTCTCGCCAGCCAGCCTGCTGACGGCCCGCATTCTGCTGTTTCTGTCCGTCGCCACGGCAATCGCCTTTGGACTTGTGATCCCGCTTCTGCGCTTGAACCGGCGCAATGCTGCGCGCAGCGCCGAACGCAAATTTCCCGCGTTTCAGGAGCGCTTGTTGACACTCGCCGAAAAGCCGGGCGAATCCGATCCGTTTTCGCAACTCCTGGCGGGCGATGCGCTGAAAGTGGCGCAAGCGAGCCAGCCGGAACGCCTGGCTCCAACCGGTCCGATTATTGGGTTCCTGACCTCGGCCGGCCTCGCCGTCGCCGTGCTGCTGTGGCTGATGCTTGCGGGGCCCGGATATCTGCGCTACGGAACATCTTTGCTGTGGGCGGGCGAGCCGAAGAGCGGCACTCACGCGTTTTACGACATTGTTGTCACGCCGGGCGACCGCACCGTGCGCCGGAAATCCGACCAGTTGGTAACCGCGCAGCTTATCGGTTTTGAATCGGCGAAAGTTCGTCTGTTCGCGCAATACAAAGGCGCGTCGAAGTGGGAGCCGGTGGACATGCAGCCTTCGCCCGGCGCATCGAACTACGAGTTTCTCTTTAGCAGCCTGGGGCAGAACGTCGAATACTACGTCGAAGCCGGCGCGGTTCATTCGAAGCACTACAACCTGAAGGTGGTCGATCTGCCGGCGATCAAAAAGATCCGCGTCACGTATCATTACCCGGCGTGGACCGGGATGAAGGACAACGTGGAAGATCCGGGCGGAGATTTGCGCGCGGTGGAAGGCACGGAAGCCGAGGTCGCCATTGAGACCGATCGCCCGCTGGGCAAGGGCGTGCTGATGTTGAGCGACGATCAGCAGCTCGCGCTCAAATCCGGGGAAGGGAATTGGCTCACCGCCCGCGTCCCGATACAGAAGGACGGCATGTACCACGTCGCCGCCATCGAGCAGGGCGAGAACGTGCGCATGAGCGAGGACTTCTTCATCGAGGCGCGCAAGGATTCGCCGCCTACGGTCAAGATTACGCGGCCCGGACGCGATGCCAAAGTCAACCCCATCGAGGAGGTCACCATCGACGTCAGCGCGGAGGACGATTTCGGATTGAATGAAGTCAGCCTGCACTATTCCGTCAATGGGGGCCCCGAAAAAGCGGTGTCGCTGCTGGGTCAAAAAGGACAAAAGAACGCGGACGGCAAGTACGTAATCGCACTGGAAGACTACAAGCTGACTCCGGGCGACCTGGTGAGCGTCTATGCCACAGCGCGCGATGCGCGCAACACATCCAAGACAGACATCTACTTCATCCAAGCCGAGCCCTTCGAGCGGAATTACTCGCAATCGCAACAGGCGGGCGGCGGCGGTGGAGGCGGCGGCGACGACGATCAGAACGGGATTTCGCAACGGCAGAAAGATATCATCGCGGCCACGTGGAACGAATTGAAGAACGGGCAGAAAAATCCCGGCGCGGCCGCCGATGACGCGAAATTCCTGGCGGACCTCGAAGAGAAATTGGGCGCGCAAGCCAAATCGCTCTCCGATCGCGTGAAAGCGCGCCAGCTCGCTAATGCCAGCCCGGAGATTCAGAATTACGTCAAAGACATGGACGAGGCGGCCAAGGCCATGGCTGAGTCAGCGCAAAAGCTGCGGACGCAGAAATGGAACGATGCGCTGCCGTCCGAGCAGAGGGCTTTGCAGAACGCACTGCGCGCGGAAGCCACGTTCCGCGATATTCAGGTCGCATTCGGCAACCGCGGGAATGGCGGCGGAGGCGGCGGGATGGGACGGGATCTTGAAAACCTGGCCGATCTCGAGCTGGACCGCGAGAAGAACCAGTACGAAACGGGCCAGCAATCGGCCAGCGACAACCGCGCCAAGGAAATCGATGCCGCGCTGCAGAAACTAGCTGAACTGGCGCGCCGCCAGCAGGAATTGGCCGCCAAGAAAGATCAGCAACAGCCGTTCCGCCAGCGCTGGGAGCAGGAAATGCTTCGCCGCGAAGCGGAACAACTGCAGCGTCAGATGGAACAGCTCACGCGCGGCGATTCCTCGCAGCAGCAGGCCAATTCACAGCAACAGGGCCAACAGGGCCAGCAAGGGCAACAGGGCCAGAAGGGGCAACAAAGTAACCAGCAGTCGGGACGGCCGCAGAGCGGCAACTCGGGCCGCACCGGTTCGATCGCCGATCCTCGTATGCAGCAGGCCATCGAGCGCCTGCAGAGAGCCACCGAGGACATGCGCAACGCCGAGAAGCAGCAGAACGGCAATCCGGATCAGACGGCCGCCGGACAGCGCCGCGCCGCCGATCGCTTGCAGGAAGCGCGCGACATTTTGAACGGGATGCAGCACCAGAACGCGTCGCAACAGCTCGACGACATGGCCAAGAAGGCCGGTCAACTGGCGGAGCATCAGACCGACTATCAGAATCGTTTGCGTCAAATGTATGCGGGCGCCGACGGTGCGCCGCGCTCTGGCACGCAGCCCGGCCAAAGCGGACAACAGCAGGCCTCTCAAATGGCGGGCGAGAAAGAGCAGATGGCCGACCAGCTCAAGCAGCTCGAGAAGCAGATGGGCGAAGCCGCGCGCAGCATGGCTGGCGCGCAAAATCCGGTCTCAAATAAGCTCCGCGACGCATTATCGGAAGCGCAGCAGAACGAACTGGAGCTGCGCATGCGTAAAGGCGCCGAGTGGCTTCGCCAGGGCCAGGGCATGTACACCTGGGTGCGCGAATCCACGGTGACGATGGGTCTCGACAAACTGCGCGATCAACTGCGCGAGGCGCAAGGGCTCCAGGGACAGCAGGGCAAGGGCGCCGGCGACAAGGGCGAAATCGAAAAGGCTCTGGCGCAGGTCGAGGCGATGCGCAATCGGATGCAGCAGGCCGCAGGGCAGCAACAGGGCCAGCGCGGTCAAACGCGCCCGGGTCAAAGTCAACAGCAAGGTGGCCAGCAGCAGGGGCAGCGTCCGGGTCAGCAGGGGCAGCAGCCAGGTCAACAGGGTGGACAGCAGCAGGGACAGCAGGGGCAGCCAGGTCAACAGAGCGGCCAAGGTCAGCAGTCGCAGGGCGGATCTCAGCCCGGAACCTCAGCCGGTCAACCGCAGGGCGGCAACATCGGACAGGTCGGCGGACTTCATGACGGCGCCCAGTATGGGCCGTATGGCGGTCCCGGCCAGTTGGTTCCGCACAACGGCCAAATCGGGGTGGATCAGGCGTATCGGGAATCGCTGCGCGATATGAATCAACTCCGCGAGTTCATGCGCACGCATCCCGAGTTCGCCAACGACATGTTGCAGCTCATGCACGCGCTGAATCCGGCCTACGTGAACGATGCCGAGCTTTCGCAACGGATCGGCCGCGAGGTGCTCCCGCAAATGGAACGCCTGGAACTGCAGCTACGGCGCAAGCTGGATGAGCAGAATGCCGAGCAGGTTCGCAGCGCCGGTTCGGAACGGGTGCCGCCAGGGTACTCGGAAGCGATTGCAGAATACTTTCGGAAGTTGAGTAAGGGGAAGTAGCGGCGGGGAGGAATCCAAGAATTCAAGGAATGCGCAGTTGCGGGTCCCTGACTTCAAGGAAGACTGCGAACGGTCAGGTATATTATGTCATCTGCTGGCGAAACGTGGCGCAGGCTCTCAGCCTGCCGACTCGACACTCGTGTCGAGTCTTGTGCTTGGCCGAGGCAAGAAGCGTCGAGACGAGTCTCGACGCGGCAGCCTAAGAGGCTGCGCCACAGGGGCGAAATCGGTCGCGCTTCTGAGGTAGAGCGTTCCGGCGATCGGACATAAAGTCCTCAGGTACGCCTTCCCGATCGACGAGTTCGAAAAAGCTCTTCCAAGACTTCGGCCGGCGTGACAACACGGTCACGTATTCTGTCTTCTTGGTATTCCTGGTGTTCTTGGCAGCCTTCTATCGATGCGCCGTACTCGGCGAATTCGTGGCATTGATCTGATAGCCCAGTGCCTGAGAAATGATCGTCAGGCCCGTGGTCACACTGAGGCTGTTCGTCTGCACAAATGCGTTCGGGGTCACGGTCACGCTGACGTGAGTCGGACTCAGCACCGCGATCTGCTTTACCGTCACATCGCTCGTTCCGAATCCAACCAGCGTCTGTCCTTGCACGAAGTTCGTGTTCGCACCCGTGATGTCGACGACGGCGTCGGCGCCCGGCGAGAGCGATGACGGCGTTACGGTCAGCGAGGGGATCGGGGCGGAGTCGAACGTGTAAGTGGGCGGGCTCGGTTGGAGGGACAAGGAACTCTGGCCGTCGGAATTGAGCGCTACCACGGTTGCCGTGTAATTGCCCGGCGCCACCGGCGGAAGCACGGTAAGCGTTCCGTCGCCGTTCACGCTTTCCACCAGCCCCGGCAAACCGTCGAAGAGGATGCGCGTGTCGGCAAAGAAAGGAGCGCCGGCAATCAGCAGCGCCTTGTTCCCGTTTGCGTCCAGCGTAGGCGTAATAGAAGCGATGGACGGGGCGCTAGCCTCAACAGCCATGAAAGCCGCGGGAAGCACGTAAAGATCGTTGGTAGTCGAGAACAGCAGGTGTTTCGGTCCGGGACCGGTGCCCAGGTTCAGCAGCGCGTAGACAGCGATGTACGGCGTGGGCGGAGGATACGCTTGCAGATCGGTGAGCTTAGCGACCGTTCCCAGCGTGCTCACATTCAGCCCCGGCGTCAACGTATTGTTGGCCGTCAATAGCCCTGCGCCAGAGGCCACCAGCGGCGCCGGTGTCGATGCGCCAACGGTGACGGGCGCCGCGGTCAGATATTGATTGCTTTGATACGAGTATCCGTAAGCGCGCACCGAATGTACCGATTCGACGTTGAGCAAGTTGACCTTGAAGTCGATGCCGGAAGTCACGTTCGCCGCGTAAACGAAAACGCCATGCGCCAGTTGCCAGTCCCTGGTGCTGGAATTTCCAGCATAAAACGCCGCGCCGAAGGCCGTGTAATTGGGCGTAAAGTCTCGGCCGTTCAGATCCTTCGGATAAATGATGTTGTCCGGCGTAGCCTCGCCCTGGAGCGCGGGCGGCAGCGGATGCACGTAAACATAGAACTGCCCCGGAGGAACCCCATTGATCTGATATGTGCCATCCGGGTTGGTCAGCGTGCCGATGGCGGGGCTGGCGGCCGACAGCACAACCACCGACGCCAGGTTAACGCCCGTGCTCGATCCGTTGATCGTTACGCGGCCGCTGATACTGCCCACTGTGGAAAGATAGTTCGGCGCGGGGTAGAGCAGGGAAATCGCCGCGATGTCATCGGCACCCAGCGGCGTCGCTTTGCTGGATGTGCTGGTCACCTGGGTGGACATCACGCTGGAGGTGAGCGTGTGTTGCAGCCCCATGGTATGCCCGAATTCATGCACCAGCGTCACAAAGAACAATTCCGAGAAGCTGGCTCGCTGCAGGCTGCCGATCTGGCTAAAGTCGCGCTGCAGAACAAGCTTGGAGCGCGTGATGGGGATGAACTGACCGCCTGGCCCGACCACCGTGTTGCCTGTGACGGCCGGACCGCCAAGCGCCACCAATCCGGGCGGGATGTCGCTCGAGAACTCAACATCGATGCCGGGCGCCGCCTCGGATGTTCCCGACGTGAACAGCCCGCCGTATGCCAGACGGATCTGCGACGTGGCCACCTGGTTCCAGGCGTCGGCGGCGCTGCGGATCTCGCTTACGATGGCTTGATAGGTGTCGCCCGAGACCAACGAGAACGGAGCGCGGTCCGAAATGAAGAAAGGAACTGTATTGTTTGTGAGCGCGTTCAGGTCGAATTTCTTTACGATTGGATTAAAGGGCGCCGTGCGCCCGCTGAAGGTGACGTAGTAGTAATAGGCGGAGGCGGAACCGGCAAAAACGAAGCCAGCCATGATCAGGGCAGCCAGGCGAGTTGTCCATCGTCCGCTCATTGTCCGCCCTTCGCGCTCAATACTGCTTGGATGCGATTTCGAAGATCGCCCAGCGGCATCTGGATATCGGTGTCCATGACGGGCTGGCCGGTGGCGTTCAGCATTCTTTCCGTCGCCGCCGCCCGGACCACCTGGGGAAACCCGGAATTGGATGTGATCGCGAACAACCCCTGCGACAGCCCGATCACTTGGGTCAGGCCGGACTTGCTGGTCCACAGGAACATCACATAGTCCTGGCCGCTCACCAGCGAGGGAACTCCCGAATAGGTCTGCTGGATACCATTGCTCACTCCTCCCGGAAGTACGATATCCAACTGGCTACCGGGTGTTCCTTTATAAGCTTCCGTGATTTGGATCTGGTAATGGGTCCAGATCAGGGAGCCGTGGAAAGCGGCCTGGGTTTGTTGCTGAACCTTTCCGCGCACGATCAGCGTGGACTTACGGATCATGTCGTCCAGGCTGAGCTGCTGAAGAGTCGAGCCGTGCATCGGCGCTAGTAATGCGGCCGCCAAAACAAAGTTCGACACTCTTGGCATAAGTTCACCAACTTACAAGCAAGTCGTGCTCCAACCCATGTTGTTGAAAGCAAAAGGCGTTCTTGGGGCGAAATGGCGTTCTGTGTATCCCTTCGACACATCCTGCGGGTTCAGGGGACAAACTATCCACGGACGACCAGCAGCGGCGCTTTCAATTTGTGACGTACTGCATTAATTGTAGTCCCGAAGATGATGTCTTTCAAGCCCTTATGCCCGTGAGCTCCCATCACTACAAGGTCCGGTTGCAGCTCTTCGGCATAGTGCACGATGGCGTCGGTCGGGTTGCGGGCATGGCGGACTACCATCTCGACCGGGACCTGCTGGCTCTCGAGTTCACCTGCAATCTCACGCAGATATTGGTGGCCGGCCTCGACCTCGGCGGTGGAGGATAGCGGCCCGAAAACCTGGCTGGTGACGCCCTCCTCAACGTGCAGCAGATACAGCTTGGCGTGCTGCTGTTTGGCGATGGCGGCGGCGTGAGCGATGGCCTCGCGGTCGCGGCTGGTGTGATCGAGCGGAACCAGGATCTTCTGGTACAGCGGGCTGGGGAGATTCGTGGCGACGGCTTTTGGAAGCTCGATGGGGGCGCGGCCGAAGCGGCGCAGCCATTTCGGCAACAGGGGCTGAAAGATGATCCACACAAGTAATAGACTAACGCCAGCCAGAACCGGGACGAGCATCAGTTCCAGCAGGCCCCGGTGCGGGGAATTCGCAAGCCAATCTTCGATGCTGCGGGCCACCAGCCAGATATCCAATGTCAGAATCAAGACTGCGGCGCTCCAGGCCAGCACCTGAAGCCAGACGCGGTTGGCGAACTTGCCCATCCGCTGGCGGTCGCTGGTGAAATGGATCAGCGGAATCACGGCAAACGGCAGTTGCATATTCAGAATCACTTGGCTCAGGATCAGCAACTGATACGTTCCGCGCTCGCCGGCCAAATACACCGTGAAAGCCGCCGGGATGATGGCGATGGTGCGGGTCATCAGGCGCCGCAGCCAGGGGCGCATGCGGAGATTCAGAAATCCTTCCATCACGATCTGTCCGGCCATGGTGCCTGTCAGCGTCGACGATTGGCCGGAGCACAGCAGCGCCACCGCGAATAGCACGCTCGCCATGGCGGTGCCGAGCAATGGCACGAGCAATTGGTTGGCCTGCTGAATTTCGGTCACCACGATGCCGCGACGGAAGAATACGGCCACGGCCAGCACCATGATGGCGGTGTTCACCAGCAGCGCGCCGTTCAGGGCGATAGTCGAGTCGATCAGGTTGAAGCGGCAGGCGATCCGTTTTTCGGACTCGCTCTTGCCGATGCGCCGCGTCTGGACCAGAGCCGAATGCAGGTACAGATTGTGCGGCATCACGGTCGCTCCCAGGATTCCGATCGCAATGTAGAGGTTTCGATTCGAAATATGCGGCACCAGGCCGTGCGTCAATTGCGTGAATACCGGCCAGCCGGCCCAGCAGATCTCGATCAGGAAACAGCCTGCGATGACGGCGATCAGCGACAGGATGAAGCTCTCGATCACCCGGATTCCGAGCCGCGTGAACAACAGCAGCAGCAGCGTGTCGGCGGCGGTAAGCAGCACTCCGGTCAGCAATGGAATACGAAACAGCAAGTTCAGCGCGATGGCTGCGCCCAGCACTTCCGCCAGGTCGCATGCCGCGATTGCGATTTCGCACAGGAACCAGAGCGAGTACGAAATCCCGCGCGGGTAAGTTTCCCGGCAGGCTTGCGCCAGATCGCGTTGGCTCACAATGCCCAGCCGCGCGCTCAACGTCTGCAGCAGGATCGCCATCAGGTTGGACAGCACCAGCACCCAGAGCAACTGATAGCCGAAACGTGCGCCGCCCTCGAGATCGGTGGCCCAGTTGCCGGGATCCATGTAGCCGACGCTCACCAGATAGGCCGGTCCGCCGAAGGCGAACAACCGGCGCCAGAAGGAAAGCTGCGTAGTACTGACGGTTGAGTGCACCTCGGGAAGCGAGGCATTGACTGTGGTTGCCGTAGACAACTTAACTATAGTTTACTGACTTTTCGGGCTGAAAACAACGCCTGAGCCGTTATGACCAGGGTTCGCTAGGTAGCTGGCCGCCGGTATTCGAGCCCCAGACAGCGGCGAAGTTGTTGATCCATGGCGCCCAAGTCAGGTTTCGAAAGCGAACCGAGTTTCCGTACCGCCATGGTCTGCTTGATGGTTCGGAGAATTCCAGTCGCCACGGAAGGGAAGAGCAATCCTGCCGCCCTCCAGTCGGCGATGCGATGGTCTCCATAGAGTCGGCGCTGCACATTGCTCGTGATGGCCGACACGATCATCTCCTCTCGGGCGCGGTGATAGCTGGAAGCGCTCACGACGACGGCCGGCCGGAGCTTCAATCCCGACTCATCCGAGAACACGAAGCCCACCAGCACGACATCACCGCGGTTATTGGCGCTCATATTGGGCGTCTCTCGGGTTGTCCCATAACTCCGCCAGCACAGGATCCGTCTTCGCGGTCAAAGCAAGCGCCTCCTCCCCTTCGCCGCGAAGGTCCTCGCGGAGCCGCTCTTCAATCGCCTCCACCAGGTACTGGCGGACGGTCAAATCACGCTGCGCCGCGGCGAGCCGCAGACGGCGGCGCAGTGTGGGGGACACGTCGACACTGAGGCGTGGCCGTTTTGGCGAACTCACCATGGGTCGAGGCATTGCGTTCTCTCTTGTCCGCAGAGGATGGTAACAGGAATGCACCATGGTGTCAATGGCGCCACGGCGCCAACGCCGGTCCCGTGAAATTCCGCGTGAAGTTCACGGTAAACAGGGCATTGCGATTTCCCTTGCCCCACTCGATCAGCAACTGCGTAATGGATGCAGCCCCGAAGGCAAACAGCCGGCGCCAGAAGGAAAGCTGCGTAGTGCTGACGGTTGAGTGCACCTCGGGAAGCGAGGCATTGACTGTGGTTGCTGGGCACCGGAGCGCGGGCGCGAGTGGTGCAGCGACCCTTCTTGCCTTCCCTGCTCTAATCCCCTTACGCTAACATGCTCAAGCCTCAATCTGGGGGATCGTGTATGCTGAAGGGCCGGAAGAAATCGAAATGTCCTCTTATGGAACGGAGATTGAAAAAGCGGACTTGTTAGGCGAGCGCTTGGTTGGTGGTGCCGTAGAGGCCGCCAGGGTCATCGCGGCAGAGTTGGGCAAGCGCTACAACGTTGGGTTTCGTGACGGCAGTACCGCCTTGCAATTCATCATAGAAGTCATCGTGTTTTATATGCACTTGGTTGATCGCATGGCGTTTGCACATTTCGGTGCGGCCAAGCGTGAGACATTTGGTGACCGGTTTGTCGTGGCCGTTGTCAGAGAAATGGTCCGAGAACTAAGCAAGGACCTTTCGCCTGACGAGTGTGGCCAGACTCTGGGGGACACCTATAACCGACGTCAGATACAGTACGCCAAATACAAGGTTCTGATTGCGAAGAAGGACGATCCGCTGAAAGACACACTCTATTGGGAGTTCAGCAAGATTCTCTTCGGATTCTTAGACGACACCAACCCGGTAACTTTGATGTTCCTCAACATTCTCGTTGCTGATATGGCCAACGTGATGTTGAATGAGGCGTTAGATGTTGAGGAAATTCTGCGGAGTTAGTCACTCGAAAAGGGCGTCAAGAGACGCTATATGCTCGCGTCAATCGTCCGAAAACTCGGCTTGACGTGACGTTCTTGGTCGCCTCTTCAAAGTCGCCAAAGCTGCTTTTGTCTTAGCCAGTTCTTCTTCTGCCGCCACACGATTTTTGTTGTTCAACGCCGTTTCCAACGTCATCATGGCTACAGTGAAGCACGCCACCTGAACATCATTCTTTGGAGGAGCTGTCCCTTCAGGAAGATTGTTGAACAGCCGTTTTGGACCTTCGAGGGAAAGCTCATCCCTAAGAATCCTTGCTTGTTCCCAATCTACCGGCTCTCTTTCGAGAAGTTCACCGATACTTTTCAGTTTTGCTTCGCACTCTTCAAAAGTACTGCTCATCATGTTTCAACTCTATCAGCTTGAACTCAAGAAAGAGTAGGTGTGTATGCCGATCTCCTGCCAACCGAAGTACGTCTGCAAGGGTTAGAAGCATTTGGAGCTTAACTAGGACTGCCACAAGTAACTCCTTCCCTATTAAGCAGTTAGGAGGGTATGACGCTGTTTTGTTTCATGAATCCTCTAACATGGCAATTAGAGGTTATGCAAAGACGCCGCAAGTTCAACCCCCACCGGTTCTTCCACCTGGTCAAGTTCTACGCCATCGAGATCGGGGCCACGATCATCTTCTTGTCCTGGGTAATCAAGGAGGTCGCGAAGGAGGTCGCGCACAACCTTGGCTTCTGACGGCTCCGTGTACCTCCCGTGTACCTCCAACCCACGAATGCCGCGAAAACCGCGTTTCCAGCGTATTGAAAAACAAGGAACTTTTTCGGGCTCAACACCGGGCGCTAGTCCGACCCCCCACCTTCGGTACCAGCGCATCTGTTGTACAGCCGACCGTTCGTCGTCCGGTCTCGCGTTCTGCTGCCGACCCGCGCCCGCACGCCCGACAGCCAAGCCCGCGCGATTCAACGACGAGGGGAGGGCGCACTTTCAAAACCTCCTACCTGATATCCCCACAACGCCTTGACGGGGCATGGCCCCGTCCTACTAGGCTGATTCCAATCAGTGCTGGTGGTTTTCGGCCAGGACGCGCACGGCGTCATGTGGGTTAACTGGTTAAAAACGCGGTAGTTCTGTTGTGGCCAGCAGATTGCCCCTGTAGGCGTAGGTGATGTTGATTATGAAACGAATTCTTCTAACGCTCATTGTAATCGCTGCGCTGCCAATACTGGCACAGGACCAATATCAACAGCCTGCGGCGGAACCCGACGGTCAATACGAGCAGGGGCGCGCCGTAGCGCGCATCAGCATTATCAACGGGGAGGTTTCGGTGCGCCGCGGCGATTCGGGCGATGTGACCGCCGCCGCGTTGAACGCTCCGCTGGTTGCGAACGACAGCCTGCTCACGAGTTCTTCGTCCCGCGCCGAGGTCCAATTGGACTACGCCAATCTGGTGCGCGTGGGCCCGAATTCGGAAGTTCGATTCACCGCACTGGACACGAGGAGTTTCCAGGTACAGGTGGCCGCCGGCACGGTGACGTTCCGGGTTTTGCGGCAAGGCGAGGCACAGGCTGAAGTGGATACGCCCAGCGTCGCCGTTCGTCCGATGGGGCGAGGCACTTATCGCATCAGCGTGCGCGAGGATGGGTCGAGTGAAATCACAGTGCGGGCGGGCGAAGCCGAGATCTACAGCCCGCGCGGCACGGAGCGGCTAACGCCCGGACGCACGATGTTCGCGCGCGGCGCGTCGACGGATCCGGAGTTCCAGGTGGCAGCAGCAATCGGCTTGGACAATTGGGACCGCTGGAACGAGGAGCGCGACCGGTATCTGGAGCGCTCGCGCAGCTACGAACATGTTAGCCGCGACGTCTACGGCGCGGAGGATTTGGATCAATACGGCCAGTGGGTGAATGACCCGAGCTACGGCTCTGTTTGGGCTCCGACGGTGGCAGCGGATTGGGCGCCGTATCGCTCCGGCCGTTGGGTCTGGGAAGACTGGTATGGCTGGACCTGGGTCAGCTACGATCCCTGGGGCTGGGCGCCGTATCACTACGGGCGTTGGTTCCATGGCTCGTATGGCTGGTGCTGGTATCCCGGATCGATCTACGCGCGTCACTACTGGGCGCCCGCGTACGTAGGATTCTTCGGCTGGGGCGGCCATTCCGGATTCTCGTTCGGATTCGGCTTCGGCAATGTCGGCTGGGTGCCATTGGCGCCATTTGAAGGATTCAGCCCTTGGTGGGGACGCGGATTCTATGGCGGATTCCGCAACAATACTTTCGTCAATCGCACGACCATCGTCAACAACATCAACATAAACAATACCTTCCGCAACGCTCGCGTCGCAGGCGCTTCCAGTGGGATCGCGACCGGACAGTTTGGCAGAACGCATCAGTTCCAAGCTTTGAACACAGCTCAAATTCAGCAGGCTGGTCTGGTGCGCGGTGTGGTTCCCGTGTCGCCGGATCGCGCTAGCTTGCGGCTTTCGGATCGCGCCGTGGCCGGGAATTTTCCGCAGAGTCGCGCGCAGAATTTCGCTTCGCATATGCAGTCGCCGCGCGTGGATCGCGTTCCTTTCGAGCAACAGCAGCGCGGGATGCAGCAAATGACGCGCGGCAGTTTCAGCCAGAGTGGAGCGGCGGGAGCAGGGAATTCGAGCTTTGGTGGAAGGGCGGGAGTGAGCGGCGGCGCTGCTACAAGTGGCGCGACGGGTGGATGGCAGCGCTCCGGCGATCGGCCGACCGGGCCGGTAGTGCGCGGAGACGTTGCGCCGAATAACGGCAGGGGCGCGGCCGGATCCCCAGGTCCTGGATCGCAAAGTCATGGATGGAACCGTTTTGGCGAGCCCATACACGGAGCCGGCGGCTCGCAACCTCAGGCGCCTCCGGCCGGCCGGTCCTTCGATGGCGGAGCGGGACGTCCGCAGTCGAATGGCGGGTGGCAGCGCTTCGAGAACACGCGGCCCGGGGGCGGTTCAGTTCCGCAGGGCAATTTCTCGCCGGGCCAGGGATCGCGCGGCGGTAATCAACCTGTGCAAATCAGACCGCCGATGGTTCAGGATCGTGCGCCGAGTTATCAGGCGCCGCGCTATCAGGGGTCGCCAAGCTATCAGCAGACGCCGAGGTATGAGGCGCCTCGCAATTCTGGTGGAGGACAACCGAGTTATCAGGCGCCGCGGTACGAGGCTCCTCGGAGCTACGGCGGCGGACAACCCAGCTATCAGTCACCTCGCAGCTTTGGCGGCGGACAGCCCAGTCAGGCGCCGCGCTATGAAGCTCCTCGCAACTTCGGCGGTGGCGGCGGCGGACAGCCCAGTCAGGCACCGCGCTATGAAGCTCCTCGCAACTTTGGCGGTGGCGGCGGCGGCCAGCCCAGTCAGGCACCTCGCTATGAGGCTCCTCGCAACTTTGGCGGTGGCGGCGGCGGACAGCCCAGTCAGGCACCGCGCTATGAAGCTCCTCGCAACTTTGGCGGTGGCGGCAGTGGCGGCGGCCATAATGCGCCGAACAACGGCGGCGGTGGCGGCGGTGGCAGGAATAATGGTGGAGGTGGCGGCGGCGGCGGTGGCAGAAGTAATAGTGGCGGAGGCGGAGACCCCGGCGGCAGCAATCACGGCGGCCGCCGCTAAAGGCGGGGTAGCGCCTCTCAATTATAACGATTTTCTTCCCTCAGGCCCGCTAAGCACCTCCCAGCGCTTCGGGCCTTCTTTTTTAGTTCTGGCGAGAAGTTTACATAATATGTGTTATCGGTAATTACCATAGCGTGCACTGGCGCTTGCGCTATAAGGTTTGTGATGGCGCGATTCACTCGGCGTGACCTATTGGCTGGCACGGCTGCCGAGCGCCCTCCCTGGGAATAGAATGGTTCGGTCCGGTTGCATTCGCGAGATCGTGCTCCTAGTCGTGCTCTCGATCGTGGCGTACCTCCCGGCCTTACGGCTGCCGTTCATGGCGGACGACTATCAGCTGATTCCGATGGCAAGGAGCGCCGCGGCGTTAGGCTGGCAACCACTGCTCTACAACATCAACCAGCGCACGCGCGCGACCTACATGTTTCTGAGTGCGGCGCTCGACCGCAGCTTCGGATTCCAGGCGGCGCCCTTCCACCTGGCGAGCATACTGCTGCACGCGCTATGCGTCCTGATGTTGTACGCACTGGGCATCTGGCTACCAGTCGGCAGATCCACGGCCTTCTGGGCGGCATGCTTCTTCGCGATCCACGAAGGCCACCAGGAAGCCGTCATGTGGCTGGCCGCGTCGAATGACCTGCTGGTGTTCCTGTTTGGAATGGGAGCGCTCGTGTGCTGGATCAAGTGGCTCGACTCGCAGCGGTGGGCGTGGTACGCCGCTTCCCTGGCTTCATTTCTTGTCGCGGGCCTCTCGAAGGAAAGCTTCCCGGTCTTCGTGCTGCTGATGCTGGCGATCACGCTCTTTGAACGGCGCAAACGTTCGCTGATCCCGGCGCTGCTCGGCCTGTTGCCCTTTCTTGCAATGACGGCCGGTTACGTGACTTTCATGTGGATGACCCGCGTCGGGCGAGGCGCCAATTTCGACGATCGCTTCGTGGTCTCGCGCGCGATGTGGATCCTGGTCGGCGCCAACAGCATCTGGCGGCTGCTTTTCCCGCAAGGCTTGCTCGCCATCGCGGCGCTCTTATGGATCCGCCGCCGCACAGACTCGGTGCGCATTGCGTTCGCTGGCTTATGGATGGTAGCCGGCATATTCCCCCACAGCTTCCTTACCTACATGACTCACGTCGCCAGCCGTCACACGTACCTGGCGAGCGCCGGGCTTGCACTGCTTGTGGGCGCAGCGCTCACACGTCTCGCGAAGAGAATCCCTCGGCTGGTTTTCGCCGCGATGTGCGCCGCGATTCTGTTGACCAACGTGGAAATCATCTGGGTGAAGAAAATGTCGCAGTTCCGCGAGCGGGCTGAACCGACGGAGTTGCTCAAGATGGCAGCTCGCAATGCGGCGGGCCCGATCACGGTGGAATGCACGCCGATTCCAGATCTTGTGGTTTCGAGCGCGCTCTCGGGCGTTGGCTCTAGCGCCGTTTTTCCCAGACCGGAGAATCATAGCGAGCATTGCTTCGCCATTGAATACACCGATCGTAGTTGCTCGGTCGTACGCATAAATCGCACGATCGGGCGCAAGCATGGCGCGTTCTATTAGAATGGGCGGTTGGCAACCATTTATACGCGCGAAGAATTGATCTCTGCGCGCGCGGAGTGGCGGCGCGCCGGCAAAACCGTGGTGTTCACCAACGGCTGCTATGACATTCTGCATCCGGGTCATGTGCGCCTGCTGGAGAATGCTCGCTCACTGGGTGACGTTCTGATTCTGGCGCTGAATACGGACGCGAGTGTGCAACAGCTGAAGGGTCCGACGCGACCGCTCATTTCCGAGGGCGAACGGGCCGACCTTGCAGCGGCGCTCGAAGCTGTGGACGCGGTCACCTTTTTCGATGAAGACACACCGCGCGAGCTCATCGCCGCCGTGCTGCCGGACGTATTGGTGAAGGGCGCTGACTGGTCGCACTTTATCGCGGGGCGCGAAGAAGTGGAAGCGGCGGGCGGCAAGGTGCTGGCTTTGCCGCTGGAACCGGGCTACTCGACGACGAACATCTTGGACGAAGTGCTGGCGCGCGGGAGGTAAGGGACAAAATGTCACAGGCTTCGGGCCGCACTCCCTGGCGCGGAACTCAAATTTGGTATCATACCCTCGGTTAGACAGAAACTCGAATGGAACCCCTCCAATGAAAGCGATCGAGTTGATTGGAGATATCGATGACCAGCATCGATTACAGGTGCGCGTGCCGCAGGAGCTGCCTGCCGGACCGGTACGCTTGATCGTCCTTTTGCCAGAGGAAGATGACGCGGGCGTTGTCTGGGAACACGGGGTTGCCAATCATTGGGCGGACGACTTGCGCGACGCTCGGCAAGACATCTACACACTGGAAGACGGGCAGCCCGTGAATGCAGCCAGGTGACATCTACTTAGCCCAGTTCCCGTTCGGAGACGTCCCCGGAATGAAGCTGCGGCCTGTGTTGTTGCTTACTGGGGCGCTCGGTTCGATTCCCGAAGTCTTAGTGGCGTACATTTCGTCAGTGGTCCCCGCTCAGCTCCTGCCGTCTGACATCCTCGCAGACCCTACGAAACCAGAATTTCGATCCGCGAATTTGAAGACGCCATCGGTTTTGCGCCTCCATAAATTAGCGACCATTCATACGTCGAGTCTCGTCCGCTACCTTGGCGTTATTGATTCCTCGACATCGACCAACGTATGCATCAAGCTGAAACAACTGCTCGGACTGTAGCCCTTGTGTCAGATGACAGGTATGCGAACTCGACGCTTCCACATCGTATTCCGGATGCCAGGGTCGATCTCTACGAAGCGCTACCGCAGCTTTTGCGGAAGTGAATTCCAGAGCTTCATCGTAAACCCGTAGAGAGCTGCGTTCGCGCCCACGACGAGAAATGCGGCAGTCACAATTCCCCAAGTTGGCAAATCGTCAATACGCAAGAAGCTCATCACAGCCCAAATGACGAAGGCTGGTGGACACAGCACGAATATTGTCAATCCCGGCTTCACGTCTGTCGCTACAGTGACAGCCAAGCCCAGCGTAGCTCCCAATGGAGCAGCAGCGATCAGGAACGTTAAAATAGAACTTGAAACCCATTTCTTCCTTCTCGCCGAAGGCTTTGTCTCTCGAGTCGTGACTCATCCTGCCATTCGAGACCTGTTTCAATCGCTCGGCCGCGATGCCGCTTTTCAGGCCGTCGTCAGCCAGCTTATCCGCAATCCGTCCGCGCGGCTCTCGCTTTCCGGTCTCACCACAACGGCAAAGGCGCTCTACATCGTGCTGCTGTGGCAGGCTCTCGACAGAAACCTGATGGTGGTGGTGGATGGGAACAAGGAAGCCGAAACGCTGGGCGAATTGGTGGACACGTTTTTCGATCTGCTGGTCACTTCCGATATTCCGCGGCCGCAAACCATTCCTGCATTGGACGTGCTTCCGGCGCAGCGTCTCTCACCGCACAGCGAGATCAGCGAACAGCGCGCGGTGGGGCTGTGGCGGCTGGCGGCTCGCAAGTCGACGATCACGATCACGCCTGTCGCCTCTGCCCTGCTCCGCACTGAGGCGGCGGAATTTTATCGCCAGCTCACGTTGACGCTGCGAACAGGCGAAGAGATTCCGCTCGAAGATTTGCTGGCGCACCTGGAAAGCATCGGCTACGAGAAGCGCGACCCGGTGGAAATGGTGGGCGAGTACTCGCTGCGCGGCGGGATACTGGACATTTTTCCGGCCGAAGCGTCGAATCCCATCCGTATCGAATTATTCGGCGATCTGATCGAATCCATCCGGCGCTTCGACGTGGAAACACAGCGGTCGGTGATGAAAGTCAGCGAGACTACATTGCTGCCGTTGGTCGAATATCCACGGTCACGCGAATTGTTTGCGGCGCTGGCCGAGCAAGTGGATGTCGCAACCCCCGGCGATCCTTTTCCCGGTTGGGAGTTTATGGCGCCGCTGGTGCGGCCGCGCAAGGATTCGTTGTTCACGCTGGCTGAGAACCCGGTCGTGGTGTTGGACGAACCGGAGCAAATCTCGGCGGCGGCGGACCGCCTGTGGAAATGCCTGGACGACCCGGATCGCCCATTTCCCTGCCCTGCCGATCGGAACTTTTTCACGTGGCCGGAGCTTCAGGAAAGTCTCGCTGCGCGTGCGGAGTTGGTTCTCCGGGAGCTGGAGCTGGGAGACAGTCCAGCCACGGCGTCGCGGCCGTCACTCTCTTTTCATGGCAATGTACAGGCCGCGGTCGCTGAAGCGCGCAACCTGGTGGAGCAAGGTTACCGCGTGGTTTTCTTCGCGCAGTCGCTGGGCGAGCTGGAACGGTTGGCCGATATTTTCCAGGAATACGCGATTCCCTTTCAGCTTGGCCTCGATCCGGCGGATGCGACGCGGCCGTATCTTGCCGAGCGATCCTACGTGGCGGGCGAAGTCGCCAGCACCTACCTGGTCAAAGGACTAGTCCGACGCGGCGTTGTTTTCCCGGAAGCACGCATTGCAGTGGTCGGCTCCGAGGACCTTTTCGAGACGTCGGATCTGATCGCGAAACCGGGCGCCAGCAAAGCGCAACTGGCTGCGTTCACCGCCGACCTGGCCGATCTGAAGCCGGGAGATTACGTGGTGCATGTGACGCACGGCATCGGCAGATTTCTGGGCATTCGCGAGATCGCGCAAGGCGAGAACAAGGGCGACTTCATGCTGCTCGAATACGCGGCCGAGGCGAAGCTGTACGTGCCGCTGACGCGCATGGATCTGGTCCAGAAATATCGCGGCGCAGGCGAAGGAGCGGCGCCGTCGCTCGACCGGCTGGGCGGAGTCACGTGGGAACGCACCAAGTCGCGCGTCAAGGCGAAAATGCGCGATATGGCCGACGAACTGCTGAAGCTCTACGCGCAGCGCCAGATGGCCGAAGGCTTCAGCTTTTCGGCCGACAGCAACTGGCAGCGCGAGTTCGAGGACGCCTTTGAGTTCAGCGAGACCAAGGACCAGCTCGGCGCAATGAAGCACATCAAGAAGGACATGGAGGGCGCGCATCCGATGGACCGGCTGCTGTGCGGCGACGTGGGCTATGGGAAGACCGAAGTCGCGATGCGCGCGGCGTTCAAGGCGCTCGGCGACGGCAAGCAGGTAGCAGTCCTGGCGCCCACCACTGTGCTGACGTTCCAGCATTTCGAAACATTCAAGCGGCGCTTCGCTCCGTTCCCGGTGCACGTCGAGATGCTCAGCCGTTTTCGTGATAAGCGGGAGATCGCGGACGTGCTCACGGGCCTGGCGGAGGGCAAAGTGGACATCGTCATCGGCACGCATCGCCTGCTGTCGAAAGATGTCCAGTTCAAGGATCTCGGCCTTCTAGTTGTGGATGAGGAGCAGCGCTTCGGCGTCCGTCATAAGGAGCGCATCAAGCAGCTCAAGCACAACGTGGACGTGCTGACCATGACCGCCACTCCGATCCCGCGGACGCTGCACATGTCGCTTCTGGGGCTGCGCGATATGTCGGTGATTGAGACGCCGCCGAAGGACCGGCTCTCTATCAACACTGTGGTTGCGCACTTCGATAAGGAGCTGATCCGCACGGCGATCGAGCAGGAGATCGGCCGCGGCGGCCAGGTTTATTTCATACACAACCGCGTGGACAGCATCTGGATGCGGGCGGCGTCGATCCAGGAAGCGCTGCCCAACTGCCGCATCGGGGTCGGTCACGGGCAGATGGGCGAGGCCGACTTGGAGAAGGCGCTGCTCGGCTTCATGCGGCACGAGTACGATGTGTTCGTCTGCACGACCATCGCGGAAAACGGCCTCGACATCCCGCTCGCGAACACCATGATCATCGAGAATGCGGAGCGCTACGGGCTTTCGGAGCTGTATCAGCTTCGCGGGCGCGTGGGGCGTTCCAACCGTCGCGCGTACGCTTATCTGCTGATTCCGCGCGATACCGAGCTGAGCGAGATCGCGCGCAAGCGACTGGCGGCGCTGAAGGAGTTCAGCGATCTAGGCGCAGGTTTCAAGATTGCCGCCCTCGACCTGGAATTGCGCGGCGCGGGCAACATCCTGGGCGGCGAACAGCACGGTCACATCGGAGCGGTCGGCTTCGACATGTATGTGCGGCTGCTCGAGGAGACCGTGCACGAATTGAAGGGCGAAGAAGTGCCGCTCGAAGTTCACTCGACGTTGAACCTGGGCCTCGACATACGCATTCCGGCGGAATATATCGCCGACGAGCACCAACGTCTGCGCGCATACAAACGCATCGCGGACGCAGCGACGCCCGAAGAAGGCGGCGAATTGCTGGCCGAGTTCGAGGACCGCTACGGACCAGCGCCGGAAGCGGTCCATAGCTTGTTGAAATTTTCGGTGCTGAAGAGCGCGGCGCAGAAGCTGGGCATCGAAGCGATCGAGCGGCGGCAGGGCGCGCTGAACGTGAAGTTCCACAAGGAAGCGCGTGTCGATCCGGTCCGGTTAATGGGCCTGGTGACGAAGACGGAGGGCGCGCAGTTTACGCCCGCCGGTGTGCTGCGGCTGCCGTTGGATGGAGCGACGGGGGCGGCGAAGGTTTTGGAGTTGCTCGAAACGAGGCTGGGGGAGTTGGGTGGTGGGTAGTTGGAGGTGGGACCTGCCCTCCCACCTTTCCAGCTACGATGGAACCAAGAAGGGAGAAACTCTCGTGCAAGTGAATGTCCCTCCAGACCTGGAGACGCTCATTAACAAGCGTCTCTCCAGCGGGGGTTACTCAAGCGCTGAAGATGTGTTGCGCCGCGCTCTTGAGGCACAGGACGCCGAGGAGAGCTGGACGGATGAGGAACGTCGCGCCTTATCGTCCCACATCGAGGAAGGTTATCTCCAAGCCGAGCGTGGGGAGCTCATTGATAGCGCTCACGCTCGCCGTGAGATTCAGTCGATGAAGGAGACCTGGCGCGTAGCGCGGCCACCTGGGCGATGAGCGCTTATGTTCTCACGCCTCGCCAAAGCGGATATATTCGAAATCTGGTCTTACATTGAGTACGAAGCCGCCTGGAAAGGCGGCTGCAGCCCGGAAGGGCTGCCCCACAACCGCACCAAAGCGCCGTTCGCATTTGTTCCAGCGCCGTTCGATTCTCCGCCGATGCGTCCGGCCCATGGGTATGTTTTAATAGAGAATAACCCTCGGAAATGGCTACCACGGGATTCAAATTCCGCAGAGACGTACGGGCTTTAGGCCGGCGGGCTCGGGAATGGCGCATGATCGTCAAGGGACTGGCGTCCACGGACCACCCCGTGATGGCGCACATCATCCCCATCCGCCGCTGCAACCTCGCGTGCACCTACTGCAACGAATACGACGATTTCTCGAAGCCTGTGCCGCCCGAGACCATGATCGAGCGGCTGGATCAACTCGCCGGCCTGGGCACCACGATCGTTACATTCAGCGGGGGCGAGCCGTTGCTGCATCCGGAACTGGACCGGCTGATCGCACACGTGCGCAGCCGCGGCATCATCGCCGGAGTCATCACCAACGGTTACCTGTTGACGCCGCAGCGCGTGCAGCAACTGAACGACGCCGGGCTGGATCACATGCAGATCAGCATCGACAACGTGATGCCGGACGACGTTTCGAAGAAGAGCTTGAAGGTGCTCGATAAGAAGCTGCAGATACTGAGGGAGCATGCGCTGTTTCACGTGAACATCAACTCGGTGCTGGGCGGCGGCATTCACAATCCGGAAGACGCGCTGGTGGTTGGAAAGCGGGCGCTGGAACTGGGCTTCACCTCCACGGTCGGGATCATTCACGACGGCGGAGGGCAACTGAAGCCGATCGGCGAGCGGGAACGCGCGGTGTTCCTGACGATGAAGGGGTTCGAGAAGAAGAATTTTTCGCAGATCAATTATTTCCAGAACGACATTGCGAACGGGCGGCCGAGCAACTGGCGCTGCCGCGCGGGCGCACGCTATTTATACGTGTGCGAAGACGGCCTGGTTCACTACTGCTCGCAGCAGCGCGGTTATCCGGCCAAGCCGCTGGCGGGCTACACGGTGGAAGACATCAAGCGCGAGTATCTGACGGAGAAAGGCTGCGCGCCGTTTTGCACCGTATCCTGCGTGCACCAGATTTCCTACATGGACTTCTGGCGCCATCCGCAGACGATCGCGAGCACAGCGCCGGCGGCGGGACAGTTTGTGCAGATCGAAAGCAAAGAGTCCAGCGTCGCGGCGGGAGCGTCGTCGCGGCGTTAGCCGATTGCCAGCGCTTGATCCAGGTCGGCGATGATGTCGTCCACCGCTTCAATTCCCACGCAGAGCCGGATCAGCCCGTCGTGGATACCCATGCGCTCGCGCTGCTTGGGCGCGACGTCGCGATGCGAAGCGATCACCGGGTACAGCACCAAACTGTGCACATCGCCCAGCGACGTGGCGCGGACCACCAGGTTCAGCCGGTCCATGAAGCGGAACATCTCTTCCCTGCCCGCGTCCTTCAGCTCGAATGTGACGATGGCGCCATAGAGGCCTTCGGGCAGCAGGCGGCGAATCACGGCGGCGTCGGGATGCGCGGGATCGGCCAAATAGTGCACTTTGGACACGCGCGGATGCGAGCTGAGCCACGAGGCCACGCGGCAGGCGTTCGCGCAATGCCGCTCCATTCGCAAGGCGAGAGTCTTGATGCCGCGCATGGTGAGATAGCTTTCGAACGGGCCGAGTACCGGTCCGATGGTACGGCACAGGTTGCGGGTGACGGTGTGGTGTTCTTTGTCCGAGACGATGATGCCACCAAGCACGTCGCCATGTCCCGCCAAAAACTTGGTGACGCTGTGAACCACCATGTTGGCGCCGAGTTCCAGCGGGCGCACCAGCAGCGGCGTGGCGAAGGTGTTGTCCACAACCAATGCTGCGCCGGCGGCGTGGGCCAGTTCCGCGATACGGTCCATTTCGCCGACACGCAGCAGCGGATTCGAAACCGTTTCCATCAATATGCAGCCGGGCTTGGCCGTATCGATCTTCTCGCGGACCTTCTCGAGATCGCAAATGTTCACGAAATGCGTTTCGATTCCGATCGGCTCCAGCACCTTGCACAGAAGACTGGTTGTGGCGCCATAAAGCGCGCTGGCGGCGAGAATGGATTTGCGGCGATCGTTCAGCGCGGCGAGCAAAGCGATGTGGATGGCGGTCATGCCGGACGAGCACGCGAGCGCGCCATGGCCGTTCTCGAGCGAAGTCATCAGTTCTTCGAGCGCGGTGTTGGTCGGGTTATCGTAGCGGGAGTAGCAGAAGCCCTCTTCTTCGCGGCCGAGGACGCGGTCAAGTTGCGCAGTGTTTTCGTAGATGTAGCTGGCGGCGGTGTAGATCGGCGTGGTGACGGGGATGAAAGCGCCGGGTTTGGCCGGGTCGCGTTTGCGATCGCCGGCATGGACGGCCTTGGTTTCGATTTTCATTTCCTTTTCCAGCGTGTTCCTTCCTTGGTGTCTTCGAGGATGATCCCGGCGTCCAGCAATTGCGCGCGGATTGCGTCCGAGCGTGCGAAGTCCCGGGCTTTCTTGGCTTGCGCGCGCTCGCCGATCAGGCGTTCCACGTCGGCATCGGAAACACCGGTCTCTTTTCGAGCCGGCTGCAGGACGTCGAATATGCCGTCGAAAGTGCGCAGCAATTCACCCGCCGACGGCGTGTTGCCGGCGCGAAACTCGCCCGAATCCATGGCGGTGTTGGCGTCGCGCACATATTCGAACAGGGCAGCCAGCGCTTCGGCGGTGTTGAGGTCGTCATCCAGAGCGTCCGCGAAGCTCTGCTCGGCCGCGCGCGTTCGCTCCAGAATCTTTTCATTGGTTCCTTCGGGAAATGTTTCCGCTTCCAGACGCAGCTTGAAATTGCGCAACCGGTCGATGGCGGTGGCGGCGGCCTTGAGCCCATCCAGCGTGAAGTTGAGTTTCTTGCGATATGGGACTGAAGCCAGCAGGTAGCGCACTGCCTCCGGCGCGTGTCCCACGGCGAGCAGATCGCGCAGCGTATAAAAGTTGCCCGCCGATTTGGACATCTTTTGCGTCTCGACGTTCAGGAATTCGGCGTGCAGCCAAAAGCGCACGAAGGGCTTCGCCGTGATGGCTTCCGACTGTGCGATTTCGTTTTCGTGGTGCGGGAAGATCAGGTCGACGCCGCCGCAATGAATGTCCAGGGTGTCGCCGAGATACTTCATAGCCATGGCGGAGCACTCGATGTGCCAGCCGGGCCGGCCGGGGCCGATCGCACTGTCCCAAAACGGCTCGCTGTTTTTCGGCGCCTTCCACAAAACGAAATCGCGCGCGTCGGCCTTGTCGTATTCGTCGGTGTCGACACGAGCGCCGGCGCGAATGCCGCTGAAGTCGTTGTGCGACAGCTTGCCGTAGCCGGGGAACTTGGAGATGCGATAGTAGACCGAACCGTCGCTGCGGTACGTGCAGCCGCGAGCATCGAGATCCTGAATCGCGCGGACCATCTCGTTGATGTGCTCTGTGGCCTTCACCAGACGCTCCGGCCGTTGCAGGCGCAGCGCGGCGCTGTCTTCCAGAAACCCTTGGGTGTATTTTTCGGTGTACTCGGCAAGCGATTTGTGCTCAGCGGCGGCGTTGCGGATGATCTTGTCCTCCACGTCGGTGATGTTCATGACGTGATCCAGCTGATAGCCGCGAAACAACAGCCAGCGGCGCAGGATGTCCTCGAAGGTGAAGGTGCGAAAGTTGCCGATGTGCGCGAAATTGTAGACCGTGGGGCCGCAGGTGTACATGCGCACGGTGTTGCCGTGGAGCGGCGCGAAGGGCTCCAGCTGCTGGGACAGAGTGTTGTAGAACCGCAGGGGCATGAGGAGGATAAAACTCCATGGTAGCGTAGGACCGGACTTGGGCTTGCCCTACAACCGCACGCCACGGTCCAGCTTGAATATTTGACGGATTTCGGCGAACACGATAGAGCTGGGCTAGCCGGATTGTCCGGCTAGTGACTAATTCGGACAAGTGGTACGGTGTCAGGTAAGCAGCCCTGGTTCAAGCGGTCCCCCTCGTCACCCCCTGGAGGGAACAGTTTCGCCGAAAGTCACAGTGTCATTGGCGCGTGTCATTAACGCGTGTCGTAGCGCGTTGACTCATGTATCCGAGTGAAGTATCCTGTCAACTACCGCGGAGGTTCTCGTGTCTATCGCCAAGGAGCTTTCTAGACTCGTGCTAGTCGGGCTTGCGATTTCTCGGTTGGCTTGCGCGCAGGCCCCGTTTATCCAAGCGGGAAGCATCGTGAACGGCGCAAGCTTCAGGCCGGCGGCCGCACCGAACACATCTGTCGCGCCTGGGTCTATAGTCTCCATTTTCGGTGTACGACTGGCAACCGAAACGCTTTTTGCGACAGTGCTGCCTCTACCCAACACGATCGGAGGGACCAGCGTGACAATCGGTGGCATCGCGGCGCCGCTGTTTTTTGTGTCCTTGGGTCAGATCAACGCGCAAGTCCCCTGGAATGTCCCCAGCGGGAATCAACCAGTTTTAGTAAAAACGTCCGCTGGATCGAGTTCATCCGTCAACGTAACGGTAACCAACACCGCGCCGGGCATCTTCTCTCTGGCTTCGAATGGCAGCGGCCAAGGTGTGATTCAGAACTTTGTGGCACAAGATAATACGCCTCTGAACGGGCTATCAAACGCGGCATCCTCGGGCGGCATCATCATCATCTATGCAACGGGACTTGGGCCGGTCACCAACTCACCCGCAAGCGGGGAGCCCGGCAGTGCGCAGACGACGGTCAACCATGTGGCCGTGACAGTGGGTGGGAAGAATGCCGTGGTCGACTTTGCCGGTCTGTCGCCGGGCTTTGTCGGCCTGTATCAAATCAACGCACGCGTCCCTCCAGAAACTCCCGAAGGTTGCTTCCTACCCGTAGCGGTAACGGTTGCAGGTCAGATGAGCAACGCCGTGACAGTCTCCAAGGCAGACAGCGGGAACTGCAATACAGCGAACACAGGCACGTTTGCAGTCCGTGCGAACCAATCAATCGGCACCGCCTTGCTGGTTCGGACTGCTACGGTTGGCGCATCGGTCACCGGCACTGTTCAGGGCCGTTTTCTCAAATACCCTGCGAACTTGTTATGGGCTACTTCGGGGACACCGCCGGCGGGGGCGGGGTGCGTAACTGAAATCCGTCGAGGTCTCATTCAAGTGAATCCCCCCGTTGTTCCAGGCGGAAGGCCTCTGTTTACAGACTCTCCAACACTTCTAAGACCTGGCATTCTCACGCTGACGTCCCCGTCAGGAGAAGAAAACCTACTGTTTCGCGATTCTTCCGGCGTCTACGGAACTCTCGGTGATATTTCGATTGGCCCTGGGGTTTGGAAACTCGCCGCCACCGCCAGTGCGGACATAGGCTCATTCAACAGTTCAATGACTATTCCCGCACCTCTGAGCGTAAACAGTTACAGCATAAGTGGCTCCACTCTTAGCCAATCCCAGCCTCTCAGCATCACCTGGACCTCTCCCGATCCGGAAGGTCTCGTGGCCGTGGAGATTCAGTCGAGCGACACCACCCAAGGACTCTTCGGCCTCGCTTTGTGTACGGCTGTTAGCGGAGATGGCCAGATAACCATCGACATAGACACCCTGAGACAGTTGCCAGCGAGCACAGGCGGCAACGCGCAGATCGCGGCATATTTCTCTCCGAATGCAAAGAGAACTGGCATGTTCACTGCGTCTGGGCTCGATTTGGGGATTTTGCTTTATGCCGACATTATCATCTACAAGAATCTGACTATGAATCCCTAGTAGAGTTGGCGGAAGAGAGTCCGGCAATCCAGGGAAACTTGCCCTTCCTCGTGCATCGGTGGTTCGGCGGCACGCTAGAGAACAGTTGTGCGAAACGCCTCAGGTCAGAAAAGGGGGGTAAGACGCGCCTTGGTCTATACGGCCCGACCCACTTGCCCGGCATAACGCGCTGCCCGTAGATTTGACAGTGTTGGTGTTGGTCGCCCTCCCACGCCAGTAAACGAACTTGTCAAGGGAAGTATTAAGCGACGGCAGCGGCGGCCGGAGCGGCTGAGTCGGCGACGTCTTCGTCGATGTTGATCGTCACGTTGCCGAAAGTTCGATTGACCGAAACCGGGCATTGCCACAGGTTGGCGAAGTCGACGCCCACATCGGTGGGTTTGCTGGCGTTCACGTCGAACTGAGAGGTGACGCCGCCAACGATCCAAAAACGAGGTTGGATCGCCGCACCGATCAAGCCGGCAAGGACCGCAGCGCGAACGTCGGCGGCGTTGTGCTTGTGGCAATAGACACCGGGGCCGAAGCCCCCGGAAGTAAGCTTTGCAACCCAGGCAGTGATGTAAGCCTTAAGTCCGTCGGGGACGGTGTCGGCGTGCTCGACATCGAGATAGAGGTAGGAGCCTGCGTCGAAACCTTCGGAGGTGAGCTTGGCGGCGGCATCCTGCGCGTCGGCCGCGCCTTGAGCTGCGGTCAGGATGTTGGAATTGCAGTGGGGGGTGCCAGGAACCTGCTGGCCCAGGTAGACCGGGAGGAGGTTCCAGCCCATGTCGATGAGAGCGCCGCTGCGTCCCATCCAGGAGGCGTTGTGACGGTTCGGGGCGGTCAGATAGTACGCCACGAAATCGTACGGTGATGTGTCGATCCAAGTTTGCATTTTCTGATCGCCTGGGTAGATCGAGGTATCGAAGCCAGGGAAAGCTGGTGCTGGCGCAGGCGCAACACCGGGTGTAGCAAGGGATTGAGTTGAGGCAGACATTTGAGGATATTGTAGTACATTTTAAGCATTGTGTGCGAGTACGGTGCGAATGTCGGACGATAATTAGCGGTAAATTAGCGTGATGTTGGATTGCCGGGCACCGGCTGGCTTGCGGCGGGGTTGGCGATGAAGCGCGGCGGCGGTGAGCCATCCGCGAACGTCCAGCCGGCGAGGTACGCCAGCCGGACGATTTTTTCCATCTTGGCGAAGTTGATCTTGTCCACGGTGTCGGTCACCTGATGGTAGTCGGGATGAAAGCCAGTGAACCACCACAGGGCCGGAATATCGTGCAGCACGAACGGGAACTGGTCGCTGCGGAAGAACACGTTGAGCGCGGACTCGTCGTCCCATTTGTAATTCAACTTGAGTCCGATGCCGCGATTGGCCTGCTCGACGACCGCCCGATAGCCGGGACTGTATTTCGCGCCGATCAGGTTCAGCTCGTTGGAAGTATCGGCGGCGATCTCGATCAGCCCTTTCGTCTGCTCGCTGGGCCTTTCGTTCCGCCCGATCATGTCGAAGTTGATCACCGCACGCGTGGTGGTGAGCGGGCGCAGGGGATGTTGCGTGTAGTAATACGATCCGAGCAGGCCGCGCTCTTCGGCTGCGAACACCGCAAACAGAATGCTGCGCCGCGGTTTCACGGGGTTCGCGGCGAAGGCGTGCGCCAACTCCACGACGCCCACCGTTCCCGAGCCATTGTCATCGGCGCCGTGATAATAGCCGCCATTGGCCGCCGGGCCGTCGTGATCGTAGTGCGCGCTGTACACGATGGTTTCGGCCTTCAGTGCGGGATCGCTGCCTTCGATCAGTCCGATCACGTTCGCCGACGCCGCCCGCCGGCGCTCGCGAGTCACCACGTGGATCTCGACGAGCGTATCGGGAATTCGCAGCGAGGCAGAATGCAGATCGCGATCGATGGACCCTTGCAATTCGCTGGGGCGTTTGCCGGCTGGCGCGAGTAGGTCCGCAGCCACCTGGTCGCTCACCGTGAACAACGGAATGCCCACTTCATCGCCTTCGAGCACCTCGGGAGCGATCCGGGCGGTTCTTTGCTGCGTGCCCGCGATGCGTGCCACGCGCTCCTGGTTGGACGGATGCTTGCGATCGGGTTCCGCCACCGCCATCAGCGCGAGCGCGCCGTGCCTCTGCGCGTTGAGCAGTTTCACGCGCGACGTCGCATAGCGCGTGTTGCCTGTGCCGTTGAAGATGGACTTCGGATCGTTCTCCTGCGGCTCGTGATCGAACACCAGCACGATCGCGCCGCGCGCATCGATGCCTGCGTAGTCGTCATAGTGCAGCTCGGGCGCCGTGATGCCGAAGCCTGCAAACACAACCGGCCCCGAGATGGTGATGCTGCTCGGAAAGTTGCCGTAGGCGTCGGGAAAATGCAGCGTCCGCTTTACCCCGCCCTGCTCGACGATCAGAGACGTCGCCTCGCGGTCGGTGCGGTACTCGATGAGCGGGACTGGTTGCAGAAAAGTTCCGTCGGCGATCGGCTTCAGGCCGGCCTTGGCGAACTCGCTCGCAATCCATTGAATGGCCACTTCGGAACCGCGCGTGAGTGAGAGGCGGCCCTCTAGCGCATCCGAGGCAAGGAAGGTAAGGTTCGCGCGCATATTCGACGCGTGGATGGTATCGAAGCCGATGCGCGCTCGAGTTCCGGTGGGCTGCGCGGCGAGCAGCCAGGGGACAAGAATGAGGAGGCGGAGCCGAGAGCCCATGGAGACAGTATAATCGGCGATCATGCGGAGACTGCTCATCTTGGTTTTGCTCACGGAAGCCGCGGTCGCACAAACGGCGCGGCCCAGAGCGCGGGAATTGGGGATCACGCCGGGCACGCTCCCACCCGGAACCCTCAACGCCATCACGGATGTCGCCGGCGTCGCGGTTGGCCACGCCACTCTGATTCGCGGCGCGGACATTCGCACCGGTGTCACCGCTGTCCTTCCGCACCAGCGCAATGTGTTTCGCGAAAAAGTAGCAGGGGCGGTATTCATCGGCAACGCCTTCGGCAAGCTGGCTGGCTCGACGCAGGTGAACGAGCTAGGCGAGATCGAGACCCCGATTCTGCTGACTTCCACGTTGAACATCTGGCGCGTGGCCGACGCGCTGGTGGACTACATGCTGGCGCTGCCCGGCAACGAGAATGTTCAGTCCATCAATCCGCTGGTGGGCGAGACCAACGACGGGTACCTGAACGACATCCGCGGGCGGCACGTGGGCCGCGACGAAGTCTTCGCAGCCCTTCGCAATGCCAAGCCAGGCCCGGTGGAGGAAGGCGCGGTCGGCGCGGGTACGGGAACGGTGGCGTTCGGATTCAAGGGCGGCATCGGCACATCGTCGCGGAAGGTGACTGATGGATTCACGGTCGGGGCGCTGGTGCAGACGAATTATGGCGGCATCCTATCGATCGACGGAGCGCCGATCGGCCGCGAGCTGGGCCGTTCAACGCGCGCCGAGTTAAACACGGGAAAAGGCTCGGTGATAGTGGTGCTCGCGACGGATGCGCCGGTGGACGCCCGCAATCTCAAACGCCTGGCGGCGCGCGCCATGCTGGGGCTTGGCAGGACGGGCGCCGGTGGCAGCAACGGCAGCGGCGATTACGCGATCGCGTTCTCAACCTCGCACTCCGAAAACCTACTCAGCAACGACGCCATGTCGCCGCTGTTCCTCGCCGCCATCGAGTCCACGGAGGAAGCTGTCTACAATTCGCTCTTCCGCGCGACCACCACCACCGGCCGCGGCCACACCGTGGAGGCGCTGCCGCTCGACAAGACCATGGAAATTCTGCGGAAGCACGCCGTGGTGAGGGGACAGTAACCTCTGTCCCCACTACAAGGGCATCGAGTGCGCCGAAAATGAAATCGGGGACGGCGGTTGAAACAATCTCGCCCCAGCGTCGTCTATCAGGTTGGTTACACGGAGGTGACAAGCGATGTGTCGATCCGTTGTACTGGCGCTCCTGGCATCAACCCCAATTCTCGCCACTTCTGTGTTCTATTCGACGGATGGGTCCACAACACCTGGATTCACTGTGGGCTTGTTCTGGCAGGCGTCCTCCTCGCCAGGCGGGACGGTGGTGAGCGTCGAGATGCAATTCATGTCCGGTTTGTCGGGAAGCGTGGATTCCATTGTGGCAGCACTCAGCGGTTCTCTTTCCGGCGTCACGTTTCTGCTTTGGTCGGATGCGGCGGGGATGGCGGGCATTACGCTCGACACGTTCTCGTTTAACAATGTGACCGGCACTCCGCAATTGCTCACTGCTACTTCCACTACTCACGCGCAGCTCACTGCCGGAACGCTCTACTGGCTGGAAGCTGTGGGCCCGCTGCCCGGGCTCCAGACCCAAACCGTCAATTGGTATTTTGCTTCGCCGGCTGTTAACGGGACAGTGGAGGTGGAGAATCCGATTCCGGCGGTGTTGACCAATCAGTCGATCGCGGCGTTTGCCGTGTTGGGGACGCAGGCGCCGGAGCCTTCGCTCTTTTGGGCGGTTGGTGTGGGGCTGGCAGGCGTGCTGATGCGCCGCCGCTGCTGACGCCTGCTCCTACCCTCCCGCCTTCTGCGCGGCAGGTTTCAGCAGCAGCTTATACCCCGGATCCAATTCCTGATACGCGATGAGAATCTCATGGATGTCGTAGGGATTCGTCGCTCCGCCTACGTTCCGGATCACTTGAAAAATGTGTTCGAAACCCTGGGCGTCGTCGATATCCATGTCTACTTGCCATTGAGATCGATCCTTAGTCGCTGAGAACGTTAGCTGAAGATTACCGTAATGGTCGAATGTCTTATAGCTGTCCACTTTTTCGAATCCCGGCGGAGGCGTGTGCAGGGAATCGTCCACGCTATGAAAAAGCTCGTCGACAACGCCCTGCTGGGTTTCGCCATGTAACGTCGGATCGACGACGGCAAAGAAGCGATCGCCGCGCATCTCGGTAAGTTCCTGAATATACGAAAGCACAGTTCGATCGTTACTCAACCTGGTCCGGCCGCTCTTGGCGACCAGGTTGAGAAAGCCCGCGCGTCGAGTATCGTCCAGTGCGCCGTAGAGAACCTCTCCCGCTTTGCCATCAAACCCAAGGACTTGGGAGCTCTTCGTGAGCAGCGTCTGAGCATCCGCGGCAATCGCCCCAAATGCGGGAAAGGCCACACCCACAACCTTGTTGTGATCCACCGGAAGAGTGATGGTCTTGGGAGTCTCGCCGCTGCTCTCGATATTCACGAACTGACTCACCGTCTGATACGAAGGCGCGTCGATTTCCAACCGGTAGAGGCCTTGCGGCGATTGATTCAGGCCTTCGATTTGGATCACTCCGCTTGCGGCCAAGCCTCGAAAACTGGGGTCGTCGGCCAAGCTCTGGTGGCGCAAGAAGATATCAACGTCTTCGTTTATGAAATCACCAGAAACGTTCAAAATTCGCAATTGCAGGATTCCATCGGGCATGGCGTCGATGTTAGGTGAAATCGGAAGAAAAGTCAAGGGATAAGCTAGCCACGACGACAAACTTTGTCTGGACTCTCAGACGAATATGCGATCAATATAGCCGTTTAGCCGTTCCGGGACAGCAACCTCCGTCCCCGAGCTAATCTTGGCATCCCTTCAACTACAATAGGAATCGAGTGCGCCGAAGATGAAATCGGGGACGGAGGTTACAGTCCCGTATTTTGAGTTACAGGCGCAGTGTCCCGATACCGGCGCGCGAGCCGGACTGATCCACACCGCGCACGGCACCATCGAAACGCCTGTATTCATGCCCGTGGGCACGCAGGCCACGGTCAAGGGCGTTACGCAGCGCGACCTGGCGGGCGATCTCGACGCGCAGATCATCCTGGCCAATACCTACCACCTGTTCCTGCGGCCCGGCCACGAAGTGATCCGCCAACTCGGCGGCCTGCACCGGTTCATGTCGTGGCCCCGGGCGATTCTGACCGACTCGGGCGGCTACCAGGTCTTCAGCCTGAGCGATCTGCGCAAAATCTCCGACGAAGGCGTGTTGTTCCGCTCGCACTTGGATGGCGACGCACACCTGTTCACGCCGGAATCCACGGTCGATGTCCAGTTGGCGCTAGGAAGCGACATCATGATGCCGCTGGACGAGTGCCTGGGTTATCCGGTGAGCCACGAGGCGGCCAATCAGGCCATGCGCCGGACCCTCCGCTGGGCGCATGCGGCCTACGCGCATTGCCGGCAGCGCGCCGCGCTCTTCCCCATCGTGCAAGGATCCATGTTCGGCGACCTGCGGAAGGCCTGCGCCACCGAACTGCTGGACCTGGACGCCCCGGGCTACGCCATCGGCGGATTATCCGTAGGAGAGCCGCGAGCGCTCAGCCTCGAAATGACCGAGCTAACCGTGCCACTGCTGCCGCGCGACCGGCCGCGCTACGTCATGGGCGTCGGCATGCCGGCAGAATTGCCGGAGTACGTCGCCCGGGGCGTGGACATGATGGATTGCGTGCTGCCGTCGCGGAACGCCCGCAACGGCTGCCTGTTTACCTCCGAGGGTAGGGTCCTGATCAAGCAGGCCCGCTACCGCGACGATCCCACGCCCGTGGATCCCACCTGCGGATGTTACACCTGCCGCACCTATTCGCGCGCCTACCTCCGGCACCTGTTCCAGGCCAGCGAAATCCTGTTTGCGACGCTCGCCACCCTGCACAATCTGAAGCACTACCTTGACAGAATGCGCCAAATCAGGCAGGCTATACTGCTTGGGAGATTTCGCGCTTATCTGGACGGCATCCGCGGCATCGAGGTAGAATGAAAAGTCGGTTTCGTCCTCCGTCGCTATCCCTCTGAACAGATCAGTACAGAAGGTAAGAATCGAAACGGTCGCCGGTGAGTGAAAAATGATACTTTTTAGCTTCTTGCTACAGTCGCAGCAGCCTGCGTCGAACCCAATTCTGGGTTTCCTGCCTCTGCTGGTGATCGTGGGCATTTTCTACCTGCTGGTCTTCATGCCGATGCAGCGTCAGAAGAAGCAGCAGAAACAGATGTTGCAGGACCTTCAGAACGGACAAGTGGTGCTCACAACCGGAGGGATCGTCGGGACCATTGTGACGATCAACAATGATGATACCCTGATACTGCGTGTCAAGCCGGACAATGTGAAACTCCAGGTCGCGCGCAGCGCCGTGTCGGGTCTGGTGACAGAAGAGAAGAAGACATAAGACAGTTTCTAGTTTCTGGTTTCTAGTTTCTGGTTCCCACACACGGGTGCGAACGAGAAACTGGAAACGAGAAACTAGAAACGAGAAACGATATGAAGAGAAACATCAAGATCAAGGCTGGCGTCATCATCGCGGTCATCCTGATCTGCATCTACGGCATCATCGGGCTTCCCAAATCCAAGGACGAGTTGATTGCAAACTGGAGGAAGAACATTCACCTGGGATTGGACCTGAGCGGCGGCACGCAACTGGTGATGCAGATCCAGCTTCAGGACGCCTTCAAGGCTTTCGCGGATAACACCATCGAACGCCTGAAGGAAGAACTGAAGAAGGACACCATCGATTACACCGCGATCGACCGCAATGACCCCAACCGGCTGGAAGACGCCGAAAAGATCGAAATCGATATCAGGGGTGTCCCCATCGCCAAGAGCAGCGCTCTGCGCGGCGCCATCGGCGAATCGTTCGGCGACTGGGCTATGACGGCGCTGAATTCCAGCGACTACAAGCTGTCCATGAAGCAGACCGAGGTCCTGAAGCTCAAGCACGACACGCTGACGCAAACCATGGCGACGATCGAGCGGAAGATCAACGGGCTTGGCCTGGCTGAGTCGTCCGTGCAGCCCACCGGGCGGAGCGGGAGCGAAGCCGAGGCGGATTTGCTGGTGCAGCTCCCAGGCGTTGACGATCCCGCGCACGTAAGGGCGCTCCTGCAGACCCAGGCCGTTCTCGAATGGGATGAAGTGAAGGACGGGCCGTTCGCCTCGCGCGAGGAAGGGATGTCGAAACACGGCGGTATTATGCCGCTCAACACCAAGCTGGTCCCGACGCTGCCGCGCGGAGGCCAGATGAGCTGGTACCTGGTTTCGCGCAGCCCGGTGGTTCGCGGCACCGACATTCGCGACGCGCAGGTGTCCCAGGGCGAGCTGAACCGCTGGGAGACCAATTTCGTCCTCACCCAGGATGCCGCCAAGCGGTTCGCGCGGTACACGGAAGCGAATATCGGCAATCGGGCCGGGATCGTGGTGGATGGCCAAGTGATCAGCGCGCCCACCATCCAGGCCCGGATCAGCGATACCGGCCGCATCACCGGCGCCGCCACTCAAGAAGAAGCAGCCGACCTGGCTCTCAATCTTCGGGCCGGTTCGCTACCCGCCAGCGTGATTTACATTGAGGAGCGGACGGTCGGCCCGTCGCTGGGCGCCGATTCCATTCGCGAGGGTTTTCGGGCCGGTATCGCAGGGCTGGTGGCTGTAGTCTTATGGATGCTCTTCTATTACCGGCGCTCGGGGATTAACGCCACGCTGGCCCTGGTGTTGAACGCCATCATTCTGGTTGCAGCCCTGAGCTATTTCGAGGCGACACTGACGCTGCCAGGCATTGCGGGTGTCATCTTGACTATCGGCATGGCCGTGGACAGCAATGTCCTGATTTTTGAGCGCATTCGCGAGGAACTTCGCACCGGCAAGGCGGTGATCGCCGCCGTGGACGCGGGTTTCAGCAAAGCGTTCTTGACCATTATCGACACGCACGTCACTACCGTGGTATCTTGTGCGTTTCTGTTCATTTTCGGTACCGGACCCGTGAAAGGCTTCGCCGTGACCCTGGTGATCGGCTTGATCGCCAATATTTTCACGGCGGTGTTCGTGTCCAAGACTATTTTCGATTTTGAGCTGTCCGGCAAGCGGCAGGTGACGGCTTTGAGTATTTGAAAGGTTGTGGGTTGTGGGTAGTGGGTTGTAGGAAAGGCTAAGGGGACGAGCGCCTTAGTTTTTCCCACAGCCCATAACCCACAGCCCACTACCCAGTAGGCGGGAACTCGTTCCCGCTGAGTGGTGTCTAACGTACTTAGATGCCGAAGTTACGACGGAGCACATGGAATTATTTCGGAATACCAACTTCGACTTTTTGGGCAAGAAATGGCCCTTCATCATCCTGTCTCTCATTCTCACGGCGGCGGGTCTGGTGAGTCTGGGAATGAGAGGCGGACCGCGCTATGGCATTGATTTCAAAGGAGGCGCGCTGGTCAAGGTAGCATTCGTTCAACGTCCGCCTGTCGACAAAGTCCGCGCCGCCCTGGCTGGAAAGCTGCCCGTGGATGTTCAGGAAGTGTTCGGCAGCACCGGCGCTCCGCTGGATATCATCGGCACCGATGTCCAGGAAGATCGCGCGCTGCAGGCCGCCCGGCAGACCATCATCGACAGTCTGACGGCTGCCTTCGGCGGCCAGTCCGGAGGCAAGTACAACATCAATGCCGGCGGCGCCGACGCTCTGGCGGACCACCTGCGCGATCCACTCCAGGCCGCCAGCGTCCCGATGTCCGACCAGTTGCTGCACGATCTGGCCAAGAGCATCATCGACTATCGCACCGCACATTCCGGCCTGATCCGTAATTTGGACGAGTTCTCGTCCCTTCCCGGCGTCAGCGCTCCGATTCTGAACGTAATCAAGCAGGCGTGCTACCCGGCGCCGTTCGCAGTGCTCGGGACCGAAGTGGTGGGTCCTAAGATCGGCGCCGAACTGCAACGCAAGGCGATTCTAGCGGTGCTGTACGCGCTGGGCGGAATGCTGGTTTACATCGCGTTCCGGTTCGAATGGATCTATGGCGTCGCGGCGGTGATTGCCGTGTTCCATGACACGATCATCACGCTTGGCCTGTTCTCGCTTTTCAACAAAGAGATTTCTCTCACCGTCGTGGCCGCCCTGCTGACCCTGGTCGGCTATTCGATGAACGACACGATTGTGACGTTCGACCGTGTCCGGGAGAATCTCAAGATCCTGCGCCGCGAGGCATTGGAGCCCCTGGTGAATCTGAGTGTTAACCAGACGCTCAGCCGAACCGTCCTAACGTCAGGGCTGACCCTTCTCACTGCTCTGGCACTATTCCTGTTCGGCGGTCAGGTTCTCAACGGATTTTCGTTCGGGTTGGTCTGCGGTATTATCGTTGGTACCTATTCTTCCGTGTTCATCGCTAGCCCCATCCTGATCTTCTGGCATAATTTCCTGGAGGGGCGTAAACGGGCGGGAGGCATGGTCAAGGCCAAGTAGGGCTTTGGAGAGGTATGATGATTTCTGCGCTATCGAGCGGCGGCAGTCGCCGGGACCAGGTGAGAGAGGTGACATATGTTTGAGCAAACTTTCGTAGAAGGCACCGCGAAAACGCACAAGCCATGGACGGTGGCGCTGTCGTTCGGGGGCCAATGCTTGATTGTCTGCGTCGGGATTCTGATCCCGCTGATTTTCACGGACACGTTGCCGCGCGCACAGCTCACCAGCTTCCTGGTTGCGCCGCCACCGCCTCCGCCCCCGCCGCCGCCGCCGGCTCCGGCGCCTCCGAAAATCGTCAAGGTGATTCCGCGCCAGTTCGACGCCGGAAAACTGATGGCGCCGAAACAGATTCCTAAAGAGATCGCGAACATCCGAGAAGAAGAGCTGCCTCCGCCGACCAGTTCCGGCGTGGTAGGCGGCGTTCCGGGTGGAGTGCCTGGCGGAGCGCCCGGTGGCGTGATCGGCGGAATTATCGGCTCGGTTCCCACAGCCGCTCCTCCGCCCCCGGTGAAGGATCCAAACAAGGATCTCAAGCCGCAGCGCATTCGCGTCGGCGGCAATGTGCAGGCCGCCAACCTGATCCGAAAACTTACGCCAGTCTATCCGTCGCTAGCCAAGCAGGCCCGCATTCAAGGCGTCGTGCGCTTCACGGCGATCATCGGCAAGGACGGAACCATTCAGAATTTACAGTTGGTAAGCGGCCACCCGCTGCTGGTGGAGGCGGCCCGGCAAGCCGTTTCGCAGTGGCAGTATAAGCCGACTCTGCTCAACGGAGAGCCGGTGGAAGTGGTCACCCAAATCGACGTCAATTTCACTTTGAGCCAATAGCAGTCTAAATTCAACTCGCAGGAGAATCGAATGTTTCTACAATCACAAGCCTGGGCGATCATGCTGTTGCAGGATCAGCCCTTGCAGTTTGACCCCATGAGCATGTGGGCTGTGATGATGTGGCCAGCCCGAACCGTGGTCATCATCCTGTTCCTCATGTCGGCATGGTCCATCGGCGTCATGATCGACCGCTTGATCGCCTACAACGGCGCCCGCAAGCAATCGCGCCAATTTGCTCCCGCAGTCGCGGGCGCGTTGCGCGAAGGCAAGCTGGACGAGGCCATCAAGATCGCCGACCGTTACAACAAGAGCCACTTGGCCAAGGTTGTTGTGGCCGGGCTCCAGGAATTCCGGGCGCACCAGTTGAGCACGGAGATTCCGGGCGAAGAGATCGAGGCCTCCAAACGCGCTCTCGAGCGCGCTGAGGCCATCGTGCATGCCGAGCTGAAGCGCGGCGTCAGCAGCCTGGCGACCATCGGATCCACTTCCCCGTTCGTCGGCCTGTTCGGAACCGTCGTGGGCATCATCAACGCGTTCAAGGGCATCGCCGTTCAGAAGTCGACTGGTTTGGGCGCCGTCGCGGGCGGTATTTCAGAAGCCCTGGTCACCACCGCCGTCGGTCTGTTCGTGGCCGTCCCCGCAGTCTGGATGTTCAACTACTTCACGAATCGCATTGAAGCCTTCGACGTGGAGATGGGCAACTCCAGCTCGGAACTGATTGACTACTTCTTGAAGCGCTCCCAACGCGTGGGCGCATCGAAGTAGGGTGCAAGCGAGTTGAATTCTGGGGAGGGGGTGCCGGGTAAGGTTTTCCCACAACCTGAAACCCACACCCTACACCCCATAAGGAGTTCGATATGGAAAAGAAAAAAGCTCCACCTCCGGTAGCCGACATCAACGTCACCCCCATGGTGGACGTCATGCTGGTGCTGCTGATCATTTTCATGGTCATCACGCCTTTGCTCACCAAGGGCCAGCCGATCGATCTGGTCAGGACTCATAATCCCATCACCATGCAGGCAGCCGACAAAGAAGACGCAGTGCTGATTTCGGTGACCCGGAACGGCGGCGTATATCTCGACCCCGGCCACCTCAAGGTCACCGCCGATCAGCTCCCGGAAAAGGTGAAGGATCTGCTGACCAACAAACCCGACAAGATGGTCTTCATCAAGAGCGACGCCCGGGCGCGCTATGGCGCCGTGGAAGACGTGATCGACAACGTGCGGGCAGCCGGCGTGGATCAGATTGGATTGATCACCGAATTGATTCCGGACAAGAATAAGCCGCAGCAACCCGTACCGGTCAATGCGGGAGCGGGACAGTAAATGCAGGTTGTAGGTTGTAGGATGTGGGTTGTAGGAAAGGCTTTTCCCACCACCCACAACCCACCACCCACAACCAAGTAACCGAGGAACGAGGGAACTAATATGGCAATGGCAGTTGGCGGTGCCGGCAGTGGGCCGAAATCCGACATCAACATGACGCCGCTGATCGACGTGCTGCTGGTGCTGTTGATCATTTTCATGGTCATCACGCCTTTGACGCCGCACGGATTGGAAGCTTTGGCGCCTCAGCCGCCAGAGAAGAAGAACCAGCCGCCACCGGATCAGGACCGGACGGTTGTGATCGTCATCGACAAAGACAAGAAGATGCACCTCAATAACGAGGACACCGACGAGCAGAGGCTCGGTTCTCGTCTGGAAGCCATCTTCAAGACCCGCGCCGAGCGTGTGGTGTTCGTGAAGGGCGATCCCGATCTGGAGTATGAGACCGTGGCCAAGGCGATCGACATCGCCAAGGGCGCGCAGATCGACAAGATCGGTTTGATGACGCCCAAGGTCGAGGCCGGACAATAATCCCCGGCCCGGGAAGCAGCGCGCACGTGCGCGCAAGTGTGGTTCAATATCTATATTTATGAAGAGCAAACTTTTCGTATTGGGAATCGGGCTGCTGCTCCTCTTCGCGACTGGTTGCGACAAGCTGCGCTCGCGCGATCGCATCAACAAGGGCATACAGTCCTACAAAGGCGCCAAGTACGCGGACGCGGTCGAGTTCTTCAAGGAAGCCGTGAACCTGGATCCGACCAATGTTACCGGCCGTTTATACTTGGCAACCGCCTACATGAGCCAGTACATTCCCGGAGCGGAATCGCCGGAGAATCTGCAATTGGCCAAGCAGGCCAAGGAAGAATTTCTGCGCGTCCTGGAGAAGCATCCGAATGACTCCACGGCGCTGGCTTCGCTCGCGTCGCTGAGCTATCAGCAGGCGCAGGGCATGCCCGACCTGGATGCCAAGCTCAAGAAGCTCGACGAGGCCAAGGAGTGGTATGTGAAGCTGATCCAGGCCGATCCGCAAAACAAGGAAGGCTTCTATAGCCTGGGCGTCATCGACTGGGTGAAGTGGTACGCTGCCTGGATGAAGTCGCGCGCGGACCTGGGGATGAAGCCCGAAGAGCCCGGTCCGCTGAAGGACAAAAAGGTCAAGGCGGAGCTGAAGGAGAAGTACAGCGCGATCATCGAGGATGGCATCAAGAACCTGGACCAGGCCCTGAAGATCGACGCCAACTACGATGATGCCATGGCCTACATGAACCTGCTGATCCGCGAGCGGGCCGATCTGGACGAAAGCGCCGACCAATACAAGAAGGACGTGGAAACCGCCGACAGTTGGGTGCAGAAGGCGCTGGACACCAAAAAGGCAAAGGCGGCCAAGGAAGCAGCCAAGCAGACCGGCGGAATCACGCCGGAAGGGAAGTAGCTAGACCGTGCACGCAATTTCGGCCAGGATCCGTTTTAGCTCCGCCTGTGGATCGCCGGCACGTGTCACTTGCCGGCCAATCACCATATAATTTGCACCCGCTGCCAGCGCCTCTGCCGGAGTCGCCGTGCGCTTCTGATCGCCTGCGTCCGCGGTGCGCGAGCGCACGCCGGGCGTCACGATGATCGTTTGCGGGCCAACCACCTGACGCACTGCCGCTGCTTCGAGCGGCGAACATACGACGCCGTCCATCCCCGCCGTCACCGCATTCTTCGCGCGCATCCCCACGAGACTTGAAACAGAGACGTCCGGAGAATGGCCGAGGTCGGCCAAATCGCGTTGATCGAAGCTTGTGAGCACCGTCACCCCCAAAAGCTTCAGCGCAGAATCGGCGCGGCCCTCCACCGCCGCGCGCATCAAGGCGCTGCTCGCGTGGACCGTCAGGAACCGGACGCCCGTGGGCGCCACTTGCGCCACGGCTCGCTTCACCGTTTCGCCGATGTCGTACAGCTTCAGATCGAGAAAAACCTGCTTGCCATCCGCGATCAGGTCGCGCACGAAAGGCATTCCCTCGGCCGCGTACAACTCCAGACCTACTTTGTAGAAGTTGACGGCGCCGCCGAGCCGCGCGATGAGAGCGCGGGCCTGCTGGGCGTCCTTGAAGTCGAGCGCAATAATGATCGGATCGCTGGTCATAGCAGCCGGATGGGCTTTCTTCCCTTCTCTGTGACGCGGCCAATGCGATACGCGGCGGGAAAAGCGCGCTCCAACGCTGCGGCATCGGACTCAGATAGCGAGATGAGCAGACCGCCGGAGGTCTGCGGATCGTATAAGAGATCGTCGAATTCCGACTGCCCTTCGACACAAGAGGACGCGAACTCCCGATTGTTCTTCAGTCCGCCGGGGACGGCGCCTTGGCGCGCATAATCCACCGCGCCTGGAAGAAACTGCACTGCGCGCGGATCGATCTCAAGCGTGACTTGGCTCGCGATTGCCAACTCGCGGACATGCCCGATTAAGCCAAAGCCGGTGATGTCCGTGCAACCGTGGACATCGAACGCGAGCATCGCTTCGCAAGCCTTGCGGTTGAGCGTGAGCATGGACTCGATCGAAGCGGCCACATCGGACTCGCGCGCAATCTCGCGCTTCAGCGCAGTCGAGATGACGCCCGTGCCGATCCGTTTGGTGAGCACTAGCGCATCGCCCGGCCGCGCGGCAGCGTTGGTCTTGATCCGATCCGGGTGAATCGTACCGGTAACCGAATAGCCGAATTTGATCTCGTTATCGGCGATGCTGTGGCCGCCAAGCAGAGCGCAATCGGCCTCATGAATCTTTTCCGCGCCGCCCTTGAGAACCTGCGCGAGGTCGTCCAGGTCGCCTTTCGCCGGCCAAGCCAGTATGGAAAGCGCGGAAATCGGCTTGCCCCCCATCGCGTAGACGTCGCTCAGCGAATTCGCCGCGGCAATCGCTCCAAAGGTGTAGGCGTCGTCCACGATCGGCGTGAAGAAATCGACCGTCTGCACCAAAGCGCACTCCGGCGAAATCTTGTAGACCCCGGCATCGTCGGCGGTATTGAATCCCACCAGCACGTTCTCGTTCGCCCAGCGCGGGATCTGAGCGAGCACTTGGTCCAAAACCTTTGGACTCAGTTTCGACGCTCAACCGGCGGCCGAAGTTTGGGCGGTGAGTTTGTGGGTTCGCGTGTTCAGCAAGTACTAGGATACAAGGAATTCAAGAATCGAACCAGAAATTCAGGAATTCAAGAATCCGAGGAATCCAAGAATTCAAGAATGCGAAGAAGCTCGGATGCGCTGCATGTACAGGTCGAGGAAGCGGCTCGTTTCTTCGAGCACTGACATCGGCTCCTTTACGTCCGCATAGTGCAGATCGTGAGCAAGGATCAAGTAATAGCGACACTCCTCCAAAGAGCCCTGCGCGATGTTTAGGAATCGTAATTTGTCTCCTTTGCCTCGGCGCTTGAATCCTTCGGCTATGTTGGCCGCAATCGAGACGGCCGCTCGTTGTATCTGAGAAGTCAGTCCAAACACCTCCTGCTTGGGAAAGCCGGCCGTCAGCCGGTACACTAAGACCGTAAACTTGTGGGCCTTCTGCCATACCAAGAGGTCTTGGAAAGTCCGCGCCGGTTCCCTCACCACTTGTAGTAGTGTTCAACCGGTCGGATTTTTCTTCCTCGAATTCGTGAATTCTTGGATTCTTGAATTCCTCAGTGCGCTGAATTCCTCAGCACTCTTGACACCACCCGTCAGTTGTGTCACCATTCCATAGGCTTGTTTCACAGTAGAGTTTTAGGGGGCTTCCAATGAAGTGGTTCTTGCATCTCTGCTCGTCGTGTGTCTTGTTGGCCATGCTTGCGCTGGCTCAGGCGCCTGTTGGCGATATTACCGGCACGGTCTTCGATGAGTCCGGCGCCGTTATTCCCGGCGCTCCAGTCACGATCACAAACAAAGAGACCGGACTCGTCCGCAACGTGAAAAGCGCCGGCGACGGGACCTTCAGCGCTGCGGCGCTGCCGGCCGGAACGTACGAAGTGAAGGCCGAGGTAACCGGCTTCCGTACGGTGCTGCGCGAAGCCACCGTCGCCGTCGGCGGCATCACCACAGTGGAGATGCACATGCAGGTCGGCGCCTCAAAGGACATCGTTACCGTAGAATCGGTGACGCCGCAGATCGAGTATGAACGGCACACCATCGACGGTGTCGTCACGCGCCAGCAGATCCAAAACCTTCCCTTGAATGGCCGCAGCTTCCTGCAACTGGCGTTTCTGGAGCCGGGCGTGACCGTGTCGGCGAACAGCCAGGGTCAATATAATCGCGCATTTGACGTCTCTATTCTGGGCGGCGATTCCAACCTGACGCGCATCACAGTCGACGGCGCCACGGTCCGCGACTCGGTCACCGGTGGGACGCAGCAGAACTTCTCGCAGGAAGTGGTGCAGGAGTTCCAGGTCTCCAGCGTGAATTTCGATCTATCCACCAGCGTTGGCGCGGGCGGCGCGGTGAACGTGATCACACGCTCGGGCGGCAACGAAGTCCACGGCAGCGCGTACTTCTTCTTCCGCGATCACAATATGTCCGCTTATCCCGCTTTGCAACGCGATCCGCAGAACCTCGACCCGTTCTTCGCGCGTCGCCAATCCGGCGGATGGTTCGGCGCGCCCATCAAGAAGGACAAGGTTTTCACATTTACCAGCTACGAACACAACAACCAGCGTGGCGTGTTCAGCGTTCTTCCGAGCGACCCCGCGTTTCGCAATTTCGCCACCATCGGCAGAAGCCCATACGACGGAAACCAGGTGACGCAGCGCTTCGACTGGAGCATCAATCAGAAGCACAATGCTTTTCTGCGTTACTCGCACGACGGCAACAGCAGCTTCGCTCCGCGTGGCGGCGGCGCGCTGCTGTCGAGTTGGGTCAACAACACCAACTGGGCGGACTCCGGAGTCTTCTCGCTCATCAGCAGCTTTACTCCGGCCGTGGTCAGCGAATTCCGCTACTCGCTGACATACTGGTCGAACAAAAACGGCCTCGCCACCGCGGATGAATGCAGCGGTAACTGCATCGGACTCTTAGGCCCGCATGTCAACATCGACGGCGCCGGATTCAGTTTCGGCAACGAGACCAATACCCCGCAGAGCCGCTTGCTGCGCCGCCACATTTTCGCCGACAACCTGACGTGGCAGAAAGGCTCGCATCGCCTGAAGTTCGGCGGCGAGTGGGAGTATCAAAAGGGAACCGGAACGTACACGATCGACGAGCCTGCCGACATCACCTTGTTCTCTCCCACCGAAGTTGCTCAACAGGCCCCGGCTTTGCTTGCCATACTTCCCAAGACCTTTACGACGCTCGCCGACATCCTGAAACTCCCGCTCAAGAGTTTTGGCTTCGGTCTGGGCGACATTCGCCAGCCGCCTCCCTTCCAGGAAGGGAACGCCGATCACGACAATACCTTCCACTTCTATGGGCAGGACACCTGGAAGATCAAGCCGAACTTCTCGCTCACCTACGGGCTGGGCTGGAATTACGAAAGCAACGCCCTGAACCACGATCTCACCAAGCCCGCGTTCCTCACGCCGATCTTCGGAGCGAACGGATTGGGCAACGAGCGGCATGCCTATAAGCACTTCTCACCCTCGTTGGGCTTTGCCTGGTCGCCGGGGAAGAACAATAAAACCGTCATTCGCGGCGGAGGCGGCGTCTACTACGACACCATCGATATCGAGCTGCGGCTCATCGAACGCGCCTACCTGGTCCCCATCGGCTCCGGTTTCCTGACGCTGCCGGGTTCCATCATCCCCAATCCGATTCCCGGCCTTCCCGGCGTTCCAACTGGCACGCCGCTCGACTTCCGCGCCCCTACGTTTTTCTCCGGCACCCTGCTGACGGCGATTCTCCCGGCGATCTTGTCCGGTACCACGCAGCAGCTTCACATCAATCCGGACAACAAGGACCTCTCTGTCCGCACCATCGATATCTTCAAAACCGGCGCCGAGCTGATCACACCCGATTTTGTGCCCGGGCACGCGCAACACATGAGCGTCGGCGTTCAGCGTCAGGTTACCAGCGACTTCGCGATCAGCGCCGACTACGTATTCCGGCATTTCCTGCACCAGACGCTGCGCGATCAGGATCTGAACCACTTCCATGCAGTCGGCGGCCCGGTGATCCCGGCTTGTTCCCCAGCGAGCACGACGCCTGGAGTGGAATGCTCCAACGGTGGAATCGCCGTGATCAGCAGCGGCGGGCGGTCCACTTACCAGGCGCTGCTCGTCAGGGCCGACAAGCGTTTCTCGCACCGCTATCAGATGCAGGCGTCCTACGCGTTCCAGGCCCAAAACGGCATCAACGGAATCTACAACCTGTATGACTATTTCCAGTTCTACGGCCCACAGCTCTCACACCAAATTCTGAACGTTTCCGGATTCGTGGATCTGCCCTGGAAATTCCAGGTGTCGTTCATTTCAACCTACACCAGCCGCGGCCCGTTCCAGCCGATCGTTCCGAATGTGGACTTCTTCGGAAGCGGCATTGACGGAGCGCCGCTGCCTGGAATGGGCGGCAGCCTGTTTAATCGCGGCCTGGACAAATCCGATCTGGTCCGGTTGGTGAACGCATATAACCAGACCTACGCCGGAAAGCCCGGCCCGAACAAGACCCAGACGTTCCCAACCATCAACCTGCCGCAGAATTACGACTTCGGCCGCAATTTCAACTCGCAGGATCTTCGCTTGACCAAGACCTTCGATTGGAGAGAGCGCTATCACCTGCAGGTGTTCGGCGAAGTGTTCAACCTTTTCAACATCGCGAACCTGGGCGGGTACAGCAACAACCTGCTGAATCCGGCCTTCGGCCAACCGACCAGCCGGGCAGGCAACATCTTCGGCACCGGCGGTCCAGCTAGGCGCCCGCCTCTCGTTCTAAACACTACATTGCACCTGGGCCGCCTAACCGAGCCGGTAGAGTAGGAGAGAGGGCGATGCGAGGCACGACCCACTCTCCCCTCGTCGAACCGGAGGTGCAGATTTCCCGCGTCCGGCTCTCCTGA
>WNFJ01159141.1_pt4 | contig 205994 bp, 199 predicted proteins | sample 5400461 | NCBI WGS metagenome assembly WNFJ01 (sample SAMN13153349, study PRJNA577476) | soil metagenome | isolation source: 115 cm saprolite on Douglas fir-dominated hillslope | place: USA:California | collected 2013-09-17
CCGGGTGCGATTATCAAGAATTCCTCACCTCCGTAACGGCCCACGATGTCATAAGGACGAAGGGTTGCAGAAATCCGTTGCACTACCGACACCAGCACGGCGTCTCCTGCGCCATGCCCGGAGTGATCGTTGATCTTCTTAAAGTGGTCGACATCGGCGAGGATGACACCCAAGGTATTTCTCTCCCGTCGGCAACGTGCAAGTTCCCTTCGCAGCACGTCCCGAATCGCGCGCCGGTTCAGGACCCCAGTCAAGCTGTCATGTTCCGCATGAAACCGCAAGGACTCTTGCGCCTGTAGTAGTTCAGTTTTCGCCTTCTGGATCGCCGCCAGCATGGCATTCACTGCGCCGGCAAGCGCGCTTAACTCATCGTTCCCCCCCGGGTCCAATCGCAGGGACAAATCCCCACTCACCGTCACTTGCGTCACTTTAGTGCTGAGTGTTGCTACCCGGGCCATCAAGACTTCTTCCAGGAAAAAGAACAGCGCTCCGCAGTAGATCGCCCCAGCCACCATCAGAAGCCCCAGAAGGTAGCGCATCACGGTGTTTCCTGCCGCATACAGCTCCCGCGGTAGTCGGGCCACCAGCACACGACTGGTGCTGCCGTAGAAATCCTTGATCGGAACATACTCGAGCATCGACTGCTCGCCGTCGAAGCGTACTGAGTTCGTACCGTCACTCCAGCTTGGTCGCTGGGAATCGGCTCCCGGCGCGTGCTCCGGCGTATCTAGCCACAAAGGCGATCCGACCGACCGCGAGAGCGATGCCACGAGCGCCCCATCCAGTTCCCTGGCCATTACGAGAGTGCCCCGCGGCCTGCCGGCGCCGCGGCTCGTAAGAATCGGCTGATACGCGACCAGCAGGAGCCGCCCTCTCAGTTCCAGAATCCCACTTATGCTCGATTTATCAACTCGCCGCGGCTGCGCCGAGTCTGGCACACCGGCAATCGCCCGCAAGTCGCTCTCATCAAGCGCCCAATCGCCTACGTTCTTGTGGAGTACCATGCGACCGGAACTGTCCAACAACGCAAAAACGTTAATTCGAATGATTTTGAAGGTGTCGTCGGTGAGCTCAGTTCGAACATAATCCGGGTCGCGACTTTCCATGAAGGCGTACGTCCGGTCCCACTGTGCGTAATCGCGGGCCATGATCTCCAGCCGGGATTGCTCATTCTGCATCTCATTTTGCAAGTGGTGAATATTCTCGCGAACATAATTGTTCTCGAGGCGGGCAAAACCATTCAGCAAGGCAAATCGGGAGACCAGGTATACAGCGGCGAGGAAGGCGCCCAGGGCCAAGACGGAAAACAAGAGAATCTTTTTGCGAATCGTCATAGGTCGAACTCTGCTACGCACAGCGGCAAGCCCTGGGCCCCCCAGAGTCCGCTCCGGCTCGTGCTCTTCATTACATCGGAAAATTACTGGAAACCTTTCGCCTCCCGGCTTTAGGGGCGCAAACACAGCCCTGCAGGATACTGATCGGCAGCCACTTACGATGGCACCTGAAACGATAGCATCTGAAGGTGGGCTCTCCGACGGCTGTGAGGGTTATTCAGGTACTTTGGTAATCAGCAAAACGCCCCCAAGAGTGACCTGGGCAAGATTGGCGAGTCGTCATATGCGGGAGACTTTCCGGTACTGCTTAGCAAAAGTTAGTGCTTCTGTAGGCGAGGTGAAAGCGACGCCGTCTTCTTTGTCAGCTTCGCTCGGCCTTCCTCTTCATCAGCGAGAAGATCGCCTTAGGCAGTCTTTCCAGAAGCTTTCCGGGAGAATTCATGCGCGACACCTGCGCCGACCATAATACGGGATGGATCAAGGACAGCGGATGAACTGGCGTGCCGAATTGGGTGATAGAACCGGCCCGCGCGAAAATCAGGCAATTCTGTGCGTAGTACCAGAGCACCCGCGGGTTGTTCCAAATCCTGAGCCGCAGTAGGTCATAACACTCGTACCCAAAACCTTCAAAGAGTTCCGCCCAATATGAAGGCCACCGCTCATTTACGTGATGCCGTCCGCCCTGACCAGGAATTGCTGCTGAGAAGACAATGCGGTCGGCAGCCTCGCATAGCGTCTGGACAAATGCCCGCGCCTGGGATGCCGGCAAGTGCTCCGCCACTTCCAGCGAGAGCGCGAGGTCGAACCTGTGCTCGAGTTTCAGCGGAGTCTCTAGATCATGCACGAGCAATTTTTCGCGAGGAATAGCAATCTGAGCTTCCAGCGCCCAACTCCCGTCCACGCCTAAGAAGTCTTTCACTCCGAGTTCGCTCGCGGCCGCCAGCCAGTGGCCTGCTCCGCATCCGACATCGACAATGCTTGCTGGCTTGAGCAACTCAAGGATGATGGGCAGGACCTCACGCGCCGATTCGCGCGTTGAGTCGAGTTCGCGATAGAACTCCGGAGTATAGAAACCCTTTTCGCTGCCCATTGAGTGCGCGGCATTATAGTGCGGCTCTGAGGGAATGCCGCGCAAGATCATAATCCTTCCGGAAACAGCGCTTTCACAAACTGCCATTTGCCTCCCTTCTTCGCCCTCTCTACAATAGTCACTCACCCAATAATTATGATTCATTTCCCGGTTCCCGAGGCCCTCACTTTTGACGACGTGTTGCTGCTGCCCGCTCGCTCTGATGTGGTTCCGGCGAACGCCAGCACTCAGACTCAGCTCACCCGCAACATCCGCCTGAACATTCCCATCATCAGCGCCGCCATGGACACGGTAACCGAGTCGCACATGGCCATTGCGCTCGCGCAGCAAGGCGGCCTGGGATTCATTCATCGCAACCTGACCATCGAGCAGCAGGCGGAAGAGGTGGACAAGGTCAAGCGTTCGGAAAGCGGCATGATTGTCGACCCCGTCACTATGAGCCCAGATGACAAAGTCTCCGATGCGCTCGAAGTGATGCGGAAGTACAAAATCTCCGGCGTCCCAATCACCAAAAATAAAAAGCTCGTCGGCATCCTGACCAACCGCGATCTCCGCTTCGAAACCCGCTTCGACATTCCAATCAGTAAAGTGATGACCAAGGACAACCTGATCACTGTTTCCGTGGGCACCACGCTCGAACAGGCGGAAAAGATCCTGCATAAGCACCGGGTAGAAAAGCTGCTAGTCGTGGACGACAGCTATAACCTGAAGGGCCTGATCACGGTTAAGGACATTCAGAAGAAACTCAAATATCCCAACGCTGCAAAAGACTCCCACGGCCGCCTGCGTGTGGGCGCGGCGATCGGCGCTACCGGCGACTATTTGGAGCGTGCAGAAGAACTGGTCAAAGAACTTGTCGACGTGCTCGCCATAGATAGCGCTCACGGCCACTCTTCGCGTGTTCTGGAAGCGGTGAAAGCGGTCAAGACAAAATTTCCGGAGATTGATCTCATCGCCGGAAACGTCGGCACCTTCGACGGCGCCTGTGAACTGGCCCGCGCCGGAGCCGATGCAATCAAAGTCGGAATCGGTCCCGGATCAATCTGCACCACACGGGTAGTCACCGGCGCCGGAGTGCCGCAGATCACCGCTATCGCCGAGTCCTATCGGGCTACAAAAGACGCCGCCGTGCCCGTCATTGCGGACGGCGGAATCAAGTACTCAGGCGACATCACCAAAGCTCTCGCCGCGGGCGCAAGCGCGGTCATGATCGGATCGCTCTTCGCCGGCACTGACGAAAGTCCCGGCGAGCTGATTCTCTATCAAGGCCGCACCTTCAAGTCATATCGTGGCATGGGATCGCTCGGAGCTATGGCCGCCGGTTCCAGCGAGCGTTACTTCCAGGGCGCCGACGCAGAAGCCTCGGTCGCTGTCCCGAACATGGGGGTCGATCCCAATCGCCTGGCCAAGCTGGTCCCCGAAGGAATTGAAGCCCGCGTCCCATATCGTGGTTCTGTCTCGATGATTCTTTATCAAATGGTCGGAGGCCTCAAATCCGGCATGGGCTACTGCGGCTGCGCGACTCTTCCTGAGTTGCTGCAGAAAACCCGCTTCGTCCGCATCAGCGGTGCCGGCCTGCGCGAAAGCCACGTGCATGATGTGATGATCACGAGAGAAGCACCGAATTACGCGGCCGAATAGCTCGCCAGCAACTCTGCATACCGGTCATACCGAGCGTAGTCGCGGACCTGGTGTTTCTGCTTTTAGCAAGAGCGGGGGAATATCCATCGCTTGAACCGCAGACCCCGGCGGACGTATGATTGAGGCTAGTTAATCCCGTCGAAAGTAAACCTCACGATAACCAGGGAACGCGTCCGCGTTCCCCAAAGGACTGGGAAAGGAGGTCCACATGCCCACGTCCAAAGAACTGACAATTCGAATGGAAAACAAACCCGGAACTCTGGGAAAGCTGTGCAAAGCACTGGCTGACCACAAGGTCAACATTCTCGCATTCCAAGCTATTCCTTCAGATCGGGATAGCGTGGTTCGGGTGGTGGTGGACAATCACACCGCCGCCAAGAAAGCGCTGGATGCCGAGCGCCTCGGCCACACGGAAGTAGAGGTCGCGCAGGCCAGGCTTCCCAATCGGCCCGGCGAGTTGGCGCATGCTGCGTCCCAGCTTGGCGGGTCTAACATCAACATCGAATATGCTTACAGCGGTCTGGACTCCAACAATGCGCCAGTTGTTTTTTTTGGAGTCAAGGACGCCGGCAAGGCAGCAATGATCCTGGATAAGATCGCTGTCGCGGCGTAAGAACCTACCTGCTTCTCAGACGGGAGACCCCACCCTTCGTAACCGACGAGGGGTGGGGCCGTTCGCTGCAGAAAATCTAGAAATCCGTCTCGCTTTGAAACGGCAAAGGACTGTTCCGCACCTGCTGAGACTGAACCACGCTGCCAATTCGTTCATCTTTCTAATATGTAGTCATTTTAATATGTCCATAGTCATGATAGTATTATTTTCGGAGGTGATAGGCGTGAAGGAGATGCCAGCAGGTGAATTCAAAGCCCACTGCCTTGCTGTTATGGACCAGGTTCAGCAAAGTGGCGAGCCCGTCTTGATCACCAAACATGGCAAGCCGGTGGCCAAACTGGTCCCTGCGCCCAGCGCGCCCGAGGATATTTTCGGCTACATGGCCGGCAAGGTGAAAATCGTCGGCGACATCGTGGGCCCGGTAACTCCACTCGAAGATTGGGAGTCCAAGTGATCCTGCTCGACACTCACGTTCTCATCTGGATGTCGAGCGATCCGAAGCGGCTCTCCAAGAAAGCCCGTGCGGCGATCCGAGAGGCAAGACAGAAAACCGGCATTGCCGCGGCCAGCATTACACTTTGGGAACTAACCTGGCTGGCGGAAAACCGCCGTATTCTAGTTTCGGGCAGCGTCGAGTCGTTTGTTCGTGAAACCATCTCCCGAGTCATCGTTATGCCAATGACGCCCGAGATTGTGGCTCTTGCGGTTCGGCTGCCTCCAGACTATCCCAAAGATCCTGCCGATCGGCTGATCGCATCCACTGCCATAGTCGACGGCATCCCGCTGGTGACCGCGGATGAGCGCATTCGGCAAGCAAGGGTAGTACAGACGATTTGGTAACTCGGGTGGAGCACGCCCTTCATTGCCTGCCCTAAGGACCTTACCCAGAACGGCCGGCGGCTGTGAAAAATTTCGAGAGGGCTATCAGTACAACGAATCGTACTTCGTTACCACCCATTCCCCGCTGCGGCTGTCCAGAGTCACCGAGAGCAACTCTTCGTAGTTGGAGCCCTCGTTGCGGCGCTTGCCGCTGTAGTGCAGGATGCGCAGCGGAGGCCGGTCCTCCCAATCCACCATGCGCCACGACGCGAGCGGATGCTTGGCCTCGGAGTCGCAGATGAAAGCCGCGTAGCGCTTGCGGTAGTCCTTCTCCCAGTCGGCCAACTGCTCGTTGCAATGGCCATCGCGCATGGCGCGCAGGAATTCATTGGCAGCGCGTTCGGACGTACGGTCGCGCAAAGGATTCAAGTCGATAGAAAGCGGCACCTTGGTGAGCGGATCGACTTCCAGCGACTTCGCCAGAACCGGCGGCTGACCGTTCAGCCACATGAGATAGATAAAGAATCCCAGCAGGACCAGGAACCCGGCCCCGGCGGCAATCGCGATTTGGACCTTCGAGAACTTCATGTCTCAAACAGAGTTTAGTCCCGAAAAGCGCGGCGAACATGTTACTTCCGTGTCGGGGAAACATGCTGTCCGTTCGGACGATGCTTCGGCAGCACGCGTTCACCCCTAGAATGGCTAGAATTGGCGCCAATGAAAACCGAGCACTTCGACGATCCCGTCGCCGCCTATGACCGTCTTGCCGCGCACTATCCCGATCTCAGCTCCAAGCGTGAGTCATACCTGCGGAGCGTCGAAACGGTCGTGATTTGGCGAATTACGCCCGGCAGCCAATCGCTTCTGGACGTCGGCGCCGGAGATGGCACACGCGCTTTGCGCCTCGCCGCCGGATCCAGAATCAAACGCACGGTGCTGATCGAACCGAGCACAGAAATGGCCGGGCGGTCCACTGACCATGTCGAAGTCTGGCCCTTCCGTGCAGAGGACTTGACCACAGAGTTCACTCCGGAGCGATTCGACATCATTACCTGCCTCTGGAACGTCCTCGGGCACATCCCCACTGCAGAAAAACGGCAGTGCGCACTCAGCGCGATCTCCGGCCTGCTCTCACCGAAGGGCAAGTTTTTCCTCGACGTGAATCATCGGTACAACCTGCGCTCCTATGGAGTTCTCCCGACCAGCGCCAGATGGATTCATGATCTTTTCAATCGCAACGAAAGAAACGGCGATGTCATCCCGAAGTGGAGCGTGGGCGATGCCAGCATTAGCACCTACGGCCACGTCTTCACGCACCGCGAGATCATTCGCCTTGCCCACGCCACGGGTCTGGAACTGGAGGAGCGAATCGTAATTGATTATCGCGATGGAAGGTTGCGCCGCTGGTCAATGCAAGGGAACCTGCTCTACGTCTTCCGCCGCAGTTCGCGAATGGATTCCTCAAGCGCGCCGCAGACTTCCTGAATTTCACGCTCCGTCAATTCATTGAAGAATGGCAGCGCAATCACGCGGTCGGCGACAAACCCCGTCTGAGATAAGCTAGAGGAGACTCGCGACTGGGTATCGGATTCTTGCACCTGAGCGTCTCCTCTGTTCTGGGTGCCCCATTCTTTCGCGTTCTTTGCGAAAGGGTGGGTCTTTAGAACAGGCTGCTGGTGTAACGGCGCGAAGTACCGCCCGGCCGCAATGCCTTTTTCTAGCAGCGATTCGCAAATCCAATCGCGGTCTTTGGCATCGAACTCAGCGGCCAGTCGGATCGGATACACGAACCAGCTAATCCGCCCAACACCACTCGTCAGCGGTGGACGAATGATTTCGGCAATGTGCGCCAGTTCGCAATCGTAAGCTTCCGCCAGCAATTGCCGCCTCGCGATGATCTTCTCGATGCGCGCAAGCTGCGAAATTCCCAGCGCGCAGTTGATGTCGGAGAGTCGATAACTGAAGCCGATCTCTGCATGCTGATGCCAGTCGAGCGCAGGATCCCGGCCTTGATTTCGCAATTGGCGAGCATGCGAGGCAAGCTCCTCGTCAGAAGTAATTAGCACTCCGCCCTCTCCGGTTGTGATCTGTTTATTGGGATAGAACGCAAATAGTCCCGCCTCGCCGAACGTCCCCGCTTTACGCCCGCGCACTTCCGCTCCCAGCGCCTCACAAGCGTCTTCGATCAAGTGGATTGTGTGGCGCGGACGCCCCGTCCGGGAACCGCCAATCGACCCCAAAGTTTCCCGGAGCGCATCGGCATCTATGGGAAGCCCAAACGTATGCACGGCCAGAATCAGCCGGGTGTGAGGTGTAATCGCAGCCGCGACTAGCTCAGGAGTGGGGTTGTAAGTCTCAGGATCAATATCCACGAACCTCGGCTGCAGTCCTTCCCGCAAAATCACATTGAGCAGCGCGGAGAATGTAAACGACGGCAGGATAACCTCTGCACCTGGTTCCAGCCCCAGCGCACGCACTGCGATCTGTAGCGCCGACGTCCCAGAGTTGACCGCAACTGCATACTTGCTTCCCGTGTAATCGCAAATGGCCTGCTCGAACTCGGCCACTTTTGGCCCCAAGCTCAAGTACGGAGTTCGCAAGACCTCCATCACCGCCTCGCGGTCCGAATCCGTAATCTCCGGCTTGGCAAGCGGAATTCGCAGGCTCATAGGAGTACCGTACTCACGGGAATACTGGGGAAGAGCGGCCATTCATGGCCGCTACGTCGAATCGCGCGGAGGAACGCCCTTTAGGGCTGCCGGGACTAAAGCTCCCGCCTGCATGCGCCTCAACCGCGGCTCTAAAGAGCCGCTCTTCCACAACTCTACTTCTTCATTGAAGGTCTGAATGTTTGAAGAGCAACTTCTCGCCAAGAGGAGTCTTTATCAATACATCCGCAATAACCTTCGACGCTCCACCATCGCCGTACGGACTCTCCAGCCCGCGAATCGAGCGGCGGAAATCGGCGGTGAGAACACGCTCGATCGCGCCCTGGATTGCTTTTCGTTTTGCGGGAACGTTGATCACATTGGCGGCATGTTCCCGCCCCAACTGTCGAATTCCAACATTCACCGCAGGAACTTCCAGCGAAGTGGATTCGATGATGCCGCTGCTTGAATTCCCAACCAGCACGCCAACATTTTTCATCAGGCTGAGATACGTACGGTGGTCGAGGTTTACGAAGATATGCGAAGACTTGTGCGTGGAGGCGAACTTTCCCGCCCGCCCGGCTAACTCACGGCAGCCGGCATCGGCATTGGGATAAATAAATATCATCGCCTGCTTGATGCCGCCGAGCGCAGCGAACACTTCTTCAGCCTCATCCAACGTGTTTTTCAATAACGTCACCGGATGATAAATACAGAGAATCGCACCTGCCCCCAGTTTCACGCCCAGGCTTTTCTCCACTTGCGCTTTCGTCTGCAGACGCTCTCTGCGAAGATGATCCAGAGACAGGCTGCCGCTGAACGTGATCCGCCACGGATCTTCTCCCATGCTGACGATCCGTTCTGCGGCTTTGCGGGTGCAGGCAAAATGCAGGTGGCTCATTTTGGTCAGCGCGTTGCGTACAGCATCATCAATCGCGCCGAATGTGATTTCGCCGCCTTCTATATGAGCGATGGGTATCCGCAGCGCCAGCGCCACTGATGCCGGTGCCAGCATCTCGTACCGGTCGGCAATGATCAGAAGAATGTCGGGCCGCAGCCGGTCGAGCGCGTCCGCCAGGCCGAGGGTCGCGACTCCAATCGTCTTGGCCATGCCGACATCGCTATCGGAATCCAACAGGCATTCGACACGCGTGACTCTCGCGGCGGAAACCTGTTTTCCCGTATGCCCGAACGCCGGAGAAAGATGCGGCCCCAGCGCTATCACGTGCAGCTCGACCGCCGGATGTCGCGCAAGATCGTGCAGCAGCCAGCGCAGATGCGCATAGTCCGCCCGCGAGGATGTAACGATGGCAATTTTTCGCTTCAAGCAGCCCCAACCGGCTAAGATTTCGTCAGAGAAGAATTCTACTGGTTTTGGGGCCTGTGTCTTCTGTGCGTTGGCTTGGCGATTGATCCCCTCTCCAAGCTGTCTCATAAAATGGCCCGGCTTTCGTTAAGCATTCGATAAGTGGTTTAACCGCCTGGTTTCGTCATTTAAGGGAGGCTAGGATGTAGCTGCGAGACATGAGAATCGTTGCCTTATTTTTTGCTGGACTCGTTGCAATCCTGTCCTACGCTGATTCGTCTGCGACCGCCAGACGAGACGTGGCACTCAAACGAATCAACGCCTGCATCCAGCACAACGACGTTTCTAGTCGCGAGTGCAAGAAACTGAATGCGAACGTTCGGACTTTGGTTGATGTGTATAAGGAAGGGGACAAGACTGTTTTGCCCACCCTCTTTCAATTCACTTACCTTACTGACTTTTATGGCGAGGCGTTGCTCGCTGATCCCGATGGCTTCCTGACGGCGATGGGTCGCTTGCCAGAGAAGGATCAAAAGGCAGTTGCGGTTGGCATAGCGGGAGGGATGTTCGGACTTCGCAGCCGAGAGCGATTCGAGGCAATCAGGGAATTATTGAGGAAGCTTCCAGAATAGAATCGACTAAACGAACTTTACAAGTTTGTTTGAAAACGCTTGAAAGTCAAAATGCATCGTTTTTTCCTAGCCTACTTCCCGCCGCAGACATTGACATCGCGAGCCGCCGATTTCCAACTCCGTTGGTATTCCGCTGACATGTATGCGCTTGGCGAAAGGCCGATATGGCCCCCTTCAGGCACGGAGACAACATATCGATTCACCTACTTGCCCGCGTTTACAGGTCCTACTGTCATCACTCTGACGGTATCCCCTGATGGGGAAGGGCGAATCGCAATCAAAACCATCACCGGAGATCGCGAAATCACAAGTCTCGACGAAACAGTCGCAGTCCCTGGGGACCGTCTAGCCCGATTCTTTACTCTGTTAGATCAGGCGCATTTCTGGGCCACACCCACGGAATTGCCAAGATGCGGCAAAGACGGAGCCGAGTGGATAATGGAAGGGCGGTTATCCGCTGGTGCCCCGACATGGAACGCCAGTCTACCGAGGAGATCCCGTTTGCTGACGCTGGCCACTTCCTATTTTGAACTTGCAGACATAAGCACGTTGGTGGCTGCTGATTTTGGCTTCGACAGCTGGAAAAATCGCCCTCACCATCAACCGCTCCGCAGCAGATTTATGAGACGGGGTCCCGCCTCATCCCCGCCGAAATGATCATTCCCCCGCTTAATGAATCATTAACAATCGAGAGGTCGTACCAGCCCCCACACACCCTCGAACTTGATAAACTGGAATACTTCGCTGTGCGGGCAGGTCTTAACAGAGTCAGTCTTTAAGTCTTTACAAAGTATTCCAGGGAGAGAAACTCATGGCCGTAAGCGATCAAGCGGTACTGACGGGCAAGCAGCTCGACACCCTGAGCATCAACACCATCCGCACTTTGTCTATTGACGCGGTGCAGAAGGCCAACTCCGGACATCCCGGCGCTCCCATGGGACTGGCCCCGGTGGTTTATTGTTTGTGGCAGCAGTTCCTGCGTTACGATCCCGCCAATCCAGTCTGGCCCAATCGCGACCGCTTCGTCCTGTCGAACGGGCATGCGTCCATGCTGCTGTACTCGATGTTGTATCTCTCCGGAGTGAAAGCCGTTGCCCATGAATACGAAGTGCTCGACGAGCCTGCGATTTCACTCGACGACATCAAGCACTTCCGCCAGCTTGGCAGCAGAACTCCTGGCCATCCTGAGTATTGCATTACGCCTGGCGCGGAAACCACGACTGGCCCGTTGGGTCAGGGAATTGGCAACAGCGTCGGCATGGCGATTGCCGGCAAGTGGCTTGAGGCGCACTACAACCGTCCCGGCTTCGAGATTTTCGGCCACAATATTTACGCGATGTGCGGCGACGGTGACATGATGGAAGGTGTCGGTGGCGAAGCCGCCTCGCTGGCTGGCCATCTCAAGCTGCCGAACCTTTGTTGGATTTACGACGCTAATCAAGTCACGCTCGACGGTCCCGCCGAATGGTCTTTCAGCGAAGATGTGGCCACACGCTTCCGCGGCTACGGCTGGAATGTAACTCACGTAGGCGATGCCAACGACCTCGACGCGCTCGCCGGCGCCTTCGATGAGTTTGCAAATACTACTGATCGTAGTAGCGACGCCCGGCCCAGGTTAGTCATCGTGAACAGCCACATCGGCTACGGTTCTCCTCACAAGCAGGACACCAGCGCCGCCCACGGCGAACCGCTCGGCGAAGACGAAGTCAAACTGGCTAAAAAATTCTACGGCTGGCCGGAAGACGCCAACTTCCTCGTGCCCGACGGAGTACTCCAACATTTCCAGGATGGGATCGGCCGCCGCGGGCGTGAGTTGACTGCGAAATGGAATGATCTGTTCGCGCGGTACAGCCAGCAGTTCCCCGATCTCGCAGACCAGATCAACCGCATGCAGCGGCGCGAACTCCCCGATGGCTGGGACAAGAACCTCCCCAGCTTCCCACCAGACCCGAAAGGCATCGCCACCCGCGAGAGCTCTGGCAAAGTGCTGAATATGATTGCGCAAAACATTCCCTGGCTGGTCGGCGGATCGGCTGACCTGGCAACTTCCAACAAGACGAACTTGAACGGCGCAGGCGATTTCCAGGCCGGAAGCTACGCTGGACGCAATCTTCACTTTGGTGTCCGCGAACACGGGATGGGCGCCGCCCTGAACGGCATGGTGCTATCCCGGCTTCGCGCCTTTGGTGGCACGTTCTTCAACTTCACCGATTACATGCGTCCTTCCATGCGCCTGGCCGCGCTCATGGAAATCCCCACCATTTACGTGCTCACTCATGATTCCATCGGCCTGGGCGAAGACGGCCCCACGCATCAACCAATTGAGCAATTGGCATCCCTTCGCGCCATGCCGCACATGATCGTGATGCGTCCTGGCGATGCGAATGAAGTGGTCGAGGCTTGGAAGGTGATCCTGCAACTGAAGCATGAACCGGTGTCGCTGGTTCTGACTCGCCAAGCATTGCCCACGCTCGATCGCTCGAAATATGCCCCGGCCGGGGGGGTGGCTAAGGGCGCGTACGTTCTGGCCGATGCCAAAGATGAGAAGCCGGACATCATCCTGATTGGCACTGGGAGCGAACTTTCGCTCTGCGTGTCCGCTTACGAGCAGCTCAGTGCGGAAGGCATTCGCGCGCGAGTAGTCAGCATGCCTTCGACAGATATTTTCGATAAACAGGATGATGCTTACAAGACCTCGGTGCTGCCGCCGAACGTCAAAGCTCGCGTTGCCGTCGAAGTCGCATCGACTTTCGGATGGGCGAAGTATACCGGCCCACAAGGTGTCATCATCGGCATGACCACCTTCGGCGCTTCGGCTCCCTTGAAAGATGTGATGAAGAAATTTGGATTTACTACAGAACACGTCATCCAAGCCGCCAAACAGGTTTTGGCACAAACGAGGTCGAGTATCAGACCCACATAAGCGAGTGCGCAGATTTTCTCTGTGTGTGTCCTGTGTGGTAAAAAAGGCAACCACAGAGGACACAGAGTTACACAGAGAAAGACGTACACAGAGGAAGATCAACGACGTTGAACCAGACCAGAGTCTCCGATTTACAAGAGGTGCAACATGCAGCCCACGGGAATTCTTGAAACCGCGAAAGCCACGAATCCACTCAAAGATCTGCTGAAGTTTGACCAGTCTGTCTGGCTCGACTACATTCGCCGCGACCTGATCACCAGCGGCGAACTCAAACGCCTAATCGAAGAAGACGGCCTGCGCGGCATGACTTCGAATCCCGCAATTTTTGAGAAGGCCATCGTCGGCAGCACCGATTACGCGGACATACTCGCATCGCTGAGAAACCGTCCCGACCTCGATGCCAAGGCCCGCTACGAAATCATCGCCATTCGCGACATTCAGGATGCCGCCGACCTTCTGCGGCCGGTCTATCAGGAATCCAAGCGCCGAGATGGCTACGTCAGCCTCGAGGTGTCCCCTTACCTCGCGCGCGATACTCAAGGCACGATCGAAGAAGCGCACCGCCTTTGGAAAGCGGTGGATCGTCCCAACGTCATGATCAAAGTCCCGGGCACAGCTGAGGGCATTCCTGCGTTCGAGCAACTTATCAGCGAAGGCATCAACATCAACGTCACGCTGCTGTTCTCGCAGGAGGTCTATCAGCGCGTCGCCGAAGCTTACATCCGTGGCCTGCAAAAATTCAGTGCCGACAGTAGCGACGTGGGACGAATGGCCAGCGTTGCCAGTTTCTTCATCAGCCGCATTGATAACATGGCGGACGCGGAAATCTCCGCGCGTTTGAAGTCGGCAAAGAACCCGCAAGAAGAACGGAAGCTGAAACGCCTGCTGGGCAGAGTTGCCATTGCCAACGGGAAACTGGCGTATCAGCGCTATCTGAACATTTTTTCCGGCGCGCAGTGGGACCAACTAAGCGCGAAAGGTGCTCAGACCCAGCGTGTGCTTTGGGCCAGCACCAGCACCAAGAATCCGGCGTATCCTGACATTCTTTATGTGCAAGAGATGATCGGCCCCGACACGGTCAATACGATCCCCCCCTCAACGTTCGATGCATTCCGCGATCACGGCCAACCTCGCGAGACTCTGACCGAAGGCGTTGATGATGCGAGACAGGTGATGCAGGACCTCGCGGACCTAGGAATTTCGATAGACAGCATCACCGACAAGCTGACCGAGGATGGCGTTCGCCTCTTTGAAGAAGCTTTTGACAAACTACTTGCTGCCGTAGAAAAGAGCACTCAGGGCGGAACAACGCCCAAGATCAGCCAACAGACTTACAAGCTGCCCGACCAGCTCGCCAAACAAGTTGCCGAGACCCTCACCGACTGGCGCGCGGCCGGTAGAGTTCGCCGCCTTTGGCAGCGCGATCCATCTCTGTGGACGAACAGCGACGAGGCTCAGTGGCTGGGCTGGCTCGATATCACCGAAAAACAACTTGAGAAGAAGGACCAATTCGAGCGCCTAGCAGATGAAATCAGAAAAGAAAGTTTCAGCGACATTCTGCTTCTCGGCATGGGAGGTTCGAGCCTCTGCCCGGAAGTCCTAGCCAAGACCTTTGGGCAGATCAAAGGCTTCCCCCGTCTGCACATACTCGATTCAACTGACCCGGCGCAGGTGAAAGCAACTGAACAAAAGATCAATCTCGCGACAACTCTGTTCATCGTCTCCAGCAAATCTGGCACGACGCTCGAGCCCAACATCTTCAAACAGTACTTCTACGAGCGAGTCCAACAAACCATCGGTACCGAGAAGGCTGGCAGCCGCTTTATCGCCATTACTGACCCCGGCTCGAAGCTGCAAGCCGAAGCCGAGACCGATAAGTTCCGCCACATTTTCCACGGCGTTCCCAGCATCGGAGGCCGTTATTCCGCGCTTTCGAATTTCGGCGTCGTTCCCGCCGCGGTTATGGGGCTCGACATAACCAAATTCCTCGATCGCACCGAAGAAATGGTCCAGGCGTGCGTCGCCTCCGTTCCGGTGGAACGAAACCCCGGCGTTGTGCTCGGAATCATTCTTGGCGTGGCCGCGAAATCTGGCCGCGATAAGGTGACAATCATCACATCGCCGGCGATTTCGGACTTGGGCGCTTGGCTTGAGCAGCTTCTAGCCGAATCCACCGGCAAGCAGGGCAAGGGCATTATTCCTGTGGACCGCGAGCAACTTGCGGCTCCTGAAACCTACGGCAGGGACCGGATCTTCGCGTATCTACGGTTCGAGGCCGCTCACGACTCCGTTCAGGACGCCGAAATCTCTGCGCTCGAAGCCGCCGGGCATCCTGTGGTTCGCATTTCTGTAAGCGACACTTACGATCTCGGCCAGGAATTTTTCCGCTGGGAAATTGCGACCGCCGTCGCGGGTTCCATCGTCGGCATCAACGCCTTCAATCAGCCCGACGTCGAAGCCAGCAAGATCGAAACTCGCAAGCTGACCAGTGAATACGAGAAGACTGGATCGCTGCCGACGGAGAAGCCAATCTTCGAGCAGAAAGGGATCCAACTGTTTGCTGATTCGAAGAACGCGGCTGCACTGGGCGGAGGAAAGTCGCTGACCGAATATCTCCGCGCCCATCTCAGCCGTATTAGCGCAAGCGACTATTTTGCCGTGCTGGGATACGTTGAAATGAATGAAGCCCACTACGCGAAGTTGCAGGAGATTCGCCACACCGTTCGTGATGCCAAACGCATTTCGACCTGCCTGGGCTTCGGTCCGCGTTTTCTGCATTCGACCGGACAGGCCTACAAAGGTGGTCCCAACAGCGGCGTATTTTTGCAGATCACGTGCGACGACGCCATCGATGTGCCCGTTCCCGGCCAGAGGTACACGTTCGGAGTGGTGAAGGCTGCGCAGGCCCGCGGAGATTTCCAGGTCCTCGCCGACCGCGGCCGCCGCGCGTTGCGTGTGCATCTGGGTAAGGATGTAAATGCGGCTCTGTCCTTCCTTGGCAATGCTGTTCGTGAGGCGTTGAAATAGGTTCTCCTCTGTGCAGAGTGCACAGAGGGAAAACACAGGAGAACGAAATGCGTCTAGGAATGGTCGGGCTCGGCAGAATGGGTGCGAACATGGCTCGACGCCTGATCCGCGGAGGCCACGAAGTCGTAGTCACCGATCTGAGTCCTGAAGCGGTGAAGCAGATGGCGACCGAAGGCGCTATACCTTCCTCATCGCTGGATGACTTCAGCTCGAAGCTGGGCTCTCCACGCATCGCGTGGCTGATGGTGCCCGCCGGCGAACCGACCGAATCTACGGCGCAGGCTCTCGCCCAGCGAATGAAAACCGGCGACATCCTGATTGATGGTGGCAATTCCTATTTCAAAGATGACATTCGCCGCTCCAAGCTGTTCCGCGAAAAAGGAATCCATTATGTTGATGTCGGCACCAGCGGCGGCGTCTGGGGACTGGAACGTGGCTACTGCATGATGCTCGGCGGCCCCAAAGAAGTCGTGGCGCAACTCGACCCCATTTTCAAAACGCTGGCGCCCGGCCGTGGCGATATCCCACCAACTCCCGGACGTGAACAATTGGCAGGCACGGCCGAAGAAGGCTACATATACTGTGGCCCCTCGGGCGCAGGCCACTTCGTGAAAATGGTCCACAACGGAATCGAATATGGAATCATGCAGGCCTATGCCGAAGGATTCGACATCTTCCGCAACGCTGCCAAGGCTGAACTTCCCAAAGATCAACAGTACGATCTGAATCTTCCCGACATCGCCGAAGTCTGGCGCCGCGGAAGTGTCGTCAGTTCCTGGCTGCTGGACCTGACTGCAATGGCTCTTGCGGAGAATCCGACGCTCTCAGAATACAGCGGCTTCGTGCAGGACTCCGGCGAGGGACGCTGGACAATAGAGGCCGCCATCGACGAAGCTGTTCCAGTGGATGTGCTCTCGGCGGCGCTGTTCGTGCGCTTCCGTTCACGCCAGGAGCATACCTTTGCTGAAAAGATGCTTTCGGCGATGCGCCAGAAATTCGGCGGGCACGTCGAACCCGTAGTTGGAAAGAAGACTGCCTGACTCCCGGAGAAATGGTAATGGCACAAGCCGACGTGCTTCCTCGAACCCAGCAGCGCAGCCCGGGCCGACCGGCCGAGGCCTGCATTATGGTGATCTTCGGAGCTGCGGGTGACTTGACGCGCCGTAAACTCATTCCCGCACTCTACAACCTGGCCAAGGCGCAGCTCCTCTCCCGCGAGTTCGCCATCCTGGGTGTCGCTCACAGTCCCATGTCCACTGAGGACTTTCGCAACAAACTTTCGGAGGATATCCGCCGTTACGCCGGCAGCGACATCGATTCCGATATCTGGGAGTGGTTCACGCGCCGCCTGTATTACGTCACTGCCGAGTTCAACGACAAGAATGTTTACTCTCAACTGAAGACAACTCTGGAGAAGCTCGACAACGACCATTCCACTCACGGCAACTACTTTTTTTATCTGGCCACGGCTCCGGATTTCTTTGGCCCGATCGTGGAGCAGCTTGCCGCTACTGGATTGATGCAAGAGGAGAACGGCCATTGGCGGCGCGTGATTGTGGAAAAACCGTTCGGGCGCGATATCGATTCGGCCAAAACCCTCAACCAGCAACTGCTAAGATTCGCTAGCGAGAAACAGATTTACCGGATTGACCACTACCTCGGGAAAGAGACCGTCCAGAACATTCTGGCGTTTCGTTTCGCCAACGGGATCTTCGAGCCGATCTGGAACCGCCGTTACATTGATCACGTGCAAATCACCGTTGCCGAAACTGTCGGCGTCGAGCAGCGAGGAAGTTACTACGACCAGGCGGGTGCCCTCCGGGATATGGTACCCAATCACATCATGCAGCTCATCAGCCTTACCGCGATGGAGCCGCCGGTTTCGTTTCGTGCCGATGCGGTTCGTGACGAGCAGGCCAAGATTTTGCACGCCATTCAGCCATTGAGTTCCGAAGAAGTCCTCACCCGCACGGTTCGGGGCCAGTACGGTCCTGGAGTAGAAGACGGTCACCGCGTTCCCGGCTATCGCGAAGAACCTGACGTTCCTTCCGACTCACGAACGGAAACCTTCGTCGCCATGAAGCTGGCAATCGACAACTGGCGATGGGCCGATGTTCCGTTTTATCTTCGCACCGGCAAGCACCTGGCGGCGCAGAGCACGCAAATCGTCATCCAATTCCGCCGCGCCCCGTTCGTTCTTTTCCGAGATACGCCGGTGGAGAACCTGATGCCCAACCAACTGGTCCTTCACATCCAGCCCGAGGAAGGTATCGCACTGCAATTCGCGGCTAAAGTCCCGGGACCCATTATGCGTCTGGGCGCAGTCGACATGAACTTCAAGTATGCTGATTACTTCGGCACCCAGCCCAGCACGGGCTATGAGCGGCTGCTACATGACTGCATGATTGGCGATGCAACATTGTTTCAGCGTGCCGACATGGTCGAAGCTGGCTGGTGCGTCGTTAGCCCCGCCTTGGACGTTTGGAAGGCTCTACCGCCGCGGAATTTTCCGAACTATCCCGCTGGCAGTTGGGGGCCGAAGGATTCGGATGAACTGCTCGAGCGCGACGGACGACACTGGAGGAACTTCGACAAATGATCCTGGCGGGCGACATCGGAGGCACCAACGCAAGACTGGCCCTCTTTGATGTCCGTAACGGGCAATTTAATCTGGTAACCGCAACCGTCTTCCCCAGCCAGCGTTATCCCGGTCTGGATCAAATCGTCACGGAATTTGTAAATACCTCGGGAGTGCGCCCCTCGCAGGCATGCTTTGGTGTCGCGGGCCCGGTCACGAATGGGAAGGTCGAGACCTCGAATCTTCCCTGGATTATCGAGTCCCGCCGTCTGGCAGACGAACTCCAAATCAAGAAAGCGCTCCTGATCAATGATCTGGAAGCCACCGGTTGGGGCATAGCTGCGCTGACTGCGGGCGATGTCGTCGCTCTGAACAAAGTAAGCGAGACGGCTGGCAATCAGGCTCTGATCGCGGCCGGAACTGGACTTGGTCAAGCTGGACTCTATTGGGACGGCACTCGGCACCACGTTTTCGCCTCCGAAGGCGGACACTGCGATTTTGCTCCTCTGAACGATTTGGAAGTTGAATTGTTTCGCTACTTGTATGCCCGCTACGGACATGTGAGCTATGAACGGGTCGTTTCAGGGCCGGGTTTGGTTAATGTGTTCGAATTTCTGCGCGACACTGGACGGGGTAAAGTTCCACGCTGGCTTTCTGAAGAAATGCAGAAGATGGACCCGGCAGCGGCAATCTCCGCGGCAGCTATCGACGCGAAATGTCCCATGAGCGAGCAGGCTATGGACATTTTTATCTCCGTGTTCGGCGCCGAAGCTGGGAATCTTGCCCTCAAATTCAAGGCGATGGGTGGAGTCTTCCTGGCCGGCGGCATTGCTCCAAAGATTCTGCCCAAGCTTGCCACTCCACTTTTTCTTGATGCGTTTCTGGACAAGGGCCGCCTGCGCCACTTAATGGAAGTCATGCCAGTTAAAGTCATTACCAATGACAAACTCGCTCTGCTCGGCGCCGCGCGCTGTGCATTGCTCGAAGCTGCTTAAGGAATGCCGCCCGAACCGCAAGTCCGCATTTTCGCCACTACCAGGGAATTGTTCCACGCAGCTGCGGAAACTTTCTGTAGGGTCGGATCACTTGCAATTCGTGAACACGGAAGACTCACAGTTGCCCTGTCCGGCGGATCTACGCCTCGAGGTCTGTACCAGGAATGGGTTACGAATTTTTCTTCGCAACCTCCTCTGGGAAAATGTTTTCTTTTTTTGGGGCGATGAGCGCCACGTTCCTCCTGAGGATCCCGAGAGCAATTACCGCATGGCCAATGAGTCGCTGCTCTCGAAGTTGACCCATTCCTGCGGACCACGTTTTTCGAATTCAGTCCGAAAGGCCCGATGCGGGCGTAGGAGCCCAGGCCTACGAACAGACTCTGCGTGACTTCTTTCGTCCCGCTCCTGGATCATTTCCAAGATTTGACCTAGTGCTTTTTATTTCCGGGCACTACCGCACTCGAAGAGAGGCGACACTTCCTGGTGGCAAACTGGGTGGAGAAGTTCAGCACGTTCCGCATTACACTCACTTTTCCTGTGCTGAATCACGCCGCGTGTGTGATATTTTTGGCCAATGGGAGCGACAAGGCTGAGATGGTTGGAAGAGCGCTCACAGACCCGGGCGCAAAGCTACCCTGCCAAAGGATCCGTCCGGATGATGGAGAATTGATCTGGTTTCTGGACCAGGAGGCAGCCGCAAGACTCTGAGGTAAGAACCTGGCACTTACATTTGGCGTTCAGCCATTTGTCCAAATGTCATTTACTGGATGACTAAAAAACGGGCGCTAGATTGTGCATCTTCTGGTAGAGCTTTCTGTCCACCGTTCGCATTACGTCTTCCAGACTCGTCCCGGTGACGTATCCCGCCATGCCCCACGTGAATGAGAGCTGAAAAACTTTCCCGTTTTCCGCGTTCCACTGCTCCACCGACGTCAGCAAGCGGTGCAGCGGATTCTCAGCCTGCTGCTCGCTGGTGTCGGGCATCACTGTAAGAAATTCATCTCCGCCTTGACGGAAAATCAGGTCGCCTCCACGAAACACTTTCTTCAGCATTCGCGCGAAGTCCGCCAGTACGCGGTTGCCCTCCATGCTTCCGAGTTTTGCATTCAGCTCTCGAAAATCGTTCAGATCCATAATCAGAAATGTCAGTGGCGTTCCGTTCCGATTTGAGCGGGCCAGTTGGTGAGAAATCAACTCGTTGAGCGCGCGACGGTTGAAAAGCTGAGTCAGAGGGTCAACCAGGGAGAGGCTTTCTAGCCGCTCATTCAACACCAATTCGCTGATCAGCGCCTTGCGGGTAGAGTTGAGAGCGACGCGCTGCGATAACAGATAAACATTAAACAGCACCACCAGGCAGATCAATCCAAAAAACAACTGCGGCAAGTAGGCCTGTTCGACCCGGATGAGGCGCTGTGTCCACATCAGATTGGGCGCAATCAGCGCCAGAAATCCCCCGGTCAGCACCAGAATGACCAAGCTTACAATCGACCACAATTGCATGTCGCGGCTGGACAGTTCGTGGATTTGTCTTTGAATATCTTCGGCTCGTGCCAGCATCGACGGCTGTTCTTGCCTGACTTGCGACATCAACTCCCCCTTGCGAAGGACACACTTTGGCCAAATAGTTTTCTGGATAGGTTGTAATAGATTTCGGCCGAAAAATCTGCGGAAACTCACCCGCGTTGATTACTTTCGTAAGCTCCGGGCGGCACTCCTAGGGGGTTTGCTGACCGTCTCCCACCAGCCTGGCGAGCGATTGCTCATAGGGGGCGCGAGCAATGCCGCGTTCGGTCACAATGGCGGTAACGTATTTTGCTGGAGTCACGTCGAATGCCGGATTCTCCACTTGCACACCCGCTGGCGTGATCGGTTTGCCGGCTATATGCGTTACTTCCGCCGGGTTTCTTTGCTCGATTGGAATCTTGCTCCCATCCGGCGTTTCCAGATCTACGGTGGAAATCGGGGCAGCTACATAAAAAGGGATCTCGTGTTCTTTGGCGAGCACCGCGACTGTATACGTGCCGATCTTGTTGGCAACGTCTCCGTTAGCAGCAATGCGATCGGCTCCGACGATGACAGCTCCAATTTTGCCCTGCTTCATGATCGCGCCTGACATATTGTCGGAAATGACCGTCGTCGCAATGCCGTCTTTCATCAATTCCCATGCAGTCAAACGCGAGCCTTGCAAAAAAGGCCGGGTCTCGTCTGCATACACATGGATCTTCTTGCCATTTGCCACTGCCGCGCGAATCACTCCGAGTGCCGTGCCGTAACCGCATGTGGCCAGCGCCCCCGCGTTACAGTGAGTCAGGACTCCGCCGCTTGCCGGCATCAGCACGGCACCATGCTGGCCCATTGCCTGGTTCGCCGCAATGTCTTCAGCGTGCATGCGCTGCGCTTCTTCGATCAGCGTCTGCTTGATCTGCGCCACTGGACGTACCCGCAGTGTTTCAAATTTTTGCTGCATCCGCCGGATCGCCCAGAACAAGTTCACTGCCGTCGGCCGTGTTTTGCTAATCACTTCGCAAATTTCATCGACCTCGCGCTTCAGATCGCCAACATTCTCGGCCTGCGAGTTCTTTACTCCCACCGCGACCCCCATTGCCGCCGCAACTCCGATCGCCGGAGCTCCGCGCACCACCATATTGCGGATCACATCCGCAACTTCTTGGTAGGTTTTGCAGGTGACGTAGGTCTCTTCGGTGGGCAGCTTCGTTTGATCAATGAAGCGTACGCCGCGATCGGTCCATTCGAGAGTTTGAATCATAGATCAGTCGTTGGCTATTTAGCGGGTGCCCCATCCTTTTCGCGTTCTTTGCGAAAGGGTGGGTCAGCTAAGTGCTGAGCGCTATATGTTCTTTCCTGACCTCACTCGCCCCAAACACCGCCACAAACGGTGCTGGAGCCGCGGCTTTCTCCACGTTCGCCCGTCCACCAGCCTCTTCGCGTTCGACCAGGCACATCACTCCGACAATTTCGTATCCGAACTCGCGCGCCACTTCAATCGCCTGGACCGTGGACGATCCCGTCGTGCAGACGTCGTCCACAATCAGCACCCGCGCGCCCTTCTCTCGAAAGCCTTCGATGCGCTGGCCCGTGCCGTGCTGTTTCTCCGCCTTGCGCACCAAGAAGCCATGCAGCGTTCCGCTGGTCACACCTACAGCCACCACAATTGGATCGGCGCCCATCGTAAGCCCGCCAATCGCTTGCACATTCCAACCGCGAGCGCGGATTTCTTCCAGGAACACTTGCCCGGTCAGTTGCGCGCCGCGCGCGTCGAGCGTCGTGGTCCGGCAATCAACGTAGTAGTCGCTGGTACCGCCGGAGGCGAGCTTGAACTGGCCTAGACGAAACGACTTCGTCGCGAGCAGGCGCAGCAGTTCCTGACGTGCAGAAGGCATGAATCTTTAAGATAGCAGAGCGCTCAATGCGAGAGACGATCAAGATGCCGAAATCCGCCACTCACCACAATCGCCGCCAGTGAAGTAAAACCATTGTAGGCCATATGCACCAGCACCCCAGCGGCGACAGATTTTTTCACAGCCCTCACGATCGTGAGCGCTAGCCCAATAATGAAGATGAGAAGCACCGCGCCCCACGAAGCGGAAAGCGGCATATGCGGATCGGCGAGTTGTGGGACATGGATCGCAGTAAAACTCACAGCAGTGAACAGCACTGCGAATATTACTCCCATCCGTCGGGCAACCACCGGATACAAGAACCCACGAAAAAACAATTCCTCCATGAGGGGCACGAGCGTCATCGCTGCGATAGAAATGATCCAGGCCCTTAACGCGGTCTTAAAAAACGCCTCCATGGGAATTTCTTTAGGCATGGGCAAGAATCTGGCCAGAAACTGCAGTCCAATGGCGAATGCAATTCCCAGCACCAAATACACGGCCCATGCGCGCGGCCAGTTCCAACGCACCGCAGGTCCGAACCCGCCTCCGCTATTTTGCGTGGCGGTGGTAAACATGAAACCCAATGTCACAAGATATGAGCACATTTGCCCCGCGAATGCGACCAGGGGGAAACTCATAACCTGCATGAACGCCACGCCTGGATAAGCCACTCGCCTGACGACCATCGTGAGCCCAAGAAGGCAAATCAATAGGCTGCCGAACATCACCATCACGATGTAGAGCACATCCCACCCGCTCCACGGCGGGTTCTCCGACAGGTCTTTCGATACAGGCAGCTGCCGGCTCGCTGTGGTTTCCGGCCATCCTGAGTTCAAATCCATAAATTGAATTTACACGAAAAATGAGAGTGGCTTATTCCTGTTAAGGGAGCTCGAGGGCGACCCGAATCGCATCCTCAACTTTTTTCAGAGATTCCCTGTCGAGAACGCCCAGAGCAGGAAAAACAGCCGTTGAAATTTCTACCGATGTCACTTGATCGCATTTCGCCCATGAATCGAATTGCAATCCCGCTTGTCCGGCTTTCAATTTCGGCCGCAATGAGAATTGCCTGTGCTCCGCTTTGGAGATGGGTACGATACAGGCATCGCGGGAGAATCGGTTCAGCGCATCGGTCGAAACCACCAGCCCCGGACGTTCCTTGTCCAATGCGAATAGACAGACTTCTCCCCGCCGGGGGTACCAGCCCATGGGTTTCACACCTCGTCTCCAAGCCATTGGTTAGTCGTCTCTCGCCAGAGATTTGATCGAAGCGGACCGAAAGGCTCTTCGCGATGCTTCGTCCTCATCCGAAGTGGACCCGAAAAATGCCTCGACCTCGGCTGCCAAGCCCCGGCGGCGCTCGTTTTCGAGGGCAGCCTTGAGGAGCGTGTTCACCCTTTCACTGGTTGATGCACCACCCTTGGTGCGTTCCACTTCCTTTAGCAACTCTTTCTCCAGCGACAGGCTCTTCGTCGTTCGTGTTGCAGTGGGCATGAGGACTCCTAATATAAAAGCTATTGTATCATACCGCTGGTTTGATATTGGTGTTACCACTAATCACGGTCCTAGCTGACCGCGGACCGCTGATGGCTGACGGCTGTTTTCATCGCGAAATACTCCGCCAGCGCCTGCCCGGTATACGATTTCTTATTTCGCGCTACCTGCTCTGGAGTGCCCTGGGCCACAATCCTTCCGCCCTCTTCCCCGCCCTCTGGTCCAAGATCAACAATCCAGTCAGCATTTCGAATCACATCAAGATTGTGTTCGATAATGACAATCGTGTTCCCCAGGTCCGTCAGGCGATGCAGTACATCCAGCAGTTTGCGAACATCATCGAAGTGCAAGCCCGTCGTCGGCTCATCCAAGAGGTAAAGTGTCCGCCCAGTCTGCCGCTTGCTGAGTTCCCGCGCGAGCTTTATCCGTTGCGCCTCGCCGCCCGAGAGAGTCACCGCCGACTGCCCAAGGTGCAAATAGCCCAGTCCGACATCCACCAGCGTTTGTAACTTCTGCCGCACTTGCGGAATGTTCTCCAGCACCGGCAGCGCCTCGGAAACTGGCGTCTCCAGCAGATCGGCAATGGAGCATCCCTTGTACTTTACTGCCAGCGTTTCCTGGTTGTAGCGCCTTCCACCGCAGACTTCGCACAAGACATACACGTCGGGCAGGAAATTCATTTCGATTCGCCGCTGCCCTTCTCCCTGGCACGCCTCGCACCGGCCGCCTGCAACGTTAAAGGAAAACCGCCCAGGCTTGTAGCCCCGCTCCCGCGATTCCGGCAGCATGGCATACAGATCGCGAATGTGCGCGAACACCCCGGTGTAAGTCGCAGGATTCGATCTTGGCGTACGGCCAATCGGCGACTGATCAATGCGGATGACTTTATCCACGTTCTCCGCTCCGGCAATTGCCTTGTGTTCCCCGGCTGGCTCGCGCGACCGGTAGAGTGTCTTCGCCAGCGCCCGATACAAAATGTCATTCACCAGCGTGGACTTCCCCGATCCGGAGACTCCGGTCACCACCGTGATAACGCCAAACGGAAAGGTCACGTCCACGTTCTTCAAATTATTTTCTCGCGCACCCAGAACTGTGATGCCGTCCCCATTCATCCGCCGCCGCTCCGCCCGCATGTCAATCCGCACCCGCCCTGAGATGTATGCTCCGGTCAGCGACTCTGGCACACGCGTGATTTCCTCCGGCGTGCCCCGCGCCACTACTTCGCCGCCATGCCGTCCAGCGCCTGGCCCAAGGTCAATCACATAATCCGCGCGTCGAATCGTCTCTTCATCGTGTTCCACCACCAGCACGGTGTTCCCGAGATTGCGCAACTCCTCCAGCGCATTCAGCAACTGGCCATTGTCGCGATGATGCAATCCGATTGACGGTTCATCAAGCACGTAGAGCACCCCGCGCAGTTTGGACCCTATTTGGGTTGCCAGACGGATACGTTGGCCCTCGCCGCCAGATAAAGTTGCCGCCGACCGGTCTAATGAGATGTAGCCTAGCCCAACCGCATTCAGAAATTGTAGCCGCTCGACAATTTCGTGCATGATGCGCCCGGCAATCTGCGCGTCTCGCCCAGTCAGCCTGATACCCTTTGCCTTCTCCAGCGCGCGCGACACCGGCATGGCCGTAAAATCCGCAATCGACATACCTTCCACCTGCACCGCCAGGCTCTCCGGACGCAGGCGCTTGCCATGACACGCTGGGCACTCGGTCGCCGACATGTGCTCCATCAACCAGTCGCGATAGGCCTCTGACGGCGACTCATCCATCGCGTTCTTGAGATAACCGAAGATGCCCAGGAAGCCGGTCTTCCCACCCCCTTGCGGTTCGCCATAAAGCAGTAAATTTTGGATCTTGTCTGGCAACTTCTCAAATGGAGTGCCAAGTTCAATTCCGTACGCCGCTGCCACGATTCTGACTTGGTGGATCAGATTCTGCGAAGACGACCCCGGCCCCAACGCGCCTTCCAGCAGCGGCTTCGACCAGTCGTTAATCACTTTGGCGGGATCAAAATCGTACGTGCTCCCCAAGCCATGGCATTCCGGACACGCTCCATAGGCGCTATTGAACGAAAATGACCTCGGCTCGAGTTTTGGCACATCAATGCCACAATCTGGACACGCCAGACGTTCGGAGTAAAGTTGCTCTTCTCCTCCGACGATAGCAACCTGCACCAGCCCGCCTGCCAGCTTCATCGCCAGCCCAACCGACATTTCCAGCCGGCGTTCGATCCCCAGCTTCACCAGCAGACGGTCAACTACGACTTCAATGGTGTGGTTCTTACGCTTGTCGAGCGCGATCTCCCCTTCCAGGCTGACCAGCTCGCCGTCAACTCGCGCGCGGGTGAAACCGTGCTGCGCCAGCTTCTCCATCTCTTTCTTGAATTCACCTTTACGTCCCCGGACAATCGGCGCCAGCACCATGACCCGGTCTTCGGGAGTCAGCGCCATCACCCGCTGCACAATCTGCGCCGCGGTTTGCCGCGAAATCGGTCTCCCGCACTTGGGACAATGCGGCACGCCGATGGACGCAAACAACAGCCGCAGGTAGTCGTAAATCTCAGTGATTGTGCCCACAGTAGATCGGGGGCTGCGGCTGGTGGTTTTCTGCTCGATCGAGATCGCAGGGCTCAGCCCGTCAATGGCATCCACGTCTGGCCTCTCCATTTGGTCCAAAAACTGGCGCGCGTAGGCCGAAAGCGTCTCTACGTACCGGCGCTGCCCCTCGGCGTAAATCGTGTCAAACGCCAGCGACGACTTGCCTGACCCGCTCAAGCCGGTAATCACGGTCAGCGTATTACGAGGGATTTCGACATTGATATTTTTCAGGTTGTGCTGCCGGGCGCCCCGTACCGAAATCTGCGTAATGGCCATTTGCGGGAGAGAGAATGAACCTTCGTAATATGGACGGGTCCCCAGAAATGTTGGAAAGTGGGAATGCGCAGTTCTACTCACGTATCTTATTTGTAAACAGCAGCAAGCGTCAACGCGGGTAGAGTATAGGCGCACCGCGCATCCAAGCGCTGGAATCACGACCGTTGGTTAGAGCTGCTGGAATCGACGGGAAGGCGGGCCGAACTTGGGGAGTTTGTTGGTTGTTTTCGTAATAACCTTCACCGTCGCTGGCTCCGTTGCTCTCGGAATTGCGCTCGCCTATACCAGCGTCCTGGGCCTGCTCCACGCCTTCGCTCACAGCTCACGCAAGCCTCAGCCTGCGTTAGTCCTGGCTCCTACACAAACCCACGCCAGCGGCGACTAAGGAAGCCCTCAGCTCAAGCAACAACCTTAACATCCGAAATATCCGACTTCATGGATCAAGCCGGAAGTGTGTGCTCTCCATGTGATTGCTAGGATGCGACGGCATCAGTTCTCACAGCCCGGCTTCAAAACTGACAGCTGAAAGCTGATGGCTGACAGCCGCTTATTGCGGCGGTTGGCCCGGCGCGCCCGGCTGTCCATTCTGCTGCTGTTGCTGTTGCTGCTGCAACTCTCTCAACAACTGCTCTGGAGTCTTGACGACGGGCCCATTCTGCCCCGGTTGCTGCTGATCGGGCTGCGGTTCTTCCTGCTGTTCCGGCTGTTGCGTCTCGGGGGATACTTCGCCGCTTGTCTCTTCCGGGCTTTGGTCGTTCTCGACTTCCGGCACCGCCTGCAGGGCCTGGTTGTTACCCATCACATTCTGGGGCGGCCCACCCGGTTGTTGCGGGGCCGCCTCCGGCCCGCTCGCTCGCGCCATCAGCACTACTTTCTTGAGCGCGCCTGGATCGGCTGGTGACCCAAGCAGCACGTAATCGTAGTGCGATCCATTCAGCAGTTGCGCCAGTACATCCCGCGGCGCGCCTGGCCCGAACCGTCCGACCACTCTTTCACTCGAAACTGCGGGCATCTCGACAGCGGCGCCGGTCTTTTGTTTAACCGCGGTGAGAACGTCACCCATGGTGGAATTCCTCGCCACAATCGTCAGTTCTCCATTCTGAAAACTGACTTCGGGCGGCGATGATGGTCCCAGTTCTGGTGTCGGCGGTGGCGGCGGAGGTTGTGGCGCGGAAGCAGCGGGTTCCGGCTGTGGCTGAACTACCTTCACCTGATCTTTGTGCTTTTTCTTTTGCGGTGCGGTCTGCGCCGAAGCGACGTCGGCAACTGAGAGCACGGCAATCACAAATAGAACAAGAATTCGCAACATTTTGGGCTCAAACAAATTCGAATCTCTCATGATTCTAGCACCGGAAGGATGGGTACGGACCTACTGTTGTGGAGCGAAGTATCCCTTGCGCGCCCGTACTTGCAGGTCTTTCTTCAAAGCAGTGATTTCAATCGAGCGGTAGCGCCCGTCGGTGTCGAAGTCCGCAGGGTGATAGGAAACCACATATTGGCTGCGTAATTCATCTTCAATGGCTGAAAACGAGCTCTTGATGTCTTTCATCTTGAACGGGAAGAACGCACGGCCGCCGGTCGCATCGGCAAGCTGTTGCAGCACTTTGTCGCCACGCAAAATCAGTCCGCTATCGTCAGTCGAAATCGTGTAGATGATGACCTGCGCTCTTTGCGCCATCTCAATCGCCTGCATCTTCGTAACTTCGCTCTGATTGTCTTCGCCATCGCTGACTACAACCAGGGCGCGCCGCACCGGCCGGTCTGAGTCATCTTTCATCAGCCGTTCTTTGCATGCGGAATAGATTGCCTGGTACAGCGCTGTGCCTCCGCCATCCTGCAGGCGTTGAACCCCCGCTGACAGCAGGCTGACATCGTCCGTAAAATCTTGCACTACGTGATTGTGCGCACTGAAGCCCATCACGAAAGCACGATCGTAATGCGCCCGGATCGTATGCTGAAGGAAGCCGGCGGCCGCATCCTGCTCAAACTGGAACCGCCCGCGTACCGATCCGCTGGTATCAATCAGCAGGCCAAGTTGCAACGGCAAGTCGGTCTGCTGAATGAAATTCACAATCGCCTGTGGCGGTTTGTGATCGTCCAGGATGCTGAAATCGTCCTTGTTCAGATCGCGCACGAATTTGCCGTGCTTATCCATAGCAATGAATAGCACATTCACTTCGTTGACGCGTTTCTGTATGGTGATAACTGAGTTTGGCTGGGTTGAATCAATGCCGGGCGAAGCAACCGAAAGCCCACCGCTGGCGGCCACGTAAGCCGTCTGGCCCGACGCAGGCAACAGGGCCGGTGCCATGGTCATCGCGAGACAGAAGACGAGCTGTGTGTACTTCATTCCAAAACCATCCAAAAATTGCACAAATAGCCACGGCCAGAGGCTGCCTCACTGTATTAGATGCACGTCGCTTGCCGAAGACTAACGGGCCCTAACCTGACCGTTGGCCTGACTTTAGGCGAGCAGAGCCGGTTCCGCCAAGTTACAAAAGGAGTACTCGGAAGGTCATTACCGGAACAGCTTTTAGCTCAAATGGCCAACCCACGGCGCGTATCTCGCAGAGTAAAATAGCGAGGCACCAAGAACTTTGAAAAGAGCCACTGCTGAAGACCGGGATAACCGTCATTGGTCATTAGCTGTTGGCCTTCAGCATACACGGTTGCGATTCGCTAAACGCTAATAGCTGAAAAGCTGATTGCTGAATTAAGGAGAAGCAATGAAAAAACTGATTTCATTCCTGCTGGCGCTTGCCTGCGCTCCGCTAGCCCTCGCGGCCGGAAGCGAAAAAGAACAGGATCGCGTGAAAGATGCGGGTGTTGTTCTCAAAGAAATTCTCAATATTCCTGACGACATTCCCAAAGATCTGCTCGATGATGCTGAGTGCGTCATCGTTCTTCCGTCGGTAAAAAAGCTGGCCATCGGCATCGGCGGCAGCTTCGGGCGAGGCGTCATGGTCTGCCGCACCGGCGAGCACTTCACAGGGCCGTGGGGCGCTCCCGCCATGTACGCGCTCGAAGGCGGCAATATCGGTTTTCAACTCGGTGGCCAGGCAACCGACTTCGTTCTCCTGGTCGTGAATCCGCGCGGCGCTGAATCGCTGATGGGAAGTAAGGTGAAGCTGGGAGCCGATGCAGCAGCGGCAGCTGGCCCCAAAGGCCGCACCGCCACGGCAGCAACAGACATCGTCATGCGCGCCGAAATTCTTTCTTATTCGCGCTCACGCGGCCTGTTCGCGGGCGTTTCTCTTGAGGGTTCGACCCTGCGTCCCGATAACGGCGCCAATGAGAAGCTCTATGGCCGAAAACTCACTGCCAAGGAAATCCTCCGCCAAGGAAAAGTTGCAACTCCGGCCGCAGCCCGCGAATTGGATGCAGAGCTCGCAAAAGCTTCGCCCAAGAACCGCTCTGATCCCAAGTCGCTGCAATAAAAGCAGTGCGTAGGAGCCTTCTGAAATCGACGACCCATACCATCGCACTGGCTCGCCTGGTTCTCGGCTTCTGTCTTCTTGCACTCACGCCGGTCAATGCCCAAGTACCCGCTACCATTGCCGACCAACTGAGCACTGAGGAACACCTCGCCAAACCGGGATGGTGGCCGCGCAAAGGCGATGCTTCCCGAACTGATTACGTGGGCGCTGAGGTTTGCGCCCTGTGTCATTCGGCACTCGCCAATGGTCAAAAGCAGCATGCCATGGCGCACACTTCCATGCCAGTCGCACAAGCGGAGGCCCTTACTCGAAAGACTGAATTCAAGCTGGGTCCCTTTGATTACCAAATCACGCCACAGAACGGTACGGTAACTTACACCGTCACCGGGAATGGCCAATCATTTTCCGCCCCGTTTCTTTGGGCCTTCGGGAGCGGCAATCGCGGCCAAAGCTTACTGTTTCAGCATAACGGCAATTTTTACGAAGCCCGCATCAGCTTCTTCCACAATCTGGGCTTCGATATCACTCCGGATCATCCCAAGACTGTTCCCGATTCGCTACAGACCGCGCTCGGCCGGGAGATTTCGGCTGAAGAGGCGCCCACTTGCTTCGGTTGCCACAGTACTGCCTCCAGCACGAATAATCGTTTTGATGCCGGCCACTTCATACCGGGAATTTCATGCGAAGGCTGTCATGGGCCAGGAGCTGCCCACGTCGCCGCTGCCACCGCGGGAACCGCGGAAAACCCCGGCATGACCTTCAATCCCGGGCGGCTGAATCCTTCGGCCTCCGTGGATTTCTGCGGCGCTTGCCATCGCACCTGGTGGGACATCAATCAAATAGGCTATCGCGGAATCCAAAACGCACGCTTCCCCGTGTATCGCCTGGAGGGCAGCAGGTGTTGGGGGAAGGGCGACCATCGAATTACCTGCATCGCATGCCATGATCCTCACAAACCCCTGGTGAAGGAACTTTCCGCTTACGACGAGAAATGCCTGAGCTGCCACGTCACCGCTGCCGGCTCTAAGCCGTCGGCCGACCATCCTGGCAATGCCTGCCCAGTAAGCCAGAGCAAATGCGTAAGTTGCCACATGCCGCAATATGAGATTCCCAAAATGCACGCATCCTTCACTGACCACCGAATCCGTATAGTAAAAGATGCAAGCTCGTTTCCAGATGAATGAGGAGAGTTCGAATGGTGCAAGCACGCCACGGTGCTCGTGTGTCTGCAGCTCTAGCCGCAAGAATTCTGCTTTGGTGCTCGGCGTCGCTCGCGCAGAATCAGCCGCTGCCCAGTCCGGACAAGAAAGCCAGCGAAGTCTTCAAAAACGTGCAGATGCTAAAGGACGTTCCCTCAGATCAACTGCTCCCAGGCATGCAATTCATCACATCGTCGCTCGGGGTGCAATGCGAGTACTGTCACTCCGAAAATGCATTCGACAAGGACGACAAGAAGCCGAAGCAGACGGCCCGCAAGATGATGCAAATGATGTTCGCGATCAATTCCAACAACTTCGACAGTCAGCAGAAGGTAACCTGTTATTCCTGCCATCGCGGTAATCCCAAGCCGCTTGCAATTCCTCTCATCGGCGAATCGGCTCCGCGTCTGCTGAATGAAGCCGCGCCAGCGGAGCAGCCCGTTACGCCCGATCTGCCGAGAGCCGATGAGATTGTGAAAAAATACATTGCGGCGATCGGCGGCTCCAGCGCAATCGGTAAGCTCCAGAGCGTCACGGAGAGCGGGACTTTTCATGCTGGACCGCGACAGTTCCCGGTTGAAGTCCTGAAAAAATCGCCGGACCGCGTCGTGACTGTGACCCACTGGCCCAACGGCGACAGCATAACCGCATTTGACGGCAAGTCCGGATGGATCGCTTTCCCCGGCCGCCCGCTGCGTGCGATGAACGCGGCTGACATGGATGCAAGCCGGATGGATTCAGATCTTCATTTCCCGCTGGATCTCGCAAAGATTTTCGCTGAGCTTCGACTGGAAAGACCGGCAAAGATCGGGGACAAAGACACGCTAGTGGTCTCCGGCCAGCGGCCCGGCCAACCGCCCGTAGATATGTATTTCGACGTGCAGAGTGGACTGTTGGTCAGAATCGTGCGCTACGCTGAGTCTCCTCTGGGCCGAAATCCAACCCAGATTGACTATTCCGACTATCGCGACGTGGGAGGTGTGAAGATGCCGTTTCTGTGGACCTCGGCGACTCCCACCGGACGATTCACCATACAGATCGAAAGTGCGCAGTCAAACACGCCAATACCCGACGATCGTTTTCGGAAACCTGCAGCTCCGGCAGGCCCGGCACCCGGATCTCAATGACCGGATTCGCGGTCTGGTTCCTGGTCTGTAGGAAAAGGTGCTTCAGAGAATGAGGCGAAGATGCCGCGACTCGTTCTCACGGTTGCAGGGGCACGCCTGCATTGACCTGAGAAACTTCGCGCTCGACTGACCCATCGGGCTGTCGTGTTTCGAGCATCATCTTTATCCCATGCTTCGGCCTTAGCGTGAAGCTCGGCACGGGCACAATCGGATGTCCGGCAACCGTACGAAATCGGAACCGTTGCGCGATGGTCGCCAGCAGCAGAGTTGCTTCCATCATGGCAAATGCCGCGCCAATGCACTGTCTTGGCCCTCCGCCGAACGGGAAATATGCAAACCTCGGCAGCTTCTGCGATCTCTCCGGAAGCCAGCGGTCAGGATCGAACTTCTCCGGCTCGGGGAAGAATCTCGAGTCGCGATGCATGATCCAAGTGCTCATCACCACATTCGCCCCCGCCGGGATGCGGTAACCGCCGACGTCGAATTCTTTGATCACAGTTCTGGCCAGGCTCCACGCTGGCGGATAAAGCCGCATGGATTCCTTGATCACTCTCTCCGCATAGGCCAGCGCCGGCAAATCAGAAAAGCTCGGCGCCCGGCAGTCCAGCGCTCGATCTAATTCTGCGTGCAGCTTCTCCTCAGCTTCGGGATTCTGAGCCAGCAGGTGCCATGTCCACGAGAGCGCGAGCGCTGTGGTTTCGTGACCGGCCAGAAGAAAAGTCATTACTTCATCGCGAAGCTGTTTGTCGGTCATCTGGCTGCCGTCTTCGTCACGCGCCTGCATCAGCATCGAAAGCAAATCACCTGAATCGCTTTCTACCGTGCGGTGCCGGGCGATGAACCCATAAACCGTATCATCCAATTGCCGCACCGCGCGCCGGAACTCGATCATGGCTGGCGTTGGAAGGTAACGAGCGATTGGGGGCAGGAGCAGTCGCAGGCCGACTGAGTTTCGCATGAGCACATTCATCGCCGCGGAGATTTCCCCGATCTCCTCCGACTCCACGTTGAACAGCGCTCGCACAACAATGCGCAGCGTAAGTTGCATCATTTCCTGGTGGATGTCACGAGTCTCCCTGTCTTTCCACGACGCGAGCATCTGGTCCGCGTAGCCCGTCATGGTCCTTGCGTAGGAGGCGATGCGCTCGCGATGAAAAGCTGGCTGCGAAAGCCGCCGCTGCCGCAGCCACGATTCGCCTTCGTTGGTCAACAGTCCGTCACCAAAAAACCAGCGGCTCTTCCTCACCACGTGGTCTTTCAGGAAATTTTGGTAATTGCGCACCAGCACGGCTTCGATCAGATCGGGATGATTGAGGAAATAAACCTGGATCCACGCCGCGCGATAATAAAAGATGTCGCCGTATTCCCGCGCCCAGCCCAGAAACACCGCCAACGGATCGGCGCTCGCCAGCGGCATGTTGCCGACCAAAAAGTGCGGTTTAGGGCCAAGTGGACGTTTCATGTTTTCACTATCGAGGAAAAACTTGCAGTGGAACTGAGTAGTGTATCGTGAACTTCGCATGGACCGGAATCTCATGCGGCTGATAGCGCTGCTGGCCTGTATCGCGATATCGTCGCTATTTTCCACCAACGTGGCTTTCGCCGACACTGGTGCCGAGGCTTGGCTACGCTATGCCCTTCTGCAAGAGGGCGCTTCTTCTTTTCCCAACCGTGTGGCCATGGTTGGCAACAGCGAGATCGTGCGAACTGCAGGCAGCGAACTGGTTCGCGCTCTGGAGGGAAGACCGGGGAAGAGGGTTCCGACTGGAGAGCTTCCGAACGCAGACGCGTTCGTCCTGGGAACATGGAGAGACATACACCCTCTTTTCCCCAGCTTGAACCGCGGCCGCGTGCCTTCTGGCGACGGCTTCTGGCTGAAAACCGTCCGTCAGCACGGAGCAAAGTACTGGCTGGTTATCGGCGCCAGCAATCGCGGGGTGCTCTACGGCACATTCTCGCTCCTTGCAAGAATCGCGCAACAACAAAACGTGCTGACGCTGGACGACTCGCAGTCCCCTTCGGCGCCGATCCGCTGGGTCAGCCAGTGGGACAACCTGGATGGCACGATCGAGCGCGGCTATGCGGGAGGCTCGATCTTTTTTGATAACGGCCAGGTTCGCGGCGATCTTACCCGCCTAAATGAGTATGCCCGGCTGCTGGCGTCCGTTGGCATCAACGGATGCGCCCTCAACAACGTCAACGCCGACCCGCGAATGCTGAGCCGCGACTTCCTTCCGCAACTCGTGCGCATTGCGGATGCATTGCGCCCTTGGGGTGTGAAGCTGGCGATTTCAGTGGATTTGAGCAGCCCAATGGCAGTCGGAGGATTGAAGACATTCGATCCGCTCAATCCAGATGTGGGCGCCTGGTGGAAAACAACCGCCGACGCAATTTACCAACGCATTCCTGACTTCGGCGGCTTCGTCGTCAAAGCAGATTCCGAGGGCCGCTCCGGGCCATCGCAATATGGCCGCACCGCCGCAGACGCAGCCAATGTCATTGCTCGTGCTCTGCGTCCGCATAACGGAGTTCTCCTCTACCGCGCTTTCGTTTACAACCATCGCTTGGATTGGCGCGATCCAAAAGCCGATCGCGCCCGCGCCGCCTACGACTACTTGCATCCCCTGGACGGAAAATTAGACGACAATGTCGTCATCCAGATCAAATACGGCCCGATTGATTTTCAGGTGCGCGAGCCGGCCTCGCCGCTTTTCGGCGCAATGCCGAACACGAGCCAAGCCATCGAGCTGCAAGTCACGCAGGAGTACACCGGACAGCAGCGGCATCTGGTTTTTCTCGCGCCCATGTGGAAAGAGATTCTCGATTTCGACATGCACGTGAACGGCGAGAGTCCGGTGAAGAAAATTGTTTCCGGCAAGACCTGGCATCGCCCGCTTGGCGGATACAACGCCGTCGTCAATGTTGGCCTGGATGAAAACTGGCTCGCGCATCCGCTCGCCATGGCGAACCTTTATGCATACGGCCGCCTGGCCTGGAATCCGGACCTGAGCGCGGAAGAGACCGTCGGCGACTGGACGCGGCTCACGTTCGGAAACAAGCCCCAGGTTGTCGAAACAATTTCAAAGATGCTGCTTTCATCGTGGCACATCTACGAAAGCTACACTGGGCCGCTCGGAGCGGGCACGCTGACGGACATCCTCGGCGACCATTACGGGCCGGGAATTGAGTCCTCCGAGCACAACGGATGGGGCCAATGGCACCGCGCCGACGAGCACGGCATGGGTATGGACCGCACCATCGCCACCGGAACCGGCTACATCGGTCAGTATTCACCTGAAGTGCAGAAGCAGTATGAACCGCTCGCGGCCTGTCCGGACGAACTTCTGCTCTTCATGCACCACGTGCCCTACACCTATGTCCTGCATTCGAGCAAGACGGTCATTCAGCACATCTACGATTCTCACTATGAAGGCGCGGAACAGGCGACGGGTTTGGTCACGCAATGGAAGACGCTACGCGGACAAATTGATGACAAGAGATACGATGATGTTCTGAAGCGCCTCGAATATCAGGCTGGGTTTGCCATCGTGTGGCGCGATACCGTGGTGAACTGGTTTTTCAAGGAGTCGGGGATTCCGGACGTGAAGGGCCGAGCCGGTCATGTCACTTCAGGCGGCAACTTGTAACCGGGAGACATCGTGATCGTCGGCCATCCCGACGTGGAGTGCCTACGCCGCTGGAATACCCAGCGTTTCTGCTGGAAGGCGGTTAATGTAAGCTGGCAGCGGGAGAAATTGCCACGGCACGACAAGAAAAAGATCGCCTGGAAACGATGCTCGCCGAAGGCGTGAAGTCATATCTGCGTGTCCGCGAGTCGGACGGCGAAGCTGAGGAGAAGCAACTCCGCTCTGTCTGTTCGACAATGGCTTGGCTCGTGGGTTATCTGCTCCAAGGCGAGGAAAGATGGAGTCATTATTATTGGGTTGACGCCATACGCCCCAGCCGAGTGAGTGTTAAGAACGATGGTGAGCTGAACGTGGAGGGTTCCATGATTTGGGGTGAGCGGGGAAAGTCCGGAGAGTGGATGGAGCCGTTGTCGGCCACAGTGCGACTCTCTGCGCCGGACAAAGTCGTCAGCTACCAAATTATGTGCGGGGATGCTGCCCGGGACTTGAAGAAAGAGCCGTACTCAATGAGCCCAGGACACGCGAACCGGCCTGGCGTGGCGCAGTGGCTGTTCACGTTTTCCGAAAAACAATGACCAAGAAACTCCGAGTCGGAATTCTTTTCGGCGGACGCAGTGGCGAGCACGAAATCTCGCTGCTCTCCGCAGCTTCGGTTTTCAAAGCCATTGATCAGAACAAGTACGAGGTCGTGCCCATCGGCATCACCAAAGACGGCCGCTGGCTGACCTCTGCCGATGCCGAGCGCCTGCTCACGGGTAAGCCGTTGGAGCGTGAACGTCACCTTCGCGCTGGAGACCCCGAGGCTACCCCTTCCGCCGCAGTCCTGCAGAATGGCGAAGCCGTTGTCGTACCGCCAGAACCGCATAAGTCCGGCACTTCGATGATGCCGTTTCAGACCAATGCCCCCGCCCGGCGCGCCTCCGACCGCGCCATTAACATCGACGTCATCTTCCCCGTGTTGCACGGAACTTTCGGCGAAGATGGCACCATTCAGGGGCTGCTCGAACTCGCAGACATTCCTTACGTCGGCGCCGGAGTTCTCGGCTCCGCCGCCGGCATGGACAAAGACATCATGAAGTCGCTCTTCCGTGCCGCCGGGTTGCCGATTGTGAAGCACGTGACCGTTCTTCGAAGCGAATGGGAGTTAAGCCCGAACAAAGTCCAGAAACTGGTTGAAAGCAAACTGCGCTATCCGGTTTTCGTGAAGCCCGCAAATCTGGGATCCTCCGTAGGAATTTCGAAAGCGCGCAACCGCAAAGAACTCGGCGCAGCCATCAAAGAAGCCGCAAGATTCGATCGCAAGATTGTCATCGAAGAAGGCGTCGGCGGCAAAAAGCACAAAGCCCGCGAAATTGAGTGTTCAGTGCTTGGCAACGACAGGCCCGAGGCTTCCGTCCCCGGCGAAATCGTTCCGAGCACGGAGTTCTACGATTACTCCGCCAAATACCTCGACGAAGGCTCGCAGCTCATCATCCCAGCCAAACTGACAAAAGTGGAGACAAAAAAGATCCAGCAATTGGCCCTCGCCGCCTTCAAGGCCGTGGACTGCTCCGGCCTCGCCCGCGTGGACTTCCTCATGGACCCCAAGTCTCGCAAAATCTACGTGAACGAAATCAACACTATGCCCGGCTTTACTTCAATCAGTATGTATCCCAAGCTATGGGCGGCAACTGGCGTCTCGTATCCCGAACTGATTGAACGCCTGATCCACCTTGGCATGGAGCGGCACGCGGAGAAGAAGAAGAACCAGTACAGCAGATAAAATCTCTGTGTACCTCTGTGTCCTCTGTGGTTAATGGGTTTTACAAGACAAAGGCACCGGCCCATGTCACTTAAACATTCTCAAGTCTTCATGCTCGCTCTGAGCTTTGTCCTCTGTCCTCCCGCTTACTCGCAAAATGAATTGAGTCACTGGCCTGCCGGAACTTCTCCCAAGCAAATTGGGAAGCGCGTGGCCGAACGTTTTGTTACGACTCCGCATCTGCTCTCAACCGGTGAGGCGACGCAGCCGTACATTTGGTATCCGGAATCGGTGACCTGGTACGGGGCTCTGACTTTTGCTCAGTTGAACCGCGACAGAAAGCTTACATCCCGATTGATTCAACGTTTCGACCCGCTGCTGGGCAACGATGCGAAACTCGTTCCGGAGCCAAAGCACGTGGACCTGACTGTGTTCAGCGCGGTTCCGCTGGAACTCTACATAGAAACCAGGCAGCAGAAGTATCTTGACCTCGGCAAGCAACTGGCTGAAAAGCAATGGGCCGAGACCACGCCCGACGGACTCACCATTCAAACCCGCTACTGGATCGACGATATGTATATGGTCACCATCGCGCAGGTACAGGCGTTTCGCGCCACTGGCGACACGAAGTATCTCGACCGTGCGGCGCTGGAAATGTCCGTTTACCTCGACAATCTGCAGCAGCCGAATGGACTTTTCTATCACGCGCCCGATGCGCCATTTTTTTGGGGACGTGGCAATGGATGGGTGGCCGCCGGAATGGCGGAGCTGCTGCGCTCGCTGCCGCAGAACCATCCCCGGCGCGCACGAATTCTGGCAGCCTACAGCAAGATGATGGCGGCGTTATTGAAATATCAGGGCACGGACGGCATGTGGCGCCAGTTGCTCGATCATCCTGAAGCCTGGCCTGAAACGTCATGCACTGGAATGTTTACCTTCGCAATGATTGCCGGTGTAAAGAACGGTTGGCTCGACGCGAAGACTTACTCTCCCGCCGCCCGCAAAGCCTGGCTGGGCCTGATCACATACATCGAGCCGAACGGAGACATCCGCAACGTGTGCGAAGGGACGGGCAAGAGAAATGACCTTCAATACTATCTGGACCGCAAGAGGAATACCGGCGACCTGCACGGCCAGGCGCCGATTCTGTGGGCCGCTTCGGCATTACTGCGCTAAGACAATCCCTCTTGACGAACCTCTGCTCCCCTTCGTATCATGTAACTCACCAGTCGGCTCTTCGGAGCTGACCTTGGATTTCATGCAGAGTGGCTGAGGGACGAGCCCTGAGACGCCACGGCAACCGGATCGGGATCATCTATTCCGACCGCCAGGTGCCAACTCTCGACCCGGAAACGGGGGACATGAGATTCGGGATGCGAGAATTCTTCAGCACTTCCTGAGCCTCTTTTCCTGTTTCCGGGAAAAGAGGCTATCGTTTTTTAGGGCCGATTTTGGCTAGTGCCCGCTCGTCCCCGCCGCTCAGATTGAGCGAGATCATGCGATACGAATTGCGCTGTCGGGAGTGCCACAAGAGCTGGGGCAATGTTCCCAAGTCGATTTGCGAGGATTGTTTCTCGCCCCTCGAAATCTTCTACGACTACGATTCCATCCGCCGGAATTTCACGCGCGAAAAAATCGCCCAGGGCCCTCCCAACATTTGGCGCTACTCCGATCTGCTCCCTCTGCCAGAAGACTTCCAGCCGAGTCTGCCCGTTGGATTCACGCCGCTGATCACCGCTCCTCGTCTGGCTCGCGAGCTGGGCGCAAGGAATTTATATGTAAAGAACGACGCCGTCTGCCTGCCGACTTTGAGCTTCAAAGACCGCGTGGTCGCGGTAGCGCTGGCCAATGCTCGCGCATTCGGGTTCGATACCGTTTCTTGCTCTTCGACGGGAAACCTCGCCAACGCCACTGCGGCACAAGCGGCGCGTTATGGTTTCAAGTGCTGGATCTTCATCCCCGCTGACCTTGAGCCCGCAAAAATTATTGGAACGCAAGTTTTCGGCGCAAAGCTGGTGCGCATCTCCGGCAGTTACGACCAGGTCAACCGCCTCTGCTCGCAGATCGCCGACGAACACAACTGGGGATTCGTCAACGTCAACCTGCGCCCGTATTATGCTGAGGGATCAAAGACCGTCGGCTACGAAATCGCCGAGCAACTCGGCTGGCGGCTGCCTGACAATGTCGTCTGTCCGATGGCTGGCGGGTCGTTGATCGTCAAGATCAAGAAAGCTTTCGACGAGCTGATTCAACTTGGCCTCGTGGAACCCAAGCCCGTAAAGTTCTTCGGCGCGCAAGCCACGGGATGCTCACCCATTTCGACTGCGGTCAAACTCGGCAACACGGAAATCGATCCGCAGAAACCTTCGACGATTGCACGCTCGCTGGCGATCGGCAATCCCGCTGACGGACATTATGCGATCAAGACCATCACCAAGAGCGGCGGCTGGTCGGAGGACATTTCTGATCCCGAGATCGTGACCTCCATCCAACTTCTCGCGGAAACCGAAGGCATCTTCACCGAAACCGCCGGCGGCGTGACCGTCGGCTGCGCGCGAAAGTTCTACAAGAGCGATCGAATTCTGCCGGATGAGACGACTGTCCTTTGCATCACCGGCAACGGATTGAAGACTACGGATGTTTTGGCTGACCGCTACGAGACGGAAGAGTCCATCGCTCCGAAATTGGGCGAATTCGAAAAGTACTTGGAGAGCACGATCGATTTGCCGATAGCAGTTGGCGCGTGACACCAATTTGGAACGAACCATTGCCAAATGCTGACATGAAATTGGGTAGGGCACGACTTCCAGTCGTGCCGTTAAGTCGCGCAGGTTTGAGATCGGCACGGCTGAAAGCCGTGCCCCACCCACAAGCTCTCGTATATTTCTAGGTGCGCTACGAACATCACCGTACAAATCCCGACCGCCCTTCGCCGCCATACCGGAGGCACCGCCAAGCTGACCTGCGCCGCGGCCAATCTGAACGAACTCTTCTCCACCCTGGACGAGCAATTCCCAGCGCTGAAACCCCATCTCCGCGACGACGCTGGCCAGATTCGCCGGTTTCTCAACGTCTATGTAAACGAAGAAGACATCCGCTTCCTGGGCGGCCCGAGCTATGCCTTCCAGGATGGAGACGAGGTACTGCTGGTGCCGTCAATCGCCGGTGGATGCTCTGCTGAGTTCGAAGCCTAACATCACTTCGTGACTCTCATTGCGCAGCTGGATGAAACATTCCCACTGCCACGAAGCGAGTAATGACCGCGGCAAACGTCGTTCCGATGGCAAACAAGACCCAGCGGGACCGCTGCCAGGTCTCGGGGAACTCGGAAGCTTGAACGAAGACATCTACGAGGTAGGCTGCGCAATAGGCTACGTTTGCGACCACGGCGAACAAGAACAAACCCAAGAGAAAGTCGATAAAAAGAACGGCTTTCGACGAGGGATAACCCACCGCGAAGTAGATGATCACAATCGCTGCGAGCGCCAGATTGTAGATTACTCGGCGGGGCTCCCAGAACTTTATGGCGTCCGTGAAGTAATCGCGCAGAGTTAGACCGTCCATAGGAGTAAGTGTACTTCAGTTTTTAGAGTGCGGGCATGGCGGCCCCAGACCTGTGTTCTTCCAAACCACGAACCGGAGCCGCCATACATCTAACCTTGCTATAATCCCGCAAGGTTCTACGCGAAGATGAAATTCCGGCTATCCATTGTTCTGTTAACAGTCCTATCCGTCTCCTGCGGCAAGAAAACGCCGACCCTCAACCTGCTGGTCTGGGAAGGCTACGCCGACCCTTCTTTCGTGAAGGCGTTTGAAGAACAGAACCACTGCAAGGTTTCCGCGTCGTATATGGGATCGAGCGATGAGCTCGTCGCCAAACTGCGCGGCGGCAGCGCTGGCAATTACGACGTCATCTCTCCTTCGAGCGACGTCGCCACCATGATTTCGGAAGGCGGATTGGCCACACCGCTCGATCTTGCGAAGCTGGCGGCATACACCCAGCTTTCGCCCAAGCTGCGAGCCATGCCGTTGGTTCGCGTCAACGGCAACGTATACGGCGTTCCGTTCATGTGGGGACCGAACCCGCTCATTTACGACACCGAAGCTTTCGCGGCTCCTCCTGAGAGCTGGGCCGCGATGTGGGACCCGAAATTGAGAGAAAAGATTTCCGTCTGGGACGATCTCTCTACGGTTTACATGGCGGGGCAGGTCCTCGGATACGATAAACCTGATCCCAATCATCTTTACAACTTGAGCGATACGGAGCTCGATGCCGTAAAGAACAAGTTGCTCGCGCTCAAGCCAAATATTCGCAAGATCTGGTCCACTGGCGGCGAGCTGACGAATTTATTCGAGAACCACGAAGTCGTCGCCGCCATGGGATGGCCGCTAATGACCAATCAATTGCGCCAGGCGAATTTTCCGGTCGGTGAGACCATCCCCAAAGAAAGCACCACCGGCTGGATTGATCACCTGATGATCACAGCGGGCAGTGATAATAAAGAATTGGCATACAAGTTTCTCGAGTACATGATCGAGGCGCAAATCCAGAAGAAGATCACCGACGTGACTGGCTATGCGCCCGCGAATCCGGAAGCAGCGAGGTTCATGACCGCGGAACAGCAGAAGAACCGGCATCTCGACAAAGTGAACGAATACCAGAAGCGAATCTACTTCTGGCAAAACGTCCCCCGCCGCGCCAAGTACAACGAAATCTGGAATGAAGTGAAAGCGGCGCAGTAAGACTTATCCTCATGGACAGCGCTCCGCAGCCGGCTTCGAAAGTTCTGGAGGCACGGGCGGCCTCGCCCGTGCAACACGAAGGACGGAACTCATCTCTGTTGAGCATCCGCTCCGTCGCCAAAACTTTCGGCAAGCACGTCGTGCTGCACGATATTTCTCTTGATGTTGCCGAAGGAGAATTCCTCACCATCCTCGGTGAAAGCGGTTCGGGCAAGACCACGCTGCTGCGGATCATCGCCGGCTTTGAGCACGCAAGCTCGGGCGAAGTCTGGATGGGTAGCGAGCGGCTCGACCTGCTTCCTCCATACAAACGTCGCGTCAACACGGTTTTCCAGAACTATGCGCTGTTTCCTCACCTCACGGTTGAAGAAAACGTCGCTTACGGACCCCGAGTCGCGAAAACTCCTGCGGACGAAATTCGCACTCGCGTGGAGGAAGCCCTCGCCAAAGTCAGGATGCAGGCTTACGCGAAATACCAGCCGTCGAAAATTAGCGGTGGACAGCAGCAGAGAGTCGCCTTGGCGCGCGCTTTAGTAAACCGGCCGCGCTTACTGCTTCTCGATGAACCACTCTCCGCGCTCGATGCCAACCTGCGCCGCCAAATGCAGAGTGAGTTGAAGTCGCTGCAGCGCGCGGTCGGAATCACATTCATTTTTGTGACCCACGACCAGGAAGAAGCCATGGTCATGTCCGACCGCATCGCTTTGTTGCGCGCGGGCGAACTCGAGCAGGTCGCGCCTCCAGAGGAAATCTACAGCCGCCCCTCAACTTCCTACACCGCCCAGTTCATCGGCTATACGAACTTGCTGCGAGCCGATGTCCGTGGCGGGGTTGCCAAATCCGGCCCTTTGTCCTGGCCATTGCAAGCACCCGACGGAATCGGGCTTTTTTCGCTGCGACCAGAGTGCATTCGTCTGGCGCGCGACGGTTCGAATGGTGTCCGGTTCCACGCGGGCGTACTCGATCACGCATTCCACGGCGCCAGCGAACTGGTGCGCATTGAAACTTCAGACGCACAGGTCCTTACAGTTCGCGCTTCTCAACCTGGAGTCCTCCGAGGAGAGGTCGAACTGGAATTCTCGCCGGATGACGCTGTTCCGGTCCGCGAGTCAGAAAAATGAGCATGTTCTCCCGCGCCTACAAGACGGCCATCACCCTACCACCGCTCTTGTGGGTAACAGTGTTCTTGCTGCTGCCCTACGCGCTGATGTTCGCCTACAGCTTCTGGTCAGTTTCTCCGTCGCAGGCGATTATTCATTCGTGGAATTCTGCCAACTATGCGCACTTATTCTCCCGCGAGGTGTACCGGCAAACCTTATTGCGTTCTGCATGGATTGCAACCAGGGTGATGCTGTTTTCTCTGCTGCTTGGATATCCGCTCGCTTACTTGCTCAGTTTCCACGCCGGGCGCAGGAAGAACCTGCTCTATCAGTTCGTGATTGTTCCCCTGTGGGTCAGTTATCTGGTTCGCGCCTATGCCTGGAAAACCATACTCGGCACCGACGGCGTGCTGAACACATCGTTACAATATTTGCATCTCACGCATCATCCCCTGCAATTTCTGCTCTACAGCCCATTCGCCGTCGTGCTCACGCTTACCCATATCTACACCCCATTCACGTTTCTGCCGGTGTATGCATCGCTTGAACACATACCGGGAAATCTGGTGGAAGCTTCGCATGACCTCGGCGCCTCTCGCTGGCAAACATTCTGGCGCGTGATCCTTCCACTCTCCATTCCAGGCGTGCTCGCCGGGGCGACGTTCGCGTTCGTTCTCAGCTTTGGAGATTTTCTGGCTCCCTTGCTGTTAGGCGGACCAAGCGGCATCATGATTTCGAACATTGTCGTGAGCTTGTTCGGCGCGGCATACAACTGGCCGCTTGGCGCCGCGATTTCCTTTTGCATGTTGGCCCTGGTTGTGACTCTTCTCTGGCTTTCCGAGAGGCTGGAGAAAAGGTGGACGTTCTCATGAGCAACGATTTGTAAGCAAGATTTCATGAGTCTAGATCGCGATTCCCATTTCGAAGATCGCAACCCGCGTTGGCTGTCGTTCTATGCGGCCCTGGTGCTCGTCTTCCTTTATTCGCCGATTCTGGTTCTGATCATCTATTCCTTCAATGGACAAGGCGTCGGCGGCTTCCCCCCGCGCGATCTCACCCTGAACTGGTATCGTCTGCTGTTTCAAGACGACGCCATCTGGGCGGCGGTACTCAACAGCCTCGCCGTGGCTTTTGCCTCAGTGCTCATCGCGTTGGCGTTGGGTATTCCCGCCGCCCTCGCACTCGACCGTGCCAATTTTCCCGGCAAAGCGCTCTTTCGCCGGCTGGTACTGTTGCCTCTGGTGCTGCCCGGAATCATCACCGGACTGTCCCTACTAATGCTGTTCCGAGTGGCAGATGTGAAACTCAGCCTCGTCACCGTTATCCTCGGACACGGAACCGCCCTCATCTCCGTGGCCACGACCGAGGTATTCGCTGGCCTGCAGAAACTCGATCGCGCGCAAGAAGAAGCGTCGCTCGATCTCGGCGCTACTTACTGGCAAACCTTCTGGCGCGTGACCGTTCCCAACCTCAAGCTCTCGATCATTGGCGCGGCGCTCCTGATCTTCACCCTCTCGATGGACGAGATTGCTGTGAGCTTTTTCCTTATTGGCCGGGACAACACACTTCCCCTTGAGATTTGGGGACGTCTGCGGCGCGGCATCACACCCGAAATCAACGCGGTATCCACCATCATTTTCGTGTTCTCGATGCTTGCAATCGTGATCTGGTATCGACTGCGGATAGGTGGAGAGGGCGAGGCTGCCGCCGAACTGTTGCAGATTACGGAGTGATCTGCCGGCACTCGTCGCCTACGCCAATTGTCACCTTGAGCGGAGTGAGAGCGACAGTTATTCAGTTCTCCCCGGTTGCTATCACCACATTGACGGGCACAGTGATCGTGTCACTGTCTTGAAAACGACTAAGCGCAGTCCATATCGCTTCGTCGATGCGTGGACGTGCATCCGCGGTTATCGCTTGGAACATTGGCTGGAATAACGCGCCGACCTCTTGTTGATATTCCCACAGCTCCTGCGGCGATCCTGCCCAGATTCTACGAAGTGTAAGATGCTGCTCTTCAACGGCACGAAACCCGGCGTCCTTCAGCGCGCCCTCAAGAGAACCGGCACGCGCAAACCTGAACATCCTGGCAGCCGCTTCAGGGAGAGTGGTTCCTGGGGCAAGTCGCAAAACTGTGCCGAGTGTGCTTTCAAAAAACGGTTGTTCGAACGGGCCCCAAGCCAGGAAAGCGGCTCGACCGCCCGGCTTCAGCACCCGAAGCGCTTCCTGGAGTGCGGCGTGAGTCTCATCAAAAAACATAATCCCACAGCGACAGGTGACGCGGTCGAAGCAGGAATTGGGCAACGGTAGGCGGTGTACATCTGCCTGTATGAACCGCAGTCTCTCTGCAATGCCGAGGTTCTGCGCCACTTGCTGCGCGGTGACTAAGCCAGCGCCAGAACGATCCAGTGCAACCACTCGCGCCCCGCTAAATCGCAGTGCGATGTCCATGGCGGGATCGCCCGAGCCTGCCGCGAGGTCGAGGACGACCGAGCCCTGAGCCGGGTCGGCGGCGTCAATCAACGCCTGCGTCGGGGCCGAATTCCAACTCGCAGCGAGAAGGCACCAGCGGCTGGCACTGCGCGCCTCCGAAGCAACTGCCCATGGATCAGGTTCGAGCATTCCATGAGTCTAGCCAGTCGTCGACGCAGATTCAAAGAACAGAGGAAACGCCTCCCGGCGATACCCCGTCCGTCAATCCTGACGAGGGGGCGGTCGCAAGCGGTAGGAATGATCCAGCACGTCGCTTGACCAGCCATCCCTGCAATTTTATAATATAACTAACTGGTTAGTTAATCATGACCACCGCACGTACAGCCCGCCTCGGCACTCGTGGCCGCCCCGAGCAAAGCCGCGCAGCCATTCTTAAAGCTGCGGTCCGCGAATTTGCCCAGGAGGGGGTTGCAGGGGCACGTATCGACGCAATCGCGCGCTCGGCGAAGGTGAACAAAGCTCTGCTCTACTACTATTTTGAAGACAAGGAAGCCCTTTACCGGGCGGTGCTCGATCAGGTCTTCGGCGGGGTTCGTGCTGCTATCCACAACGCGCTGGCGCAGGAGCTCTCTCCGCGGGAGAGGTTGGCCAGCTATGTCTGCGCGCATTTCGATTACATCGCAGCCAATCCTCTTTATCCGCGTATTGTGCAGGCGGAATTTCTGCGCGCAGGACGCGACCCATCGCGCCTGGAACGGATCGCCAAACAATATTTTCGGCCCGTGTTCCTTGAGATTTCGGCACTGCTAAAGCAAGGCGCGCAGAGCGGAGATTTCCGGCCAGTAAACCCGATACACTTCATACCCTCGATGATTTCTGTGATCGTCTTCCACTTCAACACCGCTCCTATCATGAAACTTATGACCGGCGCTGATCCCATGTCCCCGGCGCGCCTGGTCGAACGCCGGGCCGCAGTACTCGACTTCATATCCGCGGCGTTGTTCACCCATCCGAAAGGGGGACGTAAGTGAACGCACGAAACAAATTCCTCGTTGTCCTGGGCATCGTGTTTGCCATTTCGCTTGCTTACTACCTGCTCTCGACGCCACGCGGCTCCGACCTCGACTTAATCGGCACCGTTGATGCCAACCAGGTAATTGTGAGCCCCCAAGTTCAGGGCCGCATCTCCAAGCTTTTGGTGGATGAAGGCAGCAGAGTGAAGCAGGGCGACTTGATCGCCTCGCTCGATCCGTCCGAACTGGAGGCTGAGGCCCGCGGCGCGGCAGCGATGATTGACAGTCTTCGCTCACAGGTTTCCGCGACGCAAGCCACCAGCGCTGCCACCCAGGGGTCCACAACCAGCAGCGTTGCGAATGCGCAAGCGCGGCTAGAATCGGCCAGGGCACAGCTGGTTCAGGCCGAAGCCACGTTGACGCGTGTTGAGAGTGACAGCCGCCGTGCCGTCGAGCTTGCGAAGCAGGGCGTCGAGTCTGATCAAGACCGGGTTCAGGCAGAAAGCAATTTGAAGGCGCAGCAGGCAGTCGTGCAGTCGCTTCAGCAACAGGTCACCGCTGCCCAAGCCGACTTGAATTCCGCTATCGCGAATACGCATCAGGCCCATGCTGCGCAAAGTACTGTCGCTTCCACCCGCGCGCAGCTCCTCAATGCCGAAGCGCAACTGAAGCAGGCTGAAGTCCGGCTGGGCTACACAAAGATTTATGCTCCGGTTACCGGAACTGTCTCCGTTCGCGCTGCACGGGAAGGGGAATATCTAAATCCAGGCACGCCGATCGTTACCATTGTCGACTTCGGTGACACCTGGGTCCGCGCCGCCATACCCGAAACGCAAACCGACCACATCGGCATCGGTGACACACTTCGAGTGCGCTTACCCGGCGGAACTGTCACCTCAGGCAAAGTTTTCTTCAAATCCGCCGAAGCCGATTTCGCGACTCAGCGCGACGTGAGCCGCAGCAAGCGCGACATTAAGACCATCGTTCTAAAAGTCCGTCTCGACAACCCGAAAGGTGTTTACGTGCCGGGAATGACGGCTGATGTGCTCGTCTCTCAGGCACAACTGCACGGCACAACCGCGAGCGCAAATACCTCGACACAAGGGGCGCAGCCGTGATGTCGTCCTCTGATCTGCGTCCGAACCTGCCCGCGCCAGGCACGCCGAATGCGATTGAAGTCGACCACATCGTCAAGAAGTTCGGCGACTTCACGGCGGTGGACGACGTTTCATTCAACGTTAAGGAAGAAGAGATCTTTGGTTTGTTAGGGCCGAATGGCGCGGGTAAATCCACGCTCATTCGTATGATGACTACGCTCATTCCGATCACCGCCGGAAAAGCGAGAATCGCCGGGTACGACGTCCAGACCGATCCAGACGACGCACGGCGCGCGATCGGAGTGATCCCGCAGGCCCTCACCAGCGACATTGATCTCACCGTCGAAGAGAACATGAGCATATACGCCAAGCTCTATGATGTTCCCGCGAAAAAGCGCAAGCAGGCCATCGACGAGCTTCTGGAGCTGGTGGATCTCACCAAGTGGCGCACCGCCCAGACTAAAACGCTCTCGGGAGGAATGCGCCGGCGGCTGGAAATTGCGCGCGGACTGGTGCACAGTCCACGAATTTTCTTTCTGGATGAGCCGACCACCGGTCTTGATCCGGTCTCGCGCGTCGCAGTTTGGGAAATGCTCAACAACATCAAGAAAAACCGCCAGCTCACGATCTTGATCACTACACATTACATGGACGAAGCAGACAGGCTTTGTGATCGTATCGCCATTGTTGATCATGGAAAGCTGGTCGCACTCGACACTCCGCCCGCATTGAAGGCCAGCGTGCCCGGATCAAACGTGATCGAAGCCCAGTTTGTGAATGCGCCACCCGACTGGGAGCAGCGATTACATGGTCTTACCGCAGTGACCTCAGTTCAGCACGAAGGAGCGGGAATGTATCGCATCCTCACCAGTGATGGATCACGCACAACCACCGAACTGGTGGAGACAGCAGTACAGGCGGGCGTTGGCGTGAAGTCGCTGTCCGTCCAGAATACGACCCTTGACGATGTTTTCGTCCACTACACGGGACGGCAATTGCGTGACGAGTTGGTAAAAGCTTACGGGTTCGTCATGCCGGCCCGACCAGGGATGCAACCATGAATCGAATGATGGCGATTGTCGAGCGCGAAATGCGTAAGTTCTTCCGTTCGCCGGCGCTCATGCTGGTAGCAATGATTTTTCCTCTTGTCCAACTTATTGTCCTGGGCAATGCATTCGGCGGGAAAATCCGCGATGCCAGGCTCGGCCTCGTCGATGAAGATGGCGGCACCCAGGCGCTGAAGATTCGCGAGGCTTTCGACTCCGTCCGCAGCAACCTGCGAACTTTTGAGCCTGTTTATTACTCCGACGAAAAGAAGGCGATGGAGGACGTGCGCAATGGGAAGATCCAGGGTGCGGTCATCATCCCGCCGCAATACTCCCGCCGCGTGTACGAGCAGGACCAGCCGCGCATCGGTCTGGTGGTGGACAATAGCGACAATTTCATGACCTCCACGCTGGAGAGCGAACTCACCGAGATCACCAACGCGCTGAACACCCCGACTGTCCAGCCGCGTGTCTTGCAGCAGACGGTATTGCAGATAGTCGAGCTGTATCCCTACATCGAGTACATGAAGTACCTGCTGCCCGGGTCGATTGCGCTGGCAATGTTTGTCTCCGTGATGATTGGCGGCGGAATGCTCTACATCGACGACAAAGCTCGCGGTGTACACGAAGGTTATCTGGTCACGCCGATTACCAAAGCAGAGCTGGTTTTGGGCTTGAATGCTGCGGGCGCCATCAAAGCGGTAATGACCGGTATTGTAATTACCGTGATCGGGTCCTTGCTCGCAGGGGTGGGAACTATTTTCAACCCCGGAACCATGCTGGGTCTGGCGCTGATGATTCTGCTGACCTCACTCGCATTCAATACCATGATGTTTTTGCTCATGGTCCGAGTTGAAGACCCCCTGGTTCCGAGAGCAATGTTTGGCATTCTGAACACGCTGCTGTTTTTCCCCAGCGGCTCGGTTTATCCCATTCAGGCATTCCCGCACTGGCTCAGAGCTATCGCCAGTGTGGACCCGTTCACTTTCGCCGTACACGGGTTCAAGTCCCTGCTGCTAAAGGAAACGGGATTGGTTGCGATCTGGCCCGACATGCTTTACCTCTCCCTTTTCGCAATAATTACCTTTTCGATAGCGGTGCCGTTGTTTAAACGCACCCTCTAATTGGCGGGAACTTTTTCTAATCTCCCGGATTCCATTATGCTGTGTAGGTCATGACGCTAATGGATGCGCAGCAGTACGATGAGGCCCGAGATCGCCGTCGCAGGAAGGTGATCATTGTCGCCGTCCTTGCAGGGCTTCTCCTGGCCTGGGTGGGATACCACGTCCGCAACTATCCGGAGCGGCGTGCGGCCGACAAATTCTTTGCCGCCCTCAAACTGCAGAATCTTGAAGCTGCGTACTCGATCTGGCAGCAGGACCCGGCCTGGAAGCAACACCCCGACAAGTATCCGAAATATGGCTACGGCGATTTTTCGCAAGACTGGGGCCCTGCCAGCGAGTGGGGGACGATCAAGTCTTACTCCATCGATTGCTCGTTCTCGAGCGGGAGCGGCGTCATCGTGCAGGTCACCATCAACCACCGAGCCGAACACGCCTACGTTTGGGTGGACAAATCAGACAAGACGCTGCATTTCTCGCCCAGCGAAATTGATTGCGGTAACTGGTGGGGCTGGCTCACGGAGTAGTGTGCGCACACCCGTCTGCCCCCCTGTGGTTTTTCCTCTGTGTAACTCTGTGCCCTCTGTGGTGAGTTCGAAAAATCCTTAACCACAGAGGACACAGAGGCCCCCAGAGAAAAGCCGGAATCGATCACACCGGGAGATGCTGAGGAGACATGCGCTTTATCGGCCTCAGGTCGAAACCGGAGTGGTCGCCATAAACTCCAGCGTCTTCTGCAACGAAGCTTCATCTTCAACGTTCCAGCATTTCTTCGAGCGGTCTATCTGGCGCATCAGCCCGCACAGCACTTTCCCGGGACCAACTTCCACCAACGTCTGAACCCCCTGAGCAGTCAGCCATTGCATGGACTCGCTCCACTTAACTGATCCGGTTACCTGCCTGACCAGTGCTTCCCGCGCGCTCTCCGCATCTTCAACCGGACGCGCATACACGTTGCATACGACCGGAAACTTTGGCGCCGAGAATTGCAGAGCTTCAAGATCAGCCGAGAGCCTCTCCTGCGCCGGCTTCATGAGTGAACAATGGAAGGGAGCACTCACGGGGAGCACTTTTGCCCGCTTGGCCCCACGTTCGTCAGCCAGCTTAACGGCCCGCTCGATGGCCGCGGTATGCCCGGAAATGACAATCTGTTCAGGAGAATTGATGTTTGCCGGTTCGCAGACCTCTCCTTGTGCCGAATCACCGCAAACACCGGCGACTGCGTCGAGATCCATTCCCAGGATCGCTGCCATTGAACCCGTGCCTACGGGCACTGCTTCTTGCATATATTTGCCGCGATTGCGTACGGTGCGGACTGCGTCGGCAAAACCAATCGTTCCGGCGGCGACATGCGCAGAATATTCTCCGAGGCTGTGTCCGGCGACGAAGGCAGGTTGTCTAATTCCTTTTTCTTGCAGCACCCGCCAAACCGCTACTGAGACTGTCAGGATGGCGGGCTGCGTGTTCTCGGTCAGGCGAAGCTGGTCGTCTGGCCCTTCAAAGCAAAGTTGCGAGAGTTTGATTCCCAGCGCCTCGTCCGCCTCTTCGAATGTTTGGCGGGCAAGCGGATACCGATCGGCGAGGTCCTTTCCCATTCCGACCGATTGCGATCCCTGGCCGGGAAACAAGAACGCCACCAGCGTTGCGCTGCTTTCTTCAACCGTCATCGCTATCACCTGTCGGAGGTTAGACCGGGGTCGTCATCAGACTTGTGGTTCTCATTTTCGCGAGTTCGCCTTCAATCTTCGCATTTATGTTGCGCTCGACAAACTCAGAGGCCACGCGGATGGCATTCTTGATGGCATTGACGTTCGATGATCCGTGCGTAATAAAACAGGCGCCCTTCACTCCGAGCAACGGCGCGCCGCCGTATTCAGTATGATCCAGCCGCTTCTTGAAGTCCGAAAACGCACTGCGCGAGAGCAGATATCCGACTTGCCGGGTGATGGTCGCCCGCAGCGTTTCTTTCAGAATAGCCCGCACCAGATTCGCGACTCCTTCGGATGTCTTGAGCGCTACGTTTCCGACAAAACCGTCGGCCACGATGACATCCACCTTGCCGCTGTATAGATCGCGACCCTCCACGTTGCCCACGAAATTTAGCGGCAGGTGCTTGAGAAGATGGAAAGATTCGCGTGTGAGCTCGTTGCCTTTCCCTTCTTCTTCCCCGATGGAAAGCAGCCCCACTCGCGGCCTTGCCACTCCAAACATACTGCGGAAGTAGATGTCACCCATCACCGCAAACTGCTCGAGGTTATGCGGCTTGCAATCGACGTTCGCTCCCACGTCAAGCACGGTCGAAACAGTGCCAATCGCAGTTGGAATGATGGCGACCAGGGCGGGACGGTCGACGCCGGGCAGTCCGCCTAGAACCATCTTTGCGGTTGCCATAGCGGCGCCGGTGTTCCCGGCGGTGATAAATGCGGAAGCCTGCCCGTTGCGGACCAGGCGCAAGCCTACGCGCATGGAAGAATCCCGCTTGGCGCGCACCGCTTGCACCGCCTTGTCGTCCATGCCGATGACTTCGCTGGCATGTACTACTGAAATCGGCAGCAAACGAGAGAAGGGATGGCGAGACAATTCGGCCCGAAGGGGCTCCTCCGGGCCAACCAATGTAACGTGAATGCCGAAGCGCCGCGCCGCCTGAATTGCACCTTCGACCTCAGGCTTGGGAGCGCGGTCAGAACCCATTGCGTCCAGGGCTATGACGCCAGGCATGGAGTGTTTAGCTGGATTCCTTTACTTCCAGTACTTCCCGCCCCTTATAGTAACCGCACTTAGGGCAGGCGCGGTGCGGTAATTTGCGTTCGTGACAATTTGGACACTCTGAAAGAGAGTGCGCCGTCAGTGCATCATGGGCGCGCCGTGTGCTGGTACGTCTTTGCGAATGTCGCCGCTTTGGATTAGGCATTGAATTCCTTTCGTGATTTGTAGAGAAGTTGCTTGCAACGTCTCTAGACGCAGCTGCGTCTCTACGTTATCAGTGTTGCAATTTCTCGCGAATATCTTTCAGCGCAGACCAGCGCTGGTCTTCGATCGGCTCGGCGCACGTGCATTGTTCCTGATTCAGGTTCCGGCCGCAATGAGGGCAAAGCCCCCGGCAATCGTCACGACAGATTGCCTTCAGCGGCAGCGCCAACAAGACCTGCTCACGGAGAACATCCTGAAGCAGGAGCCCCTCCCCGCGATAATATCCAATCTCGGCCTCCGCCGCTGTGACCGACATTTCTTCTTTTCCAGCGTCGCTGCCCTGCGGTCTGTACAAGAGATCGAACTTTTTCGCGACATCTCGAACTATCGGCTCCAGGCACCGGGCGCAGCCAAGTTCGACGTTTACGGCCAGCTCCCCAGTTACTCGGATGTCATTGATAAGCTTGTGCTTACCATGATGCTCCCGCACCAGTTGCGCTCTTCCCGAGGCTTTTAACTCACCGGTCTGCCTGATCTCAGGACCCAAATCGACGACACCCGGCACGACCTGCTCGTCAAAATCGACGGCATGGACTTCCAATTCGCGGATTTCGATCAGCATTTGAGACCTCCGCGCTCCCAACTGGTGCTGCGCGGGCCGCAGAAGCACACTTAAGGCGTAAGTACTCCAAGGAGCTAAAGTTAAGAATAAAAGCCGCTGAGCAACAGTGTCAAGGAAAGGCCGATCTCGGTAGTGGGCTGTTTTGAACTTTACGAGATTTAGTGTTGCTCTCTGCAACACAATGTCGGAAACTGAGAGGCTAAGGTGCGAGGAGCAACGAGGAGCAACAGCTTGAATTTGATTCTAGGTGCTAGATACGCTATCGTCGGGCCGGCTCTAATTTTCTGGGCTGCGCCCTTGTCCATCCGCCACAACGCCTGGACCACTGGCCTCGGTGAACGTCATCCCAACGTCAACCCGCCGCCAACTCCGGAATGGGCGGCACGGAATACCAAGATCATGACAGTTATGTTTCGGGTTGCTGGGATGTTCTTAGTTCTGCTTGCGATTATGTATCTCCTGCCGCTGATCGTCACTAAACCACACTGAATTTCAAAAGGGCCTCCTCCCGATCATCCTGTGCCACGCTTATGCGGTATCCTCGTCGTACCAACGCACACCAATGGCGCCACTTCAGCAGATCTCAGCAACAGCAGCCAGCCCATTGCAAACCCTTCTGGCGCGGCTAGAGTCATCAATCCAAAGCAGACCCAGCGTCTGGGCGTATGCTCTGCTTGCGGCCGGTCTGATTGTTCGTCTTTGGCATGCCTGGGGAACGTATCTCAATCCCGACGAGGCGCTGCATTTCTATTCAGCCAACCAAATCTCCTGGTGGCTCACCTACAAGTCAAGTCTGACGCTCTATCATCCTCCGCTTCTCGTCCTGCTGTTGCACGCTTGGCGCTCTCTGGGTACTTCCGAACTTATCCTGCGATTGCCCTCAATACTGGCTGGAACCGCCTTCTGCTGGTTCCTATACCGCTGGCTTGGCATGCTGTTCGGGGAGAGCGTAGCCTGGATCGGGTTCGTCTTTGCTCTTTTTCTCCCGTCTTCCATTGACCTTTCAGCGGAGATTCGTCAGTATGCGCTGCTTCTGGCGTTCGCCATGGCATCGGCATATTGGCTGGAACGAGCTCTGGCGAAGAACTCCGTCCCATTGATGCTGCTTTCGGCTGTGTGTCTTTGGCTGGCGATTCTTTCTCACTACTCTGCGTTCCTGCTGGCTGCGGCGCTCGGGGTGTATGCAATTCTGCGCATGGCGCAACGGCGTCCGCCGCTGAGAGTCTTCGCCGCATGGGTGGCAGGTCAAGCCATCGCTCTAGGCCTCTGCTACTTCTTATACGTGACTCACATCTCCACGCTCGCCGGAAGAAGCGGGGCGGGAAGTGCGGCTGGCTGGGGCAGCACATATCTGGGGAACTCCTACTTCGTTCCTGGAAGAGTAAACCCATTGTTGTTCATCTTCGCCAGAACCGGAGGAGTTTTCCAGTACGACTTCGGGCAGTCCGCCATCGGGGACCTCGCGTATCCGCTGTTCGTGGCCGGGATCATCTTGCTTTTCCGCAAGCCCACGTTCGGCCGGTTGAGTTCGCAACAACTCGGTGTTCTGCTGGCCCTTCCCTTCGTTCTCAACTGCGTCGCAGCTCTGGCGCGAGTCTATCCCTATGGAGGAACGAGGCATTCGGCGTTCCTGCTCCCATTTGCGATGGCCGGTGTCAGCATAGCTCTGGCCCATTTTCTTAGAAGCCGGCTCGCTTTAGGAGTAGTGGCGGCGCTGCTGATCTCATTGCTCTGCAATATGTTTCCTTCACACCGGGCGCCATACATGTCGCGCCAGGAGCAAAGCAGCGCGAACATGAAGGCTGCTCTTGATTTCATCCATCAAAAGGTCTCCCCAAGAGAGCCCCTCTTCACCGACTACCAAACCAGCTTGATGCTTCACTATTATTTGTGTGCGCGGCAACCGGTCGCCATGAGTCGGTCCGTTCCGGGCTTGCTTAGCTTTGAGTGTGGTGGTCATCGCGTGATTTCCGCGGACTGGAACACGTTCGCCTTCACCCCCCGGAGTTTTGCCGATCGTTGGCAAACCCTGGTGGCCAAATACAATCTGCCGCCAGGCTCAAGGGTTTGGGTGACACAAATGGGCTGGGCAACCCATACGGACCTTCAAAACTTCCCGGAGTTCCACTTTGCCCCTCACTTTTTCGGCAATCGAATCCAAGTCTTTGATTTGACCGTCGGTCAGCGCATGCCTGATCCTAAGCAGTTTCCAACCTCATGAAACTGGTGCGCACCATCGAGGAAGTGCGAGCCGCATGCCGTGCTGCGCGGTCCCGGGACAGACAATTGGGGCTGGTGCCGACCATGGGCGCGCTTCATGATGGACATTTATCCCTGGTGCGCGCAGCGAGGGCGAAATCCGATGTGGTTGCTGCCTCAATCTTTGTGAATCCCACCCAGTTTGGCCCCAGCGAAGATTTTGCCAAATACCCTCGCAGTCTGGAGGACGACTGCGCACTCCTGGAACAAGAAGGCGTCGAACTGGTTTTCGCGCCATCAGTCGAAGAAATGTACCCGAAAGGAAACGTCACTTGGGTCCTTGTAGACGGGCTCAGCGATCGTTTGTGCGGCCGGTCGCGGCCAGGACATTTCCGCGGTGTCACCACCGTGGTTTCGAAGCTGTTCCATATCGTTGAACCGGACCTCGCCTTCTTCGGCCAAAAAGACGCCGCGCAAGTCGCCATCATTCGGCGCATGGTACGCGACCTGAATCTGCCGGTAGCAATCGAAGTCTGCCCTATCGTGCGTGAAACCGACGGACTGGCCTTGAGTTCACGAAATGCTTACCTGAACCCGGAAGATCGGAAATCTGCGCGGGTGTTGTACCGATCGTTGGCTCGGGTGCAGAAATTGTTCGATGGAGGTGAGCACGATTCTGGGACACTAATGGCCGCCGCGAGCCGGGAATTCGCCAGCGAGGCTCGAGTGCGACTCGACTATTTTGAGATCGTCGATCCCGATACTCTCGAACCAGAACCGGCAATCACAAAACCTGCGTTGGTCGCAGTTGCCGCATTCGTAGGAAAGACTCGTCTTATCGATAACATCCTGCTCGGTGGCTGAAACCCAAACCTTATGCCAATCGTGCTCGCCTCAGCTTCCCCTCGCCGCCAGGAGCTTTTGAAGAACGCTGGAATTGATTTTGTTGTCCACCCGGCGAACATCGAAGAAGTTGGGCGCGCCAATGAAAACCCCGCTACGCTTGCCGAGAGGATGGCACAAGAGAAAGCACGAGCTGTCGAGGAATCTTTCACGGGCCGGTGCATTTTAGCTGCAGATACCGTGGTTGTGATCGATGATAACGTGCTCGGGAAGCCTCGAGATTCGGAAGACGCCGCCCGCATGTTGCGGATGCTATCAGGTCGCGAACATCGTGTAATTACTGGCGTCTGCCTGCTCGGCGCGGGCTTTGAAGATGTGCTGTCGGAAACAACGGCCGTTCACTTTTCTCCTCTCACAAACGCTGAAATTCGCGACTACATTGCGACCGGCGAGCCGATGGACAAAGCCGGCGCGTACGCCATTCAAGGAATGGCTTCCCGCTGGATTTCGAGGATTGAAGGTGACTACTTCAATGTGGTTGGATTGCCGGTCGCTTTGGTGTGGCGGATGCTCCGGGAGCGTGGAGCGTTGTGAAAGCTAGGATTTCTTGTGCTCATCCTCGCCTTTTTTTATCTCCGACTTGAAATTGCGAATACCCTCTCCCAGCCCTTTGCCGAGTGCAGCGAATTTGCTGGGGCCGAATAGCAGAAGAGCGATGCCCACGATCAGCAGAATGTGCAGTGGTGAAAACAAGCCCTCCATAAAGCCTCCAATGCCGATGCCCGACGAACAGAGTTCTGTTGGCCCTGTGCAAAATTCTAGGCCAGCCCAGCACGGTAGTCAAAAGTCCGCGTGGCGCGAACTCAAGCTCTCTCTATCAGGCCCGCCAGCAGCGCAGCCCGTCGCGGAAGCTCTGAAATCAGAATCGACTCGTTTTCCGCGTGTGCTCCTTCGCCTACTCCACCCAAACCGTCCAATGTCGGGACGCCCAGTGCTGCAGTAAAATTCCCGTCCGAGCCTCCGCCAACAGCCGCTTCTTCTAGTTTCCAGCCTAGTTCGGCCGCAAGCTCTGTCGCTTTCGTGAACAGGGCAGCAACGCCCGCCCTACGCTCCATCGGCGGACGATTGATTCCGCCGGTGACCGCGATCCTGCAATTCCTATTGAACGGTTTTAAAGCACGCAGCTTGCCGTCCATCCTGACCGCGTCTTTCATAGTTGCAGCACGAAGATCGATGGCTCCACTCGCCTCCGCAGGAACCACGTTCACACGCGTGCCCCCACTCACCTTGCCCACGTTCAGTGTGATTCCCCGCTTCAAATCAATCAGCTTTGAGATTTCGCAAATCTGTTGCGCCAGCTCCAGCACGGCACTCTGACCTTTCTCGAAGTCCAGCCCCGAGTGTGCAGACTTGCCCGTGACTTGCAAGGTGTACCCACCGACTCCTTTTCGCGCAGTCTTGACCGCGCCGTTCAAGCCATAGGCTGGCTCCAGCACCAGCACGGCCGAAGCCTGCCGCGCCAGCCGTTCTGTGATGCTGCGCGAAGATGCGCTGCCAATCTCTTCATCAGAGACGAACAGTAGTGTTACTGGTCTGGGCAGCTTTCCTCCGCCCCACTCCAGGAGCGCACTCATGACATGGAAGGCCAGCGCGATCCCGGACTTCATGTCAAGCACGCCCGGTCCCCAAACCCGGCCTCTCGCGACGCGGCATGGCATTTTGGAAATAGTTCCCACCGAGTAAACCGTGTCCAAGTGCCCCAATAGAAGCGCAGGCTCTCGGCGTCGATGAGCCGACTTGAAGTCCACCTGCAAGTGATTGCCGAATTTTTCCGCCGCGTGAAAGCGTACGCGCCCTCCCAGCTCCGCAAATCTGGACGCCAGCACCGCACCCAGCCTGTCCACCGCCTGCTTTACGTCGCTGGGCGATTCAATTTCCACCAACTGGCGGATGGTTTCAACAATTTGCGATTGCTGCTTACGAAAATAGCGGAGTTGCTCGGCGGGCTTGGGGATACTCATTGTCAGTTCGTGCGCGGTCGTCGCATGTTTCCATTTCGCCGCCCGGCGCGTGCGATAAAGTATAATCTTCGCGCCTGACCAAACCAGAATGACAGACGCCGCACCAAATCCTGAAGGTCCCGCACCCGAGCACGTTCGGCTTGATATTCAGGACATTTTGCGGATTCTCCCCCATCGGTTTCCGTTTTTGCTCATCGACCGGGTCGTTGATCTGACCCGCAAGCAGCGCATCGTTGCCATCAAGAATGTCACTATCAACGAGCCTTTCTTCGCGGGACACTTTCCAAACTTGCCGATCATGCCGGGGGTTTTGATCGTTGAAGCCATTGCTCAGGCTGGAGGCGCGTTGCTGCTGACGGAAATCGAGGACCGGCATAAGAAACTCATGGTGTTCACAGGAATCGAGCGCGCCCGTTTCCGGCGGCCAGTGGTGCCTGGCGACCAGTTGCGGATCGAGGTCGAAGTCAAAGCCTGGCGCGAGAACTCCGGCCGCGCCGCAGTCCGCATGGAAGGTATCGCCTACGTGGAGGATAAGCGTGTGGCTGAGGCCATCGTTACCTGCCAGCTCATTGACCGGGAACGCGGGCGAGGCTCTGTAGAACCGGACGGCCCGGCGTGAGAAAGAGATCGTGTAGGGACAGGTGCCCTCACCTGTCCTGGGCCGCAGGCCCAGCCAGTGCAGCACCCAAGCATTTAAGGAACATCAGACCGGGCCTGCGGCCCGGGGACAGGTGAGGGCACCTATCCCTACACAAACGCAGATGAGTGTCCACCCCACAGCCATCCTCGATCCCGACGCGAAAATCCATCCAACCTGCAAAATCGGCCCCTACTGCACCGTGGGAGCTGGAGTCGAACTAGGCGAGGGCTGCGAACTGATCTCGCACGTGGTGATCGAAGGCCCGTCCAGGATCGGGTCTCGTAACCGATTTTTCCCGTTCTCATCCATCGGGATGGCGCCACAGGACCTGAGTTACAAAGGCGAACCGACGCGCCTGGAGATTGCCGACGACAACATTGTCCGCGAGTTCGTGACCATCAATCGCGGCACCGCCAAGGGCGGAGGGCTGACGCGCATTGGGAGCCATACTCTAATCATGGCCTACGCCCACGTCGCTCATGACTGCGTAATCGGCGATCACGTCATCCTGGCCAATGCTGCAACTTTGGGCGGCCATGTCGTCGTCGAAGAATGGGCTGTGGTCGGCGCGCTCTGTCCCGTACACCATTTTGTTCGAATTGGCGCGCACTCATTTATCGGAGGCGGCACCACCATCACCCGCGACGTGCTTCCCTTCTCGAAGACCGTTGCCGCCCGCGACACCCACGCTTATGGACTGAACGCCACCGGCCTCGAGCGCCGCGGTTTCACCAAAGACCGCATCCGCAAGATTCACCATGCCTACAAGGTCCTGCTGGCCTCCAAACTGAACACCACCCAGGCGCTGGAAAAATTAAAGTCGGAGCAGGACCGTGGCGAAGATGTGGAGATGCTGATCCGGTTTATTGAGGCGTCGGAGCGGGGAGTGATTAAGTAAGTGGTGATAGTCTAGCCGCCAACACCTTTTGCGCAATGTTTGAATCGATTGGCGGACCGAAGGGCACGAATTGGAAGTTGCGCATCGTTTGCGCCGCGCTAACTGTGGCGCTGGTGGTGGTTCTTGCTTGGCTCTTGCGGATGACGCAGATGCCGCTCCGCTCATTCAAAGGGCCATTGCCTCCATTGTCCCGTGAGCAGTCGGATCTCGCCGAACGCCTCTCGGCAGATGTGAAGTACCTGTCGGTAACCATCGGTGAAGGAAGCAGCCCGCGGACTGGGTCACTAGAGGCGACTAGTGAGTACCTTCGCGGGAACCTCAAACAATCGGGCTACTCCGCCGTGGAGGAGACATATTCAGTAGCAGGCCAAGAGGTGAACAATGTTTACGCGAGCCTGATCGGAAGCGACCCGGCGAACGGAACAATCATTGTCGGCGCTCACTACGACAGTGTTGCTGAAACGGTTGGTGCGAATGACAATGCCAGCGGCGTCGCTGCGACACTCGAACTAGCGCGACTGCTTCAAGGGAGCAAGCTACGCAGGACTGTACGCTTCGTTTTTTTTGTTAACGAAGAGCCGCCGTACTTTCAGACCAACGACATGGGAGGCCTGGTCTACGCTCGCCAGCTCCGCCACGACAATGTTCCGGTTTCGGCGATGATTTCGCTTGAGACGATCGGCTTTTATTCAGACGTTTCCGGCAGTCAGAAATATCCTCCAGTCCTAAGCATTTTCGATCCCAGCCGTGGCGATTTCATAGGTTTTGTCGGAAATCAAGAATCCCGTGATCTAGTGAGACGGTCTATCCGCAGATTTCGCGAATCTGCGAACTTTCCGTCTGAAGGAGTTGCCGCCCCGGCTGATTGGCCTGGAGTCGGGTGGTCGGATCACTGGTCGTTCTGGCAAGAACAATACCCAGCGATCATGATTACCGATACCGCTGTATTCCGGTATCCGTTCTATCACACGCCACTAGATACGTACGAAAAAATAGACTTCCAGAGGATGGCCAGACGTGGTGGAGGGTGTTCGCCGAGTGGTAGAGTCCCTGGCTAGCGAACCGTAGTTCTCGACGAGTCACGGTTTTTAATGGCTTCAAACCCCAAACTCGGCATTATCGCGGGCAACGGCCGTTTCCCATTCCTGGTGCTCGATGCTGCCCGCGCGCAAGGCTACGAAGTTGTAGTCGCCGCGATCAAAGAGGAAACTTCCCCGGAGATCGAATCCCGCGGAGCAACCGTGCACTGGCTTTCGCTGGGAGAACTTTCCAAGCTCATAGAGACTTTCCGCCGCGAAGGCGTTACTCGCGCCGTAATGGCGGGACAGGTGAAGCACAAGCAGATTTTTTCCAGCATCCGTCCCGACTGGCGCCTGGCGAAGCTTCTTCTCTCCCTCGATCTGCGCAACACCGACGCGCTGCTGGGCGCGGTTGCCAAAGTTCTGGCGGACGAAGGCATCGTATTAGAAAACTCGACAGCACTTCTTGAACCTCTGCTAGCCAAGCCCGGTATCCTCACCAAGCGCCCGCCTTCGTCACAGGAAAGAAAAAACATCGACTACGGACGCACGGTGGCCCGAGGCCTGGCACAATATGACATCGGCCAGACGGTCGTAATCGCCGAAAGTGCATGCGTTGCGGTCGAAGCTATGGAAGGAACGGACGCGACCATCGAGCGCGCCGGACAGATAATGGCATCGCTGGATCTTAGCGAGACAGATCCCGGCAAGGCGTATTCCGATAAATCAGTACTCGACCGGAATCTCACCGTAGTGAAGATCGCCAAACCGAAGCAGGACATGCGATTCGATGTTCCGGTGATCGGTGTAAGAACAATTGAAGTCATGAAGAAAGCGGGCGCGAGGTGTCTTGCTGTAGATGCGGGCAAGTGTCTGTTGCTGGATGGAGACGCAGTGATTGTTGCCGCTGACGATGCCCCGATCGCTCTCGTTGCTGATTAGATCGCACAAAAATCCTCTGTGAAACTCTGTTTCCTCTGTGGTAATGGGTTTTGTTTCTAACCACAGAGGACACAGAGGTTCACAGAGGCAAGAATAAAGAGGGAGGAAAATCTCACATGTCGCAGATCGATTTCGTGGTTGACCAACTCAAGCGAGCGTTCGACGGCGAAGCTTGGCACGGCCCGGCTCTCATGGAAATTCTGGACGGAATCGACACCAAAACCGGCGCTGCACGTCCCATCCCGGAAGGCCACAGCATCTGGGAACTGGTATTGCACGTTGCCGGCTGGGAGAAAGTCGCTATCCGAAGAATTCGCGGAGCGGCAGCTACTCTCACTGACGAAGAAAATTTCGGTCACATCGAGCGTATCGGCGAGCAAGAGTGGCGGCACGCAGTCGAAACCTTGCGGCAGAATCACACGGATCTGCTAAACGCGGTTTCAGGTCTCTCCGACTCTCAGCTGAACGATCACGTTCCCGGAAAGTCTTACAACATGCTTTTCATGCTCATCGGTGTCGTGCAACATGCCGCATATCACGGCGGACAGATCGCCCTGCTGAAGCGGTCTCGCTCCTAGATACTTTAGTTTTCAGCGAAGATTCAGAAGAAACGCCCAGGAATGGGTTATCCTTGAAACCTCCCCCCCCGGTAATTCAGGAGAAGTTTCTGCCGCACAAGAACTCGCATACAGGACTAGTCCCGGTCGCCGTTATCGGCGTGGGCGCCTTCGGACGAAATCACGCCCGTGTATACCACCAGCTTGCGCAGCAGGGCGAGGCAGTCCGACTAGTCGGAGTGGTTGACGAAGACGCCGCCCGCGCGGATGCGGTCGCCAAAGAATTCAACTGTCGCGCCTTCGGTTCCATCGAACAGCTCATCAGCACCCACAGTGAAGTACAGGCGGCATCGGTTGCAGTCCCCACCGTTCACCACCTCGCCGCAGCACGCACCCTGATGCAGGCGGGAATTGACGTCCTCATCGAAAAGCCGGTGGCGGTCTCGTTGACAGAAGCAGACGAACTGATTGCGCTGGCAAAGAGTTCCAGCCGGATTGTGCAGGTTGGGCACCTGGAGCGCTTCAACCCTGCGGTGCGCGCAACCGTCCCACTCATCACCAAACCGATGTTCTTTGAAGTCCACCGGCTCAGCGTTTTTACTCCGCGCTCGCTGGACGTGGATGTGGTGCTCGATCTGATGATCCATGATCTCGACGCCGTGCTTTCATTTGTAAATTCACCCGTGCAGGAGATCCGTGCGGCCGGCTTACCCGTCCTTTCTGACAAAGTGGACATCGCCAATGCCCGAATCGAGTTTGAATCCGGGTGCGTCGCCAACTTCACCGCCAGTCGCGTATCCACAGAGCGGGTCCGCAAGCTGCGGTTTTTCCAGCCGCATCAATACATTTCCCTGGACTACGGAAGACAGGATGTGCTGGTCTTCACAGTCGACAGCGACCAAGGGACACCGTCAGTTAACCCTGAAATCAAGGTCTTTAAGCCTCAGGTTGTGCCTCAAGAACCCCTTCACGCAGAGCTTCACTCTTTCCTGCACTCCGTGCGCAAACGCGAACGCCCTGTAGTTCCGCTGGAGGATGGCCGTCGTGCCCTGGCAGTCGCCCTCGAAGTCATCGCCAAAATCGAAGAACACGCCGGCAAACTAAAGCTTGCCTGACTTCGGCTTGCGTAACTTCCTCAGTCTGACAACTTTTTACATTTTTTGACAGACTGAATCCTCGGTAGCCTTAATGGGGGTGCTCTGGTCGTAAGTACCTGTACTGTCAGAATTTTTGCACCGGGCGCGAAAGATGAGAGAATTAAGGGTAAAACCGCCTGGCAGGCGCATCTCATAACCAGTCGATGTCTTTGATCCAAATTCCGGATTTGCAGTCTCCCCCGCCGCCTCCCCCACGCCCGTCCGAGCAGGGAGACCTCTTCGACGCGACCACCTGGGAGTCGGCGTACCGGCAGATGCACGACTTCCCGACCCTGCTGATCCAATTGCAGGACGATCTCTCACGTTCTCGCAAGCGCGAAGCGTTTTGGATGTCGGTCGTCGCTCACATCCTGCTCCTTGTCCTGATTCTCAATATGCCCAACCTCGAGAAGTATTTGCCGAAGCGCTCAGTCATGCTGGTGCATCCCGCCAGTGAGCGCGACCGGCAGCTCACTTATCTCGAAGCGCCGCCGGATGCCCAGAAACCGGTAAAGCGCCCGGATAGCGACCGGATCTCCGACAAGGACCGGGTTGCGATGTCGAAGCAGCCGCAACTCGACCGCCAGCAGCTGAAGAAGTTGCTCGACGCCCTGCGAGCAGGCCGGCACGGGCAGACTGCGCCCCCGGCGCCCCCACAGGAAAGCGCTATGGCCCAAAATGCGCCACCGCAGCCTCAACCGGCGCAACAACCGCAACCTACGCCGCCGCCTCAGCAGATGGCAAAGTTGCAGAGCCCGCCGGTGGCTCCGAAGCCAACGTTTAACAGTCGGAGCTTATCTGCCGGCAAGGCGATCGAGCAGGCCGCTCGTGCTGCCGCCGCGAACCGAGGCACGTACCCCGGCGAGAACGGCGATCTCGGACTCAACCAGCGGCAACCGACCGCCCGCATGGGCCCGATGGAAATAACCACGGACACTCAGGGGGTGGATTTTGGCCCCTACCTGCAACGTGTGCTGCACGACGTGAAGGAGAACTGGTACAACATCATTCCTGAGTCTGCCATGGCGCCATTGCTAAAGAAGGGCAAAGTCTCTATCGAGTTTGCAATTACCAAAAATGGCCAGATTGCCGGCCTGCGATACGTCAACGGTTCCGGAGATGTGGCGCTGGACCGCGCAGCCTACGGAGGGATCACCGCCTCCAATCCCTTTCCGCCACTTCCTTCCGAGTTCACCGGACAGTACCTCGGCCTCCGCTTCACGTTTTTCTACAATCCCGACAAAGACGAAGCCGACCTTCACTAACAGCTTACCCACGCGCGGCTGATGTCACTTAGTCGGCTGGAACTCGGGTACTCCGAACTGCCATAACAAGAACGCCAGTTCGTCGGCCAGTTCTGCGTCACGCTGCGACTTCGTGGAACCCATGCCGTGTCCAGCGTCATAGTCCACACGCAAGAGCACAGGCTTGCCACTGTTGGTTGAAGCTTGCAGCCGGGCAGTCATTTTCGCCGCTTGCCAGGGCGCTACTCTGGGATCATTGACCCCTGTTGTGAGCAGCACCGCCGGAAAGGGTGTGTCCGGCTTCACATGCTGGTACGCATCCATTGCGTAAAGTGCCTTGAAGCCATCCGGCTCTTTTACCGTCCCGAATTCGGGGATGTTGGCGGGGCCGCTCGCCATCAATTCGGAACGCATGGAATCGGAATCGCCTACACGGATGAGCGCTCCGCCGAACAGATCAGGACGCTGGGTAATGGCTCCGCCGATCGTGACTCCTCCGGCGCTGGTCCCTTCACCCGCCAGCTTCGGCGTGGAAGTGTATTTCTTTTCGATCAAGTACTGAGCGCCGGCAAGAAAATCGTCAACTGTGTGCTGCTTGGTCAGCAGCCGTCCCGCATTGTGCCAGTCTTCGCCGTATTCGCCACCACCGCGCACGTGTGCGACTGCAAAAATCCCGCCTCGTTCAAGAAATGCTAGCCAAGTTGGCCGGAAGGTCGGATCGAGAGTAATCCCGTAAGCGCCATAACCTTGGAGCCAGGTTGGGTGTGAGCCGTCCATGGCAATACCGCGCTTATGAATAATTGACAGAGGCACCATGGTTCCATCGGCACTCTTGGCTTTTACTTCTTCAGACTCGATCTGCGAGAAGTCAACCGGGGACGACGGAACAACTTGTGTGTCTTCAACCTGCTGGGATTTGGCATCCAGCGCATACCATAGCGGCGACTTTGTCCAACTGGTCAGCTCCATCCATGTACCTGCTTCAGTCGGATTTGTGACCAGACTCTGAATCGCCCCGTCAAACGGCAGCTTCACCGATTGTGCTCTTCCACCGCCATACGGTAGCCGTCGCAAGCGTCCAACGCCGCCGTCGAGGTCCTGCACGTACAGCCCATCGGCAGCCGCAACAATATTCACAATCACCACTTCGCTGGGAGGAACCACTAAAGACGCCTTTACCAGATCAGGATTCGAAAGACTGGTACGCAAAACTTTGTACCGGGAAGCATCTTTGTGGGACAGCAAGAACAGCTCATCGCCGTGCATGTCGAAATTCGTGATGTCCTCGGAGTCGTCGGCCACCTTTTTCCAGGGCGTGCTGGCGCTGGGCTTGTCCTCGAATGGCGCGACATAAACATCTTTCTCGTTCTTCACGCCATGAATTACAAGCCCGACCATCGATTTCGGGGCCGCAGGGGAGTAGGCAACGACTGGGAAATCGTCCTCAAGGACCTTTACGTTCGAGCTTACGCCGTAGCCGAAAACCAGCGGATCTGTCTCCGGATCTGATCCCAGCGTATGGCGATAGGAGCGCAACTTCTGCTACTTTGCCGTTGGCGAAGCATCTGGACCGAGTTTCTGGGTCCGGGTAATAAAGAAAGACTTGCCATCGGCCAGCCATGTCGGCTGCCCGAATTGGGCGCGATCGATCACATCGCTTAACACCTTACCCGTGGCCGTTTCCAGAATATGAAGAACGCTGTCCTCCGAACCCCCTGGAGACGTTCCGTAGGCCACGTACTTGCCGTCGAGCGAGGGTTGAAAATAATCAATCGAAAAATGTTTGCCGTCTGCAGTAGTGAGTTTTTCGGGATCAACCAGCAGGCGTTCTGGCGCGGTCATGGTGTCGCGAACATATAGGCGGCGATTGTCGGAACCGGGGTCTGCCTTTAAATAGAAGTAGTGTCCGCCCCAAACCTGCAGGCTGTAAACAACCGCTCCTGCATTGTCCAGAGACTTAATGCGATCGAGAAGTTGCTCACGGCCGGGAATCCGCGACAGCGCCTCACGCGTGTAGTCGTTTTGGACCTTCATCCACGAGACTACTTCCGGGTCGGTAGTGTTCTCGAGCCAGCGATAGGGATCGCTCACTTTAGCGCCAAAGTAATCTTCAGTGACTTCGCGCACCGGAGTCTTAGGCAATTTGACTTGAGAGAGCGCAAGGCCAGGCACAAATATCGTCACAGCAAGGAGGGCAAGTGTCAAACTACGCATAATTATTCCTCTGTTTAAAGTACCCGAAACGGTTTTAGACAGGCAACAGGCTGAAAACGATAGCGCGAATTCAGGGCTGTCGTCCAGTAGAGATGCGCAATCAGAACTAGAAGCACGATGTTCTGTAGAGATTTGCTGGTGAAATGAAATAGAAGACTTGTTCTTCTCAACCCAAGCCGATAGGGCGGCCTATCCCGGGCAGCTACGTAAGGCCGACGAGCTTTCGCGCCGGGCAGTGGCCTCCGCCCAACACGCAGGGCAGAAAGAAACGGCAGAGGCCTACGATACCGCAGCCGCATTGCGGCAAGCGATCTTCGGCCATCCAGCCGACGCCCGCAAGCGGGCCACTGCGGCGCTCAATGTTTCGAAAGGCCTCGATGTGGAGTACCAGGCCGCCCTGGCGCTGGCCTTGACGGGTGACACGGCACAAGTGCAGGCGTTGGCTACTGATTTGAACAAACAATTTCCACAAGATACGATTGTCCAGTCTAAAAAAATCCCGACTCTGAACGCGCAGCTTGGCTTGAACCGGAACGAACCTCTGAAAGCCATCGAGGCTCTTCAGCCGGCTATTCCCTACGTACTGGGAATCATGGGAACGAATACTGGACTGTATCCCGTTTATGTGCGCGGCCAAGCCTACCTGGCAGCGCGTGAAGGCAGCCAAGCCGCAGGCGAGTTCCAGAAAATCATTGACCATCGCAGCCTTGGGTTGAATCCGCTCGGCTCTCGCCCATCTCGGTCTCGCCCGCGCCTTCGTCTTGGAGGGCGACACGGCCAAAGCCAAAGCGGCATACCAGAATTTCCTCACCCTCTGGAAAGACGCCGATCCCGACATCCCGACGACCCTGAAGGAAGCCAGGTTGGAATGCGCAAAGTTGCAGTAGCGGAAGACAGGATGAATCCTGCTAATCGTTCACTGTTTCGATCGTTGATGTAATTCGTTCGATTCGTACACGGTTTTCCCGCCCACTACGGTGCGCAAGACCCGCGTGCCGAGGATTTGCGCCGGAGGTATAGCCGTAAGGTCGCGATCGAGAACTACAAAGTCCGCCAGCATTCCCGGAGCCAGCATTCCCTTATCTTTCTCGCCAAATTCGGCAAACGCTGAACCCGTGGTATAGGCCGCGATGGCCTGCTCAATGGTTAGCTTCTGCACGGGATAGTATTCCTGCTTTCCATCTTCACTCTTGCGAGTGACCGCTGCGTAGAGTCCGCGGAATGGAGTCACCGGTTCGACCGGATAATCCGTACCAAAGGCCAGCGTCACGCCGTGGTTTGCGAACTCAGCCCATGCATAAGAGTGCGCCGCTCGCAATGCTCCTAGGCGCGACGAGGCCCAGTGCATGTCGGTCAACAAGTGGCTCGGCTGCATGGAAGCAATAATCTTCAACTCGTGAAATCGGGCCACCTGCATGGGATTAGTAACCTGAGCGTGTTCTACACGCAAACGGTAATTTTCGCTTCCGTCTCGCGCCTTGATGCCCTTCGCGTGGGCTGCCTTTTCCGCCTCCGCAAAAGCATCCAGCGCCATCTCCACTGCACGGTCGCCTATCGCGTGAAAGCCAATTTGAAATCCGGCTGCCAGGCGTTCTTTCGCTATCTCGTTCAGTTTGGCCTGCTCAAATCGCGGTAGTCCTGAATTTTTCGGATCGTCAGAGAAAGGTTGTAGCATGGCCGCCGTATGGGACCCGAGAGAGCCATCCAGAAAACCTTTCAGCATCCCCGTGTGCAGCATCTTGTCTGATTGCGGGTGCGCGTCACGGCGTTTCTTTAGCTCATCCAGAGACGCACTAAACGGCAGCCACTCTGAAATCCGGACCGTCAATTTCCCTTCGCGCTCGAGCTGCTCAAAAATTTTGAAATCGTCCCAGTACGCTTCTCCTCCACTCTCCGCGTCGGAGTTATCTTGGACCGAAGTAATCCCCGAGCGCGCAATGTCCTGCAGCGCAGTTTCAATGGCCTGTCTCCGCTTTTCGGGTGTGGGCGAAGGAATGACCGAGGCCATCGCGTCACGCGCCGTTTCTCGCAGGATTCCGTTCGGCTGGCGGCTGAGGTCGCGACCGATCTCGCCGCCCTCCGGATCTTTGCTGGCGAGCGTGATACTCGCCATCTTCAGCGCCAGCGTGTTAGCAACTGCAACATGCCCATCAATGCGTTGAAGAAACACTGGATGATCAGTTGTGACTTCGTCTATGTCCCAGCGAGTAGGTAAGTCTTTCACCGGCCACAACGTTTCGTCCCAGCCTGAGCCCACAATCCATTCCGTAGGCTCAGCAGTTTCGACCCGTTTGCGAATCCGTTCACGAAATTCTTCCAGTGAGCGTACGCCAGTAAGATCGACCGTAAGTTTCTTGAGACCCGCATTGGTCAAGTGCATGTGCGCGTCATTGAAGCCGGGCATCACAAAGCCGCCCCGAAGATCAAGCACAGTGGTCGCAGGGCCTTTCAGCTTCAGAATGTCGGCTTCAGTTCCAATCGCGAGCATGCGGTCTCCACGCACCGCCATCGCTTGCGCGCGCTGAATCTCGTGAAATGAAGATGCGCCGGTCACACCGGTGTAGATGTCGCCGTGAAGATAAATAGCATCGGCTTTTGGTGGGTTGGGCCGTGTCTGGGACAACATGCTCGAACTAAGAAGTAGGGCGGAGATTAGGATACAGACGCTCCCCGTCATTTTCCGGCTCCAGCCAGAGCAAGAACAATGAGCAGGATGCGCTCCAGGCCAACTTCCCTTCCCGCGGTGTCGAACCACTCCTGCAGCGTGTGGGCGCCTCCACCGCTCCCTCCCCCGCCGATGGCGATGGCTTCGCGGCCCATAGATAGGGGGATGTTAGCATCGGTTGAAGCTCGCTGAATCTGAGCGGTGTGGCCTAAGTGGGCATCCACGGCACGGGCAATTTGCAAGATGCGGGCGTTAGGATCCAGTTCGCCTCCAGGCCGGTTCCCGATAGCTATGATTTCTGAAACCAGCGGCGAACGGCGCTGTGTTGAATTGCGCTTTTCGGGGGAACGGAGTTCCTCCTCTTCGATCGCTTGCTCGATCGCACGACGCAAGCCAAGCTCCAGGCGCTCAATCTCCATCATCGAAGTGGAGCGGATATCCACGCGCATGCTGGCCGACGCGGGAATCGAATTCACCGATGTGCCTCCTCCAATGACCCCGATGTTGAATGTTGTTTTCGGAGAAGTGGACACGCGAGTCTGCGAAAAAAGATGAATAGCGCGTGCCAGCACCACGATGGGATTCGGCGCACCAAAGTCGCTCCAGGAGTGCCCGCCCGGTCCCCGAATAATGACTTCAAACCGCCGGCTTCCCAGTGCTTCGGCAACTACCGTGTCCGATCCGGCGCCATCCAGCACAATGCTGGCGCGAATCGAATCCTTCCACTTGGGATCGGCAAAGATGTGGCGCATGCCGCGCAGATCGCCTTCTCCCTCCTCGCCAACATTGCCAATGAACAGAAGCGGAGACGCATGGGGGAGATCGAAGTGCGCAAAAGCCGCCGCCACCGCGAGCAAGGCAGTGACTCCGGCTGCGTTATCGGAAATGCCCGGTCCGTAAAGCTTCCCGCCCTGCTGGCGGATCTTTAAAGGAGTGCCGGCAGGAAAAACTGTATCCAGATGCGCACTGATCGAGACCGATGAACCCTGCTCACCCGGCCGGCTGCCGAAAACGTTCCCGATGCTGTCCTGGTGAACATCCTTCAGTCCGATTGCCTGGAACTTCCCGGCTAGCCAATCCGACCGGGCGCCTTCGCCAAAGGGGGGAGCGGGAATTCCGGCCAAATCAAACTGCCAACGCGCAAACTCTGTTTCCTTATCGCGAAACCATTCCATCGCTGAACGCACTAAAGGCGCTGCGGCTAGGCAGGCAATTTCCTGCTGAATTCCGATAAATGACTCTGTCGTTGAAGATCGCGTAGCCGGACTCATAGCAACTGGTCATATTACAACCAATCAACCTGGGATGGGCTCAGGGTGAGCCTTTGGTCAGTGGCGTCGGCTAAGTTGCACGGCGTATCCCCACCACGGCCATCATCCTTCCGGTCACTCCTTTTTCTGCGCGGTGCGAATAGAATAGATCGACACGGCATGAGGAACACAGACCCAGGTCGAAAATACTTTCTGCAGCCACTCCCGCATCGAGCAGTTGCCGCCGGTTTGCCTCCGCCAAATCGAGGAAGATCTTCTTGGGAAGCTCACTATGCCCCGGCGCCCTGGCGGTCATAAACAACAATGGATATCGCTCTCGAATCTCCTCTGTTTCTTTAGTCTCCCGAAAAAGCGCGCTGGCATAATTGAATTGTGAATCGAACGCGGACCTAACCTCCGGCCCGACCTGGTAGCAGCAGCCTCGAATGCCCGGGCCGATCGCTGCCTTCAGATCGCCAGGCCGGCTCCCGAACCACCGTTGCATTTCGCCCACACCCTTCTCGACAATTCGCGTTATGGTTCCGCGCCATCCTGCGTGAAAAACTCCCACCGCGCCGCGGACCGGGTCTGCAACGATGATTGGAAGGCAATCGGCTGTCTGAATGGCGAGAAGAATTCCTGGAGTGCAGGTGACCAACCCGTCCCCTGCGAGGAGTTCTTTTGGAGCTTCCGAAATGTTGTGAATCAGGCCAGAGTGGATCTGCCGCAACGTAATCATCGGCCAGATTGCTCGCCCGTGATTTGCGCCAGCTGCCGCGGTGAGTGCCCGCCGATTGCGCTCGACAGTTGTCCTCAAGTCCTGAGGAGTAAAGCCGAGGTTCAGTGCGTTCCCACCATAAACCTTCGAGAATCCTCCCATTCTGGTGCTGAAGCCATGTACCAGCCACGAAATCGTCGCTAACCCATCAGAGTGCAGAACGTCAATCTCTGTTTGGGGCTTTTTCCTGGATTTTGCTTTGGACTGGGTCTTCACCGCACCATCTTAGCAACTCGTTTTTTCGCAAGTCGTATAATTCGCAGTTTGCCGAATTACATCATCTGGAGATAAACATGCGCTCGTTGCTGGCATTAGCAGTTGCCGCATTTCTGGCTACACCTCTCGCGGCGCAACAATCAAACGCCGAACAGTCTCAGCCATCGCCGAACCAGCAGCAGAAGAAGCAATCGCAGAAACAGCCGGCACCGGAGAAGGAGAAGAAGGCCGAGGAACCGCCCGCGAAGAACACCGAGCCAGCGCCGTCTCAACCGGAGCAAAAGCCCGGTGACGATAAGAAGGAGCTGCACTTCGATATGACTGAAGTGGCACCTATCGTGACGCATCACCAGATCACGGCTGAGGGTAAGACGCTGAAATACACAGCCACCGCTGGACGTCTTCCGATCAAGCGGGCTGACGGCAAGATCGAAGCCGAAATGTTCTTTGTCGCCTACACGCTGGATGGTCAGGATGTTTCCAAACGTCCGCTGACCTTTGCCTTCAACGGCGGTCCCGGATCAGCCTCAATCTGGTTGCACATGGGCGCGCTCGGTCCGCGGCGAGTGGCGCTTCCGGCCGACGGCTTTCTGCCCCCAGCTCCCTACAAGGTCGAGGATAATCCGCACACCTTGCTCGACAAGAGTGACCTGGTGCTGCTGGACGCGATTGGCACCGGCTTCAGTCGCGGCGAAACTGCTGAGGTCTCCAAGAAATTCTGGGGAGTGAAGGGTGACATCGAAGCTTTCAGCGAATTCATTCGTATGTACATCTCTCGTTACGAGCGCTGGACTTCGCCGCTCTTCCTGCTGGGAGAAAGCTACGGCACCACCCGGTCCGCCGGCATTGCCGGCAATCTGGCGGAGCAGGGCATTACCTTCAACGGAATCACTCTGCTCTCCATGGTGCTCAACTTTCAGACGCTCGAAGACACCAAGACCAACGATGAGCCCTACATCTTCCTAGTGCCGTCGTTCACCATGATCGCCGGATACCATCACAAGCTGCCTCCTGATCTGGAACAGGACGTGAACAAGGCACGACAGCAAGCAGAGCAGTGGGCGTCGGGTGAATACGCACAGGCTCTGGCCAAGGGCGACGCGCTTTCTCCGGAAGAGCGCCAGAAAACCATCGAGCAAATGTCGCGCTACACCGGCCTGAGCAAGGACATCATCGACCAGGCCAATCTGCGCATTGATGTGCCGAAGTTCACTCACTATTTGTTGATTGATCAGAAAGTTCGGGTTGGGCGCCTGGACGGTCGCTACACCGGGCCAGATCCCAACGGTCTTTTGGACACGCAGTTCTACGATCCCACGGAAGCGAACATCATCTCGCCATACAACACGGTTTTCAACAACTACGTGCGTACCGAGCTCAGCTACAAGTCGGATATGCCCTACTACGTTTTTGCGCGCGAGGCTGGACTAAATGAAAAGTGGGACTGGGGATCGGCCGGAGACGGTTTCCCGGACACAGCCAGCGCGCTGCGACGAGCGCTGGTGCGGAACCCGTTTCTGAAAGTGTTGGTGATGGAGGGCTACTACGACTTGGCGTGCCCATACTATGCCGCGAATTTCACCATTGATCATCTGAATTTGCCGGAGAAATATCGCTCACAGGTTTCGTATGCAACCTACGACTCCGGGCACATGGTCTATTTGCCGATCGAGAGCTTAAAGAAGATGAAGACGGACCAGGCTTCCTTTATTGATAAAGCCACATCGGGGCAATAGTCCAAAGACTCTGGTAGTCAGTCCGAGAATTAATTTGAGGGACCGTCGATGTTTAGCCGGATGGCGGGCTTGGGCAGGGGCTTTTTCCGGAGCTGTACCTTAGGACGGACGCTTTCCAGCAGCAGAAGGAAGATGGTTGCAAACATAAATACGAACGCAATGACCTCGAAGGCGCGGCCTTGCCGGGCGAGCACAAACAGGGGTGCCATGAGAGGGCTTAGTAAAAAAGAGCGCGGCGCCTTCATTTCCAGTCTTGCCTTGCAATGAGGACAGACGAGCCATCTCCAGGCATCCAGGTTAAGGAAAGATGGGGCGGCTACATCGTGATTGCAAGCAGGGCACGTTGCCATCGACCGAACTCCCTTCCAGTCTAGTGCTTACTGTGCCGTCGTCGCCCCAGCGTGTCAATGGAACAACGAGGACACTGTAGCACGCTCGTAACCACGCGGATGACATGACAAAATTAGGACACCTCGCGGGAGCGGTTTCGCTTGCGTCCGGCCCCGCAATAAGGTACAAACGGCGCAGTGTATATGTTGCGCCGTTGTACTTTTCCCATACAGCTGCTTTTTGCTTGCACGCTTCTGGCCCAGGTGCCGGCGCCAAGCCCCATACCGGCGCCGCCCGTCAAACCTCCCCTGGTGGCGCCAGCGATTGTCGACCACTCGCAGGAGTCCTATGTCGTTGAGAAGCTAAAGAGTTCATTTCGCTTTGAAAACGACGGCACCGGCCGTCGCGAGGTCTACGCTCGCATCAAGGTGCAAAGCGAAGCTGGCGTCGAGCAATGGGGACAATTGGTGGTGGGCTACAACTCGGCCAACGAGCGCGTAGACATTCCTTATGTGCGGGTACTGAAACTAGACGGTTCGACCGTGACAGCCCCCGCGGAATCAGTCCAGGACTTGAGCATCCCGCTCGAGAAGGAAGCGCCGGTTTATACCGACTATCGCCAGAAGCACGTCACGGTTCCCGGCCTGCGTCCTGGAGAAGAACTCGAATACGACTTCGTAACCATCACCCACACTGCTCTGGCACCCGGCCAGTTTTGGATGGAGCACGATTTCGCCCAGAGCGGCACCGTGCTGGATGAGCAACTCGAACTCGATGTCCCGAAGGACCGCAGCATCAAGCTGAAGACAAAGCCAGGGAATGATCCGAAGATTACCGAAGCCAATGGTCGCCGCCTTTACGCCTGGACGAGCTCGCACATCGACAAGGACGAGGACGACAAGAAGAAAGACAAGCAAAAGAAGGCACGCAAAGAACCCGAAGCTCCAGCCGTCCAGATGACTACATTCTCCAGTTGGGAGGAGATGGGTCGCTGGTATGCAGGGCTGGAGAAAGACCGCCGCCAGCCTACCGCGGAAATTCGCGCCAAGACGGCTGAACTCACAAGGGGCAAGGCCACTGATCTGGACAAAATCCAGGCACTCTATGATTACGTTGCACCGAACTTCCGCTACATAAGTCTGTCTTTTGGAGTCGGGCGCTTCCAGCCGCATTCCGCCGCAGATGTGCTGCACAATGAATACGGCGACTGCAAAGACAAGCACACGCTGCTGGCCTCTTTGCTCGAGGCGTCCGGTTACCACGCTTCTTCGGTGCTGATCAATTCCGGGCGCAAGCTCGATCCAGACATTCCTTCGCCGTCGCAGTTTGACCACGTGTTCACGATGCTGCCGTTGGGCAAGGAAGAAATCTGGATGGACAGCACCACCGAGGTCGCTCCCTTCCGGCTGCTCTCTGCTGTTCTGCGCAAGAAGCAGGCGCTCATCGTCCCGCAACAGGGCATACCGCACCTCGAAGAGTCGCCGGCGGATCCGCCAATGGTCAACCTCCAATCCTCAGAGATTGACGGCAAGGTAAGTGAGTTGGGCAAACTGGACGCGCATATTCGATACCAGTTTCGCGGCGATACGGAACTCTACATGCGCATGCTCTTCCGCCACGTCCCCCGCAACAAGTGGACGGAGTGGGTGAAGCAGATGAATACGTTCAGTGGCTTGAGTGGCGAGGTTTCTGAGCTCAACGTGAGCGAACCGTCGGAGACCCACGAGTCTTTCAAGTTCGACTACAAGATTGAGGCAGCCAATTTCCTGGACTGGTCGAAGAAGAAGTCAGATCTGCTGCTCCCGTTCTCCCAGATCGCCATGGCGGATGCGGACGAGGACGACACTGAGCCGGTCAAAGTTGGCTCGCCTGTTGATTATCGTTACCGTCTGCGCTTGGAATTCCCTGCGAAGTACAGCGAACGCGCCCCGCTTCCCTTTTCCATGAAGCGCGATTATGCGCATTATGAGGCTACCTACAAGGCTGACGGGAATGTCTTCACTGCGGAACGTACTCTGGTCACCAGCATCAATGAGCTTCCGGCGTCGAGAGCCAGCGACTTCATTGCGTTTCGGCGTGCCGTGATGGCGGATGCCGAGCAGCATCTTTCCATCGACAGCAGCGCCGCGGGCGCCCCTACTTTTTCCGCCGACTTGAAAGGGGATGATCTGTACGACGCAGCCAAGGCCGCCTACGATCGCGGCAACTACAAAACCGCGATTGAACTTTTTAAGCGGGTCGTAGATGCGGAGCCCAAACACAAGACTGCCTGGATGGACCTCGGCCGCACCTACATGGTGGTCCGCGAAACCGATGACGCGGTCAGCGCGTTCAAGAAGCAAGCAGAGCTGAACCCCTACGATGAGTACGCTTTCAGCGCGCTTGGTTGGGCTTACACCACCCAGCGCAAATATGACGACGCCGCTGGGGCGTTCGACAAAGCGATTGAGATCAACCCATTAAGCCAGTATGCCCACGCCGCGCTGGGCAGCATGTATGGCGAAGCACACCAGTACCAGAAAGCAGCGCCCGAGCTGGAGAAGGCAGTTTCACTCAAGCCAGATGATTCCGCTCTGCAAATCAGCCTGGGAGACGCGTACCTGAATCTCGGCGAGGACGAAAAAGCGCTGGCAGCATTCGATCGTGCTATCCAGATCTCCGCCACGCCCGGGGTCTGGAACAACATTGCCTATCAGCTTTCGCTCAAGCAAGTCCATCTCGACCGGGCGCAGCAGTATGCGGAATCGGCGGTAACGGCGATCGCCAATGCTTTACGGAACATCTCGCTCGACCAGTTATCGGACCGCGATCTGGCCATGATTTCCGAGCTCGACGCCAACTGGGACACGCTGGGCTGGGTATATTTCGCGCGAGGCGAGTTCGGAAAAGCTGAGAAGTACGTGAATGCCGCCTGGGTGCTTGGTGAACACGGCGAAGTGGGCGATCATCTGGCCCAGATTTACGAAAAACGCGGCCGCAAGGATGATGCCATCCGTACCTACGCGATGTCGCTTTCCGGACTTCGACCGGCACTCGAAACCCGGGGACGCTTAGCTGCACTTGTCGGTGGAGATAGCAAGGCCTCAGGCGTGGTCGAGCAGCACCGGCTCGACTTGCAAAAGATGCGTACAGTCAAGCTGGGAAAAATTGCGCCCGTCAGCGGAACAGCGGAATTCTTTGTGGTGATGACTTCTTCTTCAGCGGGCAGCAGAGTCGAGGCTGCTAAATTCATCAGCGGTGAAGAAAAGCTGAAGCCACTGACCGAGAACCTGCGAAGCGCAAAAGTTGATTTCGCCTTTCCGGATGATGTTCCAACGAAAATTCTCCGGCGCGGCATTCTCTCCTGCTCAAAAAACAGCGGCGAGTGTGAATTTGTGATGATGGTGCCTGAAGATGTTCACTCGGTAGATTAAGAAGTCGAAATCCGGCAGGTGAGGGCACCTGCCCTACACCATCAAATACACGTTCGCTGCCGAAGACTTAAGTTCACCTTACCTTCTCATACGCATGCGCGGCCCGCAGCCCCTTCGCCTCTCCTCCCGCCGGACCGACAATTTGCAGTCCGATCGGCAATCCCCCTGATGTCATTCCGCATGGGACCGAGATCGCCGGCAGCCCCCAGACGTTTACCGGCCGCGTGTTCCGTAACAGAACCAGCTCAGTCGGACGCAGAAGCGCGGGATCTTTCATCAGTTCGGAAATACGCGGCGCCGGAATCGGAGTTGTCGGCATGAGAACGACATCAACTCCCCGGAATTTCTCAATGATTTCGCGACGCATCTTGTGTAAGTCCTGCAGCGCGTTCTTGTGCTCACCCTCACTAACGCGTTCCCCAGAACGAATCCGCCGCAGCGTCTCCGGATCGTAGAGCTTTGGAGAAGTTGCGACCATCCCTCGATGATAGGCGTATGATTCCGCGCTCTGCAGCGTCCGGTCGATACTCACCGGCAGCTCGAGGTCTTGCACGGTAAAGGCAAGATCGGTGAGCTGATCGATAGCTTTTTCAACTGCTTTTGCCACTTCTGGGTCGAGGTCTTCGAAAAAATACTTTCTTGGAATACCCAGGACAAACTTCTCGATTCCCTCTCCTAGTCTCTCCCAGTATTCCTCAGCGCCCTCGGCAATGACATCGAGCAGAATCGCTGCATCTTCAACCGTCCGCGCGATCGGTCCTGCGTGGTCCAGAGACAAAGAAAGCGGGATAATTCCCCGGGTGCTCACTAGACCATACGAAGGCTTCAGCCCGACCACTCCGCAGAGCGCCGCCGGCTCGCGAATGGATCCCGCAGTGTCCGTTCCTATCGCGCCGTAGCACATTCCTGCGGCGACCGCAGCCGCCGGCCCTCCTGAAGAACCTCCCGCTATGAACTCGGGATTGGTGGGGTTCCGCACCGGCCCAAAGTGACTGATCAGCGAACTTCCACCGTAAGCGAACTCATGCAGGTTCTGCTTACCGATCAGCACCGCGCCAGCAGCCTTCAGTTTCTTCACAACCTCAGCATCTGCTGTGGGGACGCGGTCCCGAAATACTGCACTTGCAGCCGTGGTCCGCACGCCCGCTGTATCAATCAGATCCTTTAGTCCAACCGGAATCCCATGCAACGGACCGCGCCAGTTTCCGGACTGAATTTCCTTTTCTGCGTGCTCAGCATCCTTGAACGCGGACTCGGCAGTAATCGTGATGAAGGCATTGAGTGATGGGTTAAGTCGTTCAATTCTCTCCAGGCACTCCCTGGTCAATTCCACAGGAGAGATCTCGCCGCGCCGAACCATTTCTGAAGCTTGAGCGATTGTTCGCAGAGGCTTTTCGTTCTTGGGTGATCTCATTGAAACTCAACTTCAAACCGAGAAGCTCAACATTAAATCATTGACCGTCGATCACCCCAAAACCCCTGTCATTCCGAACCGGCCTCGCGCATTCTTCCTTCCGCTTGCCTATAATCAATTTGCTGGGAGGCCGCTATGGCGCAGATGACAACAACTCCAGTCCAGACTCAAGGCTTTTACCTCAGCGGCAAGTGGGTTGAAGAAGGAACTCCAGTCGAGATTCGCGCCCCCTACGACGGCACTCCGATCGCCCAGGTGTTTCAAGCAACCCGCGAGCACGCTGAGGCCGCCATCCGGGCTGCAGTCCGAGCATTCGGGACCACCCGCAAACTTCCTGCGTTCGAGCGTCAACGTGTTTTGCGGTCGATCGCACAATACATCACTTCGCGAAAAGAGGAGTTCTCTCGCACTCTGGCCCAGGAGGCAGGCAAGCCGCTGAAAGCCGCCCGCACTGAGGTGGAACGTTCGATTTTCACCTTTACCGTGGCGGCTGAAGAAAGCACCAGAATTCCCGGAGAATATTTGTCTCTCGATTGGCAGCAATACACAGCCGGGCGCTGGGGCATCGTGCGACGCTATCCGGTGGGGCCGGTTGCGGGAATCACGCCATTCAATTTCCCCTTGAACCTGGTGGCCCACAAAGTTGCTCCCGCAATCGCCAGCGGATGCTCCATCATTTTGAAGCCCGCTCCGCAAACCCCGCTTAGTTCTCTTCTTTTGGCGGAGGCCGTTGAGCAAGCCGGTCTTCCCGATGGAGCGTTCAATGTTCTGCCGCTCTCGAATGAAGATGCAGGGCTGCTGGTCACCGACGAGCGCATCAAGCTGATCAGCTTCACAGGCAGCGCGCCCGTGGGATGGGAAGTCAAACGCCGCGCTGGAAAGAAGAAAGTTGTGCTTGAGCTGGGCGGCAACGCCGGAGTGATCGTTCACAGCGATACCGATCTGGTCTGGGCTGCCGAGCGCTGCGTCACTGGAGGGTTTAGCTACGCCGGCCAAACCTGCATTTCCGTGCAGCGCATTCTGGTGGAGCGCTCTGCGTTTACGAAATTTACGGATTTGCTACTGGCCGGTGTCAGCAAGCTGAGGGTGGGTGATCCGCTGGATGAGACGACCGACCTCGGCCCCCTGATTCGCGAAAGCGATGCGATCCGTGCAACTCAGTGGGTACAGGATGCAGTCCACGACGGCGCAACCCTGCTTTGTGGCGGGAAACGGCAGGGCTCGATTCTCGAACCCACCCTGCTTACCGGAACCAGGCCTGATATGAAGGTGAATTGCCAGGAGGTTTTTGCGCCTGTCGTCACGGTTGAGCCATACGACGATTTTTCGCAGGCCTTGCGCCAGATCAACGATTCGCCTTACGGTTTGCAAGCCGGCCTCTTCACTCGCGACGTGAACCGTATCTTCCAGGCTTACGAAGAATTGGAGGTCGGTGGCCTGATTGCAGGCGACGTCCCGAGTTTCCGCATTGATCACATGCCGTACGGCGGAGTCAAAGACTCTGGTTTGGGCCGCGAAGGCCTGCGTTATGCAATCGAAGAGATGACCGAGCCGCGTTTGCTGGTCATGAATCTCAGATAACTTTTCTGAGCCCGAATTTTTCTTCGACCAGAGCACGAAAGAACATTTCCAAAATCTGCTGAACTGTTATAATTTCCAGTTTTAAAAAACCAGTCTCAAAATTTCGTGGTGTTTTCGTCTCGGTTTCAGTAAACAGGAGATCCCGCCGTACCGAAAGCTCTAATCGATGCAGATTTTTCACCGCAGCGCTAATGTAATCTCAAGGGCCTCGATCTATGCGGGGATTTTCACGCTGGCGGGCGTGCTGTGGGCTTGCATTCAGTTTCAACGTTCGCCGTATGTCACTTACGCCGGCGTGGCGCGGCCGCAACCCGTGCCCTTCAGCCATCAGCACCACGTCGCTGGGGACGGTATTGACTGCCGATACTGCCACACATCGGTTGAAACGTCGAACTTTGCCGGTATTCCTCCGACCAAGACCTGCATGAACTGCCATTCCCAAATCTGGACAAATGCCGACTTGTTGGAGCCGGTGCGCGAGAGCTTCCGCAGCGGGAAGTCGCTGGTCTGGAGCCGCGTGAATGATCTGCCGGACTTCGTTTATTTTGACCACAGCATTCATGTCAACAAAGGTGTAGGCTGCAATACTTGTCATGGGCCGGTGGACCGCATGCCACTGATGTATAACTACGCGTCTTTGCAGATGGAGTGGTGCATCGAATGCCATCGCGCGCCGGAGAAGAATCTGCGTCCGCGGGAACAGGTTTTCAATATGCGCTATCAGCAGCCGACCAGCGATTTGCCGGTTGAAGTGGATAGGAAATTGTTTACCCACCAGATTGACCTGGGCAAATATCTGGTGCAGAAGTACAACGTGCGTTCGGTAATGGATATTACGAGTTGCTCGACGTGCCATCGGTGAAGCAGCTTCTAGCTATTAGCTCTTAGCTTCTAGCTTTTAGGCTCAAGATTTTCAGGGTGTCGCAAGCGATTGCAGCACATATGCTCCAGCCCCCGAAGGGGCGGGATGTGAAAGCCCGGCACGGAAGTGCCGGGTAGGTCGCGACAGAGAATTACGAGTCCCTTTAGGGACGGCACTATAAAGACCTAATGAATAACGAAGAACAAAACGGCAAACCGCACCGCGAGGAAGTCTGCCCCGGCAAGAGGGGCAAGCTCGATCTGGTACAGCTACGCGCCGACATCGAAAAGAAAAACGGTCCGGAATTCTGGCGCAGCCTGGAAGAACTCGCCGGCACAACCGAGTTCCAGGAGATGATGCACCGCGAATTCCCCAAAGGCGCATCGGAATGGTTGGACGCGGTCTCCCGCCGCGGCTTCCTGAAACTGATGGGCGCGTCGATGGCCCTGGCGGGGATGACTGCCTGCACCAAGCAGCCACTGGAGCCGATCGTGGCATACGTTCGCCAGCCGGAAGAAGTCGTTCCGGGACGGCCATTGTTTTTTGCCAGCGCTTTCACTTTGGGCGGATACGCCTCGCCCGTCCTTGTCGAGAGCCACATGTATCGTCCCACGAAAATTGAAGGCAACGACCAGCATCCTGCGAGCCAGGGTGGCACCGACGTTTATGCGCAGGCTTCGATTCTCGACATGTACGATCCCGACCGCTCGCAGAATGTGATGTACATGGGCGACATCAGCACTTGGTCAGCGTTGACCGGAGCGTTGCAAGGGCCGCTGAATGCGCAGAAAGCGGTGAAGGGTTCAGGTATGCGCGTTCTTTCGCGATCGTTTTCGTCTCCCACGCTCGCCGACCAGATGCAGCAAGTGCTCAAGCTCTTCCCCGAAGCCAAGTGGCACTTCTGGGAGCCGGTCAATCGCGACAATGTTTATGCGGGCGCGCAGATGGCCTTCGGCCAACCCGTTGAGACCCAGTACAAGCTGGATGCGGCGGATGTGATCGTCTCGCTGGATGCAGATTTTCTCTCCGCAGGATTCCCTGGTACGACGCGCTATGCGAGAGATTTTGCCAAGCGCCGCGATCCGGATTCCGGGAAGATGAACCGGCTGTATGTGATCGAGAGTACGCCCAGCGCGACAGGGGCGAAGGCGGACCATCGAGCTGCTGTCAGGACGGGGGAGCTTGCTCGTGCTGCCGTGACTAACGACAGCGCGCTGTCGTCCTATCCTTTCACTAAAGCATTCTCGGATGACCTGCATTCCCACGCTGGCTCTAGCGTTATCATCGTCGGCGATCACCTGCCTCCCGATGTTCACGCGCTCGCCCACGCGATGAACGCCGAGCTCGGCAACGTCGGCAAGACGGTTTTCTACTCCGATCCGGTTCTCGTGGACACCGCCGACCACGTCGAATCACTCAAAGCCTTAGTCAGCGACATGCGCGCGGGCAAGGTTGATCTGCTGATCATCCTAGGCGGGAATCCGGTTTACGATGCGCCCGCTGATTTCGGTTTTGCCGATGCGCTCAAGAACACGAACATCCCGATTCGCATTCATCTGGGCCTGCACAACAACGAAACCGCCGAACTTTGCCATTGGCATGTGAATGAAACGCACTATCTCGAAGCCTGGGGCGATACGCGCGCTTACGACGGGACCGTCAGCATTGTGCAGCCGCTGATTGCGCCGCTGTATGGCGGGAAGAGCGCGCACGAGATGATCTCGCTGTTAGCTGGTCAGCCTTCCACAGCGGGGCATGACATTGTCCAGAATTATTGGAAGACGAAGCACACCGGCGCCGATTTCGACATGTGGTGGCGCAAGGCGCTGCATGACGGCTGGATCGACGGCACGACTTACGCGCCAAAGCAGGTTTCCGCGAAGACTACCGGCTTGCCTGCCACGAGCGCTGCCGGCAGCGACATCGAGCTCAACTTCCGCCGCGATCCCTCGATTTACGACGGCCAGTTCTCAAACAACGCCTGGCTGCAGGAGTTGCCCAAGCCACTGAGCAAGATGACCTGGGACAACCCCCTGCAGATGGGGCCGAAGATGGCCGAAGGCATGGGAGTGAAGAGCGGGGACATGGTGCTGGTCGAGTTGAACGGAAACTCGAGGAAGCTGCCGGTCTGGATTCAGGCCGGGCATCCGGATAAATCGGTCACGGTATTTCTGGGTTACGGACGCCAGCGCGCAGGCCGTTCCGGAACGGGCGCAGGGTTTGATGTTTATCCGCTGCGTTACAGCGCGGCTCCGTGGTTTACCACCGGAGTCAAAATCACCAAGGCTGATGGAACTTACGTCCTCGCCACGACCCAGGGCTACCAGACCATGGACGTGGGCGACGAGGAACGGCCGATCATCCTCACGAAGACGCTTGAGGAGTACAAGAAAGAAGCCAGTTTCGGCGAGGAAGCGCCTGCTGAAAGCATGTACCCTCCGTACGACTACAAGTCTCAGCCGTATTCGTGGGGCATGGCGATTGATTTGAATTCGTGCGTCGGCTGCAACAACTGCATCATCGCTTGCCAGTCGGAAAACAACGTTGCGGTGGTCGGCAAGGAGCAAGTCAACAAAGGCCGGCACATGCATTGGCTGCGCGTGGACGCGTATTACCAGGGCGACCGCGATAATCCCAAGGCCTACTTCCAGCCGGTGCCGTGCATGCAGTGCGAGAACGCGCCGTGCGAACTGGTGTGTCCGGTGGGCGCGACCACGCACAGCACCGAAGGCCTGAACGACATGGTTTACAACCGCTGCGTCGGGACGCGCTATTGCTCGAACAACTGTCCTTATAAGGTGCGGCGGTTTAATTTCCTGCGGTTCCAGGATTTCGACACACCGCAGTTCAAGATGATGCGCAATCCTGACGTAACTGTGCGCACTCGCGGCGTGATGGAGAAATGCACATACTGCGTGCAGCGCATCAATCACGCGCGAATTGATTCCGAAACGGCTTCAGTCCGCGAGGGCAAAGACATCCGGATAAAAGATGGCGAATTGCAGACGGCATGCCAGCAGTCGTGTCCGGCGAACGCAATTGTTTTTGGCAACATCAATGATCCAAACAGCCTGGTTTCTAAGTGGAAGGCGAAATCTCGCAATTACAGCCTGCTGGACGATCTGAATACGCGTCCGCGCACCACGTATTTGGCGGAGATTAGGAATCCGAATCCAGAGTTGGAAGAAAAGAGCTCTTAGCTATTAGCTTTTAGCCGTTAGCTTGAAGCGGAGAGGTTTGGCTAAGAGCTAAAAGCTAACGGCTAAAAGCTAGAGAATCCAGAATGGCGAAACCAACAGAAGTCGAGATCGGCGAACAGAAAGCTCCAGTTATTCAGCCTGGGCATACGTTCGCTTCCATCACCGAGAAGATCGGAGCAATTGTGCTGCGCCGGCCCATCATGGGCGGATGGCTTCTGGGCATGTTCATCTGCTTTCTGATCTTGCAATGGTTTCTGTTCGCGGTTTGCTGGCTTTTCTACCGGGGCGTGGGGGTGTGGGGCGTGAATATCCCAGTGGGATGGGGATTCGCCATCGTCAATTTCGTATGGTGGATCGGTATTGGCCACGCCGGTACGTTGATTTCCGCAATTTTGCTCCTGCTCCGCCAGTCCTGGCGGAATTCGATCAACCGCTTCGCGGAAGCTATGACGCTTTTCGCGGTCGCCTGCGCCGGCATGTTCCCGATTTTCCACCTTGGCCGGCCCTGGTTGTTCTATTGGCTGTTCCCGTATCCGAACACCATGACGTACTGGCCGAACTTCCGTAGCCCGCTGGTATGGGATGTGTTCGCGGTTACGACCTATCTAACGATCTCCCTGGTGTTCTGGTTTGTCGGCCTGATTCCTGACCTCGCCAGCTTGCGCGACCAGACGACGAATCGCGCGATCAAATTTGTCTACGGCCTGCTGGCCATGGGCTGGCGGAATTCGGTCCGCCATTGGAACCGCTACGAAACCGCGTATCTGCTCCTCGGAGGACTGGCAACGCCGCTGGTGCTCTCGGTCCACACCGTGGTGAGCTTCGACTTCTCGGTGGGCATCGTGCCGGGATGGCATACCACCATCTTCCCGCCATACTTTGTGGCCGGCGCAATTTATTCCGGCTTTGCCATGGTGCTGGTGCTGGCAATTCCAATCCGGAAGTTTTACGACATCGAGGACTTCATCACTCCGCGGCATATCGAGAACTCGGCGATGGTGATGCTCGCCACGGGATGGATTGTGGCTTACGGCTACGCGTTCGAAGCGTTTATGAACTGGTACGGTGGCGACCCGTATGAGAGTTTCCTGCGCTGGAACCGCCTGCACGGGCCGTATAAAGGTTTTTACTTTGCTCTGCTGTTCACGAATCTCGTAATTCCGCAGATCCTGTGGTTCAAAAAGATTCGCACCAATCCCATTTGGCTGTTTTTCATTTCGCTCGACGTTCTTGTGGGAATGTGGCTGGAGCGGTTCATCATCGTCATCGTGAGCTTGACCCGCGATTTCCTGAACTCGTCGTTCGGGCAATATTACCCTACTCAATTTGACTGGGCGATCTTCATCGGCACGTTGGGCTTCTTCGCGGCTTGCATGTTCCTGTTCCTGCGAGTGCTGCCGGCGGTTTCGATTTCCGAGCTGAAGACTCTGTTGCCGGAGGCGGAAGTGAAGGTGAAGCACGAGGCGGAGGTGCATCAGTGAAAGACACCGGCACCTACGGCCTCATGGCGGAATTCGACAACGTGAATGACGTGATTACTGCGGCACGGCGCGTGTACGGGGCGGGCTATCGCAAAATTGATGCCTATTCACCGTTTCCTCTCGAAGAACTATCCGAGGCCATCGGCTTTCACAAGAACGGAGTCGCTCTGGTTTGCCTGGTTGGTGGGCTGCTCGGTTGCACCGGCGCTTTCACACTGCAGTGGTGGATCAATACCATCAGCTATCCCGTCAACATTGGCGGGCGGCCGTTCAATTCCTGGCCTTCGTTCATCATTGTGACATTTGAAATGACGATCTTGTTTTCCGGATTGTCAGCGGTGTTCGGGATGCTGGCGCTAAATGGTTTGCCCATGCCCTACCATCCGGTGTTCAATGTGCCGCGCTTCGAACTGGCCTCGAAAGACCGGTTCTTCATCGTGGTTTTCTCGTCGGACAAGAATTATGACGCGACTGGTACCCGGAAGTTTTTGGAAGCTCTGGGGCCGATTTCGGTTTCGGAGGTCCCCTGTTGATGGCTACCCTCCGTAAACTGTCTTCGCTGGGGCTGCTGTTGGTTCTCGCCGGCTGCCGTCAGGAGATGTATGACCAGTCGCGGGTCAAGCCGCTCGCTCAGAGCGATTTCTATTCGGATTTGCGAACGGCGCGCACGCCGGTGGACGGGACGGTAGCGCGAGGCCAGCTTCACGAAGATACCTACCTTTATACGGGAAAAATCGGCGCGAATCCCGGCGATTACATGCCGTTTGCCATCACCAAAGCCGATCTGGAGCGTGGGCGTGAGCGCTTCAATATTTACTGTGCGCCTTGCCACTCCCGCCTCGGCGACGGCAACGGAATGGTCGTGCAGCGGGGATATAAACGTCCGCCGACGTATCACCAGGAACGCCTGCGCAAGGCGCCGCTCGGCTATTTTTTCGACGTGATGACCAACGGCTTCGGCGCCATGCCCGATTACTCATCGCAGATTCCGGTTGAAGACCGCTGGCGTATCGTGGCTTACATCCGCGCATTGCAGTTGAGCCAAAATGCTACCCAATCGGACGTTGCCGGTCAGGTGCCTTCACCTCCGGTCCGGATGAAAGAGCCCGGTTCAGGAGCGACTTTACCGACACCGCTTCCAGAGTCGAGCTACACAGGAGAAGAGAAGAAATGACCCCGGCGCGCATATCCAACACCGAATTTGCTGCGCCCGAGGTCGTGAATACGATTTATCAGCGGTCGCTTGGCGTGGGGCTGTTGTTCGGACTGGCCTCCCTGATTGCTGCCATCATTCAGCAGACTCGCGACCAATTCTTCCATTCTTATCTGCTGGGTTTCATGTTGTGGTTGGGCGTCACGCTGGGCTGCATGGCGTTCCTGATGATCCAGCACCTCACCGGCGGCAAGTGGGGAATGGTGATTCGCCGCCAGCTCGAAGCTGCCATGAAGACACTGCCGCTCATGGCGATTTTGTTTATACCCATCATTTTCGGGATGCGGCACCTGTATAGCGGAACACCTGGCCTCAATGACGGATGGCTAAACCCGTATCCAACGGACAAGCACCTCGTCGAAATGAGCCACGAGTATCTGACCGCCCACGGCTCGGCACAATTCCTTTTTCTCGATGGCTACGTTGGCCGGGCGATCATCTACTTCGCAATCTGGCTGGCAATCGCATTCTTCCTAAACCGCTGGTCGGTCGAGCAGGACGCGCCGCCGATACAAAATCTTAGTCCGCGTTTCCGCAAAATCGCCGCGCCCGGGCTGATCCTCTACGCGTTCACCATTTCGTTCGCGGTGATTGACTGGGTCATGTCGCTCGACCCGCACTGGATTTCGACCATCTACGGATTCATCTTCATCGCCGGCGAGTGCCTGTCGGCCATGTGCTTCATGGTAGTGGTGGAGACGATCTTGTCACGCTACGAGCCAACGGCGTCGCTGCTGAAGGCGAAGGAAGTCCACGACCATGGCAAGCTGATGCTTACGTTTGTGATGCTGTGGGCATACTTCAGTTTTTCGCAGTTGCTCATCATCTGGGCGGGCAATTTACCGAGCGAGATTACGTTCTTTACCCGGCGCCTCAATGAGGGATGGCAGAGAATCGGGTTGGCGCTGGTTTTGTTTCACTTTGCGGTGCCGTTTCTCTTTCTGCTTTCGCGGGGCTTCAAGCGCAATCCGCACAAGCTTGTTTGGCTTGCGTGCTGGCTGATTTTCATGCGGTTTGTCGATCTGTTCTGGTACATCGAACCCAACTTTCACAAATATTTCTACTTCCACTGGCTGGATTTGGTTGTTCCCATCGCCATCGGCGGATTCTGGCTGGCACTGTTCTTCCATAACCTGAGATCGCGGCCGCTGTTGCCGGTTTACGACACGCACGCACAGGAATTTCTGGAGTACGTGGGAGCCGCCCATGACTGAACACGGGAAGCGCAACAACGGCGGCGGCTTCGAGCGCGAAGATCTTGGCACCCGGCCCATCTTCGGGTTCCTGGTTTCTCTGGTCGTCACCGGCGTCCTGGTTTATTACGTTCTGTGGGGAATGTTCCATTTCATGGACGCTTATGACCGCAAACACCAGCACACCAAGAGCCCGATGGTACAAGCGGAGCAGGATACACGCGAGCCTAATAGCGAGAAGACTTACGAGAAGATCAAACAGCAGTTTCCAGAGCCGCGCCTGGAAGACGACGAACGCACTGAGCTCAACGATTCTCGTTATCAACAGGACGAGACACTAAGCAGCTACGGCTGGGTGGACCAGAGTGGCGGGGTGGTACACATTCCCATTGATCGCGCGATGGAGTTGATCGCACAACGTGGATTGCCGACCGCGCCGCAGGCGGCTGCTGCGGCGCCAGCATCTGATGCGGGCAACTCGCAGAAAGCTCCGGCGAACAAGAACACCGGAAAAGGGAAAAAGCAGTGAGCCGTATAGAAATGTTCGACAATTCGAGATTGGCGGTTTCCGGGACGGCACGACTTTCAGTCGTGCCGTTAAGCAGATCAGCTTCCGGATCGGCTCGGCTGGAAGCCGTGCCCTCCCGCTTCCAGTTATATGTGCAGTTGTTCTGTAGCCTGCTGCTGTTCAGCGCCACTGCCCTGGGCCAGAGCATGACCGGCGGGATCATGTCGCCGCCGTCCAACGTGCGTCCCCCGGGACTGACGAACGTTGACATCGTGCAACACTTGAATGAGCAGATTCCCGCGGAGTTGATTTTTCGCGATGAGACGGGCAAGCAGGTCCGGTTGGGGGATTATTTCGGCAAGAAGCCGATAATTCTCAATCTGGTTTACTACCGCTGCCCCATGCTATGCAGCGAGGTGATGGCCGGGCTTTCGGGTTCTTTGAAGGCGCTGAAGTTCGATGTAGGCAAGGAATTTGACATTATCACCGTCAGCTTCGATCCCAAAGACACTCCCGAGGCTGCGACAGCGAAGAAAGCCGATTACATCAAGCGCTATGGCCGCCCGGGAGCAGCGGATGGATGGCACTTCCTGACTGGCCCGCAAGAATCCATTGCTGCGCTCACCAAGGCCGTGGGGTTCGGGTATCAGTACGATCCCAAGAGCCAGCAGTTCTCACACGCAACCGCCATCATGATTCTGACGCCCGAGGGGAAACTGGCTCAGTACTACTACGGCGTGGAATATCCGCCCAAAGATTTGCGGCTCGGCCTGATCCAGGCTTCCCAGAACAAAATTGGAACGCTCGCCGACCAGGTGCTCTTGTACTGCTATCACTACGATCCGGCAACCGGTAAGTATGGCGCCATCATAAGCCGGATTATTCAGCTCAGCGGCGGGGTAACGGTTCTTTCGCTTGGACTTTTCTTAATCATATTGTTCCGTCGTGGATCGCATGGCGACGCCAAGGAGCTGAACAGGTCTCATCAATATGTTCGATAACTTTCCACTTTGGCCGGTTAACGCGTCCACTCACGCGTTGCCTGTAGATTTGCTCTACATTTTCTTGGTAGTGCTTTCCCTGGGCACGACGCTGGCAATCTTTGTGGTGATCGCCCTCTTCAGCATGAAATACCGGCGGCGTCATGGACGCGAAGCCACGCCCATCGAAGGCTCCTTGATTCTGGAAATAAGCTGGTCAGTTATTCCGCTCGGCATTTTTATGGTTATTTTTCTCTGGGGTGCTGTGATCTTTTTTGACGAACGCACCCCGCCCCAGGACGCAACCGAGATCTACGTAGTCGCAAAGCAGTGGATGTGGAAGCTGCAGCACCCGGAAGGCCAGCGCGAGCTCAACGAACTACACGTCCCCGCTGGCCGCGACATCAAGCTGATCATGACTTCGCAGGACGTGATCCACAGCTTCTACGTTCCTGCGTTCCGCCTCAAGCAGGATGTCCTGCCGGGCCGTTACACGACCATGTGGTTCCGGGCAACGCGTCCGGGGACGTACCACCTTTTCTGCGCGCAGTACTGCGGCACGCAGCATTCAGGAATGATTGGTGACGTGGTGGTAATGGAGCCTGCCGAATATCAAACCTGGCTCTCGGGTGGCGTTCCTGCGGGCTCGCTGGCGCAGACTGGACAAGCTTTGTTTCAGCAGTTGGGTTGCTCCACGTGCCACCGGTTTGATGTGCAAGGGCGGGGTCCGAATTTGACCGGTGTATTCGGGAAACCAGTTTCGCTCGAAGACGGCCGCACGGTTGTTGCCGACGAGAATTACGTGCGGGAATCGATCTTGGTTCCAGCGGCAAAGGTGGTTTCCGGATTCAAGCCAATCATGCCTTCGTTTCAAGGACAGGTTAGTGAAGATCAATTGGACGCGCTGATCGCGTACGTTAAATCATTGAGTCAGGCGCCCGCAGCACAGGCTAGCGCAGCTTCTCAGAAGCCGAAGGAATAGCAATGGCGACCCCAGCAGTAAGCACGGAACGGAAGAATTACCTAAACGCAGAATACGGCATTCGCTCGTGGCTCTTCACCACCGACCACAAGCGCATCGCCCTCCTATATCTTATTTCGATTACCGTCTTCTTTTTTATCGGTGGATTCTTTGCCTTGTTGATCAGGCTGGAATTGCTCACCCCCGCGGGTGACTTGATGACGGCCGACATGTACAACAAGGCCTTCACCATGCACGGCCAGGTGATGGTCTTCTTCTTCCTGATTCCGTCAATTCCCGCGGTGCTGGGGAATTTCCTTGTTCCGATGATGATCGGGGCCAAAGACCTGGCCTTACCTCGGATCAACTTACTAAGCTGGTATATCTACGTGGTCGCGGGAATTCTTTATCTACACTGCATCGTAACCGGCGGCGTAGACACGGGATGGACCTTCTACACGCCGTTTTCCACGATGTTCAGCAACACCCGCGTGGTTGAAGCCGGACTAGCAATTTTTATTTCCGGATTCTCGTCAATCTTGACCGGACTTAATTTTGTGGTTACGGTCCACCGCATGCGCGCGCCCGGAATGACGTGGTCGCGCCTGCCACTGTTTGTGTGGTCGCACTACGCCACCAGCATCATCATGCTGCTCGGCACTCCAGTTATTGCCATCACTCTGGTGCTGGTTGTATTGGAGCGCACTCTGAACCTCGGCATCTTCGATCCTACCCGTGGCGGCGACCCCGTCCTGTTCCAGCACCTGTTCTGGTTCTACTCTCACCCAGCCGTGTACATCATGATTTTGCCTTCAATGGCGGTAATCAGCGAAATCGTACCCTGCTTCTCGCGCAAGCGGGTGTTCGGGTACAACTTCGTTGCCATGTCCAGCATTGCGATTGCCGCGATCGGGTTCCTGGTCTGGGCGCACCACATGTTCGTCGCCGGGATTTCGCTCTATTCAGCGCTGGTGTTCTCGTTCCTCAGCTATCTCGTCGCCGTACCCTCGGCAATCAAGGTCTTTAACTGGACGGCCACCATGTACAAGGGCTCGGTATCGTTCTCGACACCGATGCTCTACGCCTTCGGCTTTATTGGACTGTTCACCATCGGCGGACTCACCGGGCTCTTCCTTGCCAGCCTGGGGCTTGACGTGCACGTTCACGACACCTATTTCGTAATCGCGCACTTCCATTACGTGATGGTCGGCGGTGCGGTCATGGGATACCTCGGCGGCATGCACTTTTGGTGGCCGAAAATTTCCGGTCGGATGTATCCCGAGGGATGGGGCCGGCTGGCGGCTATCATCGTATTCATCGGATTTAACCTGACGTTCTTCCCGCAATTTGTCCTCGGCTACTTGGGCATGCCCCGGCGCTATTACGACTATTCGCATATGCCGGAATGGCAAGCTCTGAATGTGCTCTCGACTGCGGGAGCGACCATTCTCGCCGTCGGATATTTGCTCCCGATGGTTTACTTCCTGTGGTCGTTGCGCTACGGCAAGATCGCGGAAGACAACCCCTGGGGCGCGACTGGCCTGGAGTGGAGAACGTCATCGCCTCCGCCAACTTTCAATTTTGATGAAACTCCAGAAGTGACCTGGGAAGCGTACGAATACGAAAAAATGCCGCTTCCCGAAGAGGTGACCCTTGAGCGATAGTCCTCTGGTCGCGGAACACGCCGAGCACGAAGCGCGTCCGGAACTGCGCCATCACTTTGCCGACGAAGAGCAGCAGCGCAATGCCGCCTCGCTCGGCATGTGGTGGTTTCTAGGCACCGAAATCATGTTCTTCGGTGGCATGTTCTGCGCCTATTTGATTTATCGGATCAAGTACTTCCCGGAGTTCGCCGCCGCTAGTCGCAGCTTGGATCTCCAGGTTGGTGCGCTGAATACCGCCGTCCTCATCTGCAGCAGCTTGACAGTCGCCCAAGCAGTTCGCGCAGCCCAAATGGGCAAGCGCATGCTGCAGGTGAAGCTTCTGCTGGCAACACTCTTCTTTGGGCTGGTCTTCTTGGGGGTGAAGGCGTACGAGTGGGACAAGAAATACGAAGAGCACCATATTCCGACCTTCAACTTCAACGCCAACGATCTGATGCGGGACAACCAGAAGCTGTTTGGACTTGACAAGCTGCAGAACGATCCCAGCAAGGCTCTGGAGCTTCAAAGGAGAGAAGCGGATATTCAGCAGCGCTCGCAAATTTTCTTTTCCCTGTATTTTGCCTTAACCGGGATGCATGCGATCCACATGATCGTCGGCGTTGGCATTTTCAGCGTGATTACGTGGATGGCATGGAAAGGGAGATTCACGCCTGAATATCACACACCACTCGAAATTGCGGGACTGTACTGGCACTTTGTAGATATTGTCTGGATTTATCTGTTTCCCTTGCTCTATCTGATCGACCGACGACCGGGAGCGTGAGCAAACCTATGTCTGAACATTCCGGGCACATTGTTCCGAGCAAACTGAATTGGCTGATCTGGGGGATTTTGATGGTGGCGACTTATTTGACCTATCGGGTCGCGCAGATCGACCTTGGGTTGTTCAACACCATCGTGGCCCTCGTTATCGCCACCACCAAGGCTACTCTTGTCGTGCTCATCTTCATGCAGGTGAAGTACACCAGCGAAAAGATGACCAAGGCCGTACTGATTTTCGCGGTGTGCTGGCTGATTCTGCTCCTGTTCTTGAGCCTGACGGATTACTCCTCGCGCTACGCCGGATAAAGCATTCGGCTAATAACGGTTTGTGGAGCGACGGGCGTCTCGCCCGTCAAGCGCGGACCTCCACAATTACCATTCCAGCTGTGCTGATGGCCGAATGTTATCTTTGATCGTGAGATCACCGTGCTTTCATGCCTGAGAGCTCAGCAAAACATCCGCATCTTGACACTGAAGCCCTGGAATCTGCTCTGCGCCGCCATCTCCGCGGCGAAGTTCGCTTCGACAACGGCAGCCGCGCCCTCTACGCTACCGACGGCTCCAACTACCGCCAGATTCCGATCGGAGTGGTCATTCCCCGCAACCCGGACGATGTGATCGCCGCGGTGTCTATCTCTCGGGAGCACGGTGCGCCTATCCTTTGCCGCGGTGGAGGAACTTCGCTTTCCGGGCAATGCTGCAATGTGGCCGTCGTGCTCGATTTCTCCAAATATATGGCGAAAATTCTTGCGCTTGATCCGCAGCGCCGAACCGCGCGGGTTCAGCCCGGAGTCATTCTCGACCATCTGCGAAGCGCCGCCGAGAAACACAACCTGACTTTCGGCCCCGATCCGGCAAGCCACAGCCGTTGCACGCTCGGCGGCATGATCGGGAACAATTCCTGCGGCGTGCATTCCGTCATGGCGGGGTTGAGGAATTGGAAATCCTCACCTATGGCGGCATTCGCCTTCGCGTGGGACGGACCAGCGATGCGGAACTCGAGACCATCATCCGTAATGGCGGCCGTAGCGGTGAGATCTATGCGGGGCTGAAGGCGATTCGTGATCAGTATGGAGATTCAGTGCGCCAGCGCTTTCCCAAAATCCCCCGCCGTGTTTCCGGTTACAACCTGAATTTCCTGCTCCCCGAAAATGGCTTTCATGTTGCGCGCGCGTTGGTTGGTTCCGAAGGCACGTGTGCGACTGTGCTGGAAGCTACTTGCAGGCTAGTAGAGAGTCCGCCAGAACGCGTTCTACTTGTGATCGGTTGTAGGGACGTCTATGAGTGCGCCGACCTCGTCCCCGAAGTGATGTCTCATCATCCGATCGGACTCGAGGGCATGGACGACCTGCTCATCGAATACACCCGCCGCAAAAGAATCAACCCCGATGGATTGGCATTGCTTCCTGAAGGCGGGGGATGGTTGCTCGCGGAGTTCGGTGCTGGAACGGCGCGCGAAGCTGAATCGCAGGCATGCGGATTAGTGGCATCACTTACACGGTCCACGAATCCTCCAAGCTTCCGGCTGGTCACCGATAAGCAGCAGGCGAGAAGCGCGTGGCAAGTCCGCGAATCGGCTCTGGGCGCGGTTTCTCACGTTCCCGGAGAGCCGCGGACTTGGGAAGGATGGGAGGACTCGGCGGTCGGCCCGGAAAAACTCGGGGGATATCTGCGCGATCTGCGGAAACTAACCGAAACGTACGACTACCGCTGCGTTGTGTATGGCCACTTTGGGGACGGCTGCGCGCATAACCGCATGAACTTCGACCTGGAATCGGCAGAGGGCATCAAGAAGTTCCGCAGCTTCGTGGAAGAGGCGGCGGACCTGGTTGTCTCCTACGGCGGGTCGCTATCCGGAGAACATGGAGACGGTCAGGCTCGAGCCGAACTACTTCCGAAAATGTTCGGGCCTGAGCTGATGGAAGCGTTTCAGAAGTTCAAAGCATTGTGGGACCCGGAGTGGAAGATGAATCCGGGCAAGCTGGTTCGTCCCAACAAACTGGATGAGGATCTGCGGCTAGGCTCGAATTATCAGCCTTGGCAGCCGCAAACACATTTCAAATTTCCACAAGACAATGGCAGCTTGGCCCAGGCTACTCTGCGCTGCGTGGGAGTGGGAAAATGTCGCGATTATCAGGGCGGAGTAATGTGTCCCAGCTTTCGCGTGACTCAGGAAGAGGAACACTCAACCCGCGGCCGGGCGCACCTGCTCTGGGAGATGACCAAGGGCGAGGTCATTCGTGATAAGTGGCGAGACCCGCACGTGAAATCGTCCCTGGATCTGTGTCTTGCGTGCAAAGGCTGCAAGAGCGATTGTCCTGTCGGGGTCGATGTCGCGACATATAAAGCCGAATTTCTTGCCCACCACTATGAAGGCCGCCTTCATCCGCTGAACCATTACGGATTTGGAAACATTGACCGCTGGGCACGGATGGCGTCGAAGCTCCCTGCATTAGCAAATTTCTTCACACAGGCCCCCGTCCTGCGGGAGATATCAAAAGCAGTCGCAGGCATTCCGTCGCAACGAACTATCCCGACTTTCGCCCGCGAGACTTTTCGCGCCTGGTTTTCACGGCGAAAACCCGCGAATGCCGAAAACCCGCCAGTCGTCTTCTGGCCTGATACCTTTAACAACTATTTCCATCCAGAAACGGCCATTGCCGCAGTCGAAGTTTTGGAAGCGGCGGGGTTCCAAGTCCGGGTGCCACAGAACCAAGCCTGCTGCGGACGGCCTCTCTACGATTTCGGCATGTTGGATCGCGCAAAGAGTTTGCTCTTGCGCACTCTTGATGCACTGGACCGCGAGATCGCGGATGGAATTCCTATCGTGGTACTCGAGCCGAGCTGTGCTTCAGTATTTCGTGACGAACTGCTCAATCTTTTCCCTGGCGACTCGCGCGCAAAGAGCCTCTCGGACCAGGTTTTTCCTCTGAGTGAATTCCTTGAAACGCGGGGCCAGCATTGGCGTCTGCCAACGCTTAACCGCAAAGCCCTGGTCCACGGGCACTGCCATCAAAAGTCCGTCATGAAGATGACGAGCGAGGAATCTGTCTTGCGGCGCCTCGGGCTCGACTATCAGATGCCCGCGCCCGGCTGCTGTGGAATGGCGGGAGCTTTCGGATTCGAAAAAGAAAAGTACGAGATGTCCCTCGCCATTGGCGAACTCGAACTGCTGCCAGCGGTCCGCAAGGCACCCTCAGACTGGCTCATAGTCGCGAATGGCTTCAGTTGTCGCGAGCAGATTCGGCAGTGTACAGGAAGGCACGCACTACATTTGGCGGAAGTCATTCGTTTGGCGATGCAAAACGAATCGTAGAGACGTAGCTCTGCTACGTCTCAGACGTTGCGGAGCAACGTCTCTACGAGAAACCGGCAAGCCTTCTGGCCAGCCGGAGCATTCTCACTCCACGGTAGAGCGGAAAGAGCCAGTCGGGGATATTGACGGTCTGCCACTCCCGAATGCTGGGAGTAAACGCGAGCCGCCAAGCCAGACGCATGCGGTCTTGCCACCGCTCGCGCGCCCGCATCATGACGCGGAAATGGCGCAACGACTCGTTTTCGGGCTCCAGGCCAGTCGCGAGCCTGACCTGGATCTCAGATGCCAATTCCTCCGCGCTACCAGTCAATAATTCCAGAGATCCAGACGTCCTGGAGCCGAGCAAATTGCGCGCAAGCAATAATGAGACTCCCAGTATCCTCAGAATTCCCAATCGCCTCGCCTCCGCTTCAATCCAACGCCAATCCAGCTCGAACCGCGCGAGGGTGGCGATGTCGCGGATCATGCCCAGCTGTGCCCACTCATGTTTGGCCGCATGTACGCACAAAACCAGCATGAGGTCTTCGCTGGCCAGAGTTCGCAAACGGGCGCCTTGGACTTCCAACTCGACTGACCGCTGAAATATTTCATCCAAATCGAACTGGACGGAATAGAATCGCGGCAAAATCTGCCACTGCAGTTCCACCAGATTTTTCTCCGCGTTTAGTCCAAACACATATTCGTAGCCGGAGCCCAGATACGCTTTTTCCTGGCGTGGAGAAAGCTGAAGGTGAGGCTCGTATCCCAGCTCTCGGAGCGCCGATCGCGCCCGAGAGATATCGTGTGATCTGACCAGGAAATCGAGATCTCCAAACCGTCGCATTGCCGCATCGCCATACAAGAGATGCGCGAGAACAGGACCTTTGTGGGCCAGGGCCTGGATTTCACGGTCCGCAAAATGCTGTAGGATCCGGGCGAGTTCCGCGGAAAAGCGCAGGACCCGGAATGCGTGGCTTTTAAATCGTGCGCGAATCACAGACTGAATACTGCCGGGAAGATCATCCCGATTGCAAACGGATGCATACAACGCAGGTAATAAGCGGTGACGGTCCGCAAGCCGGAGAACGCGGTCCCAATGCAATGATGGCGTCAGGAACTCCGCCAGACTGTGTTCCCCCGAATCTTCTCCGCAGCATGCCAGCAGCAACTCGAATTCTGGTTCAAAACGCACCGGCTCTGGTCCAGTTGTAGCCACTTCGATCTGGGCCGCTGCTGCCAGGTTGAGGTCTCCCTGTGAACTAACTATATCCACTCGCGAATTCTGTGTCCGAAATCTGTCTGTGCTGTCCATAGAATCTTCTTACAGCAGGGCGCATTTCAGAAGTGCCTGCTCTTGAACCGCCTCGACGCAAAAAATGACGCGTGTTGTCCTCGATTCCGTGCACAAAATCTTTCGCCCGACAGGGTTCTTTTTCGCTCGGGCGGCCCGCACAGAAACCCACGCGCTCAAGGGGATATCCCTGAACGTCGCCGCTGGAGAAGTGCTCGCCCTTCTGGGCCCGAATGGCAGCGGAAAAAGCACTACTTTGAAGTTGATCTCCACCATGCTCCTACCAGACCGAGGCCGCGTCGTCGTCTCTGGCGCTGATACTCGCTGCCAGGCACAAATCGTCCGCAGTCAGGTCGGGTTCGCCCTGGCCTCTGAGAGATCATTCTTCCCGCGCCTTACCGCACAGGAGAATCTGGAATTCTTTACCGCACTTGAGGACATTCCGCGACGCGAGCGACCCGGCCGTATTGAATCCATTCTGCATGACATGGGACTGAACGACGCAGCCGGCAAACAAGTGATGAAGCTCTCTTCTGGCATGTACCAGCGCTTGGGCATCGCCCGGGCCCTCGTCAAGAAGCCCTCAGTTTTGTTGCTGGATGAGCCGACGCGCAGTCTCGATGCCGCCGCTGCTGGCCAACTCTGGGGGCATATTCGCGAATTATCGGGCGCAGGTATCACGATTCTTCTCGCGACTCACAATTTCGCTGAGGCTGCCGCCGTGTGCGACCGAGTGGCCGTTCTCCAAAGAGGCGAGCTCCTCGCTGTCGAGCGCGTGGGCAATTTCAGCGTCGAGCAATTGCGCGATTTTTATTTGGAAACTGTTGGCGAACAAGCCGCTCTGTCATGGCCTGAAGGAGTGCCTGCATGATCCTCGACAAGACCCTGGCGGTGCTGAAGAAGGACGCCCTCACCGCGCTCCGCTATCGCAACGGATTCGTATTCGCCATTATCTCGCCAGCCGCGCAGCTCGCGACGTTTTACTATTTGTCGCGCGCCGTTGGTCCGCAGTTTCGCCCGGAAGGCATGCCGTATTTTTTGTTCTTGCTGGTCGGAACTGGTTTCTACACATTCTTGTTATCAGGAATTCATAGCTTCCTGCAAACGATCCAGGAATCACAGCAAACGGGAACGCTTGAAGTGCTGATGACAACCTGCACGCCACCGGCGGTCCTGCTCTCATTGAGCGCAATATCGGCATTCACCCAAGGCATTCTGCAGTTGCTGGTTTATGTAGGCGCGGGCATGTTTCTCTTTGCTCCCGGTCCGCATGTGAGTGTGTTCGGGTGCGCATCGGTTTTCATTTTCTCGGTACTCATTGCCATGGCGATCGGACTGTTTGCGGCCGGTCTCCAAGTCGCGATTCACAAAGGTTCTGCTGTGCTCTGGCTGCTGGGGTCGAGTGCCTGGCTCATGGCTGGAACGTTGTTTCCGGTCGCGGCTTTGCCCCCTTCTGTTCGAGTGCTCTCCAGCTTGCTGCCCTTCACTCATTCTTTGACGGGTATGCGGCTGGCGTTGCTGCAGACGTCAAACTCGGCTGCATTGATGCGAGAAATAGAAATCCTCATCTTGTTCTCCCTCCTGCTTGTGCCGCTCAGTGTAGTCTTCTTCTCCTGGACGGTCCGACGGGCAAGGCAATTTGGGACCCTCTCCTTTTACTGATGGCGGTTTTGCCGTTACTTTAGTTTGCGTTCAGGCCGAATGCGGCACGAATAGCCTCCTAAGCTGCCGTTAGAATTCTGATTGAAGTTATGTCAACTGGCATAGACACACAGCCTAAGCGGCGACGCGGTACAAGAGTCCGTGCGCAGATTCCTGTGCGTGTCACCAGCCTTGATCCAGCAAGCAAGTTTTCCGAAAGCTGCCACACGCTCTTGGTCAATCCGCAAGGTTGTGGTGTCCGTTTGGCTCGTTCGCTGGAACCCGGTTTGCAAGTTCGCGTGGATGACCTGCCGGGTGGCGGGAGCATAACCGCGCGTGTTGCCAGCAGCCTTCCGCCGCCGGAAGGGAGCAAGTACTGGCTGATCGGAATATGCCTGGACCGCCCAGGAAATCTATGGTTCCTTGCGCCAAGCCCGCCGGATTGGGGTGAAAATGCCTCAGTCCCGAAGTTTTTCCCCACAGGCGTAACTCTCGCTGGCCAGGGCTTGCTTTCCGCCCAGGCTCCTCGCCGAAATTAATCGTTTTGTAAACTCCGCCCAGATAGCGCTTCCAGGAAGCAACCAGGCAACCGAAAACTAAATCCAATTCCTGTTGTGAGCGGCACCTGCTCTAAAATGTCCAAACTCCGTATCCGCGAACGCGTGGGCTTGTCGCGTGGCATGCTCGTTGCACTTTTCCTGGTAGCTTTGCCGGCATTCGCGACCTTGGGAGAAGATGTGTCTTCCATTCAGTCCGATCAGGCCCACATGAAGGCGGCGGTCCGCGTTCTTCCGAACCAACTGTACTCAGTCCACGAGATGCAAGCGCCTACTGGAACCACCGTAAGGGAATTTGTTTCCCCAGCAGGAACGGTGTTTGCGGTTAGTTGGCAGGGGTTTGCCCCCGACCTGCGCCAGTTGTTGGGGGAACATTTCGATGAATATGTGCAGGCCGCTCGAGCTAGATCAAGCCGCCGCGGGCGAGGACTTCACATAGAAACCGGCGATATGGTCTTTGATTCCGGTGGACACATGCGCTTCATCATCGGAAGGGCCTACCTTCGCAGCAAAGTGCCACAAGGGGTCCGTAGCGATGACATCCGCTAAGTCGCATATCTTGTCCGCTGTGGGTTGTGTTTCGGTGTTAACACTATTGGTGGGTTGCGGCGGAAGCAGCGGATCCAAAAGTTCTTCGCCTGGTAGCAACTCTCAGGCAGTCATAGTCAACTCCGGCCCTCCAGGAAATGGTGGTTACATCAACGGCTTGTTTACCACCGTGACCGTTTGCGCGCCTGGCACCTCAACTTGCCAACCTATAAGTGGTGTTTTGGTGGACACAGGCTCATTCGGGTTGCGCGTCCTTTCCTCTGCTTTAACGGTTTCGCTCGCGCAGCAAAAAGATGTGAACGGAAACTCCGTGGGCGAGTGCGCTCCATTTGCCAATGCTATTACCTGGGGCCCGGTGAAAACTGCAGATGTAAAGATTGCTGGGGAGGCGGCCAGCGCCATCCCCGTTCAGGTCATTGACCCGAATTTTGCCGTGATTCCTTCCGGTTGCAGCGCAAAGGGGACTCCGCAAGAAGACCTCATGGGTCTGGGAGCAAATGGAATCCTGGGCGTCGGCACGTTTATCCAGGATTGTGGTGGTGCATGCGCCGTGACCGGATCTAGCAATCCTGGTTTCTATTACGGGTGCTCCGGTTCATCCTGCCACGTGATCGCCGAAAGCGCATCCAAGCAAGTGCAAAACCCCGTTGCTTTTTTCGCCGGTGACAATAATGGTGTCCTGGTGGATCTGCCGGCCGTTCCTGCCAGCACTGCAACTGCGAGTGGTTCTCTGATTTTCGGCATCGGCACCCAGAGCAACAACTCACTAGGCAGCGCTCAGGTACTGACGGTTGACCCCAACACCGGGACTTTTACAACCACGTTCAAGGGGCAGTCCTATCCTGGTTTCATTGACAGCGGTTCGAACGCGTACTTTTTCCTGGATTCCAGCAAAACCGGGATTGCTACCTGCCCAAGCCCCGAAAGTGCTTTCTATTGTCCGTCGTCGCCGGCTCCTCTTTCGGCGAAGAACATCGGATTCAATGGTGCCGGCAATACCGTTAGTTTCACCATCGATAATGCCACCCAGTTGTTCTCTAATTCCGGCGATACCGTGTTTCCCACGCTTGGCGGGACTAATCCGGGGTTCGATTGGGGACTGCCGTTCTTTTTCGGCCTCAAGGTTTATACCGCAATAGAGACCCGCAGCACCCCTGGTGGACCCGGCCCGTACTGGGCGTACTAGCTACTCACCAGTTCCAGCCAGCGCGACAAAGTGCGGGCTGCCGGAGTCAGATGCGGTGATGTACACGCTACCGCTCCGCTGTCCTGAAATTGCTGGCTTGAAGGAAACCTGAATCGTGCAATGAGCGCCCGCAGCGAGATCCATCCCGCAGTCACTCTCTTCAGGGAAGTCGATCCCCGAGGCGATAACTTCCGCCAGAGTAATCGTCAAACTTGTAGGATTGCTCACGGCGATCACCTGGGGCCGACTCTCGGAACCTACAACTTGCATCCCGAAATCGAGATGGGTGGGAGAAACCTGCAAAGAGGCCGCTGCCATTTGGCCATGGGTCAGGCCCTGCATGACCCAGATTGAGAAGAAAATGCAAACTGTCGAAAGCAGCCGCGCTTTCAAGACTTGCTCCCACGAGATTTTCTCAGCTCACGCACCGAGTCTACGGTCTCGCGCCAAAAATGGCTGTTCCCACGCGCACGCAAGTTGCACCCTCTTCTATCGCCACTTCGAAATCGTGGGACATGCCCATGGAAAGAACGTCCATGCGAACTGCGGGCAGCTTTCTGCTGTTGATTTGAGCAAACAACTCACGCATCTTGCGGAAATAAGGCCTGGGCTGCTCCGGATCTTCGCTGTACGGAGGCACGGTCATAAGTCCGCGAAGCTCGATAGACGGCAATTCCGGCATCGCAAGTAAGAGAGCTTGCAGTTCCGCGGAATCCGGCGTTACTCCGTTCTTCGCTTTCTCTCCTCCGATATTGATTTCAATCAGTACGGAAAGCCTCTTGCTGAGGGCCGAGGCTGCAGAGTTTAGCTTGCGCCCCAGACGAACTGAGTCCACGGAGTCTACGTGACTGAAAAGCTCGGCTGCCTGGGGCGCTTTGTTGGTCTGGAGGTGTCCAATCATGTGCCACTCGGCGTCGCGCAGATCGCGTAAGGCTGCGATCTTGCCGGCAAACTCCTGGACTCGGTTCTCGCCGAACACGCGCAGACCAGTATTGTAGGCCGCGCGAATTTGCTCGGGCGGGAAAGTCTTGGATACTGCCATGACCACGATTTCTTCAGCCTTGCGCCCAGAACCGAGTGCGGCGGTGGCAATGCGGTCCCGCACGCGCGCAATGTTCTCAACTAATGGCATAAGAGCAATCAACCGACAAGAACACAGAGTATCCGAAGGAAAGCTGGCGTGGAAGAAATCGCACAGCCGTCAGGCGCGTGCCGATTCCTCAGTAGCATTCCTCCGCAACGCGGAGAATACAGTTTCTCCAAAGGCAGCTAGAGCAACAATCAGATAAGCGGTCCATACGCTCGACGCCGAGAATAAATAGTAAAACCCTCCACTCTCGAAGATCCAGGTGCCGAACAATCCAAATCGGAGGATTTCCACAGTAAGCGCTATCAGATTGGCCGCGATGCAGAAGGTGCGTAGTCCGCGAATGCCAGAATATCCGTTGCGCAGACGAAGAAAGTTCATCATTGCAACCACTATCCACAGAAGAGGCGCCTCCAGAGTCGTTCCGCGAGGATGCCAGAACGCGATTACCACGACCGAGACGAGAGCCGAAAGGAAAATGGCCCAAGCACATGCGTAATCCAGGCATTTCATTCGGATATTCTTTTGTCGGAGAATCCTACATCATCGCGGTCGGAGGCGCTGGTTCCTTGGGATCGCCAGCTGCGGTCAGCGGGAGACCGATCATCAAAGCAGCCAAAAGCGTCATTACCACAAAGCCCACCAGATACAAGGGATGTTCGAAGATCCTCGCAGATGCAACTCCCGCCGCCCACCTTGCCGCTGATTGCAACCAGGGTTGCTGTGCCAAAGACAACGCGACCACGGCTGCCCAAAGCAGTCCGAAGACCGATTCGCCCGCGATCAGTCCAGACGCGGTCAAGACTCCGGCGTTCTCGACGCGAGCTTGTTGTGCTTCGTTGAATCCGCGCTTCTTGGCCAGCCAATCTCCGAATGCACGAAAGAGTCCGCCCACGAAAATGGCGAAGGTGGTCTCGAAAGGCAAGTACATGCCGACGGCCACCAGCATGGGGCTGCGCACCTGCATCATGATCATGGCGATGCCAAAAAAGATGCCGACTCCCACGAGCGGCCACGGCATGTCCCCGCCAACGATTCCCTGCGCGAGCATGGCCATGAGCCCGGCTTGGGGAGCCGCGAGTTGACGGCTCCCAAAACCGAAAGCTGTATTCAGCAAAGCCAACGGGAAGTACATTACAAGACTTGCAACCACGACCGCGATCAGCTCTGCAGTCTGAATTTTGGCGGGAGTCCCGCCGAGGATGTAGCCGACTTTGAAGTCCTGCAGCAACTCGCCTGCAACCGAGGATGAAACGCAGACCACCGCGGCAACTCCCAGGACCGTTGCAACTCCGGATGGCCCGGAGACTCCCAGAAAAACCATAAGCAGCGCAGCAATCAGTAGCGTTGACAGAGTCAATCCGGAGACGGGATTGTTGGAGGAGCCGATGAAACCGCACAAGCTTCCAGAAACGGTGGCAAAGAAAAACCCGACGACCAGCATCACTACTGCAGCCAATATCGCGGCCAGCTTCAGCCCCGGCCCGGATAGATGAATGTAAAGAAAACACATGAGGACGAACATCAGGGCGATCAGGCTGAAAACGACTTTTGAACTCATATAGCGCTCAGTGCGCGCCAGCTTGGATTGATCGGCGGCGGTTTGGCGGAGGTCAGCAAATGCCCTTCCCAGGCCCACAGTGAGGCTTTTACGCATTTTCAGAAGGGTGTGTGCAGCACCGACCAGCATTCCACCGACCGCGATGGGCCGCACGATAAAGTGCCAAATCGCGCCTGCCATCCCAGCCCAGTCGTCTGGCGTGTCTGCGGGAAGATAGTTCTTGAGTTGCGGTCCCATGAGAAATATGAGCAACGGGACGATAAGTCCCCAAGCTAATACACCGCCGGCAAACTGAATGGACGCGAGCCGGAGTCCGATGATATAGCCGACTCCGAGGTACGCGGGGCTCACGCTCGGAGCGGCGAAGGTGGTCGCGCCTCCGGCGGCCAGGATGTTAGAATCTGCAGCCGTGCCCAGCCGGACTTGGCTGTGGCCCAGATTTCCTATGCGTAGGTGAATGTCCTGGTCGGCGGCGAACAACCCAAAACGTCCCAGTATGTACACGAGACCGCCAACGCCGATGTTCCAGAAAAGATACTTTGCGGCTTGCGCGCCCCGCCGCCCAGCTTTGTGAATTTCCCCGGCAGCTACCGACTCCGGAAACGGCAGTTCAGGATCTTCCACCATGCCCCGGCGCACGAGAGAGATGAAGAGTACGCCCAGGACGCTGCCGACCATGATTAGCGCTGTCGTCTTAAGGTAGGCGTCCGCGAATCTGAATGACGGCCATGCCTTCGCCATGAGGAAAGCTGGAATAGTGAAAATAGCGCCGGCGGCAATTCCCTCACCGATTGTTCCCGAGGTGCGCGCGATATTCTCCTCGAGCACAGTCCCTTTCCACAGCCGAAGCACCGCCATGCCAATGACAGCGGCCGGATAGGTAGCTGCGATCGTAATGCCCGCTCGCAGGCCGAGATAGGCATTGGCCGCTCCCAAGATGACCGTCATAACCAGTCCCAGCAGAACCGCCCGTAAGGTGAACTCCTTCATCTCCATCGTTTCGGGGACAAAAGGCTGGTGTTTCTTGGGAAGGTCTGCCGGATTGCTCGTGTTGGGAGTGCTCATGAAATCCTCGAGTGACCAAAGTAACCGATTTTAGCCGCGCCGCACCTTAGCATGGCGGATGGCCGATTTACAAGTACGATGCGGCCTCTAAATGGATGCTGAATTCCGGCGCGTCAAAGATATAATCACAGTAGCCACCCGTCTGATCAGCCTTCCAGCAAGGTTTGGGGGTCTCAGATGTTTCGAAGCGAATACCATTGTCCGGACTGCGGCGGTTCGGACGCTTACCGTTCCCGGCGCCGTTCTGTCCTGGAAAAGTACGTTTTTCCACTCTTCCTGCTACAGCCAGTTCGTTGCGCGAATTGTTTTCGAAGAAGCAATGCTTCGATGCTCGCGCCCGTTCGTGAGCGGGAGCAGAGGACCGCGATGAAGCCGCGTGCTGCCGCCTGAGCAATTGCTTGTGTCTCAACTCCTCGCTATACTGGACAGGATTCGTTCGGCTGGAGCCTGACCAGGCGCCGGGCGAGGGAGGGCGGTCTTCAGCAGTACCGGAGACACAACTCGCGCCAACGTTCCCGCGGTGGGAAACCTGCTGAACTCGACGGTTTCAGGGGCGTCTTTGGTCGCACAAGGCTTGTTTGCTGCGCTGTTCCCCTCGGATTGTCGTCTTTGCGGCACCCCTTTGGAAAATATTTCCCGGCTCCCGGTGTGTCCCGGCTGCCTCGCGGCGATGCAACCGATCTCGGGCGAGACCTGTGACGTTTGCGGGGAACGCTTGCCGGGGCTTCAGCGCTTATCAGACCTTCAGACATGCTCTGCTTGCCAGGAAGCTCGACCCAATTTTGCGAAAGCAGCAGCCTACGGTTCTTATGAAGGCGACCTGCGCGAACTCATCCACCTGCTGAAATACGAGCAGGTCGTACCTGCTGCGGGCGCGTTGGGCAAGATGCTCGGTGAAGCTATCGGCAAGTTGGGAATCGAGTTTGGTGCGGTCCTGGTTATTCCCGTCCCGTTGCATTCCTCGAAACGACGCCAGCGCGGATTCAATCAGGCGGAATTAATTGCCCCGGCCGCTCTGAAGGAACAACCAATGTCCCAGGCCGAGCCGGCGACGGATGTGCTGGAGCGACGACGCCCTACGGTGTCACAAATTGGCCTGACCCGCCCACAGCGCAGCCAGAACATACGCGGCGCATTCCGGGTTGTGCATCTAAACAGAGTGTCCGGGCGTAATGTTTTGCTCGTCGATGACGGCTTGACGACGGGGACGACGGCGTCCGAGTGTGCTCGCGTTTTGCGGAAGGCAGGAGCTAAACAGGTCTGGGTGGCAACGGTAGCGCGCACATTGAAGAATAGTGTGGTGAGCTTCGAGATCGAGCCGGAGTTTGAAACGGCCGCGCAGGCATCGTGAAAATGTCGGGACACAGGCACAACTCGGGAGCAGACAACGGGCGGCATTCTGTCACCGCGGCTGTGTTTGGGATCGGCATTCATCAGCACAGCGATGGCCAGGCGCTGCACGCCCCGGTGCTGGTGCTGAACGCATCTTACGAGCCAATCAACGTCTGCGCCGCGCGCCGCGCCATCGTGCTGGTCTTGAAGGGCGTGGCCATGGCGGAAGAGGAAAATGGCCACTTTCTCCACGCCGCGCGCCTGACCTTGCGAGTGCCGTCGGTTATTCGTCTGCTGGAGTATCGCCGCATCCCGCACCAGACTCGTGCGCTGTCGCGAAAGAATATTCTGCTGCGTGATCGCAATACTTGCCAGTACTGCGGAGAGGTCTTGTCCTCGAGTGAATTAACGCTGGACCACGTTGTCCCGCGTTCGCGCGGCGGCGCTTCCAGCTGGGAGAACCTTGTCGCCTGCTGTCATCCCTGCAATCGAACCAAGGGCAACCAGTTGCCGGCTGAAGCAGCGATGAAGCTGATGCGCGAACCACATGCTTTCAACCTGCACACCAGTCGTCACATCATGCGCTTGATGGGCCGCTCCGACGATAAGTGGAGAAAGTACCTCTTCTATTAAGCGATGCCTACTGCGGCTTCTGCTCGTCGGGCTGTTTATCCGGACTTTGCTGCGGGTTCGGCTTGGGCAGTTCCTTGCCCTCGTAAGTTACTCTGACCTTGGAACCGAAACGCTTGTAGTCCGTGTAGGAGATGATGTTGCGGATGTGAACATCATTTAACCTGAAGTGCAATGTGTCGTCGGCTTTGGTGTAAGCCGGGAACCAATACTGGCCATCCACCTGCTCCCGCCAGGTCGTGAACTTGGGGAACAGATTTTCGTTGTTCTTCTTGCGAAAGTCGGGGACGGCTTTCCCGTACGTCTTGACGATCTGCAGGTCCTGATTGTCCACCCAGATGCGTCCCTGGAAATAGCGTCTCTTGGGCTCGATTTTCTTCGGAGCAATGTCAAAAACGTAGCACTGCAGCTCATCTTCCTGCTGCTGGCCGACATAAAGGATGTTGTACTGCGACACTTCGTCCGACGTCAGCACAAATGGCATAGTGTGCCGAAGGTCTTGCAAGTCCTCAGGGGACATCGAGACCTCGGTCAACGTGTCCTGCGGCGCGAATACCACATTCTCCAGGTGCCGCCCTTGATTGTCATAAGTGACATCGAAGACTTCGCGGTATTCGCCAGTGACCGTGTCGCCGTCCATGGTCTGCACTCTCACGTCCTGGCGAAATGTGTACTGGTCACGCGCTTCCTTAAATTCCTTCTCTTTAGCAGCAAATTTTTGAATGATTTCTGCCGAGGTAATCCCTTTGGGAGGATCGGGAACGAGCGGCCCTTCTTGCGATAAGGCGAGAGGCGCAAGAGCCATTACGGTCGCAACCAGCGGCAAGGCAATTCGAATCATCTTCATAGATTGAGGTGAAAGTTCCTGTTATTGACGCTACTCTAAAGTTAGATGCATCGAAAGAGCGCAAGTTGCCGAGACCGGCGCTCAGGTCGGAGCAACCTCGCCGATCTGGAGTTTGCTCACGGAAATGAAGCAGTTGCCTAAGCTCCGGCCGTAGCGGGCTCTACCTCACCTACCACCGCATCCAGATGCTGCAATGTCTGGTCCACGGTAAGTGAATACATCTCACGTCCCACACCTTCGCCCGACTCGAGCGCGGTCTTCAGAAAAATTCCGGCAATTTCGATGGCCAGCGCGTCAGTGATTGTCTTTCCCGCGCGCCTCTGATACTCATTCCACGCCGGCAATGGCAGAGCCACCCAAACAGGACGACCCTCAACCAGAAACTTGATGTCCACGGCATCGGCATGGCGAGTCGCAACCGCGACAATAAGCGCCTGATAAATGCAATGGACTTGCTTTTTAGTCCAGCGATCGAACGCGTGGAAGTCGCGATACATGAAGTTAAGAATATATCAATCTGGCAGAGATTGGAGCAATCGCCCGGCTGCCCGGAACCGAGGCCTGGTTAGATAAACTTTGGGTACTCAGGGCATCTTTCTGGATCTATCGGCGTCAGCGGGTGGGCGTATCGCCGTGGGTAATTGCAATGTTCTCGCGGGTTTGCTGATAACTTTTTCCCAGTGGGGTGGAGGGATTTGCCGCGCCATCAGTTCTGGGCGCGGCCAGATTTCGCCGAAAAATGTATTCGGTTTGCGCTTTCTGGATTTCCTCCGGTGTGCAATCGACATCGGCGCGGACTAGATCTACGGCAGGATCGTAGTGATCGAGCAAGTCGCGCTCCTTGTCCGGCTTCTGGTGAAGGAAATGTTTGTAGATGTTGTCGCCGATGCGGCCATTGATCTTTTTCGCATCTGCCGCAATGCGCTTCCAGTCGGCGCCCGAGGCATTCGCGATTTCAAACATATTCTTATGCTGGCGGAACTGTGCAGCAACTTCCGCCATATTTGAGCCGGACAGAGTAAGTTCATGCACGAGGAAAAGCGTGCCGTAATTCAAACCCATGGATTTTCGCTCGGCAATCAATTGAGGCCGTTCCAGCTTGAACACATCCGCGAATGTGCGACTGACGATAGCACGCGCAGTTTCGTCCCGCGACATGGCGGTGATCATGCGCAGCTGTTTTACGGCTTTTTCCTGATCTTCTGCGAGGCACACAAGGGCAGCAACCAAAAGAAAGAAAACTACAAGGCATCCTTGTCTCATTGCTGGCCTCCTGAGACTCGAGTCCCTAAACCAATTTTAGATCAGAAGATGCCAGGCCTTAAAGGGGGGTTGTCAAGTTTCACGAGCCGGAGGGGGACGACTCTGCTTGCACTACGAAGTTATTCAGCGGTGAGGATCAAATTCAAGCTTCACGGCCAGGACTTCTTTGGAGCCGGCCGGGGCGTATCTCCATTGCTTTACTGCCTTCATCGCGGACTGACCCAGAATCGGATTTCCTCCGAGCAGCTTTGCGCTTTCCACAGTCCCGTTGGGCGTGACGACAACCTCTACCCGTACCACTCCCCCGACATAAAGTCGCTTCAGAGTTTCAGGATAATCGGGCTCTACCCGGGTGATCACTTTCCGTTCTGCTGTACTGTGGTCGCGGGTCTTGGATGCCAGTGGCATTACGCTGAGAAACAGAGCCATCAAGAGCACGCCTGGCGTCAGGAGAAGTCGGCACCCACCCAGCATCCGCCAGCTCGCAATTTCGCGCTTCAACATAACTCCCATCACCTCGTAAAACCGCTACGGCAGTTCTACACTTAGCTGGTAAACCTCTTGCGTGCTACGATCGCGCACGAACATCGACGAGCCATCGGCCGCCCGGCCTGTCCAAAGCCCAAATGGCCCGGGATAGCGCTCAATCCCCTCGAGCACGAAAACCTGTTCAGCATGGTTCTCGCCGACCTTCACCCGGCGAATTGACTCTTCGTCGGTGACCAGATCGTCGAAATAGAGATATTTGCTGTCCGCAGACCAAACGGGATAGTTCACCGCGCCTGCAGGCTCGGTCAGCCAACTTGACCATTTCTGAGTGTCGAAGTCGAACAGCATCACGGTTGTGAAATCGGGGGACAGCGCTGCAACATACCGTCCATCAGGCGACCAGCGCGGACTAAACAGCCCCTTAGATCCGGGAACGGTCACGGTTTTGTGCGTCTTCAAGTCCACAATTCGAATGTTCAGGTCGCCAGTATCATGCACAAAATATCCGAACATAATCCGCTTGCCATCCGACGACCAATTGGCATCAATTTGGTTCCGGCTTTCCGGCAGAATATCTTGAGAACTCCCACCCGTAGGAGAGATGACGGAGATCTTCAACGGCTTCCCCCGTTGCACACTGGCATAAGCAATACGCTTTCCGTCCGGCGACCAATGCGGCAATGCCGCGCGCTCCGGCGCAAACGTGAGCTGGAGTCTCTCACTGCCGTCGGCACGGCATCGCCATAATGTGCCTTCAGGAACGGCCACATACGTAACCCATTTACCATCCGACGAAAAGTCCAGGTCAGTCGCCGAAACTCCCGAAACCAGAGGAACAAACTTCTTCTTGTCGGGATCGTACTTCACCGCCTCGCCAGCCGGTTGAACACCGATGGCCCAAATTTTCTTGTTATCCGGGGCTGGCGACGCGTTTCCAAAAGATATGGGACCGCTAGTCAACTGAATCGGCTCGGACTTGCCCTCCGCGGAATCAGGCAACGCCCAAAGCGTAGTCAACGCGCCCTGGGTTACCTGAAAAATGTAGTAGCGGCCGTCAGCTGTCCAACTGCCACAGCATGCCACTGAGCTGTTCTTCCAACCGGCCAGAACATCATGCGGGTTTGACCCGTCCCGACCAACCTCCCAAAGCGAAGTTGTATTCAGCGCGGCGTCACCGACCGTGAAACGAATCCGTTGACCGTCTGCAGAAAACCGGGGTGTAAACACCGATCCATTCGCTGTGAACAGTGCACGCGCGTGAGTTCCCTTTGAACTGGCCAGGTAAAGAATCGAACCTTTGCTAAAAGCGAGTTGCTGACCATCCACCGACCAAGCTCCGTCGCGTCCGCTAAGTTTGCCAACGCGCACCGGAGATCCATTATCAATGGGCAAAGCCCAGAATTCGTTGTCGCTCGATCCACTTCGGCCCGGCGAAACCAAAAGCTTGGTATGGTCCGCGGAAACGTCGAGCGCTTGCAGATCCGAGAAAGTGCTACGAATTACTGATCGGTCTGAGTTGGGCAGCGATACTCGGGCAATAACGTGATGGGCCGCCGGCGATTCGCTCACGTAAAGATGGGAATCGTCCGATAACAAACTAGTCTTGTTAAATCCGTCATGCGTGATCTGAACGACTGAGGTTACTCTAGGCAACGCAACTGCCGACCCCAGTACGCGGCTACCTTCGACGGCAACGATTCCGACCAGTGTCAAGATGGCGAGAAACGAAGAAATCTTGAGTGCCGATACCCTCTCACGCGCGGTGGTCATGGGCGCATGCTAGCAAGAAGACGTTCCCGCGAGACGCGGAAAATCGTGGTTATGGATTACGGGAGTAACGCCTGCTGACGAGACTAGAGTGTCTTCTCGTTTGGAGCACACCCTGCTACGTTAACGCTGCCCACACTCCCCGCGTGGGTTTTCAAAGACCACCTGTAAATTTTTCGTGCCATTCTTGCCTTCGAACTTAAAAGGAGAACCTCGTGAAAAAATTCAGAGGCCTGCTGCTGCTGGCAGCATTGGCCGCACTGTCGTTAACGTCCTTGGCGCAAATGACTTCTCGGATCATTCCCGAGACGGTTCCGACAACTCTCAAGTCAGGGACAATTCTGACGGTCACCGCTCGCCTCTATTCCGTGCCAACCGGCGGAACTCCAGTGTTCTCTGAGAGTGAAGGTTCGCTCAAGGTGACAGTAAGTAGCTCACTCATATTTCATCTCGGCTCACATACAACCGGCGGACTCAGCCCGGCCCTCTTTACTTCAGGTGCGTCGCTATATTTGGACGTTATAAATTCAAGCAACATCAGTGTGCTCAGTGGCGGCCGCGTGCCGATGTACGCCACACCATTTTCGCTTTCGCCAGGTCCGGTTGGTCCTCAAGGCCCGATAGGCTTCCAAGGACCACAAGGTATCCAAGGTCAACCCGGCGCAACTGGGCCGCAAGGGTCAATAGGACTAACCGGATCGATGGGAGCTACAGGCGCAACCGGAGCAGCGGGGCCTGGCGGACCTCAAGGACTGACCGGGTTGACGGGTACGACGGGAGCTGCAGGTGCGCCGGGACCAGCGGGTAGCGGCTTTAACTTCCGCAACGCATTTGATACCACGGCGGCATACGCAGTGAATGATGTCGTGACCTACGACGGTTCGACGTATGTGGCGAACGCGCTCAACGGCCCGAATACGCTGACGCCGGACACGAACCCAAGTGCATGGATGGTGATGGCACAGCAGGGTGCCGTCGGACCGGCGGGTTCGCAGGGTCTAACCGGAGCGATGGGGCCGATGGGATTGCAGGGAATTCAAGGCATCACAGGAATTTCGGGTATCGACGGGCTTCCGGGCATCCAAGGAAATCCGGGACCGGTTGGTGCTCAGGGGCCGCAAGGAGCACAAGGTCCGGTTGGAGCGAATGGCACAGGCTTCACTTGGCGCGGCACTTGGAACCCGGCGACGAGCTACGCAGTCAACGATGTGGTGTCTTTCACCCCCACTGCGATCACCTACAACGTCAACCTAACCTTCGGCGCTGCCGGCTCTGCGGTTGGTACGATTACAACCGATGGTACGCAAGGCGTGCTGAGTCCTTCCAACATCGTCTCGTGGAACCTCACGTTGACGGATCATGGCACCAACTCCACCATCTTGACACAGGCTAACTCTGTAGTGAGTGAAGGTGCTTACAACTCGGGGGGTGTTGCTAACAACGACTTCAGTGCCACATCGACTACCTTGCTGTTCAATTATGGCATGGGCGACGCTGGCTCATGGGGTATCGCTGGGGCTTCCGGACAACTCTGTTTCACAAGCTACTCGAACTGTTTTGGGCCGAGCAATACCTATGGAACGTGGAGCATCAACGGTGACAGCCAGTGGACGTACTCTGGTGCCGGAGGATTACAGGTGGTTGCCACTGGCGGTGCGACCACTCACGGTGGCACGTCCACGTATGTTGCAACAGGGCCGGTAGCGGCGGGGACTGTACCGGGCACGCTTCCGTGGGCAACGGTGTCACAGCCAGGCACCAACGGCACGAACGGAACCAATGGCACCAATGGGGTCAATGGACTTCCTGGAATCAACGGGATTAACGGCTTGCCGGGCGCTCAGGGCATCCAAGGTATTCCGGGGACGAACGGAACCAACGGCACGAACGGAACCAACGGCACGAACGGGACCAATGGGACGAACGGTGTTGGCTTCAACTTCCGTGGGACGTTCAACCCCAACATTTCCTATGCGGCTAACGACGCCGTTACCTCCACCCCTATCACCTACAACGTCAACGTATCATTCGGCGCTTCCGGTTCTATGGTCGGTACGATCACGACCGATGGCACGCAAGGTGCGCTCCGCGTGGGTAACATCATTGGTTGGAGCCTCAAACTGAAGGACTACGGCACCAACTCAACCATCCTGACGCCCGGTAACTCCGCGTTCGATTCGGGCAACCAGGACACAGGCAATCAGCCCAACAGTGATTTCACCGCCACGCCAACCAACCTGACATTCACCTACAGCAATGGTGGGTTCTGGTCTGTTGCTGGCGCGTCTGGGCAGTTCTGTATAACCGACTGGTCCAACTGCTTCGGCCCCATTGCTTTCGGAACGTGGAGCATCAACGGTGACAGCCAGTACTCGGAATCTGGCGCTGGAGCCGGCAGTTCACAGATAATCGGCACTGGCGGTACCGCGGGTGGCACGTCCACGTATGTCACAACAGGACCCGTAGCGGCGAACACTGCTAAACCGGGCACACTTCCGTGGACAATGATGGCACAGGCTGGGGCATCGGGAACTCCGGGAGCACCGGGTACGGCCGGGCCCACCGGACCACAGGGCCTGCAAGGCTTCACCGGATCCACCGGTCCGCAAGGACCTGTCGGGGCAATGGGTTCACAGGGTATTCCCGGACCTCCGGGTACGGCGGGAACGAGTTTCAATTGGCGCGGGAGCTATGACCCTTCCGCTTCGTACGCCGTGAACGACGCTGTGTCGTACAACGGCAGCAGCTATACGGCGATTGCGTCCAATTCAGGCGCGACGCCCGGTTCCGCGGGGCCTAGCGTTATTTCCTACACGGCAACGTTTCAGGTAAACTCCTCCACCAATCCCCCGTTCATCAACGGACAGAACATCATCACGTTTTCGTTGCCGGCGAACCCAATTCCTAGTTCGGATACACCGGGTGTTAGTTTCACGGTTTCTACCACAGGAGTGTTCAACGGTGGCGCGTCTGCGCCTCTGGATTTGACTTTCTACGCAAACGGTTCACTGGGTGTTTTGCAGCCGGGGAATGTCAGCGGAGGCTATCAGGGAGCGAGCCCCACGCTCTACACGGGCAGCGAGGCTTCTCCCACTTTGGTTACGGGGACGTGGAGCGTCACGGAAGGATCGTACGCCGAGACTATCACTGCGGTCACGAATCCCAACACCCGTTGGAATTTGCTGGCTCAAGCCGGAGCAATGGGAGCGCAGGGACCACAGGGCACGATTGGATTGACGGGACTGCAGGGTCCACAAGGTCCGATTGGATTTACCGGAGCCGCAGGCCTGGCGGGACCTGTGGGGCCACAAGGCGCTCCCGGCATCAACGGACTAAACGGTGTGGATGGTGCAACCGGTGCACAGGGGCCGTCCGGGCCACAAGGGCCAGCAGGGCCACAAGGTCTGGCTTCAAATCCTTTGCAGGTTGCTCTGTTGCGTTGGTATCCGGCAATTCAGACCGGTCTGCAGTTCGCGATTCCTGGGTCATACCCCACCGGTATCGCTTTCGACGGGGCCAACATTTGGGTGGCGAGCAACGCCCAGGGCGGCCCTAACAACCTGAGCGAGCTGCGGGCAAGCGATGGCGCTGTGCTCGCGACCTACACCGTCCCGGGGGCCCTGGCGGGGGTCGCCTTCGACGGAGCAAATATTTGGGTGACGAACCAGGCCAACAACACAGTTACAAAGCTCCGTGCCAATGATGGAACCAACTTGGGTGTTTTCAGCGCGGGCCCGGGTCCCACATATATCGCCTTCGACGGAACCAACATTTGGGTGTCGAATCAGCAAAACAACACCCTGACTAAGCTGCGCGCCAGCGACGGAGCGATGCTCGGTACTTTCAACGTGGGGTTGGCTCCACAGGCCATCGCCTTCGACGGAATCAATATTTGGGTGACGAATTTCTACAGCAACAACGTCACCGAGCTGCGCGCCAGCGATGGCGCGACGCTCGGCACTTTCAGCGTGGGAGCAGGTCCTAAAGGTGTCGCGTTCGATGGCACCAATATTTGGGTGACGAACCAGAGCAGCAATACCGTCAGCAAGCTGCGCGCCAGCGACGGCGCGACGCTGGGTACCTTCAACGTGGGATCGCTCCCGGAGGCCGTCGCCTTCGACGGCGCCAACATTTGGGTAACGAACAACAACAGCAATACCGTGACCAAGCTGCAGGCAAGCGATGGCACTGTGCTCGGGACTTTCAACGCGGGAACGGGCCCATTTAACATCGCCTTCGACGGAGCCAACATCTGGGTGACAAACTACGCAGCAGGAACCGGCTACGTTTCTAAGCTCTAAGCAGTACCGGCAATATCGTCGGCAAGTATCCGGTAGGAGCGGGTTCTAGCCAAGTAGCCTTCGACGGGAGCAATATCTGGGTCACAAATCTTGCCGGCGTGACCAGGATAGGGTCAACCAAATAAGAACGGCGGCTTCGGGACTCCGTCTGGGATTTCACTCAGCCAATGCGAATCGGCTTGGACGAGATATCCTTGACGGAGTCCGCTTCCCCGGAAGCACCCCAACGATCATGATCGATGCCGAATCGGCGGAATGAATTTCATTGGTCGGGACGGGCAGATTTGAACTGCCGACCCCTCGCACCCCAAGCGAGTGCTCTACCAGGCTGAGCCACGTCCCGACGCTGGTTCGAACCAGAAAGTTCGAACGGGGTTGACTAGGAAATTCTACACCAGCTCAACGTGACTTGCGCTTTGGTCGCGGCTGCTCTTTTTCCACCAACGCGAATTGAATTTTCTTTTCGACTGGATCGATGCGGTCGACAAGCACGCGCACACGCTGTCCCAGGCGGTAAGCTTTGCGGCTGCGCTGGCCGATGATCTCGCGTGTGTTCTCGTGATAGGTGTAGTGGTCGTCAATCAGGGTGTTGAGCGGGACGAGTCCCTCGACGAAGAGGTCCGTGAGTTCAACGAATAGGCCGAACTTGGTCACGCTGGTGATGAGTCCATCAAAGTCTTCGCCGACGCGGTCTTGCATGAATTTGGCTTTTTTCCATTCCATCAGCTCGCGTTCCGCGTCGTCCGCCCGGCGCTCAGACTGACTGGATTCTTCAGCGATGGAGTGAAGCTCTTCTAATGGAATGGGGCCATCTGTGAGATGTTGAGTAGGCTTTTGCTCCCGCCGTTTTGACCAAGGTGAAGCGCTGTCCGTGTGGCGCGGGCGCCCCGCCCGCGGGTTTTCTGCCAACAGCGCATCGGTCCCATCTAACACTTCGCGGGCGGGGCGCCCGCGCCACACCCCCACATGAATCTCTCCGTCCCGAACTTCTGCCGAGTCTTGCAGCACACTCTTCAGAATCCGGTGCACAATTAAATCCGGGTACCTGCGAATCGGCGATGTGAAATGCGTATAGGTGGTAGCCGCGAGCGCAAAGTGCCCCAGGTTTTCTTCGGAATATCGCGCCTGCTTGAGTGACCGCAACATTAAATAAGACAAGATTCGCTCTTCGGGCTTGCCAGCGATTTTTTCGGTCAGCTTCTGATACATGCGAGGAGTAATATGCACTTCTTTCGGAATTTCAAGTTCACGCGGTCGTTTTCCGGTGCTGCGGCTGACGCGCCGGTCACTCTTGAACTGCACCCTCTGTATCGGCAGAGCACCGACTCCGAGCGAGTATCCGAAAGTCGCGGCGATAACTTCGAAGTCGTAAACCCGCTTCGCATCGGGCTTCTCGTGAATACGATAGAGGGAAGGAATCCCTTTCCCTTCCAGATATCCGGCCACGCATTCATTGGCTGAGAGCATGAATTCCTCAATGATGCGGTGCGCGATGTTACGTTCGGAGCGGGCAATGCTCTTCATCAGTCCGAATTCGTCAAACTCGATGACCGGCTCCGGTAAATCGAAATCAATTGAGCCCCGGCGCTCGCGCTTGCGGTTCAGAATCATCGCGAGCACACGCATCAGCTCAAAGCTCTCTACCAGAGCCGAATACCGCGTGCGCGCAGATTCGTCGCCTTCGAGGACTGCATTCACTGCGGTGTAAGTCATGCGCTCGGCGGAGTGGATGACTCCTTCGCACAATTCGTAACCAACGATTTCGCCGCGGTTATCGATCTGCATCACGCAGGACAGCACCAGACGATCAACCTGAGGTCGCAGGCTGCAGAGATCGGTTGAAAGCTCCAAGGGCAGCATGGGGACAGCACGATCAGGAAAGTACACGCTGGTGCCTCGCAGCCGTGCTTCCTGGTCTAGCTCCGAGTCTGGCTCGACATAATGCGCGACATCGGCAATGTGAACTTGCAATTCGAAGTTGGCATTTTCCAGGCGGCGGACGAGCACCGCATCGTCGAAGTCGCGCGCAGTCTCGCCGTCGATCGTGACGATTGCGAGATCGCGAAAGTCGCGCCGCTTGTGGACTTCGGCTGAAGAAACGATCGGCTCGGTCTCTTCGGCCTGCCTGAGCACGTCGGCGGGAAAACGGTGAGGCAGGTGGTACTTGCGGATGATGATCTCGACATCTACCCCAAAGTTGTCTTCATAGCCAAGAATTTCAACCACTCGCCCACGGGCGTTCTGTGTAGCTGTCGGCCAATCGGTGACCTCAACATCAACAACGACATTTTCCAGATCGCTCCAGTCGACACGCCGGGCAGCCTCTTTGCCCAGCACACGGTGCTTGGATGAAGCCGTCGTTGGTCGTTGGTCGTTAGTCGTTCGCGAAGGTCTCGTGCTGCGTGCCGCATCCTTTTCCGTGGCCTTTGCGACGACGTCCGCGCCCCGCGCCTTTGCCAACGACGAACGACCAACGACCAACGACGGATCCTCCGGATATTCCTTCCCATGTGGGATCACGATCTCCTGCGAGATCTTCTGGTCAAGCGGCCTGACATAGTTGTGACGGGAGCCGTAATGGAAAATGCCGACCACCGTGGGATGCGCCCGGTCGACTGGCCGAAGAATGCGTCCCTCGGCTCGGCCGCCATCACGAATGTTTGTGACTTCAACCAGCACGCGATCTCCATGCATGGCCGAACCCACGGCGGGAGGCGGAATGAAGATGTCCCCAGAGATACGCGATTTCAGGTTTGCGCTGGCGGACGACAGGTCTGGGATGACAAAGCCGAAGCCGTCACGATGCATACTCAACTTGCCAACGATTAGGTTTTGTCCCGTTGCTGCCTGCGGAATTGCGTAGCGATCCGAGTCCACCGCCACCAACTTCCCAGATGTGATCAGCTTCCGCAAACGCTCATTCAGTTCGCGGCGTTCCTCCCCGTGCAGCCCCAGCTCCCGTACAAGCTGTTTATATCCAGCCGTCTGCTTCGGCTGGCGTTCGATCTTTTTCAGGATGGTGGAATCAGACAGCATGTTTGACGTTGCAGCAATTGGCAATTGACCAGTCCCAACTAAATGCTAAATGCCAAGTGCTAATTGCTGCCACCGGTAGTGACCAACTCGGTACTTAATCTCTTCCTGAGTAGGTGGAAGCTTTACACTCACCAAGGTAATGAGGTTCGTCTAAGGGATTGCCCTGAATTATGCCCCAAAATGCACAAACTATCGGCATTTTCCACAAGACGAACGCAGTTCCAGAGAGTAGACTTTGTTTGGACTCCGAATTGCGCATTCGGCCCATAACAACATTCCCCAAAAGGAAAGGATTTCTTCTCAAATGTGGAAGCCTACAAATCAGCCCACGGCGCCAGGTCGTAGCACCGAGCCGGAGCGTACACCTATGTCAGCGCCGAGCGCTCCCCCGGTAACCGAAACGGCCGCCAGTGCTCCGGTGCGTCCCGTTACGGCCAGCACTGCGGACCAGGCTACCATCGGGAAGTCTCTTGTCATTAAAGGTGAAGTGACCGGGTCCGAGTCACTGTATATCGACGGTCGAGTGGAAGGCTCGATCAACCTTGCCGGAAACCGAGTCACCGTTGGCCGCAATGGAGTAGTCGCTGCCAACATCAATGCCCGCGAAATTGTCGTGCTGGGAAAAGTTCGTGGCAATCTCACGGCGAGCGACCGCGTGGATATTCGCAGCGACGGATCGCTGACCGGCGATGTCGTTGCCGCGCGCATTTCAATCGAAGACGGCGCCTTCTTCAAAGGCGGAATCGACATCCGCAAAGCTGGGCAGAAGCCTAACGGCGAAGACAAGCCGACTGTTCCGGTTTCGTCCGAAGCCGCAGCCGCCCGCGCTTAAAATTTCATCTCTCGCTACACAACAGGCGCCCTCATCTGGGGACGCCTGTTGCTATTTCGACTTGTTCCATGCCACGCCTCCTTCCATAATCGTGAATCGTAAACGCCTTGAGGACGCCGCCTGCGAGTGCTATGGGGCCATTCACAACTTCAATGGCGGCCTCAGCCTGAAGTAGTTTCTGCTGCGTTCAGTTCGTTGTCGAACAGACACATTCGCGCGTCACATCTAGCCTACGCAACTGGTCTCCCCAGAAACATAATTTGCGCGGGCTTGCAAGAGGAGCACGGTTGCAACGTACGAATGTTCGAAGTGAAAAGAGAATGATGCCAACCCATCCTTCCAACGCCAGGACAGAAACGGGCGGAAGGTCTGTAGGGAACGAAATTCTGAACTCAATCCCTGAGAGCGAGTACAACCTCATTCGCCATCACCTGGAACAGGTTCTGCTTCCTCATCATCACATCCTTCATGAAGCGGGAGAGAAAATTGAGTTCGCATATTTCTTGAGCGAAGGGTTGGCTTCTCTGGTCGTGATCACCAGGGATGGCCGCAGGGTTGAAGTAGCTATTGTTGGGCGCGAGGGAATCGAGGGCACGCAACTCGCAGTCGGTCTCCATCGCGGACCCTATCGCAGCATAATGCAGATTCCTGGAAGCGCAGTGCGAATCAAATCAGATTTGCTGGAAGAGAAATTGTCCCAGACGCCAGAGCTGCGGCTGATCTTGAACCGCTACGTGCTCATCCAGGGATTACAGATTGCGCGGATTGCCGCATGCAACCGCCTGCACGAAATTGAACAGCGCCTGGCGCGCTGGCTGCTGATGTGCCAAGACCGTGTCGACTCCGACATCCTGCCAGTGACCCATGAATTCCTGGCGCAAATGTTGGGCACGGGACGGCCTAGCGTCAGTCTTGCAGCCGGCATTATGCAGAAAGCCGGCATCATCGAAAACTTCCGCGGGACCGTGAAGATCCTTAACCGCAAAGAACTGGAATCCGCCGCGTGCGAATGCTATAAAGCCATTCGGCATTTCAACGGCATGGCGCTTCGGCCTTCTACGAATGATTAAGTGCTGATTCCGAAGATTCAGCTTGTCGCAGGCCGACGGCGGTGCAAGGCTTGCGGCAATTTCGATTTCATCACCCACAGCCCCAGCGCGACAGCGCCCGCCCAGCTTCCACTAATCAGGAGGAGGGCCTTCAGGTCTGCTACTCGACTGCCTTTCAAGTCCACCAGCCGGGCAATTTCAAAACTCAACAACCCTGCAAACACTGAGATCACCAGGGTCTTGCCGATTTCTTTCCACTCGAGCCCATACGCCGGGACCAGGTTGCGTTTATGCAGCAGGAATGCAACCGCGAGGCAGTTAGTCGCAATGCCCAGATCCGATGCGATCACTAGTCCCACAGCCGAAAAAGTGTGATACAACGCCGAGTACACGGGAAGAGATGCCAACGTAATAACGCTACTGGCAATCATTGGCGTTAACGTGTTCCCTGCGGCATAGAAAGCGCGCGCGTAGAGGCCCTGGGCCGACCAGAAGGCGAGCGAGAGTGAAAACCAGAAGAAATAGACGGCAGTTGCTCGCGAGTCAGAAAACAGCAAGTGTCCGCGCCGGTAGACCAGGTCGATCAACGGGAGCGCGGCGACAGTCATGAAGCTGGATGCAAGCAGCGCGATGGCGACAATCCGGTAGATGGATGCATTCACCGTTTCCGCGAATTCGTCCAATCGCTTCTCGCCGAACAGCCGGGCGAAAAATGGCAACGACGCCTGGCTGGCTGCCTGACCCAGCACAGCAATCGGGACTGCGAACAAGCGCTTGGCATAATTCAAACGAGTGATGTCACCCACGCTGCCAGAAGCGAAATATCGAAGGATCCAGTCATCTGCCGTGACCAAAGAAACTCCCAGCATCAGGGGAATTGACAACCGTACCCATTCGCGAAACGCCGGATTGCGCACGTCGAACGAAATTCTGTAACCGATGCCAACTCGAGCCGCTCCGATGGCGTTGATCAGGAAGATTCCAACAAACGCGCCTGCGACCGCGCCATAAGCCAGCGATGCGATCCCGAAGCGATGGGAAAAAAGCAGGCCACCCAAAATAATTCCGCCGTTGTAAATCAGCGGACCGATTGCCGGCAGCAAGAACATCCGCCGTGAGAGCAGTACCGCCGAGACCACTCCCCCAACATAGAAGAACAACTGTGCCGGCAAAAGTATACGGGTGAGGTGAACGCAGAGCGCAAACTGCGCCGGCGTGAACTTGCTGAACATGAGCTGGTTGAGTTGAGGAGCGAAGATTTCGGCCAGCACAATCCCCAGCCCCAGCACCGCGGTCATGATCGTGATGATTGCGGAAAAAGTCTTCCGCGCATCCTCTTCTCTTTTTTCCGCCAGGAACCGCGTATAGATGGAAACGAATGTGATCGAAGCTGTGCCCCCTGCGACCAGATAATTCAGCCAGTCAGGGATGGTGAAGCCGGCGTTATAGGCGTCCGTGACCGAGTTCGCTCCGAAGGCCCAGGCAATGTATACCTCCCTCAGAAAGCCGACCACGCGCGACAGAAGAATGGCAGTAACCAGCAGTATGGTGGCGGAAAACGCCGTGTGTTCGTGCGAGGGACGAAAAATCCTCAGAAAACGCCGGAAAACAGACATGGAGCCGGAGTTCAGAGTCTCTGAGGAGGCTTGCATTAAGGCCGATTTTACACGTAAAGGCTCTGTCTGCCGGTGACCCGCACAGCACTTGCGGCAACTCTTTTTTGACAGTCGGAATCAATAGACCGGATAATCCCAGTCGTGTCGGGTCATGCTGCCATTCAGAATTCACCGGGTTCCGCCCTGCTGCGGCGTTCCTACCGAAGGATCTTCCCGCCTGCCGTGCGCGGCGAGGGGGCGTACCTGTGGGACGCTCGCGGAAAGCAGTATCTGGATTTCTCCGGTTCAGCCGCAGTAAACTTCATCGGACATGGGGTTGGGGAAGTTGTTGCGGCGATGACCGAGCAGGCCAAGCAGCTCGAATTCGTCCATGGCAGCCAGTTCACAACACCTATTGCCGAGGAATACGCGAACCAACTCCTTACGTTTGCAGGGGACAACTTTCGGGGCGGCGCCGTTTACTTTACCAGCGGCGGCTCGGAGGCGATTGAAGCCGCCTTAAAGCTCGCCCGCCAATATCAAGTTGAAATAGGCGAAAACGAGCGGTCGCAGATCATCAGCCGGGACAAAAGCTATCATGGCGCAACCCTGGGCGCGGTCGCAGTCTCGCGGAATAAACACCGCCGCGAAATCTACCGTCCCATGTTGCGGGAGTTCGCCAGCGTGGGTGCGCCGTATTGTTATCGTTGCGCCTACGACTGCGCTGATAGCTGCTTCGAATGCGGGCAGGAGTACGCTGCCGAGGTCGAACAAGCCATTGCCAACGCGGACGGCAAAGTTGCCGCGGTCATTCTCGAGCCGGTCAGCGGGGCGACGCTCGGCGCCGTAGTCCCTCCGCCCGGCTATCTGGAAAAGGTCGCTGATATATGCCGCAACAATGGCGTCCTGCTGATCGCCGACGAAGTAATGACCGGCATGGGACGCACCGGCCGCAACTTCGCAGTTGAACACTGGGGTGGAGCCCCAGACATATTGGTGACTGCAAAGGGACTCTCCAGCGGATATGCGCCGCTCGGAGCGCTGATCATCTCCAAACACGTTGTCGATGCGATCTCCTCCGGCTCCGGCTCTTTCATTCACGGATTTACTTATAGCTCACACCCCATTTCGCTTGCGGCCGGACGGGCGGTCCTGAATTACATCGGCGAACACAAATTGGTGGACACCGCCAACTCTGATCGCGAAGGCACCACGGCGGCTGTGCTGAAGGACACTCTTAACCAGCTCCGGCGACTAAATGCGGTGGGAGATGTCCGCGGAATTGGCCTTCTGTGGGCAGTCGAGTTCGTCTCTAACCAATCTACGAAAGCTCCGTTCTCTTTTGAGACGAATTTCTCTGGACTGGTCGCCCAGGCCGCAACCGAGCGCGGTTTGCTCGTTTACCCGGTGCAAGGCTGCGTTGACGGCGATTGTGGTGACCATATTCTGATTGCTCCGCCAGCCGTCATCTCCCGAGAACAGGTTTCCTGGGCATTTGGACAACTGGCGGCTGCTATTGAAGAAGCCTCCGCCCGCGCGTGACGGTCTGCGAAAAGTGCTTTTGGGTGGAGCAGGGCCTCTGGCCCTGCGCTAAATAGCCTGCAATGAATTCGGGCTTCAGCCCCTAATGAACTTAACGGGCACTTTTCTGCTGCCTGGGTAAGTTGTGTGCTGCGTGGTCTCGTTGGGCATCAAGCTAACTAACGAGTGCTAGACTCGCGCCTATGCCTGTGAACGAAAGCCTCGAGCCGGGACTCTACCTCGTGGCCACGCCCATAGGCAATCTCGAAGACATCACTCTGCGTGCAATCCGTGTGCTGAAGCAGGCTGATGTGATCGCATGCGAAGACACTCGCCAGACGCAAAAGCTGCTGAATCATTACGGCATCGCGACCCGGACCATCAGCTATCACGAGCACAACGAGGCTTCTCGCGCGGCAGAGCTGATTCGCGAGCTTGAGAAAGGCCTCCGGATTGCAGTGGTTTCGGACGCTGGCATGCCCGGCATTTCCGATCCCGGATTTCGCCTGGTCTCGCTTGCTATCGAACGGGGAGTTCCGATTTTGCCCATTCCCGGGCCCGCGGCCTTTCTCACAGCACTGGTTGCGAGCGGACTGCCCACGGAGTCATTTTCCTTTCGCGGATTTCTGCCCGCGAAGAGCGGCGCGCGGCGTAAAGCACTGGAGAAGATTCTCAACTCTGGCGAAGTCCAGATTTTTTACGAAGCCCCTCACCGAATCAACGAAACACTAGCGGATGTGGTCGAAGTTCTTGGTGCAGACCGGCTCGTTGTCGTCGCGCGCGAGCTAACAAAGATCCACGAAGAGTTCTTACGCGGCACTGCGCAGAAGGTGGCTCAGACCATAGATACGCGCGGCGAAATCAAGGGTGAGATCACGCTGGTGATCGGCAAAGCTGCTGAAGGGCATAGTGCGCCGCGTGGCACGTCGATCCGAGAGCGGATCGAGCAGATCATGCGCGAGGAGAAGGTGGACGAAAAGGCTGCGTTGAAGAAAGTTGCCAAGGAGAGAGGGATTTCGAAGAGCGCGGCATACCGGGAATTGCAGAAGAGCAGATAAACTCGGTTAGTCTCGGCCAAGCGGGGAGGAACTATGACGGAGGAGCAGTTCACGAAATTCCGACACGAAGCAGTTCACGTGCTCATGCGCCTCAATGAGAGTTGCGAGAGCGAATTTCACATTTCATCGTGGCCCCATTGGGACTACGATCTGGAACGCGGAACGCTGACGCTTTCTCAGGATGGCGTGCCCAAGGTGGTTGCTTCAATTCCACAAATGGCCCGACGCCTGGTGCTCCGCCTGTGACAAGTTCTTTCTGGAAGAAGGTGAGTGGAATGAAAAAAATAGCCAGAAGCTCGAGATAAGCTTAGTTTGTCATCGATGCTATGAAAGGCTTCGCGCTGAAGCGGAAGAAGCTACTTCCCACTCAACTCCCTCTTGACTGCCTCGCTCACCACTTTCCCATCCACGCGCATCCCTTGCGTGGCGAACTCTGCCATGGCGTTTTTCATCACCGTGCCCATGTCTTTCATCGTAGGTGAGCCCATTTCGGCGATGACGGCTTTGACTCCGGCGACAATTTCCTCCTCGCCAGCGGCCTTGGGCAGATAACTCTCGATCAGCACGATCTCGGCGGCCTCTTTGTCGGCAAGTTCCTGGCGGCCGCCTTTCGTGAATTGCTCGACGGAATCTTTGCGCTGCTTGATCAGCGTGCTCAACACTTGCTGCGATTCTTTGTCGTCGAGGGGAGCCATCTTTTCGACTTCGCGGTTCTTGAGCGCGGATTTCACCATGCGCAAGGTTGAAAGGCGGTGTTCATCGCGTGCCTTCATGGCCGTTGTGATGTCTTTTTGAATTTGTTCGCTAAGGATCATGGTTGAAACATTATAGAGAAAGCAGTCGTTGGTCGTTCGTCGTTGGTCGTTCGCCAAACCAACTGTGAGGCGGAACGTGCCGGTTCCATTGGCCGACACTGGATTCGCGACACAACCCTAGCCGAGCGCCAACGACTGACGACCAACGACCAACAACCAATGACGGTTTTTCCGATACACTAATGGGTACTTTCCATCTTCCCGACTTCATATCAAAGGACTACTGCAATGCTGCTGAAGAACCGTCTTTTTACTCCCGGCCCCACTCCTCTTTTGCCTGCGGCCCAGAACGCCATGGCCGCATTCACCGCTCACCATCGTACCGCCGATTTCCGCGCCCTCTTCAGCCGCGTGCTTGCCGACATGAAAGATTTCATCGGCACCTCGAATGATGTTTTGGTGCTGGCCTCATCCGGCACCGGTGTGATGGAAGGCTCGGTCTCCAACTTGACTTCGCCGGGCGATAAAGTCCTGGTGCTGACTGCTGGAAAATTCGGCGAGCGCTGGCGCGATCTGACCAAGGCGTACGGCTGCAACGTGGACGTTTTGGAGAAGCCCTACGGCGACACTTTTGCTCTGGACGAAGTGCGCTCAAGGCTCACCCCGGAAACCTGCGCCGTTTACGTGCAAGCTACAGAGAGTTCGACCGGCGCGCGCCATGATGTGAAAGGCATCGCTAAACTAGTCCACGAAAACGGCGGCGACACATTGCTGATCGTCGATGCAATTACCGGCCTGGGCACAACTCACTTCGACGTGGACGGATGGGGTATCGACGTAATCATCGGCGGTTCTCAAAAAGCCCTGATGATACCGCCAGGCCTCGCGTATTGCGCGATCAGCGAGCGGGCGTGGAAGCGCATGGAGACGGCAACAAATCCGCGCTACTACTTCGACTTCCGCAAAGAACGTAAAGCGGCAGCCAAGGGAGAGTCAGCCTATACTCCGGCGACATCGCTGTTTGCGGCGCTGGGCGCGGCTCTCGACTTCATCCGCCAGATGGGCAACGGCGACCTGGTCGCAGGACGCAAAGCTCTGGTGGACAACGCCGAGCTGGCTGCCGAGATGACCCGCGCAGGCGTAAAGGCGCTTGGGCTGAAACTGTTTGCGTCAGCCCCGGGTGCGGCGCTCACTGCGGTCACGGCTCCAGCGGGACTTGATTCCAGCAAGCTGGTAAAGGAGTTCCGCGAATCGTTCTCAGCAGTGGTGGCGAACGGCCAGGGCGATATGAAAGGCAAGCTGTTCCGCATTGCGCACATCGGCTACTACGACTATCTGGATACGGTTGGAATTTTGGCAGCGCTCGAGCAAGTGTTGGCCGCAGTCACGGACAAGCCGGTTGAGTACGGAGCCGCGGTGCGGGCGGCGCAACAAGTGTTCGCGCGATCCCGCACGCGTGAGGTTGCCGAAGTAGCTGGCGTAAAGAACTGAGCCGGAGCGCGTCAGGCGGAATGGACTTGCCTCGGGTCTGGAACGGTTCAGTTCACCGTAAATGTAAGGCTGTTCGAGTTCCCAGCGCTAGTATGGACATAAACCGAAACCTTTCCGGGATTGGCGTCCAGGGCGGCGGAGATGCTCGCTGACACGGTTCCGGATAAATAACCACCGGAGTTTGTCGTGACTGGCGTAGTACCCCAGTAAATCACCGAGCTCGTAGTGAGGCCAGTGCCGGTTACCGTCAGTGTGAAGGCGGTGCTGTTCGCCATCATGTTCGGGGAGAGCGCAGTAATGTTCGGAGCACCGCCTGTCATCGAGTGGGAGCTATATCCGCCGCATCCAATGGCAAGAGCGGAAAGCAACAATACTGATAGCAGTTTCATAACCATCCTCCGGAGGAGTCAATTGAAAAGAGTCTAGAAGCGCAGGAACCTCAGAGTGTCTGAATGCTGTCATTTTCTTGTAAAGGAATCATTGATCATGAAAATTGTGGTTGCGGAAAAAATGTCGGCCTCCGCCGTGAATCTGCTACGTGAGCCAGGGTGGATAGTGGTTACGCCCGACCAGTTGAACGGAAGCCTGGCCCAAGAACTCGAAACCGCCGACGCCTTGCTGGTGCGTTCGGCGGTGCAGGTGGATGCCGCGCTGCTCGCCAATGCCTCTAAATTGCGCGTCATAGGGCGCGCTGGCGTTGGAGTGGACAACATCGAACTCGAACCTGCTACCCGTAAAGGCATTGCGGTCATGAACACGCCAGGCGCCAACGCTGTAGCGGTGGCCGAGCAAACCATTGGCCTGATGCTGGCCATGGCGCGATTCACTCCGCGCGCAAATGCGCTGATGCATGCCGGCAAGTGGGAGAAGAAATCGCTGCAGGGCACCGAGCTTCGCGGCAAGACGCTGGGAATCGTCGGCCTGGGAAAGATCGGCTTGGAAGTAGCCAAGCGTGCGCGTGCCTTCAACATGGACATCATCGGTCACGATCCGTTCGTCTCCGCGGCTATTGCCAAAGAAAACGGAATCAAGCTGGCCAATCTCGACGAGGTTTACGCCGCATCAGACTACTTATCCCTTCATGTTGGCCTGACTCCGCAGACACAGAACATGATCAACGCGGAATCCGTGAAAAAGATGAAGCGCGGAGTCCGCCTGGTGAATTGCGCGCGTGGCGAACTGGTGGATGAAGCGGCCTTGGCGAGCGCGTTGCAGGAAGGACAGGTAGCTGCGGCCGCGTTGGATGTGTTCGCACAAGAGCCGCTGAAGGATTCGCCGCTTCAGAAAATGGACAATGTCATCTTGACGCCGCATATAGCCGGTTCCACGAACGAAGCGCAGGAAGCCGTGGGCCATCAGATCGCGCTTCAAGTTAGGGAATACCTCAAGCACGGCGTGATCCAGAACGCGGTGAACGTCCCCTCGGTTTCGCATGAGGAATATCTCACCTTGAAGCCGTATATCGTGCTGGCGGAGAGGTTAGGATCGTTTCTCGCGCAGATCAGCGGAAGCTCATTGGAAGAAATCTCTCTCAGCTATACCGGACACATCACCGAGTGGAAGACGGAACTCATCCGCAATGCAGCAATCAAAGGCATTCTAAACGTGGCGGTTGAAGAGAAGGCGAACTTGGTAAACGCCGCCAGTCTGGCGTCCTCCAGGGGCTTGACCGTCCAAGAGGAGCGCAAACCGAAAGCTTCAACCGGCGGCGCGGGCAGCGTTCTGTCCATTTCCATTAAGACGCAGCAGACAAAACATGTTGTCAAAGGCGCGATACTGCGGGAAGACACGCCACGCCTGCTGCACGTCGACGGCATTGACATTGAGGCGCCGCTCGAACAGAACCTCATCTACATGCGGAATCAGGACGTACCCGGAGTTATCGGAAAGGTGGGCACAATTCTCGGAAAGCATGGCATCAACATCGCCAACTTTTCCTTGGGCCGGCGCGGTGGCGAAGTGCAGCCCGGTGTTTCGCGAGAGGCTATTGCAGTGGTGCACGTGGATGGCGGTGTGCCCGACGTGGTAGTGAGCGAACTGAGCGGCATTCCTGCAGTCCAGCAAGTTAAAGCGATTCGCCTTGAGTAGTTTCGCTACTGATTGCGGAGTGGGAAGGAATGGAATGCTGAGGAAAACACGGTTGGTAGTAGTCATTTTTGCGCTGGCATCTTTGGCGCAAGCGCAGGACGTAGGTCGTTTTGACGTAAGTCTCGGCTTCGGCGGAGTCTTCAGCAGCAAGAGTACAGCCAACAGTGGCACCAGTCTCAAGCCGACGAATTCCGACGCAATCCTGGCCACCTTCCGTTTTCGCTTTAACCGAATGCATTCCCTGGAAGCCAACCTCGGGCACAGCATGAACTCGCAGGTCTTTCTCCTGTCACCCAACACCTTCCGCGTGCAGGCAGGAATCACCGAGTTCAGCGGGGCTTATGTGTTCAGTCCGTTTCAAACCGCGCGGGTAGAACCGTTTCTGTTCGGCGGGGCTGGGGCTCTCCGCTTCAACCCGGGCAACACATCCATCGATGGATTTCAGGCGGCGTTTGGCGCGACTCAACAGACGTTGCTAGCTTTTCTATACGGCGCTGGAGCTGATTATCGTTTGTGGCGAATACTGGCGCTGAGGCTGCAATATCGGGGCCTCGTTTACAAGGCCCCCGATTTCAATTTGCAAAACTTGTTCACCGGAGCCAGGGGCCACATGGCCGAGCCTTCCGTCGGCATTGTTTTTAAGTTCTGATCAGGATTCGAGTGCGGCTTTGCGCAGCTTCCGCGTTTCGGCGAGCAGCGCCATAGAGTGCATCAGGTTCTGCAGGGTCACAATTCCCACCAGTTGCTGGTTATCAACGACCGGAATGATGCTGAGATTGCGAGCGCTCAACTTGCGGAACGCCGAAGACAGCGACTCTGACTTTTGCGCCACGTCAAAGATTCGGTTCATCACCGCCTGCACATAACCGTTGCCTTCGCTGCGCAATGTCTGCAGGATTTTCTGTTTTGAGACCACTCCCACCATGTCGCCACCACGGATGACCGGAAAATCATCCTGCAGGCAATGGACCGCCTTCTCCAAGGCGTCTTCCAGAGTGTCGGCCGGGGAAAGCGTGGCGAAGTCGGTCAGCATAATGTCTTCCAGGTGCACTGTCTCCAACACGGACTGAAACACTGCGGACCGGTCTTCCATCTGCGCTGCTATGAAGAGGAACACCCCGATCACGGAAAACCATACGTTCCACAAGCCGGCTAGCACGAATGCGATTGCAAAGCCCCGGCCGATGCTGACGGCGCGGCGAGTTGCACTCATCGGTTCCATGCTGCGGCTGAACATTGCGCGCAGCACGCGCCCTCCGTCCATTGGGTAAGCGGGCAGCAAGTTAAACAGTCCAAGCCACAGGTTCGCCCAAATCATGCTGTGGGGCAGATTAGTAGAACTCACATAGGGGTCTGCCCAGATGCGCCATTGCGGCATCGCCACGCCCAGGAATACCGCCGAAATTCCCGCGATGACAAAATTTACTATCGGACCCGCAGCCGCAATCCGCGCGTCACGTTTCCAATTTGCTGGCAGCGCGGGTTGGGCCTCATCAAAAATTGTGACTCCGCCTATAGGCAGAAGGACAATGGCTCGCGGCGGAACTCCAGAGTGTCTCCCCACCAGCGCGTGACCTAGCTCGTGCAAAACTACTGAGCCAAAGATGATGGCCACGAGCGCTACTCCGCGCAGTGGGTTGGCGCTAACACGAGCACTTTGCTCACTCAATGCAACGAACAACAGAAGGAGCAAGAACGAGAGATGGATGCGGATTTCGACCCCGAACACTCGACCCGCCGGAATGGACCAGTTTCTCATCTGCTTCCGTAATCTTATACGCTTAGACGTCTCCCTGTGCCCCGGAGTTGCGAGGCGATGCGATGTCGCCGACAGGTCCTCGGGCTTTTGCCTCACCATGCGAATCATTGCTGGGAAATTTCGAAGCCGTCCGTTGCGTTCTCTTCGTGGACTCGATATTCGCCCCACCTCGGACCGGCTGCGCGAAACTTTGTTCAACATTCTCACTGCCGGGAATCCGCCAGCGCTTCAAGGATCCATATGGATTGATTTGTTCGCCGGCACAGGAGCGGTTGGAATAGAGGCGCTGAGCCGGGGCGCCGCCATGCTGCACTTTGTGGAGTCCTCGAAACCCGCCGCCCAAATTCTGCGTCAGAATCTGCAGTCGCTGGGGATTGCAGAAGGATTCCAGATTCTCGAGCAGCCCAGCACCCAGGCAATTCCGTACTTCGATCGTCAACAGATCAAGCCCGACTTCATCTTCATGGATCCGCCTTTCCAGTTGCGAAATGCATATCCGGAAACTTTAGACCTTTTGGGGAATTCAACTATCAACGAACGCGCTCTGGTCATTGTCGAACACGAGAAGAGATTTGATCCCGGAGAGCAGTTTGGTCGCCTTCTCCGGGTCCGCAAGCTGGAACAAGGGGATGCAAGTCTGGGCTTCTATCGTTCAACCTAACTACATCAGAAGTTCGTCCGTCCGGCGGACGATTGGGTGCTGCATCTCCTGCAGCTCATTCTTGACGCAGTTCAGTCCATACACGCACTGTTCGAAATGCGAGGACAGCCGCTCAAAAAGAGGCGCGACTTTTGTGTACTCGAAGCAGTCAAACTTCGAGACAATGTAGTAGCTTTCCTTCCCTGCTTTCATCCAATCAACAAAATTTTCCAACCGATGACGGCGCAAGCGGAGGTGATTAATACTCTCGGGAAACATTCCGGTGAAGAACAGCGCGTAATCGCCAATGTGCTTACGCACCTGCCTTTCGCGGTCGAATGAAGGGGCCGGGCCGAAGACCGGATTCGACTCCAGCAGCATTTCTCCGACATCGGTGAGCGGCTTGCCGGCAGCACTGGTGATTTTGAAGAGCTGCTCGGCATCGCAGAACTCCGCCAGCAGGTGTGCCACATATCCGACCAGCTCCGGATCGCGAATCCCGATCTCGTGGGCGTAATGACGTCCCACCATCTCGAGAAAGAGTCTCTGCAGCGGATGATCGTCGGGAATCATAGTGTGCCCCTCCCTCATCGCAATCGAGCCGGCTTTTTTACCCGGTTTGCGATGTCTTATCGCAGCTTGCACGCAAAAACAAGTGACTTTCGTAAGTCGTGCGACCGTGCATCGCTGCTACTACTTAGAAACCCCAACTCAGGCCAAGGTTTCACGCTTTTATTGTTGGCACACCCGCAAGTCGGCTGCTAGCTACGGGGGTCTCACGGTCGGAAATACAATCGACTCCCCATTGAAACATCGCGGGGATTGGCAAAGTTTTGTTCTCCTGGGAGTCTGCGGAACTGCACTAGTTCTGATCGGTCCTGTGACGTCACTACTTTCTCGCCAGACTCGGCTTTACCGCCGCATTCGCCCGACCAGATACAGCACCAGCGATAGCACTACACTCAACAGGATTGAAGTAGCCAACGGAAAGTAAAACGTTGTGTGCTTTCCGCGATAGAGAATGTCTCCCGGAAGCCTGCCCAGCGGAAGGTTGGTCTTGCCGAGAAGCATTAGAATTGCTCCGGCGGCCACAATCAGCAGGCCCAGGAAGACCAGCATTTTGCCAATGTCCGTCACAAGCGCACTCTAAAAGAGAAAGGCCCTCGTACCAGAGGGCCTTAAATCTATCGAAATGGGGATTACTTCTTTTCTGCTCCGGCCTTGCCGTACTTGCGGCGGAAGCGCTCCACGCGCCCGGCCGTGTCGATCAACTTCTGTTTGCCAGTAAAAAAAGGATGGCAACTGGAGCAGATTTCCACGTGGATGTCGCCTTTGTGCGTGGACCGCGTGGTAAACGTACTGCCGCACGCGCAGTGCACGCGCACTTCGTTGTATGCAGGATGAATAGCTGCCTTCATTGTGTCTCCAAATATCTGAACCGAGCCATTTGATTCTAAAGGATCGCCGAAGGATTCAGCAAACAACTAGCGTTGAAACGTAGTGACAGCCGCACCTCGGCAGTCTCCGCGCCGCAGGCCCAGTCGTCCCGCGGTAGCGTCGTATCCAGCCAAAATTTCCACTTGACAAGATTCGTCGATTAGATCAATACTGACACAGTCATGACTGACCTAATAATCTTGGCCACCCTGCTGCCGGGGCCCAAGCATGGATACCAGCTAAAACACGAAGCCGGGCTCATCCTAGGCCAGGAGACTTTGCACAACAACCTGGTCTATCCCCTGCTGCGCCGATTCACCGAAGCAGGCTGGGTAACAAAGAAAACTGTTCCCGGAGAGCGAGGACAAGAGCGGCACCAGTACGCGCTGACCGCGCTCGGGCGGCGAACTCTGGTTCAAAAACTCAGCGAGTACAGCGACTCAGACGCGAGGTCGTGGGAAGCATTCCTGACCAGAGTCGGCCTATTCCAGGTGCTCGACCCCGACGCGCGAGACCACATACTGACTAGTCGCTCAGCGCACTTACAGCGCACCGGCGAGCACCTGAAAGGGATTGAGACTCGCTTTAGGCTCGACTCTTATGCGCGCGAAACCGTGGAGTTCCTGCGCAGCCAAATTGAAGCGGAGCTGAACTGGATCCAGCATTTACGGAAAATTTCGAAATAAAACAGCCAAAGGAGGAAACTTATGAACTTAGCGAAAATCACTCTAATCACCGGTTGCCTTTGCCTGAGCACCCTTGCTCCAGCCCAGCAGGCAATGGAACACAGCATGACCAACCATCCAATGGGAATGTCGATGGGTCACGAACACCACGGGACTGGTGTCCCCGCCACCTATGAAGAACTTACTAAAACCGCCGACCTGCTCGAAACCGCTCGGCATGCAACTACCAAATACCAGGATGTCCGCGCCGCTGAAGCCGACGGGTTCAGGGCATTCGGCCCTGATGTTCCAGGTATGGGCATTCACTACGTAGGCCCGCACTCCGGGGGGTTCGACATCGAGCGTCCGAACATTCTGCTCTACGAAAGGAATCCCCAGGTCCCTGGCGGTTATGCGTTGGTCGGAGTCAGCTACCTGCTGAACGCGGAGGCCGATGCGGATGGCCAGCCTAAGAATCCGCCATTTCCGAAGTCACTGGCCAACTGGCACCGCCATGAAAACATTTGCGTGCTTCCCGATCGGAGCACCCCTTCTGGCCTCGACGAAGATCAATGCAAGGCTAGAGGCGGGAACTTCACCGCTGAAACCCAGTGGATGGTGCACGCCTGGATCTGGAAAGACAGCCCGACCGGTGTATTCAGTCCAACCAATCCGACCGTTCAGTAAACGAGCGCCATTGGAAGTACAAACAAAAAGCGGCAGGGCCGACCCCCTGCCGCTTTTTTCGCAAACTAGACTTATTTTCCGCGGTTGACGGCCTTTTTGAGGTCGGCGCCGGCCGTGAACTTCGCCACCCGGCGGGCAGCAATTTTGATCGTGGCCCCGGTTTGCGGGTTCCGTCCATTGCGCGCTTTCCTCTGCGAAATGGAAAATGTCCCGAACCCGATCAGAGCAACACGGTCCCCTTTTTTCAACGCGCCGGTAATGCTATCTACGGTTGTGTCGATTGCGCCAGCGGCCTGGGTCTTGCTAATGCCGCAGCCGGACGCGATCCGGTCAATAAGATCTGCTTTGTTCATGGTAGCTCCTGGGGGAGGTCTCTTTCTATACAGCGACGAGGCCCGAAACCTCCGGCTCGCTGAACGGAAAACTCGCCGGAGCTATTTAGCGCCTGCATTCTGCGAATGTCAACTGTGGAAATCCGCGCCAGTTGCGGATTTTGGCTCTCCCCAAGGTTGGAAGTGGCTTCCGCTCCCGATTTTGAATGGTTATGGCCTCAGTCGCCAGTTGGCATGAGCATTTCATCGGGCGGAATCTCCGGCGGGGGCATAGGGAGAAACTGCTCGGCTTCAGTGGAATTTGCGAGCGCCGTGGTGGAAGCAAGACCCCCAGCAACAACCTGCGTCACCAAATCGAAGTATCCGGTGCCGACAAATCGCTGGTGTTTCACGCCTTCATATCCGTGCTGCTCGCTCGAAAATTCTCTCTCCTGCAGGGCCGAGTATGCCTTCATGCCACTCTGTTTGTAGGCGCGCGCCAGGTCGAACATGCTCAGGTTCAGCGCATGGAATCCAGCCAAGGTCACGAACTGGAACTTGTAGCCCATGGCCGCCAGCTCGGTTTGGAACCGCCCAATGGTCGCGTCATCCAGCTTCTTCTTCCAGTTGAAAGATGGAGAGCAGTTGTATGCCAGCAACTTGCCGGGATATTTTTCGTGTACCGCTTCGGCGAAGCAACGCGCTTCTTCGACATTCGGTTCCGAAGTCTCGCACCACAACAGGTCGGCATATGGCGCGTAGGAAATTGCTCGCGAAATCGCCGACTCCAGTCCGCCACGAATGCAATAGAAGCCTTCGCTGGTCTTTTCTCCAGTCAGGAAGACGTGATCGCGCGGGTCTATGTCGCTGGTCAGCAGGTGCGCGCTGTTGGCGTCGGTGCGGGCCAGCACCAGCGTGGGAACACCTATCACATCTGCTGCTAAGCGTGCCGCCACAAGTTTCTGGATGGCTTCGGTTGTAGGCACCAGGACTTTGCCGCCCAAGTGTCCGCATTTTTTCGCTGAGGAAAGCTGGTCCTCGAAGTGAACACAGGCAGCTCCCGCTTCGATCATGGCTTTCATGAGTTCGAATGCATTCAGGTTGCCTCCAAAGCCTGCTTCGGCATCAGCCACCAGCGGGACGAACCAGTTCACGCCATTCTTTCCTTCTGCGTGATGAATCTGATCGGCGCGCGTTAAAGCCCGATTGATCTTTCGCACTACTGTGGGAACGCTGTCGGATGGATACAAGCTCTGGTCCGGATACATTTCTCCAGCATTGTTGGCATCGGCCGCGACCTGCCAGCCGCTTACGTAGATCGCCTTCAGCCCCGCCCTGACTTGCTGAACCGCCTGATTGCCCGTAAGCGCGCCAAGTGCGGGCAAATAAGGCTCGCTGTGAAGCATTTTCCAAAGTGTGTCCGCTCCATGCCGAGCCAGGGTGCACTCGATCTGCATGGTGCCGCGCAGGCGTTCGACATCCTCCCAACCATAGGGGCGCTTAATTCCTCGCCATCGGGAATTAGTCTCCCAGTCTGTCATTGATGTTGCATTTCGTTTTGTGGTCTTTCCATTGGTAGCCATATTTTCTCTCTTTCGCGAGACTCGGCCCGACAACTCGTACCGTTCCGCGGTCTAAACTGGATCGAATTCTTCTTTCATCACCATCGCCTCGGCAATCCGGCGTGCCTCGCAGAAGGTTTCTTCAGTGCCCGCATCGGTGCGCTTCGAATCTGAAAGCAGCTTCTCAAGTTCTTCATCAAAGAGTAGGTGCAGAAATTCAGCCGTGTGCGGAACGACCTTTCCGGATTGATCCTTCACCCCGCCGTGGCGCATGCGCTGCGCAATCATCAGGCGATAGATCCGGTCGGTTGCGAGATCCTCCATGTAGCCGTCGAGCAAACTCGCGCCCTTCCCGTTCACGACCCCATTGCGATAGCGAATCACGGTTTTCACCGCCGCTCGCGTGCCCTCGACAGTCTTTTGCCTAACTCCGTTCAAGGGTGGGCGCAGATTGGGATACCGCTCGCCGTGCGGAACTCGCGCCTGCAGTTGGTTGGGGAATGGGAATTGCTCGATGGCGATCTGGTTTTGATCTGGATGCCCAGTCCACGCGCCATCCATCCGGCAATCGGCTTCGTTCTTCTTGTCTTTTCTAAGGACCTCGAGGGCCCGTGAGTTCAGTTCCGCGGCAGTCCGGCTGGGATAGAGCGCCGTCATTCCGCCGATCGCCAGCACCCCGCGTTTGTGGCAAATCTCCGGCATCAGCTCGCGCAGATTCTGGAAGAAGGGAACATCGTGGGGAATCGTGTTGCGATCGGGCAGGACCCATTCAGGATCGCTGAGGTTGAAGTGAATCAGGCTTGCCATATAGTCCCAGCGGCCCAAATTCAGGCCCAGAATGTGGTCGCTCAGGTTGTAGAGGAACTCCTCCATCTGGAATGCCAGCGGATGGGATTCGACCAGCGCCATGCACTTGATGTAGTTTCGCGGCCAACCGCGTGCTTCAGCCATCTCCTGGAACAAGTCCCGCCACCACAGCGCTTCTTCCGCTGATTCCGACTTCGGAATATAAAAGCAAAGCGGGTGCTTTAGTTCGCCTGGATCGACTCGATAGACTATCCGCGCGACATCAAACAATGAGGCAGAGGTCTGCTCCTCGAGAATTCCTGCCTGATGAATGTGCAATCCACGTGGGCGAATCCAGATCACCACCGGGCCTGGTTGGATTCCAACAACCCGGTCGCGCTTCTTGTCCATGTATGTGAGCGTGCCGCGAAGCGCAGCCAAAATGTTCTCCACGCCCAGCCGCTGGTGCTCCCATTCGTTCACCGTGGAGTCTTCGAGATCGAGCATCACCCCAGGAGCACCGGAGTTCAGCATCTTGACCACTAGCTCGGCGTCGTCTGCCGGCCCGGTCATTTGGTTGCGTTGGTCCTGGCACCAGTCGGGAAGCTCGAGCCGCCAGCCATTGCGTACGGCCGGCCCCGGATAGTGGTGGGCAGGCATTGCGCTGGCAAGCGAGTCTTCCAACGCGCGCCTGCGGTCTTCCAGCAACATTGCCTGTCGCGATGAAAACCTTGTGTGGAAGGGAGCCAGAAATTCCAGAAAGCCTTCCGGCAGAGATTGCCGGAAATCAGCCGGGGCGGCGTTTACCTGAAATTCCGCAGTTACTTTGTCCGAAACAGGAACCGTGGCCATGAGACCTTTTGCTCCGTTCAGCCCAGCTTGCGTCCTGAAAGCCGCGCCCGCTGAGCGGTGCACAATACCCATTGTGGGCTGTTTTGGCCACAGGTCAAACGGAACGTTTCTATCGCCCTGATAATGAAAAATTATCTGGCAACCTTTGGCTGATAAATATATATTGTCGCCGTGACAGATGCAGGTTACCAGGCAAGAGGCACCCATGGAAATTCCTCAGATCGAGACCTTTCTGGCGGTCGCTACATTCGGCGGTTTTCATCGCGCCGCGGAGGCGCTTCGCGTCTCTCAGCCAGCGGTTAGTGCGCGCATAAAGGCGCTCGAAGAATCGCTGGGAGTCATGCTGTTTGTCCGCTCGCGCCGTGGCCTGACTCTGTCAGAACCAGGGCGGGTGCTTCGTCCGTACGCCGAGCAGTTGCTGAAAACCGCGTCGATCGCTCGCCAAGCCGTGCACCAGCTCCAACCTGGCAGCGAGGCGCCGTTGCAGATTGCTGCCGCGCTCTCCATTTCCGTCTATTTCCTGCCCGATGTGCTCCAAAAATTTCAGCGGGCTTTTCCCAAAGTGATCATCAGCATTCGGCCCGGCCACTCCAAAGAGGTGCTGGACATGGTGTTGGGTGAGGAGGCTGAGATCGGGCTGGCTCGTTCTCTGCAGCACCCAGAGGTCGAAACCATCAGCCTGCGCGACGACCCCTTGCTTCTGGTAACTCATCCAACGCAGGGCGCAACCAAGTCCCACCGTGCCCGGCTGGAGCAGGTAGCAAGCTGGCCGCTAATCTTCTACGAGCGTGGATCGAGTGATTGGACCCTGACTCGCGGCTTATTCCGTAATGCCGGCCTTGTCCCCAACGTCGCGCTGGAGGTGGACACCATCGAGACTGCCAAGCGAATGGTCGAACGTGGACTGGGACTGGCCTTCCTTCCCCTGATGGCGATTGGTTCGGAGGTCAGGCGTGGTGAGCTCGCGACCATCAAGCTGTTGAATGCCGAGCCGCTTCACCGCAGTCTTGATCTAATTCATCCACGCCACCGTCCATTGCGGGCTGAAGCACGGTCATTTTTGCAGGTGGTTCGAGAAGTTGTCCGGGAGCGATCCAGGGCAAACGAAAAATCACACGCGGTGCGCAAGAAATGAATGGCTGGTGGCTGGTTCTTCAGATCTGAAGATGGCGCAAGAGATTTCGCGAGTGATTTTCTCTGTGCCTCCGTGTCTCTGTGGTGAAAAGCCTTTTCGCAAATCAGGCCTGTAACGGCGAAGATGCTTTCGCGGGGTACACGCGGTCGAACACGACCCACATCAGCCCAATCAGCACGAACATCAACACGCTGCCTTCAGGCCCAACCATCCCGCCTGTCAGCCACCGCGACCCATGGAAGGAGGCTTGAAGCAGATGGCCAGGTTCCAGCGCGCCGCTATCCGGAACACCGTAGAGGAAACTCTGTCCCCAGTCCCATGAGGCATGCATTCCGACCGCGAACCAGAGGCTTCCGGTGCGGCGCAGGGTGAAGCAAAAGAACAAGCCGATGGCGGCGGCGCCCAACGCGCCCACCCAGGTCTCTCCGCCATTGCTCAGGTGTGTGTAACCAAAGATCACTGAGAGAAGTACGGCAGAAGGCCAAAACCCGGCGAACTGAGTACTCGCAAACTGGGGATACCCGCGGAACGTGAACTCCTCAAACAAGGCCACTAAAAGAAAAAATGCAGCCCAAAACGCCGCAAATCTCCAGACCCGCACACCGTGCAATGCTAGCCCTCCATAAGAGAAATCTCCCAGAGCATGCATTACAAAAAGTAAGACAGAAAGTGCGGCCACTCCCCAGAGCACGCCTGACCAGAAGAGTTTGCCAAAGGCTTGTCGTTCGGGCAGTCCGTAATCTTCAAACCGGCGGCCCTCAATCGCGGCGATCCCAACTGCCGGAGCGATTGCCGCCACCGCAAAAATTGCCCGGCCTATCAGGTCCCCCCAGAGCCTGGGGAATCGCGGCGGAAGCAGGTAGCTGGCAACGATCCAGAGAAGCAAGAAGAGGACCGTTCCACCGGCGAGGTAGAAAGGAAGGAATTGGAGCGCAGCGATACCACCGCGACTCTTGAACCGAGGCAGGAACGTGTTGAAACGCGGAGTGGGCGCAGGTTCATCACGACGCTCGTCGAGTTCGTGTGCGTTCGGATCGATATGTGGTTCTTCCATCATTCATTCCGAGGTTGAATGCAGAGATTTCGCGAATGGTGCCTCGACATGGTAAAACACTCGCTTCCCCGTGAGCACCTTTTTCAGGCGCGACCGTTTCGGCAAACCGCAGATCCTTGCCGGACTGCTGTTGCTCGTCCTTGTAGCGGAGTGCTGTTGGCTGGTCGCGCACCAGCCGCCCTCTGCGATTTCGCCCGATGAGTTTGCCCGCCTACAGGAAGGAATCGCGCAATGGCAGGGACACGGCATCGCCGGAACATCCTCAGCCTCGCGAAACGATCCCGCCCTGGGACGAGTCCCGAGCGAGAATGACCCGTACGATCCCGACCACCCGCCGCTGTGGTATCTGATCGGCTCGGCCCCTGTCGCTCTTTTCGGTGTCGCCCCCAATTCGCAACTTGGGGTATGGCTGACGCGCTTGCCCTACATCCTTTTTGGGACACTTCTGGGAGCTTCAGTCTGGTATGTGTCGCGCCGCCTTTACGGAAATGCGGGAGGCTACATAGCGCTCGCACTCTACTGTTCTTCTCCCGTGGTGATCCGCACCAGTGCATTGTGGTTCGCGCGACCGGACATCGCTGGGGCCTGGGGAACATTTGGCGCTGTGTTCACTGCTATCGCGGTGTCCCATACGCTTTACGCTCCGCGAGAGGTTGTGCTGTGGAATTGGCGCCGCATCGTCCTGCTGGGAGTTTCGCTGGCACTTGCTGCTGGATCGCAATTCTCACTCATTATCGTCGTCCCGCTGCTGCTGGTTTTCATGTTGTACCTAGCGCATGGACGAAGGGCTGCCGCGGTCGTGATTCTAGCCGCCGCCTGTGTCATCGGTCTGGGACTGCTGTTCTCGGCCTACTTTTTCCATCCTGGACTTTTCTGGCACGGATTGGTGCACGCGAGATTGCTGGAGGTCAACTGGGCAGCGCTAGCAATGTGGAGAGCTTATGTGCAGGCGCTAAAGGAAGTGGCAGCCAGCGGGCCGGTGCTAATCGTAGTAGCCCCGGCGGCGCTGGTTACCTACATCCTGTGGCGCCGGAGCCGGTACTTCGGCAACACCGCTCCGCTAATCATGGCGTTTGTGTTTTTAGCTTTACGGGTGGCAGCGCCCCATGATCCGGAGTCAGTCTTCACGCTGACCGGGGTCATTTTTTTGTTCGTTTTTGTTGCTGGAATTGCGGCCGATCTGCTGGAAACCACGGCCCGGGAGTGGGCAATCGCCGTTCTGACCGGACTGTTGGCCGGAAATGGCCTGTGGAACCTGATTGGCCTGGCCCGCATTGTCCGCTGATCAGAGCCCAAGAAAGCGTAATATTAAGAAAGTTTCGCAACCTCCGGCGGGGTGCCGCGTTCTAACTAATAAGGGGGCGAACATGAGTGCTGGGAATCTTAAGAAACTCGCGCTTTCAGTTTTTTTGCTGAGCGTGGCTTCCGCGCTACTGCTGGTACAGGCCGCGGCCCAGGGAGTCGGCTTTAACTCTAGCGGCTTCGGCGCCACCATTCACGGAGTGCCTCCGAGCGTGACCTCGTTTGGATTTGGCGGAAGTCCGGGGTTCCACGGGGTACCCCCCAGCGTAACTTCGTTGAATTTCGGCAGATCACCGATTCGAGTAAACCCGGGAGGGTTCGGCTTTGGGCATCACCATCGCAACGGGGGTTTGATAAGTCCCTTCTTCGGCGATATCGTTGCTGTTCCCTACGCTTACCCGGTCTATGTGATGGAACCAGGCGTGGATGATTCCATGGAAGAGGACTACCGCGGCGGACCGACCATCTTCGACCGGCGAGGCCCCGGAACTCGGGAGTATGCCAGACCAGAGCGTCGCGCACAGCAGGAAGAAGAAGAGGACTATCGAGTCAGTTCGCAGCAGGAAGTCGCCGACCAGCCGCGCACCGTGCTGGTATTTAAGGATGGCCACGAGCTTGAGATTGCTAACTACGCCATCGTCGGAGCCACGCTCTACGATCTGAGCGATGGACGCACGCGAAAAGTTGCGTTAGCCGAGCTTGACCTTCAAGCCACAGTGAAGCAGAATGATGCGCGCGGAGTGGACTTCGAGCTTCCTACAGGAGGCAGATTGAACTGATGCCGAGAGCATTCGCATTGACGGTTGTGGTGTTAGTGCTATGTGCGACCGGCGTTCTCGCCCAAAATCACGTTGCTTTTTCTTCCAGCCCCCAGGCTGCCAGGCCTTCTGGGCGTAATTCTTTCGTCGCACCAAACGCTCGGCGTTCATCCAGCTTTGGCTTGTCGGGACAAGGGATGAGGCACAGGCGCCAATTTGCCGGGTCTCCATTCTTCTACGGCGCACCATATTTCTATTCAGACTATTACGAGCCTTACGAGCAGGAATATCCAGCGCCGGAACCCGCGCCCCCTCCCGCTCCCGCCGTCGAAGTAAAAAATGAACCTTTGCCGGATCCTGTATTGCTTGAATTGCGCAGCGGTCAGTGGGTCCGGGTCACGAATTTTGGCGAGACATCGGAACGTGCATTGAGCGCCGGAGCGCAGGAATCCACACCCACGGCTAAACCGCAAAAGATGGCGCCAGCAATTCTGGTCTATCGCGACGGGCACATGGAAGAAGTGAGCAGCTATTCGATTATTGGTCGAATGATCTACACTAAGGCAGATTATTGGACCGCTGGCGCCTGGACACGAACCATCCAAATTGCGGACCTTGACATCCCTGCCACTCTGAAACAAAACCAGCAGCGAGGAGTGAAATTCGAGCTGCCCTCCGGGCCAGATGAAGTGATGATTCGCCCGTAGGTTAGCGAACCAGCAGGTCTAGCTGGCGCACATCTAGGCCGGCTTGCTGATGGTGCTTCCGACATAATTCCAGAATGCTGAATCCATCCTCATAGGCAGCAAAGTGACCGTCCGCAGGCTTGTCCCAATAGATTAAGTCGCCCTCCAACTACGAAGAAGGGCACCATCGGTTCCGGTGAGTCTTCGGTAATAACTAGCGTGTGGGCCTCGCCTGCGGGCTCGTAGATGAAAGTCCCGGGCTTTGCAACCCAGTCGTGTTCCAGGTATGGCCAGTGACCACGTAGCGTATAGCCGTAAACGGTGCCAACATGCTAGTGAGTTCCGATCTTAGAACCGGGGATGCCTTTGAGCACGACGCTGAATCCACCAGACGTAACATTAAAGTGGCAGGGTTGGAACCAGACACCGTCCGTGGTATGGAACCCATAGGCGGTCGTCTTCCAGGTTGATGTTGCTGATGAAATGGTCGCGGCTCCTTTGGTCGCGGGCGAGGCCATCGGTGAAACTGGAAAAGCTAGCAATTGGCATGTTTTCCCTTCTAGTGTCGAGTCGGCGTCGAGTTTAAAGATTGGCCACAGAGAACGCAAAGACAGTGCAAAGTTCGCAAAGAAGAACCGGCTTCGCGGAACTCATTTGGACAATGCGGCGGCACTTCTCCACGCCCCGAAACCCGCTCTCGTCGTGATATAATTTAGGATCAGCGTAATGGTTGACTAAGTCACTGATTTACATGCATTTATGGTCTTTTAGCGGCTTCTGAATCGGCCTCCATTTTTCGCTTCGCAAATGGGCGAATCCCGGCAAGGTTCAGCTAAGAGCTAAAGGCTAACAGCTGAGAGCTTTTTCTATGGCAGACGATCAAAATCCTGAACTCCCCTTAACTCCTCCTCCTGGCGATGGCGGCCCCGGCGCTGCGAACATCCAGCCAGTCAACATTGAAGAGGAGATGCGGCGGTCATATCTCGACTATTCATTGTCGGTAATCATTGGCCGTGCGCTGCCCGACGTCCGTGACGGACTCAAGCCTGTCCACCGGCGCATTTTGTACACCATGCAGCAGATGGGCCTCCAGCCCAATCGGCCAACTCGCAAATGCGCACGCATCGTCGGCGACACAATGGGAAAGTATCATCCCCACGGCAACCTTGCGGTTTACGATGCGTTGGTTCGAATGGCACAGCCGTTCGCCATGCGCTATCCGCTAGTGGATGGACAAGGCAACTTCGGCTCGGTTGATGGAGACCCGCCCGCTGCCGACCGGTACACCGAGGCCCGTCTCGCGCGAGTGGCAACTTCACTCCTGGAAGATCTGGATAAGGACACGGTTGACTTCCGTGAAAACTACGACGGCAGCGAGAAGGAGCCGGATGTTCTCCCCACGCGGATTCCGAATCTTCTCATCAATGGCTCAAACGGAATCGCCGTCGGAATGGCGACCAACATCCCCCCGCATAACCTGACGGAAATCGTGGACGCCACCATCACCCTGGTAAACAATCCCGCAACGCCGTTGCCGGAAATTCTGAAGATCGTTAAAGGGCCGGACTTCCCGACCGCCGGAATTATCCACGGTAAGAGCGGAATACTAGAGGCGTACAAAACCGGCCGCGGCCGCTTCATGATGCGCGCCAAAGCTGCGATTGAAGCTTTCAGCAAAGATCGCGAAGCTATTATCGTCACCGAGATTCCCTATCAGGTAAACAAATCGCGTTTGATTGAGCGGATTGCGCAACTGGTCAACGACAAGACTATCGACGACGTCTCTGACATTCGCGATGAGAGTGACCGCGATGGCATGCGCATTGTGATAGAACTCAAACGCGGCGCTGAACCGCAGATCATCCTGAACCAGCTCTTCAAGCACACGTCTATGCAGGAGAGTTTCAGCATGATCCTGCTGGCCGTGGTGCGTTCACAGCCCAAAGAAATGGGGCTCATCCAGGCCATCCAGCATTTCATTGATCACCGCGTGGACGTGGTCCGGCGCCGGACTGCGTACTTGCTCCAAAAAGCGAAGGACCGCGAGCACGTTTTAGAAGGCTATCTCACCGCGCTCGATCATCTCGACAACGTCATCACCATCATCCGTGCCAGCGCTAACCGGGCGGATGCGCGCGAGAACCTGGTCGCCTATTTTGGCGGTAAGAAAATTGACATCAACACAACTGGCCGTGCGCCCAAGCTCGATCCCGAGAAGCCGTTTACGACGATCCAAGCCGACGCGATTCTCGAATTGCAACTACACCGCCTGACCCGGCTTTCCATCGACGAGATCAACAAAGAGCTGGGCCTTACCCGCGAGAACATTACAGAGTTCGAATCGATCCTTGGCTCTGAGAAGAAGCTGCGCAAAGTGATCGTCACCGAACTCGAAGAAATCAAGAAGCTCTACGGAGATGAGCGGCGCACCGTAATCGAAGATGAAGCCGCCGAAATCCAACTGGAAGACCTGATTGCCGACGAGCAGGTCGCGGTCACGGTCAGCCACAGCGGATACCTGAAGCGCACGCCGATTTCCACTTACCGCCAACAGCGGCGCGGGGGACAGGGCCGCACCGGCATGAAGACGCGCGACGAGGATTTTGTCGAGCATCTATTCATCGCTTCGACCCACGCCTACATTCTCATTTTCACCAACCGCGGCCGCGTGTACTGGCTAAAGGTATACGAAATCCCCGATGTCAGCGCCGCCGGCAAAGGCAAGCACGTCGGCAACCTGGTTTCGCTGCAGCCGGGTGAGACTGTGCGGAATATGCTGGCCGTGCGCAATCTGGAAGAACCAGGCCGCTATGTCTTTTTCACCACGCGTAACGGCACCGTGAAAAAAACCGAGCTGAAAGATTTCTCCAACGTGATGTCGCGCGGAATCATCGCTATCGGAATCGAAGAGGGCGACGAACTGGTCGGGACCTCGTTGACCGACGGCAACCAGATCATCTTCCTCGCCTCACACGACGGTCAGGCCATCCGCTTCGACGAATCCGACGTGCGCTCCATGGGACGTCCGGCCTACGGCGTGCGCGGCATGAACCTGGACAAGGGCGACTACATCGTTGGCATGGCTACAACTCCAAAAGATGCCAAGCAAGCCGAAGCTGCCATCGAGAAAGCCAAAGCCGAAGCCGGAGTGCCGGAAGCCACCGCCACCGACGAAACTATCCCGGTAAAAGGCTCGCTGATTCTCTCCGTCACCGAAAACGGCTATGGCAAACGCACACCCGCGGACGAATACCGGCTGCAGGGTCGCGGCGGCTCGGGCGTGATCAACGTCAAGACCATGGAGCGTAACGGCAAAGTGGTCGGCATCTCGCAAGTCTCGGAAAAATCCGAAGTCATGCTGATCAGCCAATACGGCAAAATCATTCGCATCGAGTCCAAAACCATCCGCGAATCCGGTCGCTCAGCTCAGGGCGTCCGCCTGCTCCACCTCGAACCAGGGGACAGAGTGGCGGCGGCAGTGGTGATCCCGCCGGAAGAGGAAGCGAATGGGAACGGGGGGACGCTAATTCAGTAACTCAGAGTGCGGTCGCGAGTCGGCGTTAAGCTTCAGGCCGCAGGTGAATAACTTGGGCGCGCTCGTGGAATCCGATTTCGAATGTGTTGAAACAGTAACCTACGTAGATTCCTCGCGCGCTCGACGGGCAGTCCTTCCGAAATCGGGGACCGGAAACGGTCCGATGAGTTGTTCCTCCCCTTTGTTGAAATCCTTCCAACCGCGCCCTGCTCTTTCCGCATCTCCATAACTACAAAAATAATCAGCGGAGGCGCATGATGAAACTACGTAGAGAGAAGGTCTTATGGAATGTGCTGCTGGGGACCAGTGTGTACCTGCTGGATTCACTCAGGGGCCGGCTGAATGAAGGCATTGACGACTTAAGCGACCGTGCGCGCGACACTTACAGCGAGGCATCGCGGCGGGCGGGCCGGGCGGTGGAGGTGGTCCGCGGGGAAGATCATGGCGGCGTCAACACAGTTGCAGCTCTGCTTATCGGCGTGGGAGTGGGAGTCGGCGTAGGTATGCTGCTGGCTCCGGCCAGCGGCGAAGAGACTCGCAGTTCGATATCGAACAAAGTTCAGGAGTTTGGGGACAAGGTGCGCGACCGCTTCTCGGAGCAGAAGCGCGAGTCGGGCGGGACCGGAACTTACGGCGCGTAATTCACCGGTGCGAGACTCCATGGCGCGAAGCGGACGCGGTTGGGTTTCTGGGCTAGGCCGGCTCAGAAATACCGCTTCAAGGCCGGTAAAATCCGCCGCCGAATCAAGTAATACTCGTTCACCGGCCTGTCATCCTGTAACGCGGGAGTAGCCGGTGCTTCTGCAATCATCTGATCGATGGAGGATTTGTTTTTCAGCAGGGCGCCGAACTGGTGCTCTGCATCTGCATGAGGTCCCCACTCGATTAAGTCTCTTGCTGCCGATTCTGGCATATGTTCCGCCAATTCCTTTGGTGTCCAATTGTGAAGCGGCTGCATGCTGGCGAGAAAGTGAATACCCCACCGGGTCTCCGGATGTACGTTATAGACCAGCAGGTAGGGAAAAGACTCCTTCAGGGCCCGAGCCACAGCAGCCCGGTCGACCTCGTCGCCTTCAGGTAGCCACTGTTGCAGAATTCCGTCTGGCCGCAGCCGCTGTTTTAAGGTTGCATAGAACTCCTTCGAGTAAAGCAAACTGGATCCGGCAGCTTCTACTGGCGGAGGCGGATCAATAGTAATCACGTCATACTGGTCCGGCGTCCTCTCCAGGTAACGCCGGCCATCGTCGATGACAACGTGAGAGAGCGGCGAGCGCAGCAGCTCCGGCGCATCCGCATGGAAATACCAGAACAGACGCGGAACACTCGGCACCAGTTCAACCGCAGTCGCGGGAATGTTCCACGAAAGCAAGGAACGATAAGTTGTGCCCATGCCAAAGCAAACTACCAGAGCGCTCTGGGGCCGGTGATCGAGAAATGCCAGCGGCAAGTGCGCCATCATCTTGGTGACCGGAGTCAGAGAAGTGATTCCTACTCCGTTGACAAGAAGGCGCCTTTGCATCCCCTCGCCAGTGGCAACGATGGTTGCGGTATGGTCGCGCAGGACTTCATGGTGTCGGAACCGGGACGCATAATCCTTGCTGGTAAGGAGCAGCACCACCGCCAGCAGCCCAACCGCAACCGAGAGCTTACGCTGCCAGCCGAGTTGGGGCTGGGTGCCGGTTCCGGACGACCAGCGCGGATTCAAGCCCATCGCCAACCAAGGGAGCGCGAGAACAAATAAGACCCAGCGCTCACTCAACAGGGGTAGCAGCACGAACCCGGAGAGCAGCGGGCCCAGGATGCAACCGACCACATTCACGGCGTAAGCGCGACCCGCTTTATCTGGATCGCCACCCGACCAGCGGTCAACCAGCATGGGAGTTACGAAGCCCAGAACAGCTGAAAACGGAGCGATCCCGAATGCCAGCCTTGCTAAATTCGATAAGTGGATCTTCGGATTAGCCGTCACCAGTGGCAAAAGCGCCAAGAGCCCAAGCAAAATCCAAACGGCACGATCTTCTTGGGCATGATGCAGGCTCCAGCGCCGGTAAACCCGCGAGCCCAAAAAGGTGGACAACAAATACAGTCCTAGGATCGAAGCAAACGCATAGACCACGGTACTGAGGTACGGCGTGAACTGCCTGATCCACACCACCTCCATTCCCATGCTCGTCAGTCCTGTAGTGAAAAGCAGCGCCAGTAGCTTGGCGCTGCCTGCGGGTCTTGGCCCGAGCTCGAGAACGGGTGACGGCGAAGGTGGGCCAATTTTTTCCTGTGCAGCGGCGGTTTGTGCGAGCGGGCGCCGCAACGTCAACAGCATCGCCGAAAGGGCCAGAACTCCGTTCAGCATGGCGCCGACCCGGAGCGTTCCACGAAAGCCGTAAGCCTCGATTAGGAGCAAAGGAACCGTAGCTCCCGCCACCGCGCCCAACACGTTGGCGAGATAGAGATAGCTGAAGGCACGTCGTGATTCCTGCCAGAGAAATTGGCGGATAGCCTGCATGCCGATTGGAATGGTCGCGCCCATGAAGGCGCACCATGGCACAAGGGTCAGCGCAAGCCATATCCCGGACGCGAGATAATAGCCGAAAGAGGAAGACAGATCGAGATGCTGCAAGAGCCGCCGGCCGAAAAGTAATTGATGTGGCACTAACAGCGCGGAAATTCCGATCAATAATTCAGTCAGAGCATAGAATCGCAAGGCGGAAAAGCGATGCACCTCCCCGTATTTCCGAACCAGCCGGCCACTTATCCAGGAACCCAAACCCAGCCCTGCCATGAACATGGAGAGCACAATCGAAACCAGGGCGCTGGTCACCCCAAACTCCGCCATCGCTAGGCGTAGCCAAACCAGTTCGTACAGGATGCTGCAGAATCCGGAGATAAAGAAGAACACGAAGAACCAGGCCATGAAACCATTCCTCCGATGCGGACGGCTGCTTCAGTTTTTAGTAGAGCGGATTCAGAGCGTTTCATGTTACACGGTTGGCACGGAAATTCGTAACGACTAGGCAGGCCTGAACGTCATGAAATTGTGGGCCGCAGAAGCGCTTGTGTTACATCTGTAAGTGATTGAACATTCTCCCTCATCTGAGCCCTCTTCAGACTGCCGTTCTATTGTTTATTGCGGCCGTGCTCGGCGGCGCACTCAATGCGGTTGCCGGAGGAGGCAGCTTCATCGCGTTTCCAGCTCTGCTGTTCACTGGCGTCCCGGTTGTTCCGGCGAACGCAACCAATACGGTCGCCCTTTGGACCGGACTCATATTCAGCGGCGGCGCCTTCCGGCGGCATTTGCGAGTGCGAAGGCCACAACTGTTTTCTCTGATCAGCGTTTCGGTTATTGGCGGAGTTGTGGGAGCCCTGCTTTTGTTGCGCACTCCCGCGCAAACTTTCATACGGATTCTGCCCTGGCTCATGTTGTCAGCAACTCTGCTGTTCATCTTCGGACCAAAGCTGACTGAAACCACCGACCGCCGGATTGCGCACGAGCCGACCACTGGAGCGTTGGTTGCAGCTTCATTCTTCCAGTTGCTGGTCGCGATTTACGGCGGCTACTTCGGCGGAGGGATGGGAATTGTAATCCTAGCCATGCTCGCGGCATTCGGGATGGCCGATATCCATGAGATGAATGCCTTTAAGACCGTTTTGAGCAGCGCTACCAATGGCCTGGCTGTTGTGGTCTTCATCGCGAAACATGCCGTGTACTGGCCACAGGCGCTGGTCATGATTTGTGGGGCGGCGCTCGGTGGCTACTTCGGAGCACACTATTCCCTTCGACTTCCGCCGCTGTGGGTGAGATGGTTCGTGATCGCGGTGGGAGCGGGCATGACTGCATACTTCTTTGTGCACGCTCTCTGAGCCGTGCAGTGACCCCAGTCCCTATGTTTGTGGTCACCAGTGTAATCCCCAGGCCGGACAGAGATTTACCTGTTTTCGCTTCCAACCTGCTTAGTTCCAATAACTTGGCAGTACCTGCAGTCCTCGACAAACCATGCGCAAAGGGTTCCGTTTTGGGCCGCAGTCCCGAATCGGTCTTCTGGGGTTACTTGAGTACCGTTTGCGCCGCTAAAGATTCCACGAATAATCGCCTCACGTCACGAATTCCGGTGCGTTGACTGGGCCCTCGCGGGACAGCAGGAACGCGGCAGCGGAACACAAAATCTTGGGGGGAAAATGAAAACAGGAAAATTCTTGCGGATTGCAGTGGCCGTACTCGCGATGACTTTCGCGGCGTCGATGGCATCCGCACAGTTAAACTCGGGCGCGCAAACCATTGCCCTCAACGCTAACCTAACCGAATCCCTTACGCTGAACCTCTCCGCCAATGCGGTGAACTTTACGCTTAGCGCGGGCAGCGCCGCGAACCCGGGCAGCACCAACATTACGGCCACAACCGCTTGGACGTTGAAGCCTGGCCGGACGGCGGTCGGCGTGTACGCGTACTTTGCCAGCGCCGCGGCTGCTCTGACCGACGGCGTGGGCGACAACATTCCGTCTTCGGCTTTCTTTATCTCTGATAACGGCGGCGCGTCCACTGCGCTGACTAACACGGTCGTTTTCGGCGCTGCTAACGGCGGCCTGCAGTTGGCCAATGTTGCGATCACCGGCGTGAACAAGACCGGCACTCGCAACGATGTAATGGCGTTCAACATCAACCTGACCGGCGGCACCCTGCCTCAGCTTCCTGCAAATACATATACCGGGACGCTGAACATTCAGGCGCAGGCGACTCCGTAATTTTCCGCGGAAGCAGTCACAGCGGGCGAGGGCGAGGAACAGGGTTCCCCGCCCTTGAGCTGTCTTAAGCAACACACAACTGACAATGAAATTGCAGGCCAAATTCGGACTCACGGTGGCAGTGCTCGCCCTGGTTCTAACTGGGCTTGCGGCACCGGCGGGCGCGCAAGTGCGAAATTCCGGCGCCAGCCCGATCGCGCTGCAAGCGGTGTTGAACGACTCGATCACGCTTACGCTCTCAGCCAATGCGGTCAACTTCAATTTGACCGGCAGCAGCGCAAGCAATCCAGGAAGCACATCGATCACAGCCACCACCACCTGGCTGCTCCGGCCGAATGTCGGCAGCTTGAAGGTGTACGCATTCTTCAGCAATTCCGCGTCGGCGCTCACCGATGGTGCCGGCAACAACATTCCGTCAGCAGACTTCCAGATTTCCAATAACGGCGGCGCATTCACCGCGCTGACCAATACCGTGCCCTTTGGTGGCGCCAACGCGGGGTTGCAACTGTCTTCGACGCCGATTCTGGGCAACAACAAGAGTGGGACTCACAAAGACGTAATGAATTTCAATATCAATCTGGTCCCAGTGCCGAATTTGCCGGCAGCGACTTACACCGGCACTTTGACCATACAGGCCCAGGCAATCTGAACTGCAAGGTTAGGTGAGTATGAAAGGAAATTTTCTCAAGATCGCGTGTCGGCCCCTGGCCAGCGCGGTGTTGGTATTCGCGCTGAGCGCGGGCGTGTCAGCGCAAACCGTGCGTCCGTTGATCAATGAACTCAGTAATCCGGCAAAGGGCCGGGTGGAATACGTGAATGACAGCCTGACCCCCCTGAACGTGGTGCTCGAGCCCAAGAGCTTCACTGTCTCCGAAACCGGCGAGATTACCTATCGGCAGCTGGACGCAAGTGTTCACTTGAAGCTCTCAACCACTAGCTTTCGCATCCAGCCGCAGCAGACATACTACGTTTTTTACGAAGCCAGTTCGCCGCAAAGCCCGTCATGGTTCGTGATTTATGCAGGATTTTCTGGATTCCCCTTCCGAACAGCGCAAGGAATGAACGTGCGCCTGGAGCTGCCGCACACGGTCTATTTGCTGCCCAAGCAATCCGTAGAAAAACCAGAAGTTCACATCGAGCGCGCTGAGCTGAGTCCTACCGACAATAAGGTTCTGCTGGAAGTTGAGAATACCGGCAACAACTTTGGCCGCGTGCTGCAGACGCAACTTGTGTACTCGAAGAAGAAGCAAGAGGCGCCTGGCTTCCCTATTTTCCCGCACAGCAAGCGCATTCTCGAACTTCCGCTCGAAGAAAAAGCTGAAGGCGAGAACGTCCCGGTCATGGTAACGCTGCAATTCCAGAACTTCAAAGTTGAAGAGAAACTACAGCGCACTAATTCTTCCTCTGCGACCTCTGCGTCCTCTGTGGTTAATGGTTTATCGAGTACAAAGTCACATCGAGGAAACCCCTAGTTCCAGATACTCATGTGCCTCCGAGCCAAATGCGCGCTGATTCTGCTCGTAGTGCTGCTGGCCGGAGGCGCCGATGCACAGGTTTTCCGGGTGCAGGGCGGAACTTCCACTCTGCTCAATGCTGAGGGCGGCTCGGTAGAGTTCAAGGCCCCGAACTACGACGGCACCGTCGGTCTGGGGTTTTTCAACCACACACTTGAATTCGGCGCAGAAACGCGCTACCTGTTTCGCGGGTATACCGTGCTCGCCGGAGATGACTCGGTCCCGTTCACGCTCCCCACGGATGTCTTTGATGGCAGCCATTACTTTTCTGCGCGTGGCGTCGGCGCAACACGGAAGGATGCCGAGAGCAGCTTCTATGCCTTTGCGGGTACAACCTCTACCTGGCTGGGCACAGGATTCTTCAATGCCGCAAAAAGCAATGATCCTGTGGGAATTTTCTTCTACGAGCGGAAGGTGAACCGGCGGCTGACATTCTTTTCCCGCGACATTGTCTCCAACCGCCAGACGCTGCTACTGGGAGTGGAATACAGGCCGAACAAGTGGCTGAAGGCGTCGCTCACGGACGGAATCGGTTCCAATCAGAGGTATTTCGCCTCCAGCATTGACGCCGAGACGCAGAAGCTTGCCTTCAAAACCAGCTACGTGGTCACCGGAGACATGTTCCGGCGTGTGACCGTAATCAGCCCGATGAGTTCCGAGGTGAATAAGGGCAATGTTCAGATGCTCTACAAGCCGAACGAATTTTTAAGCATCACTACCGGGCATGAAAACATTCTGGAGCCGCTGACCCCGGGCGGTCCGATGCAGCAGGCTTCGGTGAACCAGATGTCCACTGATTTTCACGTCGAGAAGTTTTATTTTGGCACCGGGTTGTTCACTTCGAATGCGTCGGGCCGCAGCACGCGGGGAACGAACCTATACGTCGGGCGTCGAATCGGCCAGCGCCTTGAACTGAATACCAATTGGTTCCAAAGCAAACCGCAAAGCACCAAAACGGGCCCCGGCGAAACCACGTCGATTCTTTCCGGAACAGTGCGAGAGAATTTCTCATCGCGCTTCAGCCTGCTGCAATTGATTTCGCGCACTGGCGGACAGACCACGTTCGCCTTTGGCGGTGATTTCACCAGCAACCGTTTGTTGCTTCGCGCTGATTATCAGAATATTTATCTTCCGTTTCGTCCCGACCGCCCTTTTGAGCAGGCACTGGCGTTAAACGTTGCGTTCCGAGTCGCTGGCCCGATGCAACTCACAGCTGCCTCAAATGTGGCTCCGGACGGGCATCTCCGCTATTCCTTCGGCGCCAGCACGTATCTGTATCGGGTCCGCGGAATGATGATGAACGCACAGGCAGATTCGTTTTCCATCGCCAAATACTTAGTACAAGGCGTGCTGAAGGACGATCAAGGAACTCCGGTCGAGGGAGCGGCTCTACACATCGGCAAAGAAGTCGTCTACACCGACAGTTCCGGACGCTTCATGGCGCGTTTCTCCAAGCGTGGCCAATTTGCGTTGAGCGTTGCACCCGAGGAGTTCATTACGAACGGCGTATTCGAAGTGGTTTCGGCGCCGTCGGAGGTGAGGGCCGAAACCGAAGATACTGTTACCGACGTGCAGGTCGTGGTGCGGCGAGTGCCTCCGCCGCAGGCCAAGCTCTACAAGCAATAGTTATTGCGTAGGCACTGAAACATGCTCATGCACGGTGAGCCATTTCCCACCCTGCTTTTCGAAAACCCCAGTCCAGCGGGTCGAGCGTACTCCAGCCGTCCCAGATCTTCTGCATGTAAGCCTTATCGGGAGCAGATGGAGACGCCTTCTTCTCACCGGATTTCTTTGTGGCAGCAGCCGCGGTGAGAGCGATCAGAGCGAAGCAAATTAACAACACACGCGAATACCGTTTCATTCGGTCCTCCTGATTGGCGGAGAAATTGTCGCACGCGGATGGGGAAGGACAAAGTCATTTTTGCTGAGTCCCGTTTGACCACTTCCTCTCTATCACGTTAGAATAGTTGAGTTTGCCTGTACTTACAGCCCTGTTCTGGGGCTGTCCGCAATTGCCGGCAGGGGCCGGCGCGGAGAAACAGCAAGCACAAGACTAGGAAGATGCCCTTTCGGCTTGGCGGGCGAGGGTCGCCCGCCGACACATAACTTGTGCAGCCGAAGGACACGACGGAGGCAGGAGTATGTACGCGGTCATCCGCGCCGGTGGAAAGCAGTACCGAGTGGCGCCCGGAGATGTAGTCCGCCTGGAAACCCAGGCAGGAGGGGCGAACGGCAAGGTCGAGTTCCCGGACGTGTTGGCAGTATCGGCCAGCGAGGGACAGATTGCGCGTCCAGAGTCGGGAGCCCTGGTGACTGGCGAAATCCTCAACGAGGGCCGCGGCAAGAAAATTCTGGTCTTCCACTACAAACGCAAGAAGCAATACAAGAAGATCGCCGGACATCGCCAGCCTTTCTCTTCGGTGCGGATCACGGAGATCGCTTATGACGGGCAGAAGTTCACTGCGCCCGCGCTTCCTAAGAAGGAAGTGAAACCAAAGAAGGAAGCTGCTGCTCCGGAAGACAAGCCCCGGGCCGAAGCGAAGAGTGCGAAACCGGCGGCGAAAAAGAAGACAGTTGCGAAGAAGAGCGTTACGAAGAAAGCGGCACCCAAGAAAAAGTAATAGCAGGCCCCCTTCGACTGCGCTCAGGGCAGGCTCTCGACTGTGCTGATCTGTTCGCGGGCTCACAGACCGTCTTCGCTCGGGATGACAGGTTTTTGGGGATTCTTGATTTAGCTGAGAGCTGACAGCCTTTAGCTAAGAGCTAGAAGCTAACAGCTAGGAGCTGATTTTCATGGCACACAAAAAGGGATTAGGCAGTTCACGAAACGGGCGCGACTCAAACGCGCAGCGTCTTGGGTTCAAAGCATTCGGCGGACAGCTTGTCCCCGGAGGAACCATCATCGTGCGCCAGCGGGGCACACGGGTAAAGCCGGGCTTGAACGTTGGTCGCGGCAAGGACGATACGCTCTTCGCAAAGATCACCGGACGGATCGTGTTTAAAGATCGCGGCGCGATGGGCAAGTTCGTAATGATCGAGCCGCTCGAGGCAAAGTAGATTTCGCGGGCGAGGGTCCATTCGACGTCGCTCAGGGCAGATCCGCATGATACGAGCACATAAGCTCCGGCTGGGTGCCGGGGCTTTTTTGTGTTACGCGCGCTATGTTCATCGATGAAACTACAATCCGGGTGAAAGCTGGCGACGGCGGCAACGGCTGCCTTGCCTTCCGCCGGGAGAAGTTTGTTCCGCGCGGAGGACCATCCGGGGGCGATGGCGGTAAGGGTGGCGATATCATTCTGGAGTCGAGCGAGCGCCACAATACGCTCGTTCATTTCCGCTTCAATCCCGAGTACAAAGCCCAGCGCGGCCGGCACGGCGAGGGATCCAATAAGACCGGGCGGGAAGGCGAAGATGTTCTGCTAAAAATTCCTGTAGGGACGATTGTTTACGACGCGGACTCTGGCGAGAAGGTGCACGATTTTTCGTATCCGGATGAGCGTGTGGTCATTGCGCGCGGCGGCCGCGGCGGTCGTGGAAACGCGAGGTTTGCAACCTCAACGCACCAGGCCCCACGCGAGCATGAAGAGGGGCGCCCCGGAGAAGAGCGCACGCTGCGGCTGGAATTGAAGCTGCTGGGCGACGTCGGACTGGTCGGATATCCGAACGCGGGAAAGTCCACGCTGATTTCGCGAATTTCGGCGGCACGTCCGAAGATTGCGGATTATCCTTTTACAACGCTCGAACCGAATCTCGGCGTGGTGGCTGTGGGGGATGCGCCTCATGAGAGAAGCTTCGTCGTGGCCGATATTCCCGGTCTGATCGAGGGGGCGCACGAGGGGGCGGGCCTGGGAACGCAATTCTTGCGCCACATTGAACGCACTCGCTTGCTCGTGCATCTTGTCGATGTTTCGGATGCCAGCGGGCGTCCGGATCCGGCGAAGGATTTTGAAGTGATTATGGGCGAGTTACAGAGCTATGCCGCCGGGCTCGAGGCCAAACCGATGATTGTGGCCGCGTCCAAATGCGATGTAGCGAATAAGAGCAAGCTGACGAAACTGAAGCGCTACGCGAAAAGTCACGGCCTGGCTTTGTTTCAGATTTCTGCCGTCACCGGGGAAGGTGTCGAGAAATTAAAATATGCGATGGCAGAGAAAGTAGAGCAGGTTCGGCGCGAGGCGCAGGAGGAAGCAGTTGAAAGCAATCACCTGTCATCCTGAGCGGAGTAGCCGCTTCACGAATGCGAAGCAGGTGCGGAGTCGAAGGACCCCATATCTGTTTGCAGTGAGACGAACGTGGAAAGGAATTTCTATGACGCGACTTTTCTGGGGAGAATACCCTCAAACGCCACTACTCGGCCTAAAACAACGCGGGGTCCTTCGACTGCGTTGACGCTCGCTTCGCGACCGTCAACTCTGCTCAGGATGACAGAGCTTATAGAAAATGAACATCGGTCTCTTTGGCGGCACTTTCGATCCCATTCACAAAGGCCATCTCGCATTGGCGCACGCGGCGCAGGAACGATGCGAGTTGGGCCGCGTATATTTTGTGCCGGCGAATGTGCCTCCGCATAAGGCATCCCAGCCGGTTGCGTCTTATTTCCATCGTTACGCGATGACTGCGTTGGCGACGCAGGACGAGAAGTTGCTCGTGGCTTCATTGCTCGAGGCTCCGGGAGAATTCATTCTTCACGATAAGAAGACTGCGCGCGGAAGTGTTGCGTCTACTCCGAACTACAGCATTGACACAATTCGCAAACTTAAGCAGACGCTCAAGAAGAGCGATCGCCTGTTTTTCCTCATCGGAATTGACGCATTTAAAGATATTGCCAAGTGGCGCGAAGCCGAAACGCTGTTTGCGGAATGCGAATTTATCATAGCCAGCCGTCCGGGCTTCTTCCTCGCTGACGTGGCAGACGCTTTGCCGGAGAGATTCCGTCCCAGGGCAGAGGCCACGAAACCTTTTGCGAAGCAGCCAGCCAAGGGCGACCTCGTTCTTCCCGGAGTCATTCTGCACTTGCTGGACAATGTGAATCAGAAGGTTTCGGCGACCGAAATCCGCGATGCAGTGAAGGCAAAACGCCCACTCAAGAAATTTGTGCCCGAGAATGTGGAAGAATACATAAAGAAAGAAGGGCTGTATCATTGAAGTTACTGGTCTCTAAGTATTCCCACCGTTGGCCGAAAACCAATAGCTAAATTAGTGAGTGCATGAAAAAAAACGATCTCAAGAAGCAAGTTTCTGAAGCCATCAGTGCGTGCCAGGAAAAGAAGGCGGATCAACTCACCGTGCTTGAACTAGAGCAAGGTACCGGAGCATTTACTGATTATTTTGTGGTTTGCAGCGGGACAAATCCGCGCCAGGTCCAGGCCATTTCCGACGAAGTCGAGCTTCGTCTAAAGCGTGCCGGCCTGCGGCCCAACAACGTCGAAGGATACAAGCAAGCGGAGTGGGTGCTGCTCGACTATGTGGATTTTGTGGTGCACGTTTTCTCGGAATCAGCGCGAAAGTATTACGATCTGGAGCGGCTTTGGAAATCGGCGAAGAAACTGGAGCCGGCGGAGTTGATAGCGAAACCGCGCAAGCGGGTTACGACTGGAAAACCAGTACGGAAGCGCGCTTAGGAGAAGACAAGCACGGGCGTGAGCGCCCGCTCCACACAAGCTTCGTGAAACTAACGATTGCATGGATCGGTAAAACAAAGAGTCCAGCGATCCAGTCTCTGACGGATGAATACCTGAAGCGGCTGCGGCAATATGCCGAAGTCGAGGGTGTCGCAGTGAAAGATGGACCCGCCCTTCTGAAGCTCTGCGGGCGTGATGGCCGGAGCACCAGGCGCTGGCTAGTGCTTCTGGACTCGCGAGGCAAGCAACTCTCTTCAGAGGGATTAGCTGACTTCATTCGCGAGCACCAAGTGCACAATCCAGTGCCGCTGCTGTTTGCCATTGGTGCGGCTGATGGGTTCAGTGAAGACTTCTGCCGGCAGGCTGACTTCGTGCTCTCCATCGGCAAAATGACTCTTGCGCATGAGCTGGCACGCGTTGTTTTGCTCGAACAGGTGTATCGAGCGTTCACCATCCTTAAGGGTCATCCGTACCATCTGGGTCACTGAGTCCCCGGATTCTGGGCCTGTACCTCTGTGACGTTTCCTGAGCCGCCTTCCACCCAGTAAAGTGCTCTCCAGCCCTGGAACTGCCGAGGAGAGCCATGAAGGACGCAACCGAAGTACTGCGCAGGAAAGAAGACGAATTGCAACAGCTCAAAGAGGAAGTGGAGGCTCTGAGAATGGTAGGCAAACTTCTCAAAGAACATCCGCCCAAAAACAAAGATAAACAGGGTCAAGCTCGGGGAGTGGTCATTCAAATGCCAGATGCTCCAGTCAACCTCGCCTGAACCTCCATCACGGCTGGATTTGACGACTATCTGGCCCACTTGGTCCCGCAACATTTCATAAATTTCTCACGGGTTTCTCGCGCAAACTCCTTCTCCGGTAAACTCCTGACAATGGCATTTGCCGACCAGTTAGGGTTTAGCTTCAAAGCGCCCGAGCGCCGGGTGTGGGTGGTACGCGACCTGGTGGCTGCCGTGCGCACCCACGTGGAGCGCGAGTACAGCGATATTTGGGTCGAAGGCGAGATCTCTAATTTCCGTGCGCACGACTCCTCCGGCCATCTTTATTTCACATTGAAAGATGAGGACTCACAGATTCGTGCAGTGATGTTCCGCTCGCAGGCGCGACTGTTGCGATTCCGCCCGGAGAACGGAATGCACGTAGTGCTTCGCGGGCGAGTGACGATCTTCGAAGGGCGCGGCGATTTGCAGCTTGCAGCCGAATATCTTGAGCCAAAAGGCGCCGGGGCCCTGCAGATTGCTTTTGAACAGCTCAAAGCGAAGCTGCTAGCTGAGGGACTGTTCGATGCCGACCGCAAGAAGCCAATCCCAGCTCTGCCCCGCTGTATCGGCATCGTGACTTCCCCACAAGCAGCGGCGCTCCGGGATATCCTGAACATTTTGCGTCGAAGACACCATACAGCGAATGTACTGATCTATCCCGCGCAGGTACAAGGAGAAACCGCAGCCGCCGAAGTGAGCGCCGGCGTGAAATATTTCAATCGCGCGAAGTCCGCTGACGTCATCATTGTAGCGCGGGGCGGGGGATCGGCTGAAGACTTAGTGGCCTTCAACAACGAAAGCCTTGCGCGAACTGTGGCCGGCTCGCAGATCCCAATTATTTCAGCGGTTGGCCACGAGACGGATGTCACAATCATTGATTTTGTCGCCGACTTGCGGGCTCCCACTCCTTCCGCTGCCGCCGAACTGGTAATCCGTTCGCGTCAGGAGATCGAGGAACAAGCCGAGTCGCTGCGGCTCAGGCTTGCGCGCGCGGTCCGTTACCGCCTCCTGATGGCGAAGCAGGCGCTGACCGAAGCTGCTCAACACGGTGCCTTCGCCCGCATGATGGATGGTATCAACCAGCACCAGCAGAAAGTGGATGACCTGATCTACCGGCTCGAGAAGACGGAGCGCAAGCTGATTGAGCAGCATCGCAGGCGTTGGGAACGCGCTGCGGCCGCAGTACGACACTACGACGCCCGCCGTGTGCTGGCCGGAATGCGCCAGGCTCTGGCCTCCCACACAGCGGGCATATCAGCGTCTATGCGGACACTCCTGCTGCGGCAGCGCTCACGCCTCGAGCAATTCGAACATCAGTTGAAGGCTCTATCTCCGGTCGCAATCCTGGAGCGGGGGTACGCACTGGTATTCGATTCCTCAGGAAAATTGCTGAAGAGCTCAGAGCAGGTGGAAGCGGGAGACGAAATTTCAGCGCGCCTGGCGCATGGTACGCTGACCGCGAGAGTCGAGAAAAAGGCCCGGGAGCCTTAGGTGTGCTTCTGGTTGCGATGCGAGTTGTGAGCGACTAGCTGCTGGCTTGTCCGGATGCTCATCACTTCCCCGCGACGCCGGCCCTCTTAGCTGCATTACAATTAAGGCTGAAGTTTGCCCTGGTGCGCAGAAGCTGTCGAAAGGGGATTGATTGATTCACGCTGCCGCAGCGTGGCCACGTCTGACGATGATCTCGGTCATCGATATCCTTCTTGTGGCGCTCATTATTTATGAGTTCCTGGCGCTGATCCGGGGCACACGCGCCGCGTTGATTCTGGTAGGCATTTCCGTAGTAGTCCTGACCTCTTATTTCTCGCGGCTAGTTGATCTAGTCGCTCTGAATTGGCTGATCTCGAGAATTCTTCCTTATACGGTATTCGCGTTAATCATAATATTTGCGCCCGAAATCCGGGAGGGACTGGCCCGGCTGGGAAAACGGTTGACCATGGCGCGTTCTTCAGGCGCTGAAGCTGATGCCTACGACGACATTGTGATGGCGGCAAACCTATTTTCGCAGAACCAGACCGGCGCGCTGATGGTGATTGAGCGCGAAATCGGACTTCGGACTTACATCGAGAGCGGGGTGCGGCTCGATGCGCAACTTTCTTACGACCTGCTGGCCACAGTCTTCCGCCCCAGCGCTCCCTTGCACGATGGAGCTGTCATTATCCAGCAGGACCGGATTGCGGCTGCGGCCTGCTTTCTCCCGCTTTCGATGAACCCTGTGCTCTCGACCCAGCTTGGGACTCGCCATCGGGCGGGAATTGGCATCACTGAAGAAACTGATGCCATCGCAGTAATCGTCTCCGAAGAAACCGGCAGCATGAGCGTCGCCGTGGCCGGAACAATTGACCGTGATCTTTCGGCGGAACAACTTCGCGAGCGAATGGGAAAATTGCTTCGCCGCTACGTTCCTCCCACTCCGCTGCCCACGGCTATCGCGAATGGCTCCAGCATTCTGGATGAAGCCGAGAGCGATATGCCAATGCGTTCCGCGGACTCGCACTCGAAATCGGGAGGTGACCGGTGAGTCTCCGTGAGTTTATTCGCCGTTACTTGGCCCACAATCTTAGGCTGAAAATTGTTTCCTTACTCCTCGCAATCGGGCTGTGGCTGGCGGTTTCGAGCGGGAAGTTACCCTGAAAGTATCCAAACCAGAATGACTTCACAACACCGGCAGCTTTTTGGGACTGACGGCATTCGCGGTGTGGCTGGCGAGTTTCCGCTGACCGCGGAGAGCGCTTTCCTGATCGGGCGCGCATTGGGACACGACCTGCTGCGTGCCAATCCATCTCCGCGCGTCGTAATCGGACAAGACACCCGTGACTCCAGCCGTTGGATCGCAGATCGCGTGGCCTTGGGACTGGCTTCGTGCAAAGTGGAGGTCCACAGCTCCGGCGTGATTACGACGCCGGGGGTGGCTTACCTGGCGCGATCGCGGAAGTTTGATGCCGGCGTGGTCATTTCAGCGTCGCACAATCCGTGGATCGACAACGGGATCAAAGTTTTTTCCGGCAATGGATTTAAATTACCCGATTCCCACGAACTGGCGATCGAGCAGGAGATATTTTCGTTGCTGCAGTCGCCCGAGTCTCATCGGGAACCGGACTCAAAGCCAGCGCCGACGCTGCCAGGAGAGCATGGGTTGCGAGCTTCATACATTGACTGGCTCGCTAAAAATATTCATACCGACTTGAGCAGCCTGCGAGTACTGGTGGACTGCGCGAACGGCGCTGCCACCGCCGAAGCCCCGGAGCTTTTTCGGGCCTGTCGGATTCAGGCGACATTCATGCACGCGGCTCCGGATGGCAAGAATATCAACCACAATTGCGGAGCGCTACATCCGGAGACGATTGCAAGAAAGATTGCCGAGGCGAAGGGCGCATTCGACCTGGGCGTGACCTTCGATGGCGATGCTGATCGCGCGCTGTTCAGCGATGGCGCTGGCCGCGTGGTAAACGGCGATGCCGTGCTGTTGCTGGCCGCACGCGACATGCATGCTCGCGGCGTTCTTTCTGGCGCAACCGTTGTGGCGACGACCATGTCGAATATGGGCCTGGAGATCGCACTGCGCGAATCGGGCATTCGCATGCTGCGTGCGAACGTCGGCGATAAATATGTGCTGGAAGAAATGATGAAGACCGGCGCCACTCTGGGAGGCGAGCAGTCGGGCCACATCATCTTCCGCGATGGTGAAGCCACCACTGGAGATGGATTGTTGACGGCGCTGCGGGTCATGGAAGTGATGGCGCGGAGTGAGCGATCACTGGCAGACCTGATCGGCGACCTGAAGGTGTTTCCGCAGAGGATCCAGAATGTTCGAGTGCGCGAAAAGGTCCCGTTCGACCGGGTTGCTGAAGTGAAGGGTGCCATCGAAGCCGCGCAACGCGACCTAGATGGCAACGGCCGAGTGGTCGTCCGCTATTCCGGAACAGAGGCGCTGGCGCGGGTGATGGTGGAAGCGGAGTCGGAAGAGAAGATGAATGCGCTGACGGATGCGATTGCGGGGGTGATCAAAGGTATGTTGGGCCCCTAGATCTCAAGTCTACGGAGCCAGGGAACCACCAGAAATTACCTCGACTGAAAGGAAATGAGAAAGAGTTACACATCTCGACGTGCAGTGATCGCTGCTCTGTTAACGCTGGTGATGACCTCCTGCCTGGGAGAGGATCACCTCAAGGCCGAACAACAGTCTCCAACAGGGAAGTACAAAGCTGAACTGATTGCAGGCGACACAGGAGCAGTCGCCGGTTGGCAGTCGATAGTTCGACTCTCAGAACTTAACCCAAGTCGTTGGACGAGATTGCTTGGACGCGAGAAAGATACCTTTTTCGGCGTGGATCTCCGATCTACACATGTAGCTTTTGAATGGAAGGACAAGAGCGAATTGGAAATCACATGCAGCGGATGTGATCCGGGCAAGATCGACGTTAAGAAGTCGGCGTGAAGAGAGATTGCGATTTCTTACCGGTTCAATTAGGCGTTTACGCGAGCGTCCATTCACTCCAAGTCCCGCCAATTCTTCCCTACTCCAATCTCCACCATCAGCGGTACCGAAAGCAGATGCGCACTCTCCATCTGCTCGCGTACCAGGCTGCGCATCCCGTCCATTTCAGCTTCCGGCACTTCAAATACCAGCTCATCATGCACTTGCAGTGTCATGCGCGACTTTAGTCCGCGCTCCAGAATCGCGGCATCAATACGGATCATCGCAATCTTAATCAGATCGGCTGCAGTCCCTTGCAACGGCGTGTTGACAGCAGTCCGTTCCGCAAATCCGCGCAGGTTGAAATTCTTGCTGTTGATGTCGGGAATCGGGCGCACTCGTCCGAACAGAGTCTTTACCCGCCCATCGCGGCGAGTCTCTTCGAGTGTGCGATCAATGAACGCGCGGACTCCTCTATATTTCTCGAAGTAGGCGTCAATGAACTTCTTGGCCTCGGAAGTCTCGATCCCGAGATTCTGCGACAGCCCAAACGCGGATAGCCCATAAACAATTCCGAAGTTCACAACTTTCGCCTGCCTCCGATGATCAGGCGTCACCATGAGCGGAGGCACTCCGAAGACCTGAGAAGCCGTGAGCGTGTGGATATCGTCGCCGCGCCGGAAGGCCTCGACCAGCAATGGGTCTTTTGAAAAATGTGCCAGCAGTCGCAGCTCGATCTGCGAATAGTCCGCAGCGAGCAGCAGGTGCCCGGGTGCCGCTGTAAACGCAGCGCGAATCTCACGTCCAACTTCGGTACGGATAGGAATATTCTGTAAGTTCGGATTCGCCGACGAAAGCCGGCCCGTGGCAGTTCCGGTCTGGTCGAAAGTGGTGTGAAGCCGTCCGCTGGTACGGCTCAGCAGCGCAGGAAGTGCATCTACGTAAGTGGACTTGAGCTTTGAAAGTTGGCGATATTCCAGCACCAGCTTCGGGGCTTGATGATCGGCCGCCAGCCCTTCAAGAACATCAACCGCAGTCGAAATCGTGCGGCCTTTGCCATACTTCACCGGCTTCGGCAGATTGAGTTTATTAAACAGCACCTCGCCAAGCTGCTTGGGCGAGTTGATGTTGAACTCTGCGCCGCAGCACTCGTAAATCTCCTTGGCTTTGACATCAATCTCGCTTTCTAGTCGCTCCGACATCTTGCCTAGAGCGTTGCGGTCGACGGCGACCCCCGCCTGTTCCATACGCGTGAGCACTGGCACCAGCGGCAGGTCGATTTCTTCGTAGATTTTCAGCAGCCCTGCTTCTTCGACTTCCTTACGCAGTGCATCCGCAAGGCGGCCAGTGATGTCGGCAGCTTCGGCCAGCGATCCGCTGAGCTTTAGATTGAATCGTCGGAGCGCGACTTCCGGGATCGTGTGCGAAGAGTAGGTCGGATCGAGTAGATAGGAATACAGCCTGGTATCGTGCTGAACTCCGCGGAGCGCAGTTCCCTCGAGCACACGCAGGGCGGTTTTCCAGTCGTGGACGGCCTTAGGGACGTTTTCGTTCGCCAACGTGGAGGTCAACACAGGCCTCGCAAGCGACTCCGGTGCGATGGTTAGCGCGGAGCCAGGGGCAATGGAAATGGCGACCGCCCGAGCCTTCTCTATGTCCTTGTCCTTCTCAGCAGCTAACGGTAGGAGAGCCTCTTCGTGTTCCTCCTCGGCCTCAGATTCAGGCGGCCCGAAATCCGCTTCCACCGCAATGGCAAGGGCTGATCCCGGAGCTAACCCACGCACTGCCAATTCCACGTCAGCCGCCGATTCTGCCTCTCGGTAATTCCCAGCCGCGGCTTCGACCACTGGTAAAACTTCCTTCAGCAGCGAAGTAAATTCCAATTCCGTAAACAACGTGCGGAGGGCTTCGACGTCGGGTTCGCCAGCGTGCATGTTCTCCACGTCAAGCTCGATATCAACATCGCATTTAATGGTCGCGAGTTGCTTGCTCAACAGGACCTGGTCGCGATTGTTCTGCAATGACTCACGATAGGTTTTTCGCTCGACTTCGGCAGCACGGTCCAGCGCGGCCTCGACCGTGCCAAATCGGCGAATGATCTCAACTGAACCTTTGTCGCCAATTCCTGGCGCGCCGGGAATGTTGTCAATCGAGTCTCCGCGCAGTGCCATCACGTCCACTACGTGCTCCGGAGGCACGCCCAGGATTTCCTCCACTTTGGCGGCATCGCAGATCAAGTTGTCTTTGGGTGGATTCAGCACCAACACGTGGTCATTGACGAGCTGGAGCATGTCCTTGTCGCTGGAAACCACGTACACGCTCCTGCCCCGCGCGGCGGCTTTCGTTGCCAGCGTTCCGATCACGTCGTCAGCTTCGTATCCAGAGACTTCAAGAATCGGAATGCGATACCCCTCAAGTGCCCGCCGGATGTAGGGAATCTGCTGCGCCAGATCCCCAGGCATCTCGCTGCGATTGGCTTTGTACTCTTTGTACTGCTGATCACGAAACGTGGGTGCAGCTACGTCGAACACCGCCGCCAGGTATTGCGGCGAAAAGTCATCACGCAACTTGCGCAGCATATTGACAAATACATAAATAGCCGCCGTGGGAAGCCCCTTGCGTGTGGACATGCCCCGCTGCCGCGCCATGGCGTGATACGCGCGAAAGATGAACGACATGGCATCAATCAGGAAGAGCCGCTGGTTGTCATCAACCGGACCTGAGACAACCACTGGTTTCGGGGCGGAAGTGGATGCCCGCTCTCCAGTGTCAGCCCGTACAGAAGATGTTCGTTTCGGAGGCAACAAGTAAGTTTAACAAGAGCTGGTGGCGGTGAGCATTGAGTGCTGGGAGATAGCGTGAAAACATCTGCTAATCTCTCACTGGTTTCCCAAACGCAGTGGTGTAATGCAGCCCAATCACTCCACACGTCCCCTGCTCTGGCGAATAGACCACACAGGTATCAAACGGGCGCGAATAGATATGCAAACTAGCGGCCCGCTCGCCGAACTGCCGAGGGTTCAGCACGCGATGGACGGGATCGCTTGGATCAACCGCGCACGGATGAGTAGGGTTCATTTCGATGCTGTCGGTGGAAGTGAGTTGACATCGTCCGTTGTCAAGATCTTGCGAGACTAGATGGAAGTTTTCCACCAAGAGCCGGCCAGTAGGCACCGCCATCCAGCAATTCTGGTCGCGGTGATTGTGGACCGAGCTCGCCTGACCGACTTCCCAGCAAATGGTTATCAATTCATAAAGAGGAGTTTTGTCGATCAAGTTGCGGGTGTAATGCTGGCGGTCCCATGTCAAATAGGGACCCAGTGTGTCCGGCGAAACCGGCGTGTGTTGCAAGAAGGCGAGAATGTCGCTGGTGTGATCGAAGGCGGACTCCGGGAATTTGTGCAGTTCAGACACAAAATCCTGAATGGAAATCGGTTTCGGAATACTTTGGGTAGCCATAGCACGCCTCCTGCAAGGAAAGTCTAGCACTTAGGCGATTGGCGCTTAGCCTTTAGTCAAACGGATTCAGGCGACCAGATGCCAGGGACAACATGCCAAATGCTCACTCCACAAACATACAGTCGCCATAGGAATAGAAGCGGTAGCGATGCTCGACGGCGTGGTGGTACGCTGTGAGCACACGATCAGTCACGCCGAATGCGCACACCAGGATCAGCAGCGTGGATTGCGGCAAATGAAAATTCGTGAGCAGGGCGCCAATAACACGAAAATGGAATCCCGGATAAATAAATAAGTCCGCTTCGCCGCTGTCAGGCTGCACAAGTCCCGAAGGACTGGCCGCGTGCTCCAGGGTGCGGACGGTAGTAGTTCCGACCGCCACCACACGCCGTTTCTCGTCGAGCGCCTGGTTGACTTTCTCCGCAGCCTCGGCCGGAATGTGGTATCGCTCTCCGTGCAGCTTGTGCTCTTCCACGCGTTCCACGCGTACTGGCTGGAATGTTCCCAGACCCACATGCAACGTGATTTCGGCAGTCTCGATACCGCGTTCTTTCATGCGTCCGAGAATCTCTGATGTGAAATGCAGTCCTGCAGTCGGCGCTGCCACCGATCCACGCTCCCGTGCGTAAACTGTCTGATACCGGTCGTGATCACCGGATCGGTCTTCCCGGGAGATATACGGCGGCAGCGGAACATGACCCAGCCGGTCTATGGTCGCAAAGAAATCCAGGACCGGTTCGAAGCGAATTCGACGCTCGCCAAAATTGCCTCTGGCGACGACCTCAGCCGCTAGATCGTTATCTTGTTCAAATCTCCCGAAGAAGAGCCGCTCCCCGACCCCGATCTTGCGTCCGGGACGGACCAGACACTCCCATTCATTCGGCTCGACGGAAACTTGCCTGGTAAGCAGCACCTCAATCCGGCCCTTCAGGAAGTCCTGGTATGCAGGGTTTTGCGCACTGATCGGTTGTGCCTTCTCGCCGCTCCTCCTCCCGTAGAGTCTCGCTGGAAAGACCCGTGTGTTATTGAAGACCACGAGGTCGCCAGGACGTAGCAACTCCGGAAAGTCGCGAAAACAACGGTCCTCAAGCTTCCCGGTTTCACGGCTGAGGCGGAGCATGCGAGAAGCCTCCCGCTTGGGCAAAGGCTCTTGCGCGATGAGCTGTGACGGAAGCCGATAATCGAATTCTGAGATCAGCACAATGAGATTATAGGAACCAGCAGCCTGCCCCTTTCGCAGAGAATGCGAAGAGTAGTGCGGCTCATTTACATTTCTAGACGGAAAAACTGGTTGTTTCCATTCATTCTGTGCGGTACCATACGCCGATTACAAAGCATGACGATGGCTAGTGAATACCAATCCCGGCGGGACATTGTCCATTTTGGCCGGATGCTGCACGAACGCGGCTTCATTGCCGCCTGCGACGGGAACCTTTCGGTGCGCCTGAATAAGGACCGTATTCTGGTGACTCCAACCGGGGTCTCGAAGGGCATGATGAAACCTTCGGACCTGGTGGTTGTGGACATCGCGGGCCGCAGGCTAAAAGGCCGCCGCGAAGCGACTAGCGAAATCGGCATGCACCTGCTGATCTATCGTATGCGTCCGGACGTAGGCGGAATCGTTCACGCCCATCCGCGGACAGCCACCGGATTTGCGGCTGCCGGCATGGCTCTGGACCAGCCCTTGGTTTGCGAGGTGGTGATCGGGCTGGGCTCGATTCCGCTCGCCCCCTACGGAACGCCTGGCACACCAGAACTGGCAGAGACTCTGGAGCCGTTGGTTCCACAGTACGATGCCATCCTGATGGCCAACCACGGTGTCGTCACCTACGGCGTTGACCTGCAATCCGCCTACATGAAAACGGAGACAGTCGAGCACTTCGCCCAGATCACACTAGTGACTCACATGCTGGGCCAGCAGCAACTACTTGCTTCCGAAGACCTGAAAAAGCTGGTCGCGGCGCGCAGCAAGTATCTGGGCGTCAATTCTGCCGCGCCAATGCCAGTGGGATCCTCGAACGGGAACGGGGACGCCGGACGCGAGACACAGGTTTCTGGTCGCGGCAAAGCGGCGCGCACGCGCGCTATTTCTCGCCAAAGTAGAAGCGTAATCCAGCTCGAAAATTGATGGGCGGAGTGGAATGGCCTGATCGTTCGCTGCAAAGCCCGGCCGCAAAAGCTATTTGGCGCTGCTGTCTTAATTTCTTGACGATGAAGATTCATCGGGCGTCGTTCTTCTTCATCCTCTCCAAAAACTTCCCCACACTCACCACCGCTCTACTCACCGTTCCTCGTCCGATTGGCTGCGCATCATCTCGCGCTGAGACCCGCACCGTATAAAACCGTCCATCGAACGATTCCAGCACTGCCTCTGCGTAAATCTTCGATCCGATTCCGCTGGCCGCTCGGTGCTCGATATTGATCGCCGTCCCTACGCTGATCTCGTCACCTTCGCAGTAGGGCTGCAAACAATGAAATGCCGCTGTCTCCATCACCCGGATCATGTCGGGAGTGGAGTAAACCGGAGGCAGAGAATCATGATGCGCAGTCAGCGTATGCTTGAATTCGACAGTTTCTTCCGCCTCGCCGCGCACGCCGATGGGGACGGGTTTCATTTCAGCGGCTAGCTTCTAGCCACAGCTACTAGGAACGCGCTGCCTCCGGCCCGATTGCTAGAAGCCGGTAGCTAGTAGCCAGAAGCTGAAATCCTCATCTTTCCGTCCAGAATCTTTCACTCAGATACTTGTCGCCGGAGTCGGGCAGGATGGTGACAAACACGGATTCCTGGCCCTCGGGTATTCTGCGAGCAACCTGCAAACAGCCTGCAATTGCCGCTCCGGCTGAAATTCCCACCAGCAGGCCTTCTTCACGCGACAAACGAATCGCCATGGCATAGGCGTCTTCTGTGGCAATCCCGATGTCTTCGTCAGCGAGCGTCGGATCATAAATTGTCGGGACGATGGCGCTGGCCATGTGCTTGGCGCCTTCAATTCCGTGGAATGGAGAATCTGGTTGCAACGAAACGCAGCGGATGATCGGATTCAGTTCTTTGAGGCGGCGCGCAGTGCCCATAAAGGTCCCGCTGGTGCCCATCATGGAGACGAAGTGGGTGATACGTCCTTCGGTCTGTTGCCAGATTTCGTTGGCTGTGCCATGGTAATGAGCTTGCCAGTTGGCGTCGTTCGAATACTGGTCGGCGTAAAAATATTTTTCTGGCTCGCGAGCGTAGAGTTCGCGGGCCGCGCGGATCGCGCCGTCGGACCCGTCGGCGGCATCGGTATAGATAAGGTTTGCGCCGTACGCGAACAGAATGCGCTTGCGCTCGACCGAAACATTTTCTGGCATGCAAAGCCTAACCGGGAAACCTTCGGCAGCCCCAATCATTGCGTAGGCAATGCCTGTATTTCCGCTGGTGGAATCCAGCAGAGTCTTGCTTGAGGCAAACTTTCCGCTGCGGCGGCCTTCTTTCACGATGTTGAACGCGGCGCGATCTTTGACTGATCCGCCAGGGTTGTACCACTCGGCTTTGCCGAGAAATTGAACATTGGGCAGATCGGGCGCGATACATTCCAGGCGCAGCAGGGGCGTGTTGCCAATGCGCGAGACGCTGCGCTCGCCAAGTTTCGAGCTGGCGACGGGCCCAGCTTCTTCGAGTTTGGCGGTTGAAGGCCGCATCAAATTGTGACTATCGTAATGTTCCCGATGAGCATAACCGGCAACTTGTCGTTAGATTATAGAGGAGCGCGCCGGGATACAGTCGCGAGGGTATGGTGCGGCAAAGGAACTCGGGGCATCTAACTCTTCGAAGCGGCTATTAGCTTTTAGCCATTAGCCAAACCGAATTGGATTTTGGCAAGAGCTAAGAGCCAGCAGCCAAGAGTTGATTTGATTTTCAGGAGCGAAATGACAACCAAGGTAGAAGAGCGAACGTACGAAGACGCCGTGCAGTGGCTTCGCGACCACGGCTTTGATCTGATCGAAGCACCGGGCACGCAAGGACGCACGTTCCTGAGGAAGTACAACGTCTCGGCGGCGATCCAGAAGGACGGCGACGACGGAGTGAAGATTTTCGCTTACCCTGGCTACGTTATCGGCGGAGAAATCTCCAAGCTCATCAACCGCGGCTACCAGCAGGTACTTAAGACCTCGAAGACCGAAGTCGCCGCCACCGCCGATCATCTGAAATCCCTGCAGCAATTCAGTGAAGAATTGAAGGAAGCTCTAGGCCTGCCTAGCCTTTACAACGAGTCTCTTGGAACGGTCAGCGAAGCTTATCAGTACGACCGCATCGTTGATCGGGACAAGCCAGTGCCCGAGCGTCCGAAACGGCCGTGGGAGAAAATGTAAGCAGCAGTTGCAGCCAAGAAGAGCCGCGGCTAACTCTCAACAAGCGTCGGAGAGGAGTTTCCGACCCACACAGCAATTGCACATCACCGCAGCGAACAAACACTCCATAGGGTAAAGTAGATACACGACCATTCACCCTCCGGGAAGGGAATCCTTTGTCTTTGGGTATTCGCAACATAGCCATCATCGCGCACGTAGACCACGGCAAGACCACGCTGGTGGACGCCATGCTCCGCCAGAGCGGCACATTTCGTGCTAACGAGGCCGTGGTCGAGCGCGTCATGGATTCCAATGAACTCGAGCGCGAGCGGGGCATTACGATTCTGGCCAAGAATACGGCGATCTTCTACCACGGAACCAAGATCAACATCGTGGACACACCCGGCCACAGCGATTTCGGCGGCGAGGTGGAGCGCGCACTGAAAATGGTGGATGGTGCCATGCTGCTGGTAGATGCCAGCGAAGGCCCGCTGCCGCAAACTCGGTACGTGCTGGGCAAGGCGCTTGAGGCGCACCTGCCTCCGATTGTGGTCATCAACAAGATTGACCGCCCCGATGCCCGGCCGCAGGAAGTGCTGAACGAAATCTACGATCTGTTCATTGATCTTGACGCTGCGGAAGAGCAACTAGATTTTCCCGTCCTCTATACGAATGCAAAAGAGGGCACGGCTTCGACCGATATCCGGGGCGGCGGGGAGGACCTCAGGCCGCTCTTCGATGCGATTGTCGAGAGAATTCCTGTGCCCAAAGGGGATGCTGCCGGAACCCTGCAGATCATGGTGGCAAATCTCGACTACAGTGATTACCTCGGACGCCTTGCGATAGCTCGCGTCTTCAACGGAACCATGCGCACGGGCGAGGAGGTCGGAATCGCCAAGCTGGATGGCACGGTGCAGAAAACGAAAATCACCAAGCTATTTTCTTTCTCCGGCTTGAAGCGGACTGACATTACCGAAACCGAACTCGGCGACATCGTGGCGGTTGCTGGAGTGGAGGGCATCACTATAGGCGAGACCATTACCAGCGCGGAAAACCCAGCTCCGCTGGTACACATCGCTATCGACGAACCGACCATCGCCATGCAGTTCACCATCAACACTTCACCTTTCTGCGGCCGCGAAGGCACCTATGTCACTTCGCGAAATCTGCGAGAACGTCTCGACAAAGAACTGCTGACCAATGTCTCTCTGCGGATCGAGGAGACCGAAAGCACGGATTCATTCAAAGTACTAGGGCGAGGTGAACTCCAGCTTTCGATTTTCATTGAAATGATGCGCCGCGAAGGTTACGAGCTGATGGTGGGCAAGCCGGAGATCGTCACCAAAAGAGTTGACGGCAAGCTGATGGAACCAGTCGAGCACCTGACCGCAGATGTCCCCGAAGGATTTGTGGGCGTCGTCATGCAGCAACTCGGGTCGCGCAAAGGGGAAGTGGCCAACATGCACAATCACGGCTACGGGCGTGTGCGGCTTGAGTTTCGCGTCCCCAGCCGCGGATTGATCGGGCTGCGCAGCCAATTGCTGACCGACACGCGCGGCACCATCGTGATGAATTCCCTGTTCGACGGATACATGGAATGGCAGGGCGAGATTCCGCATCGCCCGACCGGCGCGCTGGTATCAGACCGCGCGGGTGTGACCACATCTTATGCGCTGTGGAATTTGCAGGAGCGCGGAGAGCTCTTCGTGGGCCCCGGCATCGAAGTGTACGAAGGGATGATCATCGGCGAGAACGCTAAGGACACCGACCTGGACGTGAATGTGGTGCGCGAGAAGAAGCTGACCAATATGCGCTCCTCCACGGCAGACGAGGCCATTCGCCTGATTCCCTTCCGCCAATTGAATCTGGAGCAAGCCATCGAGTTCATCGCCGACGACGAGTTCGTCGAAGTCACACCTAAGTCGCTGCGGCTGCGCAAGAAGGTTCTGCAATCGAACCAGCGGAAGAAGCGCACCGCAACCGCCACTCTGGTGGAGAGTTAAGCCGCTGAAGCTCGGCGGTGATCATTCAGATGTCAGATATCAATTCCATAACTGCGGGGCTTGGGGTATACTCGCACCCGTTCCAAGCTCGCTTCGCCGGAGAAAGCTAACTGGCCGTAGCTACCTTACCCGCGATCGCCCCCGCTGCAGCTCAATTTGCGGACCGCACCCGGCAGCACCTAGCGGTGCGGCTGCTCCCATTTCTTTTCATCCTTTACATCACCAATTATCTCGACCGCACTAGCCTGGCCTATGCGGCGATTGGAATGTCTCGCGACATTGGATTCAGCGACCGCGTGCTGGGCCTGGGATCAGGCATTTTCTTCATCAGCTATGTTGCCCTGCAGATTCCCGGCGCCCTGCTGGTGGAGCGCTGGAGCGCTCGCCGGATGATCTCCGCGACCATGATTGCGTGGGGATCGCTGACGGCGCTGACCGCGCTGGTGCACACGCCCGGTCAACTTTACCTGGCGCGTTTTGTGTTGGGAGCGGCGGAGGCAGGTTTTTTCCCCGGCGTAATCGTTTATCTGAGCCACTGGTTTATTAAGGAAGATCGCGCCAAGGCAACCAGCAATTTCATGGCGGCGATTCCATTGTCATTCGTGCTTGGATCGCCAATCGCAGGCTGGATTCTCGGCCACAAGTGGTTCGCCGTCGAGGGTTGGCGCTGGCTCTTCGTCTTGGAGGGAATGCCGGCCATCGTGCTAGGCGTGGTTGCGTTTTTTGTTCTGACCGATTGGCCGCGTGAAGCGGCATGGCTGGCTCCCGAGCAGCGAAAGTGGATCACGCAGAAGTTGGAGGAGGAGAAGCCATCTGGCCGGCAGGCCATCAGCGTAGGGCAGATCCTGCGGTCTCGCACCGTCGTACTGCTTGCCGCAACCGCGTTTTGTGACTATGTCGCGGCCTACGTCATGATTTTCTGGTTGCCGACAATTCTGAAGCACCAGTCAGGTCTTTCGGATATGGGGGTTGGACTGCTCGGCGCTATTCCCTACGTAGTGGCGTTCATCGCCATGCTGATCAACGGCTGGCACTCCGACAAGAACAGCGAAAGGCGCTGGCACTCGGCGGTCCCGGTATTTATCGCGGCGATCTCGCTGCTGGGCCTCATCCGGCCATCCGGCTCGACCTCGCTCACTGTTGTATTACTCAGCACCGCCTGCATAATCACGGCGTTTCTACCTGCGTTCTGGGCGATCCCAAGCGAAATCCTGAGGGAGTCGGCGGCAGCGGCAACCGTGGGAATGGTCAACGCCGTCGGCAGCGTCGCTGGGTTCGCCGGACCTTTAGCATTCGGGTATCTGCACGGACGAACCGGATCGTTTTCGTATGGGTTCGCAATGATCGCGGCGTTCGCATTTGCGGCCGGGTTTCTGGTTCTGCTTACTCCCGGAGTAGGCCAGCGCGTTCCCGCCGAACCTTTGGCCTCGTAAATCCCTAACCGGGCTTGATTTCTCTTCAAGCCGCCAAGTGAAACCGCTCCTGGAGAACGCACGCACTCACCAGGAGCATAAGCACCTGATCATTGGCAACGCGGGCGCTTTCATCCATGGTGTGCAAGCTGTCGAGAAGGCCGATGACCTTCTTCTGATTGAAATACGGTATCGAAGCAAGGACCGGACCGCGGAGCGTGTCCTGCACCAGAGTGCTGAGTTTCTCCTCCGGGTTCAAGGTTGCCGGCGGGCTCAAGAACGGGTGCTTCTGTCTTCGGTAAACGGTGTCGGTGATGACGTCACGAACCGCCTCTCTGAGAACGTATTTCTCCGTCATGCCGCGGATTTTCTGATTCACGGGCTGGGAACGGATCACTTCAACGACATGATGATCGAGAAAAGGCACGCGTCCTTCGATCGAGTGCGCCATCTCCATGCGGTCGCCGAGCATCGTCAAGATGTAGGTCGGCAGCCCGGTTTTCGCCCAAATGTAGAGTGACTGGTTCAGCGGGTCGCGCCCAGTGAGTTGGCCGCGTACGTCCATGTCGCTGAAAAAGGCCTGGTAACCCTCGCGCTGCCCGAACTGCGCCAGGAAATCCGCACCCAGCAGGGCCCGCATCTTTACCGACCGGGCGGAGAAGGTTTCGATCCACGAAGGAACGAAGCCGAGAAGGCGCTTGACCCCACCGAGCGGCCCTGCTTCCCCGTGCGGCAGCAACAGCCCGCGGGACACAGGATTGAGCTTTTCCAGATCTTCAAGCAGGCCCGCGATGACGGCCGGGTCCTGCCCCTCCCGGTTGTAAAGCAGCATGTCACGGCGAAAGTGCGCGTAACCGCCCAAGATCTCATCCGACCCTTCTCCGGTGATGACAACCTTATAGCCGGCATCGCGCACAGCCCGGCTCAACAGGTACTTGGCCACACCGTGGGCGTTGACGCAAAGTGTCTCCGATTGCGATATGGCATCGGCAAAATGGTCGGCCAGGTCGTCTTGACGCATGGGAATGGGGAAGAACTCAGCGCCCACTTTTGCCGCCATTTCCTTTGCTTCTTTTTCCTCGTCGTATTCGGCGCTGTCGAAGGTCAGAGTAAAGGCGCGGATCGGGTCGGGATGATGTTTTGCCGCGAGGCCGAGGACTGCGCAGGAATCCAGTCCTCCGCTAAGGTAGCAGCCCACCGGAACGTCAGCCCGCAGTCGAATGCGAACGGCCTCCTCCAGCGCCTGACGGAACTCGGCCGCATAGTCGGCATCAGAGCGCTGCGGTACGTGCCCGTTAGTTCTTGGGTAATCGAAATCCCAATATTGGCTGAGCTGAATGTGCTTTTCGGTGGCGAGAAGATAATGGCCGGGCGGGACCTGGAAAATTCCGTCGAAGAGCGTACGCACCTGGTGCCCACCGAATTCGACCGAGTGATAGACAGATTCGGCATCCCAACGGGCTGGCACTCCGGCAGCAAACAGGGCTTTCACTTCCGATGCGAAATAGAGCGTTTGTTTGTGGAACGCATAGAACAACGGCTTGATGCCGAAACGGTCACGGGCGGCAAAGATCGTCCGGTTGGTCTCATCCCAAAGCACAAAAGCAAATTCGCCGCGCAATCGATGCAAGCACTGAGCGCCGAGATCTTCGTAAAGATGCAGAGCAATCTCGCTGTCCGACCGGGTACGCAGGCGGTGACCCGACTGTTCGAGCTCCCGCTGGATCGCTTCATAGCCGTAGAATTCGCCATTAACAATGATCCGGGTGCGTTCGTCCTCGCTCGCGATAGGCTGATCCCCAGTTGTAAGGTCGATGATGCTGAGCCGCGCGTGCCCAAGGGCGACCCGCCCGTCGGGCGCGATCCAATGGCGCTGCCCATCAGGGCCCCGGTGGTAAAGGCTCTGCGTGGCGCGTTGCATTACCGCTGCGGAGATCGGATCACGACGCGAGAAGAGAGCGACAATTCCGCACATACTGATGTGCTCCTGGCTTCAGTTTTTCCCGTGTTGCCGGATCAAGGTTTCGTGCTACAGGCGAGTGCTATGCGTGAGGATTATACCGCTACTGCTGTTGTCGCTCCTGCTCCTGCCGGGCCAGGTAGTTCTCCTGTATTGGCGCCGACGCTCTGCGGATGATCATTGCGGGCGCGAGGTCTTGGGGTGCGGGTGCGTCCGGAAGGCCGACTCAAGCACCGAATCTGTCTGCGGCACGAGCTTTCGCCTTTGCAGCCTCTTCCTCTCGATTCTTCGGCGGCGCGTTGGTCTCGAGCGAGCGGAGAAGACGAGTCGAGATCCCTGCTATTTCATCGACGGCGGCCAGGAACGAGGCTTCGTTTGCCTTTGACGGCTTGTTAAAACCGCTGATTTTTCTCACGAACTGGAGCGAAGCCGATCGAACCTCTTCTGCAGTGACGGGCGGATCGAAGTTGAAAAGAGTTTTGATATTCCTGCACATGTCGTATGACCTGATTCTACCGTCAAAAATATCACGTTATAACTTGCATTGTGCAAGTGATATTTGATAACGTGCCGAACGTGCCCGGTATGCCTAAGTTCAAGCGACGGTCCGGCTGCCCGGTGAGTATCTCACTCGAGAGGTTTGGAGATCGCTGGTCGCTGCTGATCATCCGCGATCTGATGGTGCGCGGATTCAGGACATTTAAGGAGTTCCAGGAATCAGGCGAAGGGATTTCCACGAACATTCTGTCGGACCGTCTGCAAAAACTCGAGGCGGCGGGGATCATCACTGCCCAGGTGGAGCTGACCGATGGACGAAGGGTAAACTACCGTCTTACAGAAAAAGGGATTGATCTGGCGCCACTGATCTTGGAATTACTCATTTGGGCGGCGAGGCACGAAGACACGGGTTTATCCTGCGCTCTCATTGGAAATATGGAGAAGAACCGCGAACAGGTGATCGCCGAAGTTCGGCGACGATGGCGAGCCCGAGATTCGACTCCGCTGCTACCCGCATTTGCACCGAGATAGAGGGGATTCAATAGCAAACAAAGCACGCGAACCGAGGTTGAAGCTGACTGCTTGGATACGATCACATAAATGAAAAGAAGGAAGGAGACAGGAAATGAGCCAGGTACGAGTACTGGTAGGTACACGCAAAGGCGCATTCATACTTACATCGGACGGCAAACGCGAAAAGTGGGACATCAGCGGACCGCACTTCGCGGGCTGGGAGCTTTATCACTTGAAAGGATCGCCCGCTGATCCGAATCGGATTTATGCGTCGCAGACCAGCGGCTGGTTCGGGCAGGTGATTCAACGCTCCGACGATGGCGGCAAAACCTGGCACCAGCCGGGGACGCCTCCCGGCGAAGAGACTGGGCCCGGCGGCATGCCAAAAGGCGAGAGCAACAAATTCGTTTACGACACTTCTGCCGAAACCGGCGCGCCGATGACCACGCACCAGTTTTACGACGGCAAGCCGCATCCGTGGGAGTTCAAGCGAGTGTGGCATCTGGAGCCGTCGTTGACCGATCCCGACACGGTTTACGCCGGGATCGAAGACGCGGCGATTTTCCGTTCGACCAACGGCGGGAAAGACTGGAAGGAGATGTCCGGCCTGCGCGGCCACGGCACCGGCCCACACTGGCAGCCGGGCGCGGGCGGCATGTGCCTGCACACTATTATTCTTGATCCCAAGAACCCTCAACGTATTTGGATCGCCATTTCGTCGGCGGGCGCTTTTCGCACCGATGACGCTGGCAAGACATGGAAGCCGATCAATCGCGGACTGAAATCGCAGTACATCCCTGATCCGGACGCCGAGGTCGGCCACTGCGTTCACCACATCGCCATGAATCCGAAGCGACCGGGCGTACTGTTCATGCAAAAGCACTGGGACGTCATGCGCTCGGACGATGCCGGCGACAACTGGACCGAGGTCAGTGGAAACCTGCCAACCGATTTTGGTTTCGCCATTGACGTCCACGCGCACGAGCCGGAGACGATTTACGTTGTCCCAATCACCAGCGATGGCCTGCACTTTGTGCATGAGGGCAAGCTGCGAGTCTATCGCAGCCGCACCGGAGGCAACGAGTGGGAGGCGCTCACCAAAGGCCTGCCGCAATCAAACTGCTACGTAAACGTGCTGCGCGACGCCATGGCCGTGGACTCGCTCGACAGGTGCGGCATCTATTTCGGCACCAGCGGCGGCCAGGTTTATGCGTCAGCGGATGCCGGGGATAGTTGGAATCCCATTGTGCGCGATTTGCCGGCAGTGCTGAGCGTGGAAGTGCAGACGCTGGGATGAGTCAGTCTTCATCGCAGGTTCGCATGTACGCCATACTCCCTCGAAAGGCACCCTTTGGGGTGGTGTTTCGCCGCGGCCCGAGTAAGAGTGTGCTTCTCATAGGATGGAATACTTCGAATGATACATTCCAACAAGGACAATGGCTGAGAGGTAGAATCTACGAACGACGTTGTGATCTCTCGCCGGACGGGAACTTACTACTTTACTTCGCTGCCAGCTATCGCAAACCGTACTATTCCTGGCCAGCCATCAGCCGACCTCCATACCTTACCGCGTTGGCACTATGGCCGAAGGGCGATGGATGGGGAGGTGGCGGTCACTTCTTGTCACAGCACCGGATTGCACTCAACCATCGCGGCGGCGAGATGACGATCGCTGAGGGATTCTCAATTCCGAAGTGGCTAAGAGCGGAGCAATTCGGGAAACGTCCGGGATGGGAAGAGACGGTCGGAAAGGTTGCTGAGAGATGGGTGGTCTCTGGTAAACCCTACAACAACTAAGGATGATTTCGGATCAAAAGTCGGGATCGAATTCGAACCTCCAATCAAGTGGCGGAAGCCGAATCCGAAATGGCCAAAACGGTATTCACTTGAAATGTCGATCACCGGGATGAAAGAGAGAGATGGCCCCTGGTATCTGACCGAGCATTTCATCGAACGAGAAAAAGACGAATTGGACAAGATCTGCAGAAGCGATTGGGCGGACTGGGATCAGTCCGGTGATTTGTTGTTCGCGATGGACGGGTGCAGATATCGGGTATCGTGCGATGGAGGGGAGCTAACTAGTATTATGATTCCTAAATAACATGGCAACAGGGAATGGTTAGGTAGCTATTGACTCTGCGTCCGGCGTCGCCAGCTTGTACTTCCACTTGAACACCCAACTCTAGATTTGGTTGGCTAGCGCGAACCGCGTGCTAACATCCCTGCATGCCCCACACCGACACCAGCCCGGCGGCGCAAGCTGTCCAGTTCGAAATTCTGCGGGCAATGTCGGGAGAACAGCGTATCCTGCTGGCGTTTGAGATGAGTTTGTTCGCCCGGGAACTCGCCAAGGAGGGGATCCGGCGAGAGCATCCCGAGTGGCCGGAAGCGCGCGTCGCTCGAGAACTGCTGAGGCTGGCATTCTTTCCAGTTCCCCTTCCCTCCTGGATTCCATGAGCGCATCGGAAGTGCTCCGAAGAATCAGCGCGGCATTGGATCGTGCCGGAATTGCTTACATGTTGACCGGATCGTTTGCCAGCGCCCACCACGGCGCTCCGCGTTCGACTCTGGATATAGACGTCGTAATCGCAGCCAACCCTGAACAGTTGCGAACACTCGTGCGGTCCCTGCCGAGCAGCCAATACTACGCCGATCTAGATGCTGCCCTCGATGCCCACAAACGTCAGTCCTTGTTCAATGTGATTGACATGGCGACGGGCTGGAAGATCGACCTAATCATCCGCAAATCCCGCGCCTTCAGCCAGGCGGAATTCGGCCGTCGCCAATTGGTCACCCTACAGGGGCTTCCTCTTTTTGTGGCGAGCGCCGAGGATGTAGTCATCGCGAAACTGGAGTGGTCAAAACTGGCGCAATCGCAACGTCAAATTGAGGACGTGGCGACGATAGTAAGGTTGCGATGGGAGTCACTGGATCGGCCCTACCTGGAAAGATGGATTTCCGACTTAAACTTAGACTTGGAATGGAGCAATGCTAAGAGTATCGCTGGAATTTCTGAGAGGTAGGAACCTTGCCGGCAAGTGCTAGAAAGACCACCGCTCCTAATCCCAAGGTCGAACTGTACGAAGCGCTGATTGCAACCCTCCCCAAGCTCGAGCGCAAGGGCGATGCCAATCCCTACACTTCGGTGAATGGCAACATGTTCACGCTGCTGCATCAGTCGAGCAGGTTGGCCATCCGGCTGCCGGGCGACAAACGGGAGGAGTTCGTGAAGAAGTACAAGACGACGCTCTTCGAGGCTTACGGCTGCGTGATGAAGGAATATGTCGCGGTGCAGGACGCGATGTTGAAAAACACAAAAGAGTTGAAAAAGCATCTGGACGTCAGCTACGAATATGCCAAGAAATTGAAGCCGAAGGCCAGCGGAAAGAAGTCGTGACGGCGTTGGGCTACTGCACACCTCACAATCTGCCCTCCGGATTGTGGGTCAAAACCCGTCCAACCCGTCCTGAGCCGCTGGAATTCCCACATCTTCTGCGCTAGACTCCCTCCGTCCTTTAAGGAGGCCTTTATGGCGCAGGAAACTCTGTCCGGTATCGTACGGAAGGCTTCGAACTGGTCCATCTTGTGGGGCGTTTTGCTGATCGTGCTGGGCGTGATGGCGGTCGGATCACCGATGATCGCCGCCGTTGCGGTCAACGTGGTAGTTGCCTGGCTCGTCGTCCTGGCGGGCGTGGCCCATCTGGCTCTCGCCTTTCACGCGCGCGGGGCCGGCAGTGTGATCTGGAGAACGCTGGTCGGGCTCGCCTACGTCGCTTTTGGCGTGTACCTAGTGGCGCATCCGCTAATCGGTGTGGCATCGCTGACGTTAGTGCTGGGATCGCTCTTTCTAGTAGAGGGCGTCCTGGACATCGCTTTGTTCTTCCAGTTGCGCGCGATTGCGCGAGCCGGCTGGTTTCTGCTCGATGGGATCGTGACCCTGCTGCTGGGCCTGATGATCTACTTGCAGTGGCCGTCGAGCTCGGCGTGGGCGATCGGCACGCTGGTGGGCGTGAGCTTGATCATCAGCGGCGTGACTCGCGTGATGATGTCATTGGCAGTGCGCAAGGCGGCGGACATCATATCGCCGAAGAGGGCAGCTTAGGTCTCGCGGCGAAATCTGCGGCGATCTGGCGCCGCCAGACGACGATTGTCCGCGACGCCCCGTAAGTGTGCCTTACATAAACCACACTGGGGCGCGCAGAGTACGAGTGAGGAATTCAGCATGGGAGGCTTGGTTCCATTAAGCGACGCGTCGCGGCGGCCGGTACGAATACCGGTGATCACTGGCTTCATCATCGCGGTGAATGTTGCTGTCTTCCTGCTTGAGCTGACGCGCGGCGATGCGTTCGTTATGCAGTGGTCCGCCATTCCTGCGCAAATTACTTCCGGCCACCATTGGATCACCATTCTCACTGCCATGTTCATGCATGGCAGTTGGTCGCACATCATCGGCAACATGATCTTCTTGTGGGCCTTTGCTCCGGAGATCGAAGATGCGATGGGTCCGGTGCGATATCTGGTTTTTTATTTGGCAGGCGGGCTGGTGGCCATGCTCGCGCAGGTTGCCGCTGACGCGCATTCCACGGTGCCCAATCTGGGAGCCAGCGGAGCCATCGCTGCGGTGATGGGGGCGTTTATTGTGACGTATCCACGCGATCAGATAAAGTCGGTCCTGTTCATTTTCGTTTTCTTCAAGGTCACATACATTCCGGCAGCCCTTTTGATCGGGTTCTGGTTTCTCTCGCAACTGGTGCATGCCGGCGCTGTGGCGCAAACGCAGACGGGCGGGGTGGCGTACCTGGCGCATGTTGGCGGCTTCATCTTCGGAGCTGTCGTCGGCCGTTGGTTCGAAAGCTCGCAGGTCGCCTCAGACTGAATTGATCCGTTGACTTTATGTCGGCGGGTTTTCTTCCCTTTGGGCGCGGATTATTATGGCAACATGATCCGCGTTGAACTTCCCAACCACCTGCGAACCCTGGCCCACGTCGGCCGCGAAGTGACGCTTGACGTCGCGGCCCCAGTAACTCTGCGCTCGGTACTCGACGTACTCGAAGCCCGCTATCCCATGCTTCGGGGGACGATTCGCGACCACGTCACGCTGGAGCGGCGGGCATTCTTGCGCTTCTTTGCCTGCGAGGAAGATTTATCCCATGAGTCGCCGGACGCGCCGCTGCCAGAGGCGGTCGCCTTGGGAAAAGAGCCTTTGCTGATCATCGGAGCCATTGCCGGGGGTTAGGAAAAGCCCACATCTCGAAAACCGCGACATGTGGGGCACCCGCATCCGGTTCCGAGATGTTCCGCGCGAGACGGTACACTGTGAGGCGCCATGACCGCGAAAGCAAACTACTCAACTCCGCTCTTGCATGTTGCCGAGATCGAAAACTCGATCCGCTTCTATGGGCTTCTCGGATTTGCCGTCATTGACACCGAGGGCTGCAACCCTCTGGCTTGGGCACGAATGCACTGCGAGAGCGGGTCGATCATGTTCTTGCGTTTGGAGAGGCCTCTCGATCCTTCGAAGCAAGGCTTCTTGTTCTACCTGTACACTCCGGACTTGGCCGGCCTGCGCGAGCACCTTGTGACCAAGGGTGTTAAAGTGCCTGCGATTAACGATCCGGAATATATGCCCAGCGGGAAAATCAACATCGCCGACCCGGACGGCTACCACATAGAGATCGCCCACTGGGGGAAGTCGGGGCAGGAAGCCTGGGAGAAGCGATTGGACGCGAAGAAGTAGTCGGCTCCGTTGTACGAGGCTCACTTCAGCAGTCGAGCTAAATCGCCAGAAACCGTGATGGGATCCCACTCTTCAAAAAACGAAGCGGCGGGGCCCCCGGCCCGCGGTTTTGGGCCGCGAACAAGATCTATCCCACGATCCGATAATTTTATCCGTTCCCCAAATCAGGAACTAGATTTAGGCTTTCTCGATTTCGCAATTGAGGATGACCGTGGGCACATCGGAAAAGAGTGCTACCGCCGTCTCACGTCCGCTGCGAAAGGCGCCACTGAATCCGTGACCGAACTGCTCGGGCGGCGCGGCAGTTCGTGCGAAGAAACTGGCGGACGCTGTTCGAGCGTGCCGAGCAGCGGGGCATCATCCACGCCGATGCCGAAGGACACGAAACGGTTTTCGGCACACATAGACTGCAGCAAGCGCTGCTGGCGCGAACTCAACACCTTTACCGGAAGGGTCCGGAAATTGCGAAACACCCACAACAGGTACAGCCGTTGACCGAAAGAGGGTTTCAAGTAACGCGGCCCGAGTGGAGTCATCACTCGCAGCACGCCTGCACAAAGTTTTTCAAGCCACATATATGTCGTCCAGAGATTGTTAGGTTAACTCAGAAATTGTAGCAATTTAAAGACCACGCATTATTGCACCAAAGCTGTTGCAATTCAAAGGGCTACACATTGCGCTCAGCGATTCCGTAGAGCACCCTCTGGCGATCGAGTACGCCGCTGATTTGACTCCGGTTGTGGCAGTGAAGGAATCTTGGGCGAGTTGGAATGCTCGCCGGATGGCAGAAACCGCTTGCGTTTTCGGGTTACCGGAACTGGGGTGCATGTGCGGAAGTCTCCGCCGAACCGCCCGGGCGCTCACCCAGCTTTATGAGCAGGCGCTCCGCCCACCTGGGCTGCGGAGCACTCAGTTCACGATCCTTCAAGTGCTTTCTCGCGCCGGAGAGGTATCTCAGGGGCAATTGGGCAAAATGCTCGCGATGGACAGCACCACCCTGACTCGCACTTTGGAGATCATGTCCCGGCACGGTTGGATCACCGAGCGCCGGGGCGAAGACCGGCGAGAACGATGGCTGCGTCTCGCCAAAGGCGGAGAAACAAAACTCAATCGTGCTCTGCCCGTCTGGGAGAAAGTTCAATCGCGGCTGCGCCACCAACTCGGTGATCAAGCCTGGACAAACCTTCTGCAACTCACTTATCAAACAACCGACATTGCCACCACTCTAGGAGACTCGTTATGAAAAACTATGGAAAACTCACCGCGTGCTCATAGCCGGCTGGTTCATCTTTGCTTTGTCCGCTTCTGCCCTGCACCTGTTCAGAAATGATTCGCAACGCGTCGGAATCGCCGTAGCGATCGCCGCACTCATGCCGATTATGATTTTCTCGCTGTGGTTTTCCACCTCGGAGAGCTTCCGGCAGTTCGCATTGTCTTTGAATCCGCGCATTTTAACAGTTGCGCAATCCTGGAGAATTATCGGATTCCCCTTCCTCCTGCTGCAAGTTCGCAACCTGCTGCCGGCAGTCTTTGCGCTGCCCGCAGGCTATGGCGACATGGCCATAGGAGCGACGGCTACGCTCGTGGCCTGGCAGCTTGGCAGTCCCAGCCATCGCAACAGCTTCATTCTTTGGCAGGCGCTTGGCATTACAGATTTGGTCACCGCCGTTAGCCTCGGTACCACCGCCCGGTTGCTCGATCCAAGCGGGCCTTCGATGCTTCCGTTGACCGTGCTGCCCTTAAGCCTAGTGCCAACGTTCCTGGTGCCGCTGTTTTTGATCTTTCATGTGATCTGCATCGCCCAGGCAAGAGCATGGAAAACAGCGTCGGTCAACACTCACTCCACTGCCAGACCGGTGCAGCATCCGGCAGCCTAACTAGATCCGTTTGAAGCCGATGAAATCGTAGTAGCGGTTGAGGAGGATAAGGGCATCTCCGCAGCCGCAAGTGACCTCGACTCTCCACCCGGACCCGGTGCTTTCGGCGGAGCGCACGACCGTCGGAGGCACCCCCTCGGGCGTGTTCATGTCGACGCCGGCGTTGTGCTGCAGGTCGAAGCCGATATCGCGCGGGCCCTGGTAGCCCATCAGCAATCCCGGCTCCCGTTTTAGTTTTTCCTGCGCATCCGGCAGGCCGTTTTCGAGGCTGGCAGCATGATCGGCGGTGGTTGTGACGACAACCTCATTGCCGCGGACACAGAAGTTCACCACAAAGACGCCGTCACGCTCGAACTTGCAGCGCTCGAAATAGCGCTCGAGCATTTCCGGCGCCGCAATCATGGGCACCGGCCGCCACCAGAAGGAGTGCGACAACGGATCGAACGCTCCCATAATGCCGACCGAAGTCGTTCCATCCGGATCAGCCAGATCGAAAACGATCGCTTTGGTCTGAATCGCCGGTTTGGCGCTGGCCGGGGCAACAGGGCTCGCAGTCGGCGTGGATGCATGCTGGCACGAGCACATGGCAAGCAGAAGCGTAGCTGCAATGACAATGATGACGACGCGCTGGGTCATATTAAGCAGGATTAATCATGTTTGCGGCGGCCATCAACTGATTTTCGCCCCGGCCCAATTAGGGAAGTGACCTGCGGAAGTTAACAGCGCAAGGTAACCGCTGATGGATGCGCGGGGTGCCCCGTCCTTCCCCGTTCTTTGGTTTTTGGGGAGGGCGGGGATGGAGTGGTGAAAAAACAGTGTGTGTGGGTGAAAAAACTGTGTGTGGGTGCCCCGCCAAGCTTCGCTTGGGCGGGGCTTTTGACTTTCGTGGGATTGCAGCCATGCTCGCGTAGCCCCGGACGCCCTCGTCCGGGGTGGCGTCGCCACGCGACGCCATCATGCACGCACCATCATCATGTCAGCCTTTACCCCAAAGGCTTCCCAATTTCCCAGTGATGCCCGAAGGGGTCGGCGATTCGTCCGACGCGCCAGCCGTATTCTTTGTCCCCGACGGGCACAACCACGGTGGCTCCAGCTTTGACGGCGCGTGCGAAAACGGCATCCGGATCGGCCACGACCATCACCATCCGCACCGTAGCGCCTCCGCGAAACTCAGCGCCCAGCGACTCCGGGCTGAAATTCTTGTGCTCCGGAGACTCGTCTGCCACCCAAAATTCCGCTTCCCCCACCGACAGCTGGGCGACCACCGCTCCATCCGGGGCCTCAATGCGAAACAACTCCCCAGCTCCAAACGCCGCCTTGTAGAACTCGACCGCCTTCGCCCCGTGGCGGACCGACAGCATTGGGGATAGGGATGTTTTCTGGTTCTTGGCGGTTTGCGACTTGTCGGACATGAGAAGTTTCCTCGCTTGCGGACCTCAACACGATACACGTTGCGGAGGATCCAAACCCTTTGAAAAATCGCAAAGGAGATGGGGCAGCCCGCGGACCCCTGATCCCTCCGTCGCCATGCCATCGTCCTGCCATTCGTTCCCGCACACGCTGCACGTCCATCTAAACTTCGGCGACGCGCCATTCGCCGTCTGTACCAACTCCTCAAACACAATGTCCTTCGACCGGCAGCTCGGACAGCGCACATCCACCTCCTTCGCCAAATCCTGCTTCTCCGACTCCGGCACGTCCTTCGGTTCGTAATGCTTCAAAACGCGCAGGGCCCAGGGCCAGCCAATGCGCATGACCTTCACGCTCACACCCGGCGAAAAATTGGACGTCACTGAATCAGCGTCCGTGGCTTTTTCCTCTCCCAGGAAAAAAGGTATTCCCGCCGCGTCCAGCACGCTTTGCACTTGCAGCGCGTCCCGCAAGCTCCACACCGTGCAAAGCTCAACCAGTTTGCGGTCCTCAGCATAAGGATCAGCGGCGTGGGCGGAGTCTCCCGGGTCGCGATCAGCCGGCTGGGTGCCCCATTCTAACGTCGCGTTCTTTGCGACGTTAGGGTGGGGATTTGCAGCGCGTTGGTCGCTTTCGAGCTCGCCGCGCTGCTTCTCCGGTTCTACTTTCAGTTTTCGTTGTGAGAGTTCTTGCGCCAGAATCTGCTGCGCAATTTCAGTTAGCTTGGAACGATCACGCGCAATCGCGATGAGCTCGCTCACGCAACGCCGAAAGCAGACCCTTTTTGCGGATTTCCGCTACGGGGAGTTCGATCTTCGGGCCTTTGGCGGCGGCCACCAGTTCTTGCTCCAGATTGCCCAGGCGGCGCTCTTTGTCCTGGCGAATTAGTTCTCGGACATATTCGCTGGGAGTGCCCCAGTCGCCGGAAGCTACTTGTCCTTCGATGTAGGTCTTGAGCGCCTCGGGGAGGGAGATGTTCAGTGAGGTCATGGCCATTTCGTCATAATATGACAGTTTATGACGGCATGCAAAGTCAACCCCCACCCTTCTTTCGTCAAAGTGCACGAAAAAAAGGAAGGAAGGGGGCACCCAGCCTTGAAGGCGGTGCCCTGACACGAACCCGGCTGCGGATACACATTCCCCCGCTCAAACGCGTTAAACTTACGGCGTCAAGAGCGACGGGCAGCATGGAGGTTTCATGGAAGCTAATGCCAATATCAGTATCAATGAGAAGGCCCGGGTAGAGGCGCTTCGTAGCTACAAGATTCTCGATACCGACCCGGAAAAGGCCTTTGACGATCTTACGATTTTGGCGTCGCATATCTGTGAGACACCGGTTGCGCTGATCTCATTAATCGACACTGACCGCCAGTGGTTCAAGTCGCGAGTGGGCGTGAACCTGACCGAAACCCCGCGCGAAGTTGCGTTCTGCGCGAAGGCAATCCAGCAGTCGGAGCTGTTTGTCGTGCCTGACGCGACCAAGGACCCCAGGTTCAGTTCGAATCCTTTCGTCGTCTCCGATCCCAAGATTCGGTTCTACGCCGGCGCGCCGTTCACAAGTTCGGACGGCTATCCGCTGGGAACGTTGTGCGTGGTGGACGTGGTTCCGCGACAGTTGACGCCCAGTCAAGAAAACGCGCTCATGGCGTTGAGCCGTCAGGTGCAGGCCCAGTTTGAACTGAGGAAGAATTTGCTGGACCTGCGCGCTGCCCTCAATGAGCGGGACCGAGCGGAAGCCGAGAGAGACCAGACGATAAAGGACCTGCAGCATGCGCTCGAGCATGTGAGCCGGCTGAGCGGGCTGCTGCCCGCGTGTTCAGCCTGCAAGTTGGATGTGACGATTTCAGCCGATCCGAACGCAATTTCAGGAGTCGTGGACGGAGTCATGCAAATTGCCCGTGAGATGAAGTGCGCGGAAGGAAATGAATATCAGGTTGAGCTGGCACTGCGCGAGGCCTTGGCAAATGCCATCGTCCATGGCTGCAACAATGATCCCACGAAAAAAGTGGAGTGCTGCGTGGCCTGCACCGAATCGTCAGATGTAATGATCGTGGTGCGTGATCCCGGAGAGGGATTCAGCCCGAGCGCCCTTCCCAGCCCGCTGGCCGCGGAGAACCTCCATTCCGAGCACGGCCGGGGAATTTATCTCATCAATCAGCTGATGGATGAAGTCTCGTTTGAACGCAATGGCGCAGAGATTCGGATGCGCAAGGCGGCAACACCGTCAGCAACGCCAACTCTTAGGGCGACCGGCACCGGCGATTGATCCATTGGCAACGCCGCCGCGCGCTTCCGCGATGCGACGCGGGGCGGGGCGATCAGGAGAACGCTCGGCTCGTCAGCATCCTCCAATGCGGCGCGGGCAAAGCAGGTTCCTCGACACCGTCGGAATGACAACCGAGTTAAGAGAATCCGAGGGGTCACACTTAGTTTTCCTTTACAGAGAAAAACGGGGGAGACAATAAGGTCTCTGACACTAGGAGCAACGCGAATCGCCGTTCGGAGCTGCGGCAGGAAAACTTGGCATGCGCAGTTCTCATCTGATCTCCGTTTGATTCTGCTCTCAGGGAGCGCAGTCCATGTCAGGTTCACGTCGACCGGCCTTGTTTGCGCTGGTTTTATCTGTGCTATCGATATTGATAGTGCCGTCGTCAACTGTCGAAGGTCAATCTCAGGCTTCTTGCACATTTAAATTCTTCCAGCTCAATTCTTCGAATAGTCCGTCGTTCCAGGCGAACGGGGTCAATGATTACCAAACGGTCGTAGGCCAGGTCTTCACGAGTCCAGCGAAAGGATTCATTCGGTACTCGGGCGGCGGGGTTTCTTATTTCGCTGCGCCCAATTCCGCCACGACCTCATTCCTGGCTCGCAACGACAGCGGGGTTAATGTCGGCTTCTACTCCACACAAGGAGCGAATTCGAATATCTCAAAAGGATTCATACTGTAAGGGTCCACGTTCACTTCGTTCGTACCTCCGAAGGCGGTCTGGGGCACAGAGCTGACCGGAATTAATAAGTACAACAGCTCAGTCGGTTGGTACTTGGACTCTGCGGAGTTTGCGCACGGCTTCAAGCGCTTCAGCAATGGAGGCATGGCGGCCCTGGATTTTCCCGGCGGCCAATTCACGCAACCGGCGGGAATCAATGACAGCGGAGCAATTGTAGGTTCCTTTAGCGATTCAACCGGAGAACATGGCTTTCTTTACCACAGCGGTTCGTGGGCGAAGGTGGACTACCCTGGCTCGGCAGGAACGACCCAGCCGACGGGCATCAGCAACGCTAACGGGATCATCGGATTCTCCACCTCAACCGAGCCCTCGACCGCGTTCCTTTGTGCCAATGGCGTTTTTAAGGTGATATCAGTGCCCAATTCCTTTTACACGATAGCCAATGGCATCGCGCCTGGCGGGCTCATCACGGGGATGACGTTGCCTAACGGATCAAACACGGCAAATGGATTTACGGCGACATGTAACTGACGAACTTAAGGGGACAAAAAAAGGCGGCCACGGAGGCCGCCTTCGACATGTTCCGACCGGTTAGAAGCGGTACAGAAATCCAGTATTCACTCTCACGTTGTTCTTGTCGGTGAAGCCGTTAAAGCGGAGCACCATCCAGTCCAGCTGGACCGCGCGGAAAACCAGTTTGTGTTTTCCGAAGTCCAGGCCGCCACCGAACAGCATTGCCATCCCGCTGTCGCCAATACCACCGGCGGCCACATGAGCTCCGCCAAACAAAGCATGCGCATAGGGCGAGAAACTGCCCTTTGGTTTCGAGACCACTGGTCCAAAAGTGTAGGTATAGAGACTCTGGCCGGAGGCATACACACCGCTGAAGTCCCCGGTCGCGCCCACGCCTTTCCAGATATACATATTCGCGGCTGTGTTCCAGCCGCTGGCATGCCAGCCACCGTCGGTGCTGGTGAACTGGTAGCCGGCGTAAACTTCAGGCTTGGGTGCTTCCCCAGCCATCGCCCACATCGAAGCCATGCAAACCAAAACGGCAACGCCGATAAATTTTCGCATCATTCTCCCCTAATAATGAAATCGCACCCGTTTCCGCCCCCTGTCGGCGTGTCGTAAACGCCGGGGTCCGTACTCCAACATGCAAACGAATCCCAAGGCCCGGATCGTACCAGGTGCTGACAGAAATTCTCGGCTGTCTGCTAAAAGTGGGCAAGTAACAGAAGCGGAGGGGGAATTGGACTTTGGTAATCGGGTCTAATCCGTAGTTGAAAGACGGTCCAACTCAGAACAATGCGGCAGGCGGACTGGATACTTTTCGGAATCTATCGGTGTTACTAATCGCGAATCCTATCTATGCGGCGTAACTTTGGAGCAGCGTAATCACTGCCGACCGGAGGCTCTCATGAAGCTCAACCACCTGAACTTGACCGTCTCCAATGTTCTGGAAACACATCGTTTCCTGGAAAAACATTTTGGTCTGAAGGACTACGAAGCGAGGAAGCCGGACGAGGCGATGGGGTCTATGTCGGATGACAACGGCTTGATTCTGGCTCTGTTCCGGGCGGCAAAAGGGACCGAGGTGAAGTATCCGCCGGGATTCCACGTCGGTTTCGTGCAGGAGAGTGAAGCGCAGGTTGACGAGATCAACCAGCGTCTGCGGGAGGATGGGTTCAAGGTCCCCAAGGCCGCGCGACTGCACGGCTCGTGGACGTTTTATTTTCAAGCGCCGGGAGGGTTCACGGTCGAAGTTCTTTGCTAGCTCGGCGTCATCCGGGTTCCTGGTAAAGGCCGATTACATTCCCTGCCGGGTCGCGGAACCTCGTAGTGATTTCGGGCGCGTCGCCACCGATCGGTTGCACGATCTCGCCCCGCCGACGGAGTTTTGACAAACCGCTGGTTTTGATTCCGCTATAATCCGGCCCGCTCACAAGGCGCAAGAAACAATTTGTCGAGGAGGCTAATGTGCAGCACTTTCCAATCAACTTCCTGGCACTGTTCGTGGCCACGTTGGCGAAGTTCTTTCTGGGATGGCTGTGGTACTCGCCGCTCGTGTTCGGCAAGAGCTGGATGCAGCTAGCGGGATGCACTCCTGAGCGGATGAAAGCCAGCATGGGCAAGATCATCCCCGTGGATCTGATCGCGACTTTTGTTATGGCTTTTGTCCTGGTACATGCCGTGCACTATGCGGGAGCAACCTCGGCGACGCAAGGGGCTGCGATCGGATTCTTCAATTGGTTGGGATTCGTCTTCACCGTGACTCTGGCCGCCACGCTCTACGAAAAGCGGCCCTTCAAACTCTTCCTCATCAACAACACGTACCAACTGCTCGGCCTGCTGATTATGGGAGCGATTGTGGCTGTGTGGAGGTGAGAAAACGGAGTTAGAGGACAGCGGAATCCACTTTTCGAAAAAAAAGGGACACCTGCTTGCTTGGACCTTTTTTCGCATTTCAATGCCCGACGCAAAAAAGCCTCCCTATCGGGAGGCTTTTTTAGAGGAGGGCGTCGGGCGTGCGGTCCCGGTCGTCCTACGATTTATTTCTGCTCGGTAGCTGCTGGAGCCGACGTGGCCGGAGCAGTGGAGCTCGAAGCCAATTGCTCAAGGTCGTTCTTTAGCAGGCTGACTTCAACGCGACCGCCGCTCATGCGCTTCGGCTTGGCGCCTTCTTCGGCAGTCGTCTGGATCGGAGCGTTGCCCATGCCGAGAACGTAAATCCGGTAAACCGGGATTTCGTGGTTCTCGACCATGTAGCGGACTACGGCGTCGGCCATCTTGCGAGAAGTGGCAATCGCGGCCTGTCCTTTGCCCGAAGAGAAGCCCTGCACTTCAACGATGTATCCGTGTTGCCCCTTCAGCGGCTCGGCCATCTGATCCAGAGCGGTCTTGGCGTTCTGGCTCAACACCGCTTGGCCTGGACGGAAGCGGATTTCGGTCTGGTTGGTGGCCTTGTACTGATCAATGTTGCTAACCACGCCCTCGACTGTGGTCAGCCGGGTATTGGCCTTGGTGGCGGTCTCCTGGGCGGTGGTGGCTTTATTGCCGGCATCTACGGCGTGCTGGTCGGCTTCGTTGGCCTTGTTGGACGCCATCTGAATGCCTTGCTGGGCGCGGCTGTCCACGTCCTTGATCATCTTCGTGTTCGCGGCCGTGAGCTCATCGAGCTCGTTGACGCGGTTCTGAATAGGCGTGATCTGCCGCTGGACGTACTTCTTGCGGGCAAACGGGTTGACCTTGCCCCAAAAGCCCTGGCGAGTTTCGTACTGCAACGGTGCTTTCCCAGTTGCGTTTGTGTTCGAGGTTTGCGATGAATTGTCCGGCGTTGTTGAAGCCGCCGGCTGCTGGGCAAGTGCCGGCAGCGAAAGTAGAACAGCGACGAACAACGCTACCACTGCGCGATTTTTCATTTTCTACATCCTCCGTATGGGGGAGCTTCCTGGTAGCTCCCAACCGCACGCCTTACGCGGGCGTGATCGCGATTTGGTGCGTCCCTCAATTCAAATGAAGCAAGCCACAAAGTGATGCAAGCCTTTGGGGGCATTGCCGGCCAGCGGTGACGCATCGCATAGCCGAAGTCGAAAATCATTCGGCGCCTAAGATGCTGACGCCTGTACTTACGTATATCAACTCCATTGCCAAACCTGAGGGCAACCTAAGTTGTTGATTCCCTTAGGATATTTTAACTCTTTTGGGGGAGAACCTGGAGTGCCGCTAGAGTAAATGCTGGCGGAGTGGGTAAAAAGTGCAGGGGATTACTTTCACAACTGCTCAGACACTTGGCTGATGCAGACTCCTACTTCTTCGCGGCCTCTGGTTCCGAAGGCATTTTCGGCACAACAAACTCGTCCAAATATTCTCTGATCTTGTCCCGGTTTTTTCCCCGATAACCGGCATAATCCTGGGCGATTCCGTTGTCAGCGCGATTCAGGAGCACAAAGGGTTCGAGCAAACCGGCTTTCTCGATCTTTGCAAGAGTACCGAAATCGGTAGTTGATAGATCCTGATGATGTTTCGCGGCAACCTCTGCGGAAACCGCGAGTAGCATACGGAGCGAGTCTGTTTCCTCCTTGAGTGAATGCCGATAGGAAGCCTCCTTTGGGTATTCTTTAACGAACTTCTCTGTCATCCACAAGGCGCGCGACATGCCATATGACAGCCACCCGCCCATAAGAAGCTGATCATCTTTGGGCAGCGAACTGTCGAGCGTGACATTTGTTTTTCCATCCTTGATCTCCACGGCAACACGGTCCGCCAGCTTCATCCAATTAAGCTTCGTTCCGGTCCGACTCATCCAAGTTGTTTAGTCCCACCCACGACGTCTTAATTGTAAGGATCGGCAATGACGGCTTCGATGTACTTGCTGCGCGCATCCGCCAGCTTGCCCTCGCCCAAGAGCGCGTCTCCCCAGTAACGGTAGGCTGTCTCGATGTTCGGATTGACTTTGCTGGCCTGAGCAAACCACTCGCCGGCAAATGCCAGCTGGTGTTGCTTGAAAAAGGTGTCCCCGATGAACAAGGCAGCATAGTACTGCTGGGGATCGAGGAGATGGGCCCTCATTTAACCTTGGCGGGCCTTTTCGAGGTCGCCACGCGCGAAGTCGGCTTCTGCCTGTTGCATTGCTTCGTCCACGTCCTTCTTATCCGAGAAGGCACTGAAGGAGCCGTCTTCGGGAAGTTGGCGCAAGAGAGTCTGCAAGAAATCGCTGTTATCACCCAGGGCTTGCGCCTTGAGAAGAATCGAACGTGCCCTGATCCTCGCTTTTTTTCGCGAGTCTGCGTCGGATAGGGTCTGCGCATAACTTAATACAGAACTGCCCCAGGACTCCACGACCGCAGTATCTTTCGGATTTTCTGCGGCCAATTCCTCGAGCAAGGGCATCGCATCAACCATCTTGCCTTGCTTATAGAGCTCGAGGGCTCGGTCTCGTTTCGGATTCGACTTGGCCTCGTCTTCGGCTAACGCGGGGCCGGCGGTCATTAATGCCGCGCAGATCAACGTCAAGATTGATAGCTTTCTGAAGCGCAAGTGACACCGCCCCACATTGAAGCACAATTTCTGGTCTCGCAAATCATTTATGTCAACCGCAATGCTTCTCGTACTGCTCATAAATATAGTTGTCCGTCATGCCCGCGATGTAGTCGCAGACGATTCGCGGCAGCGGTTCCTGCTCTGCTTTTTCCTGATAGCTTGAGGGCAGCTTTTCGGGCTGGCTCATCCACACTTCGAATAGTTCCGCGATCACGCGTTCGGCGTCCTGCTTTTCGGGCTCGAGCGTCGGACTGTAATAGAGGTTTTCGTAGAGGAAATCTTTGGTTTTTCGGCGTTCATCTTCTACTTCAGGGCTGAGGCCAACCAGGCGCTGGGGGCAGGCACGCACGTCCTCCAAGCTCATTGTGTAGGGGCGGACGCCCTCGTCCTCCCGCCCCGGACGGGGGCGTCTGGGGCTACATGCATTAATCAGCTGCTGGGTGTTTCGGATCAGGTCTCCCGCCCAGCGATCGAGCACGTGGCGCAGGGCCTCGTTAAATTGCAATTTCTCAGGCGCAGTTGGGTAACGCTGCTCGGCTTCGCGGAGAAAGCCAGCGAACACCGGTACTCCGGCCCGGATCTGCTCAAGCGTCAGCAGATGCGCTTCGTACCCATCGTCGAGATCGGCGGTGCTGTAAGCAATTTCGTCGGTCACGTCAATGAGCTGGGCCTCAAGCGGGGGCTGGCTTTCGAGTAGGTACTCGGAAAGCTGGGGATACTCCGCCGCTTTGTAGTCGCGCGAATGCTTAATGATTCCTTCCCGCACTTCGAAAGTAAGATTCAGGCCCCGAAAAGCTGCATAGCGCAGCTCGAAATTCTCGACAATCCGGAGCGCATGCAGGTTGTGATCGAAAAACAACCCGTGCCGGCGCATAGCGGAGTCGAGTGCCTTCTCTCCCGCGTGGCCGAATGGCGGATGGCCGATATCGTGGACCAGGGCCAGCGCCTCGACTAGATCGACGTTCAGTCCAAGCTGCGCGGCAATGGTGCGCGCAATTTGCGCAACTTCAATGGTATGGGTCAGGCGGTTGCGGAAGTGGTCGGAATATCGGCGGGTGAAGACCTGGGTCTTCGCTTCCAGCCGGCGAAACGCGCGCGAATGAATGACGCGGTCGCGGTCGCGCTGGAAGTCGTTTCGGTAGGGGTGTGGCGGCTCAGGATGACGGCGCCCGCGAGATTGCTCCACGTGGACAGCGTATGGGGCCGGGGATTGAATCATTGAATCATTGAATCATCGGATCATTGCAAGAGCAATTGAGTTTGGCGTTTCAATGATTCAATCGCTAAATGATTCAATGATTCAATTTCGACTACTTGTTTTCCTGCTCCCTGGCCAACCTGACCTTCGCCGATTCTAGCTTCTTCTGCACCTTGGCTTGTTCTTCCTGATCAATTTCCGGAACCACCGTCTTGTTCCACTCCTGCAGTGCACGCTCCCAGTGCGTGGCGGCCAGCTTCAGGCGTCCGGTCTTCTGGTAGAGATCGCCGAGATGCTCCTGGACCGTCGGGTCAGCCCCCATGTGTTGCGAGGCTTTGGTGAGATTGTCTTCCGCCAGGTCGTACTTGCCCAGCTTGAAGTAAGCCCAGCCGAGCGAATCGAGATAGGCCCCATTCGCAGGATCAAGATCGACCGCCTTCTTGATCATCCCCAGCGCTTCATCCAGTCTCGTACCGTGGTCGGCAAGCATGTAGCCCAGGTAATTGAGCACTCCGGCGTTGTCGGGACTTGTCGTCAGTATTTTGCGGAAGACCTCTTCCGCCTGATCGTATTTCTTCTGGCGCTCGAGGGCAGCAGCACGCAGGAAGGAGATGTTGTCCTTGTCTTCCGACTTCGTCGAAAGCTGTTCGGCCTTGTCGAGTGCGGCGTTCGCATCCTGCCACTGTTTTAGCCGGTTGTACATGTTCGCCAGAGCGATGTACACTTCGCGGTCATCAGGCGTGCCGTTAAGCAGAGCTTTCACTTGCCGCAAACCCTCTTCCGTCTGGCCCATATCGGCAAGCTGGCTGGCATAGACCATTTTCAGCCGGCGGCTCTTAGGCAGCTTCTGCGTTGCTTCGCGGGCCAAGTCGGTGGCTTTCTGCCATTCTTTGTTTTCGCGATAGGTGTCGATGATGGCGCCGTATCCACGCTCGGCGTTGTCGTCTCCTAGCGCCAGCATTTTTTGAAACGTGTCGATGGCCGCCTGTTCGTTGTTGCTGTCGCCATAGACCGATCCCAGGCGCTCCAGGAAGATGGCGCGGTTGTCCTGCTCCTCCTGCGAGTACTTGTTGTCGGCTTTTTCGGTCTTCTTCAGCAGGTCCTGCAATGTCTGGATGGCTTCGTCGTAACGGCCCTGGGTCTGATAAATCGACGCCAGATCATAAGCAACCTGCTCTGAATCCTGGACCATGGACCCAGCCTTCTTCAGGTTCTGCAGCGCCAGATCCAGCTTGCCCTGCTTGCGGTAGATCTCCCCCATCCGGATGTAGGTTCGTGCATCTTCCGGATTCGCGTCAGCAATGATCTTGTACTGCTCGAGGGCTTTGTCCGCCTGGCCATCGTTCAGCAAGCTTTCTGCGAGACCGCGGATTGCATCCAGGTTGTCGCGATCGAGAGCAATCGCGTGCTGGTATGCCTCAATGGCCTTCTTGTAATTCTTCTGCTGGTCATAGGTTTCGCCCAGCGCCGCGTAGAGCTTGGCGGAACGAGTGCCCTCGGGAACTGCACTCAGGGTTTCGGCTGCGCGGGCGCTGTCACCCTCTTCGTTATAGAGCAGGGCGAGCGTGGTCACGGCCTCTTCGGAATCCGGCGCTAATTTGACCGCGGTCTTCTCTTCGTCCTCCGCCTTTTTGAGCTGGCTGTCGGCGTGATACAAACGACCGAGCATGGAGTGATCATCCGCGCTGCTGGGATCCAATTTCACGATCTGCTCATACTGCTGGATGGCGAGTTTCAGCACGTTGTCTGATCCGCTGCCGCCCTGCATGTCACCTAACGAGCGGAGATAGATATGGCCGAGCAGGCGATGGGCTTCAAGATTCTGCGGATCACGCTTCAAAATTTCCTGAGCTTCAGAAACCGCGTCCCGAATGCGCCCGGTTCTCGCGTAAATCTCGGCCAGCGCCGAACTTAGGTACTCCGACGTAGGGTCGGCCTCGATGGCAAGCCGATATTCCTGAATGGCTTTACTCACCAAATCGCTGCGGCCGTACACCGCCATCTCCTCTTCATACATGTGGGCCATGGTGAAGTGGTAGTAGGCCGAGGCTTTGTCCACTTTGTGAGAAGCAGACTGGGCCGGCTCCGGGCTGGAAGCCTGCGGGCTGGAGGATGGTTGCTGGGCAAAAGCCAAAGAAGCGGTTAGAAGCAGGGCAAAAATACTTTTCATGAAATACCTGTAAACTCCCAAGACCATAGCGATTGGATGCTGAACCGCCCCCGGTGGGTGCTTCTGGTTATTTTACCCTGCCGGAAAGAGGGATTGCGAAAAACTAGGGTGGTGGAACCATTGGATGATCGGGTCATCGGGCGACCTTCAGATCCTGAACGCGACGACATAATCTTGCCATGTCAGGTGTCTTCCACGGGCCAGCGATTTCCGGCCATGTTCCGCAGTTTTTCCGCCAGCCTGCTTCGAATTCGTAGCGGGATCGATAACTCACGCCCAAGGGTGAAGATCACATATTCGAAGAACCAGCCCTTGTACCTTCGCACCTTAACTTCTCCCCATGGAATCAAAAGTGGCGGCTGCATGAAGCGGAAAAGGAACATGCTGGCTAGGTAGAGGCCCTCCTGATTGGCCCCAAGCGTGAGCACACTGTTGTAGTTAGTCAGCCACCGCATCTGACCGCTTTGCAGTCTCAGTTTCTCTCCCTTGAACGGAATTCGCGTGCGATAAAGCTTCGACAATGAGAACCATCCGCCCATGAGACTGATGATGGTGCCCACCAAAAGCCACAGCGTAACGAAGTAAAACGGGAAGATGGCCGCGAACAGCGATGGATGTTGATCGACGAAACGCTGGAAGTTTTCAGGAGACATTTTTTTATGTCAAAACCGCGCTTGGATCGCCCGATGATCCCGATCCCCCGATGGTCAGTGCCGGAAGTGCCTGACTCCAGTGAAGATCATCGCCAGCCCGAGCCGGTCGGCGGCTTCGATAACTTCCTGGTCCCGGACTGACCCTCCGGGCTGAATGATCGCCGTCGCTCCGGCCTTGGCAATTTCCTCCACGCCATCAGGAAAAGGGAAGAACGCGTCAGATGCGGCGACTGTGCCTTTCAGCGGCAACACAGCCTTGGACGCGCCTAAGCGGCAGGAGTCCACACGGCTCATCTGACCGGCGCCGACACCAACGGTTTGTCCATCACGCGAATACAGTATGGCGTTCGACTTCACATGCTTGCAAACCTTCCAGGCAAATAGCAAAGCGCGCTTCTCTTCCGGGGTTGGCTGGCGTTTGGTGACCACTTTAAGATCAGCCTCGTGCAATTGGTGCAGGTCCGCAAATTGCACTAGCATGCCGCCGGAGACGTTTTTCAGGACCCATTTCTGCGGACTGTTGGTTATCTCGACCAGCCTTAGGTTCTTCTTGGCTGCGAATTTTTCAACCGCTGCTTTTTCGAAAGCCGGCGCCGCAATCACTTCCAGAAAAAGCTTTGCCATCTCTTCTGCCGCAGCCGCATCCACAGAGCGATTTACGCCGATGACGCCACCAAAAGCTGACACCGGGTCGCACTCAAGCGCGCGCTTGTAAGCCTCCGCCAGTGCCTTGCCGGTGGCCGTGCCGCACGGATTTGTATGCTTGATGATCGCGCAGACCGGCTCCTCGAATTCCTGCGCCAAGTCCCAGGCGGCTTGCAAGTCGACGATATTGTTGTAGGAAAGTTCCTTGCCTTGCACCTGGCGCGCATTGGCGACGCCGGTGCCTGACCCGTCAGAGTACATTGCGGCTTTCTGGTGGGGATTCTCTCCGTAGCGCAGGTCCGTAACCTTGGTAAACGAAAGTCGCAGGATTCCAGGAAAGCTTTCCGCATGGCGAACTTCGGAATTGCCGTTTACGCTGACCCGTTCCAGAGTTGAAGCAATCGCAGAATCATAAGCTGCGGTTGTGGCAAATGCCTTCTGCGCCAGACGCCACTTGGTCTCGGAAGAGAGCGCTCCGCCTGATTTAGACATCTCTTCTGCGATGGCCTCGTAGTCAGCCGGCGAAGTCACCACTGCCACGTCGTGGAAATTCTTCGCCGCAGAGCGGATCATCGAGGGGCCGCCGATGTCGATGTTCTCGATCAGCTCTTCGAAATGCACGCCTGGTTTGGCAGCCGTCTTCTCAAATGCATAGAGATTGACCACGACCATGTCGATCGGCTGGATGCCGTGTTCGGCCACTGCAGCGCGGTGGGAGGGGTCTTCGCGCCGGTGCAGAATTCCGCCGTGAACTTTGGGATGCAGCGTCTTCACGCGTCCGTCAAGCATCTCGGGGAACCCGGTGACCTCAGAAATATCTTTCACCGCGATTCCTGCGTCACGCAGCAATTTTGCCGTACCCCCGGTTGAGATCAGATCCACTCCCATGCGGGCGAGGTTGCGGGCGAACTCCGCCAATCCGGTCTTATCAGTGACACTGAGAATCGCACGCTTGATTTTTTGGGACATCATTGGCCTCGGATGGGATTTGTCGTGCTGGAAGCGTTAACAGCAAATTTTATCAGCACGGGCGACCCATGTGCTGGATCTACTAACGGAGAATAGGAAATTGTCGCTCAGGAATTGGCCTGCGACCTAACAGCTACGCTTTGGCTTTGGCGGTCAGCTTTACCTTGCCGTCAGCGACGTCCACGCTGTACTCGACGCTCTTGCAGCCATGCTGTTTTCGAATCTGCTCGGTCTTCTTTTGCACGAAAGAGGTGAAGCTCTCTAGAGAACCCGCCGTATTCTCGCCCGCCTTTTTCTTGGCGCCGGTCAGGGCGATGAATAGCTTCTCAACTTTGTCGCGCTCCGCTCCGGGATCGGTGCAGTGCACAACAAACGGCTGCTCTTCAGCGAGTTTATCGCTGGCGCTTCCCGCTGCGGAAAGATGGCCCAGGCCCACGCCGTACACTTTGTGCTCGGGTACGTGCTCTTCGGGTCTGACTCCCTGCACCGACAGCAGGGCATCTTGCGGACGTCGATATCCTTCTTCCCGGATACGCGCCTTCTTGCGCCACAGATCGCTATAGATCGCGTAGCGCTGCGCCATTTCGTTGTAACGGAAACGTTGGGAGAAACTTAAACGGCCGCCATCAGAAAATTTGCGCAACATCGCCAGCACCTTCCACTCGACATCGGTGGGCGGCCGCTTTTGCGGATTGCTGAAAAACACCTCGTATTCGATCTTCAGCCGCCGGAGTTGCGACTCGAGAACGTTCAGCTCCTCATCGACGGTCATGACTTCTCCAACCGCCAGTCTATGGGAGATTGGCCTAGTGGACGAGGTACCGGTTGGACACAGGAGGGATAGAACGAAAGTAAGGGGAAGAGCTCTTAAGCGGTTAGCTTTTAGCTCCTAGCTTCTTGGAAGATCCCTGCTAATGGCGGCGTCTCGGACGAAGCGTGGTATCGTTTCTGGCTGCGCTGGTTGCGGGGCAGCGACCGTGAATGCCATCATCGAGCTTCTGAAGCAGACCAAAGGCACCGTGTTCGTCAATGAGGACGGAATCGACGACCTATTTCAGTTTGTTGCCCGCCTTGACTGAGCCAGAACTGGAACTTCTCGAGGCCCGTATGCCATGTCCCATTCCTCCAGATATCAGCGAGCTACTCAGGTTTACGAATGGGTTCAACGTGGGCGGTGGGATTGAAGAAGTGGGCTTTTCCGGCCTTCAGGGAGGCTTCGGCATGGAAGAGGTATTCCCTCACTCAATTCCACTCGCGGCGGACGGCTTCGGCAACTATTGGGTTTTGGATTTGACCAGCGAATCGCGATCATGGGGACCAATCTTCTACGCCTGCCATGACGCCCCCGTTATCGTGTACCGGACAGATAGCCCACTGCACTTTGTCCAGGAGGCGATTCGATTTGGCAACAAACCTTGGAAGAGCGAATTAAATGACGTTCATGAGGGGCAAAGTCATTGGATTTGGCGTGAGAATCCGGGGGTCCTTACCTACGCGCAGTGCCAAAGAAGCGAAGATCCGGGGATACGGGCGTTTGCGCAAATCGCTCGATGAAACCTGGGAATTTATCGATCTGCGGAATCCAAAGCTGATGGGTTCTCATGGGGCCGTTACGGCGCGAAGACGGTCAATAAGCGATTTGGAGAGCAGCGGGTTTTGCCTACCAGAAAAAAAGCCTAGGCCGAAGATTCCTCGACGCTTTGAGGTGAAAGGGCTAAAGGCTAATAGCTTACGGCTGCAGTTCTACTTCGTCGCCATTTTCTTGACCATGGCTATGACGAGCTTGCGATCGCTGTCATTCAGCGTTCCAGAGTAGCGACGAATCTGAGACAGGAAACGGAGCTCGTCATCGGAAAGTTGGGGGAGGGCCTTCGATCCGTTGTTGTTCCCCGGTTCAGAGAAGAAGTGTGAGAGTGGGAGTTCCATGGCACCGGCAATCTTCGAGAGCGTGTCGAGCGAAGGTACGGTGTGTCCGTTCTCCACGCGGGAGAGATAGCAGCGCAGCAGGCCAGTACGTTTTTCGATGTCGCCTTGCGACATCCCCCTTTGCAGCCGGAAATTTCGGATTGTGACGCCGATATTCATCAACAAGAGTTAGCGTGCATGGTAACCAGAGTAGTACATGATGGCAAGCGAAAAGTTATCAATCAGCAGCAACCCCGCTGATGGCTTACCGCGCCGCCTAAAATCATTGCTCCCAACGATGCCCGTACCTTCTCGAAACCAAAGGCGCAAGGGTCCTACTTCTTCAATGTGCTGGCAAGGAAGTTAACTGTCTTATTCCATGCGTCGGCGGCGTCCTTGCCACGGTAGCCGTCTTTGTTGTTCGGATTTTCGAAGGCATGGCCGGCGTCGGGATAGATGGTGACGTCTATTTTCTTGCCCATCTTGTCGAGCGCCTCGCCGAACTTCTTCACGTCCTCGGGAGTAATTCCACGGTCTTGCGCGCCGAAAAGTCCCAGGATGGGAGCGTTGATCTTCTTCAGCGCCTCAGGATCGGTCGCCAGATGTCCGTAGTTGATGACGTCTGCTGCAAGCGTCGGCTCCTGGAGCGCCACGTCGAGCGAGTATCCGCCGCCCATGCACCAGCCGATGGCGCCGATGCGGTCCTTCTTCACATTGGGCTGCGATTGCAGGTACTGGAAAGCCGCGTGCAGGTCGCGCTTGGCGCGGTCTTCCGGCACTCCACGCATGATTTCGTGAGCTTCATCAGGAGTGGTAGCGACCTTGCCGCGATAGAGATCAATCGCTAATGCCGCATAGCCCTGGTCGGCCAGCTTCCCCGCCTGTTCCTTGACCCAGTCATTCAACCCCCAGTACTCGTGGATCACAATAATGCCAGGGAAAGGCCCTTTACCGTCGGGTGTGTAGACGATTCCGTGGACGGTCTCGTCGCCGCTCTTGTAGGACACATCCTTCGCGTTTGCTGCCAGCGCCGGCTGAGCTAGCAAGCCGAGTACCCCCAGCAAGAAAAACTTCTTCATAAATTCACCTCATTTCAGGACCGGGCTACTGGCGCTGGCCGGATGCTTCGTTTCGGAGCGCAGGGTTTCAGTTTCATCCATCGAGAAGTATCGGGCTCCCTTTTTGTCTCCGCGGAAGCTGGTGATGCCGTGACGGAGTACTTCGTGACGCGGCCCGTCTCGTCCTTAGCCTCAGGCATCACAGCATAAGCGTAATCATGATCCCGCGATGTGACGTCGGGCAACTCACCGAGCTCGCTGGCAAAACAGCCGTGTTGGGATCGAAATTTGTTTTGCTCGAAGACGATCTTCCGCAGGTATCCCACTGCAGAGGACTCTCGGGCTGGAAGTTTGAATCTATCCACATTGGAGTCTAGCGCTAAAAACAGTAGAACCAAGACAACCGCCCCAGCCCACAGCAACCATTTTCGCCGAAAAACTTCCGCGTTCATCACAGCTGCAATTCCATATAGAGTGCGCCTTCAATCGGATTCTCCCGATAAGGCACGATCTCGCGAAATCCCAAGGTTCGATACATAGCGACAGCAGCCTTCATCCTCGGCTCGACCGTATCCAGGCGCAATTGCTGGTATCCGATCTGCCGCGCGTCAGCGATGATACGCTCGGCAAGAACGCGCCCAAGGCCCTCGCCGCGGAACTGCGGGCGCACATACAAACGCTTCATCTCGCAGATTTCAGGAACGAGTTTGTGCAGAGCTACACATCCGGCAGGAAGGTCTTCAACGGTAGCTAACAACAACCGGCCTGCTGGCGGAGCATAGTCGCACGGCAATGCGGCGAGTTCTCTGTCGAAGCTCTGGAAGCAAAGACTGAAGCCTAGGGATTGCCCGTATTCGAGAAATAGCTCGCGGACGGCGGCAATCTGTTCCGGCGACTCCGCCTGATGGAAAGCAAAAGCAACACCATTAACCACGGAGGCCACTGAGGGCACAGAGGAAGACCGAACCGCAGCTTCAGAATCGTGTTTTATTCCCATGCGTCCTCTGTGCAATTCCTCTGTGCACCTCTGTGGCCTCTGTGGTTGAGGCTTTAACCCATCAGCATGCCGCCATTTACATTCAGCACATGCCCGGTGATGTATCCGGCGTCCTCGGAAGCTAGAAATGCTACGCAGTTCGCGACGTCTTCCGGCGTGCC